>Ga0310831_100010_pt1 | contig 669636 bp, 616 predicted proteins | sample WT_ome_6_FD_201307 | JGI IMG/M metagenome (GOLD analysis project Ga0310831, IMG submission 201307) | Sorghum-adapted microbial communities enriched on wild type (WT) sorghum from Joint BioEnergy Institute, Emeryville, California, United... ... | reverse complement strand
CCGCACCGTGTACTGGTGGTACACGTGCTCACACCCCGCCCGCACCACCGGCGTCACCACACCGGACAGGTTCGCGTCCAACCACGCCGCGTTCTCCCGCCGCTGCTGCGTCCACCCCCACACCTTGCCCAGCTGCACCCGCCCGATCGCGGCATGGATATCGGTCATCCGGTTGTTCAACCCGATCACCTCGTTGCGGTACTGCGCCTCCATCCCCTGGTTACGCAACAACCGCACCCGCCGCGCCAGCCCCGGGTCCGCACACGAGACCATGCCCCCCTCACCACTGGTCATGTTCTTCGTCGGGTACAGGCTGAACATCCCGAACGTCCCGAACGTGCCCACCGGCCGGCCCCCCACCGTGGCCCCGTGCGCCTGCGCCGCGTCCTCGAACAACGCCAACCCGTGCCGGGCACACACCGCCCCCAACGCCTCCACATCCGCCGGGTGCCCGTACAGGTGCACCGGCATCACCCCCACCGTCGCCGGCGACACCGCCGCCTCCACCGACGCCGGGTCCAGACAGAACGTGTCCAGCTCGATATCGGCAAACACCGGCCGCGCCCCCGTCAACGCCACCGCGTTCGCCGTCGCCGCGAACGTGAACGACGGCACGATCACCTCATCCCCCGGACCCACCCCCGCCGCCAACAACCCCAGGTGCAACCCCGACGTCCCCGAGTTCACCGCCACACACTCCCGGCCCCCCACCAGGACCTGCGCGAACTCCTCCTCGAAAGCCGCCACCTCCGGACCCTGCGCCACCATCCCCGACCGCAGCACCCGGTCCACCGCCGCCCGCTCCTCCTCACCGATCAACGGCCTCGCAGCAGGAATCAACGGCAGCTCGCTCATCCGTCCACCTTCCGCAGGGTGTCGCCGTGCTGCTCGTAGACGGTGCCGGTGGCCGGGCAGGTCCACCGGCCGTCCCCGGACTCCTCCAGCGGCACCCCGGCATGACCGACCCAGCCGACCTGGCGCGCCGGGACGCCGACGACCAGGGCGTGGTCGGGGACGTCGCGGGTGACGACGGCGCCGGCGGCGACGGTCGCCCAGGCCCCGATGCGTACCGGGGCGACGCACACCGCCCGGGCGCCGACCGAGGCCCCGTCGCCGATGGTGACGCCCACCCGGGCCCAGTCGTCGGCCTTCTTCAGGGAGCCGTCGGGGTTGATCGCGCGCGGGAAGGTGTCGTTGGTCAGCACCACGGCGGGGCCGATGAACACGCCGTCGCCCAGGTGGGCCGGCTCGTAGACGAGGGCGTAGTTCTGCACCTTGCAGTGGTCGCCGAGGCGGACGCCGGTGCCGATGTAGGCGCCGCGGCCGATGATGCACTCCCGCCCGAGGACCGCGCCCTCCCGCACCTGCGCCAGGTGCCAGACCGAGGTCCCCTCGCCGATGACGGCGTCCTCCGCCACGTCGGCACTGTCCATGATGCGCGTCGGCATCCGTCCTCCCTCTCGCCCGGGCCCATGCCGGTCGCGACTGTCACAATGCACCCATGACCCTATCGCCACCACTCGAGGACGCGTGGCTGGTGATCCCCCTGTACAACGAGGCCCCGGTCATCGGCGAGGTGCTCGCCACCGCGATGACCCGGTTCCCCCACGTCGTGTGTGTCGACGACGCGTCGACCGACGGCTCGGCCGAGATCGCCGAGCGCGCCGGGGCGGTGGTGGTGCACCACCCGTTCAACCTCGGGCAGGGGGCGGCGCTGCAGACCGGCATCCGCTACGTGCTGGAGGCGACGGACGCGTCATACCTGGTCACCTTCGACGCCGACGGGCAGCACCGGGTCGAGGACGCCGCGGAGATGGTGGAGCGGGCCCGGCGCGAGGACCTGGCGATGGTCTTCGGCTCGCGGTTCCTGGACGACCGCACCGACCCCGGCTTCCTGCGCCGGATCGTGCTCAAGGTGGCGGTCTGGATCACCAACCAGCAGACCGGGATGCGCCTGTCCGACGCGCACAACGGGCTGCGGGTCATCCGCCGCGACGCGGCCGAGGCGCTCGACCTCAAGCAGGACCGGATGGCGCACGCCACCGAGATCGTGCTGCAGCTGGGCCGCACCGGGCTGCCCTGGGCCGAGCACCCGGTGCACGTGCTCTACACCGACTACTCCCGGGCCAAGGGGCAGTCCCTGATCAACTCGGTCAACATCCTCATCGACTCGATGCTCAAGTGAGGTCCCTGACGTGCTCGACCAACCGCTGATCAAGGTCATCCTGCTCGTCGGGGTCATCGCGGTGACGATCATGCTCACCCGGTCGACCACCGGGGCCCGGCACCAGGCCATCCGGCGCCTGCTGCTCATCGGGTTCGTGCTCCTGGCGGCGATGGCGATCCTGTTCCCTGCGATGCTCACCCGGGTGGCGCAGTTCGTCGGGGTCGGCCGCGGCGCCGACCTGCTGCTCTACGGGCTGACCATCACCTTCCTCGGGTTCGTCGCCGCCTCCTACCGCCGGATGCGGCTGCTCGAGCAGCGGGTGACGACCCTGGCGCGGGAGATCGCGTTGCGCGAGGCGGTCCACGACCGGAGGCACCGCCACGGCGACGGTCCCGGGTCCGGTCAGCCCAGGAGCGGCTGGACCAGCTCGTAGGTCGCCTTGTCGGCGGCGACGAGCAGCCCCGGGGGCACCTCGGAGGGCCGGTACGCCGAGCCGTCCCACAGGCCGCTGTGCCCGCCGGCCTCGGCGACGAGCAGGGTGCCGGCGGCGTGGTCCCAGGGCATGACGCTGCCGTAGACGACGTAGTCGGCCTTCCCCTCGACGAGCTTGGGGTAGTCGATGCCGCAGCACACCCAGCTCAGCTCCATGGCCGGCAGCTCCTCGGACAGGCGGCGCCCGACGAACCGGCGCCGGCTGGTGACGCCGCGCAGCAGGCCGGGGTCGGCGGGCGGGGCGGGGCGGGTGATCCGCTCCCCGTCGCGCCACGCCCCGCCGCCCCGCTCGGCGACGTAGGCACGCCGGTGCTGGGGCTGCCAGATCCAGCCGCGGACCGCCGCGCCCTCGCGCAGCTCGGCGACCATGACCGCGTGGTCCGGGTTGCCGTGGACGAAGTTCTTCGTCCCGTCGACCGGGTCGATGGTGAAGGCGTGCGGGGCGGCGCCGAACGCGCGCAGCACGCTGTGGTCGCGGGAGTAGTGCTCCTCCCCCAGGACGACCGCGTCGGGGTAGGCCTCCCGCAGCGCCCGCGCGATGAGCACCTCGGCCTCGTGGTCGGCGATCGTGACGAGGTCCCCCGGGTTCTTCTCCCGGATCTCACCGTCGGCGAGGGCCCGGAACCGGGGGACGATGACCTCGTCGGCCACCTCCTGCAGCAGCCGCAGCACGGCGTCGGTCTCCACACCCCCACCCTGCCAGGCCGGGCCCGCGGCTGCCGCCCGGGGCGGAAGGTCCCGTCGGTGCGTTCCCGGTCGGGGGAGCCCGGCTTCGTCGAGGGGCGCGAAGACCGAAGATTCCGCGCAATGTGAGGGTCTCTGTTGCGTCAGACCGAAGGAACCGCGTAACGTCTCGCTCCGTCGACGACGACCGCCCGTCCGGATTCCGGAGCCCGGGCGGTCGTCCCGTCTCCGGGAAGGAGGGTGCTGCCATGACGCGTCGTCGGGACCGCGCCGCGCACCTCCTCGCCCTCCCGGGGACGGTCGGGTGCCGCGCCGGCATGCGCATGTGCATGTGTATGCCGCGCGCTGGCGCCTGACGGGTCGTCCCGCCTCAGCGACCGACCGCCCTCCCCCGGGCCGCAGGCAGCCAGCGTGATCCGCCGTCCGAGGACCGCCCTGCCCGTCCGTGAGGAGCCCCGTGGCACCGACCCTGACCTCCGACTCCACTCCCACCACCCGCACCGCTGCCCCCGTGGAGATCCGCGGGGTGAGCCGCACCTTCGGGACCCGCAGCGGTCCGCGCACCGTCCTGGGTGACGTCGACCTGGACATCGCCGCCGGCGAGCTCGTCGCCCTCGTCGGCGCGTCCGGGTGCGGCAAGTCCACCCTGCTGCGCCAGGTCTGCGGGCTCGACCAGCCGGACGCCGGTGAGATCCGCATCGACGGGGTGCGGGTGGCCGGCGCCGACCCCCGGTGCGCCATCGCCTTCCAGGAGCCCCGGCTGCTCCCCTGGCGCAGCCTGGCCGAGAACGTCGCGCTCGGCCTGCCGCCCGGCACCCCCCGCCGCGACGGCCGCCGGCGGGTCGCCGAGCTCCTCGACCTGGTCGGGCTCGGCGCGCACGCTGACCACCGGCCGCGCCAGGTGTCGGGTGGGATGGCCCAGCGCGCCTCGCTCGCCCGGGCCCTGGCCCGCAGCCCCGCCGTCCTGCTTCTCGACGAGCCGTTCGGGGCGCTCGACGCGCTGACCAGGCTGCGCATGCAGGACCTGCTGCTCGACGTGCGGGCCGCCGAACCGACCACGGTCGTCCTCGTCACCCACGACGTCGACGAGGCCCTCTACCTGGCCGACCGGATCGCCGTGATCGGCGCCCGCGACCACGCACCCGGTGCCGGTGTCCGGTCGGTGACCACCGTCCCCGGCACCCGCCCGCGCGACCGCGGCGACGCCGCCCTCGCCGCCGCCAAGGTCCACCTGCTGGCCGACCTGGGCGTGCCGGCCCACCACCAGCCCCACCCGACCGAAGGAACCGACACACCATGACCTCACGACTGACCACCACCACCCTCGCCGTCGTGGCCGTCGCCGCCCTGCTGGCGGGCTGCGTCCGGGGCGAGAACGGGGAAGCCGGTGCCGCGGCGGCCGAGGGGGGCCGCTGGAGCGACACCGAGCTCACCATCGACTTCGCCACCTACAACCCCCTGTCCCTCATCATCAAGGAGCAGGGCTGGCTCGAGGAGGAGCTCGGCGAGGACGTCACGGTCACCTGGATCCAGTCCGCCGGCTCCAACAAGGCCAACGAGGCGCTGCGCGCCGGGGCCGTCGACGTCGGCTCCACCGCGGGGTCCGCGGCGCTGCTGGCCCGGGCCAACGGATCCCCGATCAAGACCATCCTGCTCTACTCCCAGCCGGAGTGGTCGGCCATCGTGGTCACCCAGGACTCCGACATCGACAGCGTGGCCGAGCTGCGCGGCAGGTCCGTGGCCGCGACCAAGGGCACCGACCCCTACTTCTTCCTGGTGCAGGCGCTCGGCGCCGCCGGCCTCGGCCTGGACGACATCGAGGTGCAGAACGTCCAGCACGCCGACGGGCGGACCGCGCTGGAGAACGGCAGCGTCGACGCCTGGGCCGGACTGGACCCGATCATGGCCGCCAGCGAGATCGAGAGCGGCTCGCGGCTGATCTACCGCAACATCGACTTCAACACCTACGGCTTCCTCAACGCCACCGAGGAGTTCGTCACCGAGCACCCCGACCTGGCACAGGTCGTCGTCAACGCGTACGAGACGGCCCGCGAGTGGGCCGCCGAGCACCCCGAGGAGACCGTGCGCATCCTCGCCGAGGCCTCGGGCATCGCCCCCGAGGTCGCCGAGAAGGTGCTCATCGAGCGGACCGTCCTGGACCTCGACCCCACCCCGGGCCCGGAGCAGGCGGCCGTGCTCGAGGTCGTCGGACCGCTGTTCGTCGAGTCCGGTGACGTCCCCGACCAGGAGGCGGTCGACCGGGCCCTCGGCTCGCTCTTCGACACGACCTTCATCGAGAAGGCCGACCCGCTGGCCGTCGGCCGCTGACAGGAGGACCGGTCATGTCCCTCTCCACCAGCACCGTCCGGGACGCTGCGCCCACGGCGCCGGAGGACGACGCACGCACCGCGCGGTCGACACCCGCGCCCGGGCCGGCGAGGCGTCGTCGCCGGCGGGCCCGGCCCTGGGCGGTCGCCCTCCTCGGGCTCGTCGTACCGGGCCTGCTGCTGCTCGCCTGGCAGTGGGCCACGGCCACGGGCGTCTTCGCCTTCTACGAGCTGCCGCCCCCGGCGACGGTGTGGGAGGCCGCGCTGGACCTCGGCGGCCGCGGCGAGCTGTCCGTGCACGTGGCCATCTCCGCGCAGCGCGTCCTCCTCGGGTTCGGGGCGGGGGCGGCGCTCGGCACCCTCGTCGGGGCCTGGGTCGGGCTGTCCCGCTGGTCCTCGGTGCTGCTGTCCCCCACCATCGGCGCCATCCGGGCGGTGCCCTCCCTGGCCTGGATCCCGCTGCTCCTCATCTGGCTCAAGATCGGCGAGGACTCCAAGGTCACCCTCATCGCCATCGGTGCGTTCTTCCCGGTCTACACGACCGTGTCCGCAGCGCTCCGGCACGTCGACCCCCACCTGGTCGAGGTCGGCCGCGCGTACGGGCTGAACCGGGCGCGCCTGTTCACCCGGGTGCAGCTGCCGGCGGTGGTCCCCTCCCTGGTGTCCGGGCTGCGCCTCGCCCTGGCCCAGTCCTGGCTCTTCCTCGTCGCCGCCGAGCTCGCCGGCGCCTCGATGGGCCTGGGCTTCCTGCTCACCGACTCGCAGAACAACGGGCGGGTCGACCGGCTTGTCCTCGCGATCGTGCTGCTGGCGCTGCTCGGCAAGCTCACCGACGGCGTCATCGGTCTCGCCGAGAAGCGCCTGCTGAGGAGGTGGACCTGATGTCCCGCGGACCCACCGGCGACCACACCTTCGGGTTCCGCACCCGGGCCCTGCACGCCGGAGGACTGCCGGACCCGACCACCGGGGCCCGTGCGGTGCCGATCTACCAGACGACCAGCTTCGTGTTCCGGGACACCGCGGACGCCGCGAGCCTGTTCGCGCTGCAGAAGTACGGGCACATCTACTCGCGGATCGGCAACCCCACGGTCGCCGCCCTGGAGGAGCGGGTCGCCTCGCTCGAGGGCGGCATCGGCGCGGTGGCGACCGCCTCGGGGATGTCGGCGGAGTTCATCACCTTCGCCGCGCTGGCGGGCGCGGGCGACCACCTCGTCGCGGCGGCCTCGCTCTACGGCGGGACGGTGACCCAGCTGGACGTCATCCTGCGCCGGTTCGGGGTCCGGACCACCTTCGTCCCCGGCACCGACCCGGCCGACTACGAGGCGGCGATCACCCCGCGGACCAAGGCCGTCTACGCCGAGGTCGTCGCCAACCCCTCGGGCGAGGTCGCCGACCTCGCCGGCCTGGCGCAGGTGGCGCACGCGCACGGCATACCCCTCGTCGTGGACTCCACGCTGGCCACGCCCTACCTGGTGCGGCCCATCGAGCACGGCGCGGACATCGTCATCCACTCGCTCACCAAGTTCCTGGGCGGGCACGGGACGACCCTGGGAGGCATCGTCGTGGAGGCCGGCACGTTCGACTGGGCCAACGGCAACTTCCCGGCGATGACCACCCCGGTGCCGACCTACGGGGACGTGCAGTGGTGGGGCAACTTCGGGGAGTACGGGTTCCTGACCCGCCTGCGCAGCGAGCAGCTGCGCGACATCGGGCCGGCGCTGTCCCCGACGGCCGCGTTCCACCTGCTCCAGGGAGTCGAGACGCTGCCGCAGCGCATGGACGCCCACCTCGCCAACACCCGCATCGTCGCCGAGTGGCTCGCCGGTGACCCGCGCATTACCGAGGTGGCCTGGGCCGGCCTGCCGTCGCACCCGCACCACGAGCGCGCGACCAGGTACCTCCCGCTGGGGCCCGGGGCGGTGTTCTCGTTCCGCGTGGCGCCCGCCGCCGACCGCCCGGCCCGGGAGGTCGGGCGGCGGTTCATCGAGTCGGTCCAGCTGGCCAGCCACCTGGCCAACATCGGCGACTCGCGCACGCTGGTCATCCACCCGGCCTCGACCACGCACCAGCAGCTGTCCTCCGAGCAGCTGGCCCGGGCCGGGGTGGCCGAGGACCTGGTGCGGATCTCGGTCGGCCTGGAGGACCCGGAGGACATCCTCTGGGACCTGGACCAGGCGCTCACGGCGGCGACGGGACGGACCCGGGAGGGTGACGATGGCTGACACCTGCGCACTGCCCGGCACCACCGGTGTCGCGCCGGCCCGCAGCTGGGTGGGCCCCACGGCGCGGGAACGTCTGGCGATCCTGCAGCGGACCCGCTCGGTCGCGGTCGTCGGCGCCTCGGACAAGCCGTCCCGGGCCAGCTACTTCGTCGTCACCTACCTGTTGTCCAGCTCCGGCTTCCGGCTGTTCCTCGTCAACCCGCGCGGCGGGACGATCCTCGGCCAGCCCGTCTACCCGAGCCTGGCGGACCTGCCCGAGGCGCCCGACCTCGTCGACGTGTTCCGGCGGCACGAGGACCTGCCCGGTGTGCTCGCGGAGACGCTGGCCGTGGGCGCGCGCACGCTCTGGCTGCAGCTCGGGTCGTGGCACGAGGAGGTGGCCCGCGACGGGGAGGCCGCCGGGCTGGAGGTGGTCATGGACCGGTGCCTGAAGATCGAGCACGCCCGCTTCCACGGGGGGCTGCACCTGGCCGGCTTCGACACCGGCGTGATCACCTCGCGCCGCGACGGCCCCCTGTCCCGCTAGCGTGGTCGGACTCGGGCGAGGGCGTCGTAGACCGCGCCGACCAGCTCGGTGACGTAGCTGCCCATCATGCCCTCGATGGCGGTGTTCGACAGGGAGACGACGGTGAGCTCGTTCACCGGGTCGACCCACCAGGTGTGACCCCACACCCCGCCCCAGGTCCAGGTCCCGGCCGGCTGGGGTGTCCCGGTAGCCGCCGGGTCGAGCAGGACGCTGCCGCCGAAGCCGAACCCGGAGGCGCCGGTGGGGACGGTCCGCAGGTCACCGACCTGGTTCGTCATCATCGCCGCGGCCGTGTCCGGCCCGACGACGCCCCCGCCCCCGGTGCGGACCGCCTCGAGGAGGCGGGCCACGTCGTCGGCGTCACCGGCCATTCCCGCGCCCGCGGACGGGAACGCCCGGGCATCGCCGAGCCGCGCCGGCGAGAAGAGCAGCGGCGCGGCGTCGGGCAGGAAGGGCACCTCGTGGTCCTCCCCCATCCGCACCGGCGGGTCGCCGTCGGCGTAGGGCACGGCGAGCGCGGATAGGTCGTCGACCAGGAAGGTCAGGCTCTCCAGGCCCAGCGGCCGGGCCACGAGCTCGTCGACCACGTCGGGCAGCGGCCGGCCGGTCACGGCCTCGACCAGGGCGCCGGCCACGTCCAGGCCCACGGAGTACAGGAAGGCGCTGCCCGGCTCGGACACGAGACCCGCCGCGCTGATGCGCGCCAGCTCCTCGGCCATCGGGATGCTCAGGCCGTCGAAGCCCGAGGACACCCCGGCGCGGTGGTACGGGCCGTCCGCCGGCTCGTTGAACGGGTAGCTCAGCCCGGCGGTGTGGGTGAGCAGGTGTCGCAGGGTGATCCCCTCCCCGCCCGCGGGCGCGAAGGCCGGCAGCAACGGCCGGACGGGTTCGTCCAGGGACAGCGTCCCCTCCTTGACCAGGCGCAGGACGGCGGCCGTCACGATCGGCTTGGTCACCGACGCCAGGCGCACCCGCTGCTCGGGGACGAAGGGACGGCGGCCTCGCGGTCCGCCCAGCCGTGGGCCGAGCGGTGGACGAGCTCCCCCCGGTGGAGCACCCGCACGGTCACCCCCACGAGCCGGCCGTCGGCGACGGCGCTCTCGGCCACACCGGTGACCTCGGCGAGGGCAGGACCGGTCGAGCGGGACGTCTCGGTGGTCTGGGCCATGACACCTCCTGGGCAGGTCGACGGTGCCCAGGGAAACCGTCACAAACCCTCGCCGCATTCCGGGAACCACGGCTACCGTGCCGGCATGAGCGGAGGCCCCACCGACCCCGAGGTCATCTCCTGGTACGAGCACGTCGACGACGAGGAGCACCGGCTGCAGAACTGGCCGCACACCCGGCTGGAGGGGATCCGCACCCGCGAGCTGATCACGACCTGTCTCACCGGGGATCCCCTGGACGTGCTCGACGTCGGCGGTGCCGCCGGGGCGTATGCCGGGTGGCTGGCCGGGCTGGGCCACCGCGTCCACCTCGTCGACCCGGTCCCCCGGCACGTGGCCGCTGCCTCGCGGCTGCCGGGGGTGACCGCCGAGCTCGGCGACGCGCGGGCACTGTCCGCCGCGGACACGTCATACGACCTGGTGCTGGCCATGGGGCCGCTCTACCACCTGGCCGACCGGGAGGACCGGGTGAGGGTGCTGCGGGAGGCAGCACGGGTGGCGCGGCCCGGCGCGCACGTCGTCGCGAGTGCGATCGGGCGGTACCACGTCGTGTCCGAGTTCGTCCTCAAGGGCGACTTCGACGAGCGCTACCAGCGGATCCTGGCCCACCTGGTCGCGACCGGGGAGAACGTCGACGACCTGGGTTTCCCGCTGCGGCACTGCCACACCCGGGACGAGCTCCGTGACGAGGCCGTCGCGGCGGGCCTGGAGGAGGTGGAGGTCTACGGGATCGAGGGCCCGGTCGGCTACGGCCTGGACCTGGTCCCGCCGGAGCGGGCCGAGGCCGCCCTCGCGCAGGCGGTGGCGGCGGCTCGGCTGCTCCAGACGGACCGCAGGGTCGTCGACCAGTCACCGCACCTGCTCGCGGTCGGCCGCGTCCCCTGACCCGTCACTCGGCGAGGATCCGGTAGAGCGCCTTGCGGGCGTCCTCGACGACCTTCCGGGCCGCCTCGATCTGCTCCTCGGTGCCGGCCATCGCGACCTGGCGCAGGGCCAGGCCGAGCTGGTGCACCTCGCCCCGGACGTCGAGCCTGCCGCGGCGTGGCCCGGCCACCCGGGCCCAGGGGTCGGTGAGATCCTCGCCGCGCTCGGCGACGTGGGCCCGGCCGGCCTCGGTGAGGGCGTAGGTCTTGCCGCTGTCCCCCTCGGCCTGCTCGATGAGGCCCTCGTCCTCGAGCAGCCCCAGGGCCGGGTAGACGGAGCCGGCGCTCGGCCGCCACACCCCGTCGCTGCGCTCGGCGATCTCGCTCATGAGCTGGTAGCCGTTGCGCGGCCCCTCGGCCAGCAGGGCCAGGATCGCGTCGCGGACGTCGCCGCGCCGGCGTCCCCGGCCCCCACGGCCGCGGCCGCCACCGTGGTGGCCGAAGCCGGGTCCGGGTCCGTGACCGCCCGGGCCGAAGCCGGGACCGAGACCGCCCGGGCCGAAGCCGGGACCGAAACCGCCCGGGCCGGGCCCGGGTGCGCGCCTGCGACCGCGGTGGCCGCGCTTCTTGTCGTTGGTGAAGTGGTGCATGGATGTGCCCCTCCGATGTCTGTGGGTCCTGCTCTGCAGGAAGGTCGACTGTCTCGTCGATGTATCGATAGTACGTCGATATATCGATAACGTGCAACCCGGTCACCCGTCCCCCTCCCCATTCGCCCATATGAGCGATTCGGCAGGCCCTTTTCGCGAACACCGCATGCCGACGCGCGCACGTGCGCGATGTGGCCCGGGCCGTGGGGCCGAGGGCGGTCGAGCCGGGCGGTCGAGCCGGGCGGTCGAGCCGGGCGGTCGAGCCGGGGGTCGAGCCGGGCGGTCGAGCCGGGCGGTCGACTCACCCCTGCCGGCACCCTTGACGATTGGTAACTTCATAGTTACGTTTTGCCGGTGGACGCGTTCTCGGCGCTGGCCGACCCGGTGCGCCGGGCGATCCTGCTCCGCCTGGCGCAGGGGCCGGCGCGGGTGGTCGACCTGGCGGCCGACCACGACATCAGCCGGCCGGCGGTCAGCAAGCACCTGCGCCTGCTGGGCGAGGCGGGCCTCGTCACCGCCGACGCCCGCGGGCGCGAACGCCACTACCGGCTGGTCCCGGAGGGACTCGCGCCCGTCCGGGAGCTGCTGGAGGGGCTGACCGCCCCCCGCGGGTGTTTCCCGGAGACGGTCCTCGACGCCCTCGACCTCGAGGTGCGGCGCACGACACGGGAGCGGCGCGGCCGCGCCGGCGACCGTCGACCCGACACCACCACGGCCAAGGAGACAGGATGACCACCATCACCCCGACGGGACGGCGCGAGCGCCGTGGCGACCGCGACTACGTCGTCCTCGCCCGCGCCTTCCGCGCCCCGGTCGAGGACGTCTGGGCGGCGGTGACCGAGCCGGAGCGGCTGGAGCGCTGGATCGGCACCTAGACCGGGGACCCGAGCACCGGCCAGGTCGCCTTCCGGATGACCGCCGAGGGCGAGGACGCCGAGGCGGAGATCCAGCGGATCGACGTCTGCGAGCCCCCGCACCGGCTGGTCACCCGCTCGGTGACGCCGGGCCCCGACGGGACCGGCGAGATCGAGTGGGTCCTCGAGCTCGACCTGACCGAGTCCGACGGGGTGACCACGCTGACCTTCGCCCAGGTCGTGCACGACGCGGAGATGGCCTCGACGGTCGGTCCGGGATGGGAGTACTACCTCGACCGCCTCGTCGCCGCCGAGACCTCGGCGGAGGTGGCGGACGTCTCCTGGGACGACTACTACCCCGGTCTGTCCGACCACTACCGGTCGCTGTTCGGCAGCTGACCGCCCGAAAACCCGTTGCGCGCCGGGTGGGCCGGGGTCACCCTGGTGCCACCCGGCTGGTCGTCGGGAGCGAGCGGGCGGCGCGGCCGCCCCGGACGAGAGGAGGGATGACGTGTACCGGACCGTCACGGGTGCGTCCACGGACCACCGACCCTTCTCCCCCAGGAGCTCCTCCCTTGACCCAGCACACCCCGACGGGTGATCTCGACCCGTTCTTCGTCTTCGAGTTCCGGCCCATCGACGAGCCGGACGAGCACGACCCCGACCGCCGTCCCTCCACCTACTGGGACCTGGAGCGCGGCTGCCGGGGCCCGCACCCCCTGCCCGACTGGGTGGTGACCGACCGCGGCGCGGTCGACACCGACCTGGGCACCATCAAGACCGGCAAGGAGGCCGACGTCCTGCTGGTCCGCCGGGAGGCGACCGACGGCAGCGGCCACACCGCCCTCATGGCGGCCAAGCGGTACCGGGACGACCGGCACCGGTCGTTCCACCGCAGCGCGGCCTACACCGAGAGCCGGCGCGCCCGCCGCTCCCGGGACACCCGCGCGCTCGACCGCAAGTCGTCATACGGGCGCCAGGTCGCCGCCAGCATGTGGGCCCAGGCCGAGTGGCAGGCCCTGTGCCGCTACTGGGAGGCCGGGGTCGCCGTCCCGTACCCGGTGCAGGTCGACGGCACAGAGATCCTCATGGAGTTCGTCGGCGATGACGGTCTGGCCGCGCCCCGGCTCGCCCAGACCCGGCCGGACCCGGACCTGCTCGGCCACTACTTCGAGCAGGTCCGGGACGCGATGGTCCGGCTGGCCGCCCAGGGCGTCACCCACGGTGACCTGTCGCCGTACAACGTCCTGGCGGACGGTGAGCGGATCGTCCTCATCGACCTGCCCCAGGTGGTGGACATCGTCGCCAACCCGCAGGGCATGGACTTCCTGCTGCGCGACTGCGAGAACATCTGCCGCTGGTTCGGGGCACGCGGGCTGCACGTCGACGCCCGCGAGCTGTTCGGCGAGCTCGTCAGCTTCGCGGTCTAGGGGCCGCGACGCGCAGCGCACCGGGCTCCACCCGGACGTCCAGGGCGAGGACGTCCGGGTGGGGGTCGCCGTCCAGCTGTGCGGTCAGCGGGGCACCCGCGGCGACCCGCGCGCGCGTCGCCGCCTCGTAGCCCAGCCCCGGGACACTGCCCGGACGGTGCAGGATCCCCTTGAGCGCGATCGGCACCCAGTGCAGCGGCGTCCCGGGCGTGACCGTCATGACGTGCAGCCTGCCGTCGTCGGGCGCCGCCTCCGGGAACAGGTCGATCCCCAGCGGGATCCGCCCGGCCACCCCGACGAGGACGGTCCACGCGCGCAGCTCCCGGGGCGCGCCTCCGTCCACCTGCAGGGTGAGCCGGTGCCCGCGGCTGGCCAGGTGCCGCGCTCCCACGACGATGTATGACGTCCAGCCGGCGACGCGCTTGAGCCGCGGCCCGGTGCGGGCCACCGCCTCACCGTCGTAGCCGAGACCGACGACGACGAGGAACACCCGCTCCGGTGAGCGGACCGTCCCGGCGGGACCGAGCTGCTCGTAGGCCACCCGGCCGACGTCGACGTCGCGGATCTCGCCCCCGAGGGCGGTCGCCACCGGCGCCGGGCCGTCCCCGAGCGACAGCCCGAGGTTGCGGGCGACCAGGTTGGCGGTGCCGAGCGGGACGATCCCGAGCGTCGCCCCGGAGCCGGCGAGCACCTCGGCGACCTCGCGCACCGTCCCGTCCCCACCCAGGACGACGACCCGGTCGGCACCCGCGGCGAGGAGCCGGGCGGCCTGCGGACCACCGGGCTCGGCGACGGTCGTGGTGAGGACGTCGATGATCTCCCGGCCCCGCTCCCGGCAGGCTGCCCCGAGCCGCGCCAGGGCCGGTCCGGCGCGGCGCGCGACGGGGTTGAGCACCACGCCCACGCGCCCGGCCGTCACGCCACCAGTGTGGCGCGACGGGCCGCCGTCCGGTCGGCGCCCGTGCCGGCGCGTCCGGTCAGCGCCTGAGCCGGCGCGCCAGGGAGGTGGCGATGACGTCCGGGGTGAGCCCGATGGCCTCGAGGACCTGGGACCGGGAGCCGTGGTCGAGGAACTGCTGCGGGATGCCGTAGCACCACACGGGACGGAGCCCGGCCTCCGCGGCGGCCAGCGACTGGGTGAGGTGGGAGCCGATGCCCCCGCCGACGATGTTGTCCTCGATCACCGCGACCGCGCCGGCCCGCTGGGCGGCGGCGACGAGGTCGTCGCTGATCGGCAGCACCCACCGCGGGTCGACCACCCGCACCGAGAAGCCGTCGGCGGTGAGCTTCTCGGCCACGCCCAGCGCGACCTGCGCCATCGCGCCGACCGAGACGATGAGCAGGTCGACGTCCTCGTCGTCGGCGTCGCGGAGCACGTCGAGCGACCCCTCGGTGGCCACCGCCTCGACCGGCTCGCCGACGGTGCCCTTGGGGAAGCGCACGACGGTCGGGCCGTCGTCGACCTGCACCGCCTCGCGCAGCGCCCGGCGCACCCCGGCCCCGTCCCGGGGAGCGGCCAGGCGCAGGCCGGGCACGATCCCGACCACGGTCATGTCCCACATGCCGTTGTGGCTGGGGCCGTCGGTGCCGGTGATGCCGGCCCGGTCGAGGACGAAGGTGACCCCCTGCCGGTGCAGGGCGCAGTCCATGAGCAGCTGGTCGAAGGCCCGGTTGAGGAAGGTGGCGTAGACGGCCACGACCGGGTGCAGCCCGGCATACGACAGCCCCGCGGCCATCGTCACCGCGTGCTGCTCGGCGATGCCGACGTCGAAGACCCGCTCGGGGTACCTGGCCCGGAACGGCTGCAGCCCGACCGGGATGAGCATCGCGGCGGTCAGCGCCACGACGTCGGGCCGCTCGTCGGCGATCGCCAGCAGCTCCTCGCTGAACTCGTCGGTCCAGGAGCGCCCGCTCAGCTCCAGCGGCAGGCCGGTCTCGGGGTTGATGACCCCGACGGCGTGGAACCGGTCGTTCTCGTCCTGGGTAGCCGGGTGGTAGCCGTGGCCCTTCTCGGTGATGACGTGCACGAGGACGACGCCGCCGAAGTCGTGGGCGCGCCGCAGCGCGGTCTCCACCGCGTCCAGGTCGTGGCCGTCGACCGGGCCGAGGTACTTCAGCCCGAGGTCCTCGAACATGCCCTGCGGGCTGACGATGTCCTTCAGCCCCTTCTTCACCCCGTGCAGCGTCTCGTAGACCGGGCGGCCCAACGGGGAGCGGGTGAGGGTGCGCTTGCCCCACTCGAGGACGTCCTCGTAGCGGCGGGTGGCGCGCAGCGACGCCAGGTAGTCGGCCATCCCGCCGGTCGTCGGGGCGTAGGAGCGCTCGTTGTCGTTGACGACGATGACCAGCGGCAGGTCGCGGTTGTCGGCGATGTTGTTGAGGGCCTCCCAGGCCATCCCGCCGGTGAGCGCACCGTCGCCGATGACCGCGACCGTATGACGGTCCAGCTCGCCCCGTAGCTTGCGCCCGGCGGCGATGCCGATCGCCCAGGACAGCGAGGTGGAGGCGTGGGAGTTCTCGACGACGTCGTGGACCGACTCGGCCCGGCACGGGTAGCCGGACAGGCCGCCCTGCTTGCGCAGCCTGGAGAAGTCGTGCCGGCCGGTGAGCAGCTTGTGCACGTAGGACTGGTGGCCGGTGTCGAAGACGATCGTGTCGCGCGGGGAGTCGAACACCCGGTGGATCGCCATCGTCAGCTCGACCACGCCGAGGTTGGGGCCGAGGTGGCCGCCCGTCCTGGAGACGGAGGTGATGAGGTGCTCGCGGATCTCGGCGGCGAGCGCGGTGAGCTCGTCGTCGCCGAGGGCCTTGAGGTCGGCCGGGCCGTTGATGCGGTGGAGAAGACCCACGGTGTGAGGTCGCCCTTCCTGGTGTCGACTGACCCCCGAGTGTAGGGCCAGGTTCCTGGATGGTCGCTGTGAGCCTGCTCAGCGCTGCGGGATCGGGGCCCGCAGCCGCAGTGCCTCCAGGAGCAGCTCGGCGCTGCGCAGCGCGGCCCGGAGCCGCAGCCCCTCCTGGGTGAGCGAGGCGAGCACGTCGCCCATCGACCCCGGCGGCAGCACCGGCCCCAGCTCGGGCCGCACGTCACGCCAGGCACCGCGCATCGCGTCCAGCTCGGCGCGCAGGTGGCGCACCGCCATCCAGGCGAGGGCCACCGGGTGCCGGCGCCAGGCGGCATACGCGCGGTAGTCCGCCGGGCACTGGTCGAGCAGCCAGGACACCGCGGCCTGCTCCCACCCCGGCACGCCGGCCGGTGGCACGCGGTCGGGCCATCCGGGCGGTCCTGGCATGCGAACAAGTGTACGACCCGGGACGACAGTCGGCCATGCCCCGTCCGGTGGCCTCAGCCGCCCCCGGCGAGGGCATCACCGAGCGGGGTGCGCCGGTAGAGCACCGAGCGACCGCGGCGGCTGCGGGAGACCAGCCGGGCCCGGAGCAGCACGCCCAGGTGGTAGGAGGTCGTCGCCTCCGACCAGCCTCCCCGGCGGCTCAGCTCGGTGGTGGTGCGGGGCTCCTCGAGAAGGCCGAGGACCCTGGCCCGGGTGGCCCCGACCAGCTGCTCCAGCGCCCGCCCGGGCGCCGGATCGTTCTCCTCCCAGAGCCGGGCCACCCCGCGCGCGGCGTAGATGACCATCGGGGGCTCGGGCTGCTCGGCCGCGAACCGCACCGGCCCGGTGTGCACCGTGGAGGGCACGAGCAGCATCCCGTCGCCCGCCCAGTCGACGGTGCCGTCGTAGGGCCGGTCCAGGACCACCTCCTCGCCGGTCCAGGTGAACCCCTCCCCCAGGCCGGTCAGCAGGGCCTCGGCGCCCTCCTGCACGACGACGGTCCCGCGGTGGGCGATGTCCGCCTCGAGCACCGCCATGACCTCGGGCCACGGACCGGCCAGCACCTCCTCGAACACGGCCGCCACCGCCTCGGCGGCCCGCTCGGCGACCACCCGCGGGCCGTCCCCGACCAGCTGCAACAGCGCGGGCGGCGGGGTGCGCCGCCAGCCCCGGTATGCCGCCTCGCTCCCCCACTGCCCGGCCACCTCGGGACGGACCGGCCGCCCGTCGACGGAGATGTCGAGCTGGTAGTCGACCACCTCCGGCGGGGTCGCGGCGATGCGCTCCACCACCGCCCCGACCGGCTCGGCCACCCCCGCCGGTGGCGGGCAGAGGAAGTCCGGCACGTGGGGGTGCTCCCCGGCCGCGGGGACGAGGGCGTGGAGCACCTCGAGGTGGCGCTCGGGGACGCGTGCCAGCGCCGCGGCATACCAGTCCCGCACGTGCGGCATCGGGTGGCGGCCGCGGCTGCGCACCACGCCGACGACCTCCACCGCGGGCGAGGTGCCGAACGTCGAGCGGGCCAGCGCCCGGGCGTCCATCCGGATCCGGATCGCCACGGTCCACCTTTCGAACGAGATCGAATCCATTGCCCGCCGGCCGGTGCCGTGGTCGCCTCGGCGGGCGCACCGGCGACCCCACCAGCCGGTCCGACCAGCACACCACACGAGCAGACAGGAGAGTCGATGACCCCCAGCACCCCGAGCCCCCCCGCACCGGCGAGCACCCCCGCGGTCGGGCGCCGCGGCCTGCTCCTCGGCGCCGCAGGTGCCGTGGCCGCCGGCGCGGTGTCCCTGGCCGCCGGGGTCCCGCGTGCCGCCGCGGCGGCGGGACCCTCCTCGGACCCCGCCACCCGCAAGCCGGTGCTCGTCGGGGCCAACCCCGGGCTGCAGCTGTTCGACGCCCAGGGCGCGTGCACGGCCTACGCGTCGGTCTGGCGGGTCGACTGGTCGCCCCACGGCACCGGCACCGTGCTGGTCCTGTGGCAGCCGAGCGGGGTGACGGTGTGCTCGGCCCGCCGGCCGCTGGCCCGCTGGGTGGCCGAGGACTTCACCCGCCACTTCCCGGAGCTGGACGGGCTGCCCTGGCCGGAGCCGGAGTACCGGCCCTGGCCGGTCCACCTGCGGATGAGCCTGGCCGACGGGATGGTCGCCCGGGCCGGCACGATCGAGGTCACCACCACCGGCGTCCTCGACGTCCGCAGCTTCACCACCGACGACTTCCCGCTCGGCGGCGTCGACCACAGCCTGCACCTGGTCCTCGGTCCCTGCGCGGAGGCGTCGATCCGGGTCGGGGGTCGCCGCCTGCCCGGGGAGATCAGCCGGGGCGGCACCCCCGAGCGCCCGTCCTCGTCGGCCTTCGTCACCGAGGCGGAGGTCTGGCGCCGCTGACGCGGCGTGGCGTGGCCGGCCGGACGCCCTCCCGACTCGCCGCCGGGACCTGCGGGAAGAGGTCACATTCCGGTAACGATCGTTCCCACGGCTAGCATGGACCGACCGCCCATCCCCTCACGGAGTCCTTGCTGCTGCATGTCGAGCGCCGATACCGCACTGTCCGCCGGCCACGCCAACCCCCGGATCGATCCCCCCGAGCCCCCCGCCCCGGGGGTCGTCGTCGAGGTGCCCGAGAAGGCGGTCGACCCCGTCGAGGGGATCGTCTTCTGCTCCTTCTACACCGACGACGACTACTACCGCGGCCACGCCGAGAACCTCCGACGCAACCTCGGCCGCCTCGGGGTGCCCCTCGTCGTCGAGGAGGTGCACAAGAACGAGGGCGAGGACTGGGCCGACATCTGCCGTCGCAAGATCGGCTTCCTCGCGCGGGTGTGTGACGAGCACCCCGACCAGAAGGTGTTCTGGATCGACGTCGACTGCTCGATCCTGTCGCTGCCCGACTTCGTCCGGGACTTCACCGCCGACCTCATCGGCTTCCAGCGCGGCTTCGGCTCCGCGCTGACCATCGGTTACGGCCAGCGCACGCGGTTCTGGGAGCCGTGCTTCTTCGGGATCAACACGACCCCGGCCGCCCGCAGGTTCGTCGCCGACGCCCGCCGGCTCGAGCAGGACATGACCATCAAGGCCACCGACGACTACTTCTTCGAGGAGTCGTGGCGCGCCAACGCCGCCTCGATGAGCTTCCAGCTCATCCCCTCCGCCGCGGTCCTGTCCCGGGCCTCGGCGGAGACCGGCGTGGTGCCGTTCTTCTCGTTCGGGTCCAGCGGCAAGGTCGCCGAGTTCAAGGGCAAGGTCGTCCAGCACGACGCGGTCGGCGGCGGCGCCGCCCGCGACAAGGTCGTCAACCAGTCGAGGCGGCGCGCGCTGCGGGCGGCCAAGCGGGTCGAGGCGGCGCTGCCGCCGCGGGCGTCCCGGTCCCTGCGCAAGGTGGCGGACCGGGTCGGCATCACCCACGTCCTCACCCGCGGTGGCGCCGGCGGCACCGGCACGGGGGGCTCATCCCCCCACCGGGCACGGCTCACGCGCCACATGATCGGCGCGGCGCAGCGGGGCGAGGTGGCCACCGTCGACGAGCTCTACAGGCGACTCCAGTCCACCGGGGTCCCGTCGTCGGCGGAGATCGCGGCCAAGCGCGCCGCGGACGCCTTCGCCCACTACCGGAACCTCGACACCGAACGCGACCCCGTCTCCCTCGTCTGGTGGGCCCGCCCGTTCCCGGGCAACTTCGGGGACTGGCTGAGCCCGCTGCTGGTGGCCGAGTACTCCGGCCGGTCGGTGGCCTACGAGCCCCCGACCGCGCCGCTGCACCACCCCCACCTCATCGGGGTCGGCTCGGTGGCCCGGTTCATCAAGCCGCGGTCCATCGTCGTCGGCACCGGGATCAGCACCGAGGACCTCGAGCTGGACGCCAAGGCCACCTACCTGTCGGTCCGCGGCCCGGTGACCGCCGAGGTCCTGCGCCGCAGCGGCGGCCCCGACATCACCTCCTTCGGCGACCCGGGCGCGCTGCTGCGCCGGGTCGTCCCGGTCGAGCGGGGGCAGACCAACGGCCGCACCGCGCTGGTCCGCCACTTCAAGCACGCCAACGTCCCCCTCCAGCTGCCCGAGGGCATGGACGAGCTCAGCGTCCTCGTGTCGCACCCGGACGGCATCCGCCGCTTCGTGGCGACGCTCAACCAGTACGACGCCGTCGTCACGAGCGCCATGCACGTGATGATCGCCTGCCACAGCTACGGCATCCCGTGCACGCTCGTGACCTTCGAGGGTCTGGAGTCGGCCGTCCACGGCAGCGGCGTCAAGTACGGCGACTACTCGCGCGGCGTCGGCCTCGACACCGTGTACGAGCCCCGGGTCGTCGGCTTCAACCTGCGCACCGAGCCGCTGACCTCGATGCTCTCGCGCGAGTACATCGCCGAGGCGAAGCTGGACGAGATCGAGGAGGCGCTGCGCTCCGGGATCGCCACCTACCTCGAGGGCCTGGACTGAGGCCCAGGCGGTGCTGACCCACCTGCTCGCGGCCTACCGCCGGCTCTTCACCTCCCGGGTGAGCCGCGCGGAGGTCGCGGGCCTCGTCCTCGTCATGGCCGCCGTCCCGGTCGTGGAGATGCTGGTGCTGCGGATGTTCTCCGACCTCATCATCGAGGGCCCGCAGCTGTTCGCCGACAACCGGGACGCCGTGGTCCGGGACAGCCTGGTGTTCTTCGCCCTCTTCGCGCTGGCCCGCGCGGCGCACCACGGGATCCGGATCTACCGGGTGAGTGTGTTCCGCAAGCGCTTCGACGAGTCGGCGGTCAAGGTGACGCCGTCCCAGGAGAGCTGGAACTGGGCGCTGGCCTTCGAGCTGTCCAACGTCCTGGCCAACGTCGTGCAGATCGTCGCGTTCACCGTGCTGTTCCTGCTCCTGGACCCGGTCACCGGTGGAGTCAACCTGCTCGTGTGTGCCCTCGTCCTGGCAGCGGTCTCGGTCTTCTACCGGCGCCAGCTGGTGCTCCAGCGCGACTACGTGAAGATGGGCAGCAAACCCGGGACCGTCGCGATCTCCGAGCGGGTCGGCGGGCGGATCCGGACCGCGGAGACGGGAGCCTTCCTGGGCAGCGTCGGCATGGCCGTGGTCCTGGCCGTGGTGCTGCTGCGCACCCTCCAGGGTCAGGTCTCCGGCGGTGACGCCATCGTCTTCTTCCTGGCCCTGCGACTCCTCTACGGCCAGGTCAGCATCCTGTCCTCGGGCATCATGCGGTTCGCGCGGGCCTCCGCCCGGACCGGGGCGCCGACGTGAGCGGCGAGCTGACCCTCAGCTACTCGACCCTCGCCGAGCGCGCGGCGGGCATCACGCTGCCCGCAGAGTCGGCGGACAGCGAGGTGCTGGTGTGCGTCCAGGGGGACGTGTCCAAGGTCCCCCTCGATCCCCGCTGGGACCGGGTCGTCCTGGTGCCCGGGCGCGGCGTCGCCCGCAGCCGGAACGCTGCCATCGAGCACAGCACCCGCCGTTACCTGCTGTTCTGCGACGACGACGTGGTGGTCTGCCTCGAGGGCGTCGAGCGTGCCATCCGACTGCTGCAACGGACCGGCGCCGCCATCGCGCTGGGCCGGGCCACCGACCCCACCGGGACGCTGCGGAAGCGGTACCTGCGCGGCACCCGGCGCCTCTCGGTCCTCAACAGCGCGAAGGCCGCGACCTACGAGCTCCTCGTCGACGTCGAGCAGGTGCGCCGGGTCGGCGTCCGGTTCGACGAGCGCTTCGGGGCCGGCGCCCCCCTCCATCTGGGGGACGAGTACATCTTCATCGCCGACCTGCTGCGCGCCGGCCTTCGCGGGTATGCCGTGCCGTACGTCTTCGGCATCCATCCCACCCAGAGCTCCGGCTCGGCGTGGGCCGAGCGCGACGCGCGGGTGCGGGCGGTGGTCTTCGACCGGGTCTTCGGACGCGCCGCCCCGGTGCTGCGGCTCGCCTTCGGGCTCCGGCACCGCCGCAGGCTCGGCGGCTGGCGGGGGCTGGTCCGGTTCACCCGGGGCCGGACCGTCACCTCAGGGCACTGAACTCGCCGGGGCGGGGCTGCAACCAGCCGGGGCGGCAGTAGCCGTCCCGCCCCGGAAGCAGCCCGTGGTCGCAGGCGGAGCTCAGCTGGAGCAGGCGGAGCGGCCGGGCGCCGGGGCGGCTGCTGGGCCGCCGGTAGTACCGGGCCGCGGCCAGGGCGATATCACGGGGGTTGGGCACCTCCTCGACGAGCATCCTGTGCGGCCACCTGTCGGCCCACACCACCTCGCCGGGGTCCAGCGGAGTCCCTGCGAGCACGTCCGCGGCAAGGTCGTTCAGCGCGTCCGCGGCGGCTGCCGGGTCCTCGGAGAAGAGGAGCAGCTCGGGGTGGTCCACCTCGGTGAGCCCGATCGTGTAGCCGAACCCCGGCGACCGCCGGGCCAGCTCCCCGAGGACGAGCTGCAGGGCCACCCCGAACCTGCCGATCACCTCCCGCAGCCGTGTGGTCTCCCGTCGGCGGTACCCCTCGACGTCCCCGGTCGCGCACACCTCGCACATCGCCGCCCCCTTCGTCGTGTGCCCGAGACCCTAGGCGGCGCGCGGGCACCCGGGAGCGGGCCGTCCACAGGGAGCGCGGGGAGACCCGGAGCGGCGGCTCAGCGCATCGGCGCCGGCGCGGGGTGCGGAGCGCCCGGACCGACCCGCACGCTGCGGCGCCGGGCGTCGAGCACCGCCACGACCAAGGCGACCAGGGTGGCCAGGGAGCTGACCGCGAAGGCGAGGAACACCGCCTGGTGCCAGTCCCCGCGGGCGTCGAGTGCGGCATACAGGGTCCCGGTGCCGACGGCCAGGCCCATGGCCGCGCCCATCCGCTGCCCGGTCTGCATCACCCCACCGGCCGCGCCGCCGTTGGCGACCGGCACCTCGGCGAGGGTGAGGGACTGGTTGGGCCCGATGACCAGGCCCTGGGCGATCCCGACGACGAGGAACGCGCCGGCCAGCGCCCACAGGGCCAGGGGCCCCTCCCCCGCGACCAGCGCGAGCACGGCGGTCCCGAGCTGGCCGACGACGGCGACGACCGTCCCCCAGGCGACCAGCGGCCGGCCGTGCCGGCTCACCAGCCGCCCACCGACGACCGAGGCCACCGACCCGGCCAGGGCGGCCGGGACGGTGATGAGGCCGGCGACGAGGGCGGACTGGCCCAGGCCCTCCTGGACGAACAGGGCCAGGACCGCCCAGGAGGGGGTGAGCCCGACGAAGTAGCAGAAGATCAGCGCGGTGCCGTAGGCGAACCCGGGCTCCCGCAGCAGCGCCCGGTCGACCATCGGCTCGCCGCCGCGGGCGGCGTAGCGGCCCTCCCAGACGAACCAGCCGACGAGCAGGGCGAGGCCCACCGGCAGCGCCAGCCAGATCAGCGGCGAGCTGGTGACCCGTACGAACGGCAGCATCAGCGCCAGCATCGCGGCGCCGAACACCGCCACCCCCACCGGGTCCAGGTCCACCCGGGCGGCGGGGCGCCGCCTGGTCCGTGGCAGCCACCGCCAGCCGGCGACCACCGCCAGGACCGCCGTGGGGACGTTGACGCCGAAGACCCAGCGCCACCCCGCGTCCGGGCCGAGCGCCCCGATGATGAGGCCGCCGACCAGGGGTCCCACGGCCAGGGCCAGGCCGATGACCGAGCCCATGACCCCGAACGCGCGGGCCCGGTCGGGACCCCGGAAGTGCTGCTGCACCATGCCGATGATCTGCGGGTTGAACAGCCCGGAGCCGAGCCCCATGACGAGCCGGCAGACGTTGAGCAGGGTCGCCGTGGGTGCGAGGGCGGCGCCGAGGGAGGCCAGCGCGAACAGGCTGACCCCGGCGAGGAACAGCCGCTCCCGCCCGTACACGTCGCCGAGCCGGCCGGCGGGGACCAGGAGCAGGCCGAAGGTCAGGGCGTAGCCGGACAGCACCCACTGCAGCTGGGCGGTGGAGGCGCCCAGACCGCCCTGGATCGCCGGCAGCGAGACGTTGACGATGCTCACGCCCATCAGGGCCATGAACAGCGGCACGATGAGCGCGGCGAGGATCAGTCCGCGGCGGGGCGCCTGCTCACTCTCCGGCACCGCGGCAGTGTATGCCGCGCGCGTGCCGCGATCGCGGTGGGCGGGCGTCATACGGGCGGGACGGGCGAGGGGCGGTGGCAGGACCTGCCACCGCCCCTCGGGCCCGGTGCGTCTCAGGAGCGCGCGAGCTGGCGCAGGACGTACTGGAGGATGCCGTCGTTGCGGTAGTACTCGGCCTCACCGGGGGTGTCGATCCGCACCACGGCGTCGAACTCGACCGGCTCGGCGCCGTCCTTGGTCGCGGTCACCTTGACGGTGCGCGGGGTGCGCCCCTCGTTGAGCTCGGTGATGCCGGTGATGGAGAAGGTCTCCGTGCCGTCCAGGCCCAGCGAGTCGGCGTTCTGGCCCTCGGGGAACTGCAGGGGCAGCACGCCCATGCCGATGAGGTTGGAGCGGTGGATCCGCTCGTAGGACTCGGCGATGACCGCCTTCACCCCGAGCAGGCGGGTGCCCTTGGCGGCCCAGTCGCGCGAGGACCCGGATCCGTACTCCTTGCCGGCCAGGACGACGAGCGGGACACCGGCCTCCTGGTAGGCCATCGCCGCGTCGTAGATCGTCACCGGCTCGTCGGAGTCGGACAGCAGGTTGCGGGTGAAGCCGCCCTCGACGCCGTCCAGCAGCTGGTTCTTCAGCCGGATGTTGGCGAAGGTGCCGCGGATCATCACCTCGTGGTTGCCGCGGCGGGAGCCGTAGGAGTTGAAGTCCTTGCGCTCCACACCGTGCTCGACGAGGTACCTGCCGGCCGGGCTGTCGGCCTTGATCGAGCCGGCCGGGCTGATGTGGTCGGTGGTCACCGAGTCACCCAGCTTGGCCAGGACGCGGGCGCCCTCGATGTCCTGCACCGGCTCCGGCTCCAGCGACATGCCCTCGAAGTACGGGGGCTTGCGCACGTAGGTGGACTCGGGGGCCCAGTCGAAGGTGTCGCCCTCGGGGGTGGGCAGGCTCTGCCAGCGCTCGTCGCCGGCGAAGACGTCGGCGTAGTCGCGGGTGAACATGTCGCGGCTGACCGTCTCGGCGATGAGCCGCTCGACCTCCTCGGCGTCCGGCCAGATGTCCTTGAGGTAGACGTCGTTGCCCTCGGTGTCCTGGCCCAGCGGCTCGGTCTCGAAGTCGAAGTCCATCGTCCCGGCCAGCGCGTAGGCGATGACCAGCGGCGGGGAGGCCAGGTAGTTCATCTTCACGTCGGGGTTGATCCGGCCCTCGAAGTTCCGGTTGCCGGACAGCACCGACACCACCGCCAGGTCGTGCTCGTTCACCGCCTCGGAGACCGGCTCGATGATCGGGCCGGAGTTGCCGATGCAGGTGGTGCAGCCGTAGCCGACCAGGTGGAAGCCGAGCTTCTCCAGGTAGGGCCACATGCCGGCCTTGTCGAAGTAGTTGGTGACCACCTTCGAGCCGGGGGCCATCGAGGTCTTCACCCACGGCGGGACCGACAGGCCCTTCTCGACGGCGTTCTTGGCCAGCAGCGCCGCGCCCATCATCACCGAGGGGTTGGAGGTGTTGGTGCACGAGGTGATCGACGCGATCGCGACGTGGCCGTGGTCGAGGGTGACCTCCTGGCCGTCGATGGTGACCTGCACCGGCTTGGTCACCCGGGTCACCCCCGCCTTCAGCTCGGAGACGGTGCGGGGCCGGCCGACGCCGTTGCCCTCCTCGCCCGGCTCGTGCGAGGGCGGGTCGGAGGCCGGGAAGGACATGATCGACTCCAGGTCGACCAGGCTGGTCGCCTCGTCCTCGGTGTGCTGGGCGTAGTTGCGCAGGTCGACGTGGAACTGCTTCTTGGCCAGGCTCAGCGGGATGCGGTCCTGCGGACGCTTCGGACCGGCGATCGAGGGCACCACGGTGGACAGGTCGAGCTCGAGGTACTCGCTGTAGCGGGCCTCGGGGGTGTTCTCGTCCAGCCACATGCCCTGCTCCTTGGCATACGCCTCGACGAGGGCGATCTGCTCCTCGGAGCGGCCGGTCAGGCGCAGGTAGTCCAGGGTGACGTCGTCGATCGGGAACATCGAGACGGTGCAGCCGAACTCCGGGCTCATGTTGCCGATCGTGGCCCGGTTGGCCAGCGGCACCTGGGCCACGCCCTGGCCGTAGAACTCGACGAACTTGCCGACGACGCCGTGCTCGCGCAGCTTCTCGGTGATCGTCAGGACGACGTCGGTCGCGGTGGTGCCGGCGGGGATCTCACCGGTCAGCTTGAAGCCGACCACCCGCGGGATGAGCATCGACACCGGCTGGCCGAGCATCGCGGCCTCGGCCTCGATGCCGCCGACGCCCCAGGCCAGCACGCCCAGGCCGTTGACCATCGGGGTGTGCGAGTCGGTGCCGACGCAGGAGTCCGGGTATGCCGTGAGCTCGCCGTCGACCTCGCGCGTCATGACCGTGCGGGCCAGGTGTTCGATGTTGACCTGGTGCACGATGCCGGTGCCGGGCGGGACCACCTTGAAGTCGTTGAACGCCTTCTGGCCCCAGCGCAGGAACTGGTAGCGCTCCCCGTTGCGCTGGTACTCGATCTCGACGTTGCGCTCGAAGGCGTCGGGACGGCCGAAGACGTCGATGATCACCGAGTGGTCGATGACCAGCTCGGTCGGCACCAGCGGGTTGATCTTGGCCGGGTCCCCACCGAGCTCGACCATCGCCTCGCGCATCGTGGCCAGGTCGACGATGCAGGGGACGCCGGTGAAGTCCTGCATGATGACGCGGGCCGGCGTGAACTGGATCTCGGTGTCCGGCTCGGCGTTCTCGTCCCACTGGGCGAGGGCGCGGATGTGGTCTGCGGTGACGTTGGCCCCGTCCTCGGTGCGCAGGAGGTTCTCCAGCAGCACCTTGAGACTGTAGGGCAGGCTCTGGGCGCCGTCGATGTCCCCGATCCGGTAGATCTGGTAGCTGGCGTCGCCCACCTCCAGCGTTCCCTTGGCTCCGAAGCTGTTGGCTGACTCGCTCACGGCGGCTCCCTTCACTTATCTTGACGTCAAGATATATCTAACCACACCGCTCGACCCAGTCTCGCCCACCCCCGCTCTCCGGGCCACCGCCCACCCCCACCCTCCCCACCGGACGCGTCGTCCCGACGCTCCACCACCCCACCGAACACGCCGTCCCGACGCTCCACCACCCCACCGAACACCCCAAAGTGACGCCTTCGAGGCGGACCGAACACGCGAGACAACGCCCGCTGCACCGGAGCTACCGTTTCGCGTGTCCGGTCGGCGTTCGCGACGGCGTGTCGGGGTGGCCGGTCGACGTGTGGAACGGCGTGTCGGGGCGTCCGGTGGGTTCGTTACCAGGAGGTGTGGCGGGGGCGGCCCTCGTCGTAGCCGGAGGGACCCTGGATCCCGACGACCGCGCGGGAGTGGAACTCCCCGATGGTGGCGGCACCGGCGTAGGTGAACGCGCTGCGGACACCGGAGACGATCTGGTCGAGAACGTCCTCGACGCCCGGGCGCTGCGGGTCGAGGTACATCTTCGAGCTGGAGATGCCCTCCTCGAACAGCGCCGACCGGGCCCGCTCGAAGGCGGACCTGTCACGGGTGCGGTGCCGCACGGCGCGGGCGGACGCCATGCCGAAGCTCTCCTTGTAGAGACGCCCGTCGGAGTCCCGCATCAGGTCGCCCGGGCTCTCGTAGGTGCCGGCGAACCAGGAGCCGATCATGACGCTCGCGGCCCCGGCGGCCAGGGCGAGGGCCACGTCGCGCGGGTACTTCACTCCTCCGTCGGCCCACACGTGCGCGCCGACCTCCTTGGCCGCGGCCGCGCAGTCGAGCACCGCGGAGAACTGGGGCCGGCCGACGCCGGTCATCATGCGGGTGGTGCACATCGCCCCCGGCCCGACGCCGACCTTGACGATGTCGGCACCAGCCTCGGCCAGGTCGATCGCACCCTCGGAGGAGACCACGTTCCCCGCGACGACGGGGATCCGCCGGCCGTGCTCGGCAGCGTGCTCGTCGCGCGCCGCGACCACCTGCGGCAGCACCTCGAGCATCTTCTCCTGGTGCCCGTGGGCGGTGTCGACGACGAGCACGTCGATCTCGCTGGCCAGCAGGCTCTCGGCCTTGCCCCGGACGTCACCGTTGATCCCCACGGCGGCACCCACGAGCAACCGCCCCTGCGGGTCCAGCGCCGGCCTGTAGATCGCCGAGCGCAGCAGCCCGGTGCGGGTCACCACCCCGAGCATCCGCCCACCGTCGAGCACCGGGGCGACCCCGACGTGCGCGCCCTCGAGCGCGTCGAACGACTCCCGCAGGTCCGCACCCGCCGGCACGGTCACCAGGTCCTCGTGCATGACGTCCTTGACCTGGGCGAACCGGTCGACGTCGGCGCAGTCGCGCTCGGTGACGATCCCCAGCGGCTTGTCCCCTTCGACGACGATCGCCGCCCGGTGGGCCCGCTTGCCCATGACCGACAGCAGCTCGGCGACCGGGGCGTCCGGGGAGATCGTGATCGGGGTCTCGTAGACCGGGTGCGCCGCCTTGACCTTCCCCACGGTCTCCTGCACCGCGTCGACAGGGATGTCCTGCGGCAGGATCGCGACCCCACCGCGGCGGGCGATGGTCTCGGCCATCCGCCGCCCGGCGACCGCGGTCATGTTCGCCACGACCACCGGCACCGTCGCCCCCACGCCGTCCGGGGTGGTGAGGTCCACGTCGAGCCGTGAGGCCACCGCGGAGCGGGACGGCACCATGAAGACGTCGTTGTAGGTGAGGTCGTGCGTCGGCTGCATGCCGTTGAGGAACTCCACGACCCACCATCGTAGGCGCCGAACGGGTGTCGTGCGCCGGACGGCGTGGGGACGCCGGCGCTGCGCACCCCGTCGGGTGGCTCCCGACAACGCTTCGAGTTCTGGTCGTCATAGCAGCAACAACTCGAAGCGCTGTGCCCGCGACGGGTGGGTGGGGGCGCGGAGGAGGAGGCGCGCGGACGTGCCAGGCCGGCAGCGCGCTGCGGTGGCCGCGGAGGAGGAGGCGCGCGGACGCGCAAGGCCCGGTGGGCGCGCGGAGGTGGCCGGGCCGCAAGCGGGGCGGATGGTGTCGGGAAGTGCGAGCGGTGTTGCGGTTCGTCGGCGTGGCCCGCTCGCACTTCCGCGCACCGGCGACAAAAGGGTGCCTCGGCCATCAGGACAGACGGGTGCATCGGCCATCAAGGGGTGCACGGCCTCGCCACGTCCACCCGTATGCCGTGGGTCGGCCGTGGCTCGACCACCGGGGACCTGCCCCTGGGCCGGCGCGGGGCGGGCGTCATACGGTGAGCGGATGGAGATCACGCACCTGGGCCACTCCTGCGTCCTGATCGAGGTGGCCGACCAGCGCATCCTCATCGACCCCGGTACGTTCTCCGACGTGGCGGGCCAGCACGACCTCACCGCCGTCCTGGTGACGCACCGGCACCCCGACCACGTCGACCCCGAGACGCTCCCCGGACTGCTCGCGGACAACCCCGACGCGCAGGTCTGGTTCGACGCCGGCACCGTGGAGCCGCTGGCCGAGGCGCACGGCGGGCGGGCCCGGCCCCTGACCAGCGGTGAGCCGGTGCGGCTGGGCGGGGTCACGGTCACCCCCGTCGGCGAGCAGCACGCCCTCATCCACGAGTACACGCCGCGCATCACCAACACCGGCCTGGTCGTGTCGGCCGAGGGCGAGCCGACCGTCTTCCACCCCGGTGACGCGCTCGACGCCGAGCCGGGCCCGGTCGACATCCTGTGCGTCCCGGTCAACGCGCCCTGGGCGAAGATCGCCGAGACGATCGCGTTCGTGCGCCGCATCGCCCCGCAGCGGGTCGTGCCCATCCACGACGGTCTGCTCAACCACCGCGGCCGCGGCATCTACCTGCCCCACATCGCCGCCAACGGCGCGGAGGGCGGGATCGAGGTGCTCGACCTGCGGGGCCGGGGACGCACCACCGTCTGAGCCGGTATGACGGGACCCGGCGGTCAGCTGCCCGCCGGGTCCCTCTCGGGCAGGGCGGGCGTGCGGTCCCGGCCGAACCGGTCCCAGTCGCCCCACGTGATCGGGGCCTCCCAGTGGTCGGAGACGTCGACCCCCTCGAACTCGACCACCTCATCGGCCGGGGCGGCCTTCACCGTGAGACGGCGCTGGCCGCTGCCGTCGGGCCGGAACTGGTAGGTGGCGACGGCGCTGCAGTGCAGCTCGTCGTACCAGCGGTCCTCACCCGGGTAGGTGTAGAGCGTCACCTGCTTGAGGAAAAGGTCCTCGGGACGCTCGTCCACGTGCTTGAAGTTGTAGACCGCCACCACACTGCCGTGCTGGTCGTAGCGCGTGGCCGTGACGAACTGCCCCTGCCGGCCGACGACGAGGCTGTACTCCGGCACCCGACCGGGCTCCAGGTCGGGACCGCCCGCCACGCAGAAGTCGGGCCCGTTCTCCCACCGCTCGCGGGCCTGCTTCTCCGTCAGGGGCCGGACCGGCTTGCGCAGCTTGGGGTGCCAGCTGTGGCCGTAGAGGTAGTTCATGCCGTCCTTTCGGTCAGGGGACATCGTCGAACAGGTGGGCCGTGTAGTCGACGCCGTTGACGTCGATGATGCGGATGTTGTTCTCGAAGGCGTACTCGGCGACCTCGTCGGGGATGCGCCCACCGGTCTGCGGGGGCACCTCGAGCACCATCCTGCCGTTCAGCTCCATGCCCGCGATCCCCCGCTGCCGGTTCAGCGGCGTGTCCGCCACCGTGGCACCTCGCGGGTACTTGGTGACGAACTCGTCGATGTACCCCTTCGCGGTCTCGAACTGGATGTCGTTGAGCTGGGTGAGCTTGCGGGAGACGATCGCCTCACCCGGGCTCCAGCTGTCCAGCCGGTAGTAGCGACCGTCGGGCCCGACCAGGTTGACCTGGTCGAACTTGTACCGCCCCACCATGTAGCCGTCGAACCGGTTCCCGGCGATGATCCGCTGCAGCCACTCCCGGTCGCGGAACCGCCGCAGCTCACCGGGGCTGAGGAACGCCGTCGGGCGGAAGTTGTCCGGGTCGGCCAGCTCGTCGAGGGACGTCGGCAGCCGCCCGTTCGGCAGGTGGCGCAGGATGTCCCCGTTGTCGGCCATCCGCCCGAGGGTGGTCAGCTCCTCGGCGTTGAGGGCCCGGCGGACCCACTTCCCCCCGACCGAGAACCACCCGGCGACCGGGATCATCCCGGCGAAGGACAGCCCCGCGTCGAGCTTGTTCCCCTCGGCGAGGTACCACAGCCCGTTGATGCCGTCGGCAACCTCACCGAACAGGGGCACCATGCCCGCGATGTCGAGCAGACCGTGCCCGAGCCGGGACCACCACGGCCCCCTGTTCTCCTCGGCGATCCGGGCCTCTTCCTCCAGCGCCTCCGCCAGGCGCTCCAGGTCCTCGGCGAGGACCGGCTGCCACGCGGTCTGCCCCTCGACCGGGGCGCTGGTGATGCCGCCCTGGAGCGCGGCCATGAGGCTCTCGACCGTGACCTCGTCGAGCCCCCGGTGCCGGATGATCCGGAACAGCTCGGCGTTGACCGTCCCGAAGTCACGGCCGTCGACCTCCACCGACTCCCGGTCGCCGCTGCCGAAGATCCGGAAGACGGCGTCGGGGTTGGTCGCCATCGCGGTGAAGACCCCGGCGAGCGGGTCCTGGACGATCGTCGTCTCGGGGCTCCGCTCCGGGTCCGGGTCGAAGACGAAGTCGAAGCCGGCCACGGCCCAGGTGTCCTTGCCCTGGAGGTCGTCCTCCGCCTCGCGGATCGTGTCGTAGACGTCGACGAGGAAGTCGGTGGACCACTGGCCGCGGCCGATGACGAGGGAGAGGCGGTTGGCCGCGCCGGTGTGGTGCGGCGCCGTGTCGCGGATGTATGACGTCCAGCTGCTCGTCAGGCCCGGCACCTCGAGCTCGCCGGTGCCCTGGGAGGCCAGCCCGAAGGCCAGGCCGAGCCCGTTGAGGACCGCGTCGTAGCGCTCGTCGAAGGCGCGGGCCTCGTCCGGGCCGCGGGCCTCGTACTGGCGGTAGTCGTTGAGGGCGCGCAGGTAGGTGTCGAGCTGGTCGACCGGGACGCGCTCGGCCAGGGCCTGGGCGAAGTAGGGGTCGTGCGCGTGCTCGGCGAGCAGGTCGAGCAGGTCCTGGTCGACGTCGCGACGGTCCCCGATCTCCAGGCCGGTCATCAGCTCCGCCGCCCGGTCCGCGAGCTCGTCGACCTGTGCCTGGCTCAGGTCGGACAGGACGCTGTCGTCGAAGGTGACCGTGGTCAGCCCCGCGCCCGGCGACGACTGGGCGATGAGCCGGGCCATGGACAGGCGGCGGTGGACGTCCATGATCCGCTCGTCGAGCCAGCCCCAGACCGGCTTGCCGTAGCCCAGCGGGTCGACGCTCTCGGTGGACAGCCACACGCCCTCGAGGCGTCCGCGGATGGCGTTGACGTAGCCGGGTGCCTCGTCCCGGGCGGACTCCAGGTCGCGGACGAGGTCCGCCATCTCCTCGATGCCGATGCTGACCTCGGCCATCAGATCCCCAGGTTGCGCCAGTGGACGTACCAGGAGTTGGCCTCGACCGTCTCCGGCAGCCGGGCGAGCGCCTCGTCGAACTCCGCCAGCGCGGCCGGTCCGGCGTTCTTGAGCGTCTCCCGGTGCCCGTCGAGCTCGGCGGAGAAGGCGTCCGCCCCCGAACCGGTCCAGGCGCCGGAGTTCATCGCCCGGCGCGCCCTGGCCAGCACGTCCCCCAGGCTCTCGGCCGGTTGCACGCACGCGCTGCGTGCCGACGCCACCGCGGCCCGGTAGGGATTGGCCAGCATGACTACCTCGTCGGTGGGCTGCTCGCCCCCCATCACCGTCTCCTCCCCTGCGTCCGGACGGTACGGCCCGACAGGTTACCGGGCGACCCCGTCCAGGTCACCGGATGTGAGGGTCAGGTGACGCCGGAGACGTCGAAGGCGAGGCCGAGCAGGTAGGTCACGGTGGCGGCGCCGTAGCCGATGAGCAGCTGGCGGACCGCGCGCCACCCCGGCGAGGCCCCGGAGAGGATCCCGACGATGCTGCCGGTGGTCAGCAGGGCGATACCCACGAGGGCCACCGAGACGATGAGGGCACCCACCCCGGTCATCCCGAACAGGTAGGGGATGATCGGCACGAAGGCACCCGAGGCGAAGAAGAGGAAGCTGGCCAGGGCGACCTGCACCGGGTTGCCGACGACCTCGCCCTCGTCGACCTCCGCCGGGGCGGCCGGCACCGCGTCGCTGGGCACCTCGCCGTTCTGGCGGATCTCGCCGAGCACCTCCTGGGCGCGGTCGCGTGCCACCTGCTCGTCCATCCCCCGGGCCCGGTAGACCAGCTCCAGCTCGTTGACGTCGAGGTCCAGGTGCTCGACGGCGGACTGGGCGTGGTCGCTGGGCTGGGAGGCCTCGATGAGCTCCCGGGCCGAGCGCACCGAGATGTACTCCCCCGCGGCCATCGACAGGGCTCCGGCGAGGAGGCCGGCGACACCGGCGGCCAGGACGACGGGCGCACCCACGCCGGTGGCGGACATGCCGGCGACGAGGGCCACGTTGGAGACCAGGCCGTCGTTGGCACCGAAGACCGCGGCCCGGAAGTTGCCGGTCAGCTGGGCGCGCCCGTGCGCCGCGAGGCCGCGGAGGACCTCCTCGTGGATGATCTCGTCGGCCGCCATGGTCGCCGGGACGTTGACGTCCTTCTCGTAGGGACTGGCGCCCTCCGCCCGCTGCAGCAGGGCCAAGGCGAAGACCGACCCGAACCGCCGGGCCAGGACGGCCAGCCCGCGATGACGCAGGGTGGGCCGCGGCGGGGGCTCGGCGTGGGGGCCGAGGAGCTGCACCCAGTGCTGGGCGTGGCGCTCCTCGGCATCAGCGAGCTCGAGCAGGATCTTGCGGTCCTCGCCGTCCTTGCGGTCGGCCAGCGTGCGCAGCACCTCGACGGTGGCGAGCTCGTCGGCCAGGTACCGGCGCCACTTGCGGATCGCGGCCCTCGGGACCTCCTGCGTCTCCTGCCGGGTCTCCTCGACCTGCTCGCTCACGTCGTCCTCCTGAGTGATCGCCACCTCCGACGGTAGGCCGCACGGCGCGCGCCCGCCAGCAAGGCAAGCCTCACCTCAGCCGCAGGTCAGGGACCCGACTCAGCCGAACTCGAGGGACTCCTCGGCGGCCTCGCGCTGCTCCTCCGGCGGCGACCACGGGGTCACCGGGCGGGGCACCGCCTCCCCGTCGAGGGTCAGGTCGGTCCGCTCGGCCCAGAAGCACACCATGCCGCGGACGGCCTGGGCATCGCGCAGTGGCTCGGGGTAGCACCAGGCCAGGTCGCGGCCCCGCTCCCCCGCGCCGCGCAACGACAGGTATGACGCGTGGCCCTTGTACGCGCACGTGGTCCGGGTGTCGCCGGGCTCGAGCAGGTCCATCCGGACGTCCTCGCGCGGCAGGTACCAGCGGACCGGCAGGTGCGTCTCGTACAGCGCCACCGGGCGCCGGGACTCGGCCAGGACCTGTCCCTCGAAGGCCACGACGACGTGCCGGTCGCTGCGCACCGTCTCGATCCGCTTGTAGGGGTCGCGGGCGTGGCCGACGAGCTCCTCGTCCTCGACGTACCACCGTTCGAACGCCGCGAAGTCCAGCTCCACCCGGCCGTCCAGGGCAGGGTTGTCCGGGGCGAACGCGGCGCCTTCCAGGGTCCGCTCGCCCACGACCACGTCGAAGGCGCGGCCCTCGGTGGTGTGCAGCGCGAAGTCGTCCGGGCCCAGGAACGGTGGGAACTCGTGCTCGTCCGCCGCGGGGGTCCGGGTCTCAACCAGTGTGCCGTGGAGGTCCTCGGCCGGGACGGCGAACACCGGGACCAGCCGGCGCGGCTCCCACACCAGCGCGGCCCGGGTGGACTCGACCGCCGTCAGCCCGTCCACCGTGGCCCGCACCCGCAACGGGTAGGGCTCGTAGCGCAGCTCGGCAGCGCTTCCCATGAGCAGTCGCTTCATCCGCAACGCCATGCCTGATGCTCCGGCGGGGCCGGGCCGGGCGTCAACCGGAGCGCCGCTCCCAGCAGCGGCCGGGCACAGACGACGGCGCCCGCCCCGCCGGAGCGGGACGGGCGCCGTGGGTCGGAGGCTCAGGCCTGCGGCCGGAGCGTGAACCCGATCCCCTGCTCGGTCTGCGCCGCGTCGAGGGTCTGGTTGTCGAGCGCCGCCGCGGCCTCCTCGGAGAGGTACACGGTGGCCTCGCCCGCCGGGACGACGACGTCGGTGGGCTCCTTGTCGGGCACGACGGTCAGCTCCAGCTGGTTCTCGGTGCCGGGGGCGAACGCGATGCGCACACCGGCCCCCTCCGGCAGCTGGGACTCGCTCGTCAGCCCCTGGACGACGGCCTGGGCGTTCTCGGTGATGGTGAGCATGCTGGCTCCTGTCTTCGGTGCGGACGCCGGCGCGCAGCCGACGCGACGCCTACGACCACCTCACAGGCAATGCGCACGCGCCTCGGACTCCTCCACCCTCCGACATGCACCGGGGGCGACGCAAACGGAACGGCCGCCCGCCCCGCTGCGGGTGGCCGGAAGATCCGACGAAAGTCGGTGTCCGCCAGTCCAGGTCGACCCGATCGGACGATGCGCAGCCGCACCCGGGGCCCGGACCCTGGTGACATGTCCGCAGTCCTCGCCGGTTCCCTGCTCGTCCTGGCCCTCCTCGACTCGACCAGCTTCGGCACGCTGCTGATCCCGCTGTGGCTTCTCGTGGCGCCCGGACGGGTGCGGGCGGGCCGGGTGCTGGCGTTCCTCGGCACCGTCGCGGCGTTCTACCTCGTCGTCGGGGTCGCCCTGCTCGTCGGTGTGGGCGCGGGTCTGGAGAACCTCGACGGCTGGCTCGAGCGTCCCTGGGCGGCCTGGGCCCAGCTCGTGCTCGGGGTCGGGCTGTTCGCCCTGAGCTTCCGGCTGGGCGGGAGGAAGGACGCGGGGGCGCCGCCGGGCCGGGTGACCCGGTGGCGGGAGCGGGCCATGGGGCGGTCCGGCTCCGGCGGCGTGGGCGGGCTGGTCGGCCTGGCCCTCGGCGCCGCCCTGCTCGAGCTGGGCACGATGCTGCCCTACCTGGGTGCCATCGGGCTGCTGGCCACCGCGGACACGACACCGGCGCTGCGGGTCGGCAGCCTGGCCGCCTACTGCCTCGTGATGATCCTGCCGGCGCTGGTGCTTCTCGTCCTCCGGATCACCGCGCACCACCGCGTCGAACCACTGCTCCGACGGGCCACCCACTGGCTGGAGCGGTCCGGGGCCGAGCTGACCAGCTGGACGGTCGGCATCGTCGGCTTCCTCCTCGCCCGGGACGCCCTGGTCCGGGTCCCCGGGGTGATGGACCTCCTCGACCGGCTCTGAGCCGGCCGGCCTACCGGGACAGCCGCTGGTAGCGCCGCACCGCCAGCGGCAGGAACACGACCGTGATGAGCAGCGGCCAGACCACGGCCATGACCATGGCGTTCTGCTCGATCCAGCTGTCGCCGAGCCCGACCGGGTTGCCGAACAGCTCCCGGATCGCCGTGGCGGTCGAGGACACCGGGTTCCACATCGCGATGAGACCCAGCCAGTCGGGCATCATCGACGGCGGCGTGAAGACGCTCGAGATCATCCCGAACGGGAACGCCACCGCGAACAGGTTGCCGGCCGCCTCGGTGTTCCTCACCCCCAGGCCGAGGTAGATCCCGATCCAGATCAGCGCGAAGCGGAGCAGGAGCAGCAGCAGGAACGCCGCGAGCGTCTCCGTCACCGAGCCGTCGGACCGCCAGCCGATGACCAGCGCGATCACGGCGAGCACCAGCAGGTCGACCGCGGCCCCGATGAGGTCACCGACGCCCCGGCCGGCGACCACCGCCGACGGCGACATGGGCATCGAGCGGAACCGGTCGGTGACACCCTTCTCCTTGTCCAGCACCACGGCATACGCGGTGTTCATGAAGCCGAAGGCCATGGTCATGGCGAACATCCCGGGCATCGCGAAGGAGGTGTAGTCCGCCCCGCCGCCGATGTTCATCGCCGACCCGAAGACGTAGACGAACAGCAGGACCGAGACGATCGGGAAGCCCAGCTGCCACAGGATGGTCGTGGGCTGCCGGACGTAGTAGAGCAGCTGCCGCCAGACCATGGTCCAGGCGTCGGCGACCGCCCAGTAGGCCGGGGGGCGCTCGAGCGGGCGCAGCTCCGTCGTCGTCGTGGTGCTCATCGGATCGCCTCCTCGGTCTCGGGCTGCTCCTCGGCGACGTGGCCGGTGAGCCGCAGGAACACCTCGTCCAGGGTCGGTCGGCGCAGGCCCACGTCCTCGACCTCCACCCCCGCGTCGGCCAGCCGCCGGGCCACCTCCGCCAGGGCGCCGAGCTGCTGCTCGACCGGCACGATGACCCGTCGCCGGGGCCGGTCGACCAGCGGCGGCAGGTCGGAGACCGCGGCACAGGCCGCCTCGGCGGTCTCCAGGTCCGCCACGTCCGCGACCGTCACCTCGACCTGGTCCCCGCCGACGGCGCGCTTCAGCTCCGCCGGCGTGCCGTCGGCGATCCGGCGTCCCCGGTCGATCACGGTGATCCGGTCGGCCAGCTGGTCGGCCTCGTCGAGGTACTGCGTGGTGAGCAGCACCGTGGTGCCCTGGGCGACCAGCCCGCGCACCGCGTCCCAGACCTCGGCCCGCCCCCGGGGGTCCAGCCCGGTCGTCGGCTCGTCGAGGAACATCACCTCGGGAGCGAGGACCATGCTCGAGGCGAGGTCGAGGCGCCGCCGCATGCCCCCGCTGTAGTCCTTGACCCCCTTGTGCGCCGCGTCGGCCAGCCCGAACTGCTCGAGCAGCTCCACGGCCCGGGCGCGCGCCCGCGCCCTGCCGAGGTGGAACAGCCGCCCGAACATCTCCAGGTTCTGCCGGCCGGTGAGCAGCTCGTCGACCGCCGCGTACTGGCCGGCCAGACCGATCCGCCGCCGGACCCCGAGCTTGTCACGTGCCAGGTCGGCGCCCGCGACCCACGCCTGACCCGCGTCGGGCTCGATCAGCGTGGTCAGCACCTTCACCGCCGTCGTCTTCCCGGCGCCGTTCGGCCCGAGCAGGCCGTGCACCGTCCCACGCCGCACCTCCAGGTCGAGGCCGTCGAGCGCGGCCACGTCGCCGTACCGCTTGACCAGGCCCGAGGCCAGGACCGCAAGGTCCTCTGCTGAGTTCATCCCGCCCTCCCTGAGTACACTGTACGCACCGAGAGTACGGTGTACGCTCGCGATGATGCAAGCAGGCCGCCCCGACCAGGAGGAACGACCCGTATGACGGAGCGCACCGGCGCCGGCGACGTCCACCGCAGCCTGGCCCTGATGTGGCAGGAGCCCGAGCGCGAGCGCGCCGCCCCCTCCCCCCGGCTTTCCGTGGACCGGATCGTGGAGGCCGCGATCGAGATCGCCGACGCCGAGGGCCTGGAGTCGGTCTCCATGCGCCGGATCGCCGCAGCGCTCGAGGTCGGCACGATGTCCCTCTACCGCTATGTGCCGGGCAAGGAGGAGCTGCTCGACCTCATGCTCGACCGGGTCCTCGAGGAGGACCTGGAGCCGTACCCGGTGGACTGGCAGGCCACCCTGGAGCGCTTCGCCCGGGAGATGTGGGACCTGTACCGCAGGCACAGCTGGCTGCCCTTCGTCGACCAGAGCCGGCCCATCCTCGGGCCCCGGGCGATGGCCGGGATGGAGGCCCTCCTCGGCGGGCTGCAGGACGCCCCGTGGACCTCCCAGGAGAAGATCCTCGCGATCACCACGGTCGAGGGGTTCATCGCCAGCCTGGCCCGGACGGTCAACGGCGCCGCGCTGGCCGAGGAGCGCACCGGCGTCAGCAACGAGGAGTTCTGGAAGGCGCAGGAGCCGATCCTCGTGCGGGCCCTGGAGAGCGGGCGCTACCCGCAGATGGCGGCCCTGGCCGAGGACGCCTTCGCGGCCACGGCCGAGGACTCCTTCGAGTTCGCGCTGCAGGTCGTGCTCGACGGCCTGGCGGCCTCCGTCGAGAGGCGACGCGCGCGTCATACCGGCAGCTGACTGCGGGTGGGCGCCGCCGTCCCTTGCCCGGCCCGTCCGGGCTGCGGTAGGACGGGAAGACGCACGGTCCCCGCGCGGACCGTCCCGATCCGGGGAGCGGCCGATGGCCACCGACACCGCCCAGCAGGAGGCGAGCAAGCTCAGCCTCCCGGCCCTCACCGCCATGGTCGTCGGCTCCATGGTCGGGGCCGGGGTCTTCCAGCTCCCGGCCCGGTTCGCCGGGGAGACGGGGGTCTACGGGGCGCTCATCGCCTGGACGGTCGCCGGGCTCGGCATGCTCATGCTCGCGTTCGTCTTCCAGACGCTGGCCGTCCGCAAGCCCGACCTCGACAACGGCGTCTACGTCTACGCCCGCGCCGGGTTCGGCCTCTACCCCGGGTTCCTGTCGGCGGTGGGGTTCTGGGCCTTGGCGTGTGCCGGCAACGCGTTCTACTGGGTGCTCATCAACAGCACCGTGTCGCAGCTCTTCCCCGAGCTGGAGCCGGTGCTCGGGCAGGGCGACACCTGGCCGGCCTTCCTCGTCTCGGCCGCCGCGGTGTGGGGGTTCTACCTGCTCATCCGCCGCGGGGTGAAGGAGGCGGCGGGCATCAACGCGGTCGTCACCGTCGCCAAGCTGGTGCCGCTGGCCCTGTTCCTCGTGCTGGTCATCGTCTTCTTCGACCCGGACGTGTTCACCGGCAACCTGACCGGCGGCTACGACCTGCCGGGCGGGGAGTCGCTGTTCCAGCAGGTCCAGGGGACCATGCTCCTCACCGTGTTCGTCTTCCTTGGCATCGAGGGCGCCAGCGTCTACTCGCGCTACGCGCGCCGGCGCGAGGACGTCGGGCGAGCCACCGTGCTGGGCTTCCTGTCGGTGCTGGCCCTGTTCGCGTCGATCTCGATCCTGGCCTTCGGCATCCTCCCCCGCGGGGAGATCTCCGACCTGTCCCAGCCGTCGGTCGGCGGGGTGCTCGAGGCGGCGGTAGGCCCGTGGGGCGGGGCGCTCATCCGGGTCGGGCTCATCGTCTCCGTGCTCGGTGCCTACCTCGCCTGGCAGCTGCTGGCCGCCGACGTCGTGTATGCCGCGGCGCGCGACGGCGACCTGCCGCGCCACTTCGCCCGGGTGAACCGGCACGACGTGCCGGAGCAGGCGGTGCTGTGGACCTCGGTGCTCGTCACCCTGATCCTCTTCGCGGTGCAGTTCGTCGCCGACGCGCTGGACTTCACCCTCGACCTCACCGCCGCGCTGGCGCTCGCACCGTTCGCCCTGGCCAGCGGGTACGCCGTGAAGGTGGCCCGGGAGCGCGGGGCCCGCGTGGCCGCAGACGACGGGTCACGCACCAAGGACCTGGTGGTCGCGCTCCTGTCTACCGGCTACACGCTGTTCCTCATCTGGGCCGCGGGCTACCTGTTCGTCTTACTCGCCTGCCTCCTGCTCGCCCCCGCCACGCTGCTCTACGTCGCGGGCCGCCGCGAGCGGCAGGCCGTGGTGTTCACCGGGCCGGGATGATCACCTTCCTCGTCGTCCTCGCCTTCGCCGTGGTCGGGCTCGTGCTGCTCGCGACCGGCGCCATCGAGATCTGATGTCCAGCCCGCCCACCCGCACGAAGGAGTCCTGATGTCGCCCGCTCCCCACGGTGTCCACTCCGAGGTCGGCCGGCTCCACAAGGTCCTGGTCTGCCGCCCGGGCCTGAGCCACGAGCGCCTCACGCCGACGAACAGCGACGCGCTCCTCTTCGACGACGTCCTCTGGGTGGAGGCCGCGCAGCGGGACCACCGGGACTTCGTCGCCCGGATGCGGGACCGCGGCGTGGAGGTGCTGGAGCTGCACGAGCTGCTCACCGAGACGCTCGCCGTGCCGGGCGCCCGGCAGTGGCTGCTGGACCGCAAGATCACGGCGAACGAGGTCGGGCTCGGCCTGCTCGACGACACCCGGGGCTTCCTCGACTCCCTGGACGACGCGACCCTGACCGAGTACCTCGTCGGCGGGCTGTCGGCGCGGGACCTGCCGCCGGAGTTCCGGTCGGCGCACCTGGCCCTGGTCCGCGACGAGCAGGGCATGACCGAGTACCTCATGCCCCCGCTGCCGAACACCATCTACACGCGGGACACCACGTGCTGGATCTACGGCGGGGTGACCCTCAACCCGCTGTTCTGGCCCGCCCGGCACGACGAGACCCTGCTGATGAAGATGGTCTACGAGTTCCACCCGGACCTCACCGGCAGCACCGTCTGGTGGGGCGACCCGGAGCAGGACCACGGGCAGGCGACGCTGGAGGGTGGCGACGTCATGCCGATCGGCAACGGCGCCGTGCTCATCGGGATGAGCGAGCGGACCTCCCGCCAGGCGATCACCCAGGTCGCCCAGAGGCTGTTCGAGGCGGGAGCCGCCACCCGGGTCGTCGTCGCCGGCATGCCCAGGCTGCGCGCCGCGATGCACCTGGACACGGTGTTCACCTTCGCCGACCGCGACGTCGCGATCTACTACCCCGACATCGTCGACGGCATCCGGACTGTCTCGCTGCGGCCCGCCGACGCCGGCGGCATCGAGGTGACCCCGGAGTCCCAGCCGTTCATCGAGGTCGTCGCCGACGCCCTCGGCCTGGACCGGCTCCGGGCCATCGAGCCCGGCGGCGGCTGGTACGCCGGAGAGCGCCAGCAGTGGGACAGCGGCCTCAACGCGGTGGCGGTCGAGCCGGGCGTCGTCTTCACCTACGACCGCAACACCTACACCAACGAGCTGCTGCGCCAGGCCGGCGTGGAGGTCATCGAGATCCGCGGGGCCGAGCTCGGCCGTGGCCGCGGCGGCGGCCACTGCATGACCTGCCCGATCTCCCGCGACCCCGTCGACTACTGACCCGCGACCCCCCACCAGCGACCGGACGTCCCGACACGCCGTTCGCCACCACCACCGGACACCCCGTGTCGACGCTCCGGGCGACGACCGGACACCTGGCCGCACGGCATACTCAACCTTTCCCGCCCCTCGCCCGTTGAGAGGGTGGAGCTCGGCGCAGACGGCGCCCGGCTGAGGGCAGGAGGGTGCATGCGCCAGACGACGCGGGGGGACGACGATGACTTCGTCGACTTCGTCAACGGCAGCTCACCACGCCTGCTCACGGCGGCGTGGATGCTCACCGCCGACCCGCACCGGGCCGAGGAGCTGGTCCAGGAGTGCCTGGAGCGGGTCTTCGTGCGCTGGGCCAGCGTGCGCACCGGCAACCCGCACGCCTACGCGCGTCGCGTCCTGGTCAACCTGCACACCGACGCCTGGCGCAAGGGCCGGCGCGAGGTGCTCACCGCCGTCGTCCCCGAGACGACCGCCGCCGCACGCGACGACCGGCGGGTCGACCTGGTCCGGGCGCTGCAGCAGCTGCCACCCCGGGAGCGCCAGTGCGTCGTGCTGCGCCACTACCTCGACCTCTCCGAGCAGCAGACCGCCGACACCCTCGGTGTGAGCCTCGGCACGGTCAAGAGCTCCACCTCACGCGGCCTCGCCGGGCTGCGCGACCTGCTGACCGAGGAGGACTCCCGTGTCTGACCACGACGACCGCGCCATCCTGGCCCTCATCGAGCGCGCCGGCGCCGGGGCGCCGCCGATGCACGTCGACGCCGCTGCGGTGCTCGACGGTGGCCGCCGTCGGGTTCGCCGTCGGCGCGCGACCGTCGCCGGTATGACGCTCGCCGCGGCCGCGTCCGTCGCCGCCGTCACCTTCGGGGCGCTGGGCAACGGTCTCCTCACGACGCAGGAGGCACCGCCGGCCCGCAACGGCCAGACAGGGCCTGGCCCCGTGGACTCGGACGAGTGGGACACCGAGCTCGTGTTCGAGGACGGCACGACGGCCACGCTTCGCCTCGAGGGCGATGACGTCGTGATCGAGTCCCGCACCGAGGGGCTTCATCTCCCCGCATCCAGGATCGGGGACCGACCCGTCTTCAGCACCTTCGGTGAGGGCCGGCCGGTCATGCTGGTGCCGGACTGGGATCCTGCGGACCCCGGCGCGGTGCGGCTGCGTTCGGTGGACGTCCCGGGTACGGAGTGGCTCCCGCCCTCGGACTCCGCCAGCGTGGAGCTGGCCGACGGTCGTTCGCTGGTCGTGCTCACGATGTCCTTCGCCGACCACGGCGCCGGCAGCACCCTGCCGGGAGAGCTGCTGCCGGACGGCACCGTGGAGCTCGCGATCGACGGCCCGGGCGGCACCACCCTGACCGTGGTCGGCGACGACATCGTCCCGACTCTCGACGGGCGGTCACTCGCGGGCCGGTCGATCGCCGGGGGTGAGGCCTACGACGCCGGCGGGCTCGGCGTGGTCTTCGTGCTGGAGGCGCCGGCGGAGGCCCGCCTCGCGGCGATCGTGCTGGAGGACGACGGCCCGCGGGTCCGGGAGGACCACGTGGTGGACGTCATCCCGGTGACGGCGTCGACACTCGTCGGCCTGACCTCTCCGGACAGTGGGCTGCTGGGCCTGGCGGTGGAGAGCCCGCAGGCCGTCGCCACGGACGCGGTCAACCGGTGGTCGGTGGCCGGCTTGGCCGACAACGGGCACGCGGCCCTCGACGGCGGGGTCGTCGCGGTCTCGGCCGACACCGACCTGTGGCTGCTGACGCCCGAGGGTGCGGACCTCCCCCTCGCCGGGCTGGTGGGCGAGGACGTCATCGCGGTGCGCACGAGCGACAGCTCCGTGCTCCTGGTGTCGGTCATCGGCCAGAACCTCAGCGGGACCGTCGTCCTGCGGGACGGCGCCACGGCTCCCGAGGGCGGCAACGTGCTCGGGGAGCAGCTCGCCGGGCGGCAGATCGCCTTCGAGACCGTCTCGCTGCCGGACGGCGCACCCGTGAGGGACTACGTGGACGGGATCGACGTCAACGGGGACGGCGTCGCCGACCTGGTCGTGACCCAGGTCGTCGGCCTCGGCGGTGCGCCCACCGACTGACGGTCCACCCGTCATACGGCACGGCCGCGGCGGGTTGTCAGCCCAGGCCGGGCGGCAGCGGGTAGTCCCGGTCGAGACGGTCCTCCTCGCTGGTGGCGGTCACCTGGATCAGCCCGCCGATGAGTGCGACGAGGATGCCGAGCACGAACACGGCCAGCGCCACCGCAAACCACGGGACCCCGCCGATGACGACGAGCTGGGACGCCTGCTGGAAGGTCTCGAGGTCGCGCACGTCGACGCTCCCGCCCCGGAGGACCTGCAGGATGATCCCGCCGACGAAGGCCAGGACGCCGAAGCCGACCAGCGCGTAGCCCAGCGTGATGAACCGGCGGGCGGCGCGGTGGATGCGGGCGATCTGGGCCAGCGCCCGGTCCCGCTCCTCGAGGACGTGGCTGACGTAGCGGTTGTAGCGCTGCCAGTTCTCGTCGCTGAGCAGCTCGGGGTGCGCGGGCCGGGGACCCTCCTCGGGCTCCCAGGCCGCGGCGAACTCCGCCCACTCCCCGGCCGGCCGGTGCCGGCGGTGCCTGATGCCCATGGTCTTCCCGTCCCTCTCGGGCCGGGCGGTTGGGCCGGGCCCCACGACGTACCTGTGACCACTACGAGCATCCCAGTGGTGGGGTGATACGTCCACATCCGGAGACGGAACGTGACCGTCCCGCAACGTGCGGGCGCCTCCCCCGGCCCGGCAGGTCGGGGGAGGCGCCCGGAGCGGTCGGTCAAGAGGTCACCCGACGCGCTGCTTGTTGTAGTTCTTCCCCTTGCCCGGCTTGTAGTTCTTCTCCACGTTGCCGGCGGAGTCGACCGAGAACCAGCTCACCGTGGTCCCCGCCGGGACGGTGATGGTCTCACCGCCCTCGCGGATGCCGGCCGCGCCGTACAGCTCGGACTCGTATGACGGAGCCGTCCCGTCGAGCGTGTAGAACACCGCCGCCGGCTCGGAGGTCTCGAACCGGAAGTCGACCATGCCCGGCTCGGCGCTCTCGCTGGTGACGATGGTGCTCGTCGGCCGCTGCTTGTCCTTGCCGTAGTCGTAGGCGACGCGCATCAGCTCGACGAGCCCGTTGGCGAACTCCTGGGACTCGGCGTGGGCCTCCTCCCACGGCGGCTGGAAGGACGTGCCGACCTCGAAGTTCCAGGCGTAGATCCCGTACTTGTACCAGAGCATGTCGCCGGAGTTGCCGGCCGCCGAGTACAGCACGTCCGAGATCGGGCCGGTCCGGGCCGGCGTCACCGACATCCCGCGGTACCGCTTGATCTCGGTGAGGATCCGGGCCGAGGCGCCCCAGAAGAAGGACTCCTCCTCCAGCGTGGGCCGCGGCGCCGAGATCCGCCCCGGCGTCGCGTAGGCGCCGGGCGACCACATGAAGTAGTTGCCCGAGCTGTGCAGGTTCATCGAGAACCTGATGTTCGGGTTGTTCGCCGCGATCCAGTCGATGTTCCGGCTCTCCGGCTCGGTGAGTTCACCTGGTCCGGCGAACGTCCCGCTGGTGCAGCTCGTCGACGCGCCGGAGTAGCCGTCGAACAGGCTGTACTCGTCGTAGTTCCGGTTGACGTCGACACCCCAGCTGTTCCGGGCGTTGACGTCGGCGCTCCCTGTCAGCGGGCAGTGGTTGGTCATGTTCTTCCGCTGCGAGTTGAAGTCGTAGAACGCGTAGTGCCCGCCGTCGGGGTTCACCGAGGGGACGATCCAGATGTCGAGGTTGTTGACCAGCTGCTTGGTCCGGCCGTCGTGCTGGTAGTTGCGCAGCAGCCGCTCGGCGGTCTCGACGGCCACCAGGGGCGGCACCCACTCGCGGGCGTGCTCCTGGGCGTAGGCCAGCACACCCATGCGCGAGCCGTCCCGGTGCTTGCCGATCCGCAGCGCGTAGACCGGGTGCGGGTCGCGGGACACGCTCTCCGGTGCGGACAGCCCGTCCGTCAGGGTCACGCTGCCCGGCTCCACCACACCCGCGCCCGCGCTGCCGCGGTAGGTGTAGGCCGTCACCAGCTGACCGGCGGCCGGGTCGGCGTTGATCGCCGCGACGACCTGGGCGGCCGTGCTGGTGACGGCGCCCGAGGCGTCCGTGGCCGGGTGGACGGTGATCGCGTTGCCCTCGACGCTGATGCTCAGCGGCTGGTCCGCGCCGCCGGGCTCGGCGATCGACACCACGATGCCGTTGCCACCCTCGTGGCCCCAGCTCTTGGAGTCGATGCCGACGCGGTTGCCGTCGCTGCTCCCCAGGAGGCCCTGCGCCAGGCGACGGTAGCCGTTGGTCTTGTACGGCAGCTCGACGACCTCGGCGATCTGCGGGAACTCCTCCGCCAGGGCGTGGATCCGGTCGTACAGCTCGGTCGGCGTCAGGTATGACGTGATGAAGTCACGCTGGTAGCCCGGACCCCACGGGTCGTCGCCGTCGATGGGCAGCCAGTCCTCCACCTTGGCGACCGCCGTGTCGCCGGACGGGCTGGTCACCCGGATGTACTCCGGCCGGGTGGTCACCTGGGCCGCGCCCCGGTGGTAGAGGTAGACCCCCGCGTCGACGAAGCGGCTGATGTTCTGCGTCCCGCCGCTGCCGATCTCGGTGCCGGGGCCGCTGTCGCGCTCGACGAGGAGCGGGGTGGGGTCGGTCTGCCCCTCGGCCCACTTGGCCTCGACGGACAGGTACTGCTCCCCGTCCTGGTTGGTGAAGTAGTCCGCGCGGATGATCCTGACGTCCGAGACGTCGGCCGCCTGGACGGCCATGCCGAAGGCGCGGTTCTCCAGCTGTGCCGCCGCGATGGCCTCCTCGCGGGCGGCGAGCGCCTTCGCGGTGTCCTCCGGGCTGTGGACCGTCCTGCCGAGGTCGAAGCCACGGGCCTCGAGCGCCTCGACCTCGCTCGGGGTCACGACCGCGTGGGCGACGACCCCGCCGTCGTCGAGCCAGGTCACCTCGTGGTCGAGGTCGACGCCTGTCGCGACGAGATCGTCGAGGGCACTGCTGTCGGGGAGATGGACCTCCACGACGCTGGCCTGCTCGTCACCGTGGCGGACGAGGTCGGGCAGCTCCTCCTGCCCGACGGCGGCGCGGACCGGGAGGAAGGTGGACACCACGAGGGCGAACATCGCCGCCAGGGCGACCGCGAGAGAGAAGGTTCTGCTGCGGAAAGACGATGACAAAGGGCACCTCTTTCTCAGCCCAGCCGAGCCCGGATGGGCTGACCCAGCTGGCAGGCGACACCGCGGACAACCCCCGTCGCCGCCTGCCCCGACCAGGGCCGCCGGCCCCTGCGCGGCGGTGGGACCCTGTCGGTGCGCCTCATACCTACCGCGTAGGTGAACGCGTGGTCAACGGTTCTGACCAGGGAAAGGAAAGCATGTACCGACCACGGCCGCCGGGAGGCCATCCCCGGCTGAGGGAGGGGCCGTGGTCGGAGGACCCAATTCCTATCGGTTCGGTAAACGTCTGGTCAATGGTTTCCCATGGAACTTTCAAGAACGCGTCTTGAACGAGGGTGGCTGGGTGGTGAACCGGGGGCTGCGCCGCCCTCCGCCGAAGCCGAACGGCTCCGCCGGGGGCCGGGTGAACAGGTCGCGCCGGAACCCCCGGCGGGCCAGGAGGGTCAGGATGCCGGCCACCGTGAACGAGCCGGCCCCGGCCAGCCAGGCGCCCTGGAACCCCAGCGACTCGACCACGGTGCCGAACCCCACCGGCCCCAGCGCTCCCCCGACGAACGCGCCGGCCTGCACCACGGACGAGGCGCGGGTGGGGGTGTCCCGTCCCAGCCGCGCCACGGCATACAGGTAGAGCCCGGGCCAGGACCAGCCGAGGGCGAAGGCGAGGAAGCCGAACAGCACGACCGCCCACTCCCGGGGCACGGCCCCGAGCGCCGCGAGGCACACGGCGCCGACCAGGGTCAGCGACGCGACGACCGCGAGGTTGCCGCCGTACCGACGGTCGGCCTGGAAGCCCAGGAGCACCCGGCTGAGCACGGAGGCGCCCGAGCCGGCGGCCATGAGCAGCCCCGCCTGGGAGATCGTCAGGCCGACCTCGTGGGCCCAGCTGGCCAGGTAGGACCCGAGGAAGTTGGCGGCCGCGCTGGCGAACGTCGTGGCGACGCCGCACAGCAGCAGCGGCCCCGGGGGCGGCAGGTCGCGCGGCCCGACGGCCGAGGAACCAGCCGACCGTGTGCCGCCCGTCTCCGCCGCGCGCGGCTGCGCCGTCCCGGGCGGGGCGCCGCGAGCAGTGCGCTCGCGCCCCAGCACCACGACCCCGGCGAGGGCGACCAGGACGCCCACCGCACCGGCCACCCCGAAGGTGCTGCGCCACCCGAACAGCGTGGTCGTGGTCGGCACGGCGAGCCCGCCCAGCATGATCGCCACCGGGACCGCGCTCTGCTTGAGACCGAAGCCCAGGCCCCGCCGTGACGCGGGAAGGAGGGTGGCCACCGTGCGGTTCGAGGCGCCCTGGCAGGTCGCGTTGCCGGCACCGAGGACGGCCATCGCCACGACGAGGGCCCACCAGTCCTGCACCAGGAGGGCCAGGCCGAGACCCCCGGACGCCACGAGGACACCGGCGGCGAGGAGCATCCTCCCGGCGCCCCAGCGCTCCAGCAGCCCGCTCGCCAGGATCGTCGCGACGGCCGCCACGGCGAAGAAGGTGCTGACCGCGATCCCCAACCGGGCGGCGCCGAAGCCCAGGTCCCGCATGATGAGGACGGCCTGGGCACCGAGCAGGAAGGGCGGGATCGCCCCCAGGGTCGTCAGGGCGCTCGCGCCGAGCATCAGCCGGGCCACCGGCGAGCGGTCTGCCATGTTCCTACCCTGACGTGCGCCCCGACCGGACGCACGGCGGGGGCGGGGCGGTCGCCGGCACGACCGCCCCGCCCGGCCCGGCGTCAGCGTCCCCGGGAGACCTCGACGAGCCGGGACGTGGTCTGCTCGATCGCGTTCCCGGCGGCGTCGACCGCGGCGACCCGGAACGACAGGTGCTCCGCGCCCCTCACCAGGGCCGGCGTCAACGTGGCCCGGAACGACGTCGGCCCCGACCGCCGGACACCCACCTCGCGCCAGGTGCGGCCGTCGTCGGCGGAGACCTCGAGGCTGACCTGCTCGACCCGCTCCGCCGGCGCGGTGCCGGTCGTCGGCAGCACCCGCAGCTCCATCGGGACCGGGCGGGCGCCGACGCCGCCGTCGGCCGGCAGCTCGAGCCCGTAGTCGATGCCCAGCAGCGTCGGCTGCGGGGAGAACCCGTCGTCCTCACCCGGTGGCCGGGACGAGAACTCCCAGACCGTGCGCGCCCTCGTCATCGGGGAGACCTCCCCCGGGACCGCCTCCAGCTCCTGCACCAGGCGGAACCGCCCCGGCTCGGTCCGGCCGCGGAAGTAGGCGAAGGTGCCCTCGACCGTGTCGAGCACGGCGTCGTCGGCGTCCCGGAGCTCGAGCGTCGAGGCGGCCACCGCGGTCACCCCGAGCGGCCCGTCGTGGACGCCGTCGCTCGCCCCGACCGACACGTGGAGGGAGTCCGCGCTGTGCCAGGCCTCCTTGACGATCGGGTGCAGGGTCGCCGCGAACGGGCGCCGTGCCCGCTCACCCTCGCCCAGCTCCGGCACCGCGCCACAGAGCTGCCGGTGGTCGTTCCCGGCGGCGGTGAGGCACTCCGCCCACGGCTGCCCCTCCGGGGCGTGGAGCAGCACCTCCCGGACCCCCGGGGTGGTCACCTCGGCGCCCAGGCCGAAGGCCACGTGCAGCTGCCGGGCCGTCGACAGGTGGGCCACGACGTATGACGGGTCGCGGCCGACGGGGTGGAAGACCTGGTCCAGTCGCGGCCGGCTCCGCAGGTCCTCCGCCGTCACGTCGGGCGTCAGCCCCGCGTCCAGGACCGGGCGGCTGGACAGCACGTCATACAGGTCCGCCCCCTTCCCGCGGGCCGGCCCTGTCGGCTCCAGCCACCACCGGGTCACCGCCTCGAAGCCGCCGTGCTCCACCGGCGCGGTGGGTGTGTAGCGGACCCGTCCGTCGGCGACCGCCGCCGGGTCGTGGTAGACGATCTCCCCGTAGCCGCGGGAGGCGGAAGTCCGGCTGTAGATGAACGGCACCGCCACCTGCGGCGCGGTGTCGTGACCCGCGACGTCCGGGACCTCCAGCGGCTGTCCCTCACGGGCGTCGAGGACGTATGACGTGTCCTCCTCGACCGTCAGCCCCGGCGTGCCGGTGACGGTGATGGTGCCCGGGCCGCCGTCCGGGTCGGGCGTGTAGACCCGGGCCAGCACCATCCACTCCCCCGCCGGCACCCGCGCGCTGACCTGCCCGTTCTCGTCGGGGTGGAGGCGGATGAACCCGCCGGTGACGCCGTTGAAGATCGGGATCGTCGGGTCGACGCCGACCTCGCCGGCACCCGCCGCCGGGTTCCAGGGGTCGCCGTTGGCGTCGATGACCTGCAGGTCGAGCTGGTAGCTCTCCGGCTCCAGGAAGGCGCCGACCGGGATCCGCAGCGTCGACCCCTCGTCCCCGGCCACGGTGAGGATGCCCTGCCAGCCGCGGATCCCGAGGGGGTCGAGGTCGATGGTCACGGTGACCTCGACCGACCCGCCGGCCGGGACGGTGGCCGTGACCGGGGTGACCGAGATGGCCCCGTCGGGCGCCGGGACCGTGAGCTCGGCCTCCAGGAAGACGTCGGTCTCGATCGCGACGTCCTCCGCGCCCGGGTTGGTGATCGTGACCGTCTCCTCGACCGTGCCCTCGTGCGGCCAGTGGATGAGGCCGAGGTCCAGGCTGGGGCGCGAGGCGAGCAGGCCCGTCGACGTCGCCGCGGCGAGGTCCAGCCGTCCGGCTCCGTGGGACCAGGCGTTGTACCAGCCGTTGCCCGAGGCGCTGTGCATGAGCCGGGCCTTGACCTGCTCGGCCGTCCAGTCGGGGTGCTGCTGGCGCAGCAGCGCGGCGGCGCCGACGACGACCGGCGTGGACATCGACGTGCCGCTCATGGGCGTGTAGAGGTCACCGTCCCGGGCCCCCGCACGGGCGCCGAGGAGCTCGACGCCGGGCGCCACCAGGTCCGGCTTGAGGCGGAAGTCGCCGGAGGTCGGTCCCCGGCTGGAGAACCGGGCCAGCACGTCGTCGGCCTGCACGGCGCCCACGGTGAGCGCCGAGGGGGACGTGCCGGGGGTGCCGATGGTGTAGGACGCGCCGGTCACCGCCCCGCCGTTGCCCGCGGCGGCGACGAACAGCGTGTCCGACCCGGCCGCCAGCTCCTCCAGGGCCACGTCGACCGGGTTCTGCCCGTCCGGGTCGCCCGACAGGGACAGGTTGACGACGTCGGCACCCTGCTCCACGGCCCACTCCAGCCCCGCGATGACCCACGACTCCTGGCCCTCGCCGTGGTCGTTGAGCACCTTGCCGGAGATGATCTGCGCACCGGGCGCGACGCCCTGCCGCTCGCCGTCGTTGCCGGCGCCCGTGCCGGCCGCCAGGGACGCCACGTGGGTGCCGTGACCGTGGTGGTCGTCGACGTCCTCGTCGTCGGTGAAGTTGGCGGCCGCCATCACCTGACCGGCCAGGTCAGGGTGTCCGGCGTCGACACCTGTGTCGAGGACGGCGATGGTGACGCCCTCGCCGTCGAGACCCAGGTCCCAGGCCGCCGGGGCGGACACCTGACCGAGGTAGTGGTCGAGCGCGGTCGCCTCGACCGTCCCGTCGAGCCAGACCTGCGTGCCGTCCTCGGTCAGCGCCGAGACCCCGGCCCGGCCGGCCAGGCCCGCCAGGAAGTCCGCGGCGTCCTCCTTGCGCAGCTCCCCCGCGACGGCGTCGATGCTCTCCAGCCGCAGGTCCACCTCGAACCCCTCCGCCGACAGCGTCCGCGGCCCGCCACCGGTGCGGACCAGGAGCGGCAGCACGTCGGAGCTCTCGTCGTCGTGGCCGAGCTCGACCAGCCGCGTCACGTTGAACAGCTCGGGGTCCAGCACCTCGCCCACCAGGGGGGTGACCTCGTGCGGCACGACCCGCACACCCTCCTCGTCGCGGTGGACCGCATAGCCGCCCGTATGACGTCCCGCGGCGTCCGTGACGCTCACCACCGGGTCGTCGGCCGGGTCGCCGTGCAGGCTGACCCGGTGGCCGGTGACCAGGGTGACGGTGGCCGTCACCGGGCCGAGCCCGTCGGCCGGGTCGCCGACCTGTGGCGCCACCGCACCCGGTGGCGCCTGCGCCCCCGCCCCGGAGACGGGGACGGCCAGCGCGAGGGACAGCGCGGCCGCGGTGAGCGCAGCGCCGCGAGGGGAAAGGCGTCGAAGAGGCATGACCGTGAACGTAGGTTGGTGGGCACGCCTGGAGAAGAGGACCCGGCTGGCCTCATCTCGACATGTCCGCAACACGACAGGAGGTTCCCGGTGCTCGAGGCGGTGGGAGTCACGCCCGAGGAGGAGTCGGCATACCGGCAGCTGTTGCACCACCCGGACAGCACGGTCGGCGACCTGGCCCGCCTGCTCGGTGAGCCCACCGAGCAGGTGGCGGTGCGGGTGGAGCGGCTGGAGAGCCTGGGCCTGGTCGCCCGCGCCGTGGGGTCGCCACGGCGCTACCGGCCGATCCGACCCGACGTCGCGGTCGAGGCGCTGGCCGCGCGGCGGCGGGCCGAGCTGGACCGGGCCCAGTCCGCCGCGCAGGAGCTCGTCGCCGAGCTGCGGATGCCGGAGCGGCTGCGCCCGGAGAGCGTGGTGGAGGTGCTGGCCGGCGGTCCGGCGATCGCGGCGCGGTTCGCCCAGCTCGTCACCGGTGCCCGCGAGGAGCTGCTCGTCCTCGACCGGCCGCCGTACGTCGCCGACTACAGCGAGTCCGACCCGGCGGTGCGGGCCCAGCTCGCCGCCGGCGTCCGGGTCTTCGGGATCTACTCCACCGAGTCCCTCGAGCAGGGCCAGGGCCCCGAGGAGGCGTTCCGGGCGGCCGAGGCCGGCGAACGGTCCCGGGTCCACTCCGACGTGCCGATGAAGCTCGTCATCGCCGACCGCAGCGTGGCCCTGCTCCCGCTGTCGTTGCAGGAGCCCGGCGAGAGCGCCCTGGTGGTGCGCAGCAGCGCGCTGCTCGACGCGCTGCAGCGGATGTTCTGGCTGCTGTGGGAGCAGGCGGTGCCGGTCGTGCCGGAACCCCCGGCGTCCGACCCCACCGGTGGCGACGTCGACCCCCGCCTGCTGACCATGCTCGCCGCCGGGATGAAGGACGAGTCCATCGCCCGGCACCTGGGCATCAGCAGCCGCACCGTCGGGCGCCGCGTCGCCGACCTGATGACCCGGCTGGGGGTGCGCACCCGCTTCCAGGCCGGCGTCTACGCCGAGCGGCGCCGGCTACTTGGCGCTCCCCCGCATCACTCCGGAGATCACCCAGCGCTGCGCCACGACATACACGACCACCATCGGCAGCAGCGCCATCAGGTATGACGCGAACGCCACCGCGTAGTTGGTGTTGAACTGGCCCTGGAACACGTACTGCACCAGCGGCAACGTCTGGTGCTCCGGCTCGCTCAGTACCACCAGCGGCAGCATGAAGTCGTTCCACGCCCACATCGCGGTGAGGATCGCCACGGTCGCGTTCATCGGCGCCAGCAGCGGGAAGATGATCCGCCAGAACGTCGTCCACGTGCTCGCGCCGTCGGTGCGGGCCGCCTCCTCCAGCTCGATGGGGATCGACCGGATGTAGGCGACGTAGATGAACACGTTGAGGCTGAGCCCGAAGACGGTGTAGAGGGCGACGAGCCCCAGGGGGTTGTCCATGCCCATGAGCGCGGTCTGCCGCACCACCGGCAGCATGATGATCGGGAACGGCACGAACAGCGCCGCGATGAAGTAGAAGTAGAGGGCGCGGAACGTGCGCGACCGGTCCATGTGCCGGGCGATCGCGTAGGCGACCATCGAGTTGGTCAGCAGGGTCAGTGCCCCCCGGCGCTGTCCTGCGAAGCCGCGACCGCACGCTCAGGTGACGAGGACCTGCGTCGCGGACTCCTTGAGCTTGCCCTCCGCCCACTGCATCTGACGCCTCGTCTCCGGGTGGCACTCCTCGGCCACGGCGAGCAGCCCGGAGTGCCGGATGCCCTGGGCGGCCTGGGCGAGCAGGTCCCAGTCGCTGTTCACCCCGGCGGCCCGGAGGTAGACCTCGCGCAGGTCGCGCAGCAGCAGCAGGCCGGTCGCTGACAGCCGGCCGGTGAGCTCGCTGGTCAGGTCCCGCACCTTCCCCAGCAGGCGGTTCCCGGGGGCCGGCTCGGGGTCGAGGTCCTCGCCGAAGTCGCGGGCCACCCGGGCGATCTCGCGCACGTGGCTGCGGGACCACCCGGCCAGGTCACGGGCGACGTCGTGGATGTCGTGGTCCACCCGGTGCCGGTCGGAGACGACGAGGAGAAGGTGGGCGAGATCGCTCTCCGAGCGGTGCAGCTCCCTGAGGACGGTCCCGATCCTCATCCCGTCACCTCCATGGTCTCCTCGCTGTCGGCCCCGGTGCCGAGGGTCGGTGGACACCTTCCGGATGCGTGCCGCCGAGGTCTTGTCGATCGGCTGCTGTGACGCCGGATCCCACTCGGTGTGCGTCAGCTCGTTTGGCCGCACGCCCGGCACCCTCGGGCTCGTGTCCGCCCCCGGTGTCCCATCAACCGTAGTGGAACGGCAGGACCAGCACACCTTCTCGTATGTCGACACCCGACCGGGCGTCTCGTCTCGTCGCCTCTCCACCCCATCGAGCGCCCGGTCCCGGTGACCGTCGTCACCGCCCGGGGGCCGTGACCTGTCCGCCCGGCTCGTCCCGCAGCCGGTAGGCCGAGCCGACGGTCTGGACCACCTCGTTGCCGGAGTCGTCCCAGGCCCTGGCCCGCAGCGCGACCACGCTGTCGGCCTGGTCGGCCCGCGGGTGGCGGACCGTGACGTGGAACCCACCGTCGCCGACCGGGCGGACCCGGGTGGCGTCGACCCAGGTCCGGCCGCCGTCGAACGATGCCTGGAGCTCGAGGCCCTTCACGGTGCGTCCGCTGCCGGGCGCGGAGCCGCGCACGTAGACCTCGAACTGCAGCGGCCGTCCGGCCGGGGCGGTGTTGTCCAGGGCGAGGGGGATGTCGTAGCTGAGGAATAGCAAGGGCTCGTACCCACACGGGGAGGAGTCGATGAGGTAGTAGTGCGGGACGCACCCGTAGGGGTGCTCGGGTTCGTTGGTCTCCGGGGTCCCGTTGGTGGTGAACGTCCACGTGGTGCTCGTGTCCCCGAAGGTGGACTCCAGCCGGTAGGTGCCGCTGTCCGAGGGGAGGGTGAAGTCGAGCGCGGTGCCCCACTTCTCCCCGACCGGGACCGGGTCGCCGTCGTGGAACAGGCGGACGTCCCCGGGGGCGAGGTCACCGGCGACCCGGGTCCCGTCACCGGTGACGGAGGCGGGGGTGAACCACAGCACGTCTCCCTGCCGGCACGCCGCGCAGAACCCGTGCATGCGCGGCTGCCCGGTGAAGTCGAGCACGCGCTGCCCCTGGGTCAGGGGCCTGGTGTTCCACGACTCCTCGTCCGGGGTCCTGTCGGTGACCGTGCGGGAGGTGTGCGCGGAGGTCTTCTGCCCGCCCGGGCCGGTGAAGGTGTAGTGGTGTACCCACGCCACCTCCGGCCCGGTGACGGTGTAGTACTCGGTGCGCCGGGTCGGGGCGTCGAAGTTGTACGGCAGGCCGATGCTGTGGGTCTCCTCGGGCCGGTAGGTGTGCAGGGTCAGGTCGGCGTTGTTCCGGTCCGGGTCGACGGGGTACTCGGCGTGGTAGGCGGTCTCTACCCGCTTCAGCTTGGCGTCCCGGGCGTCGTAGGTGGGGTCGGCCGGGATCGTGCCGACGTCGTAGAACCACAGCTTGTACTCGAACGGGCTGTCCAGGGTTGCGGTCAGCTCGACGACGGGACGATCGTCGCCGGCGAGCAGGTCCTCCAGGTGCTGGGCGTCGCGCCGGTCCAGCTCGAGCACCGGGACGGGGAGGAGGTCCTGCTTGGAGGACAGTCCTCCGGGGAAGTTGCAGTAGGTGATGACGACACCGACGGCTCCGGCCTTCGCGGCGTTCTGGATGCGTTCGGCGGCCAGACGGGAGGGGTCACCGAGTGCGCCGCAGTACTCCCACACCTGGGCGAAGTCGCCGTAGACCAGGGCGCCGCGCACGTCCCGGCCGGCTTCGACGTCGGAGTAGGGCACCAGGCGGGCCTGGAGGTCCTGGTCGAACTTCGGGACCGGGCCTTCCCACAGCGTGTACTGCTTGTCCTGGGTGATGTACCGCGGGTACAGCGCCATCCCGTCGGGCAGGGTCAGCGTGGCCTGCGGTGCGGTCAGCCGGGCGTGGTACTTCAGGTGGAAGGTGCCGGTCTGCGGCTCCTGGTCGGTGGGTAGCACCCACCGGGGCCGAGCTGCGAGGGACCAGGTGCTGTACGCGGTGCCGGTGGCGGTCGTGCGGGTGAAGGACAGGACGGTGTACCGCCCGTCCGCGGGCCGGTCGGTCTCGACCTTGACCGGCCGCAGCTGGGTCAGGTCGAGCACGACGGTGGTGGGGCCATCGACCTCGACCTCGGGGAGGACCGCGGCGGCGTTCTGTGCCCGGTTGCTACTGGTCAGGTAGAACCCTTGGAGGGTGCTCACCGCGTAGGTCCCGTTCGGGACGAGGAGCGTGGTGGTCAGGACGTCGGGCTGGGCGGTCTGGTGCCAGTCGCGGGAGCTGGCGTTCCACGGCACGTCCTCGTCATCGATGCGCAGCGCGCTGACGGAGCCGACGACGGTGGCGTACCACTCCTGGAGGTCCTCGGGTGCGACCAGCTCGACGGTCAGCTCGCTCATCTCCGGCAGCCGGCGGAACGCGACCGGGACCCGCAGGTGGTCACCGTCTCCGGTCGTGGCGGTGATCGCCCCGTCGTAGTACCCGAAGGTGAGGGGGTGGTGGTCGAGGGTGGCGGTGACGGTCGCGGTGGCACCGGGCTCCAGGGTCAGGGTGTCGGTGTCGACGGTGAGCACCTCGGTCGGGACGGGTTGGCCGTCCTCGTCGACGAGCTGGGTCGTCAGGGACACCTCGAGCGTGGCGTCGGAGGTGTTGCTGAAGGTGAGCTGCTCGGTGACCGGGTCCTCGACGGGGCTGAGCATCCCGGGGGTGATGCTGGCGGTGACCGGGTCCCGGTTCAGCCCGTCCCCGTAATCCAGGTCGACCCGCAGGCCCTGGGTGACGGCGCGGGCGAGGTCGAGTCGTCCGGCGCCCTGGTGCCAGGCGGGGGAGCCGAGGTCGAGCGCGGTGGAGACCAGGGTGTCCTTGAGCTCCTTGACGCCCCAGTCGGGGTGCTGCTGGGCCAGGATGGCGGCTGCGCCGGCCACGTGCGGGGTGGCCATGGAGGTGCCGCTGGCGGCGGTGTAGTGCTCGTCGACCGGTGAGCCCATGGCGGTCCCCGCCGCGCGGGCGGCGACGATCCCGACGCCGGGGGCGGTGATCTCGGGCTTGAGCCGGTCGTTGCCCAGGACGGGGCCGCGGCTGGAGAAGTCGGCGAGCACGTCCTGCTTGCTCACGGCGCCGACGGTGAGGGCTTCGACGGCGACCCCGGGACTGGCGACCGTCTGGGATCGGGGGCCGTCGTTGCCGGCGGCCACGACGAACAGGGTGTCGGTGGTCAGCGACAGCAGGTTGAGCGTCTGGCTCATCAGGTCGGTGCCGTCGCTGCAGCACCCGCCCAGGCTCATCGAGACCACGTCGGCGCCGGTCTGGGTGGCGGCCCACTCCATCCCGGCGAGCAGGACCGACTCGGTGCCCTGGCCGTTGTCGTTGAGGACCTTGCCGATGGCCAGGTCCACCCCGGGCGCGACCCCGGCGTAGCGCCCGTCCGAGGCGGCGCCGGACCCGGCGATGATCGAGGCGACGTGGGTGCCGTGACCGTGCCGGTCGTTCATCGGCGAGTCGTTGACGAAGTTCTTGGCGGCGCTGATCTTGCCGGCCAGGTCGGGGTGGCCGGTGTCGACGCCGGTGTCCAGGACGGCGACGGTCACCCCGGTGCCGTCGTACCCGGCGTCGTAGGCGACCGGGGCGCCGATCTGGGGCACGGACTCGTCCAGGACGACCTCGATCCGCCGGTCCAGCCACACCTTGTCCGCCCCACCGGGCAGGCTCAACGGCCCTGACCCTGCCGGGGCGGTGGCCAGGTCGGCGGTGAGCGCCTCCCAGAAGTCGGCCGCGTGGTCCTTGTCGACCCGGGCGCCGGCGGCCACGACCGTGTCCAGGACGGTGTGGACGGTGGCGCCGGGCAGGGACGCCGTGGCGGTGCGTGCCGCGGCTGGGGACTTCTGGTCGGGCAGGTCGATGATGACCGGGACGTGGTCGGTGTCGGCGTCGGTGTACCCGTTGGCCACCAGGTACTCAAGGTCGAACAGGGTGGGGTCGAGCAGGTCCTGGGCCAGGTACGGCTCGGCCGCCTCGGGGATGAGGAACACCCCGTCCGGCCCGGCCTGGCCACGGAACTCCCCGTCGCCGGTGACGTCGACGGCCATCCGCCCGTCGGGGTCGACGGTGACGCTCACCCGGTCGCCGGTGATCAGCGTGAGCTCGTGGGTCCCGGGCGCGACCCCGTCGACGACGACGTCCCCCAGCGCGTCCCCGACGTCGGTGACCTCCGGTGCGGGGCCGTCGTCTGGCGCCGCGGCGGGGGCGGGCACGGCCAGGGTGGTGGTGGCGAGCCCGGCGGGCACGAGCACGGCCAGGGCGCGGCGAAGCAGGGTGGACGCACGGGGCATGCGACGTCATCTCCAATCCGTGAGGGAGGCGGAGGGCGGTGCGAGGTGTCCGTCGTGGTCCGTGAAGTGTCCGCAGACCGGGGTCGGTTTGTGATCACCCAGATGAGCGAATCTTTGGCGCTCCTCCCCTGGGAGGGGTCAGCTGTCGTCGACGAGCCCGGCGGCCACCGCGCGGACCGCGAGCTCGGTGCGGGACGAGACCTGCAGCTTGCGCATCGCCGAGCTCAGCTGGGTGGCGACGGTGTTCGGCGACCGCGACAGGGCGCGAGCGATCTCACGGTTCGTCCGGCCCGCGACCACCAGGCGGACCACCTCGGTCTCCCGGGGTGACAGGGCGTTGCCGTAGCCGCGGCGTCCGCCTCGCCACCGTGCGGAGGCGTCTCCGCCGAGCTCGCGCAGGCGGGCGCCGGCCCGGCGCGCGTACGAGCCGGCACCGAGGGAGGTGAAGCCGTCGCGCACCCCGGTGAGGACCTCGATGGCGGCCTCCCGTCTGCCGTCGGCGGCGAGGCACGCGGCCTGCTGTTCGCGAGCCAGCAGCGCATCGACCGGACGCGGCAGGGCATCCCAGGCCGCCGCGGCGCGGGCGAAGGACTCGGCCGCCCGGGTCGGGCTGTCGCCGGCGCGGGCGAGGAGCGCACGGCAGGTGAGAAGGGCGGCCTGCGGTGCCGGCGCACCGCGACCGGCGATCCCGGTGGCGAACTGGTCCACCAGGTCGGTCGCCTGGTGCAGGTCCCCCGAGGTGATGAGCGCCTCCACCCGGGCCCGGGCGACGTCGGTGGCCCAGACCCAGGTGCCCTTGCGCTGGATCGTCTCCATGGGTTCGGCGGTCGCTGTCAGCGCGTCCTCGACCCGGTCATCGGCGAGCAGCAGGTCGCTGAGGGCCGCGGCAGCGGTGGGTGGCAGGTCGGCGATGTTGACCGGCGGCTGGGCCTCGGTCAGCGCGCGAAGCCGCTGCACCGCCCGGGCACGGGTCCCGGTGGCCGCCTCGAGCAGGGCGGTCACCAGGACGGCTTCGAGCCGGTCCCGGCGGTTGTCCTCGTCGACGTCGCCCAGCTGCTCGGCGCGTGCGGGCAGGCCGTCCCACCGGCCGGTCAGCCAGTCCAGGTGCAGCTGCATCGCGGCCACCTGGGCACGGAGCCGGGTGTGCCCGACCCTGTCGGCCAGGGTCGCGGCCCGGTCCAGGCGGCGCTGCGCATCGGGGTAGCGACCCCAGAGGGTGGCGCAGTAGCCCAGGTTGGCCAGGGCGCGGGCGAGCGTGGACGCCTCATCGACGGCCTCCGCCGTGTCGGGCAGCTCCGCCGCGACCTCCCAGCCTGTGGGGTCACCGAGGGTCAACAGGGCCGCAGCCCGGTCGGCGGTGAGGTCGAGGCGTGCCACCGGGGAGGTGACCTCGGCGGAGATGCGTGCCGCGCGGTCGAGCCAGCTCCGGTGCTCGGCGGCGGGGTGACGGCCCGGCAACGGGTAGCCGAGGTACGTCATGACCCGGGCGGCTTCGGCAGGGTCGTGGACCAGGTGCGGGGCGGCGGCGGCCAGGTGGTCGTGGGCCTCGTCGAACCGGCCGAGCTGGAGGAGGAGTCGCCCGAGTGGGTTGCGCACCTCGGCCCGCTCGGCCGGGCTCGACGTGGCGGTGGCCAGGGCGTCGGTCAGGGCGTCGACGGCACGCTGGATGACCTCCCCGGCGCCCTGGGTCCGGGTGCCCGCGACCAGCAGCCGCCGGGCCAGGCGCGCCCGGGTGGTGGCGGGAGGATCGGGGTCGCCGAGGGCGTCGTCGATCAAGGCCACGGCCCCGCGGTGGTCGCCGGAGGCGATGGCCACGTCGGTGGCCCGCTCGGCGTAGCCGACCCAGTCGGGTGAGCCGGCGGCGCGGAAGTGGCGGGCGAGCTGGGCCACCGGCTCCGGGTGGGTGCCCTGCAGGGCCCGGGCGGCGCGCAGGTGCATGCCGGTCAGCTCCGGTGTGGGTGCCGCCTCGTAGATGGCCCGGCCGATCAGGGCGTGGTGGAACCTGACCCGGCCGCGGGGGTCGTTCTCGAGCAGGCCCGCTCGTTCGGCCCGGGCCAGGGCGGGACCCACGCGGGCCCGGGGCAGCCCGGCGGCGGCGGCCACCAGGCCCTCCTCGGCGGGCCCGGCGAGCACGGCGACCGCGGTCAGGACCTGCCGCACGTCGGGGTCGAGGCGCCCGGTGCGCTCGAGCACCAGGTCCCGGACGGTTGGCGGCGCGCTCAGGTCATCCAGGGTGCGACGGACCCAACGCCCGTCCCGACGCTGGAGATCCCCCCGTTGCCGGAGGAGCCGCACCGACTCCTCGAGCACCAGAGGGATGCCGGCGGTGAGCTCGTGGAGGTGGCTGAGGAGGTCTGCGGAGACCGGGTCGCCGTCCAGCATGGAGGAGACGAGGGTGGCGGTGTCGGCGGCGTCCAGCGGGGCCAGGTTCAGCCGCAGGTGGGTGACGTCGGGGCGGTGGCGTGCGCCCAGCCGGAGCAGCAGGGACCCGGCCGGGACCTCCTCGGGCCGGTAGGTCACCACGAGACTGAGGCCCTGTCGGGCCCGTGAGGTGAGGAAGAGCAGGAACCCGAGGGTCGCCTCGTCGGCCCAGTGTGCGTCCTCGACCACGAGCACCCGGGTGCCCAGTGCCTCGAGCACCTCGGCGAGGGCGCTGAACAGGCGGTGGCGGGCGGCGGTGGCATCGACCAACGGGTCCGGCGCCGGCGGCAGGACCGTGTGCCACTCGGGGAACAACGGCCGCAGTGCGCCGAGGAGCGGGTTGGTCGCTGTCGGTACGGTCCCGCGGTGCCGTTGCCGGATCCCGTCGACGATGGGTCCCAGGGTCAGGGAGTCGCGGTAGGGCGGGCAGGTGGATACGAGGACCTGGCCACCCAGCGAGGAGGTCTGGACGGTGAGGAGCTCCTGCACCAGACGGGTCTTGCCGATACCCGCCTCGCCCTCGATGAGAACCACCGCGGGCGGCCCCGCGAGGGCGCCCGACAGGCGGGTCAGGTCTCCCTCGCGCCCCACGAACGCAGGCGTCACCAGGGCAGCTTCGGCCTCGCTGCCTGGAACCGCCGATGGGCGGATGACCACGTCATCTCCTCGTCGTCCGACCCGGCCCGCCGGACGCGACGCCCCAAAGGCGCTCCGGCGGTCTCACGAAGTCCTGCCCCGGGCGCACGGTACTACGACGGGCGACACCCGCAGGGGTGCGACCTGCACGGACGCGAGCCGCCGGCATACGAGCTCGTCCCGGTCACCCGGGCACCAGCTAGCGCGGACGCCGACCACACCGGCCGTTCGACACGTCGGGTCGGGGCCGTGGACGACCAGGCGAGGTGTCCGGTCGGGGTGGTGGGCGTCGAGACCGGGCGTCCGGTCGTCAGGGGGACGGAGCTGCCGGGGTCGGCTGCTGGAGGGTGAGGGGCTCGGGGGCGCGAAGCCACGGCAGGAGGGCGACCAGGCAGATGGCGCCGGTGACCGCGAAGGCGGTGGTGTAGCCGAGCGCGTCGGCGACGACGCCGATGAGGACGGGGCCCACGATGGCGCCGCCGTCCTGGGACATCTGGAAGGTCGAGAGGACCTTGCCGCCGTTGCGCTCGTGGCCGACGACGTCGGCGACCGCGGCCTGCTGGGCCGGGTTGACCAGGCCCGCGCCGACGCCGGAGACCAGGGTCAGCGCGAACAGCACCGCCAGTCCGGCGGTGGTGGACAGCGACTCGTGCGTGGCCAGCCCGAAGAGCCCCATCGACACGCCCATGACGGCCATCCCGACCAGGACCAGGGGGCGACGGCCCACGCGGTCGGCGAGCCGGCCGGAGAACTGCAACGTCGCGGCGGTGCCGACCGACCCGACGGCGAGGACCGCGCCGGCCACCCAGGGACGGTCCAGCACGGCCGTCGCCAGCAGCGGCAGCACCGCCATCCGCACCCCGAAGTTGGTCCAGCCGTTGGCCACGCCGGTCGCCAGCACCGCGCGGAACACCGGCGAGGCCCACGCCTCGGCGAGCGTCATCGCCGGCCGCCCGTTCTGCTCCGGCGTGGCCGCCCTCAGCCGCGTGCCGCTCAGGCCGATCGCGACGACGGCGGCCGCCGCGACCAGCGCCACCCCGTAGACGATGAACGGGGCCCGCAGCCCCCAGCCGGCGACCAGCCCGCCGAGCACCGGCCCGAGCATGCCGCCGATGAGGAACGAGGACGCGTAGGCCGACGACACCCGACCCCGAGCCCGCGGCGGCGCCAGGCGCACCAGGAGCGCCATCGCCGAGATCGTGAACATCGTCGACCCGATCCCGCCGAGCCCACGGAAGACCAGCAGCTGCGCGTACGACTGGGCCGCCGCCGTGGCGAACGACGACGCCGCCACGACCAGCAGCCCGGTGAGGTAGACCGGCCGCTCCCCCAGCCGGGACACCAGCACGCCGCCGGCCGGGGCGAACACCAGGCGCAGGAACGCGAAGGCGGAGACCACCACCGACGCCGCGGCCACCCCGACGTCGAACGACCGGGCGTAGGCCGGAAGCACCGGGGAGACGATCCCGAAGCCGATAGCGATGACGAACGCCGAACCGACGAGGATCCAGATCTCCCCGGGGATGCGGTCGGCGTCCCCCGTCCTGGTCGTCACGAGTCCTTCCTGCACAGCGAAGAGGCGACAGCGCCGTCCAGCCTAGACCGGCGTCGGGCGTCGTAACCTGCGGCCATGGACATCACGGAGCGTGGCACCACGACGGCCCCTCCCGAGGTCGTCTGGTCCGTCCTGGCGGACATCGACCGCTGGCCCGGCTGGCTGCCCACCGTCACCGCCGTGGAACGCACCGACGGCACCACGGAGACCGGTGTCGGCAGCGTTTTCGCGGTCACCCAGCCGCGGCTCGGCCGGGCGGAGTGGCGGGTCACCCGGTGGGAGCCGGGCCGTGGGTTCACCTGGGTCTCCCGGCGCCCCGGGGTGCAGACCACGGCGACCCACGACCTCCGCCCCCGCGACACCGGCACGGAGGTCGAGCTGGGCATCGACTGGACCGGGCCGGGCGGCTGGCTGGCCCGCCTGGTGTTCGGCCGTATGACGCGCAGCTACGTCGCCAGCGAGCTGGCGGCGCTGGTGCGCACCGCCGAGGAGCGGGCCGGTTCGACGTCGTAGGCACCGCCCAGGCCCCAGCGCCCGAGCACCGGGTCGAGGTCGGCGCCGGCCGCGCCGACCCAGGCGACGTACCCGTCGGGACGCACCAGCACCGACCCCTGCTGCCCGGAGCGGACCAGCACCGCCAGGCGGTCGTCATACCGGCTCGCCCAGGCGGCGTCCGGCGTGACCAGGACGAACCGCACCCCGCGCAGCGCCTCGGCCAGCCGGGTCCCGTCGCCCCCGGTCACGTCGGGCGCCCGGGTGCCGACGAGCGGGTGCTCCCCGGGCGGCGCGGGGTAGCGGATCCCGATCCCGCTGACCAGCTCCCGGCCGCGGCGGCCGACCGGCGACCGGAGGACGACCGGGACCACCGTGTTCCGCACCGCCCGTGCCACCGGGTGCCGCAGCAGCGCGGCGCGCAGCAGCCCGCCGAGGTCGGCCGCGTCCTGCAGGCCGGTGTTCATGCCCATGCCGCCGGCCGGCGAGTGCACGTGCGCCGCGTCGCCGGCGAGCAGCACCCGCCCCACCCGGTAGCGCGGCGCCTGCCGCTCGTCGCTGTGGAACCTCGAGGTCCACCGTGCCTCGCCCATCCCGAAGTCGTGGCCGAACACCTCCCGCACCGCCTCCCGGATCTCCTCGAGAGCGACCGGCACGTCGTCGTCCGGGTCGCCGCCGGCCCGCCGCGCGATGACCCGGAACCACCCGTCGCCGAACGGCGCGATGAGCGCGAAGCCGCGCTCGTTGCCGCTGACCGTGATCACCTCGGTGGGCGGGTCGGAGAACCGCACGTCGGCGAGCATGAGCGAGCGCAGCGCGGACCGGCCCGGGAGCGGCAGGCCCAGGAGCTGCCGCACCCTGCTGCGGAACCCGTCGGTCCCGACCACGTATGACGCGCGTGTCCGCTGCCGGGACCCGTCGGGCCCGCGGTGGGTCACCGTGACCCCGGTGCGGTCCTGCTCGAGCGAGACCACCTCGGCGCCGCGGCGGAGCTCGACGCCGGCGGTGTCGGCGCGCTGCCCGAGGAGTCGCTCGACGTGGTACTGCGGCGTGATGAGGACGAACGGGAACCGGGTGGGCAGGTCGGTGACGTCCAGCTCGATGCCGCCGAAGAGGCGGATGCCCTCGACCCTCGTCCCGGTGGCGACGAGGTCGTCCGCGAGGCCGCGGGCGTCGAGCTGCTCCAGCGTCCGGGCGTGCACCGCGCAGGCGCGGGTCAGGTTGGACGTCCGGTCGCGCTTCTCCAGGAGCCGCACGCGCAGCCCGGCCTCGGCGAGGTCGCCCGCCAGGAGCAGGCCGGTGGGCCCGGCGCCGACCACGACGACGTCCGCGTCACGGCCCCGGGTGGTCTGAGAGGACATGGTTCCCCCTGCCGTGGGTCTCATACAGAATGATTGTTCGTTTTCTCAACAGTGCTCCCCGGACGTGCCGCTGTCAACGGCACCCCGGGGGTGGTCTCCCGGCCCCGCGAGGGACCGGGTAGGACTGGGGGCATGGACGCCAGGGACTGGGACGAGCGGTACCGGGAGAAGGGACTGCTGTGGACGGCCGAGCCGAACGTGTTCGTCGAGGAGGTCGTCGCGCCGCTCCCGCCCGGTCGCGCCCTGGACATCGCCGCCGGTGAGGGCCGCAACGCCATCTGGATGGCCGAGCGGGGCTGGCAGGTGACCGCGATCGACTTCTCCCCGGTGGCGATCGAGCGCACCCGCGCCCTGGCCGCGGAGCGCCTCGGTGACGACACGCACCGGCTGGTCGCCCTGGTCGCCGACGCGACCGAGCCGCCCCCGGGAGCGCACGCGGCCTACGACCTCGTGCTGTTCTGCTACCTGCAGCTGCCCGCGGACCGGTTCCGGGAGGCACTCCGTCACGGCGTCGCCGCCGCCCGTCCCGGCGCGATGGTCCTCGTCGTCGTGCACGCCCGGCGCAACCTGACCGAGGGCTACGGCGGGCCCCAGGACCCGGAGGTCCTCCACGACCCCGAGCACGTCGTCGAGCTGGTGCGCGACCTCCCGGTCGACGTCGAGAGCGCCGAGCTGCGCACCCGGCCGGTCCCGACCGACGAGGGTGAGCGCGCCGCCCTGGACAGCGTGGTCGTGCTGCGCCGCCGCTAGCCCCGGAGCATCGGCATGTCGCGGGGCGCCTGGGCCCGCCACGACGGTGGGTCGGCTACCGGTCGGCCGCCCCGGCTCCTCCGGCCTCCGCCACCCGGTTGTCCGGTCCCGGCGCCTCGGGCATCTCGCTGGCGCGGACCAGACGCGCCGCGGTGACGAACACCAGCCCACCCAGCAGGTTCAGCGGCACGACGTACCAGAACCAGGCCAGCCAGTCGGCATACGAGACCGGGGCCCCGGCGTGGATCGCGCCGAGGACGAGGATCGAGTCCAGCACGGAGTGGAACAGCCCGACGCCGGCCAGCAGGAACCCCGCGGAGAACGCCGCGACCACCTTGACCACGTCCGAGCCGGTCCCCTCCTGCATGCGGGTCAGCACCGTGATGACCATGCCGCCGAGCAGGGAGAGCGAGACCGCGCGCAGGTCCAGCGGAGCATCCACGAAGTGCCGCGCGCTCTCGGTCAGCACCGCGGTGAACTCCGGGAACGCCGTGACCACGAGCCACATGAAGATCCAGCCCCCGACGAGGTTGGTCAGCAGCGTGACGCCCCAGAGCCGCAGCAGCTGCACGACGGTTCCCCGGCGGGCGAACAGCGCCATGATCGGCCGCAGGAACCCCTCGGTGAACAGCTCGCTGTGCGCGAGGTAGAGCGCCACGAGCCCGATCCCGAACGCCAGGCCGGCCAGCAGCTGGTTGCCGGTCTCGTGGAGCACCGCGAGGTAGGCCAGGATCCCCAGCCCGATCTCCAGCCCGCCGAACAGGCCGGTCGTGATGAGCGAGCGCCAGCCCCGGTGCAGCCGCTCGGCCCCCTTCTCCACGGTGGCGCGGAAGGACTCGGCGACCTCCTCCTCGACCCGGGCGGCGGCGGGGTCGACGTCGCCACCGGCGTCCTCGACGACCTTGTCGCGGGTCGGGGGTATTCCTCCGTCGGCCGCTCCGGTGTCCCGGTCGCTCATGGTCCCTCCCGGGTGCTGGGTGTGGTCATGCTAGGACCGGGCGGGGGCCGCGTCCCGGTAGACCGACGGCGGCACCCCGACGACCGCGCGGAACGCCCGGCTGAGGTGCGCCTGGTCGGCGAACCCCAGCGAGACCGCGAGGTCGGCCAGGTCCTGCCCCTCCCCCGCGTCGATGGCGGTCGCCGCGTCCTGCAGCCGGTACCGCCGCAGCACCCACAGCGGCGAGGCGCCGACGTAGCGGGCGAACAGGCGCTGCAGGGTGCGCACCGACACATGGACCAGCTCGGCGACCGGCGCGAGGGTCAGGTGCTCGCGGGCGCGCATCAGCTCCACCGCCTCGCGCACCACCCGGTATGACGTGTCGCCGGCGACGCGCTCCAGCTCCGGCTCGAGCACCTCGGCCAGGGCGGAGAGCACCGTGGCCCGGCGGACCTGCTCGTCCGGCTCGGTCAGCACGACCTCGGCCAGCTCGTCCACCCGTGGGCCCAGGACCTCCCGCGCGGGGACCACCCTGTCGGTGAGGTCCCGCACGTCCCGGTCCAGCAGCGCGGCCAGGCCCCCGGGGTGGAAGGCGACGCCGGTGACGCGGCCGGCGACCGGGAGGTCGACGGTGAAGACCCTGGTGACCAGGCCGTGCACCAGGGCTGCCGGCACCGGCTGACCGTGGAGCCGGCCCCCCTCGGCGTCCTCGAAGGTGAGCTGGAGCACGGGGTGGCTCAGCACGGCCGCCCGGAAGCTGCTCGGCTCCGGCCGGCGCCACCGGACCGACCACAGGTGGTGGACCACGAGCGAGACCGGGTCGGGGACGGACTCCTCCCGGCTGACGTCGTACACGTCGGTGCCCGCGGCCGGCCAGAGGATCCCGGCGGGACGGTCGGCAACAGGGGCCATGAAGGGATTCTGCCCCGGCGACCTGGGAGGTTCCGTCAGGCCAGGCTGTTGAGGTAGCGGCGCAGCAGGTCCGCGAGCTGTCTCCGCTCGGCCCCGGACAGGGCGTCGAGGGTGGCCTCCTCCTCGGCGAACAGCTCGGCCACCGTGGCATCCAGAAGCCGCATCCCCGCCGCGGTCATCCGGACGGTGACCGAGCGGCTGTCGCCCTCGGCGCGGCGGCGCTCGACCAGGCCGGCCCGCTCCGCCCTGGCCAGCCGCTGCGACACGCCCCCGGTGGTGATGCGGGTGCGGCGGGCGATCTCCCCGGCGGTCAGCTCGTACGGGGGCCCCGAGCGGCGCAGCACCCCGAGGAGGTCCAGCGTGCTGGCGTCCGTCCCGTGGCGGCGCAGCAGCGCGGCCCGGCGTCGACCCAGCTCCCGGCTGAGGCGGTGGATGCGGGTGATGACCGCGATGCTGCCCACCGGCAGGTCCGGCCGTTCGCGGGCCCAGGCCACCTGGATCTCGTCGACCGGGTCGCCGGTCTGCAGGTCCTCCGTCATCGCGGCAGGGCACCCCCGTTGACCTGGATCACCTGGGCGGTGACGTGCCCGGCGGCCGGGGAGACGAGGTACTCGATGGCCGCGGCCACGTCGTCGGGCTCGCCCGCGCGGCCGGTCATGGCCTCCGCCACCAGCCGCTCGTGGCGGGCCGGCGTCATACCGTCCCCGAAGAAGTCGGTGCCCGCGGTGTAGCCGGGCGCCACGAGGTTGACCGTGATGCCCCGGCGGCCCAGCACCCTGGCGCGGTCGAACACCCACCCGTGCAGCGCCGCCTTGGCGGTCCCGTAGTCCTGACCGCCACCCCGCAGGCCGGCGATCGAGCCGACGGCCACAACCCGGCCCCTGCGGTCGGGCAGCGCATCCGCCAGGGCGGCCGTGAGGAGGGCGGTGCTCACCACGTTGGCGCGGAACGCCTCCACCAGGCCCTCGGACACCGCTGCCAACCCGTCGGCGGCCACGGAGGTCAGCCCGCCGGCACAGTGCACCAGCGCCGCCGGCTCCGGGTGGTCCGCGAGGATCCTGCGCGCCGCCGGCCCGACCTGGGACGGGTCCGTGAGGTCGGCCACGTGCACCGTGTGCCCCTCTCCGTCCATCAGGTCCCTCGTCGCCTCCAGCCGGTCCCGTCGCCGCCCGCACAGGGCCACCCGGTACCCCGCCCGGGCGAGCCGGACGGCCGTCGCCCGGCCCATGCCGGACCCTGCTCCGCTGATGACCGCGTGCTCCACCATGGGTACTTACCTTAGCACTAAGGTATTTGTCCGCTCGGACTGTCGCGAATGTTCAAGCCCCGGACACCCGGTGCGGGACACGATCGAGGGCATGAGCAGCGACTTCCGACCCGAGGGATTCACCAGCCTGACCCCGTTCGTCGTCGTCTCCCCCGCGCGGGAGGCGGTGGAGTTCTACCGGGACGTCTTCGACGCCCGGGTGACCTCCCGCGTGGACGGGCCGGACGGCACCGTCATGCACGCCGAGCTCGACTTCGGGTGCGGGCGGCTGCAGCTGATGGACCCTGCCGAGCAGTTCCACACCGTCCCCAACGACCCCACCACGGACGAGGCGCGCTTCAGCATCGGCGTCTACGTGCCGGACGTCGACGCGGTCACCGGGCGCGCCCGGCAGCGTGGCGCCCGGGTGCGCGAGGAACCGACGGACTTCGACATCACCGGCGACCGGTTCTCCTCGGTCCAGGACCCCTACGGGGTGCGCTGGTCGATCATGACGCGGACCACCCACCGGACCGACGAGGAGATCCAGGCCCGCCTCGACGCGTGGGTCTCGTCCATGGTCTGACCCTCACCCGGTCCGAGCACCAGGCGCTCCGACCTCCACCGCGGACCGCGCTCGTCCATGGTCTGACCCTCACCCGGTCCGAGCACCAGGCGCCCGACCCCCACCCGCCAGCCGGTGACCGGCCTCGACCACAAGGCTTCGGGTTGTTGTTGCCATGGCAGCAACAACCCGAAGCCTTGTCGCCTCGCGGCACCCCCGGCCGCGTTCTTCGTCCCGGGAGGACGCGCGCGCTCAGTCCTTGTAGCGCCCGCTGAGCCGCTCGACGCCCTTGAGCAGGACGGAGTGGTCGTACTGCCCCAGCCCGTTCGCGACCGCGGCGGCCATCAGCTGGGCGACGGTGGAGCCCAGGGGCGTCACCACGCCGGCCTCCCAGGCGGCCGCGGTGACGATCCCCATGTCCTTCTGGTGCAGCTCGAGGCGGAAGCCCGGCTCGAAGTTGCGGTCGACCATGTTCTGCCGCTTCTGCTCGAGCACCCGGGAGCCGGCCAGCCCGCCGCCCAGGACCTCCAGGGCCGACTCGATGTCGACACCGTGCGCCTCGAGGAACACGATCGCCTCGGCGACCAGCTGGATGGTGCCGCCGACGACCAGCTGGTTGGCCGCCTTGACGGTCTGGCCCGAACCGTTCGGTCCGACGTGGACCACGGTGCTGCCGACCGTGCAGAGCAGGTCCCGGGCGGCGTCGAAGTCCTCCGACCTGCCGCCCACCATGACGGAGAGCACCCCGTGCTTGGCGCCGGCCTCGCCACCCGACACCGGGGCGTCGACCATGCGCAACCCCAGCTCCTCGGCCTCGTTGGCCAGCTGACGGGACACGTCCGGTCGGATCGACGAGAAGTCGATGATGAGCGTCCCGGGCGCTGCGTTCTCGAAGACGCCGCCCTCCCCGCGCAGGACCTGCTCGACGTCGGGGGTGTCCGGCACCATGAGGCACACGCACTTGGCGCCCCGCACGGCCTCGGCGATCGAGCCGCAGGCGCTGCCCCCCGCCTCCACCAGCGCCTTCGCCTTCGCCGGGGTGCGGTTGAACCCGCGGACGTCGTACCCGGCCTGCTGCATGTTGACGGCCATCGGGCTACCCATGGTGCCCAGGCCGATGAACCCGACGGTGGTCACGGCAACTCCCTCGAACTGTCCCCTCGTGGGAGCAGACGTTATCGCCCGGCCCCCCGTGTCGAGTAGGGCCTGATGTTACTGGTGTGGCTGGAGTGCCGTATGAGGTGGGCTCGGCTGTGACGTCGGTCACCCGGCACCCTCCTAGGCTGGATCCAGTCCCGACCGAGACGAGGAGAGAGCCCATGGACCTGCCCGGGCGCAAGAGCATCGACCTGCTGACCGAGACCGCCCGCGACACCCTGACCGTGCGCCGGGTGTTCGGCGAGCCGTACCGCTCCGGCGACGTGACCGTCATCCCCGTCGCCCGGGTCTCCGGCGGCTCCGGCCTCGGGTTCGGCGCCGGCTACACCAAGGACCAGAACCCCGAGGGTGAGGGCGGTGGCGGCGGCTTCGGTGTCAACGCCCGGCCCGCGGGCGTGTACGTGGTCCGCGGCGAGGACGTCACCTGGCAGCCCGCGCTCGACGTCAACCGGATCGTCCTCGGCGGCCAGATCCTCGGCGGGCTGGCGCTGGTCCTGGCCGCCCGGTTCCTCCTGGGCCGTCGCTGACGCCCACGGGGGCACGTGGCCCCTCCCCGGTGCACCACGGCATGAGGCCGGAGGGATTCCCCGCAACCCGAGCCGGTGGGATGCTGGCCGCCATGACCGACGTCACCCAGCAGGCCGAGTGCCCGCGCTGCCAGAAGCGCACCCTGCTGCGCGCCGTCATCGACGAGGTCGGAGCCGCCTTCGCCGGTGAGCCGGAGCGCCACGAGCACCCCGAGTTCCTCGTCTGCCCGGTCTGCGGGTGGAACGACCTGCCCGAGCGCTACCAGCGGCAGCGCTGACCGCCACCGGCCGGGCCGCAGCCCGTCCCGGCCCGGCCGGCTGACGTCATACGGGAGGCGCCTGCGGCGGCTGGGACGCCACGAACGGCGTGTCCACCCCCAGCGGGCCCAGCTTGGCCGCCCCGCCCGGTGAGCCCAGCGGCTCGTCCCGCCCCGGCAGGGTCTCCTCGAAGAACGCGGCGTTGTCCCGCAGGTAGGGCGCCCACTGCTCGGGCAGGTCGTCCTCGTAGTAGATCGCCTCGACCGGGCAGACCGGCTCGCAGGCGCCGCAGTCGACGCACTCGTCCGGGTGGATGTACAGCATCCGCGCGCCCTCGTAGATGCAGTCGACCGGGCACTCCTCCACGCAGGCCCGGTCCAGCACGTCGATGCACGGCTGGGCGATCACGTAGGTCATCGTGACCTCCTCCCTATCTTTTTCACACTATCTTGTGTAGTAAATAGGGACAAGGACGTCTCGAGAGAGGGAGTGAGGACGTTGCCACACCGGATCTACGCCGACTTCACCGATCCGTGGGCCTATCTCGCCAGCCGCCGCCTCGACCGGCTCGCCGAGGCCGGGGCCGAGGTCCCCGACTGGCGCGCGGTCGCCCACCGGCACGGCCTGCCCCAGGTGACCCTGCGCCTCGATGCGGTCGCGCAGGCCAACCGGCAGGCCGAGCTCGACCGGGTGCGCGAGCTGCTGGGACCGGACGAGGAGCTGCCCGGCCGGGCGCCGGCACTCCTGCCGCACCCCGACGCCCCCGTCGCGGCGTACGCCGAGGCGTACGCGCACGGCTACGGCCCGCAGGTGCGCCGGCTGCTGTTCGAGGCCTACTGGGTGGAGGGCCAGGACATCGGTGACCCCGAGGTGCTGCGCCGGCTGCTGCCCCGGGTCGTCCAGCGGGACATCGTCACCGGCGAGGCCTTCCACGACTTCGCGTATGCCGTCTCCCCCTCGCGCACGGCCCTCACCGCCGAGGCCGCGCACCTGGTGCGCGACTGGCAGGCGGAGTGGCTGCGTCTCGGCACCCCGGTGACGCTGACGCTGGCCACCGACGACCGGTGCCTGGTCGGCGCCGACGCGGTCCGGGAGCTCGCCCCGGCCGGGGCCGGGACGGCGAAGGGCGACCTCACCACCGCCGCCTGACCGGGGATCCCACCCCGGGGGCCCACCCGGGGCCGGGGCCGGCGCGCCCACACTGCGCACGTGCGTATGACGGCAGGCCGGTTCCGCGCTCCCGGCCTGCCGGACCGCTCACGTGCGCGGAAGCGGCCGCGAGCAGGCCCCCGGGTTCCTTCCTGCAAATCATTTGCAATAACCTCGGGCCATGCGCCGTCTCCTCCCCCTGGCCCTCGTCACAGTGCTGGCGACGGCCGCCTGCTCGGTCAGCGCGCCGACCCAGCCGGGCGGCGGGGACGCGGCGGAGACCTCCTCGGAGGGCCGCGACACGGACCTGGTCATCGCGCTGCCCACCGAGCCGGACAACCTCAACCCGGTGCTCGGGTTCGCCCCGCACGGTGACGGCAAGATCTTCGAGGGCCTGGTCAGCATCAACGCCGACCTCCAGCCGGTGCCGGACCTCGCCGCCGAGCTGCCCGAGGTGTCCGAGGACGGCCTCACCTACACGTTCACGCTGCGCGACGACGTCACGTTCCACGACGGGGAGCCGCTGACCTCCGCCGACGTGAGGTTCACCTACGAGGCGGCGCTGGACCCCGACCTGGAGACCCCGGTCCGGGCCGACCTCGAGGCCCTGGAGTCGGTGGAGACACCGGACGACCGCACCGTCGTCTTCCACCTCCGCGAGCCCTACGCGCCGTTCGTCTACCGCACGACCCTGGGGATCGTCCCCGAGCACCTCCTCGCCGGCGAGGACCTCACCAGCACCTCCTTCAACCAGAACCCGGTCGGCACCGGCCCCTACGAGCTGGCCTCCTGGCGCCCGGGCGAGCAGCTGGTCCTCACGGCCTACGAGGACCACCGCGACGGCGTGCCCCAGGTCGAGCGGGCGACGTTCCTGTTCATCGAGGACGACGCCGCGCGGGCGGCCCGGGTCGCCGCGGGCGACGTCGACGCGGCGGTGCTGCCGCCGGCGCTGGCCCGGACCTATGCCGACGACGAGGGGTGGCAGGTCGTCACCGCGGAGACCGCCGACTTCCGCGCGGTCGCCATGCCCACCGAGGACAACCCGGTGACCTCCGACCCGGCGGTCCGGCTCGCGCTGTCCCACGCCCTGGACCGGCAGGCGATCATCGACGGCGTCCTCGCCGGCGGGGGGCGCCCGGCGTGGTCCCCCATCCCGCCGGAGCACCCGGCGTACGAGGAGCAGGCCGAGATCCCCTTCGACCTCGACGGGGCCCGCCGGGTCCTCGACGAGGCCGGCTGGACCGAGGGCCCCGACGGCGTGCGCGCCAAGGACGGCCAGCGGGCGGAGTTCACGCTCATGTACCCGGCCGCGGACTCGGTGCGGCAGTCGATCGCCCTCGCCGTGCAGAGCGCCGCCGCCGACATCGGCATCGAGGTCTCCCTCGAGGGCCTGAGCTGGGAGGCGATCTCCCCGCGGATGCGGCAGGATGCGGTCGTCTTCGGCAGCGGCGCGCCCTACGACCCCGACCTGACCCTGTTCAACCAGTTCCACTCCTCGCAGGCCTACCAGGGCTTCGCCAACCCCGGCGGGTATGCCGACGAGGAGGTCGACCGCCTCATCGAGGAGGGCCGGCGCACCCTCGACCCGGACGCCCGTAACGAGATCTACCGGGAGGTCCAGCGGATCCTCGCCGAGGAGCAGCCCTGGGTCTTCGTCGCCTTCCTCGAGCACGCCTACGTGATCCGCGAGCCGTGGACCGGCTTCCCCGACGTGGTGGAGCCGCACGAGCACGGGTTCAACGGCGGCCCCTGGTGGGACCTCACCCTGCTGCGGACACCGTGAGGTCGATCCCCCGCCTCGTCGGCGCCCGCCTGGCGCTGCTGCTCCCCCTGCTCGCCCTGGTCACCCTCGTGGTGTTCGCCCTGGCGGCCAACTCCCCCTTCGACCCGCTGCTGGCCCGGCTCGGCAGCCGCGCCTTCTCGATGAGCGGCAGCGAGCTGGAGGCCCTCCGTATGGCGCAGGGCGAGCCCTCGGTCCTCGCCCAGTGGGCGACGTGGTGGGGTGACGCGCTGCGTGGCGACCTCGGCGTGTCACTGTCCCTGCGGCAGGAGGTCACCCAGGTCATCGCCGAGCGGCTGCCGTGGACGCTGCTGCTCATGGCGGTCGCCCTGGTGCTGGCGGTCGGCACCGGGCTGGTGCTCGGGACGCTGGCCGCGGTGCGCTCCGGCGGCTGGCTGGACCGGGTGGTGACCGGCACGGCGTACGTGGTGCAGGCCTCGCCGGTGTTCTGGGTGGCGCTGCTGGGGATGTGGCTGTTCGCGATCGTGCTGGGCTGGGTGCCTGCCGGGGGGCTCACCGACCCCGGCAGCGACGTCGTCACCCTCGGCGCGCTCGTGCGGCACCTCGCGCTCCCGGCGGTCGTCCTCGGGCTGTCCCAGGCGCCCTGGTTCGTCCTCGTGGTGCGGGACACGGTGCGCGAGGAGCTGGCCGCGCCGTACGTGCTGGGCGCGTGGGGCCGCGGGGTCAGCACGCCCCGGGTCGTCGTCCGGCACGCGCTGCGCTCGGGGCTGCTGCCGATGGTGACGGTGCTGGGTGTGCGGGTCCCCGAGCTGGTCACCGGCGCGGTGCTCGTGGAGACGATCTTCTCCTGGCCCGGGATCGCCTCGGCCACGGTCACCGCGGCGACCTCGGTGGACTTCGGCCTGCTCGCGGCGCTGACCGTGGTGACGACGGTCGTCGTGGTCCTGGGCAACCTGGCCGCCGACGTGGCCTACCGGCTGCTCGACCCGAGGGTGGGTGCGGCGCATGAGTGAGGCCTCCACCCTCGCCTGGCGGCCCGCGCACCAGCGCCCGCCGCTGCTGGTCCGGGCCCGCGAACGGGTCGGCCGGAGCCGCACCGCGATCGCGGTCTCCCTCGTCGTCCTGGCGGTCCTGCTGCCCGCGGCCGTCCTGGTCCCCTGGCTCGACCCCACGGCGGCCACGCACGCCGACATCACGGCGGTCTACTCCCCGCCGTCGGCCGAGCACGTCCTCGGCACCGACGGCGCCGGCCGGGACCTGCTGGTCCGGACGCTGGCAGCGCTGCGGACCTCGTTCCTCGTAGGGCTGGTCGCCGCGGCGGTGGCCACGCTCATCGGCGTCACCGTCGGCGCTCTGGCCGCGGCCACCGTGTCCTGGGGCCGGGGGGCCGTCGACCAGCTGCTCATGCGGCTCGTCGACGCGGTCAACGCGGTCCCCCACCTGGTCCTCGGCGTCGTCATCGTCGCGATGCTCGGTCCCTCGGTGTCGTCGGTGATCACCAGCATCGCGCTGACGCACTGGACGACGCCGGCGCGGCTGGTCCGGGCCGAGATGCTGTCGGTGCAGGGCCGGGACTTCGTCGACGTCGCGATCGTCGGCGGCGCCAGCCGGTGGCGGGTCACCATGCGGCACGTCCTCCCCCAGGTCGCCTCGCGTGCCCTGCTCGCCGCGGTGCTCATGGTCCCGCACGCCATCTGGCACGAGTCGGCCCTGAGCTTCCTGGGCCTGGGGATGCCGCCGCACCTGCCCTCGCTCGGCGCGATGATCCAGGACGCCCAGGTCGCGGTGTTCGCCGGGCACTGGTGGCCCGCGTTCTGGCCCGGGCTGGCCCTGGTCGTCGTCACGCTGGCGGTCTCCGGCGCCGCGGCGCTGCTCCGGCCGAGGGAGCGGGCGCTGTGACCCGGCGACCGGTCCTCGAGGTCCGCGACCTCGGCGCGCGGCTGCCCCGCCGGGACGGTGGGCACCACCTGGTGCTCCACGGCGTCTCCTTCTCGGTCGCCCCGGGCGAGGTCCTCGCCGTCGTCGGTGAGAGCGGTGCCGGCAAGACGATGACCCTGACCGCCCTGCTCGGGCTGCTGCCGGCCCGGGCCGAGGTCCGCGGCGAGGCGGTGCTTCATCCGCCCGGCTCCGGGAGCGAGCCGGTCAGCCTCCTCGGCCTGTCCGAGCGGGACCGGCGCCGGCTCCGCGGGCGTGGCATCGCCCACCTGCCGCAGGGCGCGGCGACCGCCCTCACCCCGGTCCGCACGGTCGGGTCCCAGCTGCGCGAGACCGCCCGGGCCCTCGGGCACGGACGGGCGTCCGCCGAGCGGGTCGTCCGCGCCGCCCTCGCCCGCTTCGGGGCCGAGGAGGAGCTGCTGGGCCGGTACCCCCACCAGCTCTCCGGCGGGCAGCTGCAGCGCTTCGCCAACGCCGCCGCGCTCATGGGCGACCCGTGCCTGGTGCTGGCCGACGAGCCCACCGCGGGTCTGGACGAGGACCGGGCCGCGACCACCGCCGCCGAGCTGCGCCGCCAGGCCGACGAGGGCCGGGCCGTCCTCGTCGTCACCCACGACCTGCGCCTGGCCGAGGACCTCGCCGACCGGGTCGCCGTCCTGTATGCCGGGCACACCGTCGAGACCGGACCGTCCGCCCGGGTGCTGGGTCACCCGCGGCACCCGTACACCGCGGCCCTCCTCGCCGCGCTGCCCCGGCACGGCCTGCGACCGCTCGCGGGTGAGCCGCCGCAGGCAGTGGGCCACGTGCACGGGGGCTGCCCGTTCGCCGACCGCTGCCCGCTGGTCGTCGACCGGTGCCGCGCCGAGCTGCCGGCGCTGCGACCCGCGCCGGGGAGCGACGGGGACCACCGCACCGCCTGCCACCGGGCCGAGGACCTGGCCGCGGGTCCCGCAACCAGCCGGCCCACCGGCATACCGGCGACGGTCGTGGCACCACCGGCCGGCGGTGGGACGTGCTGAGGGCGGTCGACGTCACCATCGCGCGCGGGGGGCGGGTGGTGCTCGAGGGGGTCGACCTCGAGGTGCACCAGGGCCGCATCCTGGGGCTGCTCGGTCCGTCCGGCAGCGGCAAGACCTCGCTGGTCAGGGTGCTGGCGCTGCTCGACCGGCCGAGGTCCGGCCACGTCGAGCTGGACGGGCAGGTCGTCACCGGGACCCGCTTCCAGGTACCCGCCGGGCTGCGGCGGCGCATCGGCCTGGTCCTGCAGCACCCCCGCCGGGCGGTCGACCCCCGGCTCACCGTCGGCGAGATCATCGCCGAGCCCCTCCTGGCCGCCGGCGTGCGGCGACCGGACGCCCAGGTCGGGGAGGTGGCCGACCTCGTCCAGCTCGGCCGGCACCTGCTCCCCCGCCGACCCGACGAGGTCAGCGACGGGCAGCTGCAGCGGGCCACCCTGGCCCGCGCGCTCGTCGGCCAGCCGCGCTACCTGCTCCTGGACGAGGCCACCGCCTCCCTCGACGCTGCGAGCACCGCGATGTTCGCCCAGGTCGTCCGCGATGCCCGGGAGGTGCAGGACCTCGGCGTGCTCACCGTCGGACACGACCGGGAGCTCTTCGAGGCCTGGTGCGACGAGGTCGCCGACCTGCGAAGGCTGTCCTAACAGGCTCCTCCGCCGCTGGCCTCGACCTGCGGGACGGAGGCTGGCTCCGGCCCCTCACACGGGCGAGTTGCGACGGACCTGGAGGGTCACGATGACCACGCTCATGGAACTGCCCCCCGTCGCCGAGTGTTCGGTGGACGGCTGCTCCTACAACCACGACCACGAGTGCCACGCCGCCGCGGTGACCATCTCCTCGACCGGCACCGAGGCCAGCTGCGCGACGTTCATCCCCCGGGCGTCAAGGGCGGTCTCGACAAGGTGGTCTCCCACGTCGGCGCCTGCCAGCGCGCGCGGACTGCCTCCACAACAAGGACCTGGAGTGCACCGCCGAGGCGGTCCGGATCGGCCCCGGCGCCGACAACGCCGACTGCCCTCACCTACTCCCCCGCGGCCTCGGCCGGCCTCTGACCGCGGCCCGCGGATCCGACGGCGCGCCCGCACGGTGCTGGCGCGCCGTTTCGCGTGCGCCCTAGGCTCCCCCCAGGTCCTGCAGCCGGGCGCCGACGGTCGCCGCCCGCCGGGGACGGGGAGGGATGACCATGGGCCCCAGGATTCTCACCGCCGCTCTGCTCGCCACCGCGCTGGCCGGTGGGCTGGTGGCCGGCACGGCCGCCGGCCAGTCCGGACCGGAGCCGGACGCCGGGGACACCACCCGGGAGCGGGTCAAGGACCCGCAGGCCCGCCGCGTCCCGGACCACACCGAGCTCGGCCCGGCCGCCGGGGGGACGCTCCGCGTCGCGGGGGCCAACCGCTACGAGACGGCCGTGGCCGTGGCCCAGTTCGCCGGCTGGGACTTCACCAACACCGTGGCGGTGTACATCGCCTCCGGTGAGGACTACCCCGATGCGCTGGCGGTCGGCCCGGCCACGATGGACCTGGGCCCGTTGCTGCTGGTCCGCCGGAACGGGATCCCGCCGGCGACCCGGGCATTCCTCGAGGAGGTCCTGCCCTGCTACATCGTCGTGGTCGGCGGCCCGGTGCCGATCCCGCCGGCGGTGGAGTCCGCGCTCGACCAGTACGCGCGGCCCGAGTTCTGCGGGCAGTCGTGACCGCGGTGCCCGGCGGCCGGCCCGGAATCGTTGTCGACCCGTGACCCCGGCGCGAACCCCGCACAAGGCTCTTTGCCTAAACTTGATGTTTTGTGCGACCGGCGGGTTGCCGAGGCCGCCGCTCGTCCAGTGACCCGAGTCCCCGACCCCTGGAGCACTGTGGCTGTCATCCGAGCCGAGAGTCTGTACAAGGTCTTCGGACGCCGACCGGAGCGGGCGGTACGCCGTCTGCAGGCCGGCGCGACCAGGGAGGAGCTGCGCCGGGAGGGGCTGACCCCCGCGGTGATCGACGCGAGCTTCTCGGTCGACGCGGGGGAGATCTTCGTCGTCATGGGCCTGTCCGGGTCCGGCAAGTCGACCCTGATCCGGATGGTGAACGGCCTGCTGGAGCCCACCAGCGGCTCGGTGTACGTCGGGGACCAGGACATCACCAGGCTCTCCCCCGCCGAGCTCCGCCAGGTCCGGCGCACCCGGATCAGCATGGTCTTCCAGCACTTCGCGCTGCTGCCGCACCGCACCGTCGGCGAGAACGCGGCCTACGGGCTCAAGGTCCAGGGGGTGAACAAGGCCGACCGGGAGCGGCGGGCCGAGGAGGCCCTGCGGATGGTGGGCCTCGGCGGCTGGGCCGACTCCCTGCCCGGGGAGCTGTCCGGCGGCATGCAGCAGCGGGTCGGCCTGGCCCGCGCCCTCGCCGCGGGCACCGACGTGCTGCTCATGGACGAGGCGTTCAGCGCCCTGGACCCGCTGATCCGCAAGGAGATGCAGGACCAGCTCCTCGAGCTCCAGTCCCGGCTGGACAAGACGATCCTGTTCATCACCCACGACCTCAACGAGGCGATGCGGCTGGGCGACCGGATCGCGATGATGCGCGACGGGCGGATCGAGCAGATCGGCACCGCCGAGCAGATCCTCAACCAGCCCGCCAGCCCGTATGTCGCGCAGTTCGTCGAGGACGTCGACCGTTCCCGGGTGCTCACCGCCGCGACGGTGATGGAGGACCCGGTCGCGGTGGTCGGCCCGACCGCGGGACCGCGCGCGGCGCACAAGCTCATGCGCGAGCACCAGACGCCGGTGCTGTTCGTCGTCGGCCGCGACCGCTCCCTGCAGGGCATCGTCTGGGAGGACGCCGTGGCCGACGCGCTCAACGCCGGCACCGAGACGCTGCCCTTCGACCGGGAGGTGCCGCGGGTCGGCCCGGACACCCCGCTCAACGAGCTCATCGGCGACTCCGCCCAGCACCGGTGCCCGCTGGCCGTGGTCGGTGAGGGCGACCGGCTGCTGGGGATCATCCCGCGGGTCACCCTGCTCAGCGCCCTGAGCACCCGTCCCGTCCCCGAGGCGCCACCGGAGGAACCGGACGGCGGGGCGCCCTCCGACGACACCGCTCCGACGGAGGTGACCGCGTGAGCCAGAGCACCGACGACCCGCTGATCCCGAAGATCCCGGTCGGCGACTGGTTCGAGACCGGCTTCGACTGGGTCAAGGACACCTTCGACGCGGTCTTCGACGGCCTGGCCGCCGGGCTGGAGTTCCTCACCGAGGGCCTGACCGACCTGCTGCTGCTCCCCGCGCCCGTGCTGGCCGTGGTCGTCTTCGCGCTGATCGGCTTCGTCATCCGGTCCTGGCGCTTCGCGCTGCTCACCGTCGTGGGCATGGGCCTGGTCGTGGGCATGGAGATGTGGGAGCACGCCATGCTCACCCTCGCCATGGCACTGGTGGCCACCGTGGTCGCCGTGGTCATCGCGATCCCGGTCGGCATCCTGGCGGCCCGCTCCGACGCGGTGAGCGCCGTGGTGCGGCCGGTGCTGGACTTCATGCAGACGATGCCCGCCTTCGTCTACCTGGTCCCGGCCGTGACGCTGTTCAGCATCGGCGTGGTCCCCGGCGTCGTCTCCACGATCATCTTCGCCCTGCCGCCGGGGGTCCGGCTCACCGAGCTGGGGATCCGCCAGGTGGACAGGGAGACCGTCGAGGCGGGCCAGGCGTTCGGCAGCTCCCCCGGCCAGATCCTCCGCGGCATCCAGCTGCCGCTGGCGATGCCGACGATCATGGCCGGCGTCAACCAGGTGATCATGCTGTCGCTGTCGATGGCCGTCATCGCCGGGCTGGTCGGCGCCGGCGGCCTGGGCGGTCAGGTGGTCACCTCGATCTCCCGGCTCAACCTCGGGCTGGGCTTCGAGGCCGGCCTGGCCGTCGTCGTCCTCGCCATCTACCTGGACCGCATCACCGCGGCCATCGGGCATCCCGGCGCCTCCAAGGGCTCCCTGCGTGACCTGCTGGGGTCGCGCCGGGCGCGCGCCCGCAGCGAGGCGGTCGAGGCCGCCGCCACCTCCGCCGGCGACGAGGTCGCGGCGGGGCGGAAGGGGGCGATGGGCCAGGCCGTCTAGCGAGGGGGTTGCGCCCGCAATCCGAACCGAACCGAAGTGCTCGACCGGGGCGACCCGGAACAACCGAGGGAAGGAACGAAAGCAATGAAGATCACCCGAACGAGGCGCACCACCGCGCTGGCGGCCACCCTGGTCGCGGGTCTCGCCCTGTCCGCCTGCGGCAGCAACGGCGACGACATGGGATCCGAGGGCGGCGACACCGGCAGCACCGGTGAGGCCGGTGCCGGCGGGGACGCCGAGGGCGACCAGACCATCGTCCTGGGCTACATCCCCTCCTGGACCGACGGGCTGAGCACCGCCTACCTGCTGGAGAACCAGCTCGAGGCCGCCGGCTACACCGTCGAGCACCAGGAGATCACCGAGGCGGCGATCCTCTACACCGGCCTGGCCAACGGGGACATCGACATCTACCCCTCCGCCTGGCCCGAGGTGACGCACGTCGACTACATGGAGCAGTATGGCGAGGACATCGAGGACCTCGGCGCCTACTACGACAACGCCAAGCTGACCATCGCGGTCCCGGAGTACGTCGACGTCGACTCGATCGCCGACCTCCAGGGCCAGGGTGACCGGTTCGGCGGGCGCATCGTGGGCATCGAGCCGGGCGCCGGCCTGACCCGGGTCACCAAGGAGAGCGTCATCCCGACCTACGGCCTGGAGGACGAGTACACCCTGGCCGAGTCGTCCACCACCGCGATGCTCGCCGAGCTGCAGGAGGCGGTCGACAACCAGGAGGACATCGTCGTCACCCTGTGGCGGCCGTTCTGGGCCAACAGCTCCTTCCCGGTCAAGGACCTCGAGGACCCCGAGGGTGCGCTCGGCGAGTCGGAGGGCCTGCACTTCCTGGCGACCAAGGGCTTCTCCGAGGAGTTCCCGGAGGTCGCGGAGTGGATCAGCCAGATCAAGCTCGACGACGACCAGTACGGCTCCCTGGAGGACATGGTCGTCAACCAGTACGAGGGTGACCCCGCCGGCGGCGTCGCCGCGTGGCTGGAGGAGAACCCGGACGTCATCCCGCCGCTGGGCGGCTGACCCGCACCACCACCACCACGCCACGCCCCGGCGCCCACGTGTCGACCGACGCGTGCGGCGCCGGGGCGCGCTGCGTCATACGGCGGGGCGACGGCCCCCGTCGGCGCGGCGTTCCCTACCCTGTCGGGCATGGAGAGCCCGCCACGGAGCCGGGACGGCAGCGTCCACGTCACCGACGAGCGCTACAACACGGTCTCGCACCTGTTCGGCAGCTGCCTGGCACTCGCGGGTGCGGCCCTGCTCGTGGTCCAGGCCGCCGAGCAGGGTGACGTCGCCAAGATCGTGGCGCTGAGCATCTACGGGCTGTCGCTGGTGACGCTGTTCGTGTGCAGCACGCTGCACCACGGCATCGACTCCACGCCCCGGGTCAACAGCGTGCTGCGGACCCTCGACTACACGTCGGTGTTCTTCCTCATCGCCGGCACCGTGACACCGATGGTGGTGGTCCTGGTGCCGACGACCTACGGCTGGACCGTGCTCGGCGTCGTCTGGGCGGTGGCGATCGGTGGGATCGTGCTGCGCTCGGTGTGGCGCAACCTGCCGAAGTACGTCACCAACACGCTGTTCATCGCGCTGGGCTGGCTGCCGGTCCTGCTCGTCGGGTCCGGGGTCGAGTTCGAGCCCGGCGCGCTGGCGCTCATGGCCGCGGGCGGGATGGCCTACAGCGTCGGGTTCGTCATCTTCGTCGTGGAGAAGCCGAACCCGCGTCCCGGGGTGTTCGGGTTCCACGAGGTGTGGCACACGCTCGTCCTGCTCGGCGCGATCTTCCACTACCTCATGGTCTACCGCTACGTCCTGCCCGCCTGACCGGCGCCGTCGGGGTCCAGCCGGGCGGCCGCGGCGGCGTGGTGGTCCGGCTCGCCGGTGACGAGCGCGAACAGCGCGTAGCCGATGGGCGCCGCCTCCCACAGGCGCCGCGCCTGCGTGGCAAGTCCGGGGTGGGCGTGGCCACCCGCCTCCTCGTATGCCGTGATGCTGGCCCGCAGCATCTCCTCACCGGCGACGCCGAACTGGGCGGAGAGGTCCCGGGCGGGGTCGTCCACCCGGGCGGTGGTCCAGTCCAGGATGCCGGTGACCTCACCGGCCCCGTCGAACAGCAGGTGGGCGGGGTAGATCTCCCCGTGGGTCAGCACGGTGGTCTCCGGCCAGCACGCGTCGTCCGCCAGCCACTGCCGCCAGGCCGTAGTGAGCTCCCCGGCGACGGTGAACTCGCCCGTGACCCGCTCGATGTCCGCGGCCCAGGCGCTGCGCACCTCCTCCGGGCTCCGGACCTCGACGCCGGCCGCCGCGGCCTGCTCGGGCGTGACCGAGTGCAACCGCGCCAGCAGTCGGCCGAGCCGCCGCGCGTAGTCCTCGGTGAACGGGTCGATGTGCCAGACCGGCTCCATCGCCTCGGTCAGGGTCAGGCCGGGCGACCCGGGCAGCGCCGGGTAGGCGATGAGGTCGCTCGAGCGGACCCGCCAGTCGGGCACGGCGACGCCGTCGGCCGCCAGGACCGGGGACACCAGGTCCAGGACCCGGGCCTCGGCGGCCATCTCCTCGGCCACGTCCGCCCGTCGTGGGACCCGCAGCACCCAGCGCCGCCCGTCGGGGTCCTCGGCCATGACCACCGCGTAGTCGAGGCCGCTGTCGATGAGCCTGGCCCCGTCCGGGACCAGGTGCAGGCCGTGGTCGGCCGCGCGTGCGATCGCCTCGTCGATCGTGATCATCCCCCCACCGTCGCACGTGCGGCGGGTCGGACGGACACCCCGGGGGTCAATTCTCCGAGCGCCCGGCCCGCCAGTAGCCCATGAAGGAGACGCACTTCCGGTCGACGCCGAGCTCGGTGACCAGGTGGCGCCGCAGGGTGCGGATCACCGCGGCCTCTCCCGCGAGCCACGCGTAGACGTCGCAGGTCGGCGGGGCCTCGGCGACCTCCCAGAGGATCTCCCGGTCCACGTCGACCTCGGGCAGCTCGACGGTGAGCCTCCGGGGCGGCCGGATCCGGGCCGCCGCCCGCTCGACGGCGGGCACCAGGTGCGTGCCGTGCGGCACGCCGTTGCGGGCCAGCCAGGTCACCTCCACCCCGGGCGGGGCGGCGACCTCCCACCGGTCGCCGTCCTCGGGGACCTCGAGCAGCGCCGCGCCGGTCGCCTGCTGCGGGAGCCGCTCCAGGATCGAGGTGATCGCCGGAACCGCGGTCTCGTCACCGGCGAGCAGGAGCGGCACGCCGGCCGGCGGCTCGCGGAACTCGACCCCGCCGTGCGGGCCCTCCGAGCGGAGGTCGGGACCGAGCAGCGCCAGCGGCGCACCCACCTCGGCGCGCCGGGCCCAGCGGGTGGCCGGCCCGGTGTCGCCGTGGACGACCATGTCGATGACGACCTCGGTGCCCGACCCGTGCCGCGGCGGCACCGGCCCGCCGGGACGCCGCACCGCCCGCGTCGTGTAGGTCCGCATCGGGTTGCGCTGCTCCTCGGGCAGGGACCGCCACGCCTCGAACCAGGGCTCGGTGCGCGGCAGGTGGGCGTACCCCGACTCGGGCAGCGGCAGCAGCACCTTGACCCGCGCGTCGGGCCCGAGGTCGGCGTAGTGCTCGAGGTCCTCCCCCATCAGGGTGAACCGCCGGAAGCTGGGCGACAGCCGCTCGACCGCCGCCACGGTCACCTCGAACACGCGCCACGGCGCGTGGGTGCGGGTCTCAGTCGTGGCCACGGGTCCTCCAGAGCAGGTAGACGAAGTAGGGGGTGCCCAGCAGCGCCGTGCCCACCCCGACCGGGATGTCCAGCGGCGCCAGCAGGGTGCGGCCGGCGGTGTCGGCCAGCGAGACGAGGAGGGCACCCAGCAGCATGGACACCGGGACGACCCTCGTATGACGTGCGCCCACCAGGGCGCGGGCGGCGTGCGGGGCCATGAGCCCGACGAACGCGACCACACCGACCGCGCACACCGAGGCGGCGGTGAGCAGCGCCGCGGCGGAGACGAGCAGCACCCGGCGCCGGTCGAGGTGCACGCCGAGCACCCGCGGGGTGTCCTCGTCGAGCGCGACGACGTCGAGGTCCCGGTGCAGGGCCACGACGAGCGGGGTGACGACGAGCAGCGCCAGCGCCACCGGGATGAGCTGGTCCATCGACCGGCCGTAGGTGGTGCCGCTGAGCCAGGTCAGCGCCAGGTTCATGTCCCAGGGCGCGGTGACGAGGATGACCAGCGTGGTCAGTGCAGCCATGCCCGCGGACAGCCCCACCCCGACGAGGACCATCCGCTCGGAGCTGAAGCCTGCCCGGTAGGAGAGCACGAAGACCAGGGCCGTGGCCACGACCGCCCCGGCGAACGCGGCGCCGGCCATCGGCCAGATCCCGACGCCCGGGACGAGCATGACCGTGGTCACGGCGCCCAGCCCCGCACCGGCGGTGACGCCGAGCAGGCTGGGCTCGGCCAGCGGGTTGCGGGTCACCGCCTGGGTCATCGTCCCGGCGAGCGCGAGGGCGGCGCCGGCGAGGACCGCCGCGAGCACCCGCGGGATGCGCCGGCCCAGCTCGAGGTTCACCTCGCGCCCCGCGACGCCGGACAGGTAGTTCGCCACGTCGCCGAGCAGCACCAGCCGGTCCCCCAGCAGCAGCGCCGCGACGAGCGCCCCCACGAGCAGGGCCAGGGCCGCGGTGCCGATGACCAGGGCGACCCGCCGGGTGCGGGGGCGGGACAGCGCCGCGGCCGTGCGCGGCCGGATGCCGGGACCACCGTCGGGCAGGCGCCGGGCGAACCAGACGAGCAGCGCCGCCCCGACGACGGTGGTGACGATGCCGGTCGGGATCCCCGTCGTGCGGGTGGACGGGACCACCCACCGCAGCACCACGTCGGCGGCGAGCACGACCGCCGCCCCCATGATCCCGGCATACGGGAGGAGGGCGGCGTGGCGTGCCAGGCCGGGGACCCGGCGGCTGACGAGGCGGGCCAGCAGCGGTGCGGCCAGGCCGACGAAACCGACCGGGCCGGCGACCGTGACGGCGGTCGCGGCGAGGAGGACGCCGACGCCGATGACGACGACCCGGGTGGGGCGGACCCGCACGCCGAGCACCGTCGCGGCGTCGTCGCCGAGCATGAGCAGGTCGAGTCGGTGCGCCAGGAGGGTGGCGACGAGGATGCCGGCCACGACGAGCGGGGCGGCCAGGATGACGACGCGGGTGCCGGACTGGACGGTGGTGCCGCTGCCCCAGGCGAACAGGCCCATCGTCTCGTTGGGGTAGAGCACGAGCAGGACCCGCACCAGGGCCTGCAGCCCCAACGTGATCGCGGTGCCGGCGAGGATCAGCCGGCTCGGACCGTCCGCTCCCCCGCGGGCCAGGAGCAGCACCAGGAGCGCGCCGGCGAGCCCGCCGACGGTGGCCAGGAGGCCCCCGAGGTAGAACGGCACGGCGATCCCGAGGACCGCGACGAGCACGAGGACGACGTGGGCGCCGGCGTTGACGGCGAGCGTGTCCGGCGAGGCCAGCGGGTTGCGGGAGACGGACTGCAGCAGCGTGCCGGCGTAGCCGAGGGTGACCCCGACCATGAGGGCCGCGAGCAGGCGCGGCATCCGGGAGGCGACGAGGACCGCGGCGGTCTCGTCCGCGCCCTGGCCGGTCGCCAGGGCCCACAGGTCACCGAGGCCGACCGAGCCGGTGCCCTGGACCAGGTGCACGGCAGCGAGGACCGCCGCGACGAGCAGCAGGCCGACGAAGGCCGCGGTCAGGCCGAGGGGCGAGACCGCGGCGGTGGGAGCAGAGCCCGGCAGGAGGGACGGCTCGTCCGCCTCCGCGACGCGGAGGCCGACGGCCGGCCCGCCCACCGGGCCCCTGGTGCTGGTCAACCGCTGATGGCCTCGACGATCGCGTCGATGTAGGCCGCGGCGGACAGCGGCCCGCCGAACATCCAGATGCCGTCGGGCAGGCGGTGCACGGTGCCCTCCTGGACGAACGGCAGCTGCTGCCAGATCGGGTTGTCGCCCAGGCCCTCGGTGAACGCGTCCCCGCCCTCGGTGTCGTTGGCGATGTAGAAGAACTGCGCCGGGCCGATCTCGGTCAGGCCCTCCACGTCGGTCTGCGCCAGGCCGTAGTCGGGGTCGCCGCCCTCGGTCCAGGCGTTGACCATGCCGAGCTCCTCGCCGATGGCGCCGAAGAACGAGCCGGGGGTGTACATGCGGATCGACACGGTGCCGCCGGAGAGCCAGCCGTCGGCCATGACGAACGGCTCGCCGGCGAGGCCGGCCTCCTCGACCGCCCGGCGGCCCTCCTCGAGCTTGGCGTCGAACTCCGCGAGCAGCTCCTCGGCCCGGTCCTCGGTGCCGGTGGCCACGGCCAGGGTCTCCACGGTCTTGCGCATGTAGCCCAGCGGGTCCTCGCTGGCCGAGCCGCGCATCGCCAGGACGGGGGCGATCTCCTCGAGCTGGTCGATGACGTTGGCCGGCACGTCCGTGGTGGTGACGATGAGGTCGGGCTCCAGGGCGGTGATGGCGGACAGGCTGGGCTCGCCGCGCATGCCGACGTCCTCGGTGTCCGGGTCGAGCGGGGCGGAGGTGTTCCAGGTGTTGTAGCCCTTGACGTCCGCCTGGCCGATGGGCTCCACGCCCAGCGCCAGCAGGTTCTCGGTCAGACCCCACTCCAGCGCGACGACGTCCTCGGCCGGGGCGTCGAGCGTGTGCTCCCCGCGCTCGTCGGTGTAGGTCACCGGGCCGGCGGGCGCCGCGCTGGTGGCACCGTCGGTGTCGCCACCTCCGGCGTTCGTCTCCTCGGGGGACTCGGTGGTGCCGCAGCCGGCGAGGGCGAGGGCACCGGCGGCGAGGAGGGCGGCCGCTCCGGCGAACGGAACGCGGGTTCGGGTCATGGTCGGCAGGGAACCTCTCGTGCAGGGGCGGGCACACCTGGCCCGTGGTCGGTGGTCAGGGTCTGGTGGGGAGGGGGTCAGCCGGCGGCCGCGACGGCCGGGGCGACCGCCAGGCGGCGGCTGCGCGGCTCGCAGGTCGGCCGACCGCTCACCGGGTGCAGGTGCACGTCGATCTCGATGCCGTACACCTCGCTGAGCAGCGCCGGGTCGAGCACCTCGTGAGGCGACCCGCTGGCGCGGACGCGCCCCCGGTCGAGGAGGACGACGTGGTCGGCCACCGAGGCGGCCTGGTTGAGGTCGTGCAGAACCAGGCCGATGGCGACCTGGTGCTCGCGGGCCAGCTCGCACACGAGGTCGAGCAGCTCGACCTGGTAGCGCAGGTCCAGGTGGTTGGTGGGCTCGTCGAGGAGCAGCACCGAGGTGTCCTGGGCCAGGCAGGTGGCCAGCCAGACACGCTGCAGCTCGCCGCCGGACAGCTCGTCGACCGGGCGGTCGGCCATCTCGGTCAGCCCGGTGACCGTCATCGCGTGCGCCACGGCACGCGGGCCGTCCGGGTCGGTGCCGCGCAGCCGGGTGCGGTAGGGGTGCCGCCCGAACCGGACGACGTCGCGCACCGTGAGGCCGGTGGGGGTGGGCCGGTTCTGGCTCAGCATCGTGACCCGGCGCGCGAACTCCTTGGGGTGCAGCGACTGCGCGTCGCCGACGTCCGGCAGGGTGACCTGGCCGTGGTCCGGCCGGTGCAGACGCGCCATCGCGCGCAGGACGGTGGACTTGCCCGAGCCGTTGGGCCCGATGAGCGCGGTGATCCGGCCGGGGTGCAGGTCGATCGCTGCGTCGTGGACGACGGTCTTGCGGTCGTAGGACAGCCGCAGGTCGTGGCCGGCGAGGGCGAAAGTCACAAGGTAAGGCTTACCTTAGCGAAATAGCGAACGTCAAGGTGACGCAAATGTCTCGTGACGCAGATCACCTCGCGCCCGCCACCACCGCGACCCAAGCCGTGCACCGCACCTCAACGCGTCGTGTGCACGGTTGCGTGGGCGGTGCACGGCACGTGGGCGGTGCACGGTTGCGTGGGCGGTGCACGGTTGCGTGGGCGGTGCACGGTTGCGTGGGCGGTGCACGGTTACGTGGGCTGTCCGGCTGTTCGTAGGCGTGTTCCGCCCACACTTCCGTACGCACCGCCCCGCGGCGCCGAGCCGACCACGCGGTGATGGCCTCGCGTCCCGGCACCCCCGCTCCGCCAGTGTCGCGAAACGTCGCCTGGACACGCCTACGAACAGCTGCACAGGCCACACATCCGTGTCCAGGTCGCACTTCATGGCCCCAGGACCGCGGTGTCGCTGGAAGCGGGCTGGGGAGGCGCTGTAAGGTCGCCGTGAGTTCGGCGCGGGGACGTGCGCCGGCCCGGTATGACGGGCCATGCTCGGTCTCGGGCCCGCCGGGTCCACGGGGACAGGAGGAGGCCCATGAGCGTCGAGAGCACTGCCTCCCCCGAGACCGCTGCGGTCCACGCCGCCGGGCTGCGCAAGCGCTACGGCCGGCAGGTCGCCGTCCACGACGTGTCCCTGACGGTGGGCCGCGGGGAGGTCGTCGGCCTCCTCGGCCCGAACGGCGCCGGGAAGACCTCGGTCATCAAGATGGTCCTCGGCCTCGTCCGCCCCGACGCGGGAGAGGTCCACCTCCTGGGCAGGCCCGGGACCGACCCCGGCTCCAGAAGCGAGATCGGCTACCTGCCCGAGCTGTTCCGGTACCAGCCGTGGCTCACCGCCGCCGAGGTGCTCACCCTGCACGTCCGCCTGTCCGGCAGGACCGTCACCCGGGAGCGACAGCGGGAGACCCTCGGGCTCGTCGGGCTGGCCGACCGCGCCGACGACCGCGTCCACGGCTTCTCCAAGGGCATGCAGCAGCGCCTCGGCCTGGCCGTGGCCCTCGTCGCCGAGCCGCGGCTGGTCATCCTCGACGAGCCGACCAGCGCCCTGGACCCGCTGGGCCGCGCTGACGTGCGCGACATCGTCCGGTCGCTCAGGGAACGTGGCGTCGCCGTGCTGCTCAACTCGCACCTCATCGGCGAGGTGGAGCGCGTCTGCGACCGGGTGGTGATCCTCAACCACGGCCGGGTCGCGGCGTCGGGGACCCTCGCCCAGCTCCTCGGCCGGCAGGAGCTCCACCTGCGCCTGGGGAAGGTGACCGCCACGGCATACGAGCGGTTGGCCGCCGCCGGCGAGGTGGTCCGCGACGGCGAGGTCCACACCGTCGTCCTCCCGCCCGACGCCGACCTGGCGACCGCGGTCCCCCGGCTCGTCGCCGACCTCGTCGGCCTCGGCGTCGACGTCCACGCCGTGGAGCCGAGCCGGGTCACCCTCGAGGAACGGCTCCTCGACATCCTGCGGCACCCCGGGGAGGAGGCGTCGTGACCGCCCGCACCGTGCTCACCGTGGCCGCGCTGACGCTGCGCGAGGCCTCCCGGCGGCGGGTGGTCTGGGCGTTGCTCGGGATGACGGTGGTCCTGCTCGCGCTCGGCTCCTGGGGCTTCTCGCGGGTCGCGGACGAGTTCGGTGGCCTCGGCATCCTCGAGGCGCGCATCGCCGCGTCCACCATCCTCAACCTGGTGATGTTCGGGCTCAGCCTCATCGCCGCGCTGGGCACGGCGTTCCTGGCCGGGCCGACCCTCGGCCCCACGGGCGGCCGATCCGCCGGCGACGCCCGAGGCGTCTAGGATTGTCCGGTACGAGCCCGCACGCGGGCTTTCCGTCTGGTTAGGGGTGGCACCGCATGCCCGCAGTCGTGATCGTCGGCGCCCAGTGGGGCGACGAGGGCAAGGGCAAGGCGACCGATCTGCTCGGCAGCCGGGTCGACTACGTCGTGAAGTTCAACGGCGGCAACAACGCCGGTCACACCGTCGTCATCGGCGACGAGAAGTACGCCCTGCACCTGCTCCCCAGCGGCATTCTCACGCCCGGATGCATTCCGGTCATCGGCAACGGCGTGGTCGTCGACCTGGACGTCCTGTTCGAGGAGATCGACGGCCTCGAGGCACGGGGGATCGACACCTCGTCCCTCGTCGTCAGCGCCAACGCCCACGTCATCGCCGACTACAACCGCACCTTGGACAAGGTCAACGAGCGCTTCCTGGGCAGCCGCAAGATCGGCACGACCGGCCGCGGCATCGGACCGACCTACGCCGACAAGATGAACCGCCTCGGCGTGCGGATCCAGGACCTGTTCGACGAGAAGATCCTGCGCGCGAAGGTCGGGGGTGCACTCGACCTGAAGAACCAGGTCCTCACCAAGATCTACAACCGTCGGGCCGTCTCGGTCGACGAGGTCGTCGAGTCGCTGCTCGGCCACGTCGACCGCCTGCGGCCGCTGGTCGCCGACACGAGCCTGGTGCTCCATCAGGCGCTCGAGGCCGACAAGACCGTGCTGCTCGAGGCGGGGCAGGCCACGCTGCTGGACGTCGACCACGGCACCTACCCGTTCGTGACGAGCTCGTCGGCCACCTCCGGCGGCGCGTGCACCGGGTCGGGCATCCCGCCCACGCGCATCACGCGAGTGATCGGCATCGTCAAGGCGTACGCGACCCGCGTCGGCGAGGGCCCGTTCCCCACCGAGCTGTTCGACGCCGACGGCGAGCGGCTGCGCGACAACGGCGGCGAGTTCGGCACCACGACGGGCCGGCCCCCGTCGCTGCGGCTGGTACGACGCCCCGATCGCGCGGTATGCGGCGCGTATCAACGGCGTGACCGACTTCGTCATGACCAAGCTCGACGTGCTCACCGGATTCGACCGCATCCCGGTGTGCGTCGGCTACGAGGTCGACGGCGAGCGGTTCGACGAGATGCCGATGACGCAGACCGAGTTCCACCACGCCAAGCCGGTCTACGAGTACTTCCCCGGCTGGACCGAGGACATCAGCGGAGCGCGCGAGCTCGCCGACCTGCCGGCCAACGCCCAGACGTACGTGCGCGAGATCGAGGCCATGAGCGGCTCGCGGATCAGCGCGATCGGCGTCGGCCCCGGTCGCGACCAGACCGTGGTGCTGCACGACCTGCTCTGACCGACGGCCACAAGGGGGGAGCATGACCGAGACGAGGCCCGTGCGCGGCGAGCCCGACCGCACCTACCGCCTGTTCCGATGGACTCGGTGGGGTCCGGCGCAGGTTCGGGTGTGGGACCGGCCCAGCGGGTACCTGGAGGTCACGGTCGGTGATCAGACCGTCGGACTGGACCGCACCGACCGCCGCTCGCACGCCGAGCGGGAGGGCGCTCCGACGCGGACCCTGTTCGACGTCGGTGTCCCGGTGTGGTGGAACGGCCGACGGGTGGGCGCCCTGCGCACCGGCGAGCCCCGCCGCACCGGACTGCTACGCCGCGCGGTCGTCGACGTGGTGGGAGAGCCTCCGTTCGTCGAGCCCGGCATGCGGTTCACCCTGCGCGCCCTGCCGCCGTTGGCGACCTTGCGGTGCGACGCCGGAGTCTTGGTCGCCTCGCGGCGCTGGGCCGAGCTGCTCAACGCCGCCGCCCAGGAGTGGACGCCCTACGACGACGACGTGCTGCCCCCCAAGGTGCGTCGATCCGCCCGTGCCGAGCACATCGCTCTGTGGCTGGCGCTGCGCGCCGGACCCGTCTGAGCCGGTCGACCCCGGTCGGTCGGCGGTGCTCGCCTGACCTGTTCTAGGATTCCAAGGACGGTCCACGGGGACAGGAGGAGGCCCATGAGCGTCGAGAGCACTGCCTCCCCTGAGACCGCTGCGGTCCACGCCGCCGGGCTGCGCAAGCGCTACGGCCGGCAGGTCGCCGTCCACGACGTGTCCCTGACGGTGGGCCGCGGGGAGGTCGTCGGCCTCCTCGGCCCGAACGGCGCCGGGAAGACCTCGGTCATCAAGATGGTCCTCGGCCTCGTCCGCCCCGACGCGGGAGAGGTCCACCTCCTGGGCAGGCCCGGGACCGACCCCGGCTCCAGAAGCGAGATCGGCTACCTGCCCGAGCTGTTCCGGTACCAGCCGTGGCTCACCGCCGCCGAGGTGCTCACCCTGCACGTCCGCCTGTCCGGCAGGACCGTCACCCGGGAGCGACAGCGGGAGACCCTCGGGCTCGTCGGGCTGGCCGACCGCGCCGACGACCGCGTCCACGGCTTCTCCAAGGGCATGCAGCAGCGCCTCGGCCTGGCCGTGGCCCTCGTCGCCGAGCCGCGGCTGGTCATCCTCGACGAGCCGACCAGCGCCCTGGACCCGCTGGGCCGCGCTGACGTGCGCGACATCGTCCGGTCGCTCAGGGAACGTGGCGTCGCCGTGCTGCTCAACTCGCACCTCATCGGCGAGGTGGAGCGCGTCTGCGACCGGGTGGTGATCCTCAACCACGGCCGGGTCGCGGCGTCGGGGACCCTCGCCCAGCTCCTCGGCCGGCAGGAGCTCCACCTGCGCCTGGGGAAGGTGACCGCCACGGCATACGAGCGGTTGGCCGCCGCCGGCGAGGTGGTCCGCGACGGCGAGGTCCACACCGTCGTCCTCCCGCCCGACGCCGACCTGGCGACCGCGGTCCCCCGGCTCGTCGCCGACCTCGTCGGCCTCGGCGTCGACGTCCACGCCGTGGAGCCGAGCCGGGTCACCCTCGAGGAACGGCTCCTCGACATCCTGCGGCACCCCGGGGAGGAGGCGTCGTGACCGCCCGCACCGTGCTCACCGTGGCCGCGCTGACGCTGCGCGAGGCCTCCCGGCGGCGGGTGGTCTGGGCGTTGCTCGGGATGACGGTGGTCCTGCTCGCGCTCGGCTCCTGGGGCTTCTCGCGGGTCGCGGACGAGTTCGGTGGCCTCGGCATCCTCGAGGCGCGCATCGCCGCGTCCACCATCCTCAACCTGGTGATGTTCGGGCTCAGCCTCATCGCCGCGCTGGGCACGGCGTTCCTGGCCGGGCCGACCCTCGCCGGCGAGGTCGAGTCCGGTATCGCGCTCGCCGTGCTGGCCCGGCCGGTCCGGCGCTCCGCGGTCGTGGTCGGCAAGTGGCTCGGGCTGGTGGTCTTCGGCGGCTCGTTCGTCGTCGTCGCCGGGCTCGGGCAGTTCTTCATCGTCGACGCGACCGTCGGGTACTGGCCGCCCCAGGCGTTCACAGGTCTGGCGCTGTTGGCCCTGCAGACCACGACCCTGCTCACCCTCGCCCTGCTGCTGTCGACCGTCATCTCCCCGATGGCCTCGGGGATCGTCGCCGTCGGCCTGTTCGGCGCCACCTGGATCGCCGGAGTGGTCGGCGGGCTCGGCGCGGCGTTCGACAACCAGGCGCTGGCGCAGATGGGCGACGTCTCGCGGCTGGTCCTGCCGACGGACGGCCTGTGGCGCGGGGCGATGTCGGCGTTCCAGCACCCGGCGCTGGGGTTCTTCCTCGCCGAGGCGGAGGGGTTCCCCTTCCTCGGCACCGGCCTGCCCGGCACCGGTTACCTCCTGTATGCCGTGGCCTGGGTGGCCGCCGTCCTCGGCCTGGCGGTGCTCACCTTCGGCCGGCGCGACCTCTGACCGACCCGGCAGCCCGAAGGGTCACGGTTCGGTCACGTCCGTCACGGCACGGGAACGTCCGTCACGGTTCGGGCACAACGGAGCAGGCCAGGACCCCTGACCACCGGGCGCTGCTACGTTCCCGAACCGGGACGTTCCTCCGGCGCCGGGTGGTGGACGGGCGCCGGGAGTCACGGTGGCGACGGTCACCGAACACCCGTGCCGGCCCCGCGCGTGCGGGGCCGACGCCGGGGACAAGGCAACAGACGGAAACCGGGGCGGCTGTGGCGCCGCGACGATGCGCCGTGCACCGGCCCGGGAGGCTGGAAGGACGGCCCGTGCTCCGATTCATCCTGCGCCGCGTGGGGATCTCGGCACTGATCCTGCTGCTCGGCTCGGTCCTGCTCTACCTGCTCACGGTGTACTCGGGTGACCCGCTGGAGGACCTGCGGGAGAGCCGGGACCGCAACCGTGACGAGCTCATGGCGGCCCGGGTCCGGGCGATGCACCTCGACCTGCCCTGGTACCAGCGCTACTGGATGTGGCTGACCGGTGTCGGACGGTGCTTCGCCCTCAACTGCGACCTGGGCACCGACTCCCGCGGCGCCGCGATCGGCACCGCCCTGACCAAGGCCGCGGGGTCGACGCTGCGCGTTCCTGTTCTTCTCGCTCCCGGTCTTCTGGGTGGCGGTGCTGCTCAAGGAGTACGGCGCGATCCGGTTCAACGAGTGGATCGCCGAGCCGTCCGTGTCGCTGTCGGCGGCGATCGGCATCGCCGCGCTGGCCGGGTTCACGCTGAGCTCGGTCGTGGGCGGCGACGCCCAGCGCCGTCTCGTCACCGGTGGCGGGACGGGGGTGTTCGTCCTCGCCGCGCTGCGGTGCGGTCCCGCTCACCGCGCTCACCACCGGCCTGCAGAACCGCCGGGTCCTGTATGCCGCGCTGAGCACCGTCGGCCTCGGGGTCGTCGCCTGGTTCGCGTTCCACGGCTGGATCGTCGAGCCGACCTACCCGCGGCTGTTCCTGATGCTCGGGGTCTCCCTCGCCGTCGCGGTCCTCATGGGCCGGCTGTGGGGTGGCTGGGACCGGCGGGTCGCCTCGTGGGTGGCGGCGGGCAGCGCACTCACGTTCGCCATGGCGACCGCGGGCGACCAGCTGCTGCGCAACTGGGGTCTCTACCTCGAGGCCGTGCCGCTCGGCCGGCCGATCAAGACGATCGGGTCAGGGACACCGAACTTCGAGGGCCCGTTCTGGACGAACGTGTGGGACTGGGGCACCCAGCTGATCCTGCCGACGGTCGTGGTGACGGTGATCTCGCTCGCCACCTACAGCCGGTTCACCCGGGCCTCGATGCTGGACGCCGTCGGCCAGGACTACATCCGCACCGCGCGTTCCAAGGGACTGTCCGAGCGGGTCGTGGTGACCAAGCACGCGCTGCGCAACGCCCTCATCCCGATCACCACGATCGTGGCGTTCAACTTCGCCGGCCTCATCGGCGGCGCGGTGGTCACCGAGACCGTGTTCGGCTGGAAGGGCATGGGTGCGCTGTTCATCGAGGGGCTCAACCGCGTCGACCCCGGGCCGGTCATGGCCTTCTACGTCGTCACCGGGACCGCGGCCGTGCTCATGAACCTCGCAGCGGATATCGCCTACGCCTTCCTCGACCCACGCATCCGCACCTAGGCTCGCGGGATGCTGACGCAGGTCGCTCAGGGCGTGCTGGTCCACCGCAGCGAGCTCCTCGCCAACAACACCGTGGTCGTCCTGGGGTCAGGCGGCGCGCTGGTCGTCGACCCGGGGATCACCGGGACGGAGATGGCCTGCCTGGCCGCGGACCTTCGCGAGCTGGGGCAGCCGGTCGTGGCCGGCTTCGCGACGCACCCGGACTGGGACCACGTCCTGTGGCACGACGAGCTGGGTGACGCTCCGCGCTACGGGACGGCTCCGTGCGCGCAGTGCATGGGCGACCTTCGCGCCGACCCCGCCTGGCGGACCCGGGTGACCGGCGCGTTTCCCGAGGAGGTGGCTGACGACATACCGGTGGAGCCGTTCGGCCTCATCACTCCCCTGCCCACCGGAGCCACGACCGTCCCGTGGGACGGGCCGGCGGTCCGCGTCGTCGAGCACCCTGCCCACGCGGTCGGCCACGCCGCGCTGGTCGTCGTCGACAGCGGGGTCCTGGTCGCCGGCGACCTGCTCTCCGACGTGTTCGTCCCGATGCTCGACGAGCAGCGGGGCGACAACGACCCCGTCGCCGACCACCTCCGCGGGCTCGATGCCCTGGCGGCGGTGGCCGGCGACGTGGCGGTCGTGGTCCCGGGTCACGGCTCGGCCGGCCGGGGTGGGGAGGTGCGCCGTCGCATCGGGGCGGACCGTGCCTACGTGCACACGCTCCGGGACGGCGGCACCTTCGACGACCCCCGGGTCACCTCACCGGCGCCCGGCTGGGAGTGGACGACGATGATCCACGACTCCCAGGTCGCGCGGTTCGGCGCGGGCCAGGACTAGTCGCGCGGGACGTCGCCGCGCCAGGTGCCGGTGGCGGCGCCGCGGGACTCGATGAACTCCTTGAACCGCTGGGCGTCGCCCTTGACCCTGCGGTCGTCGACGCCGGCGACGGCGCCGGCCTTCTCCACCAGGCCCTGCGGGTCCCAGTCCAGCTGGATGGTGACCCGGGTGGTGCTGTCGCCGAGCTGGTGGAAGGTCACCACGCCGGCCTGGGTGACGTCACCGTCGACGGTGGTCCAGGCGATGCGCTCCTCCGGGTGCTGCTCGGTGATCTCGGTGACGAACTCGCGCTCCACGCCGCCGATGCTGACCTTCCAGCGGTTCCGGGTGTCGGTCACCTGGGTCACCGACTCCACGCCCTCCATGAACTGGGGGAACGACTCGAACTGGGTCCACTGGTCGTAGGCCGTGCGGATGGGGACGTTGACGTCCACGGTCTCGATGACCTGGCTCACTGGATGCGCCTTTCGTAGGGGTCGTGCCGCAACCGGCACCAGCCCGAGGGAACCCCACGGCAGCCCGGTCCGCCACCGGAGAGGTCAACACCCCCCCGGACACGGTGCGCCTCTCGGTCAGTCGTCGAGGAGGTCCTGGTCCTTCATGGCCGCCAGCAGGATCGCGAACTCGTAGCCGAGGTCCGTCTGGTGGAGCGTCTCCCCCTCGCGCCTCCAGACACCGGTGTCCTCGAACTCGGTCAGGGCACCATCGACCAGGGCGTCGTTGGCGGCCCGCAGGCGGGAGGCCACCTGCGGCGTGGACGGCTGGAACGCTTCCTCGCTCAGCGTGTTCTGTGGGCTCCGGTGCCACCATTCCCGGAGCTCGGGGAGATCCACCCGGTGCTGCGTCAGGAGCAGCAGCAGGGTGAGGAACAGGGGCTCGTCCCGCGCTCCCGGCAGCGTCAGGAAGAGCTGGACCAGGCAGAGCATCCCCAGCTGCACCCAGTCGTCCGTCTCGCGCCGCCCGACCGGCACCTGCCGCGCCCGGGACGGCCCGACCTCCACCAGGCCGGCAGCGACCGCCGCGGACCACAGCCGGTCCAGGCTCCGCAGGTCCGCAGCGCTGCGCATCCGGGCGAAAGCCTCGCGCGGGTCGGGTGCCACCCCGGCGACCGTCGTCCATCCCCACAGGTCCTGGCTGTACTGCTCGTCGAAGGTGTGCAGCCCCAGCTCCTCGTATGCCGCGCGCGCCTCGCTCAGTCGGAGCACCCCCGTCGCGGTGACCGACCGTCCCTCCCCCACCCAGTTCGCCAGGCGCAGTACCTGCTGGACGAACGGCGACCGCTGGACCGAGCGGGCCACGTCGCCCGGGTCCTTGCGCGGCATGGGCTCGTCGTCGACCTCGTCGAGGCCGTCGTCCCAGCTCGGCTGGTCGAACATCGACGGGTCGAACGGTGCGCCGGCCGTCAGCGCCTGCGCGATCCCGGTAGCCCGCTGGCCCGGCGTGCTGCCCTGGTGGGCTGTCGGCCCCGGCGAGCGTCGGCGACGCTCGTCCACGGGCAGCGCGTTCCACGCCTCGACCACCTGGTCCAACCGCTCCTGGAGCTCCTCGACCGTCGTGGCCCCGTCCAGGGAGATCCCGATGGACTCGCCGTACTCGAGGATCGACTTCGTCGCGCCGTGCCGCGCGGGGTCGGCGCAGGCTTCTGCCATGTGCGGCGCCGCGCGGCGCGCCTCCTTGGTGAGGGACTTGATGTCGGCCGAGCCCGTCGCCATACGGCCCGTGCTCCGCAGGAACCGCCAGAAGGTCTTCAGGGTGGCGACCAGTTCCTGCGGCTCCGGCACCTCCGATGGGCCGTGCGATGGCCAGCGCACCAGCATCAGGTGCTCGACACTCCCGGCCGGCCAGGCCTGGGGACGCTGCTCGTCGTGGTGGTCACGCAGGTCGAGCACCGTCTCGAGGATCTTCTCGTCCAGGACCTGGCCCTTGGACTCCGCCCACCGGTGCGCGTGCCGGAGCAACAAGTCGTGATCACCCATCACCGCATCCTCGCACGCCCGGTGGGGTCGATCGATGGTTCCTGGTCCGTCGCAGATGACGTCCGCGTGCCCAGGTGGTCAGGATGGGTAGAACCGACCGAGCGAGGCGCCGATGAGCAAGCTGCTGTACTCCGCGACGATGTCCCTGGACGGCTTCATCGCCGGCCCGGGCGGGGACATGCAGTGGCTGAACGAGGTGTCCTTCGAGCCCAACCCGACCGCGGACGCGCTCACCGACCAGATCGGCTGCCTGCTCATCGGCCGTCGGACCTTCTTCGGCGACGACCCGAACCGCGACACCGAGGCCGAGGGCGCGTTCGGCGGGCAGTATGACGGGCCGGCCGTTCTCCTCACCCGTCACCCACCGACCGAGCCGGTCGCGGGAGTCGAGGTCGAGACCCAGACCTTGCCTAAGAATCCTCCTCACCTTGCGCGGCGGTTGCAGCCACGACCAGCCAGCCCTTCTCCGGGGCGTGGGGCAGGTCCCAGACGTCCACCTCCACGAACCCGGCGTCGTCGAGGGAGGCCCGGAGCTCCTCCTCGGTGCGGAACCGCAGCGTCGAGGTGGAGTCGATCCGCTCCCCGTCGGAGTGGAAGATCGTCGGCGACTCGAAGGTGACGAACGGGCCGTCCACCCGGGTGACCTGGACCCACTCCTCGACCAGTCCCTCGCCGGGCACCACGACGGCCTGGCGCGTCTGCTCCTTGGTCCAACGCTCCCACGCGTGGTCCGCCGGCTTGCGGGTCTCGAACGCGAGGTGACCCCCGGGCCGCAGGCAGGTGTGGATCGCGCGCAGCGTCTCGAGCCACTCCTCGTCGGTGAGGAACACCTGCGCAACGTTGGCGGTCATCGTGGCCAGGTCGAACCGGCCGTGCTGGTCCGGGTCGGCGGCGATCTCGGCCGCCGTGCCGACCACCCACTCGACCCGGTCCGCTCCGGGCTTGCCACGCGCCACGTCTACCGAGGCCGCGGCCGGGTCGACGCCGAGCACCTCGATCCCTTGGAGCGCGAGCCGGCAGGCCAGGGTGCCGGTGCCGCAGCCGACGTCGAGCACCCTGTGTGCCCCGAGCTCGCCGGCGAGGTCGACGTAGACATCGAGGTCACTGCGGTCGGGGTCGAGCGGGTCGTGGACCCGGGCCACGCGAGGGTTGTCGAAGATCTCGTCAGGCATCGCCTCGACGCTAGCTCTCGCCGCCCGGCGCAACCACGGATTATCGGGGGGCCCGAGACCGGCCGAGGGTGCGTCATACGCTGCGGCCATGGCGTTCACCGGCATCCCGATGGCCGCGGTCGACTTCTACGAGGGGCTGGAGCTGGACACCAGCCGGGAGTACTGGGCCGCGCACGAGGCGGAGTACCTGGCGAACGTGCGCGGGCCGATGGAGGCCCTGGTCGAGGAGCTGGCCGACGAGTTCGGGCCGGCCAAGGTGTACCGGCCTTACCGCGACGTGCGGTTCTCGGCGGACAAGAGCCCGTACAAGACGCACCAGGGGGCGTTCGTCAGGGTCGCCGAGGCGACCGGCTGGTACGCCCAGGTGTCGGCGGACGGGTTCCGGGTGGGCGGTGGGACGTACCGGATGGACGCGGCCGCGCTGGCCGCGTTCCGGAAGGCGGTGGCCCACGACCGGACCGGCCCCGGCCTGGAGCGGATCGTGGACGAGCTGCGCCGCGCGGGCTGGGAGCTGGGCGGCGACACGCTCCGGACGGCCCCGCGGGGGTGGTCCAGGGACCACCCCCGCATCGAGCTCCTGCGTCACAGGTCGCTGACCGCCCTGCGGTGGATCGAGGACGCGGACGTCGTCACCAGCCCACGACTGGTGGACGAGGTCCGGACCTGCTGGCGGGAGCTGCGGCCACTCGTCGAGTGGCTGGGCCGTGCCGTCCGGGAGGCCACGGCTACTGGAGCTTGATCGTCCAGTTCCCGTCGGCATTGACCGCGATGTACCGCGTGCCCGACGGGATCGGCACCTTTCCGCTGTAGTTGCCGATCTGGTTCACGAGCAGGCGGTGGTACTCCCCGGTGCCGGTGTAGGCGACCGCGGCGAAGTTGCTCTTGCCCGTGTGGGAAAAGGTGGCCACGCGGGCCGAGCCGTTCCACGAGAGGACGTCATCCCCCACCCCGGTCGTCGTGGACTTCAGCGCTCGGGCTGCCGAGAGCTTCTTGATGGTCACGGTCCAGCGACCGTTCGCCTTGATCTCGAGGTAGGTCGAGCGCTCGGGCTGGAACATGTACCAGTCGAGGATCGTGGTCCCCGAGTACGGACCGATGGTGTTCACCAGCAGGTCGTTCCAGTTCAGACCCGAGTCGAGCGCGGTGATCGCGAAGTGACCCTGGCCGTTGTGGGTCGCTGTGACCAGCGCCGGACTCGTGGCGCCACCTGGCTTGGTGATCTTGATGACGCTGTCGCCGACGCCGGTCGCGGTGACGCCGCAGATCTTGTTGAGGCCGGCGCTGGACAGGACGCTGGTCCCACCGAGGAGCGCCACGGTCCTGGGGGCGTAGCTGTCCCGCAGGTCCATCACGGAGCGGTTGATGCAGTCCTTCCTCGCCAGCAGCAGGGGCGCGGAGTTCACGTGAGCCGCAGGCGTGCCACTGAGGGCATCCGGGAACGAGGCTCCGGTGGCGAAGAACATCGCACCGGCGCCCGACGGCCAGATCGCCTTGGCGATCGCGGCGGACGTCTCGTAGCGGTCTGCACCCGAGAGTCGGGTGACGGTGACCCCCGGCAGTGCTGCCTTGACACTGGTCACCACGCCACCGGAGACGGCCACGTTGCCGCCCAGGACGTAGACGCGGCTCGGCGCCAGTCGGCGCAGCTCAGCCTTGGTGGCAGCCGAGAGGCCGTTGGGGTGCGTGAGCAGGAGCGGTGCCCCGCGGTGCGCCGCGGCGGCGCCACCGCCGAGGGCGTCGGCGAAGGTCGCACCGGAGGCGAGGAAAACCGTCGAGGACCTGCTCGGCCAGACCTCCTTCGACACCGCGGCCGCTGTCTCGTACCGATCAGCACCGCTGAGCCGGACGACCTTGCCCGAGGTCAGTCCCTGCAGCTCCCGCAGGACTGTGCTGCTGATGACGTTCACGCCGCCCAGGACGTAGATCGACTCCGGCGCGAGGCGCTCGATCTCGGCTCGGATCGCCGGGCGGATGCGGTTCTTCTCCACAAGCAGGACCGGGCCACCGAGACGTGCCGCCGCAGGGCCGCCGGCGAGTGCGTCAGGGAAGGACTGGCCGGTCGCCACGAAGAGTGCGGGCACGGGAGCCCCGAACGACTTCGACGAGATTGCCGCCGACGTCGAGTACCGGTCTGCACCGGCAAGGCGAACCGTCCCCGAAGGGAGCGGCTTCTCGACCGCCTGAGCAGCCCCGATACCGAGCAAGAGGGCGACGACTGACGCCCCGACTACGAGTTTCCTGCGGAATCCGCGCATGTTGATCTCCCCAATCAACGTGGTGTACCCATCCCCTCGACAGGCAGGAGGAACGTAGCAGGAGCGTCCGACAAACCTCTGCTCGCCTCGCACGCGCGATGGAGCACCTCGGCCAGCCGAGCCGAGCCCGCCCCTGAGGGGACCAAGGTCCGTCCGAACTGAGGCCCTCCAGCCCTGGGACCGCGTCCCTTTCACGACGAGCCTGTAGGGCCATGACCCCGAAGCCGCTGGTCGGCGGGGGGACTACGACCAACCCAGGCCTTGTGCCTGCCCGGAGGCTGACCGTGACCTACGACAACCCGACCACCCCCCAGCCCTACCCACCTGCGCCGCAGGGTGGGTACCAGCAGCCCACTCCCCCACCGCCCCCTGGCTACGGCCCGCCGCCCCCGGGCCAGGCGGCATACGGGTCTCCGACCGGTGGCGGCGGCCCGGCCGGCACCGGGGACAAGTCGTTCGTGGCGACCTGGCTGCTGTCCCTGCTGCTCGGCTTCTTCGGCATCGACCGCTTCTACCTGGGCAAGGTGGGCACCGGTCTGCTCAAGCTGGTCACCTTCGGCGGGCTCGGGATCTGGTGGCTCGTCGACCTCGCGCTGGTGCTCAGCGGCAACATGCGCGACAAGCTGGGCCTGAGGCTGGCCGGCTACGAGGACCACAAGAAGGTCGCCTGGATCGTGACCGGCGTCGTCTTCGCCATCGGCATCCTGAGTCGCGGCGTCGCCGGTGGGGACGACACCGCCGTCACCGAGCCCGAGCCGGCTGCTGTGGCGCCCGCCGAGACGGAGGAGGCCGCCGAGCCCACCGCCGAGGAGACCACCCCCGCGGAGGAGACCGCTGCGGCCGAGGAGACGACGCCCGCGGAGGAGACCACGGAGGAGGAGCCTGCGGCCGAGACCGAGGAGCAGCCCGCTCCGGAGCCGGAGGGCCCGGGCATCGGGGACGCGGTCCGCGACGGGCAGTTCGAGTTCGTCGTGCTCGATGTCGAGCCCGGTCTGGACAGCATCGGCGAGGGGTTCACCGCCGAGGAGGCGGCGGGGCAGTTCGTCGTCATCCGGCTGCAAGTGACCAACATCGGCGACGACGCCCAGGACTTCTTCGACAGCAACCAGGCCCTCATCGACGACCAGGGCCGGGAGCACTCGACCCACAGCTCGGCGATGTGGCTGGATGACTCGCTGGTCTGGGAGGAGATCAACCCCGGAGTCAGCAAGGAGGGCGTGATCGTCTTCGACATCCCGGCCGACGCCACCCCCGTGCAGCTGCGGCTCCACGACTCCGCCTTCAGCGGGGGCGTGCTGGTGGACCTGCGCTGACCCCACGGATGACCGGGCCGGGACGGCTACCCCTGTTGCCGTCCCGGCCCGGTCCCCGTGCTCACAGGGCGCAGAGCACCGCCACGGCGATGAAGACCACCTGCTGCACGGTGCGGATCGGCAGCGGCGTCGGCGGCGCCCCGGAGAAGGTCACGCCTCGCCGGGCGGCGAACACGTTGGCCGGGAACATGGCCACGAGCAGAGCCGCCAGCGCCCACGCCGCCAGCGGCGCCACGGACGGGATGAGCAGCCCCACCGCACCGATGGCCTCGAGCACGCCGGTCACCGCGACCAGCAGCCCGGGGGCCGGCAGGAAGCTCGGCACCATCGCCACCATGTCGTGACGCATGGGGCTCAGCCGGGCACCGGCGGTGACCAGGAACATCGTGGCCAGTGCCCACCTCAGGACGGTCTGGCCGTCGGTCCACGGCCCGACGCCGACCAGCCCGAGCACCCCGAACAGGACACCGGCCCCGACCAGCGCGATCTCCGGCGGCGAGAACCAGTAGGACAGGGTCGAGGGCCGCTGGACAGCCTCGACGGACGCGCCGGTGCTCATGCCGGGACCTCCTCACGCGCCGCGGCCACTGCGGGGGCGCCGACGCGGGCGCGTCGCGCCAGCAGGTAGGCCGTCACCAGCAGCACGGTGACGATGCCGTCGACCGCGAGGAACGTGCTCGCCTCGTCGGCCGCCCGTATGACGGTCAATGCCGCCAGCGGCAACGCCGCCTTGGAGGCGATGGTCACCGCCCACAGGGCCGGCTGGTCGGGGTTGCGGGCCAGGATGAGGAACAGCCCGGCGAAGGTGAGGTAGCCCACCGGCCGCCAGAGCTCGGCGCCCTGCACCGCCGGGTCGGCGGCGGCCACGCGGGGCACGGCGGTGACCGCGGCACCCATGGCGCCGACAGCGCACAGGGCCAGGATGGCGGACGCGACCGGTGACGAGCGGGTCGCGGCCGGGGATGGACGGGGGATCATGGGGAGACTCCTAACGCAACTGAAGATGCGTTAACACGCTACGCCGTGATTCCCCCTAATGCAACTTCGGTTGCGTTACGCTGACTGCGTGCCCACGACTCCCCCACCCGGTTCCCGCCGCCCCGGCGGTCGCAGCGCCCGGGTCCGCCAGGCCGTCCTCGACGCCACGCTCGCCGAGCTCGCTGACGGCTCCTACGAGACGCTCCGGATCGAGGACGTCGCCGCCCGCGCCGGAGTCAACAAGACGACCGTCTACCGCCGGTGGCCGACCAAGGCCGACCTCGTCGCCGACGCCGCGCTGGCCAACAGCAGCCGGGCGGTCCCCGTGCCCGACACCGGCACGCTCGAGGGCGACCTGCGCGAGCTGGCCCGCTCGGTCGCCGCCAACATCGGGCGGGAGCCGGGCCGCCGCACCACCCGCAACCTCGTCGCGGTGGCCTGCGCCTCCGAGGAGGTCGCCGAGCGGATGGCCGCCTTCTGGTCCGAGCGCCTGGCGCTCACCAGGGTCATCGTCGAGCGGGCCGTCGCCCGCGGCGAGGCCGACCCCGACGTCGACCCGCACGTCGTCATCGAGACGCTGGTCGGCACCCTCTACGTCCGCCTGCTCCTCACCGGTGAGCCGGTCGGCCCCGACGTCGCCGACGACGTGGCCCGGATCGTGCACCGCGGCATCGCAGTGTCCTGACGGGCACAGACAGGACGACCGGGCCGGAACGCCCGTGACACGTCCCGACCCGGTCTCCTGTGCGGAGGCGGTCGTCAGCCGCTGAAGCGCGCCTCGACGACGGCCTGCGGCCTCCCCTGGGACGCCGCCTCCGAGATCACGCGGAGGACCGCCACGGGCGTGCGCGGCAGGGCCGCGTCGGTGTAGATGACGTCCTGGATCGCGTCCGGCCTCCCCTGCCCGGCCAGCTCGTTGATCACCATGAGCGTCATCTCGTCACCGGTCGCGGAGTTCCGGTAGCTGACGAAGACCTTCCCCCAGCCGGCGTCCGCGCCGGTGCGGTACCACGCCGACCCGCCGCTGTCCGGCAGTGCCGCCAGCACAGGCGAGGTGGCCAGCAGGTCCATGCGGTCCCGGTCCCCACGCCCCCAGGCGCGGACGAAGTCGTCGGCGTACGCCACGGCATACGTGGGGATGGGGTCGTCCTGCGACCCGGTGGCGGCGGACGAGGACGGTATGACGTCCGCGCTCGCCTGGGCGGTGGCCGCCGGGGCGGCCAGCCCGGCCAGCGCCAGGACGGCGCCGCTGAGGACGGCGGTGGTGCGGTGGGTCTTCCTGGTCATGCTTTCCCTCCCTGCGTGGTTCGGGGCGCGCGTGCGCCCCACCCCGGGTGCGACGGCACGGCGGGGTGCCGGCGTTGCACCGGGGATCTCGGATCTGCCGGAGCCGCTGGTCAGCAGCACCGCCGGAGGACGTCGCGCAACCGCGACATCCCCGTGCGGATGCGGTCCTCGGGGATACCCCCGTAGCCGAGGACCAGGTGGCCCGGTCGCAGTGGCCGGGCCGCGTAGTAGGAGCTCGGCTGCAGCCCGATGCCGGCGCGGGCGGCGGCCCGGGCCACACGCTCGTCCGGCACCACGACGTTGCGCAGCCGGGCGGCCAGGTGGATGCCGCCCTGGGCCGGGATCGGCTCCAGCCAGTGCCCCAGGTCGCCGCGCAGGTGCGCCTCGATGCGGCGGTGGCGGTCGCCGTACCGGCGGCGCATGCGTCGCAGGTGCTGGGCCAGGCAGCCGCGGTCGATGAAGGCGGCCAACGCTCCCTGGATGTTCTCGGAGGTCTGCCAGTCGCTGAGGAACTTGGCCTTGCGGAACGCGTCCAGCAGCTGCGGCGGGGCGACGACGAAGCCCAGCCGCAGGGTCGGCAGCATCGCCTTGGAGAACGACCCGACGTAGACCACCCGGCGCTCCTCGTCGATGGCCTGCAGCGGCTCGAGCGGCCTGCCGGCGAACCGGAACTCGGAGTCGTAGTCGTCCTCGATGATGGCCGCGCCGGTGCGCGAGGCCCACTCCAGCAGCTGGTGGCGCCGCTCCAGCGACATCGTCATCCCGAGCGGGAACTGGTGCGTCGGTGTGACGTAGACGAGCTTGGCGTCCGTCGGCAGCAGGTCGACGACCAGGCCCTCCTCGTCGACCGGGACCGGGTGGGCGCGCAGCCGGTGCGAGTGCAGCAGGTGCCGCACCGGCCGGTAGCCGGGGTCCTCGACCACGACGGTGTCGCCGGGGGCGGCCAGCACGCGGAGGATGAGGTCGAGGGCCTGCTGGGCGCCGTTGGTGACGACGACCTCCTCCGGCTCGGTGATGACCTGCCGGGAGACCATGACGTGGCGGGCGATCGCCTCGCGCAGCTCCGGGCGGCCGAGCGGCTCGCCGTAGACGCCGCGCCCGACGGCGCTGGCGCGGAACTCGTCGTTGAGCAGCGCCCGCCAGGTGGCGAACGGGAAGCCGGACACGTCCGGGATGCCCGGGCGGAAGTCGAACTCCGGCTTGTCCGCGGCCAGGTTGGGCGGGCTGTAGACCCGCTCCCAGACCGGCTGCGGCTGCAGCGCGCCGCCGGTGCCCGGCCGCACCGCGCGGAGCCGGCGCGGCCTGGAGAGCACCTGGTACCCGCTGCCGGCCCGGCCCTTGACCAGGCCGTCGGCAGCGAGGCGCAGGTAGGCGTTCACCACCGTGTTGCGGGAGACGTCCAGGCGCCGGCCCAGCTCGCGGCTGGACGGCAGGGTGTCCCCGGGGCGCAGGCCGCCCCGCTCGATCGTCTCCTTGAGCTGCCGGTAGATCTGCTCGGTGAGGTTGCTCCGTCCCACCAGGCTGACGTGCACGTCCGCCACCGGGCGGCGCGCACCCGGGTGGGTGTCGGCATACGGCGCGAGGTTCGGCTGCGACATGTCGGTCGGGCCGTCCGGCCCGTTCCCCCAATTCGTGTCGTCGATCGGGCTCGCTGGTCGATTCAGACTAGCGTCGTCAGCAGTGCACCAGGCCGGCGTCGGGCTGGTTGTTGCCGCCGCCCTTGAAGTAGACCTCGGGTACCCAGCCCCACCTGCCGTTGTCGGCCATGGTGTAGGCCCACCAGTTGTTGTAGTAGCCCCAGCCGGCGTACGGGTCGCGGTCGTCGAACTGCCGCTGACAGACGAACCAGTCGTCGCCCGGGGCGTAGATGGTCCCGATCTGCTGGCCGGGGTAGACGCTGAGGTCGTAGACGGGGTACCGGTGGGCGCCGTACGGGCTGTCGGCGGGTGCCCAGTCGGGGCAACTCTGCACGTACCGCCCGACCCCCGAGTGGTACCACCGGGCGCCGCACGGGTGCGCGTCGGCCTGCGGAGCCATGACGCGCTCGGCGGACTCCCCCGTGGTCCCCTCATCTGGCTGGTATGCCGTGGCGCTGGCCACGCCGCCCAGCGTCGCCAGGGCGGCGGTGAGCAGGACTGCGGTCGTTCGCGCGAGTCGCTTCATCGGTGCTCCTTTCCGGTTCCGGGCCGGTCCTTGGTGCCGGCCACGGTGGGGAAGGACCCGGCTGCTGCGCGTGCCGGACAGGGTGCCCGGGTGTCACACCCGGATCGGGCCGGATTGGACCCATCGGCCGGAGGTCACTCGGGCCGGAGGGCACCGGAGCCGGGGATCAGGGTGGGCCCGGTGCCGCACCGCCGGAGCCCGGGCACCGGTGCCCAGTCCCCGATGTCGGCGAGCGCGACCGCCGGCGCCCACCCCCACCGACCGTTGTCGGCCCGCGCCTGGACCCACCAGTCGCTGACCCTGCCGTGCGCGTCATACGGCTCGAAGAGGAACTGGTCCTGGCACGCGACAGACCCCGTTGGGCCCTGGATCGTCCCGACCGTCCACCTGGCCTCCGGCGAGTCGTAGACCGGGACCCGCTCGCCGCCGACAGCGCCGACGGCGGGTGCCCGGTTGGTGTCACCGCTCTCGGCGGGCCCGTTGAGCTCACCCACGATGCCGGTGACCAGTGCCACGCAGGCCACGGGGGCCACCGCAGCTGCTCGAGCGCTTCGTCTCACGGAATCCCCTCCCCTGGTGCCCGACGTCCCCGACGACCTCTGCCGTCGGCGCCCCGCAGACGCCGTAGCACCCAGCCTCGGGGAGGACGGCCGGGGGCACGAGTGCCAGCCGCGACATCTCACGCCGGGATCAGGCCACTCGCGCCCCCGTGCCCACCCACGTCATACGGGACGGGCTAGAAGCACAGGGCGAGCCTGGAGTCGGGCTCCCAGTTGTTGCCGCCCTTGAAGTAGACCTCCGGGACCCAGCCCCACTCGCCGTTGTCGGCCATGGTGAAGGCCCACCAGTCGTTGGCGTAGCCGTGGGCGTGGTAGGGGGCGTCCACGAACTTCGCGTCGCAGACGAACCAGTCCGCACCGGGCGCGTAGATGGTGCCGACCACGGTCCGGTCCCAGGGCGTCGCGAAGACGGGGTACCGGTAGGCGCCGTACTGGCTGTTCGCCGGCGCCCAGTCCGGGCAGGTCTGCACGTACAGCCCGACGCCCGAGTGGTACCAGGGGTTGCCGCACGGGTGGGCGTCGGCCTGCGGAGCCACGCCGCGCTCGGTCTCCTTCCCCACCGTCGCCTGCTCGGGCTCGGGCTCGTATGCCGTGGCGCCGGCCACGCCGCCCAGCATGGCGGCGGCGGCGGTGAGCAGGACCGCGGTCGTTCGGACGAGTCGCTTCATCAGTGCTCCTTTCCGGCTCCGGGCCGGCACTCGTTGCCGACCCGGACGGGACGGACCGCCGACCGTCTGGGCTGAGACGTGGTCGCCCGCTGTCACGAGGACGTCGAGCCGAACTGGACCCATCCCGCGTCAATACGCAGATGTGCGTACGGCGGCTCGAGAGCGGCCCGGTCGACGATGGTCGAGCGAGCGGCGCGAGGGAGATCCGTGACAGAACCGCGGGGCGCCCAGTCGCTCGTGGAGGAGGCGGATCATGACGGACACTGCTCAGCTGTACAGCGATGGGGTCGCCATGGGATACGGGACAAGCCCGTCGTTCTACCGGTACCAGGACAGGAACCTGGGGATCAGTCTGGGCAACACCGAGGCTCCGGTCTACGAGTGGGCGTTGATCGGCGCGCCGGGCACCGAGGGACAAGCCGTCGCCGCTGGGACCCCCGTCCCGATCTGGAACACCCACGGAACGTTCCTGATCCACTTCGACCGCACCGCAGGCGTCGATCTGGGTTGGCCGGACAGCAAGACCTGGGGTGAGCAGATCGGGCAGGTGGCCTGGGAGAAGGCCAAGGTAGCGCTCGAGACGTACGTGAAGTCCTACATCGGCGGCTAGCTGTGCGGCGGGATCCGGAACGACGAAACCAGGCCGTCCCGCACGGTGACGATCGCCGTCGACGTCCCGTTGAAGCGCTTGCTCGCCCAGTCGAACTCGATGGTGGTGGTGTCACCGGCGGTCTCGGCGCTCCGGACCGTCATCCGCGCGTCCTGGCCGATGGCGTCGGTGTGCGCCCAACTGCGCACGCCGTCCCGCCCGGTCAGCACTCTCCCCCAGTCGTCGACCTCACCGTCCTCGGTGAAGGCGGCGACGAACCGCTCCGTGTCGCCGTCGTTGATGGCGTCGACCACTGCCTGGACCGGTCCGGGCAGCTCGTTCATGGGCGTCTCCTTCCCGCTCGGGTCGGGTCACCCGTCAGCCTGTCAAACCCTGTGGCTCGAAGCGACCCGTTCGGTCGCCCGAGCCGATTCCGTGGGCACCGCCCACCTCACCCCTGGAGATCACCATGCACCGCTCATCCCTCGCAGCAACCCTGGCCCTCATCACCCTTCCCGTCGTCGCCGTCAGCGGGGTGATGGCTGCCGACGGCGGCCGTCCGATCACGGTGGAGCTGACCGGCGCGGCCGAGGTCCCGGGACCCGGGGACCCCGAGGGGACCGGCGTCGCCCACTTCCGGCTGAACCCCGGTCAGGGACGGATCTGCTACTCCCTGGAGGTGTCAGAGATCAGCCCCGCGGTCCAGGCGCACATCCACATCGGGTCCCCGGACGTGGCCGGCCCGGTGGTGGTCCGTCTCCTTGCCCCGACGGACGGCAGCTCCTCGGCGTGCGCGGACGTGGAACGTGAGCTGGTCCTGGACATCATCCGCGATCCCGGGAACTACTACGTGAACGTGCACAACGCCGAGTACCCGGGCGGCGCCGTGCGCGGTCAGCTCGGCTGAGTCTCGCCGCTCGGACCGGGTGTCAGGAAACCGGACTCGTAGGCGTAGATGACCGCCTGGACCCGATCACGGACCCCGAGCTTGGCGAACACCCTGTTGACGTGGGCCTGACCGTGGCCTCGGAGACGTGGTCATCTTGAGGAGGAACCCGGAGGCGCCCGCGTGGAAGGCGTCCCACACGTTCTCGTCGGCGTCGTAGGTCGTCAGCACGATGACCCGGCCCGGCCACTGCGGGTCCGCGCAGATGCGTCGCGTGGCCTCGACGCCGTCGAGGCGTGGCATCCGGATGTCCATGAGGACGATGTCGGGACGCAGCCGCCGCGCCAGCTCGACCGCCACCACACCGTCCCCGGCCAGCCCCACGACCTCGCAGTCGGACTGTCCCTCGAGGATCGCGGAACCCGTCCCGGACCAGCGCCTGGTCGTCGGCGATGAGGATCCTGGTCATCCGTCGTCCCCGGGGTCCTCCAGGTCGGGCTGGGGTTGTCGGTCGCCGGGTTCGTGGGCACGGATGAGGCCCAGGATGTGGCGCATGTCCTGCATGGCCGCGACGCCGGTCGCCTGCACCAGCTCCGCCGCGGCGGAGGACTGCACGATCATGGCCGACAGACCGTGGGAGACGATGTCGTGCAGTTCTCGCGCGATGCGCTGCCTCTCCTCCTCAGCCGCCTGGCGCGCCCGGACGGCGGCCCCGGCGACGGCACCCTCCTCGGCGAGGCGACGCCGCCGGACGATGCGCCCGGCGAACCACGGGGCCGCGACCAGGACGAGCCCGAAGCCGTAGTCCGAGACCCGGTCCGGACCACCGGGTCCTGCCACGGTCACCGCGACGGCCACGACGGCCACCGCCGCAGCCAGTGCGCCCAGTGCCGGTGCCGGCGGAAGGTGCGCCGCGGCCGAGTAGAGGGCGACGATCACGATCGGGATGACGACGACCTGCTCGTTGGCCAGGACCCCGAGGAGCGACTGCCCGAGGAGGGCGGCGAGCACGACCGTGACGCAGACGAGGGGGTGCCGGCGACGCACCACCAGGCCCGCGGCCAGGACCAGGATCCCGGCGACAGCAGCCGCCCTGTGCTCAGGAGCCGCTCCGAGCGCGATCTCGACGATCCCTGCGACGGCCAGCAGCCCCGCGATCAGGGCATCCTCACGTGTCTCCGCTCCCAGCGTCCGGAACGAGGCCGCGATGGGACGGAGGGGCAGCACGCCGCCCGAGCCGGCCATGGCCGTCAGCGTGCCAGATCCGCGACAGATCGACATCCACCTTCAGGCCAGGCGGCTCCATCCGTGGTTGGAGTCGGACCGCCGCCCGAATCCGACAGGGCGGCACCCGGAGCAACCTGCCGGCCGATGCCGGGACGCGGCCTGCCGGATGTGCTGGTGGCTGTCCACACACCACGACCACAGGAGCTACCGATGCTGCACCCCCAGCCCACCACCCGGACCCAGCCCACCGAGCAGACGCGCACGTCGACCCACCGGCGCGTCACGGCCTACGCCCTCGCCGGGTCCGCCGTCCTCGTCGGCGTGAGCGGACTCGTCAGTCCGGCGCACAACGGCGACGCTGACGGCCTGCTCACGGCTGCCACCACCGCGTCGGCTCGGGTCACCGCCGGCGCGGTCATCCTCATCGTGTCCTCGGCCTTGTTCGTCGTCGGCGTCCTCGGAGCCGCACGCGTCGTCCGGGGTCGGGGCGGGAGGGTCGCGGTCGCCGCCGCCGTGCTCGGCGTGCTGGGCGCCATGGGCCACGTCGCCGCCGCCACCTTCGCCCTCGTCACCGTCCCGATGACCGCCGCGGCACCTCCGGAGACCGCGGTAGCCGTGCTCGACTCGGTCAACCAGGACCCCGCCATCGGGCTCGTCGTGATGCCGCTGATGATGGCCTTCGCGCTGACCACGCTGCTGCTGCCGCTGGCGTACTACCGGCGCCGGCTCCTCCCGCTCTGGGTCCCCGGGTTGGCGGGCGCAGCCGTGGTCCTGGAGCTCCTTGGGCCCGGAGACCTGGTGGTGACGACGGCGGGCAAGTACGCGTTGGGGATCGCGACGATGGCGGCGATCGCCTGGCGGCTGAACCGAATGTCCGACGACGAGTGGCGTCACCCGGAGACGCTCGCCTGACCGTTGGCGGCGTACGCACGAATGCTGTGCGCCGCAGAACGCCTGCGAGCTGCCAGACGGACTGCGGAGATCGACGAGCGCCCAGCTCGTCCGATTGGGATGAGCCCTCTATCGTCATTCGATGACCACTCGACTGAACCCCTACCTGAGCTTTGCGGGTGATGCCTCGGCCGCCCTGACGTTCTACCAGGACGTGTTCGGCGGCGATCTCACGATCAACCACTTCGGCGACTTCGGCACCGACGACCACGGCATTGGCCACCAGGTCATGCATGGCCAGCTGGAAACCCCGTCTGGCCTCACGCTGATGGCCGCCGACATGCTGCCGGGCGAGACGTTGCGGCCCGGGAACAACCTCGCAATCAGCCTCGGCGGGGACGACACCGAGGAACTGCGCGGCTACTGGCACGCGCTGTCGGACGGAGGGACCGTGACGGTCGAGCTGGCCACCCAACCGTGGGGTGACCAGTTCGGGATGTGCGTCGACCGGTTTGGGACCTCGTGGCTGGTCAACATCGCCGGGGGCGGCTGACCTACCCGATCCGCGCTGTGTCGTGCTGATCCCCTGATCGCACGAGCAGCCCCTGCTACGACGACCACTGCTTAGGTCGGGCCTGGTGTTCTGCGCGGGACGTTCGGCCCGCCTACTGCGCTCACCCCAGCCCGCGGGCTGCCCATGCCTCGAACGCCTCTCGACTCGTCCGCTCAGGGACGTACCCGAACACCGTCTTGAGCCGCTCGTTGCTCAGCACCGGCCGATACCGCAAGAACGCGGTCTGCTCCGGCCCGTAGGGCACGGCGCCGAGCCGCTTCCCCATCGCCAGTGCGACCTTCAGCACCCGCTCCGGCACGCTGATCGTCCGCTTCCCCAGCGCCGCCGCGATCTCGTCGACCGTCACCACCCCGTCGCCGGCGACGTTGAACACCCCGGTCACCTCCGAGGACACCACGCGCCGGATGACCGCCACGACGTCGGTGTCCCAGATGAACACGAACGGCGACGGCGCCCCCGACACCTTGAGCAGCCGCGGCCAGCCCCACAGCGCGGTGATCTGGTTGTCGACCCGCTCCCCCAGGATCGTCCCGATCCGCAGCACCACCTGCTCCAGCCGCGGCGCGCTCTCCCGCAGCCCGGCCAGCATCTCCTCGACCTGCCGCTTGTGGTCGGCGTAGGCGAACTCCGGGTTCCCCCGCAGCGGGTGGTCCTCGGTCAGCCACTCCGGGTTATCCGGGTGGTACCCGTATGCCGCACCGCTGCTCGACACCACCACCCGCCTCACCCCGTGGGCCAGGCAGGCGTCCAGCACGTGCTTCGTCCCCTGGACGTCGACGGCGTACTCCCGCTCCCGGGTCGACCCCTTGCCCGGGGTGACGATGGAGGCCAGGTGCACCACCACCTCGGGGCGATACTCCCCCACCACGCGGTCGACCGCGGTGGCGTCGGTGACGTCCATGACCTCGTGCCGGGCGCCGCTGACGGGAGCGGACGGCATACGGACGTCGGTGGCGACCACCTCGTGGCCGTCGGCGACCAGCCCGGGCACCACGGACGACCCGAGGAACCCCGAGGCACCGGTGACGAGCACCCGCGTCATACGGCTAGGACCTCCGGCTCGGGCTCCGGCGCGGAGCGCCGCTTCCACACCGCGGCAACGGCGAGCCCGGCGATGATGTCCCAGATCCCCCACCACGCCGCGACCAGCGCCATGCCGCCGAGCCCGTCGAAGTAGGTGAACACCAGCAGCAGGCCGAGCCCGGCGTTGCGGATCCCGACCTCGAAGGTGGTCGCCTTGACGCTGGCGACCGGCAGCCGCGCGGCCTTCCCGATCCCGTAGCCCAGGGCCAGGGCCAGCGCGTCGTGGAGGAACACCGCGAGCAGCACCAGGCCGATGTAGGCGACGAAGACGTCCCAGTTGTTCGCCACCCCGACGACGATGATCGCGGTGAGCCCGAGGAACGCGACCGGCCCGACGAGCCGTTGCCCCACCGCCGCCACCCGCGGCCACCAGGTCACGACAGCCAGCCCGATGACGAACGGGATGCCGATCACGAGGCCGACCTCGGCGAGCATGTTGAGCGGGCTGACCTCGATCCGGCGCAGCAGCTCCTGACCGGTCGGGTGCAGCCCGCCCCAGAAGGCGAAGTTCAGCGGCATCAGCCCGATCGACAGCACGTTGCCGACGGCGGTCATCGACACCGACAGCGCGACGTCGCCGCCGGCGCGGTGGGTGAGGATGTTGGACACGTTCCCCGGCGGGCAGCAGGCCACGAGGATCAGGCCGAGCGCGAGCGACCCGCGCAGCCCGAGCAGCAGGGTGAGCAGGAACGTGATGCCCGGCAGCAGCAGGAACTGGGCGATGACCGCGACCGCGATCGCCCCGGGCCGGCGCAGCGCGGCGCGGAAGTCCTCCATCCGGGTGTCCAGCGCCACCCCGAGCAGGATCAGCCCGATGACGATCCGCAGCGTGGTGAGCGAGCCCTCCTCGAAGGCGATGGTGATCGCGTCGACGTCGTTCACCTCGCCACCCCCAGGGCCTCGATCTCCTTGCGCACCGCACGGCGGTAGGCGTCCTTGTTGACGTAGTAGGCCATCCGCTCCACCCCGAGGTAGCGGTAGCCGCCGGACAGGTCCGGCCGCGGCCCGGCGACCCGCGCCTCGAACTCACGCGCCTTCTCCGGCGCCCGCTGCCGCGCGACGAGGTACGACGCGACGAGCTCGGCCTGCTCGTACCTCCCCTGCCAGCCGATCCCGGCGGCCTCGATCATCCCGAGGACGAACAGGTTGGGGTCCTTGTCGGTGAAGATGTTGAGGTAGAGATCCGGCGCCGGCCCGGTCCAGTTGAGCCAGGCCCGGTCGATGAACGGGTAGTGCAGCCGGTAGCCGGTGGCCAGCACCACCACGTCATACGGGTGGCGGGACCCGTCGCGGAACACCACGCCGTCCCCGTCCAGCCGCTCCACGTCCGGGCGGACGGTGATGTCGCCGTGGCCGAGGTGGTGCAGCACCAGGCTGTTGACGATCGGGTGGGACTCGTAGAGCTTGTGGTCCGGTTTGGGGAAGCCGAACCGGGTCGGGTCGCCGGTGAACAGCCGCAGCAGCCGGGAGTCGATCGCCTGCTTGAGCCGCGCCGGCAGCGGCCGGCCCTGGTTGAGCGTGTCCGCGGGCCGGCCCAGGACGTACTTGGGCACGAAGTGGTACCCGCGCCGCACGCTGAGGTCGACGCTGGCGGCGTGGTGCACCGCGTCCACGGCGATGTCGCACCCGGAGTTGCCCGCACCGACGATGAGCACCCGCTTGCCGGCGAACACCTCAGCCCGCTTGTAGGCGCTGGTGTGGAACATCTCCCCGTCGAAGCTCCCCGGCAGGGTCGGGACGTTCGGCTCGCTGAGCGTGCCGTTGGCGATGATCACGCCCGTATGCCGCTCGCTCGCCTCGCCCTGCGGCCCGCGGCTGGTGACCAGCCACCCGCCGTCCCCGGACGGCTCCACCTTGGTGACCTCGGTGCCGAACCGGTAGTTGCGCCGCAGGTCGAAGGTGTCGGCGAAGGCACGGAAGTAGGCCAGCAGCTCGCGGTGACCGGGGTAGTCCGGTGTGCCCGGCGGCATCGGGAACTCGGCGAACTCGGTCGTGGTCTTGCTCGAGATCAGGTGAGCCGAGTCGTAGACCGTGCTGCGCGGCCCGTCGATGTCCCACAGCCCGCCGACGTCCGTGTGCAGCTCGTACCCGGTCCACGGCAGCCCGTGCCGGTCCAGGTTCCGCGCGGCCGCCAGACCCGTCGGCCCGGCGCCGATGATCGCGTAGGTTTCCTCGGTCACGACGGAGGAGTCTGGCAGACGGCACGGTTCTGGCGACGGGCCGACACCTCGGATAACGAGCCCGGGCTCCTGACGCTCCGATCCCAGCTTGGTGCAGCCTCTCTCCCCTTGAGGGCACAATGCGGGAATGGGCGACTCACACCTGGTTGACGCAAGCGCGCTCGCGGCCGTGGATCGTTCACGGCCGGCCCCAGACATGAACATTGCGCGCGAGGTCAGCCCAGTGTTCGAGCAGATGCTGGGCGCAGGGCGCTCGGTTATCGATCCCTCCACCGTGATCTGGACGGAGGCGGCCGCAGAAGAACTCCGATCCAGGATCGAGGACAACCCGATCCTCGGGACGGATCAGGATCAGTGGGTGAAGCTCGATCAGCAACTCCGTGGCGCACCCCGCGAGGTCATCATCCTCGCGGCGGAGATCGTCTTGCTCCGCGAGCACCCAGTGTGGAACGTTCTTCCAGCGACGCGGAAGGCTCATGTAGAGCGCGTGTTAGCACATCTCGAGTCTCCCGTCACCATCCCCGAGTCAGTCACGGCTTGGCTCAATCGCCCTACGTACATCGCGGGTTTCGCACCCGGATCTTGGTACAACGGCGCGCTGTGGCGTCACCTCATCTGGGCGGCCACCTTCGTCCGTCACTGGAACCAGCTGACAGATTCGGAGCGCGACGCAGCTCGGACGGATCCGTGGCAGTTGCAACGTGTCATGCTCGAGTCTGGAAGCGACAGATCCGACATCCGGAACGCTTGGCAGTTCCTCGCCCGCCCGGATACCTTCGAGCCCATTGCTTCGGCCTCGATGAAGCGCAAGATCCGCGACGGCCTGCAGGACAGGATCGGAGGATCCTCCGGAGACACGCCCGAGGCCATCGACCGAGACCTCCTCGCCATTCGAGCGGCCCTGGCGAAGGAGACTGAAGGGCCCTTTCACTTTTGGACACCTGGAATTAAGGAGTTGTGGACTCCGCGTCCCGCCGCAAAATCCCTCGACAGCGCGTCCGGCACACAGACCCAGGAGGAACCCAGACCTCGCCACTACTGGTTGTATTCACCCGGACCCCGGGCCTCGGAATGGGACGAGTTCTCTAGCGCCAACATCATGGCCCTCGGCTGGGACGAACTCGGCGACCTGGCGTCCTATCCAAACCGAGAGGCCATCCGCCAGGCGCTAGATCCTGGAGGGATCGGTCCCTCGAAGAGGAACGCGGTCCTCGCTCTCTGGCAGTTCCAGAACGAGATGGCCGTCGGAGACATCGTCTACGCGAAGCGCGGGCGGCGCGAGATCGTCGGGCGCGGCGAGGTCGTTTCCGAGGCGCGCTTTGAAGCATCCCGGTCGTCCTATCGACATGTCCGCTCTGTGAGGTGGACCCACAAGGGTTCCTGGCACCACCCCGGGTATGCGGCGACGAAGACGCTGACTGACATCACGTCAGACCACGACTATGTCGCGGACCTTGAGGAACTCGTGACGGGGGAGGGATCTGAGCCCCTTCCTCCAGCTCAGCCCGTCCCGCCTTATGGCAAAGCGGAGTTCCTAGACGAGGTCTACCTGTCCGAAGAAATCTACGAGCGGCTGCGTTCGTTACTCGACCGAAAGAAGAACGTCATCCTCGCTGGCCCACCTGGAGTGGGCAAGACATTTGCTGCCAAACGACTCGCCTACTCCGTCATCGGCAGCAAGGACCCGAGCCGACTCCAGATGGTGCAGTTCCATCAGAGTTACTCCTACGAGGACTTCATGATGGGATTCCGCCCCAACGAGAGCGGAGGATTCTTCCTCAACGAAGGACCTTTCTATCGGTTCTGCGAGGAGGCTCGAAGTGACGATGTTGACCGACCATACTTCTTCATCATTGATGAAATAAACCGCGGGAACATCTCTAGAATCTTCGGCGAACTCCTGATGCTCATCGAGGCGGATAAACGAGGCCATGAACTTCGCTTGCTGTACAAGAATGCGACATTCTCTGTCCCCCCCAATGTCTACATCATCGGAATGATGAACACAGCCGATCGGAGCCTCGCAGTCCTCGACTACGCTCTCCGACGACGCTTCGGCTTCTTCCAGATGAGACCCGCCTTCGAATCGGACGGCTTCAGGCGGTGGCAGCGAGAGCTGGCGAGCAGCAGGCTGGACGCACTCGTCGCAACAGTTGTCGAACTCAACAAGGCGATCGCGGACGACCCGGCACTGGGACCGGGCTTCGCCGTCGGGCACAGCTACCTGACCCAAACCCGTGAAGACGTTGCGGACGACGACTGGCTGGACTCCGTCGTGGAAGACGAGCTCATTCCCCTCCTGGACGAGTACTGGTTCGACGAGCCGACCAAGGCCGAGGACTGGGCCAGAAAGCTTCGAGCTGCACTCGATGCCTAGCAACGCCATCCTCATACGCAACATCTACGTGATGCTGGCGTACGCGTGCCGGGCCATCCGGCACGGGAGTCACGAGCGCCTCGCGACCGAACGCTTCGATCACGTCCACGACCTGTTCGCGGAGATCCTCATACAGGGGGTCGGCACTCAGATCAAAAGGGGGCTACACCGGGATTACGTGGACAGGACGGCCACCTTGGCCACGGTGCGCGGCAAAATCGACGTTCCGCGCACTGTCGCTGCGCGCTCTGTGGCACCAGGCAAGTTGGTGTGCGAGTTTTACGAGTACCAGGCCGACACTCCACATAACCAGGCCCTCAAATGTGCCATGGTCCTCTTGATCCGTCACGGCGACGTCTCCGCTCAGCGTCGGGACGAGCTACGGCGACTTCTCGCCTACCTCGACTCAGTCACGCTGATTGCACCATCCGCTATTCGCTGGGGTGCCCTCACCTACCACAGAGCCAACGCCTCCTATCGGCTCCTGCTCGGCGTGTGCGAACTCATCGTTCGAGGGCTCCTCATCACGGAGGAAACGGGAGAGGTCAAGCTGGCTTCCTGGGTCTCCGACGAGGCGATGAGCAATCTCTACGAGCGGTTCATTCGGGAGTACTACGCGTTTCACCATCCCGAGCTCTCACCTCGAGCGTCCACAGTGGCTTGGGACTACGACACCTCTGCTGCAGAGGCAGTTGGCTTGGAGCAACTGCCCACCATGCGTACCGACGTCACGCTACGCCGGGGGATACGCACCCTCATCATCGACGCCAAGTACTACGCCCGATCACTCCAGGTCAGCGAGTGGGGGAAGGAGTCCGTCCACTCGGCGAACCTGTACCAGCTCCTGACGTATGTGAAGAACGCGGACGTCGCACGGGACGGCTCAGTGAGCGGCCTCCTCCTGTATGCCAGGACCGAGGCCCCTGCGCAACCGGATCTAGACGTCCGCATACAGGGCAACCGCATACGCGCTCACACCCTCGATCTCAACCAGCCCTGGGGGCGCATTCGCGATCAGCTCGAGGACTTCGTCAGGATGCTTCTCGACTCCAGCCACCGGTGGCCTCGTCCAAGCACCCGGGGCCTGCGCTCCTGACGGGGAACAGTGCCGGTGCGGTGCCTTACCGCCAGGGCTTTCTTGTCGAACCTCGAACCCAGTGAAGCAGGGCCTGTGATCTTACGTCGGTCAGGCACCTGTCGTTGTGGTCCAACGTCGGCTAAGGCATGCTTCTCGCACCATCAGTCGGGTCGGGCTGCGGTGTCGTCTCCGCTCACCGCCCAGGCCCCTACGGCGTGAGGGAGCGTCGAACGTGTTCTTCATTGTGAAATTCAACTCCCGCTTGTATGCGGCCACCCGGCCCACAGTCCTTGCCGTTCAAGCCGGAGATGTCCGCACCGCCCTGCGGACCGCGCCATCAATGGGATTGCAGGCATCTCAGCTCGCCCAAGACGCCCTCGGTAGGGCACACGGGGCCATCATCTCGGGGAACGATCAGCTCTACTTCCAGATGGCGCAGATCGCGCAGGCATTCGTCAACGCCGCCTCGGAGCTCGTACAGGCTGCACGTAGCGACGGCACCTACGACCCGGTTCAGTACCAGGCAGGAGCGCGGAGCCTGGCCTACGCGGTGTCGAAGCTCGGATAGCCTCTGCTTACGCCGAAACCCGTGCCTACTGCTGGTCGCCAACTATCCCGCGGCGCGGTCCCGAGCATTGCGTGTCGACGCCCGTTTGCCTAACTCATCTCTCGGCCGTCGCTACGCTTCGCTGGCTTGGAAGACGCCTCCGAAGCGCTCGTGGATAAGCTGCTCGCGCGTAGCAAAGGCCAGAGCCTTCTCGACCCGTGCCATCGTGCGCGGTGTTCTGCGCCGGTAACCGAACACGCCCAGTGCTTCCCTGGCGAGTTCGTCCTTGGTCAGTCCTCCCGTGGCCCGGCACAGGCTCCGTATGGCATTCGCCATCTCTCGTAGCGGAATGTGCGCGATATCGCGCTCTGGCTCCTCGGATCGACGGAAGCCCCGCCAAGCGTTGACATCGTCCCGCCCGTCCCAGATGACATCTCTCTCGTCTCGGAGACGCCAACCCGTGGGGACACAGCGCAGGATGTCGTTCGCACGATCCTGGCTCACCCGATAGAGGTCGAAGGACGCCGCGACCAACTTGGCAAGCCTTTCCTCGTGGATGGGCCCTTCGGTGGCGACGACATCCTTGATCACAGCCGTTACCTGCTGGCGGGCCCAACTCGCCGGCAGGTCATCCAGCGTCGAGCGCGGCCCCAGAGGCTCCGGGTTCCACGCCTCGAACGGTGCCTCTTCGGGAAGGCGGGCCGGCGACTCCGACACGTTCGTGTTGAGCGGTTCACGGGTGCCCTGCGCTTCCGGGACGAGGGAGACCGACGCGATGGGTTGGAACATCGCGTCGTCCGATGCCGGTGCGTCCGACTCGTCCGTCACCGAGCGTGGCCCATCATCGCCAGCCGGCCGCGTCTGCGCAGGCACGGACCTCGTAGTACGAGGCACCTCGCCCCCGGTGCGCCGAGCATCCTCGAGCACCCTCATGAGGCGGTCGACGACTCCCGCTGGGTCTTCCAACCAGGCTGGCATCCACACGCGCGCGACCGCGGGCCAACCCAGCATGTGGTGGAGCACCGTGACGGGGAGGCCATCACGATCGCCGACGGTCTGCCTGCCTGCCCAGCCCGGCCCGTCGAGGATGACAGCGACCAAGCGCCGATCTGGTTCGGAAGCGTGCGCGAGGGTGAGGTCGACTCTGAAGTCGGACAGGCCGACATCGGTGGCGACTGCGACGCCCTTGGCACGCAGCGCCGACGCGACATCCTCCCGGTGACGATCGACCTCGCCCTTGCTCCGGATCTCCTCGGCGAGGCGGGCCGTTCCTGCCGCTGCGAGCTCAAGGTACTCCTTGAGGTGCTTGATACCGAGTGAGGACGTCTCCTCCGCGCGGAGCTGTGAGGGGTCGAATGAGGAGTAGATGACTACCTGGCGCCGGGCCCGGGTGATCGCCACGTTGAGCCGGCGCTCTCCGCCCTCCTTGTTCAGCGGTCCGAAGTTCAGCGGCAGCACGCCACGCTCGTTGACGCTGAACGCGGTGGAGAACAGGATCACGTCCCGCTCGTCGCCCTGAACGTTCTCGAGGTTCTTGACGAACAGTCCCTCCTCCGCCGAGTCGAGGGCCTCCGCCATCCGCGGGTCCTCGTGGTCGCGGATCAGGCCCTCGATGTAGGCCCGCTGCTGCTGGTTGAAGGTGACCACGCCCACGGAGGGGCTTCCCTCACCTTGGTGGGCATCAAAGCGCCGCTGCAGGTCCTTGACGATGGCCTCGGCCTCGACCGGATTGGTGCGCAGCAGCTTGCCCCGGCCGGAACGGTGGAAGGTGCCATTCACCCGGACCAGGCTGATCCCATAGCCATCTGCACCCGGATCCGCGGCCCCGGCCGACGGTGCCGGGAACGACGAGAGCCTGCCCTTGTAGTAGTTGCGGTTGCTGAAGGCGATGAGCGACTCGTCCTGGCTGCGGTAGTGCCAGGAGAGCCAGTGTCGGACCAATCGTGCCTGCACCGCTTCGGACAGGATGCTCTCCTGGTCCTCGACAGCCATCGAGGCGCCCACCACCTCGTCCTCCTGGTCGTCGGAGACGATCGAGGACTCGGCGAAGGAGGTGGGTGGCATCTGCTTGCTGTCGCCGACGATCACGACGGACTTCGCCCGGCCGATGGCGCCGATCGCGTCGGCGACGCGGATCTGCGATGCCTCGTCGAAGACGACGATGTCGAACAGCCCGGCCTGCGCGGGGAAGAAGCGAGCCAGGGAGTCCGGGCTGACGAGGACGCAGGGCATGAGCTGGGTGATGAGGTCTCCGTACTGCTGCAGCAGCGGACGCACGGCCAGGCCGCCGCGACGCTTCTCCAGCTCGCGCTGGAGCGCCCCGATCCGACCGGACGTGCTGCCGACGAGGAACGGCCGGTGGTGCAGGATCTCCCGCTGGATCTGCCCGGGTAGGAGACCACGCACCACGGTGCTCGAGCTGGCGAAACGGTCGATGACCCGCTCGTGGGACGTGGGGTCGAAGGCGTCCAACCCCGAGGCTGCCTGCCGCTCGCGAAGCGACGCGTCGGCAACTCCTCGGTCAAAGGCCCGGGGCGCCTCGTCCGCCTCCACCTCGCCCGTCAGCAGCAGGTTCTGCGCCTCGGTCATCCCGGCGTCGGCCAATGGTGCGAGGTGGGCGCGAAGCTCGAGCCACCGTCGGAGGGAGGGCAGTCCCGGCTGGTCGCTCTTGCGCAGCGACTCCGTGTCCTGCCACCGCCGGACGAGACCGTCGGCACCCGCCCACACCCGCCACCCGTCCTCGTCGACACCGAGGGCGGCCTGCAGGGCGCGCAGGGCTTCGACGAGCGAGGACAGGCGGGTCACGACCTCGTGCGGCACCGGCTCGCCCGAGGAGACGAACTCGCGCAGTGCGGGGACGAAGTCGTTGGAGCTCGCCTGGGCGACGGCTACCTGACGCCCCGCCCAGGAGAGCCACTCGACCTGGCTCCGCAGCAGCTGCTGGCCACCGTCGGTCAGGGGGTTCCAGGCCTCAGGCACGACCAGCCCCGGGACCTGGGCCACCTTGCTGGCCAGTGCGGCCACGGCCGTCTGGACCTGGAGCAACGCTCCGGTCAGCTCGACCACCTGCTTGTGGTGGACGGTGGCCCCCGGCTTGAGGCCCGGTTGCAACTGCTCGACCACCGCCATGAGGCGCTTCTTGCGCCCCCACCAGCTGGAGGAGGCAGCTGCCCGTGCCTGAGCGTGCAGATCGGCCAGGGGCAGGTGGATGGCCTCGGGTGTCGCGACATCCAGCCCTGGGTGGGCAGCCGCGGCGAACGCCTGCACCTCCGCCTGCAGCGCGCTGGTAGCGCCCTGCCACCGCGGGGTCTGCGTCTCGTCCAGCAGCTCGAGCGGCGGACGCTGGGCGCGGGCCATCTGGGTGAGTGACTCCAGGTCCCCCACCGTCTTGGCCGCGAGGACGGCACGACCGAGGCGCCCGGTGTCGGGGAGGGACTGGGCGATCTCGGTGACGGTACGGGCAGCCGCCACCACGTGATCCCACGACGGGTCCGCGACAGAGTCCACGCGAACCATCCCCCAGGGGTGGACGCGACGCGGCCTTGCCGGGGCCGCAACGTCCGGCAGGCTGACCAAGAGACTCCGGATGCGCTCGCGCTGGGGCGTGGCCTCGGTGGTGAGCAGTCGCTCCGGCACCGGCAGGGGGCGGCTGACGTCACTGAGCGCCAGCTGCCGTGTGTGGGCGCTGTAGAGCGAGAGCCCGGCACCGTTCTCCTCGTGCAAGCGGTCCCGGTACCGCCTGAGGGCACGCGTCGCGGTGGCCAGCTCCTCGGCTGCTGCGCTGAGGCCCTCCTGGTCGACGACCGCCCGGTGCTCGAGGGCCTCCTTGATCTGGGCGCGAACGGCCGCCGGCTTGCTGCCCTTGTCGTGCAGGTCCAGGCTGAACGGACCCAACCCGACCTGGTCCATCCGTGTCTTGACGACGTCGAGCGCGGCCCTCTTCTCAGCGACGAACATCACCCGCTTGCCCTCGGCCAGACACCGCGCGAGAAGGTTGGTGATCGTCTGCGACTTGCCCGTGCCGGGCGGCCCCTCGAGCACGAACGTCCGACCCTTGAGCGCCTCCGCGACGGCCCGAAGCTGGGAGGCGTCCGCGGGGATGGGGCACTTGGCCGCCAGCTCGTCGAGGTCGATCTGGTCCTCGTCGCCAGCCGCTGCCGGGTCGACGAACTCCTCGGTCGGCGTGTGCGCCAGGTGGGTGGCCAGGGGGTTCTTGAGGAGCTCCTCCCAGTTCTCGTCCAGGTCCTTCCAGAGCCGGAACTTGGCGAACTGGAGGATGGACAGGTGCGCGGTGTCCCGGACGTGGAAGGGCAGCCCCTTGGCGACAAGCGCTGAACGGACAGCACGAAGGGTCTCGTCCAGGTCGATGCCGGACAGGTCTTCTTTGGGCTCGGCCAGCTCCGGGATCGTCAGCCCGTGCGTCTGCTTCAGCTTCTCCAGCAGGCAGTAGTTCGGCGTGCTGCCCCCGGCCTCGTCGAGAGACAGCCGGTATGACGTGGAGTCCCCCCGTCCCGTCGCCTTCAGCTTGACCGGGACCAGGATGAGGGGTGTGTCCAGGCTCCGGCCGTCCAGCTCCCAGACGAGGGTGCCGAGCGCCAGGTAGAGATTGTTGGCGCCGGTCTCTTCCTCGATGGTCCGGGCCTTGAACGCCAGGGAGCGCAGCCGGGTCGCGTACGTCGCCGAGCTGACGTCCGTGTAGGCGGAGAGGTTGCGGGCCAGGGTCTCCTCGAGCTGCGCCGCGGGCAGGTCACGTCCCCATCTGATGCCACGCGCCTGGTACACCGCGTCGACGTGGTCAGAGGGCAGGAGTCGCAGCTGTCGGCCGGAGTGAACGAGGTCCTCCAGTGTCCCGAGCTTGCCCGGGGGCACGACCAGCTCCACGGCATATCGCGTGCTGAAGTTGATCAGCCGGTTGCGAAGGCTGAGGTCGAGCAAGGAGTTCTTCCACTTCGTCACCCGCGCCGGCTCCTTGGCGCGGGACTCGTCCGCGGGAGACGACGGCGTCGCTCCCCCGACGAACTGCGGCATGGGCGTGCTGTGCTGCACCGGGTGGTACTCGACGACCTGGACCTCGCCGGTGGGGAGGCGGCGCCGCGAGGGTAGGGCCACGATCCCGTTGCGCCGGGCAACCTGGACATCCAGGATGCCCAGGACCTCCTGGGTGCGAACCGCATGCTCGCGAGCGGCGGCGACAGCGTCATCGAACCGAGCGTTCTTTCCCTCGGTGAGGAGAGTCGTCTCGACCACGTTGAGGACGCCCAGGTCGAGGAGGTTGACCATCGGGGAGGCGTCGGACGACGCAATGCCGTCGAGCTCGAACTCCTCCCGCCAGTAGCCCACGAAGGCGTGGCCCTGAACGACCCAGATGAGGGGCCGGATCCCGGCTTGCTCCAGTCCGGCAGCCAAGACCACCGCGGTGTCCAGGCAGGTCCCCACACGACCGTCCAGCACCTCTTCCGGTGTGCGGATCTTCTGGCCCACCTCGGACCAGCTCGCCGGTGGGCTGGCATAGCGGATGTTCCGAGCCTGCATCGCCTCGTACACGGCCCTAACGATCTGGTCGACGCGCTCAGGCCCCGACTGGTATCCCTCGATGGCCGAGCTGCCTGTCCCGTCGCGAAGGATCGCTGCCGCCTCACCCAGGAGGGTCTCGATCTGCGGGCTGTTGGGCATGACATGCGCGGCGAGCATCTCGACGCCCAGACCGAGTGGCTGCCCCAACCACTGACGCCCCGCAAGAACGGTGACGTCTCGCTCAGCCGATGCCAGCGAGCGGTCTCCATGGGAAACCACCGCGGACAGGGTTGCGCTTCGCCTCTCCTCGAGATCGAGCAGGGTGGCGGCGTCCACGCGCAGGTCGACGTCATCGACAACAACGTGGCCCTGCTCCGGGAGATCGACGAGCAGCGTGCATGGTCGGCTGAGCACGCCCTCGGCGTCCCGGATGGTCAACGAGACCTCGGCACCGTCGATCGCCGGACCGGTGTTCGTGAGCCGGAGCTCCTGCACCGGTCGGATGTCGTTGTGAGCCATGGCGAGGCTCACGACCGGTGAGGCAGTCAGGTCGATGGTGACGGTTCCAGGCGTCGCGCGGACAGCAGGCTCCACCCCAAGTTCAACCACAGCGTCCCTCTCGTTGTAGTCGTGGTCCGACGGACCGTAGCCGTCGACCCCGACAGTGCGAGGGCGCCGGCGCTCTCCCTGGGGGTGGATGTTTCCGCCTGGCACAGCGGCAGTCAAGGACGTCTGATCATCGTTACCAAGCGGTGACGTCACACCAGTGCAGCCCGAGACTGAGCCAGGCTTGAGCGATCAACCTCGACATTCAGCTGACGAGAACTGCCCACTTGCACGGTTCTCCGAGACCACCTTGCCATCGATGCTGATGCGACACATGACCCACCCTGAGTCGTCCACGTGCACAACCATGAGGTAGGGCCGATCGGCGACGGAGCGCATCGCAATCTCTTGTTTGAAGGGAATGGGGGGTTGCTGGTTCGAGTTGCCGGTCGGCGTTACGAAATGCACGCGCGGACTCCGAACCCCTGTTGAGCCCAGGACCTCGTAGGTCACGGTGATGTCCTTGTAGACATCGACGTACTCGACGGGTTTACGCGCGGGCGCCGGCTCACTCTGAGCGCATGAAGCAACGGTCAAGGCGAAGATGATAGCCACCAATATCGGCGCGCCCACACTTCTCAACATGCCGGGAGACTAGCGGACCCCTCGAATGCGCTTCCTTCCTGACCGTTGCGCGCTAAGTCGACGAGTGCAGACCGCCTGCGGCGAGAGGCACCGTTTATTGCAGCAGATCGGCAACGCTACCCTCTAGTCCGCACTGTCCTGGGCGTGCTGGTGCAGAAGAGGAGACGCCTGACCCGACCACGAGACCGCGAGAACGTCCCGCGCGCGCGTGGCCGCGACATACAGCAACGACCGCTCACGCAGAAGCGCGTCCTGCTTGTCGGCCTCGCTGGTCTCGTACTCGTTGAGCGACTGCGGAACCTGACCGTCCTTGACCCCGAACAGCAGCACCCGGGCGAACTCGGTTCCCTTGGCCCGGTGCATGGTCATGACCACGGGTGCGCCCGGCTTCACCGACTCGCTGTCGACGGCGCGCACCTCGACGCCTCGCTCTGCCAGCCCGGCGACGACCCGGTCGCGCTGGTAGCGGTCGCGCACCAGGATCGCGATGGTCTCCGGCGCCGGAGCGCCCTCGCCGGTGACCCAGTCCCGGATGAGCCGGGCCGCCTGGTCGAGCTCCTCGGTCATCGAGGCGCACGGCAGGAGCATGGGCGTCGGCCCCGACCGCGCCGAGCGGTAGGTGCTGTGCTCCTCGGGCTCGCCTTCCAGGTCGACGTAGTCGGCCCCCTCGAGGATCCCCATGGCCCAGCGCAGGTTCTGGTAGGTGGTGCGGTAGTTCAGCGTCAGACGCCGGGAACGACCGCGGGTCTCGATCCCCAGGTGCGACAGGGTCACCTTCTGCCCGTAGATGCGCTGGTGGGAGTCCTCCGCGATGAACAGGTCGTTCGGCCCCGGCTCCACCAGCGCACGCAGCAGCTGCCAGTGGGCCGGAGTGAGGTCCTGCCCCTCGTCCACGAGGACGTGGTCGAACAGCCGCCCGTTCCCGGGGGCCACCTCGTTGAGGTACTCGGCGGCGACGCTCGCCACCTCGGGGAAGTCGAGGGTGCCGCGGGCCCGGGACATCGCGCGGTACCGCTCGATGACGGCCCACACCGTCGCCCTCTGCTGCCGGTTGAGGGAGACTCCCCTCCCCCGCCGAGGCACGCGGAAGTACGACTCCTTGTCGGTGATGTGCCGCGGCAGCACCACCATCGTGTACTCGGCCGCGAAGAACGCAGGACTCCTGAGGTTCTCCGGCAGGTCCCTCCCCGCGGCGGCGATAGCGTCGGCCCAGGCGTCACGTTCCGTGCGTCGGGAGGCGTCCACCGTGGCGGCGCCCAGCACCCGCTCAGCAGCCGGGGCGGCCGCCTGTCCGGCCTCCTTCAGGACCGCCCGGGCCAGCGCGTCGATGCCGCTGATCCGCACGCCGGGTCGCCCGAACTCGTCGACGATCGGCACGTCGGGGTCCAGCGTGCGCATGTCGCGTTGCAGGGCCTCGGCCAGGTTGCGCGTGAACGTGGTCAGGAGCACGCGGGGCCGGTTCGGCTGGACGGCCAGGCGGCGGGCCCGGTGCAGGACCACCACCGTCTTCCCGGTGCCGGCGCCCCCGGTCACCTTCGCAGGGCCGTTGTAGTCACGGTCCACGTACTGGCGCTGGAGGGGGTGGAGGAAGATGCGCCAGGCGGCGAAGTCGGTGTCCTCGATGACCCGCCGCAGCTCCTCGTCGTCCTCGATCCAGGCGAACGTCAGACGCCCTGCGGGGTGCTGGAGTCCGCGGAGCAGCTGCTCCTCCTCGGTGCCCGAGGTGTCGACCTCCTCCTGGATGCTGAGCCGCTCGCGCACCTCCTCGAGGGACATGCCCGTGCTCAGGTCGATGAGCGCCAGGCCCTGCCAGTCAGCGGGCGCCTGCCCCGCGAGCGCCAGCACGTCCTCCTCGTCGGTGATCTCCATGGCTCGGGCGGCGAAGTCCTCGTCGAGACCCAGGCCGGTCAGATCCGTGACGGAGAGCCCGTATGCCGCCAGCAAGGAAGTCCTGGCGGTCACCTCAGGCTGTGGCTCCGGCCGTGCCTCAGGCCGCTCGACCGCGGTGGTCGGCTCCGGGACGGCGTCGGGTTCCACACGACGGATCTCCGCGATCCCGGACACCGGGTTGACGCGCAGCGTGGTGCGCTGGGCCTCACGGATGGCCTCGTCATGCGGGTAGATGCCGTGGAAGACGTAGGTGACCGTCTCCTTGTCGGCGATCTTGAACAGCACCGCCCGGTAGCCGTCGTCCACCCGTCCGGTCCGCACCCGCGGGTCGACGGAGTTGACGATCGGCTCGATGTGCAGCCCGGGCAGCGTGTCGTCGGTCGACAGCTTCTCCAGGAAGGCGAAGGCCTTCTTCTTCAGGGTCGGCTCGACGGGCCGGTCCTGCTTCGCCATGACGATGGTGGGCATCAACGGCCTTTCTGGCTCAGTGCGGCGGAGATGGCATCGGGGCTGGGCTCGACCACGGTCCAGCCGGCGTCGCGGAGGGCGTCAGAGGACTCCTCGTCCGGCTCGAGCAGGACGCCGACCTTGGCCTCGGGCCAGGCCAGGTCGACGGGCAGCCCGTCCACCTCGAAGCCGACCTCCGGGACGGGGAGCCCCAAGGATGCGAGCTGGAGAGTGAGCTCTGTCTCCGCCGTGGTGAGTGCGAGGTCCTTGAGGGTCGCCCAGTCTCCCACCAGCTGCTGGAGACGGTCCTCCACGTCGCTGCCCTTCTCCTCCAGCTCGCCGGCCAGCGTGCGGGTCGTGACGGTCACAAAGGCCTCTGGCGTGACGGCGTTGGAGATGCGCAGCCACTCTCGCCACGCCTCCTTGTGCGTCGGTTGCTCCAGCGCTTCCGGTCGGTCGTCGAGCATGACGACCGTCTCGATCTGCTGCGGTCCGGTCAACCTGCTCACCACGACGAGGTGGTCTCGCTGCCACAGCGCTCCCGGAGCATCACCGGGCAGGGGCTTGCCGTCGATGACCGCCGCGGCGACCTCGCTCAGCGGCCGGTCTCTCGGAACGCCCAGCGAGGTGGAGCTGATGAGGAAGAGCCAGCCGAGGTTGCGGCTCAGGGCCCGCCGGGGCTCCTTGTCCTCGATCCGTTGCATCCTGCCCAGCAGGATCGCCAACGGACCCTTGCGCAGGTCGTCCACGACCCCCTGGGTGATCCCGCCCGCACTGTTGCCCATCTGGGCGAAGAGCTGCTGAACAGCCTCGGGCCGGAGCCAGTCCGGTGCCGGAACTTCCTTCTCGGTGAGGTCCTCGTGGGTGATGGCCAGCACGGCCTTGCCGGCGGCACGCAGGTTCGCCCGCTTCGTCGTGTCGTCGGCGATGCGATTGTTCTGCCAGTGAGCGTGGTAGAGCCAGCCGTCGGTGAAGATCGCCACCTCCGGCACGTTCGGATCATCGGTCCGGAGCACGAAGTCGGGCTTGGCGCCCTGCATGAGCTCCTGAGGGACCAGTCGCCAGGTCCGACCTCCGGCGAGACCGGTGACCACGAGCTGGTTGCCGTTCTCTCCCGGGATCTCCTTGACGGTCGCTCCCGCGGCGAGCAGGCGCTCGGTGAAGACCGCGCGGAACCGTAGCTCCAGCACGGACTCGTCGTCGTTGACGGGCGGTGGCCCGGTTTCCACCTGCCATCGCATCTGCTCGGGGTCCAGGTCCTCCCAGGTCTCGTGCTTCTCCAGCCTCAGGAGCTGCCGCAGGTGCCGCTCCGCGGAGATGTTGGACAGCAGTTCGATGGAGCGTCCTCGCGAGAAGGGCAGGATGCAACGGTGGCAGGACAGCCGGCCCTCGCGTCGACACTCGCAGCGGGCGATCACGGCATACGCCTTGACGAGCAAGCGCCACACCCGCTCCGGTGAGGCCAGGTCGGCGAGGTAGCCGGTACCCCCGGGCACGAGGTCGTGCAGCAGGAGCGCGTCCCTGGTGCCTTGTCCGTCACCCGCGGGCACGGGCACCGTCTCCACCTGCAGGTGGTCCGGGGCACCGCCGATCTCCTCCCGCAGACCGAGGAGGATGGCTGCGGCCAGGCTCGGCACGGCATACCGGTCCCCCAGCGTCACGCTGACCGGCAAGGTGATGACGACGCCCTGTGTCCGCAGCTCGCGACTGAGTGCGACCGCGCGGGTGTCCTCCTCGTGCCCGTCCCGGTAGCGGCACCAGGGACGGTGCTCGTCGCGTTGGTTGGTGTTGGCGGTGGTGTCGAGCTTGCCGCAGCCGGCACAGACCCGGAAGAGCGAGGTGGCCACGGACTGCCCGGCGATGCGCAGGCTGGTCACGCCGGCTCGGGTCCGCTGGCCCAGGTTGAGCCAGCGGATGTCGACCTTGCGGTAGTGGGTGACACCGAACTCGTCGCCGGTGTGCCACTGGCGCACCACGTGGGCGGGGTCGAGGTCCGGTGCCGTGACGATCGTGAAGCTGGTCTGCTTGCGCTGCTCGTCCTGGTCGTCGATACGGTCCCGGTCGCGTCGCACCTCCGAGTAGACGTGCTCGAGACGGACCACGTCGAAGCGCTGTCCGGTGTCCTTGAGCTGGGCGCTGCCGCACCGGGGGCAGAAGTTGGGACCCTCCTCCCCCTCGTCGATCTCCTTGGCATAGCCGCACTCGGAGCACCAGACCCAGGTGCGCGCGTTGCCGGCGTCCTGGCCCATGTCCAGCCCGTCTATCTTCATGGCCAGTCCACGGGTGTAGAAGGTGGCGCCCGGGGCCAGCTCGCGGAGCGCCTGCGCCGACGCGCGCTGCACGGTCTCCGCCTCGGACTCGAAGGTGCCGGTGTCGGGGTCGACCCAGGTCACCCGGGCCTCCAAGGTCACCATGTCGTCGAGCAGCGTGTAGTTGGGCAGGATGCCCCGCTCCTCCAGGGCCGCGACCCAGTGCTGCGAGCGCAGGTCGGCAAGCTCGCGCTGGGTGAGCCGGTATGCCGCCTCGGCCGCGCGGTAATCCCGTTTGTCGTCCTCGGCCGCGGCGGGGCTCTCCGCCACCGTCTGCAGCCTGGGCAGGGCGTCCTCGATCTCCTGCCGCTGTCGTTCCAGCGTCTCCTCCGCGCGGCGCCACTCCGTGCTCGCCCGGTGCACGAGCGCGCCGAGTGAGTCGTCGGGGTCCCAGTCCGGATTGGGGGTCGCCCACCGGCGCAGGCCCGCCTCGACGTCAGGGTCGAGCCCGTCGAACGTGCCCAGGAAGGCGTCGAGGAACTCCTTCGAACGGTGCCCCGCTACGTCCAGCAGCTTGCCCAGGAAGGACTCCGGGGCCGAGGAGCGGAGGGCGTCGGCCGCCTTGCGCGGCATGCCGACCTCCCCGCTCCGGGCCAGCGCGTCGATGAGCGAGGCGAGGTACTGCCGGCGCAGGATCTCCTCGGCGTCGAGGTAGGTCGCGGGTGGGCGCACCTGACCGTTGATGACCGACAGGGGGTTGCCCAGACGCGGCAGCTGGTCACCGCGGCCGGTGACGAACGCCAGGTTGAGCGCGTTGCCGGTGAGTCGTCCGGCGCGGCCCACGCGCTGGACGTACTTGGCGACGGAGTCCGGCAGCGACGACAGCATGACCGCGGAGAGGTCGCCGATGTCGATGCCCATCTCCAGGGTCGGGGTGGCGACCAGCACGTTGGGTGCGTCCGGGGAGGGGTTGGTGGCCTTGAAGCCCTCCTCGATCGTGCGACGGTCGTCGTCCTTGAGCAGGCTGGTGTGCTCGCGGGCGATGATCCGTCGCATCTCGGAGGAGGCGTAGAGGCGCCGGTAGAAGTTGTCGGACCGGGCCGCCCGCTGCAGCCGACCCGGGCAACGGACGACCGTGCACGGCGCGCCGTCCAGCTGCTCGACGACCTCGGGGGCAGCGGGCAGCTGGTCCTGGCAGGTGTTGCAGACGAGCAGGGTGCGCGCCGACTCCAGGTCCTCCGTTTCCGTGGCCTGCAGGCGGATCGCGGACGGTGGGATGCCGTAGGCCTTGCCCTTGCTCTGCGTCTCGGTCACCTTGAGCACCTCGGCGGTCGCCAGAGCAGCAAGGAGCCGTTCGGCGAGCTTGGCGCCGTGGGGTGCGTTCACACCGAGGCACTTGCTGGCCCAGCGGGCGTACCAGCTCTGCGGCGACCGCACCGGATCCAGTCCGCTCTCCGACGGTCGGTTCAGTGGTGGCCCGACCCGGGGGAAGGCCGGAGCGGCCCGACCAGCGGGGAAGGCCGGCATACCGGTCTTCGGGCGTCCACCCCAGATCCGGTAACGGCGTCCGTCCTCCTGCAGGTACTTGTCCAGCCACTCGTGGGCGATGCCCCCGTTGCGGCGCAACTTCTCCAGGGTCCCTCGGACCCAGGCCAGGAGGTCGTGGTCGTTCACCTCGGCGCCGTCGAGCAGCTGGATCTCGTCGTCCGTCAGGACGCTCCGAGCGATGGTGAGGAGCCTTCGGGCGGGCCCGGCGTCGACCGAGGCAACGATGGACCCGGTCGTCTCCAGGGTGCGACCGAAACCCGACTGCAGCCCGACCTCCAGGGCGGCATCGAACAGGAGTCGACGCTTCACCCAGGTGCGATCACGTCCCGTGACGTCGCGCAGACGCTCCGCCTTCCAGAACCGTTGGAACGGCTCGAGGTCGAGACAGTCGGGTGGGACGAGACGGAACCGCCGGAAGCGGTCGTCGCCGGCCCTGGCGATGACATCGTCGACGAGGGTGTCGAGGGTGGTGGGGATCGACCCGATGGCCTCCCGCAGGGCCGCGCGGAGGGTCATCGCATGCGACCGTGACTGGATGAACCCTGCCCGGTGGGCCGCGTCCTGCACCGAGTCGGTGAAGACGAGCGACTTCTTCTCCCGCGAGTCCAGGGCGGGGTTGCCGAACAGGATCGACAGCGTCACGGACAGCAGGGTCGCCACGGCAGATCCGAGGAACCGGATGCCGTCGGCCTGCTGGCAGGAGGGACAGTCGTCCTTGCTGGCGTGCTCGTCCGCGTTGGGTCCGGTGCGGGTGAGGACCGGGAGGATGCGGCCTTCCTTGAACTTCTGATCGTCTGGATCGGGACGTCGATCAAGGAGCCGGCGCTCGGGGACCGAGAACCATCGGAGTCCCTCGACGTGCTCACCGGCTGCCGCCTTCTCGTCCTCCAGCGGCGCGTGGATCAGCGCCCTGAACCGCCCCTCGTTGCGGGCGTGGTTCCGCCGGATGTCCTCATCGTCCGGCGCCAGGTCGTTGCCGACCGCCGCCAGTCCCACGCCCCAGCCGGAGCGACCACAGTGCCGGCAGTAGATCGCCGGGAAGGAGGCCGCGGGCAGCTCCTCCTCCAGCACCCCGATCCAGGAGCCCTCGTCCCCCCAGTGGAAGTACGGAACAGCCGACGCGACGCGCTGGATCCGGGTCAGCTCGCGCACCCAGAAGCTCAGCTCCACGCCAAGGGCGCGCCTCCCCTCAGTGGCACGGACGTGACTGAGAGCCGCGACGATCCCCTCAAGAGCGCGGAGGCGAAGATACTGGACGACCTCGTCCTCCGTGGCACGGAACAGCTCGTTGACGAGATCCTCGTATGGCGTGGCCCGACGTGCGACGTCAACCAACGTGGCCACGTCGGGATGTGCCTTGACCAGGTCCAGGGGCTGTGTTCCCGGCCGAAGGTCTCCCTCGAACATCGCGCTGAGGACTTCATAGGTGAGGCCTTCGGGGTCTTCCGCGAGCCGTTCGACCTGATCGACGAATTCTTCAAGCTCGGGAACCGTCAGATCACCGACTCGTCGCGGGGTGACTCCGGGAACCAGCGAGGCACTCGCCTGCCACTCCTCCCGTGACAGGAGGCTCTCGGTCACGACGGCGTCGGGAGAGAACCGCTCACCGAAGACCGTGTGGGCGAAGTCGAGCATGGCCGCCGGATCCCCTTCGTCACCCAATGTTGCAGATGTGGCCACGGGGGTGAGGCGACCGAGGGGTCTCCTTCGTGCCTCCTCGGTGATGAGGGGATGCTCCTCCGGCCAGTAGCTCTTGAGGGCCAAGCCAAGCCGGCGTAACAGCATGGCGACGTCAGTTCCTTGGGCACCGTCGTAGGTGTGGAACTCGTCCAGCACGAGGTACTGGAGGGAGAGGGCACTCTGCTTCCAGAGCGGCTGGTCCTCCGCGCGGAGGAGGAGCTGGTCGAGCATCTTGTAGTTGGTCAGCAAGATGTCAGGGGCCGTGTCACGGATGACCGCGCGGTCGGTGATCAACCCCGCATCGGAGACGGTGGTCCGGGACCCGGCTTGATTGCCCGTGTAAATAGCCGCCGTCACCGACCCGAGGGCCGGATCCGTCGTCAGGAGCTGGGTGAGGCGCCTCGCCTGGTCGTCCGCGAGGGCATTCATCGGATACAGAATCAGTGCCTTGGTGCCGGTCACACCTTCGCGCTTAGCTCGGAGGACGTGATCCAGGATGGGGTGCAGGAAGGCTTCGGTCTTTCCTGAGCCCGTCCCCGTCGTGATCAGCGTCGGCTGAGGGCGATCCGCTGGTGGCCGGTCAAGGGTTGTCAGTCGCCGGTATGCCTCGGCCTGATGACGGTATGGCGGGAACGGCGGGCGCCATTCAAGCAAGTGCTCCCAACCTGGATCTGCAGGCCGAAAAGGCAGCCGAAGACGCAGGTAGGGTCCCTTGAAGATCCCGTTGCGAGGGTCTTGCAGGAACTCTTGGAGCGCCCGACGAGGCTCTGGGTCGGCCAATGCGAAGGTCGTCGTCAAATAGTCTACGACCCCTGAAGCAAAGAGCCGCACTTGAAGACTCGGCAACAGTTCTGGCATTAGACATCCAAACGACGTTTGAATTCGGCATAGGCCGCACGCATATCACGTTCACGGTCCAGCGACCTAAACGGCAATTCAAATACATATAAAGCACCACTACCCGGGTGCTTCCAGGCACGCTCCTCAATAGTTAGATCCGCGCCCTTTCTCTGCCACCTTGCAGATATTTCTCTGGGGACTACCCGTCCATTTGCATCGTACACATGCTGACGGCTCTCATAACTATACAGAACGGCAAACTGCGTTCGGTAAATCGCGCACAGATCATCGACTGGTATGCCAAGCCCTAAGGCCACCAACGCATCCAACTCCACCAAGGCATTGCGTCTATCCTCATTGATTCTGAGAGGGACATCGATGCTCCATTCATCCCCCACGTTCCCCAACTCAGGACGATTCCACCTGGGGCGCCCGGCAGCCCAACTATCCGTACAGAAGGTTCGATTCCAACAAGCGGCCCACAGGTCACCGTATGCTTCTGTTACACAGTTCAAACGCAGGGCTCTTAGAAGGATCCATTGCGCAACTTCCTCGTCAACGACCATTGGGAAGCGGTTGAGGGTGGACAGGTAAATGTCGGCTCGCTGAACGCTCCGGACCATGAAATCCGCGATCAGGCTCGACCATATTCCTTCCACGACAACGAGGGACGACAAGCCGTTCCGAGGTGCCCCCGCTGCAGATACAGGGTGAACGTGCGTGGCACCGGGGGGAATAATAGCGGGAATCAGCGTCCTTTCTCCGGTATTATTAGCCATGCGCCTCCACGCGATACGATAATGACGGTGTGCTGGCTCACCAGTATCGAATTTGTCATACGCGGCCTCAAACTCCGAGCGTGAACCAACTGGCGCGTAAGCCACGGGGGGGACTTCGTCCTGCCTCAGCCTTTCCAGGTCAATCGGAGTCCAATCTCTGTGACTCCTCAGGGTCGGATTCGGAAACTTGTAAAACGGTGTCGCCACGTGTAGGTGCGGCCCCTGCAAGATGGCATCTCCCCAGGTGTTGGGCACGTGCCACGTGTGGGCAAAGCGTCCCCGCTGCCTGTCAGCAGTTTCACTCCACCCCCGTGACCCCTGTAGACCTAGTTCGGAAATGCGCCGCTTTCCGGCGAATGTTTGGAGTACGGAGGCAGCGACCGCATTTGTCACAAAGAGCATTCGCGCTTGAAGGTACGATCCATCTGCTTCACCAAGTAGTGAATGCCATCCTCGCAGGGTTGCGTCGGTTACTTCCACGATGCGTGACGCATGGGGTCTGAGATCCCAACTCCCATCCGCGTTCTTCGCGGACGGAGCTTCCCCCGACCCGTCGTGCACTAGGGACCTCTGGGCCGTTTCGGGATGATACAGGCCGCTCGCCATGATGAATCGGATTTCTTCACTCGGCGCGCCATAGATATGGACCCCGTAAGTTACAAGATTCCCTATCTCGAAGAACTTCAGTTCATTGATGAAGTTCCAACTTCGCCTTAGTCTCTTGTAGGCGCGCTCACGCAGCAGCCCTGCCCCATTCTCAGTAAAGTGACCGGCTGGATGGATCAAGGCCGTTGTTCCGCGAGGGGATCCATGTCGCCAAGTCTGTTCCATAAACGACCTGTATAGATTCGGTGGCAGCCCCTGAAGCCCTGGATAGACGCTAGGTGAGCCCAAATACGTTTGAACGGCACTCATCTCTCCAGCACTATCAATGAGCAAATGAGACACTCCTGGGAGCGAGAGGGTTTGCGCTCGCCTTTCTCGGCGTGCGCCTTCACTAGGCTTAAGCTTCAACGCCCACCAAGGGTCACCTTCAGCAAGAACGGCGTCTATGTCCATCTCCGGTCGCACCCACGGGGGATTACCAATCTGCAAGCTGAACCCGCCGCCAGCAAATACAGGGGCGAAATCCAGTTCCCAATGAAAGAAGCCCTGTCGCGCCGCCACCCTATTGGCCACCTTCAGCCAGGGATGAGCATCGAGCACCTCCTGGATGCGCGCCGCTCCGCTGTAGATGAGATCCTCATCTTCCGCCTGCCCCAGTTGCTCCCAGTCGGTGAGATCCTGGAACGTTGGCATCCATGCGCGCCTCTTGTCGCGAGTATCTCGCCCCAACAGCATCGTCAGCGCGTCGAGCCATTGCTCCAAGGTGGGCGGCTCAACGTCGGTTTCTGTGAGCGGCCAGAACCACAGGGCGCACCAAGCATCCATGACGCGCCGAAGACGGCGATAGGCCCCGTTCTCGTCTGCCAGCGACTCTTCGATCTGCTCGCGTGATAGCGCTTGAGTGTTAGTGGGGCGGTCCAGCCCCCAGAGGTCGAGATTGCGCCCCGACTCCGCCTCAGCGATGCGAAGGCGACGCAGGGCGATATGCCACAACTGCTCTGCACGTTGCGACAAGGAGAGGAGGACCTCCACCTGCTTCTTGGTCGGTGTCCGGCGCACAGAAGAACGCCAGGCCTTGAGGGCGCGCACCGCGTCAGGAACGAGATCGCGCACGTCCTTTGGAACCTCGACCGCGCTCCCCCAACCTTCCGCGGGAAGGAGGAAGTGGAAGACCCGCCCAGTCAGAGAGCTCCCTACACGACCTTCTTCCATCTCTTCTGCGAGGACTGAGAGCGGGAGGTCATTCGGGGTGGACTTGAGCCAGGCCTTGTTGCGGACGTCAGCGACCGAGTATGCAGAACGCCTCGCTCCGATGAGTGAATTGCCCCGACGTAGCCGGAGACCGAACCAGGGCGCTTGGAGCCCCTCGACCATGGTGGAGAGCCAGAGCGACACCTCGGCCAGTTCGACGGCCGTCGCGTTGAGGTCTACACCGTAGACCTGGTGCAGGGCTATGTGGGCTTTGACCTTCTGGAGCTCCTTCGGGTACTGGTCGGGGTCCAGTCGGAGCCCCAGCTCGTCCTGGCGCCGTGACAGATACTCCCGCGCCAGTTGGTCGACAGCTTCAATGGCGAACGCACCCGATCCGAGCGCCGGTTCGCAGATGGACAGACCGAGGATCTCCTCGGCTGTTGTCCGGCGACCATCCTGGTCCAGGAGCTCTTCGAGCGCTTGTTGGACGGTGAACCGGGTCAGCACCTCAGGGGTGTAGTACGAGGCTGACTGTTGGCGCTCTCGGCCCGCTAGTCGGAAGACGAAGGAGCCCTTCGGGTGCCGAACAGCTCGCAGTTCCCCGGTGACAGGGTCCTCCTCCTTGACGAAGTCCTTCTCGTCGATGTGGTCGGCTCTGTGAACCGGGACGACCCACGAGCCCTTGGAAGGATCACCGTTCTTGGCGACCTCGAAGAGGTCCTCCTCGGCAAAGAACCCCGTGTAGGACATGAGGCCCTCGTAGACGGCGCCGAGCTGGTTGATGCCGAGCTCCACATACGAGATGAAGCCGCGGTCCCTGCCCTTCTTCTCCTTGCTCACCAGGAGGTGCTGCAGAACCTGTTGCAGAGCGGCGTTTCCCAGGCCCACGGCGTCGATGTGCGATGTCGCCTCAGGCCGGAAAAGGTCGGCCCGCAGGGCGTTGAAGCGCAGACCATCCGGCCCGTGAGCCGCCTCGTCTCGAGGCGTTTTTCCCCGATCGACCAATCTGGACAAGAGGGCGATGGACTCGTAGAGGTGTGTCCCCTCACGGGCCTGCTGCGTGTGCAGCTCGACGAGGCACAGCTCCCGCAGCCGGTCGATGCCGTAGCCGGACTCGTACTCCGTGGCACCGCTGGGCAAGACTCCCAGCTCAGGCGACGCCTCGGCGTACAGCAGGAACAGGATCCGGTAGAGGTAGCGGAGGCACTGGACCGCCAGGGGCTGCGCCTGGTCCGCGGGCAGCGGGTCGAGACCCTTGGCGCGGCGTCGATGGACGACCTCGTTCGCGATGATCTCGATGGAGCGGCGGACACCCTCCCGCAGGTCTTCGGAGACTCCAACGGTGTGCTTGATCGACTCCGCGAGGACTTCGCTCCACCAGATGCCACCGTCTGCGTCCGGACCCAAGGAGCGGGCTTCGAGGCAGGTCAGGGCACGGTCGATCTCGCCGCCGCGCTTGGCGTCGTTGCGTTCGGCGACAAGCTGCAGGTCGACGGCGAGGTAACGCCCCTCCGGCCAGCGCTCCCGCTCTGCCACGAGGCACCAACGTCCGGCGAGGACCATCGCGAATGACGGCGCCTCGTCTGCTACGAACAGAGCGGAGAGCAGCCTCGCAACCGACTCGAACTCGTCGTCATCGTGCTCGACAGGCTCGATCAGGGTGGGGGTGTCCTTGGCCAGAAGGTCCTCGATGGTCTCCAGTGGACGTGCGAAGACGACCACCAGAGGCGCTGGACCGGTGAGACCCGGCGTCGAGACCCAGGTCAGAGGACCATCGGCGCGGATCTGGAACTCGCCCGTGCGGTACCCGAGCACCCGAAGCAGATCGCCATACAGCTCCCGCACAGGGCGCGGGTCCCTCTCCTCGGTCAAGGCGCCCAGGCGCCGTTCGAGCTCCGCCCGTTGCTCCGTGAACCGCGACCGAGCGGTCTCGCCCTCCTCCGCGTCCCACTCCTTCCTGCGGGCGAGCACCCGGGCGTGGAAGGACTCATTGGTGGCGTCCGTGGTGAAGTAGTGCTCGCTGATCCACTCCTCGCCGATGACGAAGGCGTCACTGCTGGCCACGTCAGCCCTCCTGCGCGTCGTGGTCTGCGGGAACGACCACAAGGAGTGGCCGAACCAACTGCCTGTCGGGTGCCTGCTCTCGGGCCAGGCGCTGCTCCTCCTCGACGGTGATCCGCCGGGTCCTGATGGACGCTCGTTGGATCAGGGCTCCCGCCTCTTCCGTCCAGTGCTCGATCCGGTGCACCCACGACTCGACGCGTTGACGCGCTGCCGCCTCGGCCTCGGCGAAAGCGTTCGCCAGGTAGTCCTCGGCGGCACGCACCGCGGGAGGCATGAAGCGGCTCAGCCGGTCGGCGCCGGCCACCGGGCCGGGATTGCTCATGCGCTCGTTGATCCCCATGGAGGAGAGCATCTCCTCGGCCGAGTCATGGGGGACCACAAGGGGGAAGGTCGGCTCGCTCGTGGGGAACTCCACCTGCAGCCAGGCGGAGGTCACCGTGTGCCCCGCGCGGTTGGTCAGCGAGCCCATGACGAGGACCGAGGGGCTCTCCACCTGTCCCCGGACCGCGAAGACCTCGTTGCGGCCAAGACTGGCGAGCGCCCGGTCACTGACCCAGTCCAGGACGGGGTGCAAAGGGCCGAGGTAGTGCGCCTCGGGCCAGGTCGAGTCGGACTCGTCGCTGAGAGCCTTGGACAACAGCTCCTTGCCACGCGCTTTGGTCGTGACGAGTTTGAGCCGCTTGGTCACCTGGCGGTCGGAGAGGTACGACTGCGGGAGCACCTCAAGCCGGCGAACCAGGTCACTGGGCGGCGTGAGCTCGACCACACGCTCGTGCTGGTACTCGCGCCACCCGACACCACCGCCCTCCGCGGCCGGCGGCTGCTCCGGCTGGGTGTAGACGTGCAGGAGCGCCTCGCGCAGGAAGTCGTTGGGCTCGGCATACAGGCCCTGGGTGTTCTCCTGGTGCGTGGTTGATGACGGTGACGTCTGGTCGCCCGTGCCGCTGCCCAAGAGCCTGGCCCACAGCCCGGTGAAGTCCTCGCGCTGGCTGACATCGTCGGCGTCCTCGACGACGTCCTCGAAGCTCTTGCTGCCGGCCAGCACGTCGCGGATCGCCTTCTCCTCCGCCTCGACGTCGTACTGACCCATGAGGCTGGCGGCGTCTCCCAGAGCGGTGTGGGCCTCGTGCTCCTTCTCGACCAGACGGGTCAGGACGCGAAGGTCGCCAGAGAAGCGGGGGTGGCTTGGTTCCAGGATCAGCGCGGTGATCTCCGGGCTCTTGCGCTGGCCGTAGCGGTCGATGCGCCCGTTTCGCTGCTCCAACCGGATGAGGGACCAGGGGATGTCGTAGTGCACGAGGCGGTGGCACTGGAGGTGGAGGTTGACGCCCTCTGAGGCGACGTCACCGGTGATCAGCACCCTGATCGGCGAAGTCTCCTGCTTGAAGCTCTCGACGATGGCCTGCTGGTCCTGGTCCGAAAGGCCACCGTGCAGGATCTGGACCGCGTCCTGCGGCAGACCAAGGTCGGCCCTCACCTTGTCGGCCAGCCAGTAGAGCGTGGCGATCCGCTCGGCGAAGACGACAACCCGCTCGTCACTTCCGGGCCCGACGTCCTTGGAACGAAGAAGGTTGACGAGCGCTGCGTACTTGCCTCCGCGTTCATTCTTGGCGGCCTCGTTGAGTTCACGGAGGCGCTCGAGGGCAGCTATCTCGGCGGCTTCCGCCGGTAGGTCCCTGTTCAGTCGGCGGATGCGCTCGTCGATCGTCTCCTGCAGAGCAGCCGGCGAGGACAAGAACGCCTTGGCCAGGGTCCAGGAGAAGAGCCTGTTCCCCTTGGAGTGGGGCGTCCGCCCGCTGGGCGGGTGCAGCCAGGTGTCGGCCAGCTCGGTTGCGACGGCGTCTTCAGCGGGAGACGGCTGCACGGGGAGGTTCAGGGGGTCCTTGCGCTCCGCCCAGGCTGCGCCGACGACGCGCGCGACCTCAGGGCTGTGCCGGTGCCGGCGAAGCACGAGGCGCCTCACCTCCGCCTCGTCCAGGCTGCCGTCGGGCCGGACGGCAGTGGGCTCGAGCAGGCGGATGAGCTCGGCGAAGGACTCGGCCTTGCCGTTGTGCGGCGTGGCGGACGCGAGGATCAGGGCGTCCGTCTGCGGGGCCAGCACCGAGGCGAGGCGGTGGTTCTGCGTGGTCGAGTTGGTGACGTTGTGGGACTCGTCGATGACGACGGCGTCCCAACGGTGGTTGCGCAGGTGTGCGAGGTAGCGATCGCTCTTGAGCGTGTCGATGGAGATGATCACCCGCTTGTAGAAGGAGAACGGATTACGCGTGGCCGGCAGTTGTTGGCGCACCCGCTGAATGCCCACGGAGTCGAGGCGCACGAACGGCAGGGCGAACCGGGTCCACATCTCGTGCTGCATCTGCTCGAGCACGTGACGCGGCGTCACGATGAGGATTCGCTCGCCCCGACCGCGCCGCACCAGCTCGGCGAGGATCATGCCGATCTCGAGGGTCTTGCCCAGGCCGACGGCGTCTGCGAGCAGGATGCGCGGCCGCAGGTTTGTCGGGTCGAGGGCCCGTCGGACCGCCTCGCGCTGGTAGTCGAGAGGGTCCGCCAGGCACTGGGCTGAGACGGTGATCGAGGTGTCGTTCACCGGGAGGGGGGTCTTGCGAAGGGTCGCCTCGAGCCACAGGCGAGCCGTGCGGTTGGAGGGCGACGCGTCCCCGACAACCGTCGCCTCCGCGGGGTCGAGCACCTGGATGCGGTCCAGGCTCTCGTAGAACATGGCGTCGGTGTCCCGCACGAGCTCGGTCAGACCCCGAACCGAGATCAGGGCCCCGTCCTTGGTCTGCTCCACCCCGGTGACGAGCCACTCCTCGTCGCGGACCACGACCACCGAACCCGGGGCGACCGCCAGCGTCGTTGCTGCTCCCTCGCTCACGAGCCTCCCTCTCCCTAGGACTCGGGCTCACTCTAGGCAATGCCCCAACCGATCCTCGTTAGGGTCATCTTGTGGCGTGCTACCTCCTGGTCATCGGCGAGCGAGAGGCACTCGCATGGGTGCTCCGAACCCGCCGGATGGCCTTTCCTCCCCTGCGACGCCGAGAGGTCAACGACCTGCGTCAGGGCGACCGCCTCCTGCTCCTGACCACTCGAGGGTGCTTCCACAACCCCACGCGCGACCGGACACGCGTCGTCGGAGAAGCCGTTGTGACCTCCCCTGTCACGCCCGTCGATCCTCCACTGGAGCTCGTCGGCAGGACCTTCGATCGGGGATGCGACCTCGAGCTCTTTTCGCTCGCGCCCTACCTTTCCGGCGTGGAGCTGGTCCCGATGATCCCGAAACTCGAGTCCTTTCCGGACACTCGGGCGTGGGCGATAAAGCTCCGACGTCCGCTTGTCTCCCTCACAGAGCACGACGGCGAAGTCATCAGGAAGGCGCTCCGTCCGATGACGCGTGAGCCGGACGAATTCGTCAACGACTACCTGCAGCGCATCCGCCCGGTCCGGCCGCTAACACGAAACCGGTAGACGTTCCTGCCTTTACGCTCTCATCTCGAGCTCGGAAACCAGCCTCAGTCCCACGGCATCTTGCAGGTTCTCCCGAACGTGCGCCGGAACGTCATACGGTCTTGTCTGCACCAGCTCCAATCCGGTGTCGCGCTCGCGCACGTAGTCCCAACCCTCGAACGGCATGGGTGCAGGCAGGAGGTCGGGACCCGCGACCCTGTCGGGTTGCGGAGCTTCGGCGACCACACCGGAACTCGCTGAAGTACCGATGACGTAGGCCAGTGCCTCCACCGACCCCAGCTGTTCGAGCCGCTCCCGGGCGCTGGCAGGGATCCCGCCCGCGGGGCGCGTGGGTGGCGAAGGGGCGTGGGCGGACAGGACCTCGTAGCAGTGAATCGAGACATCCTCGAGACTTCCGTCGGGCCAGATCCGCACCGTCCTCAATCGCGAGCCGGTCTCCTCGGACACGCTGACGGTGGCGACGAGGTAGTCCCGGTCGATCAGGGGATCCTCCAGGACAACGCCGTCTCTCAAAGCCGTCCGAGACTCCTCGAGGGTCGCCGCCACGAGAGCGCTGAGGAGGGGGTGCCCCACCGCGAGGAATTCGCTGTCGATGTCCCCGGCCTCCAGTGCTGTCTGGCTCAGGACCAGGGACGGGTACCTGCGCTTCACGGGGCTGCCGGGTGGCGCCAGGTTCTCCGGGACGTACGGCACGCTCCAGTGGTCCGGTCCCCTCTCGTACATCTGGGCGTGCTGGTGCTCCAGTGCCGCCCGCGCGAAGCGGCGCACGATGTGCGGCTGGGCACGACGAGCCTTGGCCAGCAGCATGGTGGCGCGCAGCCGACGAAGCTCCTCTTGACTGAACTCGCTCGTGGCCGCGGAGCGCACCTGGACCTTTTCTTCTAGCTCCCGGCCCAGGCGCTCGTCCACAGCCGCGGTGATCGAGTTGAGATCCTCACCCCGGACTGCCCGACGGAGCAGCCCGCTGAGCTCCTGCCCGCTGAGGACGTCGCCCAGGACGTCGAAGACGCGGTCGCCCAAGGCCTCGCGCTGGACCTCGAGCTTGCCCAGGAGGGTGACGAAGACGTCGCCCTCCCGGGTGTCTGCGGCCACCAGGTTCCACTGGTAGCAGGTGCGGGTCTGGCCGATGCGGTGGATGCGCCCGAAACGCTGCTCCAGCCGGTTGGGGTTCCAGGGCAGGTCGTAGTTCACCATCAGGTGCGCGACCTGGAGGTTGATCCCCTCCCCGGCCGCGTCCGTGGCCAACAGCACCACGCAGTTGGGATTCGCCTTGAACTCCCGCTCGGCCGCGTGCCGCTCCCACCGCCGGTGTCCCCCGTGGATGGTCTCCAGGGTCTCGCCCGGCCGCAGCAGACCGGTCAAACGGTCCTCGAGGTAGTCCAGAGTGTCCCGGTGCTCGGTGAAGATGATGATCTTCCGGCGACTCCCGTCCGCCTCGAACATGTCCTCGCTGGTCAACAGCCCGGACAGGGCCTCCCACTTCCGATCGGTCCCGCTGTAGCGGACCTGCTCGGCAAGGCTCATCAGGCGGTCCACCACAGCGATCTCCGCCTCCAGCTCGTCCGGGGTGCGCGAGGCCGTTGCCGCACTCGCGGAATCGTCCTCCAGCGCCACCGTCTCCTCGAAGCTCAGGTCCTCCGGGTCCTCGGCGCCCTCGACGCGCAGCGACAAGGCCAGGAGGTCGGCGAGAGCCCGCTCCTCGTGCCGGGCACGAGCGAGCTGGTCCCGCAGCCCGTCAGCACGTCGCTGCAGGGTGCGCAGGAGCGCCTCCGGCGAGGAAGCGAGCCTGCGCTGGATGACCATGAGGGCGAATCCGACGGTGCGCCGGACCGACTCGTCCGAGGCCTTGTTCATCTCGTAGCGCACGTAGTCGGTCACAGCCTCGTAGAGGCTCCGCTCCAAAGGCCCCAGCTCGTAGGTGAGCGTGTGGGCAACCCGGGGTGGGAAGAGCGGAGTGCCATCGATGCGGACCAGCTGTTCTTTGACCAGCCGTCGCACCGGGCCATGCGTGACGAGGGCGTCCAGGTCGTTCTCGTGGACGTCGATGAGCCGCATGAAGAGGGCGAAGTCCTCCGGCTTTCCGTTGTGCGGCGTTGCGGTCAGGAGCAGCAGGTCCTCGCAGTGCCGGCTGAGCTCCATCCCCAGCTGGTACCGCTTGGACAGCATCAGCTTGCTCCCCCACGTCCGCGCAGACATCTTGTGCGCCTCGTCCACCACGGCCAGGTGAAACCCTCGCCCGGTCACGGCCTCGACCAGACGCGGGTTGCGCGCGAGGGTGTCGACACGACCGATCACGAAGTCCCCGGTGCCACTGAGCGTCGGCCGTCCCTCGCCGTCCTCGATGAGGTGGTCGCGTTCGAGGAGGGTGAACGTCAGGCCAAACTTGAGCCACAGCTCTTCCTGCCACTGCTCCACCAGGCTGCCGGGGGCGACGATGATGCAGCTGTCCAGGGTCCCCCGCGCCATGCGCTCCTTCAGGTAGAGCCCGGTCATGATCGTCTTTCCCGCACCGGGGTCGTCCGCGAGGAGGAACTTCAGCGGCTGTCTCGGCAGGAGCTCGTCGTACACCGCCTGGACCTGGTGCGGGAGGGGCTCCACATTCGACGAGCTCACAGCGAGCATCGGGTCCAGGTCTGCTGCGTACTTCAGGTGCAGCGCGTCGATCGCGTGCAGGAAAGCATTTCTGTCAGCGGCGAACTGCGGTTCCGGAAAGGTGGCTTCAACTTTCACCGCCGCGGCCTGGTCTGCGGTGAGAAAGCGGGTCAGCTTCTTGCCCGACGAGTTCTCGAACTCCACGAACACGGCAGACCCCATGGGACGGACCGACCGGACCGTGGCGACGCCACCCGCCGGGTCGAGACCCGTCACGGCGTTTCCGGGAGACAAGGCGTTGTTCACCAGAGGTGTCGTTCCCCCTTGATAGTGTCCGTCCGCATACGGTCGGAGCCTACAATCAGGGCCCCGCCACCGAGGGAGAGCAAGTGCGATGGCGCAACGTGTCTTGGCCGTGAGCGGCCTGAATCTTGACCGAGCCTGGCCGGAATTCGAGCCAACAATCGGTTCCCTACTGCGACAGCGGTCTTTGGATCTGCTCGGTGAGGTCGTGCAGACCGGTCTCGAGCGGGATTGTTCTGCCGTGCTTCTGCTGGGTGACACCGTGGACCGCGGAACGGTCCGTCAGGACACCCTCGATGTGCTGGCGAGCGCACTCGAGGCCCTCGACAGGACCGTCATCGTCGTCCCTGGCCCCCGGGACTGGTATGACGGCAACTCGCCCTACGCGCTACGCAGCTGGCCCCACAACGTCCACGTCTGCACCACGGCCCAGTGGGAGGTCGTGGCTGGCTTGGCCGTCTCGGCCTGGGCGGACCGATCAGGCGCCCCATCGCCATACGGGTCCCCCGGCGCGCCTTTCGCCGCTCGCCCCGCTGCCACCCAGGCCGTGGCGGGTGCCCACCTGCTGACCACCGACAGCACGCAGCTGGACCCTTCTCAGTGGGCGACCCGGCTGCGCCCGCTCCAGAACGGGCCGGGCCAAGTCCACGGAGACTTGTGCCTCATCGACCTTGACACGGACGGTTCTGAGGATGGCGCTCCTGCCGTCCTTCCGGCGAAGACGCCAGGATCCGCCACACACCACCTCGACGTCACCGACATCGGGACGACCCAGGAGCTGCAGGCCGCTCTCGGAGACGCCGTACGTCGAGCGCAACCACTCGACACCATCAGGATCGTTGGCCAACTTCAGGTGGGGGTGCTTCTTCCCGACTACAGCGGTGACCCTCTCGCCCGCAACGACGTCGTCGTCGAGTGGTCGGACCTCGAGTTCGCGTTCCCTGACTACGCACCTGACGACCGCAGCGTCCGCGCCGAGCTGGCTCGGGCCCTGGCCCGTGCGCCACGCGAGCCACGCCAGAAGCATCAGGCGCTCGCCCTCGGGTTGCGTGCCCTCGCTGTCGAGGAAGGAGCCTGACGTGCGTTTCGAAGTGGTGCGCGCTGAGGCCTTTGGACCTCTCAAGGGAGAGCAGCTCGAGCTCGCCCCAGGGATGACGGTCATCCACGGTCCCAATGAGGCGGGCAAGTCCTCTTGGGCTGCAGCGTTGTACGCGGGACTGGCCGGGCGGCGGCGCAGTCGGGGCCGGGGCACGCGCGAACAGGCCGCCTTCACTCGTCGTCACCGGCCCTGGTCGGGCCGGCGGTGGAGTGTCGCGGTCCGGGTGGTCCTCGACGACGGGCTGGCCCTCGACATACGGCAAGACCTGGCCAATGGCGACACCCGGGTCAGTGATGCCCGGACGCAGCGCCTGATCACCGTCGACGAGCTCCAAGAGCGATACGAGCGGGAACTCACGACCGAGGGCGGGTTCGACGGCGCCCGGCTCCTCGGACTGAACCGCGACAGCGCGCGCTCCACCATCTTCGTTGCCCAGGCCGACATCCTCAGGGTGCTGGAAGAGGCGGACTCGCTCCAGGAGTTCTTGCAGCGGGCTGCGACCAGCGAACGCGCCGACACCACGGCCGAGCAGGCGTTGGAGCACCTCGGAGAACTGCGCCGGGAGCGCGTTGGGGTCCGGCACATCGGCAACAAGCCGCTCCGCGCCGCACAGCAGCGTCTCGAGGCTGCCCAGCACCTCACGATCAGGGCGCGTGACCAGCACCTGCAGATCGTCAGGCTCCTCGCCGACCAACGTGAGGCTGCGACCAGCCGAGAGCGTGCTGAGGAGCACGTGCGTCGCCTGGAGGCTGCAGCCGTGTGGCACGACATCGACGAGCTCGAGACCCGGCTCCGCAAGTTGCGGGACCACCGCGAGACGCTCGCCGGTCTCGCCGACGTGCCGGAACCTGCGGATGCCGCCCTGGTCGAGCAGGTCCGGCAGGCGGTGGCTGCCCTCCACGCTCGCTCTCAACCGCCGGAGCCCCTGGACGGACCATCCGCAGAGGACCTCGCCGCGCAGCTGGCAGCACTGCCGGAGGCGCCGACCGGGGACACCGAGGTCGACGCGGCGGTGAAGCAAGCGCGGGAGCGGGTCCTGGGGGTCCAGACGCTTCTGGACTCCCACCTCGCCAGTGCCCCTGACGAGGTGCCCGAGGCCCACTCCCCTGTTCCGACCGCCAGGTTGCGAGAACACGCCGCCGTGCTGGCTGCGCCTCCGCCCGAGCCTGTCGAGCCGATCGAGGAGGATCTGGCTCGTCTACAGGCTGCTCACCAGGCAGCCGTGGCCGGGGCCCGCGCCAAGCAAGCCGAGTGGGACGCGGCGCGAGCCGAGAACGACCGGAAGAGAGAAGAGTACGAACGCGCGCTCGAGCAGTACACCGTCGAGAGCCGCGCCTACCAGCAGCAACGTGCAGAGCTCGACAGCCGAGCTGCCTTACGAGCCCGCGCGGCCGAGGCCGAGAAGCCCGGCCGTGGCCTCCTGTGGGCGGGCCTGGCTGCGCTCGCCGTCGGCCTTGGACTCCTCCTTGTCGAACCGGTGCTTGGTGGGGTGGTCGCTGCCCTGGGCGTCGTCCTGGCCCTTGTCGCCGGCCTGCGCTCGCGGGGGCAGGCCAGCGCTCCCCAGCCGAGTCCGGAAGACCGCACCAGCGCAGGGCCCGTGGAACCAGTCCCGCCCGAACGGCCGAGGCTCACCGAACTCGGGCCACGCCCTGAGCTACCGGCCGAACCCGCCGAGCTCCCGAACCTGCGTGCGCAGGTCGCTGTCAGGCAGCGTGAGGTCGAGGGCCACGCCCAGCGGGTGTCCCAGGCGAGAGCAGAGCTCGAGCGCCACGGCCTGACCGCAGACCCTTCCGAACTCCTCTCCCTCGCCGAAGCGGTCGACCGGTACCAGGCCTACCGAGTGGCACAGCAGGCCCACGAGCGCGGGACCGAGGATCTGGCCCGCCAGCTCGCCGACAGGGTGACGCAGCTCATCCGGGCGATCGAGGAACGGGATGCCGAAGTCGTCGCCGGGGTCGATCCCGCGGAGGCGTCGGTCGAGACCGCGCTCGCCCTGGTTGAACGCTATGAGGAACGGTGCCGCGAACGAGCTAAGGTGTCCCACCAGGCCTCCCGCCGCGAGGACGTTCGGCGCGCCTACGAGACGCGACTGGAAAGCGAGCGCGCACATGCGCTGCAGCTCCAGGAGATCGAGACGACTACCTCCCAGGCGGCCTTGCTCGTCCAGCAGCTGGGGCTGGATGGCAGCGAGACCGATCACGGCGCTCTGCTCCGGGGCTGGCTCGAAGCACAGGACGAGTTGACGGAGAAGGCGAACGAGCGACAGCGCCTCAGATCGTTGTACGACCAGCTGCTCGACGGGGAGACCGAGGAGTCGCTCCAGGCCAGGCTGGAGGAGCTCCGGCAGGCGGCAGGCGAGCGCCCAGACGTCCAGGTCGGCGACGTTGACGGTGCACTGGCCACAGCCAGGGAGGTCCTGGGCGGGGCGAGCCGGCGCGAAGGGTCGATCTCCGGGGAGCTCAGCTCGCTTCTTCAGAACGAGACAGACGTCGCTGCGGCCATCGAGGAGGAGGCCGCCGCCGAGCGCGCCCTGCGCCGGGTGGAGTCCCTGGACGAGGCCCTGGAGCTCGCAGCCGAGGAGCTGAGGTCCGCACGGGAGCGCGCCCACGCCGACCTGGCTCCGGCCCTGAGGCAGACCATGCAGCCGTGGCTGCCTCACGTCACAGGCGGACACTACGTCGATCTCGAGGTCTCCCCCGCGGACCTGTCCATCAAGCTGGTCGACGTCGCAGGCGCCCGCTGCAATGCCGACCAGGTGTCCCACGGCACGATGGAGCAGGTGTACCTGCTTCTGCGTCTGGCCCTGGCACAGCTCCTCAGCGACCGCGATGAGACGGCGCCCATGGTTCTCGACGACGTGACCGTGCAGTCCGACGACGATCGGACCGTCGGGATCCTCACCCTGCTGTCCGAGCAAGCTGCCCACCGGCAGGTCATCCTCTTTACCCAGGAGCGCGAGGTCGTCGACTGGGCTGAGCGCAACCTTCTCCCAGAGCGCGACAAGCTCATCGCGTTGCGCCCGGACAGCATCCGGGAACCGTTGGGAGCCTGACACTTTCTCACGTCCACCCGATCCATCCCCACCGAGGCCACCATGTCGAAGTACAAGGTCACCCAGGCGCCTGTCTCCCAGCTCCTGGCGGACGTCAAGGCAGAGCGCATCGCGATCCCGGAGCTGCAGCGCCCCTTTGTCTGGGACAGCGTCAAGGTCCGCGATCTGATGGACTCCCTCTACAAGGGCTACCCGGTGGGCTACCTCATCACCTGGCACTCCGTCGGTGCCAAGCTCAAGGGCGGGCAGGTCGCCGCGCACCAGCAGATCCTGATTGACGGGCAGCAACGGGTCACCGCACTCCGCGCAGCAGTCGCTGGCCTTCCCGTCATCAACAAGCGCTACAAGTCCGTTCGCATCAGGATCGCGTTCAACCCGATCACGGAGGAGTTCGCGACCCTGACGCCGGTCATCGCCAAGAACCCCCAGTGGATCTCCGACATCAGCGACTACTTCAACGCCTCTTCTCCCTTGTCGTTCGTTCGGCAGTACCTCGCGCTCAACCCCGATGTCGACCTCCCCGTCATCGAACAGAACCTCGGAAAACTCGACCGGATCCAGCACGCCCAGATCGGCATCATCGGTCTTGACGACGGGCTCGACGTGGAGACCGTCGCCGAGATCTTCATCCGGATCAACTCCAAGGGAGTACCGCTCAGCAGCGCGGACTTTGCCATGAGCAAGATCGCCACCTACGGGGAGCGGGGACGCAACCTGCGGAAGCTCATCGACTACTTCTGCCATCTCGCCGTGGCCCCTCATGCCTACGACGACATCCGGGAGAACGACCAGGACTTCGCGCACACGGACTACTTCAAGTCGATCTCGTGGCTCAAGGACGATTCCGAAGACCTTTACGACCCCGCCTACGGCGACATGATCCGGGTCGCGGGCATCGTGGGGTTCGGCCGCGGCAAGGCGGCGAGCCTTGTCAGCGAACTGTCCGGACGGGACCCCGAGACGAAGAAGGTCGACGAGAGCCGAATCCCGGCCGCGTACGACAAGCTCGAGTCCGCGCTCGGCCTCATCGTCAACAAGTTCAACTTCGAGAACTTCCTGCTGCTCATCAAGTCCGCGGGGTTCATCGCCCCAGGCATGGTCAGCTCCAAGAACGCCCTCAACTTCGCCTACGGGCTGTACCTGCGCCTGCGGGAGCAGAAGGACCTGAGCGAGGGCGACCGTAAGCGCATCGTCAAGCGCTGGTTCGTCATGTCGATGCTGACGGGTCGGCACTCGGGCAGCTTCGAGTCAACCTGGGAGCAGGACATCCGGCGGATCAAGGAACAGGGTGCCGAGCAGTACCTCAAGCAGATCGAGGAGTCCGAGCTCTCCGACGCCTTCTGGTCAGTCACCCTCCCGGCAGCTCTTGAGACCACCAGCACGGTGAGCCCCTTCTTCCAGACCTTCCTCGCCGCTCAGGTGACGAGCGGGGCACGGGGTTTCCTGTCCAAGGCGATCACGATCGCGGCCATGCACCAGCAGTCCGGGGACCTCCACCACATCGTTCCGAAGAACTACCTGCAGCGAAACGGGTATCCCGACCGTGCCGACTACAACCAGGTGGCCAACCTGGCACTGACCGAGACCTCGATCAACATCAGCATCGGCAGCAAGCCCCCGACCGCCTACATGTCCCTCCTCCACGAGCAGATCAACAACGAGAACCTCGTGCTGGGTGAGATCACCGACCTCGGTGACCTCACCAGGAACCTCATGGAGAACGCCGTTCCCGTCTGGCTCGCCGAGGTGGATGCCAGCAACTACCAGGAGTTCCTGACCGAGCGACGACGACTGATGGCAGCCATGATCCGGGACTACTACCGACTCCTCTGACGAATTGGCCTCGATGACTCGGTCGCAGGCGCGGCCATGAAGACAAACTTGCTGGGATCATGAACTCATGGATCTGGACAACTCACGCTTCTCAGCCAGCGAGATGCTGGCGATCCGTCTCTTGCAGCTATCAGCACTCGCGCAAGACCGCGATCTCACGCCGGCGGGTGACGCGAGGGCAGCCAAGAGTGAGCACCTCGCTTCACTTGTGCAACCGGTTCAGGAGCTGGCCCGGGAACTGGGACGAGACGAGGTTGCTCAGCTGCTTTCCGTAGACGCGGCCGGTCTCCCAGCGGCAGGGCGTGACGCACTCGGAGCACTCAGGGACGATGTGCGAGACGAGATCGTCGATCTCCTGGTCCTGGAAGCGTACGCGGGGGAATCTGTGCCCCAGGGCACGAAGTGGGAGCGCGACCGCAGCATCCTCCTGGCCTCCGCACTCCGGGACCTGACGACGACGCGGTCGAGCCACGACGTCGACGTCGTGATCCATGCCTATAGAAAGTCGCTCAAGCGGCTGGCCACGCACTGTGTCAGCCCGACACTTCGCTGGTCATTGCTGGCCGGCACGGCAGCCGTCAGTCTCGCTGCACCCGCGCTGGCACCAGCAGTGGGTGCCGCGATCGGCGGGATGATGGGCCTGAGTGGTGCTGCAGCGACCAGTGCCGGGCTCGCCTTCCTCGGCGGAGGCAGCCTCGCTGCCGGGGGTTTCGGCATGGCCGGCGGAACGATACTCGTGGTCTCGACAGCAAAAGCCGGCTACTTCGGGGCTCGCCTGGCTGTCAGCAACCTCGCTCGACAGAACGCGGCCGCCCTCGTCGTCGAGCTCGCCAAGCTCGACGTCCTCACGCAGCTCCACCCGGACGTCAAGGACGAAGTCGTTCAGCGCCTGGACCGTCTCATGGTGGACCTGGAACTCGCCGATGGCGAACCTGACGATCGCAAGGCTGTTCGGGCCGTCCGAGCGGAGATCCGCCACCTCCGAGACACCCCGGCCCAACGCACGGCCCGGTTGGTCACGCGCATTGCTCCCATCGCTGCCGTCGACCGCCGGATCGACAGGATGCGCACCACGAAGACCTCAGAGACACCATCGCCTCCGCCAGAGTCTTGAGTTCAGCCTGCCGTGAGGCTGAGCACCTGACACACAGGAATCCCTGCCAGGCGAGTTATCCACAAAGATCCGCGAACCCGCCAAAGGTTGTGCGGCACCGAGCTAGCCTGCCGATGGCATGGGTTCGTCGCTGCTTGGATCCCGTGCCGCAGCGATCGTCGAGCTCGACGCAGGGGCCGGTCCCGTCGTCCTGGCCGGTGAGGACATCAGCCACTCGATCCCCGAGCGGCGCACCCGCGCCGGGATCGGCCTGGTGCCCGAGGGCCGTCAGGTCTTCCCCGGTCTGCCGGTCATCGACCACCTGCTGCTCGGCGCCTACACCCGTCGTCGCGACGCGGCGGTGAGGTCCGACCTGGACCACATGCTCGACCTGTTCCCGATCCTGCGGGAGCGGTCCAGGCAGCTGGCCGGCACCCTCTCCGGCGGCCAGCAGCAGGTCCTCGTCATCGCCCGCGCCCTGATGAGCCGCCCCAAGGTGCTGCTCCTCGACGAGCCCTCCCTCGGCCTGGCACCCCTCGCGGTCCGCGAGGTCGTCGGCAAGCTCAAGCAGCTCGTCGGCGAGGGCACCACCCTCCTGCTCGTCGAGCAGAACGCCCGCGCCGCCTTCGAGGTCGCCTCCCGCGGCTACGTCCTCTCCCGCGGCGAGGTCATCGCCGAGGACGGCGTGGAGTCGCTCCAGGCCGACCCCCGCGTCCAGGAGGCCTACCTCGGCGCCTGACCCCGCCCCTCCCCTCCCGACCGAACGTCTCGTCCCGACGCCCCACCCACCCCACCGGACACGCAGCCGCACAGGTGCCGAAGAGCGCCATGCACACGTCGGACACGTCTCCGACTTCTGCATGACGCTGCTTCGGGAGGGGACCGGAACCGGCGACGCTAACCTCGCGTCCCAGGCCTGACCGACGAAGGGGGAAGAGAGTGGCCGACCTGTTCTTCACCGCGAAGCGGCGCAGCCTCGAGGAGTTCCTGGCGACCTACCGACCGGAGGACGCCAACCTCACCGACCGGCGTGGCTCGACCCTCCTGCACAGCGCACTCGCCAACAAGCCCGGCATCCGCGCCCAGATCGCCAACCGCGTCCTCGACGACGGCGCCGACGCAGCCGCGGTGACCGGCGACGGGGCCACCACCCTCCACGTCCTCCTCGGACGCCCGCGGTTCGACATGGAGACCGACGTCCCGCTCCTCCAGCGGCTCCTCGACGGCGGCGCCGACCCCAACCGCACCCACGACCGGTTCGGCACGCCCCTGTTCACCATCGCGCGGCAGCTCGCGTTCACCGACGACGAGCTAGCCCCCTTCTACGACGTCCTGCTCGCCGACCCGCGACTCGACCTGCTCGCCCCACCCGACGACACGACATACGCGCAGGTGCGTCGGCTCGGCCCGTCCCGCGCTGCACTGGTGGACCGTATGACGCAGCTGCTGCGGGAGCGTGGGCAACCCGTTCCGTGACCTCCGCCACAATGGTCAAGTTTTGGTAAAGATCACTGGTCAGGCGGCCCCATACTTGGGCGGTGCAGAAGACGTGCCCTCAGTGCTACCTCACTCCGCTGGCCAAGGAGTGGGAGACCTGCCCCCGGTGCGGGCAGGAGCTGGCCGCACCGACCACCACCTCGACCTGGCGCAAGCGCGCCGCGATCGGCGCGGCCCTCGTCGTCCTCGTCGCGGGCGGTGCCTTCGGCGGAGCCGCCCTGATGGGCAGCTCCGGGGACGGTCCCGCCGTCGCGGAGCCCGCCCCCGTCGCCACGGCCGAGCCCTCGCCCACCCCCGAGGTCCGGCTGTCGCAGGCCTCGATGTCCAACAGCGACATCGCGAAGAAGTACGGCGACTCGGTCTACCGGCTCGAGGCCGAGGGCTGCGGGTTCGTCTCCAGCGGCACCGGGTGGGTGATCGACGAGAACCACCTCGTCACCAACTGGCACGTCGTCTCCACGGACCTGACCCCGACCGTCATCGGCCGTGACGGCACCTCGCTCGAAGGCGAGGTCATCGGCGGCACGACCCGTCCCGACGTGGCGGTGGTGCGGGTCGACGGCGAGCTGGCCGCCCCGCTGGTCTGGGCCGCCACCGACCAGCTGACCGAGGGCCAGGAGATCGTCGGCCTCGGCTACCCGGCGCCCGCCCTGGACTTCTCGGTCACGCCGGGCTCGATCGTCTCCTTCCAGGTCGACGACGGGCAGCGCGAGGCGATCCGCACCGACGGCGCCCTGGACAAGGGCAACTCCGGCGGCCCCGCCCTCACCCGGACGGGTCAGGTCGCCGGCGTCGTCACCGAGATGGCGGCGAACGACGGCCTCCAGCTCGTGCCGCTGCTCTACACCGCGACGACCCTCGAGGCCGTCGTCGACGACATGATCGAGGACCCCGAGCCGGTCGAGCCGGACTGCGACCCCGACTTCGACGTGCTCCCCGACGGGGACTGGGCCGACGACCTCCCCGAGCGGGCCAGCGACTACGGCGACGACCCGGCCCTGGACGCGCTCTACGACCGGTGCAGCTCCGGGGACATGGGCGCGTGCGACGACCTCTACTGGCGCTCCGGGTTCGGAACCGAGTACGAGGCCATGGCCACGTCGTGCGGCGGCGCCGCGAGCAGCCCCGTCTACGGCCTGTGCGACTACTACGCGACCCAGGCGGCAGCGGACGCCGAGGCGGCGAGCCAGGTCGCCGCGCTGGTCGACAAGTGCGAGGCCGGCACCATGAGCGCCTGTGACGAGCTGGAGATCGTCGCGGACTGGGGCACCACCGCGGCCGACGTCGCCGACAGGTGCGGCGGCCACTACCCCGACGGCTACGGCTCGTGCGTCGACCGCGAGGCCGAGGCCAACGAGATCAGCGCGCTCGTCAGCACGTGCCAGGGCGGGGACATGCAGGCCTGCGACGACCTCCAGATCGCGGCCGCCTGGGGCAGCGACGCCGCCGAGATCGGTGAGAGCTGCGGCGGCCACTACCCGAACGTCTGGGGCTCGTGCGTCAGCGCCGAGGAGGACGCCATGGAGCTCCAGGGCTACTACGACGCCTGCAAGGCCGGCGACCTTGGTGCCTGCGACGACCTCTACCTGTACGCGGACTACGGGTCGGACTGGGCCAGGTTCGGCAGCACGTGCGGCAACCGCTACCCGCAGACCTACGGGATGTGCGAGTTCGACCACGGTCCGTGAGCCGGGCGGACGGAGCCTGGTCAGAGGAGGCTCGCCCCCGGTAGCGTCAGCTCATGACCGGCCAGGTTCCCGGCAGCAGCCGGATCGCCGGGACGAGCATCACCTTCCGGGTGGGGTGGTGGGTGCTTCTCGTGCTGACGGCACTGTTCATCGTCAACCATCTCGCCGGCACCGTCGGCTTCGCGGCGCTCGGGATCGTCAGCTTGTCCGTGCTCCTCATCCCCTACCGCGCCCGCGAGTCCTGGGCCTGGTGGGTGAGCTGGGCCCAGCCGCTGGCGCTGGCCGTGCCGATCGTCCTCTTCAGGGACGGGATCGGCGTGTTTTACCTGGTCGTCGCCGTCGTCATGGCCGTCGCCCAGCTCGCCACCCTGTCGACGTTCCGTGCCCCAACCGCGACCAGGTCGGCCGCCTGACCCTCAGAGGGCCAACTTGAACCCCTCGTGGGTGGCCTCGTACCCCAGCCGCTCGTAGAACCGGTGCGCGTCGGCGCGTGTCTTGTCGCTGGTCAGCTGCGCGATCCTGGCCCCGCGCTGTCGCCCGTACTCGTGCGCCCAGGCGAACAGCGCCGAACCCAGCCCCAGCCCACGGGCGCGACTCCCGATCCGGACGCCCTCGATCTGGAGCCGCTTCGCGCCGCCCCGCGACAACCCCGGGATCAGCGTCAGCTGGAGGGTGCCGACGATCTTGCCGTCCTCGTCCCGCACGGCGAGCAGCAGCTGGTTGGCGTCGGCGTCGATCTCACGGAACGCCGCCACGTATGACGTGAGCTCGCTGCTCTCCCGGTGCGCCCCGAGCGGGTCGTCGGCCAGCAGCGCGACCAGGGCGGGCACGTCCGTCTCGGTCGCCCGCGCGAGCTCGAGGCGGCGCCCCCCGACGACGAGTGTGTCGATCACGGCCCCCACTGTAGGCAGGGCAGCTCACCGGCGGTGTTCGGTCGCCTCGGCCCGTCGGATCAGGTACCGCTGCTCCGGCATGCTCGCCGTGAGCTGGGCGGCCCTCAGGTATGACGCGTGGGCCTCCTCGGTGCGTCCCGCCCGCTGCAGCAGGTGCGCCCGCACCGCGTGGGTGCGGTGGTGGGCCGCCATCTCCGGCACCTCGAGCAGCGGGTCGACGACGGCCAGTCCGGCCTCAGGCCCGTAGGCCATCCCCACGGCGACACCGAGGTTGAGCGTGACCGCGTGGCTGTCGTCCAGCTGCTGGAGCATCCGGTAGAGCACGCAGATCTGCGGCCAGTCGGTCTCCTCCGCGGTCTCGGCCTCGGCGTGCACGGCGGCGATCGCCGCGCTCAACTGGTACGGACCCGCCGGGCCCAGCGGCAGGACGTGCTCCAGCAGCGCCAGCCCCTCGGCGATCTCGTCCCGGTCCCACAGCGTCCGGTCCTGCTCGGCGAGCGGCACCAGGTCGCCCTCGATGGTCGTCCGGGCGGCCCGGCGGGCGTCGGTCAGGAGCATCAGCGCCAGCAGGCCCGTCGCCTCGTGGTGGTCCGGCACCTGGGAGCACAGGTGCTGGGTCAGCCGGATCGCCTCGTCCATCAGCGTCCGGTCCAGCAGCTGCTCCCCCACGCTCGCGGCGTGCCCCTCGGTGAAGATCAGGTAGAGCACGTGCAGCACGCTGGCCAACCGGTTCGGCAGCTCCTCGTCGGGCACGACGTCGAGCCGAGCCTGCTGCGCCCGCAGCGTGGCCTTCGCCCGGCTGATCCGCTGGGCCATCGTCGCCTCGGTGACGAAGTAGGCCGCCGCGATCTGCCGCGTCGACAGGCCGACGACGGCGCGCAGGGTCAGGGCGATCCGCGACGGCGCAGACACCGCGGGGTGGCAGCACAGCAGGAGCAGGCCCAGGGTGTCGTCTCCGCCAGCAGGCGCCGGCAGCCCGTCGTGGGCCAGCGCCTCCTGCTCGGCGGACGAGGCGACGGTCTCGGCATACGGGACGCGAACGGCGACCCCCAGCTCCCGCAGCGTGCGCGCACCGTCCGACCTCCGCTGGTCGATGAGCCGCCGCGAGGCGACCCGAAGCAGCCACCCGCGCGGGTCGGCGGGCACCCCCTCGCCCGGCCACTGTCGGGTCGCGGCGAGCAGCGCCTCCTGGGCGGCGTCCTCGCACGCGTCGAAGTCGCCGTACCGGCGCACGAGCGCGCCGAGGACGTGTGGTGCCTCCCGACGCCACACGTCCTCGATCGCCCGTCCGACCTCGGTCACGAGGGGCTCAGGCCTCCTCGCCACCCGGCCACATGCCCGGCCGCAGCTCGATGGTCTCCCCCGGCCCGGCGAACTGCGCCGCGATCTCCTCGGCCCGGGTCCGGCTCTCCACGTCGATAAGGAAGAACCCGGCCAGCTGCTCCTTGGCCTCGGAGTACGGCCCGTCGGTGGCGACCGGCTTCCCGCCGCCCCACCGGTAGAGGGTGGAGGACGCCGGGTCGGCCAGCGCCTCCCCGCCGAGCAGCTCGCCCCGCTCGTGCAGCTCACCGAGCATCCGCTCGAAGTCGGCGTTCATCCGGTCCAGCTGCTCCTGCGGCACGTCCTTGGCCTCCGGGATGAAGTTCCCGGTCGGGTGGCCCCAGGGCTGCGGGCTGGAGTGGATGAGGATGACGTACTTCACGGTGACTCTCCTTCACTGGTCGGACGACCCGGTCCGGGTCGGTCACCGGAGACGTCGGAGCCGACCGGCGCCTCTCGACATCCTCGCGCAGACCGGTTCGTCAGGCCTCCAGGTGCCAGCCGGCGCGGAACACCGGTGCCTCCCCGGCCACCGCGGCGCGGCACCAGTCGGCGACGGCCTGCCCCATCTCCTTGGGCGTCATCTCCGAGGTGTCGATGACGGTCATCGCCCACTCCGGACCGGGCCCACGACCGACCCACCGCTCCCACCGCATCTGCGGCCAGGAGTCCTGGGTCACCGCCTCGGGCACGTAGCCCGGGTCGACCGCGTGCCGCCGCATCCACTCGGCGAACGCGTGGTGCAGGTGGCGTTGCTCCGGGACGTCGTCGAACTTCTGGGCGAGCCGCTCCGACTGCGCCTCGGGGCTGACATCGAGCAGGCAGACCGCGATGTCGATCCGGTCCGCCGACGGCACGGCCAGGGCCTCCCCGGCCGGCACGGGGTCGCCGGCGAAGAGCAGGTGCTTGCCCTCGGCCTCGAGCTCGATCGCGAGCCGGACGACCTTCTCCAGCTGCTCCTGCCGCCAGGCGACGGTCGTCACGGGCGGGATGGGTACCAGGGTGAAGAACTCGTGGTTCACGAACTCTTGGCCGAGCAGGTGGCGGGCGTGCAGCCGGGCCACGGACTTACCGGCGCCGGACGCGCCGGAGACGAGCAGCAACATACGTATCCTCCGTCAGGTTTGTGGGTAGGGCTGGACGGCGCGGGAGACCCCCGCGCAGGCCGCCGGAAGGCGGCGGTCAGCCCAGACGGAAGAAGAACTGCTGCATCATGCCCGGCAGGCTAGGTCCGAATGCCGGCAGTCGCCACAGAATTTCCCCCACGGACCGCTGACCACCGCAGACGCCGAGTCTGGACGAAACCTGGGAGTTGCCCGCAGACAAAGGTGTTAGCGTCGCCGGCTTCGCCAACGAACAGCAACGAAGAGCGAGGCAGAGATGTCGACACGTATGTCGAGGAGCAAGGCCGCGCTCGTGGGTGCGGCACTGGTGGCGGGTCTGCTGGGCGTCAGCGCCTGCGGGTCCGACTCCGGCAGCGACGGCGAGGCCACCACGGCCTCCGCCGGCGACGACGCGGCGGCCACGAGCGGCGCCGGGGACGAGGCCGCGGCGACGGCCGACGTCTCCGACCTGCCGGAGGTGGTCGCCGAGGTCAACGGCGAGCCGATCTCCCGGGAGGACTTCAGCACCGCCTACGAGTCCCAGTACCAGCAGGCCGCCATGCAGGAGCAGATGGGCGGCGGCCCGGTCGACGAGGAGGCGCTCCGGCAGCAGGTCCTCGACGGCATGATCGGCAACGTCCTGCTCACCCAGGAGGTCGAGAAGCAGGGCATCGAGGTCACCGACGAGGACATCGACACCCTGCTGGCCGAGTACGCCTCGGGCAACGGCATGGAGCCGCAGGACTTCCTCGACGCGCTCGCCGAGCAGGGCATGGACGAGGAGTTCGTGCGGACCGAGCTCGAGAAGCAGGTCGGCACCGAGAAGCTGCTCGACCAGGAGGCCCCCGTCGAGGAGCCCACCGACGAGGAGCTCAAGGCCCTGTACGACGAGTACGCCGCCCAGATGGGCGGGGCCACCGGCGAGGACGGCGAGAGCGGCCTGCCGCCCTTCGAGGAGGTCAAGGACCAGCTCAAGGAGCAGGTCAAGCAGGAGAAGCAGGCCGAGGCCGCGAACGCCTACGTGGACAAGCTCCGCGAGGCCGCGGACATCACGACCAACATCTGACCGGTCCCCCGGCCGGCGAGGTCAGGCCAGCTCGACGTGCGGCCCCTCGTGGATCGCGAGGTACACGCGGTTGCGCAGCCCGTTGGCCTCCTCGTCGGTCGCCCGCGCGTCGATGACGACCGACAGGTCGCGCGAGATCGGCGGCAGCAGCGACACCTCGCGCCACGGCTCCAGATCGTGCATCTGCGCGCGGATCCGCAGCTCGCCCGACCGCAGGTACCGGATGTCGGGGATCCCCTTGCGCAGCATCACCGCCCGCTCCAGGCCCATCCCGAGCGCCAGGCCGGACCACCGCTCCGGGTCGAGCCCGCTCCGGCGCAGCACGTCCCGGTGGATCAGGCCGCACTCGGCGAGCTCCAGCCACTCCCCGTCGTGCAGCACGTCGACCTGCCGCCCGCGGTGCGTGTACGGGTGGCTGGCGCGCGTCATACGCCACCGCGCACCCGGCAGCACCGCTGCCACCAGCACCCCGACCATCTCCTCCAGGTCGGCCTCGGAGGTGCCGGAGTCGGACCGCAGCCGCCACAGGTCCACCTGGTGCGGCTCGCCCACGTGGGTCCGGTCGACGACGTCGCGCCGGTACACCAGCCCGGGCACCGCGATCAGCTCGTCGACCCCGTATGCCGCGCGCCCGGCATACGAGTCCAGCGTCGCCGGGATATCGGCGCTGGTGTGGCTGCGGAGCATGGTCGTGGGGCTGGCGTACCGGCTGTAGCGCGCCTCGCGCGTCACGTCGTCGCCGGTGTAGCCGAGCCGGTCGTAGTTGTCCCGCACCGAGACCAGCGGCGGGGTGCGCACCACGCGCAGGGTGGCGCCCCAGCGGGCGGTGAGGGCGGACAGGATCTCGTCCAGCAGCAGCTGGATCGCGTGCGGCCCGGATGACGGGTCGCTGAGGTCGGGCAGCACCAGGGCACGGTGCAGGTCTTCAGGGGTCAGGTAGGTGGTCATGGCGGTCCTCCGGATCGTTCGGTCGGTGGGAGATGACTCCCCCGGCCGGGCGATCGGGACGCGTCAGGCCACTACGCGAGCGCAGCACACCCCACGGCCGTCACCCGGCCGGGGGCGCGGAAATCGCGTCGCTCGCATCCCTCCACGGTAGCGCGTTCCCTGCGTGCCCCGCCTCGTTCCTTGGAAAAGGCGCCGATTGTCGTCATGATGCCCTGACCGCTTGACGAGGGAGGGACCATGACGCAGCCGTACGACCCGACGGGAACGCCGGGACAGCCGACCCCACCACCGCAGCCGCCCGCCGGGCCGCCCCCTGGGGCGCCCCAGTGGGCGCCGCACCAGGGACCGCCGCAAGGTCCGGCACAGGGGCCGGCGCAGGGTCCGCCCCCGGGGTGGGTCCAGCAGGGTCCGCCGCCCGGCTACCCCTATGCCCCGCCGCAGGCAGCCCGGCCCCTGACCTCCTCCAGCAGCCGGGTCCTGGCCTGGGTCGCGCTCGGCGCCGCGGTGCTGGTCGTGCTGGGCTCCTTCATGCCGTGGGTCAACGTGCCGTTCCTCGGCGCGGTCTCCGGCACCAGCGGCGACGGGATGCTCACGCTGGTGCTCGGCCTGATCGCTGCCGGCGTCGCCGTGGCCGCCGGTCTCGGGCGCGCCCAGCTGGCGATGTTCGCCGTCGCCGGGATCGCGAGCCTGATCGCGCTCTTCATCGGGATCTACGACCTCACCAACGTCACGAGCGGAATGGCCGAGCTCGAGGACGAGATCTTCACCGTGGCCCTGGGCCCCGGGCTGCCCATGATCGTGCTCGGCGGTTTCGTCGCCGTCGGCGCCTGCGTCGCCGGCATCGTCGCCACGAGGAAGCTCCCGAAGGCCTGACCCACCCGGGCCAGCACGGCGGTGGGAGGCCGTCTCGAGCCGGGAGGGAGCGCGACGCCGTGACTGCCGCGCCGGCGAGCACCGGGTCCGCCCACCACCGTGCTGGTCGTCGACGCCCTCGTGCGGCGCCGTCGCCGGGGCTGGCGGCACCTGCGCTGGCGTCTCCCTCTCAGTGCACGCCCTGCACCAACCCTGCTGGGGTGCGTGAAGACAGGCTTGACGTCTCTTGACGTCTTGTTGACGTTCCGGCCCCTGAAGAGGTCGATCCGGCGCGCGGAAGGGTCCATGATGGCCCTGGGGCGCGCGGCGCCCGCGCGAACCCGACGGTTCCGGACCGTGACCCGGACACCGCCGCCATCGGTCCTCTGCCCCTGTGAGGTGCCCCGTGAGCGCCGGTCACATCCTCGTCGTCGACGACGACGCAACGGTGCTGCGCACCATGCGGATCAACCTGCGCGCCGGCGGGTACGAGGTGGAGTGCGTCACCAACGCCGCCGACGCGCTGGACAGCCTGTCCGCCGGGCGACCCGACCTGGTCCTGCTCGACCTCGGTCTGCCCGACATGGACGGCGTCGACCTGCTCCGCCGCATCCGCGCCGAGAGCACCGTCCCGGTCGTGGTGCTGTCCGCCCGCCACCAGCCCGAGGACAAGGTGGAGGCGCTGGACGAGGGCGCCGACGACTACGTCACCAAGCCCTTCGACCTCGACGAGCTCCTGGCGCGGGTGCGGTCGGCGATCCGCCGTGGCGGGATGGACCTCCCCCAGGCGCCGACGTTCGTCACCGACGACTTCGTCCTGGACTTCGGGAGCCACACCGCCACCCGTTGCGGTGAGGAGGTCCACCTCACGCCGACCGAGTGGCGCATGCTCGCCGAGCTGGTCCGCCACGAGGGCAAGGTGGTCCCCCACGCGGCGCTGCTGCGGTCCGCCTGGGGACCCGGCTACGTCCGGGAGTCCAACTACCTCCGCGTCTACGCCAACCAGCTGCGCCGCAAGCTCGAACCGGACCCGTCCCGTCCGCGCCACCTGCGCACCGAGCCGGGTCTCGGGTACCGCCTGGTCCGCTGACGGGCGCCGGTCCCCGGCCTCGCCTAGCGTGGCGGCGTGGACTGGGACATCGAGCAGGTCACCGACCCGATCACCGAGCACGGCGAAGGCCCCTGCTGGTCGCCCTCGTGGGGCGGGCTGCGGTGGGTCGACATGACCGCCGGCGACGTCCTGCATCTCACCGAGGACGGCGGGGTCGAGCGCACCCACGTCGACACGATCGCCGCCGTCGTCCGCCCGCGGGTCGGCGGCGGCGCCATCGTCGGCGTGGAGCGTGGTGTGGCCCTCTTCGACGCCGACTGGCACGAGGAGCGGCGGGTCGAGATCTGGTCCGATCCCGGCATACGGATGAACGAGGGCGGGTGCGCACCGGACGGGTCGTTCTACTGCGGCTCGATGGCCTACGACAAGGCGGTCGGCGCGGCCAGTCTCTACCGCGTCTCCCCCGACCTCGAGGTCACCACCGAACTCGAGAACGTGACGATCTCCAACGGCGTCGACTGGTCGCCGGACTGGTCGCGGGCCTACTACAACGACACCCGGACCGGCAGCATCGCCGTCTTCGACTGGGATCCGGACCGTGGCCTGCACCACCGCCGCACCTTCGTGACCATCCGCGACGACGGCCGACCCGACGGGCTCACCGTGGACTCCCGGGGTGGCGTCTGGTGCGCCGTCATCAGCCACGGCCAGGTCCACCACTTCTCCCCCGAGGGCCGCCTCGTCGACGTCATCGACCTGCCGGTGAAGCGGGTCACCGCGTGCACGTTCGGCGACGACGACCTCGGCACGCTCTACGTCACGAGCACGCCCGAGGGCCTCGAGCCCGGCGAGGACCCGCTGGCCGGTGCGCTGTTCCGGGTGCGCGTGGGCGTCACCGGCCAGCCGGTCCGCGAGTTCGCGGGCTGAGCCTCAGGCCAGCCAGCGCCCGTCGCGCATGATCTCCCGCCCGGCCAGCTCGTTGACCTCCCGCCAGGCGTGGATCCGCTGCGGGGTGACCCGGAACCACGCGTAGCCCTCGTCCTCGCGCGGGTCGAACCCGGCCCGCCGCGCGAACCGGTCCCCCACCTCCGCGGGCAGCGCGTCCATCGGCAGGACCTCGACCGTCCCTTCGATCATCACCACGTCGCGGGTGTGCCCCAGCGCCAGCCGGACCGTGCCGGTGCGCGCCAGGTTGCGCCCGGTCACGCTCCGCACCGGCGTCGACAGCAGGATCGCCTCCCCGTCCCAGTCGAACGACAGCGGCACCAGGTACGGCGTGTCCCCCGCCGCCGTCGCCACCCACAGGTCGATGTCGTGCTCCAGGCGGTGCTCGGTGTCGCGCCTCCGCCGTGCCGCGTCGCGCGGTGGGGCCAGCTCGGTCGTCTCCGTCATGGCCCCAACGCTAGGAGACGGGTGGTCACCCGCACTTCTCGGTTCCTGACCACCTGACCGGGTGGGTCCCCGTATGACGGGAGCGCGCGTCATACGCGTCAGGGCACCGGCATAGGGTGCGGGACATGACCGAATCGGAGCAGGACAACCAGGCCGGCGCCCAGGTGGCGACCGTGCCGGAGCAGAAGGGCCAGGAGCACCGGCCGCCGGAGGGCGCCTCGACCGAGGACACGTGGACCGGTCCCGACGGGCAGACGATCCCCTACCGCGCCACCGGCGAGTGGATGCTGCTGCGGGAGAAGGACAAGCCGGTCGCCGAGATGTTCTCGGTGAGCTACGTGCGCCGGGGGCAGGAGGGCGACGACCCAGCCGACCGCCCGGTGACGTTCGTGTTCAACGGCGGCCCCGGTGCGTCCAGCGCCTACCTGCACGTCGGCGCGCTCGGCCCGGTGCGGGTCCGGGTCAACGACGACGGCACGATGCCGCCCCCGCCGGCCCGGCTGGTGCCGAACGACGACTCGTGGCTGGCGTTCAGCGACCTCGTGTTCGTCGACCCGATCGGCACCGGGTTCAGCCGGCTCGTCGACAGCGACGGTGACGACAAGGGCAAGAAGGACGAGAAGTCCGAGAAGCGCTTCTTCGCGCTCAAGCGGGACCTGGAGTCGCTGGGTGAGTTCATCCGCCGGTGGCTGTCGGCGAACGACCGCTGGGGCTCGCCGGTGATGATCGCGGGCGAGAGCTACGGCGGCTACCGGGTGGCGAAGCTGGCCAGGATGCTGCCGGAGGACTACGGGATCGGTCTCAACGGCGCGGTCGTCATCTCCCCCGCGCTGGAGTTCATCCTGCTGGACCCGTCCGACTACGACGTGCTGCCGTGGATCGACCGCGTGCCGACGATGGCGCTGGCCGCGGCCGCGCACGGGCGCAACCGGGCGGTCGACGCCGGTGCCGCCCCCGACGAGGTGCGGCGGGTCGCCGAGGACTTCGCGACGAGCGACTACGCCCGCTTCCTGACCCGCGGCGCGTCGATGCCGGAGGAGGAGCGCCACGAGATCCTGCAGCGGCTGGCCGACCTCATCGGCCTGTCCGTCGAGGACGTCACCCGGGCCGAGGGGCGCATCCCGTTCGTCAAGTACGCCCGGATGCTGCTCGCCGACCAGAACAAGGTCGTCGGCATCTACGACGCGACGATCACGGCGGCCAACCCGTTCCCGGACCGCGACGGCTTCGAGTGGCCCGACCCGACGCTGAGCGGCATCGAGCGCGTCTTCGCCGGCGCCATCAACCAGCAGCTGCGCAGCCGTATCGGCGTCAGGACCGAGCGCGAGTACATCCTGCTGTCCGAGGAGGTCAACACCTCCTGGCAGCACGACCAGAAGAAGTCGTGGGCCCAGGCCCAGGTCGGCGCGACCGACGACCTGCGCTACGCGATGAGCCTCAGCCCGCACCTGCGGGTGTTCCTCACCCACGGCATCTACGACCTGATCACGCCGTACTTCTCGAGCAACCGCCTGGCCAACCTCATGCGGCTGCGCCCGGAGGACGCCGAGCGGATCACCATCCACCACTTCGACGGCGGCCACATGTTCTACACGTGGAAGGACAGCCGTGCGGAGTTCCGCACCCGGATGGGCGACTTCTACGCCGAGGCGACCGGCACCGCCTGATCCGGCGTCCGAACAAGGAAGGTCATCGGGGCCCCGATGAGGGCCTCGATGGCCTTCCTCGTCCTCCACAGCCGGACTGCGGTGACCGCCGAGGCGACCTCGAGCGGGGGCCGGGGTCCCTACGGCAACGGCGTCCGGAACGCCGACTACCGTGACCCCGACGGCAACACCACCGGACTCGGGGGGCAGCGTGAACTACCTGTACGGCTACGGCTGGAACGATCTGCCGGACTACCGGCGCCCCATCCGCCCCTACACCGAGGCCAGGGCGCGGAAGGTGTTCGAGGCCGGGGGCCAGCTGACCATCGCGGCCGGGCCCGACCTGGTTGAGGGCGACATCCCGCGCTACACCCTCACGGTCCGGCGCGAGGTCCAGCACGTCGGCGTCACGACCTACACCCTCGGCGGGTCCATCGAGCGCGTTCTCGTCTACAGCGGCGACGTCAAGGGGGCCCGACCAGGACAGCTGTTCCTCACCGAGGTCGTCCCCTACGAGTACCCCGACCAGGACACCTACCACGGCGTGACCGACCACGTCGGCCCGATGTCCTACTACGAGCCCACCGGCTACGCCCGGCTGCGCGTGCCCGGTCGGGAGCCCGGCGCTCAGCCGGCGGACCAGGTGGACACCGTCTACGAGTTCCGGGGCCTGGACCTCTCGACGCACTGGGTGCCGGACCTGGCCACGTGGGGCGACTGGGACCGGCTGGGGCTGCGTGAGCCCGATAACGTGCGGCTCGACCCCGACAGGGCCGAGAAGGTTCGCCGGGTCTGAAGCACCCGTCTGCGACGCCCACCCGGCGCGACGGAGCGCCCTCGGACCCGTGTTGGCCACCTGCGCACCCGCGCTGGCGGACAACGCTTCGAGTTTTCGCTGCTATGGCGACCACAACTCGCAGCGTTACGCCAACCCGGCGCGACGGAGCACCCGCGCACCCGCGCTGACGGACAACGCTTCGGGTTTTCGCTGCTATGGCGACCACAACTCGCAGCGTTGCGGCCACGACCGGGGACGGCCGCGGTCAGGAGGCGTAGAGCTGCAGCTCGGTGGCGAACCGCCGGCCGATCTCGAGCGTCGCCGCCAGGTCGGGGTGCCGGAAGATCACCATCCCGTCCGACAGCAGCGTCGCCCGCCAGTCCCGGCGGTGCGCGCCGACCGGCAGCAGGTCGAGCACGCACACGTGCCGCCCCAGCTCGGCCATGAGCCGCTCGACCCCCTCGACCCGGGTGATCCGCCCGCTCCCCCGCGCCCGCTTGAACAGCGTCGCCGCGTTGTATGACGCGGTGAGCGGCTGCGGGCGCCCGCCGGTGACCGCCTCGGCCCACATCCGGAAGACGTCGCCGTCCGTCGAGTAGTTCATGATGTCGACGGTCCGGGCGCCGGGCGGGCGGGCGCCGATCTCGCCGAAGACGACCTCCCCGTCGGACTTGCGGTACCACTCCATGTGGCTGAAGCCCGAGCCGAAGCCGAGCGCCTTGAGCACGTCCAGGCCCATCTGCCGCCCGCCGTCGAACTCCGGCCCCGACGTGTCCCGGAGCGCCACCATCATCGGGCTGATCCACTCGTGCGAACGCGCCTCGAGCGGCCGCGGCAGGTACCAGCAGATGTTCTCGTAGAGCACCTCGCCGTCCCGGCAGATGGTGTCGTAGGTGAACTCCTCGCCGTCGATGAACTCCTCGACGCTCACGGTCCGGATGTGCTTGAGCGCCGGCAGCACCTCGGCGAGGTCCTCGGGCGAGTCGACCCGGTAGGTGTCCTGCGACCCCGCCCCGGCGATCGGCTTGATGCACAGGGGGTAGCCGATCCGCTCGGCCGCCTCCCACACCTCGTGCACCGACGACGCCGCCGCGTGCCGGGGCGTGCGGATCCCCGCCGCGTCGAGCACCTGCTTCATCAGCTCCTTGTCCCGGTACGGCAGCGCCTGCTGGACCGTCATCCCGGGCAGTCCCAGGTGCTCGCGCACCCGGGCGGCCAGCACGACATACGGCTCCCAGAGGCACTCGACCCGGTCGATCCGCACGTGCCGCGACAGCCCGCGCAGCGCGGCGAGCACCGCCGGCTCGTCGGCGAGAGACACGTGCTCGTAGTGCACCAGGTGGTCACGCGCCTCCCGCGGCAGGGCGTGCGGCGGCTGGTCGCCGACCCCGATGACGGTCGCGCCGGCCTGCGCGAGCGCGCGGGTGAAGTAGGACTGCTCCAGCGGGAACCCCGGGGAGATCATCACGACGTTGACCACGACCGGCTCCTAGGTGACCTCGACGAGCTCGACGCGCAGGCCGCGCAGGATCTCCGCGAGCGCCTGGCGCACCACGTCCGTGTCCTCGTGCCGCACCGTCACATAGCCCTCGCCCTCGTATGACGTGGACGCCGGCTGCCCGGGGCGCGGGAGCCGCGAGTCGACGACGAGGTGGCCGATCCGGCGCTGCATCTCCTCGACGCCGTGCACCGCGCGGACCCGTCCGCGGCCCTGGCCGCGCAGGTAGGCCGTGCCGGTCGCGTAGCGCCGCTCGGGCTCGCGGAACCGGTCGAGCAGCACCAGCTCGGCCCACATCGTGTGGAAGTCGATGTCGTGGCTGAAGCCGATCATCGAGGCGATCTGCGCCCCCGGTGGCCGCGCGCCGACCTCGGAGACCGCGACCGACCCGTCGGGCCGGGCGAACCACTCCATGTGGCTGAATGCGTCCTGGACGCCGAGCGCCCGCAGCGCCGCGGGTCCGACCTGCTTGATCTCGGCGTACTCCGGCCCGCCGATGTCCCGCGGCAGGACCACCGTCCACTGCACCCACGGCGTGCGGAGCACCTCGAGCGGCGGCGGGACGTAGTCCGAGATCGACGACCACAGCGTCTGCCCGCCGAGGGTGACGCTGTCGAGGGTGTGCTCCCGGCCGGTGAGGAACTCCTCGAGCAGCCACACCTCGTCGGGGTCGCCCCGCACCGCGTCGAGCCAGGACCGGAAGTCCTCCAGCGTGTCGAGCCGGTAGGTCGCCTGGGCCCCGGCGCCCGCCGGCGGCTTGGCGACCAGCGGCAGCCCGACCTCGGCGAGGAACGTCGTCGCCTCCTCGGTGCGGGCGACCAGCTGGTGCCGCGCGCAGGGCACCCCGGCGTGGCGGAGCACCTCCTTCATCCGGGACTTCTCGCGCACGTTCCTCGCGGTGTCCTCGTCCATGCCCGGTATGCCGAGTGCTCCCCTGGCCTGCGCCAGCGGCACCTGGAGCTGCTCCAGGACGCCGACGAGCCGCTCGACCTGCCCGACCTGGGCGGTCAGCCCCCGGACCGCGTCGACCAGCTGCTGCGGGTCGAGCGGGTCGGCGACCTGCCAGTGCCCGGCGACCGCCTCGCGCAGCTGCGGCGGCACCTGGTCGGGTGACGCGGTCGTGATGACGGCGAGGCGCACCCCGGGAAGGCGGGCGGCTGCCAGCACGAACCGGGTGGTGGCGTCGAGGAGGTACGGGGCGACGAACGCGGCCACGACCATGGACCGACCCTAGTGCCGGTGCCCTTGGCCCCGCCTCTCCTCGCGACCTCTCCCGCGGGGCCGGGGGTCCTGCCTCCCCTCACGACCTCTCCCGCGGGGCCGCCGACCGGGCACGCTCACCCGGTGCGGAACTCCACCCACAGCGGGTAGTGGTCGCTGATCCGCCAGGACAGCTCGACGCGGGACAGCTCGGTCAGCACGTGCGGGACGAAGTCGAACCCGCCACCCCGGCCGGTGTAGGTCAGCCCGTGCAGCAGCGCCGGGAGACGCCGGTCGGAGGGGTCGCAGAACCAGGCGATCTGGTCGTAGAAGTGCCGCTCCCGCTCGTTGTCGAAGATGGTCCGCCGCACCTCGTTGAGCTCGGCCGGCGGCCACAGCCCGGTGGCGACGAACGCCTGGTAGAGCGGGTCGTCCAGCCGGTCGAGGTTGAAGTCGCCCAGCACGAGCAGGTTGCGGTTCCAGTCCTTCGGCCGCTCGGCCCAGCTGCGCATCCACTCGGCGAACGCGGTCAGCTCCGGCAGCCGGTCCCTGGGCTTCTCACCCCAGAGCACGTGGACCGTCGTGAGGATGAACTCCGTCTCGCCGCGGACGAACCCGGCGGCATACGGGGTGCGGGCGAACTGCTCGACGGGGCCGGTCGCGGCCGGCGGCAGCACGATCTCCCCGACCAGCCCGGAGGGCTGCACCCGGTCGGCGTCGTAGAGGTAGGCCAGGCGCTCGGCGTTGCCCCGGTCCCCCTCGGTGACGTCGGAGGCGATGACCCGCCACTGTGGGCCGAGGGTCTCCAGGAGCGCGAACAGCGCCGTGGTGTCCCGCCGGGCCTCCTGCACCGCGACGACGTCGAAGCGTCGGACCACCTCCGCCAGGCACACCAGGGCGTGCCAGTCCCGCTTCGGGCTGTCGCCCGGACGCGAGCGCCAGCGCGGGGTCAGCCCGCCGAGGGCGCGGATGTTCCAGGTGCCGATGAGCACGTTGGTGTCCGTGCGCTCCGGGAGCTCGGCGTCGAGCGCGGCCGCGAGCCGGTCCCGGTCGGCCGCGACCTCGCCCGGGAGCGGGTCCGGCGGCGGTGCCACCGCCCGGCCCGAGGTCGGCGCCGCCGGGCTCACGGGATCAGCGCCTGACCGGCTCGGCCGCGGCGCCGTCGGCCGCGGCGTCCTCGACGACGTGCCCGCCGAGCGCCAGCTCCTGCCAGTACTCCACCTGCCAGCGCCCCGGCTCCCCGGTGAGGATCACCGCACCCGTGTTGGACACGACGTTGCGGGCGGCGAAGTCGACGGTGATGTTCTCCGCGCGCGCCGCCGTCCAGGTCCGGATGATCGCGCCGTGGCTGACCAGGGCCGCGACCTCCGCCCCGGTCCCGGCCACCTCCTCGACCACCTCGTCGAACCGGCCCAGCACGTCATACCCGGTCTCGTCCGACCCGGGCATCCGCCGGTGCAGCGCGCCGTCGGCCCAACCGAGCGCGGTGGACAGGTAGGTGCGGATCGCCTCCTCGTCGTTGCGCATCTCCAGGTCGCCCGCCCAGATCTCGCGCAGGCCGCGCCGTATGCCGACCTCCAGGCCGAGGTGCTCGGCCAGGGGGGCCGCGGTCTGCTGGGTGCGGACCAGCGTCGAGGCGAGGACCAGCTCGATGCCCTGCCCGCCGAGCGACCCGGGCAGCGCCCGCGCCTGCTCGTGCCCGAGCTCGGTCAGCCCGGGGCCCGGCTCGGCCGTGTCGAGGTGACGGCCGATGTTGGACGCGGTCTGACCGTGGCGGACGAGGATGAGACGCATGGCCCCATGGTCTCATCGTCCCGTGCCGTCCCGGGTGGGTCTGGCCCGAGGGCACGGTTTGTCACTACAGTCCACGGGCAGTCCAGGAGGTAGGACATGTCCAGCACCGGCGCTGCCGCCCCCGCCCGCTCCGAGGGCCTGTTCAACGGTCCCTACGGCCGGCTGCTCCTTCCGGGCGTCATCCTGCAGAGCGTCCTCATCGGCGGCGGCTACGCGACCGGTCGCGAGATCGTGGAGTTCGGCGCCAAGTACGGGAGCCTGGGCTGGATCGCCGGGATTGCCATCGGCATCGGGTTCGCGCTGATGGCCTTCCTCATGTTCGAGATCGCGCGGCGCTTCCAGGCCTTCGACTACCGGACCCTGCTGCAACGCCTGATCGGCCCGCTCTACTGGCTGTTCGACATCGTCTACGTCCTGCTGGCGATCCTGATCATCGCGATCATGGCCGCGGCGACCGGGGAGATCCTCAACAGCACGCTGGGCCTGCCGGTGTGGGTCGGGGTCGCCATCATGATCGTCGTCGTCGCGCTGCTGAACTTCTACGGCGAGGGGCTCATCGAGAGGTTCAAGAGCATCGGGACCGGGGCGCTCTACCTGGCCTACATCCTCTTCGCCACGCTGGTCATCACCCGCAACTGGGACCGGATCCAGGAGACCTTCGCCACGGGCGACCACTCGCTGCACGCCGACGTCCCGGTCCTGGCCGTCCTCTGGACCGGTGTCCTGTACGTCGGCTACAACCTGGCCGTCTACCCCGCCGCCCTGTTCACCGCCCGCCGGCAGACGCGGCTGCGTCATACGGTCATCGCGGGTCTGGTCGCCGGGGTGCTCATGGTGGTCCCGTGGTTCCTGACCTACATCGCGCTCATGGGGTTCTACCCGCAGGAGGAGGTCTTCGGCGCGAGCGTGCCGTGGCTGGAGATGCTCGGCCAGGAGGCGGTGTGGGTCGTGGTGCTGTTCGGGGTCGTCGTCGGCTGGACCCTCGTCGAGACCGCGACCGGGATGATCTACGCCCTCGTCGCCCGGGTCGACCAGAACCTCGTGGACCTCGGCAAGCGGCCCATCAACCGCCCCACCGCGGGTTCCATCTCGGTCGTCACCCTCCTGCTGGCGCTGCTGCTGGCCCAGGTCGGGATCATCGACCTCATCGCCACCGGTTACACGGCCATGGCCTACGCGATGATCGCGGTGTTCGGGATCCCGCTGCTGGTGCGCGGCCTGTACCTCATCGCCACCCGGCAGGGGCTGTCGTTCAGCGAGGCCAGCGACCCGGCCGCCGTCCACCGGGAGCGGCAGCGCGCCTGAGCCGGCCCCCCGGCGACCCGGGAGCGGGCCGTCCAGCCACACCGGCCTCCGGTCCTGCTACGCCGCTCGCCGCTGGCCGCTGTGCCACTCGCCGCTGTGCCGCTCACCGCTGCTGTGCCACTCGCCGCTGCGCCGCTCACCGCTGCTGTGCCAACCGCCGCCGCTACGCCGCGCGCCGCTGCTGACGCCGGCGCCGGGACGCCACCGCCAGGTCCTCCAGCACGCCCCTGGTGACCTCCCACGACATACAGGCGTCGGTCACCGACTGCCCGTAGACCAGCCCCGACGGCGCCGGGTCCTGGCGACCCTCGACGAGGAAGCTCTCCAGCATCACCCCGGCGATGCGGTGCTGCCCGTCGGCGACCTGGCCGGCGATCTCGCGCGCGACGACGGCCTGGCGGACGTGGTCCTTGCCGCTGTTGGCGTGGCTGGCGTCGACGACGACCCGCGGCGTGACGCCCGCGCGCTCGAGCCGCTCGGATGCCGCGGCCACCGACTCGGGGTCGTAGTTGGGCCGGCCCCGGCCGCCGCGGAGGATCACGTGGGCGCCGGGGTTGCCGGTCGTCTCGACCAGCGAGGCGCGCCCGTCCTCGTCGACGCCCAGAAATGCCTGCGCCGCCGCGGCCGCGAGACACCCGTCGACCGCCACCTGGACGTCGCCGTCGGAGCCGTTCTTGAATCCGACCGGCATCGACAGGCCGGAGGCGAGCTGGCGGTGGACCTGGGACTCGACGGTGCGGGCGCCGATCGCGCCGTAGGTCACCGTGTCGGCGAGGTACTGCGGCGTGATCGTCTCGAGGAACTCGCAGCCGGCCGGGACCCCGGCGTCGAGCACCTCCAGGAGCACCTGCCGCGCCAGTCGCAGCCCGCGCGGGATGTCGTAGCTGCCGTCGAGGTGCGGGTCGTTGATGAGGCCCTTCCACCCGATCGTGGTGCGCGGCTTCTCGAAGTACACCCGCATCACCACGAGCAGGTCGTCGGCGAGCCGCTCGGCCTCGGCGGCCAGCCGGTGGGCGTAGTCGACGACCGCCACCGGGTCGTGGACCGAGCAGGGGCCCACGACCACGAGGAGGCGGTCGTCCTCCCCGTCGAGCACCGCCTGGGTGTGCTCGCGGGAGTCCCTGACGAGGGCCGCCGACCGGTCCGGGAGGGGCAGCTCGGCGCGCACCTCCCCCGGTGTCGGCAGGGGATCCATGCGTATGACGCGCAGGTCGCCGGTGGAGGTCTCGGTGGTGGTGCTGGTGCTCATCGGGGGTGTCCTCCTGGTGGAAGGTGGCGGATCACCCCTGTGTCCCGGAGCGCCCGCCTGGTGAAAAGGCGAAGGCGCGGACCCAACGGTCCACGCCCTGGTCGGCTCCGGTCGCGCGCGTCAGCAGAACTTCGCGGCGGCCGGAGCCGACGCAAAGAACCAATAGCTGCGCACCGAATGCATGACGCCGAGACTACACGCCGCGTCAAGACCCCGCCCAGCACCCCGGGCCCGCGCGCCTTCCATTCTCGCTACCCCTCCGGCTCCAACCACCCCCCCGGCTCCAACCACCCCTCCCGCTCCAGCCACCCCTCCCGCTCCAGCCACCCCTCCCGCTCCAGCCACCCCTCCCGCTCCAGCCACCCCTCCCGCTCCAGCCACCCCTCCGGCTCCAACCACCCCTCCGGCTCCAGCCACCCCTCACGCTCCAACCACCCCTCACGCTCCAGCCACCCCTCCCGTTCCCGCCACCCCTGCCCGCTGATCCCGTCCCACCGACCAGCCCGCCAGCTCGCCAGCTCGCCAAGGCTTCGAGTTGTTGCTGCTATGGCAACCACAACTCGAAGCGTTGCGGCTGAGGGCGGACGTCGCTGACGCCATCCGCGGGTGGGAGTTGCCCGTCGCGATGGGGCGTCACGCCACGAGGGTGGCGGCCGGGCAGCCGGGCGAGCACGGGGTGACCTGTCCCGGCCACCCCTGACGTCGCAGCACGGCCGCGATCTCCAGCGCCACCTCGCACGGGATCAGCTCCAGCTCCAGGAAGGAGACCCGCAGCGGCACGTCGCCCCGGGCGGCCGCGCGCCGGTCACGCCTGCGATCGCTGTGAAACCGCCGACCCCCGTGCCACAGCCGGCCGTCCACCTCCACGATGACCCGGAACCTGCGGTTCCTCAGATCCATCCGCCTGCCGTCGGCCGATCGGTACTGCCGCTCGAACTCAGGCAGCCCGTGCCGACGCTGCACCCGAATGACGAACCACACCTCGGGCAGGCTCTCGGCGCCGGCCCCGATCTCCCCGCATGCCAGCAACAGCTCCCGTCGGAGACGGTGACGGCGACGACCTCGAAGCTCGGCCACCAGTGCCTCCTCGGTGACCTTGCCCTGCTGACACGCCTTCGCGGCCAGCGCGACGGCATCGTCCACCGAGGTCCCCGGCAGGTTGGCGATGTCGATCACGGTCTGCGCCGCCCGGGTGACCGGGAAGCCGTCGACATCGGCCCGCGTCAGGCGGCGGCACTGCACCGGCCGCAGGCCCGGGGCCGGCGTCGGATGGCGACCGGCGGGGACACCGACCGTGATGATCCGGGGCTCCGGTCCCAGGCGCCAGACGTGGGCAGCCGCGTCCCGGACGAGCACGCTCCCCGCTCCGCACCTCAGCAACCCGGCCCAGGCCCTGACCCGCCAGGTGACCTTCCCCGTGTTGGTGAGGTAGACCCCGGGGTGAACCGCACGCCAGGTACCGCGCCGCAGCCGCCACCGGATCCCACCCGGCGTCATACCCGCGTCGAGCGCCTGCGCCCGGGTGACGACGCCCTCCTGCCGCCGTGCCACGACCTCGATCCGCATCCGGAGATGGTGGCGAAGGATCCCAGCGGCCCGCGTCGGCCGTCCACAGGCGCGGTGACGTCGTGGTCACGACAACGCTTCGGGTTGTGGTCGCCATGGCAACCACAACTCGAAGCCTTGCGAGGTGACCGGCCGATCCGGCCTTGCGAGGTGACCGGCCGATCTGGCCGTGCGAGACGACCGGCCGATCCGGGAGCACGGCCAGAGGTAGCAGACGGGCGTCCTCCGCGGACACAGGAGGACGCCCGTCAGGCAACCACCCCCGGGAGTCAGGGGCCGGCCCACGGTCACCTGTCTCCTCGGGGTCACACCATGAAACAACTCGCTTCCCCAAGACCGGGTAAAGAAGTGACCAAATGTTTAGCAACACCCTGTGCGCTTCGTCACGCCATCCTTAGGCTCACTGGCACGACCAACCGGTCGATCTTCCGGGTTCCCCTGTCCCAGAAGGACTCACGACCCTAGGAGGATCCATGAGGCTTCGTGCCTGCATCGCGGTGACCGCCGTGGTGCCGTTGTCACTGGCACTCGCCGCCCCCGGCGGTGCCACCTCACCCGCGCAGGCCGCACCTTCCCCGGGTGCGGCCTTCTTCTTGTCCGAGGCGTCTGAGGGGACGCCGGAGGACATCGCCCTCGGGTTCGTCCGGGACCACGCCGCCGAGTACGGCGTGACCGCCGACGACCTCACCGAGCTCACCGTGCTGTCGACCACGCGGTCGGAGTCGAGCGGGCTCACCCACGTCAACCTCGTCCAGCAGCTGCAGGGGCTGCAGGTGGTGGGCGCCCACTCCACGGTCAGCGTCACCGAGGACGGGCGGGTGCTCTACGTCTCCGACGGACTGGTCGGCGACCTGCAGGCGCCGCCGACGGCCGCGGCGACGGGCATCTCCCCCGTCGAGGCGCTGGAGGCCGCCGCGGAGGACCTCGGCCTGCCCGACACCTCCGACGCCGAGACCCGGGTCCAGGCACGGTCGGTCGAGCGTGCCACCACGATCGAGACCCGGGCGGCCGAGGCGCCGGTCGAGGCGCGCCTGGTCTGGCAGCCCACCGACCGGGGCCTGCGCAAGGCCTGGGAGCTGGTCATCGACGAGGCGGACGAGGCGCACCTGTGGCACGTCACGGTCGACGCGGTCACCGGCGAGACGCTGCAGACCGACGACTGGACCGACCACGACCACCTCGGCGAGCTCGCTCAACGGCTGAGCCGCAGCCCCGCGCAGCTTCCGACCGCGGCGCGCACCCAGGCACCCCTCGCGCTCACCGGTGGCAGCTCCAACCCGGTCGACGACGGCTCCAGCTACCGGGTCCTCGCCTGGCCGACGGAGAGCCCGAACGACGGGCCGCGCACCCTGGTCACCAACCCGGCGGACGCGGTGGCGAGCCCGTTCGGCTGGCACGACACCGACGGCTCACCGGGCCCGGAATACACCATCACCCGGGGCAACAACGTGCACGCCTACACCGACCAGGACCGCGACAACGCCCCCGACCCCGGAAGCAGCCCGGACGGCGGCGCGGACCTGACGTTCGACTTCGAGGCCGACCTCGGCGAGCACTCGCAGGCCTACCGCGATGCCGCGGTCACGAACCTCTTCTACTCGAACAACATGATCCACGACGTGCTGTACCAGTACGGGTTCGACGAGGCCAGCGGCAACTTCCAGGTCACCAACTACACCGGCGAGGGCACCGGCGGTGACTACGTCCGCGCCGAGGCGGCCGACGGCAGCGGCACCAACAACGCCAACTTCAGCACGCCGGCGCAGGACGGCCAGCCGCCGCGGATGCAGATGTACCTCTGGCCGGGCAGCACCGACGCCTTCGGGCTGCCCAGCGCGGTGACCATCGGCAGCGGCGACGACGCGGTCACGCTCGGGGCCAACTACGCCCGGTTCACCCCGCCGGCCACCAACGCCGGGGTCACCGGTCCCGTGGTCGACGCCGCGACCGGCTGCGACCCGTATGACGCAGCCGGCGCGGTCGTGGTCGTCACCACCGCGGGGGCGGGCTGCGACCCGTACACCCAGGTCTCGCAGGCCGAGGCGGGCGGCGCGGTCGCCGTGGTCGTGGACACCGGGGAGAGCGCCGCGATCCTCAACGGGTCGATGAACCCGCCGGTCGGCATACCGGCCGTCTCGGTGACCACCGCCGACGCCGACACCGTCCGCGCCGCGGCCGGTCAGCCGGCTCAGGTGCACAAGCTCGCGGACCGCCCCGGTATCCGCGACGGCGACCTCGAGAACGGGATCATCATCCACGAGTACGGTCACGGGGTGTCCAACCGGCTGACCGGCGGGCTGAACATCAACTGCCTGTCCGGTCAGGAGCAGATGGGCGAGGGCTGGAGCGACTACTACGCGATCACGCTGCTCCTCGACCCGGCGCTCGACGACCCGGACGAGGCCCGCGGCATGGGCCCGTACGCGCTGTTCCAGGACGACCGTCACGGCGCCGGCATCCGGCCGCGGCCCTACAGCCAGGACATGACGATCCAGCCCTTCACCTACGACCGGATCAAGACGGGCGGGTGGCTGGACGGCGGCACCCTCGCGGCGCCGCACGGCATCGGGCACGCCTGGGCCGCGACCCTCTGGGACATGACCTGGGACCTCATCGACAAGCACGGCTTCGAGCCCGACCTCTACGCCGGGTGGGACGCCGCGGGCAACACCCGCTCGCTGGAGTACGTCACCCAGGGCCTGAAGATCCAGGGCTGCGGCCCCGGCTTCGTCGCCGGGCGCGACGGCATCATCGCGGCCGCGGAGGCGCTCGGCGGTGAGGACACCTGCACGATCTGGACGGCGTTCGCCCGTCGCGGCCTGGGCGCCAGCGCGATCCAGGGCACGACGGCGCGCGACGACAACACCGAGGCGTTCGACATCCCCGCCTCCTGCGTCGCGACCGGGTCCGGCATCGACGGTGGGGACGAGGTCCGGCTCGTCAAGGCCGGTGCGGCCGCGCCGGTGAGGTTCAACCTCGGCGGCGACCGTGGGCTGGACGTGCTCAAGGACCGGCACTCCCCTGCCAGCCAGCAGGTCGACTGCGAGACCGGTGAGCCGCTCCGGTACGCCATCACCGAGCCGACGTCGTCGGCCAGCGCCCGGGGGCTGACCTACTCCCCGGGCACCGACCGCTACCAGTACGTCTGGAAGACCGAGGCCGACTGGGCCGGCACCTGCCGGGAGCTGCAGATCGTCCTCGAGGACGGGACCCAGCACCGGGCGGTGTTCCGCTTCCACTGACGGGTGACCACGCGGGGCGTCCCGGCCACGGCCGGGGCGCCCCGCTCAGTCCGTCACCGTGAGGCGGAGGACCACCGTCCGCCCGGGGCAGTCACCCTGGTCGCCGCAGCCCGGGCTCCCGTATGCCGTGACCGTCGCCTCCCCCGGCGCCGTCGCCGTGAGCAGCCACTCCTGGTAGCCGGGGTCGGTCAGGTGGTCGACCGGGGTGAGCGTCACGCCCTCGGCCTCGACCTCCCAGCTCCACCGGGACGACAGCTGCAGGGGCACCTCGGCGCCGACCGGCAGCGCGAACCGACCGCCGTCGTGCTCCTCCGTCAGCACCGCGGGCACCGGCACCGCGGGCTCCGGCACCGCCGACGTGGCGGACGTCTCCTCCGTCGCGCCCTCCCCTCCCGCGTCACCGCAGCCGGCCAGCAGGAGCAGCGGCGCGGCGAGGAGGAGCAGGGCGCGCGTCATACGGGCCACCCTAGGGATCCCGGGCCGCGCGGTGCGGCACCTGCACGCGCGGCCTCTTGCCGCCCCACCGGCCCACCCGGTTCACTCGGGAGGACAGTCCGCGGCACCGGGAGGGAAACGTGTCCGAGCAGAGCGCAGCCGAGGAGCTCCGGGCCTGGCGGGACCGCGCGGTCGCCGTCGGGTGCGCCGCCCTGGTCGACGCGATGGGCCGCACCCACCAGCACCGCGCCCACCTGCCGGCGCTCCGCAGCCCGGCGCCGGACCGGGTGCTGTTCGGGCCGGCGATCACGATCTGGTACCTGCCGACCCGCGACGACCTGCCCCAGTCCGAGCTGGGCTTCGGCGCGCTGTTCGCCGAGGCGGTCCGCGACGCCCCACCCGGCGCCGTGCTCGTGCTCGGCAGCGGCGGCTACCCGGAGGTCTCGCACGCCGGCGGCGTCAAGCTCAGCCGGGTCGCCGCCCACGGCCTGTCCGGCATCCTCGCCGACGGGCTGCTGCGCGACTTCGGCGAGCTGGCGTCCTACGGGTTCGCGACCTGGTGCCGCGGTGAGGCGGTGCGCTGGGGTGGCGACAGCGTCATGCCGTATGCCGCGAACGTCGCCCTCGAGGTGTGCGGGGTGACCGTGGTGCCGGGCGACCACGTCTACGCCGACTCGGCGGGCGGGGTGGTCATCCCGGCCGGGAGCCTGGAGGCGGTGCTCGACGAGGCCGAGCGGATCGTCGCCGACGACGAGCGCTGGCGCCAGCAGCTGCTCGCCGGCGAGGACGTCGGCGGCGAGAGCTGAGCCGGGTCGGCCCGGCGCTCAGGACCGCGCGGTGAGCCAGCCCCGCACCTGCGCCAGCAGCTCCTCCGGCGCGTCGAGCTGGATGAGGTGCCCGGCGCCCTCCACCAGCGCCAGGGACGCCCCCGGGATGGCCTCGGCCAGCCGGTGCGCCCGGTCCACCGGGATCCAGGAGTCCTCGGTGCCCCACACCACGTGCACCGGCGCGCGCACCCGGCCGAGCAGCGGCTCGAGCTCGGCGGTGTACCGCTCGTCGGCCTGCCCGATCTGCCGGTAGAACGCGGCCTGTCCCTCCTCCCCCGTCCACGGCCCGGTCAGCGCGGCCAGGCTCGCGTCGTCCAGCCCGCGGTGGCTGGCTCCCTGGACGTATGCCGTGACCAGGGCCCGGTGCATCGCCGCCGGGAGGGCCTGGAAGACGCCCTCGTTGTCGCGGACCAGGCGGAAGAAGTCCGAGCCCCAGGGCCGCAGCGCCACCACGTCGACCAGGCAGATCGAGGCCATCTCCACGCCGTGGAGCAGGTGCGCCCGCAGCGTGACCGCCCCGCCGTAATCGTGTGCCACGACGTGCGGCGCCGGGCCGTCGGACCCGGTGAGGCCCCACTCCCGGAGCAGGTCGGCGAGCAGCTCGCCCTGGGTGCCGAGGTCCACGGCGTGCTGGGGGTCCTTGCTGGACCGCCCGTAGCCGGGCATGTCCCAGAGGTGGACGGTGAAGTGGCGGCCCAGGTCCTCGGCGACCCGGGCCCACAGCCAGGAGGACCAGGGCGTGCCGTGGCAGAGCACGACCGGAGGGCCGTCGCCGACCCTGGTGCAGGCCACCTCGCGGCCGCGCCAGCGGAGGCGCTCGGTCAGCTCCATCGCCCGATCATCCCGCCCGCGGCGGGACGCCGCAGCGCCTCAGATCACACCGAGCGCGATCATCGCGTCGGCGACCCGGATGAACCCGGCGGCGTTGGCGCCGACGACGTAGTTGCCCGGGGAGCCGTACTCCTCCGCCGCCTCGGCGCAGCGCTCGTGGATGTTGCGCATGATCTCGCCGAGCCGCTCCTCGGTGTACTCGAAGGTCCACGAGTCCCGGGAGGCGTTCTGCTGCATCTCCAGGGCGCTGGTCGCGACCCCGCCGGCGTTGGCCGCCTTGCCTGGCGCGAACAGCACGCCCGCCTCCCGGAACACCCGGACCGCCCCGGGCGTGGCCGGCATGTTGGCGCCCTCCCCGACCGCGCGGCACCCGTGCGCCACGAGCGCCTTCGCGGCGTCCTCGTCGAGCTCGTTCTGGGTGGCGCACGGCAGCGCGACGGCGCACGGCACGTCCCAGACCGAGCCGCCGGCGACGTACCGCGCGCCGGTGGCCTCGGCATACGCGCTGATCCGCTCCCGGCGCACCTCCTTGAGCTCCTTGAGCAGCTCCAGGTCGATCCCCCGCTCGTCCACGACGTAGCCGCCGGAGTCGGAGCAGGCCACCACCCGGCCACCGAGTTGGTGCACCTTCTCGATCGCGTAGATCGCGACGTTGCCGGAGCCGGAGACCACGACGTCGAGCCCGTCGAAGGACATCCCGGCGGTCCGCAGCATCTCCTCGACGAAGAACACCGTGCCGTAGCCGGTGGCCTCCCGGCGCACCATCGAGCCGCCCCACCCCAGGCCCTTGCCGGTGAGCACGCCGGACTCGTAGCGGTTGGTGATCCGCTTGTACTGCCCGAACAGGTAGCCGATCTCGCGGCCGCCCACGCCGATGTCCCCCGCCGGGACGTCGGTGTACTCCCCGAGGTGCCGGTACATCTCGGTCATGAACGACTGGCAGAACCGCATGACCTCGTTCTCCGACCGCCCCTTGGGGTCGAAGTCCGAGCCGCCCTTGGCGCCGCCGATCGGCAGGCCGGTGAGCGCGTTCTTGAAGACCTGCTCGAAGCCGAGGAACTTCACCGTGCCGAGCAGCACGCTGGGGTGGAACCGCAGGCCGCCCTTGTAGGGGCCGAGCACCGAGCTGAACTCCACCCGGAACCCGCGGTTGATCTGCACCTCCCCGGAGTCGTCGACCCACGGCACCCGGAAGATGATCTGCCGCTCCGGCTCGCACATCCGCTCGATGACGCGCGCGTCGCGGTACTCCGGGTGTCGTCGCACCACCGGACCCAGGCTGCCGAGGACCTCGAGCACCGCCTGGTGGAACTCGTGCTCGCCGGGGTTGCGCTGCAGCACGGTCTCGTACATCGGCTGCAGCGTCGGGTCCAGGTGCTCCACGGAACCTCCTTCGCGACGGTGGGCGTCAGCGTATGACGTGTGCTCGCCGTGCGTGCGGCAGCCCCCAGCAGGACCAACACTCGGAAAGTGTCTTTACAGAATCGTGACCAGGGTCTAGCGTCACACTGCTGGGACGGGTCCACCTTGAGTTCCAGACGGTGGTCCGCCCGACCCGTGACTCGCCTTCCGCCGGGACCCCATCATCCTGGGGAGACACGCACATGCGTCGTTCCACCGTGATTGCTGCTGCCTGCTCGCTCTCTCTGGCCGCCACCCTCGTCGCGGCCCCGTCCCAGGCGGGAGGTGGGTCCGGCGGGAGAAGTCCGCAGACCGTCGCGAGCGACCTCATCGGCCCCCTGTCGGTGGCGGTCGACGACAAGACGGGCAAGGTGTACGTCACCCAGTCGTTCGCCGGACTGCTGTCCCGGGTCAACAAGAACGGCTCCACCACGACCCTCGTGGCCTACCCGAACCCGGACGGCGAGCTGGTCGGCGCGAGCACCGGTCCCCAGGGGACCTACTTCATCCAGACGGACTTCGCCGCCCAGCCGCACCCCACGTCATACGTGATGCGGATCGACAAGAAGGGCAAGGTCACCAAGGTCAGCAAGGACCTGTGGGCCCACGAGATCGCCAAGAACCCGGACCGGAAGCAGGCCTACGGCTTCACGAGGCTGGGCGCGGCCTGCGCCGCGGAGCTGGACACCTGGCAGGCGGCGAACCCGGAGGCCCCGCCGCTGGCGCGGTACACCGGGATCATCGAGTCGCACGGCTACCAGACCACCGTGCACCGGGGGAACGTCTACGTGGCCGACGCCGCCGCCAACGCGGTCCTCAAGGTGGACGGCAGGACGGGCAAGGTCCGCACCGTGGCGGTCATCCCGACCACCCCGGTCAGGATGACGGCGGACATCCACGCCATGCTCGAGGGCGCCCTCATGACGGACCTGCCCGACTGCCTCATCGGCCAGAAGTACGTGCCCGAGCCGGTGCCCACCGACGTCAAGGTCGGCAAGGACGGCAAGCTCTACGTCACGACGCTGCAGGGTGGCCTCGGCGAGCTGCTGCCGCTGAGCAAGGTCTACCGGGTCGACATCAAGAGCGGGAAGGCCAGGGCGGTCGCGCACGGCCTGCACGGCGCCACCGGTCTCGACATCATCGGCAAGAACCTCATCGTCGCCGAGATGTTCGCCGGGGAGGTCTCCGTCATCAAGAACGGCAGGGGCAGGGCGAAGGTGCTCTTCACGCTGCCGGAGGCCTCGGACGTCGACGCCAAGGGCAAGACCATCTACGCCACGGGCGGGGTCTTCTCCGGCGGCGTCCTCGTCAAGTACGCCTACCGGCGCTGACCCGCCGGTCGGGCCCGGGCCACGGGTCCGACCCCGACACCCGTGACGGCGCCCGTCGGGACCACCCCGGCGGGCGCCGTCGTGCTGGCACGGATGGGTGGGAACGGCAGGGGTGGCACGGAAGATCACCCGCCCCCGGGGCGTTCCCCCAGCACGTGACCCTTCAACGAGGAGCTGGGTGGGCATGGCGGACTACGGGCACGAGATCCTGTTCGGCACATTCATCACGCCGCTCAACTCCCCACCGCAGCACGCGGTCGACCTCGCGGTGCGCACCGAGCGTGCCGGGCTGGACCTGGTGACGTTCCAGGACCACCCGTACCAGCCCCGGTTCCACGACACCTGGACGCTGCTGAGCTACGTCGCGGCGCGGACCGAGCGGGTGCACCTGTCCCCCAACGTGGCGAACCTGCCCCTGCGCCCGCCGGCGGTGCTGGCGCGTGCGGCGGCGAGCCTCGACCTGCTCAGCGGCGGGCGGGTCGAGCTCGGGCTGGGCGCCGGCGCGTTCTGGGACGCGATCGTCGCGATGGGCGGGCGGCGGCTCGAGCCCGGGCAGGCGGTCAGGGGACTCGAGGAGGCGATCACGATCATCCGCGGCATCTGGGACCGCGGCGAGACCTCGCTGCTGCGGGTGGACGGCGAGGTGCACCGGGTCATCGGGCCCAAGCGCGGCCCGGTCCCCGCGCACCGCATCGCCATCTGGGTCGGTGCCTACCGGCCCCGGATGCTGCGGCTCACCGGCCGGCTGGCCGACGGGTGGCTGCCCTCGCAGGGGCGGACGAGCACGGAGGACCTGGTGCGGGCGAACACGGTCATCGACGAGGCGGCCCGGGCCGCGGGGCGCGACCCCGCCGAGATCCGGCGGTTGCTCAACGTCAACCCGCCGACCCCGGGCCACGAGGCGTCCTGGCCCGAGCAGCTGGCCGAGCTCGCGCTCGAGGGTGGCTTCAGCACGTTCATCCTGGCCGGCGACGACCCGGCGGCCATCGACGCCTACGGCCAGGAGGTCGCGCCCGCGGTGCGCGAGCTGGTCGCGGCGGAGCGCGGCCGGCGCTGACCCACCTTCGTTCCACCGGGCCCTGCCCCCACTCCCCGGGATCGCGTCCCGCCCTCTCCGACCGACGCTCACACGGGAGCATGCTGGGGGTATGCCGTCCCGCGGCCTGCGCGCCCGGCTCCGGTTCGACCCGGAGCTGAGGTTCATGCTGCGCCCGGACCGCCGGGGCGGGGAGTTCGAGGTGTCGGTGGCCGCGACCGACACGGTCGGTCACGTGGTCCAGATGGTGGGCGTGCCGCTCACCGAGGTCGGGACGCTGCAGCTCGACCACGTGGTGGTGACCAGCTCCACCCCGCTGTCCTGGGCGGACGGCCACCTCCCGGTCATCGAGGTCGGCCCGGCCCTCCGCCCGCAGCGCACCCGGGAGACCCCGCCCCGGTTCCTGCTCGACGTCCACCTGGGCTCCCTGACGAGGCGACTGCGGCTGCTCGGCCTGGACGCGGCATACGAGGTCGACGCCGACGACGACCACCTCCTGGACCGGGCGGTGCAGGAGGGACGGGTCCTGCTGTCACGGGACCGGGGGCTGCTGAGCCGGACGGCGCTGCAGGAGGGGGCCCTGGTGCGGGGGTTCCGGACCGAGGAGCAGCTGGATGACGTGCTGAGCCGGTTCGCGCCGCCGCTGTCGCCGTGGACCCGGTGCGTGCGGTGCAACGGGGTGCTGGAGCGGGTCGACGCGGCGGACGTCGCGGACGAGCTCGAGCCCGGGACGCGCCGGACCTACCGGATCTTCGTGCGGTGCGAGGGGTGCGGGCGGGTCTACTGGCGCGGCGCCCACGCCGGCCCGCTCGAGTCGGTCGTCCGGCACGCCGAGGCCGTCGTCGCCGCGGCCCGGGGTGTCGGGCAGCAGCTCGGCGGGTCGACGGGGTCCTCCTCGTAGCCCGCCGCCCTCGCCGGCCCCCTCTGCTCAGCGGTGCAGCCGGCGCTTGGCGAAGTCCGCCACGGAGGCGACGACGTCGGGGTCCCAGAGAAGACGGCGGTGGCCCAGCCCGCTGACCAGGGACAGCTCGGCCTCCGGCCAGCTCTCCGCGAGGCGCAGCGACCCGGACACCGGGGTCTCGTGGTCCATCGGGTCGTGCACCGTGAGCAGCCCGGGCTGTCGCGTGGTCGCGCCCTCCAGCACCCGAGCTGCGAGGTTGACGATCTCGAACTCGTCCACCGAGCGGTGGAACCGCTGCTCGACACGCTGCAGCAGCAGCGACTGGGACCTGCGTCCCACGTCAAGCGACCGCTCGAACATCTGCACCATCGACAGCAGCGTGCTCGCGGGCGCGATGAAGGCGTAGTCGGGAGCCTCCTCGCCCATCGTCCCGTCATCGGCCCCGTGGTCGGCCGCCGACCAGAGGGAGACCACCGCGCCGACGGAGTGCGCCACCACCAGGTCGGCGGGTCCCTCCTGCCGGACCACGGCCGTCAGTCCCTCCGCCATCTCGATGAGGCTGGTCGACCTCGGCCCCGACCCTCCGGGGTCGGACGCGCCGTGGCTGGGCGCGTCATACGCGACGACGCGGTAGCCGGCATCGAGCAGCGGCTCGACGTGCGCGCCGAGCTGCTGCCACCAGCCGCCCCAGCCGTGGACCAGGTACGCCGTGGGCGCGTCGGCGGGCCCGTAGGTCACCCCGCGCAGCGCCCCGTGGGTCCACTCCACGGTCAGGCGCCGACCGCCCGGGGGCGCGTGCCGGGCACGGCGCTCGTCGGACGGCCTCGGGGGGAGCCGGAACCACAGTCGCTCCGCCAGAGCCGCCGCGACCGACGGGGCGGCGGTCTCGAGGAGCCGGAAGGTGGCCCTCAGCGGTGCCCGTCCCTTCGGCGGCGCGGGTGCGGGTGTCCGGGGGACGCCGGCGTCGGACGAGCGGGTCGGCGTCCGGTTCGGGGTAGGCATGGGGTCCTCGGGTGCGCGTTGCGGTGGAGTCTGGTCAGGTAGCGGACGGCTGGGTGCTGACCGCGCTGAGGAGCCGCTCGAACGCCCGGCGGGCGCGTGGCTCGGCACCGGGGTCCTTGAGCAGCCGGAGCTGGACGTGGAAGGCGAGCATGAGCCCGTAGAACTCGTGCGCGAAGTCGTGCGGGTCGAGGCCCGGGTCCAGCTCGCCGAGCTCGACGCCCTCGCGGTAGCTGGTGGCCAGGAAGTCGAGCCAGGCCGCCTGGGTCTGGACGACGCGGTCGCGGACCGGACCGTCGGGCACGTCGTCGAACTCGTAGGTCGCGGTGATGAAGACGCATCCCCCGGGAAGGCTGTAGTCGGCCTCGCCGCCCCACCCGGTCCACCGCTCGAAGATCACCCGGAGGCGTTCGATCCCCGGTGGCGTGTCCAGGGCGGGCTGGACGACGTAGCGGCGGAACCTCCGGACCGCGTGGTCGAGGACGGCGATCTGCAGCTGCTCCTTGGAGTGGAAGTGGCCGAAGAGGCCGCTCTTGGACATACCCGTCGAGTCGGCGAGGCGCCCGATCGTGATGCCCTGCAGACCGACCTGGCTGGACTGGAGCAGGGCCTCCTCGAGGACTGCTTCGCGGGTGGCTTCGCCCTTGGACACCAGACAAGAAAAGCACGACCGTTCGGTCGATTGCAAGGGTCTTGCGGAGCAAGATCCTCACCCAGCTGGTTGGTCGACCGGCAGGGTCGTGGCGTTCCTCCACGCGGCTCCGGGGTGGTGCCTCAGAAGGGAGGCGGCTCGTCGTCACGATCGCGGGAAGTCGGTTGCGATTCGTCCCTGCTCAGCGCCTGGTCGCGGGCATCCCCCACGGGATGATTCCCTCCACGACCAGCTCCCCCGGGTGAGCTGATCCCCCACTGCTCGACGAGCTCCTCGGGGCTCGGCTGGCCGGCCGGCGCACCGGGCCGAGTCTCCCCACCCGGTGGGGTATGGGTGAGGCGCACGGCCGGCGGGTCGGTGTCGCCGTCCGGAGCGCCGCCGTCCGCGCCGTCGCCGTCGCCGTCCCCGTCCGCGCCGTCGCCGTCCCCGTCCGCGCCGTCGCCGTCGCCGTCCCCGTCCGCGCCGTCGCCGTCCCCGGTGTGGACGTCCGCCGAAAGGCGCTCGGTGCACCAGGAGTCGGGCCCGTCGTCTCCTGCGCTGAGGGTCGAGCCCGGCGGTCGGGCGGCGAGGGCCGCGTAGACCAGCTGGTCCTGGAGGTCGGCCAGGCACTCCCGGTCGCCCTCGTCGGACGTGTCCGTCGTCGGCGAGGATCCCGCCCGCCCCGTCAGGGAGGAGTAGTCGAACGGAAGTGTGGGCCACGTGCGCCCGAAAAACGTCGTCCAGCGCACCACCCTCGAGTCGGGCTCCATGACGCAGGACCACCACTTGTTCGTCTTCATGCCGTGGTGGCGGCTGTGGGCGCTGGCGAGGTTGCCGAGGCTGGTGGGTCCGGCCGGGTGCTCGAGGACGTGGTCCACCTCGGACCGGGTGGCCGGGATCGTGCATCCCGGACCCCGGCAATAGCGGTCAGCAGCCGCGATGACCGCCCTCAGGTCCGCGTCAGGTGCATAGCTGCTGACGGACCGGTCGAGGAGCCTCCCCGAGGCCGGGTCGGTGACGAGACGGTAAAAGGTCGTCCCGGGTGCCAGGGCGATCTCACGCACGTGCTCGCCGGTCAGGCTGCCGTGGCCGGTCAGCAGCGCGACGCCGTCGGGGCTCGCCCCGGTGAGCACGTCAAGCGGCACGACGACCTCGATGACGGCCGGCGGGTGGCCGGACAGGAGGGCCGTCAGGCGGTCCACCTCGGTCGGCTCCCACCCACCCCCGCGCGCGACGTCGAGCGTGTCGTCGTCGGCGACCGGGTCCGGTCCGCCGGCAGCCGAAGCTGCGACGCGCTGCACCGACGGGAGGACTCCGCCCATGAGCAGGGCGAGGGCGGTGTCGGACCGTAGCTGGTCCAGAGAGCGGGAGTCCCCGGCGGCCCGGGCCCTCCTGGCGATGGTGTCGACCCTGTCCATGGCGGCCACCACCGCCGACGTGCGCCCGATGACCCGGAAGCAGCCGGTGCCGTCGGCATCGACCGAGGCGTCGGCGCGACGCTCCTGGACGGCGCGGTGCCGGCGCTCCCGGGCGGCGACGGCGTCGGTGCCCTCCACCCGGGTGGCCTCGCGGTCGAGGAGGTTCAGGAACTCACGGCGCGACGGACGCCGTGCCGGTGGCGCCGCTCCGCCGGGCGGCACGGGCGGCCCGAAGACCAGGTGGCATACGTCACCGGCGCGGCCGGGGTCCAGGGAGCGGCACCGCTTCCACCACTGCCAGACCTGCCACCAGTCGGCGTCGCCGCGTCGCAGGGCGGCGTCCGCCGCCGCGGTGGCTGTCCGCGGCGCGAGGGCGAAGCCGACCCGGTCGTGGCAGTCCTGGATGCCGTAACCACTCAGGACCTGGAACTCGTTGGCGACCACGGACTTCGTGCGCGCCCGCCACCGCTCCCGCCTGGTCCTCGACAGCCCCGCCGGGTCGTCCGTGCCGTGCTCCGTCCGCAGGAGCCGCCGCCCGGCGACCGTCGCCATGGCAGCGAGCAGCTCGACCTGGGTGGCCTCGAGCAGCCGGCCGAGCTGCACCGTCGCCTCGGCGGCGTCGGTCAGGGTCTGCTCGACACCCCGCCCGCGGCTCGTAGGGCCATCGGGGTTCGCGCCATCGGCGTCCGACGGGCTGGTGGACCCGTCGTCGGCCACCGGCGCGCCCCCGGACGGTGGCGTCAGCCCGTCGGACAGGGTCACCAGCAGGTCGACGGCACCGTCCGGCAGGCCGGGCAGCAGCCAGCGCAGGTGGTCACGGCGAAGGGCGTCCTCGAGTGCCGACCAGCCCGAGGGCGAGTCGGCCAGCTGCTCACGAAGGTGTGCCAGCGCAGATGAGGAGGCACGCCGCCCGGCCTCGGCAGGCAGACCCAGCCGTTCCCCGAGAAAGGCCTCCATCGGCCATCACCCCCATTGGTGCGCCCCACCTGCTGATCTGCTCTCAGATTAGTACACCTGTTCGAATCTTGCAAGGGTTGTCCACACCCGCGGTCGCGAGCCGGAGGCGCCGGGGAGGAACACACGCCGTGAGGCCGGCGAGGAACACACGCCGATGGGCCGGGAGGAGAGCACCCCCCCGAGGTTAAGGAGATGGTAAAGATCCTTGCTCGGTCTGAACCGTGGCGATAGGTTGCCAAGGCCGCGGCTCCTCCCCGAAGCCGCTGCGCCGTCCCCTCTCTACCGTGACAAGGAGGTCGCGCAGTGAAGCGGACCCTCCGGGCAGCGGTGGCCACCTCGGCCGCAGGGCTGCTCGTGCTCTCCCTCACCTCGACATCGGTCCTGGCCCAGGAGCCGGACTCCGACCCATCCCTCCCCGACCGGGTGCCGGGGACCCCCACAGTGACCTACGACCCGGACACCCTGCTCGACGGACCGCTCCGGGCCCTCCAGGCTGAGGGCGGAGACGTGACCGTGTCCCTCAACCTGACCGACCCCGCCCTGGCGGAGGTGGTCGGCGAGGACGCCAAGCAGGAGGGCTTCCAGCTCACTGCCGCACAGCAGCGCCAGCACGTGCAGCGACTCGAGGCCAAGCAGGACGCGCTCGTCGACAAGGTCGAGGCGCTCGGCGCCACCGAGGTCGCGCGCGTCCAGAAGGCGGAGAACTCCGTCGTCGTCACCGTCGACGCCAGCAAGCTCGACGAGCTCGTCGCGCTCCCCGAGGTCGAGGCGGTGCGCCCGTTCCGGGAGTACCAGCTCGACCTCGACGAGACCGTCCCGTATGTCGGCGCCGCCCAGGTGCACCAGGCCGGCCTGACCGGCGCGGGCGTCCGGGTCGCGGTGCTCGACTCGGGCATCGACTACACCCACGCCCGGTTCGGCGGTGCGGGCACCGCGGAGGCCTACGAGGCGGCATACGGGGCCGGCACCGACGACCCGCGCAATACGACGCGCGACGGGCTCTTCCCCACGCCCAAGGTGATCGAGGGCTGGGACTTCGTCGGCGAGCGGTGGCCGGACGTCCCCCAGCTCGAGCCGGACGAGGACCCGATCGACTGCGGCGCGGCGGTGCTGGACTGCGGCGGCGGCCACGGCACGCACGTGGCCTCGATCATCGCCGGCGACAACGGCATGGCCCCCGACGCCGAGCTCTACGCCTACAAGGTCTGCTCGGCCGTCTCCACCAGCTGCAGCGGCGTGGCGATGCTCCAGGCCATCGAGCGGGCGCTCGACCCCAACGGTGACAACGACCTGTCCGACGCGGTCGACGTCATCAACATGTCGATCGGCTCGCCGTACGGCCAGATCGAGGACGACACCGCGGGCGCCTCGGCCAACGCCGTGCGCATGGGCGTCGTGGTCGTGGCCTCGGCCGGGAACTCGGGCGACAAGCCCTACGTGACCGGCTCCCCCGGCTCGACGCCGGAGGTCCTCTCCGTCGCGCAGACCCACGTGCCGGGCGCGCTCGGCTACGTGCTGCGCGTGGACAGCCCGGACGCCATCGCCGGGATCTACAAGAACACCAACACCGTGGAGTGGGCACCGATCACCACCGGCTTCACCGGGTCGGTCAAGTACGGCAGCACGGCCGCCGAGCAGCTCGGCTGCGTCGACGACGCCGGCGGGACCCCGTATGCCGCGGGCTACTTCGACGGTCAGGTCGCCCTGATCGACCGCGGGGTGTGCGCGATCAGCATGAAGGTGCACAACGCCGCCGAGGCGGGCGCGATCGGCGTGCTCATCGCCAACAACGTCGCCGGCGAGGCGCCGTCGTTCTCCTTCGGCGGCCCCGACCCGTTCACCGCGCAGCAGACGCTGATCATCGGCCAGGAGCACGGCGCGACGATCAAGGGGCAGCTGGCCGCGGGCGTGACGGTCGCGGTGGACCCGGCCGACGCGGTGCCGCTCATCGGCACCATGGTGTCGACGTCCTCGCGCGGACCCAGCATGTCGTTCGACGCGATCAAGCCGGAGATCGGCGCGCCCGGCGCCTCGGTGTCGGCGGAGGCCGGCACGGGCACCGGTGAGACCGCGTTCGGCGGCACGTCCGGTGCGGCGCCGGTGGTCGCCGGCGCGGCCGCGCTCCTGCTGGAGGCGAACCCGGACCGCAGCCCGCTCGAGGTCAAGTCGCTGCTGATGAACACCGGCGAGACCGAGATCTACATCAACCCGATCACCCGGCCGGGCGACCTCGCCGAGATCACCCGGATCGGTGGCGGCGAGCTGCGCGTCGACCGGGCGGTCGCCAGCAACACGGCGGCGTGGGTCAAGGACGGCACCGGCGCCGACCTGTCCTTCGGCTACCTCACGGTGCACCAGGACCTGGTGCTGCGGAAGACGGTGACGATCCGCAACTACGGCGACCGGGGGGTGAACTACCGCCTCGAGCCGACGTTCCGCTACGAGGACGACCGGGCCAGCGGCGCGGTCCGGTTCACCGGTCCGAGGGCCGTGCGGGTGCCTGCCAACTCCCAGCGCGACGTCACGGTCACCATGAGGATCGACGCCTCGAAGCTGCCGGAGTGGCAGCTGGACGGTGGTCCGGGCGGCGGCGACGGCACCCTGCTGGCGCTCAACGAGTTCGACGGCTACCTGCAGATCCGCGGCGGCGGCGACGAGGTCCACCTGCCGTGGCACGTGCTGCCGCACAAGGCGGCCGACGTCGACGCCGACAAGACGGTCAAGCTCAACCGCCGCGGCGTGGGCGAGCTGGAGCTGGAGAACGAGACCCGCAGCGGCCAGCCCGGCGGGGTCGACATCTTCGCGCTGACCGGCACCAGCCCGAGGATCCCGCCGAGCCAGCTGCCGGGCGAGGGTGACAACTTCGCGGTCGTCGACCTCAGGTCGGTCGGTGTGCGCACCTTCGAGTCCGGCGTGATCCAGTTCGGCATCAGCACGCACGGCGACAGGTCGCACCCCAACTACCCGGCCGAGTTCGACATCTACGTCGACTCGAACGACGACGGGATCGACGACTTCGTCGTCTACAACGCGGAGCTGGGCGGGTTCAACGTCACCGGCCAGAACGTCGTCTACGTCGTCAGCCTCAGGACGGGCACCGGCGCGGCGTACTACTACACCGAGGCCGACCTGAACTCCTCGAACGTGATCCTCACGGCGCCGCTGGCGGCGCTGGGCCTCACGCAGGGGAGCCGGTTCTCGTTCGATGTCTACGCCTTCGACAACTACTTCACGGGCAGCCTGACCGACGCCGTGGAGGACATGACCTTCACGGTGGGCACCCCGAGGTACGCGGTCGGGTCGTCGTCGCTGACGATCAACCCGCGTCGCGAGGTCGAGCTGCGCGTGACGTCCTCGGAGGGCGGGGCGGAGGCCTCCCCGTCGCAGACCGGGTTGCTGCTCCTCTACCAGGACGGCCGGCAGGGCCGTGAGTCCCAGGAGGTGAGGGTCCGACCCTAGGGCCGCCGTGGGCTGAAGCTGAGCGGCCGCGGGGGCGCTCGCCGGGTCCGTCCCGGTGGGCGCCCCCGTCCCGTATGACGTGGGGCCGGGTCAGGCGCGTGCCGTGGCCGGGTCAGGCGCGTGCCGTGGCCGGGTCAGGCGCGTGCCGTGGCCGGGTCAGGCGCGTGCCGTGGCCGGGTCAGGCTGCCCCGACGAGGTCCTGACGACCCACGAAGACCCGGTTATCCGGCACCACGAGGTCGTCGGCGACCCGGGCCCGGGAGGCGACCCGGGCCGCCCTGCCGATCTTGACCCGCGCGCCGAGCACCGCGCCGACACCGACGACCGCACCCGGGCCGACGTGGCCGACCGGGCCGACGACGGCCTCCTCACGCACCACGGCGCCCCGGTCGATCCAGGCGCCCTCACCGATCCGCGCGCCAGGACCGACGACCGCGCCCGGGTCGACGTAGGCCGTGGCGTGGACGTAGGCGGTCGGGTCCACCCGGGCGGTCGTCTCCACGAAGCCTCCGCCGTGCGGGTGACGCTCGTAGCGGAGGGTCTGGCCCGGGGTCTCCTCGATCTCCACGTAGTTCTTCGGCTTGCGCATGACCGGGCAACGTCGCCCGCACGTCCGGGGGTTCCTGTTCTCAGGGACCTCACAGGGAGTTGGCACGGGGCGCTCAGGCGACGGCTGCAAGAAACAGAAGTTCAAGAGATGGTAAAGAATCTTGCCGCTTCTGATCAGCGGCGATAGGTTGCGGACGCAGGCAGTTCTCTCCTCGACACGGACCCCCGCCGGGGGCCGCGAGACCCCTCGGCGAGATCGTCCGCCGCGCGGCCGCTGGCACGGAGCGGCCGGTGCGGGGGTGCCCACCGGCGCTTCCCCGGTGGGCACCCCCGCCGCGCGAAGAGCTCCGTGGGCCACGCGCCGGGGCGCGTGCTCCCACCGTGCTCCCCAAGATCAGCGCAGCCGCACCACGGCGTCGTGGAGCGCGGTCAGCAGCCGGTCGACATCCGCGTCGTCGGTGTACGGCGCGACCCCCACCCGGACCGCCCCGAGGTCACCGAGGCCGAGCCGTCGAGAGGCCTCGATGGCGTAGAAGTGGCCGGCCGGGGCGTTGACGCCGGCCTCGGCCAGGGCCCGGCTCAGGTCCGCAGACGCGATCCCCTCCACGTCGAACAACAGCGTCGGCGTCCGGTGCGCGGCGCGCGAGTGGAGCCGCAGGCCGTCAAGGTCCGCCAGCCCCTCCTCGATGCGGCGGCGCAGCCGGTCCTCGTGCTCCTCGAGCGCGGCCATCGACGCCAGCACCCGGGAACGCCGGTCGGTCGCCGGACCGGGGGCGGTGCCGGCGAGGAAGTCGACGGCGGCGGTCGTTCCCGCCAGCAGCTCGTAGGGCAGGGTGCCGAGCTCGAACCGCTCCGGCACCGCGTCCGTCGACGGCAGGAGCTTGTCGGGGCGCAGCGTCTCGAGCAGCTCCGCGCCGGCGACGAGCGTCCCGAGGTGCGGACCGAGGAACTTGTAGGGGGAGCAGGCGTAGAGGTCCGCCCCCAGCGCTGCGACGTCGACGGGTGCGTGCGCGGTGAGATGGACGCCGTCGACGTGCACGAGGGCGCCGACGGCGTGCGCGGCCCCGGTGATGGCCGCCACGTCGGGGCGGGTGCCGATGAGGTTGGACGCGCCGGTGACCGCGACGAGCCGGGTCCGCTCCCCCAGCAGCGCGGTGACCGCCTCGACGGGCAGCTCACCCGTGGCCGGGTCGAACTCGGCCCACCGCACCGTCGCCCCGGCCCGCTCGGCGGCGATGACCCACGGCCGCACGTTGGCATCGTGGTCGAGGCTGGTGACGACGACCTCGTCACCGGGGCGCCAGCCCGCGGCCAGGGTGCGGGACAGGTCGAAGGTGAGCGCCGTCATACTGCGCCCGAAGACCACGCCCCGGGGGTCGGCGCCGAGCAGGTCGGCGACCGCCTGCCGGGCGGCCCGGACGATGTCGTCGGCGCGCCGCTCGGCCCGCGTGACCGTGCCCCGGTTGGCGACGGCCGAGGTGAGGACGCCGGCGACCGCCTCGGCGACGTCCGCCGGCGTCTGGGTCCCGCCCGGCCCGTCGAAGTGTGCGACACCCTCGGCAAGGGCAGGGAAGCGGGCGCGGACGGCGGCGACGTCGTAGGGCACGCAGCGAGGATACGGAACCCCGCCCCGCCGTGACCGGGTGGTCAGGCGGCCAGCTCGAGGTCCTCCTTGACCTGGACGCGGTCGGGCACGACGACGTCGGCGTCGATCTTCACACCCGGGGCCACGTAGACCTCCCGGCCGATCTTGGCCCGGGAGCCGATCCGGGCGTCGTGGCCGACGACGGCGCCGGGGCCGATGTGCACGGCGGTGCCGATCGAGGCCCGCTCGCCGACGACCGCGTCCCGGTCGATCCACGAGCCGTCGCCGATGTGCGCGTCCTCGCCCACCTGGGCGCCCGGGTCGACGTACGCGCGCGAGTGCACGAAGGCCGTGGGGGCGACCGTGGCGCCGACAGCGACCATCCCGCCGCCGCGCTCGTGCGGGTAGTACCGCAGCGGCTGGCCCGGGACCTCTTCGATCTCGACGTACTTCCTTCGCCTGGGCATGTCGCTCTCCCCCTTCCCTCGTGTCGTTCCTGCGCCGGCGAGAGCCCACCGCACGCGTGTACGACAACGCCTGACATCGCTGGAAGATTCCCCAGGCCAGACGTCGTATGACGAGAGCCGGCTGGGAGAATCCCCCCGTGACCGGTCCGCTCCCCCGCATCCGCCGGGCGACGCCCGCGGACGGCGCCGCGTGCGCTGCGATCTACGCCCCCTACGTCCTCGGGACGGCCATCACCTTCGAGGTGGAACCGCCTGACGCGGCCGAGATGGGCCGTCGCATCGAGGCTGCGCAACGGGCCCACGACTGGCTCGTCGCCGAGGTCGACGGCGAGGACGGACCGCAGGTGGTGGGCTACGCCTACGGCGGGAGGTTCCGGGAGCGCGCGGCCTACGCCTGGACCGCCGAGCTCAGCATCTACCTGGCGCAGGAGGCCACCGGGCAGGGCCTGGCCCGGCCGCTCTACCGGGCGCTGTTCGCCCGGCTCGAGGAGCTGGGGTACCGCACCCTGGTGGCCGGCTACACGGTGCCCAACGAGCCGAGCGAGCGGCTGCACCGCGCCCTGGGGTTCGAGCCGGTGGGGACCTACCGCCGGGTCGGGGTGAAGCTCGGCGCGTGGCAGGACGTCGCGTGGATGCAGAAGCACCTCGGTGACGGCCCGCCGCCGGAGGGGCCGCCGCCCGGTCAGTAGGCCTGGCTCACCGTCGACATCGTGAAGTCGGGGACCCGCAGCGCCGGCGCGATCGACCGGGTGAACCAGTCGTTCCACTCCCGGCACAGGGTGTGCTCCGCCCGGCCGGCCTCGGTGGCCCGGCCGAGCAGGCTGATCGGCGACTCGTTGAACCGGAAGTTGTTCACCGCGGCGGTGACCTTGCCGTCCTCGACGAGGTAGACGCCGTCGCGGGTCAGCCCGGTGAGGAGCAGGGTCTGCGGGTCGACGGTGCGGATGTACCACAGGCAGGTGAGCAGCAGCCCGCGCTCGGTGCCGGCGATCATCTCGTCGAGGTCGGCCGTGCCACCCGCGTCGACCACGAGGTTCTCCGTGGGAAACGGGAGCGGACCGTCCAGGCCGGCGCGCGCCATACCGGCGCGGGTGCGGACCAGTTGGGTGAGGACGCCGTCGCGCAGCCAGTCGACGCGGCCGACGGGGACGCCGTTGTCGAAGACCGACGCCAGGCCGGGGACCGAGGCCGGGACGACGGCGAACGGGGCGAGCGGGAACTGCGGGTGCGCCGGGTCGGAGGACATGGTGACCGGCAGGGTGGCCAGGCGCTCGCCGACCCGGGTGGTGCCCGGCTCCTTGCCGGCGTAGACGTTGCGGCCCTCCTCGGCGTCGCGGGCGCTCATCGTCCAGTAGGCGTAGACGAGCAGGTCGACGACCGCGCCGGGCGGCAGGATCGTCTCGTACTGCCCCGCCGGGAGCTCGACGCGGCGGGCGCCCCAGCCCAGCCGGCGCTCGAGGTCGGCGTGCATCGCCGGGACGTCGACGTCGGTGAAGTCGTTGGTCTGCGCCCCGACCCAGGCGGAGTTGACCATGTCGGGCGCCTTGGCGTTGAGCTCCACCCGCCCCCAGGGCTCGACCGCGCGGCGGCGCAGCCCCTCGGTGTTGGCCAGCCAGGTCGTGGTGCGGCGGTACTCGGCGAAGCCGAACAGCAGGTGCCCGGCGTCCCCGGCGTGCGTGAACGCCGCGCCGAGGTCACGGGCGAACCCGGCGAGGTCCTCCGGACCGACGACCTCGGCCGGCTCGGCGTAGTCCTCGTCCACGGTGCCGCCGACCAGCGGCTGGGCCTCGTCGTCCGCCGGGGCGTCGCGGACCGCGGCGTCGGCCTGCCGGACCAGCTCGCGCAGGTCGTCCGGCCCGGCGAGGGGGCCGGACACCGACGAGGCGGCGGTGCCGCCCTCCACCCCGGCGGTGCTGATGACCGTGGCCCGGCGCTGGGTCATGGACCCGTTGGTCGTCAGGGCGTTGCCCGCCCAGCGGAGGTTCGCCTCGTGGGACTCCTGGACGATGACCGTGCAGCCCTCTGCCGTCGACGACGCCAGCGCCTCCTCGACCCAGCCCGTCACCGCTGCCTCGGCCATCAGTGGCTCCCCTCCGCGCTGGTGTTGAGGACGTTGACCCCGCGGAACCGTGCCGCCGGGCACCCGTGGCTCACCGCGGCGACCTGGCCGGGCTGGCCCTTGCCGCAGTTGGTGGCACCCGCCAGCAGGTAGGTCGAGGGGCCGCCGACCGCGTCCATCGAGCCCCAGAACTCCGTGGTCGTGGCCTGGTAGGCGACGTCCTTCACCTGGCCGTCCAGGCGGCCGTTGCGGATCCGGTAGAACCGCTGGCCGGTGAACTGGAAGTTGTACCGCTGCATGTCGATCGACCACGACTTGTCGCCCACGACGTAGATGCCGTCGTCGACCCCGGCGATGAGGCCCTCGAGGTCGGGCCCGTCCGGGTCGGGCTGCAGGGAGACGTTGGGCATCCGCTGCAGCGGGATGTGACCGGCGGAGTCGGCGTAGGCACAGCCGTTGGAGCGTCCCAGGCCCTTCTCCTGCGCCATCTGCCGGTTGAGCTGGAACCCGACGAGGACGCCGTCGCGGATGATGTCGAACGTCTGCGCCTCGACACCCTCGTCGTCGTAGCCGACCGTGGCCAGGCCGTGCTCGGTGACCCGGTCGCCGGTGACGTTCATCAGCTCGGAGCCGTAGCGCAGCGTGCCCAGCTGGTCGAAGGTCGCGAACGAGGTGCCGGCGTAGGCGGCCTCGTAGCCCAGCGCGCGGTCCAGCTCGGTGCCGTGGGCGACCGACTCGTGGATGGTCAGCCACAGGTTCGTGGGGTCGATGACGAGGTCGTAGTGGCCGGCTTCGATCGACGGGGCACTGACGTGCTCGGCGAGGTGGTCGGGCAGCTCGGCGACCTCGGCGTCGAGGTCCCAGCCGGTGCCGGTGAGGTACTCCCAGCCGCGGGCCACCGGCGGGGCCGTCGTGCGCATGGTGAAGAACCCGCCCTCGCCGACGTGCACCGCCTCCAGCTCGGGCTCGATGCGCACCCGCTGCTGGGTCGTCGAGGTGCCGGCCAGGTCGGCGTAGAAGGTGTTCTCCTGGACCGCGCGGACGGTGGCCGTGGCGTGGTGCACCGGGTCGGCCGCGAGCAGCCGCTCGGACAGCTCCTGCAACCGGCCCAGTCGCTCCGCCTCGGGCACGGTGAACGGATCGACCTCGTATGACGAGACCCAGGTGCGGTCCGCGTGCACCGGCTCGGGCGCCAGCTCGACGGGGCGCTGCAGCAGCGGCCGGGACACCTTCGCCATGGTGACCGCCCGCTCGGCGAGCCGGACGGCCTCCTCCGCCGTGAGCGTGACGCCGGCGGCGAAGCCCCACGACCCGTCGTGCACCACACGCACGCTGAGCCCCAGCTCGGCGCTGTCCGAGGTGGACTCCAGGCGCGCGTCACGCAGCACCCGGTGCAGGGTGCGGCTGCGCATCACCCGGACGTCGGCGTGCGTGGCGCCGAGCTCGGCGGCCCGGCCCAGGGCGGCGTCGGCGAGCCGGCTCAACGGCAGCGCGGTGAAGGTCGGGTCGAGCTGCGGCATACGGGAACCCTAACCGCGCACCACGACACCGCCCGGAGGCGGTGCCGTGCGTGCCGTGGTCAGGAGGTCGCGGTCAGGAGGCCGTGGGGCGGGTCGGCTTCCCGGCAGCCAGAGGGTGTCGGACTCGTCGCGGTGCGTGCCGGTGGAGCCGACGTGCTTGGAGTCGATCTTCGGCCCGTTCTTGATGACGTGGATGAGCGCCATGCCGTGGCCGCGGCCGAGGTCGTACTCCTCCTTGAGCCCGGCGAGGATCTCGCCGGCCTTGGTGTCCGGGCCGTAGCCGCGGGCGTGCGCCTCGTCCACGAGCTGGCGGGGCGTCCTGCCGGTCCTGTCCTCGATGGCGTCGAGGTAGGCCTGGAACGACATCGGTCAGCTCTCCCTTCCGGCAGCCGGGCCGGAGATGTTGACCAGCCAGGTGACCCCGAACCGGTCGACGAGCATGCCGAACTTGTCACCCCACGGGGACCGGGCCAGCGGCTCGATGACCCGGCCGCCCTCGACGAGCCCCTCGTAGGCGCGGGTCAGCCGCTCGTCGTCGTCGCCGCTGAGCGAGATCGAGATGTTGCTGCCGTCGTCGGTCGGCTGGTCCGGGGGTGCGTCGGACACCATGAGCCAGAAGTCGTCGGCGACCAGCTGTGAGTGCATGACGAGGTCCTTGGTGGCGGGGTCGTCACCCATCCCGAGCTCGCCGAAGGTGCTGAGCTCGACCTCACCGCCGAGCACGGACTGGTAGAACGTCACCGCCTCCCGGGCCTGCCCGCGGAAGTTGACATAGGGGTTGAGCCGGAAGGACATGGCAGCTCCTCGCTTGTCGTCGTCGACCGTGGAGTCGGTCGCAGGGTTGGACCGTCCGGCGGCCCGAGACTCATCGTCCGCCCCGGCGGACCTCCTGTCACCCCTCCCTCCCGCCGATCGCGGTGTTCCAGGCCCGACAGCGGGAGTCCCACCACGGGGGTGTCACTCGACAGGGGTCGCACCCAGGGCCGCGGCGAAGCTGAGCAGGCGGCGCTCGGCCAGCTCCTCCCACACGTTGAGCGGACGACCGGAAGCAGGAGGAGGGCCGGGATCCACGGGCATCCGGGCCGTCGCCTGCACCTCCGGCGCGTCGACCGCGACCCCCAGGGAGCGGGTGCCGGACCGGTATCCACCGAGCTGCACGTGGGCAGCTACGTCCGCACGGGGCATGGACCGGCCGGCCAGGACGATCACCGCGTGACGCCGGGCCGCCAGGCGCAGGACCGCACCCCAGGGCTCGGACCAGAACACGTCCACGGCCCCGCCCAGGGCCTTCACCCACGCGTCGTCGCCCCGGGTGAAGTCGTCCACGATGAGCACGTCGAACGGCACGCCGCTGGTGACGAGGTCCCGGAGCCAGCTCTCCGGGCCGCAGTCCGCGCCGACGGTCACCACGTGGATCCGGCGGATCGCCTCGTCCAGCAGGTCGTCGAGGTCGGTCGTGGTCGCGAGCTCGGCCGGGCTGCAGCCGACGCCCGCGGCCATGACCTGAAGCTTCATCCCCGGCGCGGTCTGGGTGTTGCCCACCCAGACGACGCGGTGGCCCGCTCCCCCGGCCCAGGCGGCGAGCCGGGCCAGGACGCGGCACCTCGAGCCCTGCGGACCCTCCACCGCGTAGACCTGCCCCCGTCTCAGGCCCCCGAGGATCTCGTCCAGGGTCGGCCACCCGGTGCCGATCAGCTCCTCGAGGGAGAGCTGGTCGCGCAGGTCGGCCATCGTGGGTGCGGGGAACCAGGGCGGCGGCTCGGGCTTCATGGACCGGTCCTAGCAGACGGCACCGACACGCCCAGACCGCTGGGGCTCGCCGGGTGGCACCGCCTCCGCCCCGCCCCTACGGTCGGGAGGAACCGGAAAGGAGCACGACATGGCGGTCTGCGAGGTCTGCGGGAACGACTACGACAAGAGCTTCGAGGTGGTCACCGCCGGCAACCGGCACACCTTCGACAGCTTCGAGTGCGCCATCCACCTCCTGGCGCCGGTGTGCGAGCACTGTGGCTGCAAGATCGTCGGCCACGGCATCGAGGTGCAGGGCCGCTGGTACTGCTGCGCCCACTGTGCCCGGCACAGCGAGGGCGAGGGCGTGGCGGTCGACGACCGCGTCTGAGCCGCTGTGCCCACCCTGCTCGTCGTCCACCACTCGCCCACGCGCGGCGTCCGCGCACTGACCGACGCCGTGCTCGCGGGCACCCGTGACGAGGCCATCGAGGGGGTCGACGTCGTCGAGCGGCCCGCGCTGGAGGCCACCGCCGAGGACGTGCTCGCCGCCGACGGCTACCTGCTCGGGACGCCGGCGAACTTCGGCTACATGTCCGGCGCGCTCAAGCACTTCTTCGACAGCACGTTCCTCCGGGTCGGGGGTGCCCTGTCGAGCACCGGGGCCGCCGAGGAGTCGGCGGGGGCGACCGCGGGCCGGCCGTTCGGGCTCTACGTGCACGGCCGGTACGACACCCAGGGCGCCGTCCGGTCGGTGCTGTCGATCGTCGGGGCCCTCGGCTGGCGGCAGGCGGCGGAGGTGCTCGAGGTCCTGGGCGACGTGACCGAGGAGCACCGCGCCGCGGCATACGAGCTGGGCGGGACGCTGGCGGCGCTGCTGAGCCCCTAGGTGACCGATCGCGCCGGTGCCACCATGGGCGCATGAGCGGCACCACCCTGCAGCGCATCGGGCTCCTCGGCGGCATGAGCTGGGAGTCGACCGCCGAGTACTACCGGCTCATGAACGAGGCGGTGAAGGAACGCCTCGGCGGGCTGCACTCGGCCCGGATCCTGATGTCCTCGGTCGACTTCGCCGAGGTCGAGAAGATGCAGGTCGAGGACCGGTGGGACGACGCCGGACGGCTGCTCGCCGCCGAGGCCGCGGCGCTGGAGCGGGCCGGCGCCGACTTCCTGGTGCTGTGCACCAACACCATGCACAAGGTGGCCGACGCGATCGAGTCGGCGGTCGGCATACCGCTGCTCCACCTCGGCGACACCACCGCGCGGGCGGTCCTCGACGCCGGTGTCCGCAGGGTGGGACTGCTCGGCACCGCGTTCACGATGAGCCAGCACTTCTACCGGGACCGGCTGGCGGGCCACGGCCTGGAGGTCCTCGTCCCGGACCAGGACGACCAGGAGACGGTGCACCGGGTCATCTACGACGAGCTCGTGCTCGGCGTGGTGCGGGAGGAGTCGCGCGCTGCGTACCTGGCGGTCGTGGACCGGCTGGTCGGGCAGGGTGCCGAGGGCGTGATCCTCGGGTGCACCGAGATCGAGCTGCTGCTCGACCCGGACGAGACCTACCGGGTCCCGGTGTTCCCGACCACCCGGCTGCACGCGCTGGCGGCGGTCGACCGGGCGCTCAGCGGACCTTCGGCAGCCTCTGGTCCTGGTGCAGCACCGTCTGGAACGGGTCGCCCTGCTCCTGCAGCCGGTCCAGCACCGTCCTGATCGTCCACCGGTCCGGCCGCAGCTCCGGGTCGTCCAGCTCGTCCCAGGTGATCGGCACCGACACCGGCGCGCCCGGCGCCGGGCGCGGGCTGTAGGGCGCGACGAGCGTCTTGTTGACCGCGTTCTGGGTGAAGTCGAGGCGGGCCAGGCCCTTGCGACCCTTGACCTCCCAGGTCCAGCTCACCAGCTCGGGCACCACCGCGCCGATGCTCTTGGAGACCTTCTCCGCCCAGGCGCGGGTCTCGTCGAACGTCGGGCCACGCTTGATCGGCACCCAGATCTGGATGCCGCGGCGGCCGGTGACCTTGGGGGCGGCGCGCAGCCCGAGGTGCTCGAACGCGGTCCGGTGCAGCCGGGCGAGGGTGAGCAGGTCGTCCCAGCTGGTCCGCTCCCCCGGGTCGAGGTCGAACATCACGTAGGTCGGCAGCTCGGGCGCGTCGGTCATCGAGGTCCAGGGGTGCCACTCCAGGGCCCCGAAGTTCGCCGCCCAGACCAGGGCCGCCGGCTCGTCGACGACGAGGTAGGTGCGGGTCTCGCCCTTGTCGGCGTCCGGGTTGTCCCAGCGGGGCACCCAGTCCGGGGCGTGGTCCGGCAGCGCCTTGTGCCAGAAGCCCTTCGTCCCGGCTCCGTCGGGGAACCGGTGCATGTTGAGCGCCCGGCCCGCGACGTACGGGAGGAGCGTGGGGGCGATCTGCGCGGCATACCTGATGAACTCGCGCTTGGTGACCGGCTCCTCACCGTCCCGCCCCGGGAACATCACCTTGTCGAGGTTGGTGACCCTGAGGGTGCGGCCGAAGACCTCCCAGGTGCCCTCCTTGCCGAGCTCGTCGAGCGCCGCGAGCTCGTCCTCCCCCGGCCCCTCCGGGATGTCGCGCTTGAGCTCGACCGAGGCCTCCGCGGCGGGCAGGTCCGAGCGCCACAGCCGGTCCGGGTCGGCGGCGACCTCGTCGTTGGTCCGCCCGCTGAGCACCGACGTCGGGTGGTCCTCGGCGTCCCACCCCTCGACGGCGTGCTCGTCGTGCTTGTGGATGAGCATCCAGAGGTCCTTGTCGTCCTCGCGCCCGGTGCGGACCAGGACGAACTTGCCCTTGAGCCGCTGGCCGTGGAGCTCGACGTGCAGCTCGCCGTTCCGGATCGCCTCGGCGGGTGGGGGCTCGCCGTCCTTGTACCGCGTCCAGGTGCCGGTGTCCCAGACGATGACGTCGCCGCCGCCGTACTCCCCGGCCGGGATGACGCCCTCGAAGTGGAGGTACTCCATCGGGTGGTCCTCGACGTGGACCGCGAGGCGCCGGGCGGAGGGGTCGAGGGTGGGCCCCTTGGGCACCGCCCAGCTGGCCAGGACGCCGTCGACCTCGAGCCGGAAGTCGTAGTGGAGCCGGGTCGCCCGGTGCCGCTGGACGACGAAGACCGGCTCGCCGTCGGGGTCGGTGCGCAGCCGGTCCGGGTCGCCGGCGGGCTCGGGGGTGCGGGTGAAGTCCCGCATCCGCTGGTAGCGGGCCAGCGGCTTCTCGTCCCGGTCCCTGGTATGCCGGCCGCGCGCCATGGTGCTCACCGTGCCACGGCGCGGGGCCCGGTGCACGCGAGCCGGGCCGTGTCGGTCAGTAGCCGCGGGACAGGAACCGCTCGCGCGCGGCGGCGACGGCCGAGCCGGACTGGCGCCGCGCCATACGGCGCAGGGCCATCGGCGCGAGGACCAGGCCCAGCACGGTCCAGATGCCGAGGGCGGCGAAGGTCTCCAGGGTGCGCCAGCTCTCCGTCAGCTCCAGGGTCACCGCGTCCGCTGGGAGGAGCGCGGAGCGGACGCCGAGCCCGACCCAGAACACGGGGAACGCCTGGGCGACCCACTGCAGCCAGGTCGGCAGCGCGGTCAGCGGGTAGAAGATCCCGGACAGGGCGGTGATCCCGTAGACGACGAGCATCACCCACAGGATCGACAGCGGGGAGCGGAACAGCGAGCCGAGCACGGCCCCGAACGGCAGCGTCGCAGACATGGCGAGCACCCCGACGGCGAGCAGCCTGGCCCAGTCGCCGGCGGTGTCCGGCGTGACGCCCTCGATCACCAGCTGCGCCCCGAGGAGGAGCACCAGGATCGGGAACAGCGTCGTGCCGGTGTGCAGGACCAGCTTGCCGAGCAGGTGGCCCGCCATCCCCCGGGGCACCGCCTTGGCCCGCAGCAGGGTGCCGTCGTCGCGCTCGGTGATCATCTCGCCGGCGACCCCGAGGACGGCCTGGTTGACGATGCCGAACGCGACGAACGCGGGCACGAAGAACGCCCCGACGGAGATGGCGCTCTCCATGAGCGGGTCGTCGCGCAGCCACCAGATGACTGCCAGGCCGATGAACGGCCCGACCAGGGCGCCGATGACCAACGGGGACAGCAGCTGCTGGCGCAGCTCGACCCGGGCCCGGCGCAGGCCGGCCCGGACGACCGCGCGGTTCGACGAGATGCGGTCGGTCATGCCGGCTCCTCCTCCTGCGCCTGCGTCTCCGACGTGCCGGTGAGCGTGTGCCAGTCGGCCTCTCCCCCGGTCTCCACCCGGTGGACCAGGGCCAGGTAGGCGTCCTCCAGGCTGCCCCGGCGCACCTCCAGGTCCTCCACCCGGGGCCCGGGGCTGGTCAGGAGCTCGGTGAGGTGTGCCGTGGGGTCGTCGGTGTGGTGCACGAAACGCCGGCCGTCGCGGGTGTAGCGGACCTCGGCGGTGCCCGACACCTGCAGCCGCAGCTCCTCCGGGGTGCCGTCGGCGACGATCCGGCCGCCGGCGAGGACGAGGATGCGGTCGGCCAGGCGCTCCGCCTCGTCCAGGTCGTGGGTGGTCAGCAGCACCGTGGTCTCGAGGTCGGCCAGGGAGCGGATGAGGTCGTGGAAGTCGCGCCGGGCCCGGGGGTCGAAGCCGGCGGTGGGCTCGTCGAGGAAGAGGACCTCGGGGCGACCGACGAGGCCCACCGCGACGTCCAGGCGGCGGCGCTCGCCGCCGCTGAGCCGGTCGAGGCGGCGGCCCTCCTTGCCGGCCAGCCCCACCCGCTCGAGCAGCTCGTCGACGGGCCAGGGGCGCTCGACCTCGTCGGTGGCGTAGGGGGCGTAGTAGAGCGAGAGGTAGTCGAGGAACTCGCGCACCCGCCAGCGGGGGTGGTCGCGCCAGGACTGGAGCACCACGCCCACCCGGGCCCGCCACGCCTCGCCGGCCTGGTGCGGGACCTCCCCCAGCACCCGCACCTCACCTCCGGAGGGCACCCGGAAGCCCTCGAGGATCTCGACCGTGGTCGTCTTGCCGGCGCCGTTGGGGCCCAGCAGCGCGACGATCTCCCCCGTCGCGACCTCGAGGTCGACGCCGCGCAGGACCTCGGTGGTCCCGTAGGTCATCCGCAGGTCGCGGCAGACGATCGCGCTCACGGCGGCAGACTACGGGGCGGCCCGCGAGGTCAGGCGAGCTCCCCGAACAGCTCGGTGGCCGGGCGAGCGTGCTGTGGTCCTGCCTGAGCCTCTCGACGGCGGAGCGAGATCGGGCCGGTGCGCGAGCACCAGTCGAAGAGGACGAGGTCCTCGCTGCGGTGCTGACCGTCCAGCGCCGCGCAGAAGCCGACGCAGTAGAGCGACAGGCCGCGGGTCAGGTCCTGGCCGGGACCCAGGACCCTAGCCGAGCACCTCACTCGTCCAGCGCGTCGAGGGCGGCGAGCGCCGCGGTCCAGCGAGCCCGCCGCTCCTCGGGCGTCTGCTCCCACCACGGCGTGCCCCGCTCCCCGAGGCCGTGCTTGGCGAGGTCGACCCGGGGGCGGTGCGGCGCCGGGTCCTCCCCGGCCCTGTGGGCGGCACGGACGCCGGAGCGGCCGCGTCCCAGGTGGGACAGCAGCCGCTCCGCGACGTCCTCGGGAAGGTCCGGGTCCTGGCGGCGCCAGCGGCGACCTCGCACGACGAGCCAGCGCTCGTCCTTCCCGCCGTCACCGCCCACCGGACCAGGATCAGCCCTGCGGGGTGCCGGTGAACAGCTCGTGGGCGGTGCGGACGCCCGACCACCGGGCCACCTCGGCCGCCAGGTCGAGGCGCTCGATCGGTGCCTCGTTCTCATAGCGGCCCCACTCCGAGCGCGGCAGCATCCACATGACCTCGAACTCGTTGCCGTCCGGGTCGGCGCCGTAGAGGCTCAGCGTCGCGCCGTGGCTCGACTCGCCGCGCAGCGCACCGGCGGCGAGCAGGGTCTCCCGGGCGGCGGCGAGCTCGTCGACGGTGTCCAGCTGCCAGGCCAGGTGGTACAGGCCGAGCTGGTGGGGCATCCGCGGGGCCGCCGACGCGCCCAGCCCGAACAGGCCCAGGTCGTGGTGGTTGCCCGACCGCGGCAGCCGGAGGAAGGCGGCGTTGGCGCGCGGCTCCTCGACGACGACCTCGAAGCCCATGACGTCGGTGTAGAAGTCCAGTGCCCGGCGCAGGTCGGACACGAAGAGGACGGCGTGGTTGAGGCGGACGGGGTTGACGGGCGGGGTGGTCATGGCGGGCTGCTCCCTCTGGTCGATGTTGTTGATCATTCAACCATCGTCTGCTCCCAGATGTTCCCGCTCCGGGCCGGGCCACCTCACGGACTGACGACACGGGCTCTCCCTAGGGGACCGGGCGAGCGGAGGTCGACCGCCCTTCGGCGACCGTCGTGGCGATGCCCTCCCGGTAGGGGGTCGCGGTCAGGCCGAAGGCGTTCTCGATCTTGCTGCTGTCGAAGCGGTAGTCCTCCTCGAACTGGTACAGCATCTCGTGGTTCTCGCGGATCACCGGGTTGACCAGGCCCATGAGCCGCAGCACCGCGCGCGGTGCGGCCTGCAGGCGGTAGGGCCGCCCGGCGGCCTCGCAGGCCAGCCGGACGAACGTCTCGCCCGACATCGGCTCCCGGCTGGTCGGCAGGTGCCAGACCTGCCCGTAGGCCTCGGGCTGCTGCCCGAGGAACGCCGTCGCCCGGCCCGCGTCGGGGGTGTAGGTGAACCGGTGCGTGGCCTTCGGGTCGCCGACCCACTGCGGCGTCTTCCCCGCCCGCAGCCGCTCGAACACCGCGGTGTGGGTGAACGCGGTGGTCGCACCGGGCCCGTAGAAGTCGGCGCTGCGCACGATCATCGCCTGCAGCCCGCCGCTGCTCATCTCGTCCTCGAGCATCGTGGCGATGCCCGCGCGCACCTCCCCCTTGCGGCTGACCGGGTCGTAGGGCGTGTCCTCTGTCATCGGACCGCGGACCAGGCCGTAGGCGTAGACGTTGTCGAAGAAGACGAGCCTGGTCCCGTGCCGCTTGCAGGCGTCGACGACGTTGCGCACGAGGCGCGGCCAGTGCTCCTGCCAGACCTGCGTGCTGTACGGCAGGCCCACCACCAGGTAGGCGACCTCGCTGCCGCGCACCGCGTCCGATGCGGCCCCGGCGTCGAGCAGGTCCGCGGCGACCACGTCGTCCGACGGCTGGAGCTGACGCGGCCTGCGGCTGACCAGGCGGATGCGGTCGGTGTGAGCGCGCAGCGCCCCCGCGAGCTCGCGCCCGATGACGCCGCCGGCCCCGAGGATGGTCTGCATGTGCCCTCGCGTCCTCTCTGTGTAGTCAGTGTCCTTTCCTATCGGGGAGCGGGCGCATCATACGAGCTCACCCGGGCGCCGGGGAACGGTCGGATGGAGGCGAGCAGGGCGCGGAGCATCCGCGCGGTGGCGACCCCGCGCCCGAGCCCGATCTCGCCGAGGTCCTCGAAGACACCCTGGTCGGCGGCCGCCGCGCGCAGTCCCGCGGGCAGCAGCCCGGGCACCGTGGACAGGCGGCTCAGGGCCGCGGTGGTCCGCAGGTGCCGGGCGAGCAGGCGCCGGACCACCCGCCCGTATGCCGCGCCGGCGCCGTCGTCGGGGACGATCACCGCGGTGCGCCCGGCCAGGGCCCCGGTGGCCACCGCGTAGTAGATGCCCTCGCCGGTGAGCGGGTTGACCAGCCCGGCGGCGTCGCCGGCGAGCAGGACCCGGCCCGAGGGGTGGGTCCAGCGGGCGGTGGACAGCGGCAGCAGGTGCCCACGCCACCGCTCCAGGCCCCGGGTGGCGCCGGGGAGCAGCTCCTCGAGGCGCTCCTGCGCCAGCGCGGGCGAGAGGGGGTCGCCCTCCCGCACCAGCTCGCCGTACCCCACGTTCGACCAGCCGTCGCCGCGGTCGAAGGACCAGGCGTAGGAGGGCTGCCGCTTCTGGCCGAAGCGGATCACCTGGCGACCGGCGCGCTCCGGCGGGGTCAGGGCGTACCCGCGCAGCGCGACCGCCATGCGGCCACGGTGACGCAGGCCGAGGGCCCGGGCCACCTGCGACGGCGCGCCGTCGGCACCCACGACGACCCGGGCTCGCACCTCCTGGTCGGTGCCCCGGTCGAGCACGACGTGGTCGGGCCGGACGGTGACGGTACGCACCCGCTGGACCGCGAACTCGGCGCCGGCCGCCAGGGCCGCGTCGAGCAGTCGGGCATCGAGCACCTCCCGCGGGACCACCCACGCCTCCCGGCGCATCGGGCGGACCACCCGGCTCTCCCCCAGGGCCAGCTCGAGCTCGGACACCGGCACCCGGTCGGCCACCGGCGAGGGCGCGCCGAGCTCGCCGAGGACGTCGATGACGTGCGGGGCCACGCCGTCCCCGCAGATCTTGTCGCGCGGGAAGGCGGCCCGGTCGAGCACGAGCACCCGTGCCGTGGGCCGGGCGCGGAGGGCGGCCAGGGCCGCGGCCGACCCCGCGGGTCCGGCCCCTACCACCGCGAGGTCCCACATGCCTCCGAGGGTACGGCTCGGGGGCTGCTCGGCGGGCGGTCCGACCAGGCCGCCGTCACGCCCGGGAGGTCAGTGGTGCACCGGGGCCCGGGCGAAGGAGTGGCCCCGGGCCCACCCGGCCAGGGCGGCCGGGGTCCAGCGCCGTGCGCTGCGGGCGACCTCGTGGCTCGGCGGCGCGGGCCGCTCGACCGCGAGCTGCTCCCGGGCCTCCGGCGCGCTGCGCTCCGGGGGCTCGTCCGGCGTGGGGCGGTCGGTGGGCGGGGGCCCGAGGTCGTCGTACAGCCGCTCGGTGTCCGCGGACCGCGGCCCGACGCGGGCCTCGAGCCGCCCGTTGAGGTAGACCTCGACGTCGAACTGGGCGACGCCGTCGATCCAGACGGCGGCGCGGGCCGGCTCGCTCTGGACGGCGGTGACGACCCTGCGCGACCCCGCCGGGACGCCGTCGATGAGGACCTGCGACGAGGTGGCGCCGGGGCAGACCTCCACGTCGATCCTGGTCACCACCGTGCGCTCCTTCCCGGCCACACCCGCACCAGTTCGTCGTCAAGATCAGGTCAAGCGCAAGTAAACCATTGTTCAAGTCCGCAGGTCACCGATTTGACCGGAATCCGCGGCGGCGCGTCCGAAGTCCGTGGGTCACGAGGGGTGGACAGGGGTGGATGAGTCGGCCGGTAAGCCGGGTTCTGTCCCGCCGCGCCGTTACCGGCACTGCGGCGGTGGCGACCATCCATCTCGGGTGGCTGTTGCCAGCCACCTCCAGCGGTCTACCCGCACGCTCGGGCGGGCCGCCCTCGGACGCGTGCTGTCTGACCTTGCTCCCGGTGGGGTTTACCGAGCCACGCCAGTCACCTGGCGTGCTGGTGGTCTCTTACACCACCCTTTCACCCTTACCCCCGGCCGGAGCCGGAGGCGGTCTGCTCTCTGTGGCACTGTCCCGCGGGTCACCCCGGGTGGCCGTTAGCCACCACCGTGCCCTGTGGAGCCCGGACTTTCCTCGGCGGGGCCGGAGCCCCGACGCGGCCGCCTGGCCGACTCATCCACGTCCCATCCTAGACGGTGGCAACGCCCTCCTAGACCGTCATGTTCCGCAGGAACTGCTGCATCTGCGCCGGTGGCAGGGCCAGCCCGACGTTGGTGAAGCGGCACCGCACCAGCGTGCAGCGCTCCAGCCGGATGACCCCGACGACGGTGTTCCGGGCCGGGTCGATGTCCCAGGCGATGGCGTCGATGCCGCCTCCCCCGGTGTCCCAGGTGCACCGCTCGAGCCGGTTCGCCCCTGCGGGCATGACGATCGCCGGGCCCAGGAAGGTCACCCCCTGCGCCTCCAGCCCCGTGATCTGCCCCGTGCGGTCTGCCAGGTCCACCAGCCGCAGCGTCGCGTCCTCGATCCTCATCGTGCGATCCTCCCCCACGAGGATGCCGGCCGGCGCGTCGGGGATGCTGGGTGCGGAACGTCGGGCGACCCGAAGGAGGAGCACCCATGTCCCTGCCCACGATCGACGCGCGGCCGGACCTGTACGACGAGGCCGAGCGGTGGTCGGTGGACCGGCTGCGGGCCGAGCAGCTCAGCCGGCTGCAGGACACCGTGCGACGCGCCTACGACCACGTGCCGCACTACCGGCGCCAGCTGGAGGAGCGGGGGGTCCGCCCCGAGGACATCCGCAGCCTGGACGACATACGGCTGCTGCCGTTCACCACCAAGGCCGACCTGCGGGACAACTACCCGTTCGGGATGCTCGCGGTGCCCCGGGAGCGGTGCGTGCGGGTCCACGCCAGCTCCGGGACGACCGGGCGGCCGACCGTGGTCGGCTACACCCAGGGGGACATCGACACCTGGGCCGGGCTGGTGGCCCGGTCGCTGCGCGCGGCGGGGGTGCGACCCGGGGACATGGTGCACGTCGCCTACGGCTACGGCCTGTTCACCGGCGGGCTCGGCGCCCACTACGGGGCCGAGCGGCTCGGCTGCACGGTGGTGCCGATGAGCGGCGGACAGACCGAGAAGCAGATCCAGCTCATCACCGACTTCCGCCCCGACGTGATCATGGTGACCCCGTCCTACTTCCTGGCGATGGTCGACCACATGAAGGCCCGGGGCCTCGACCCGGCGGAGACGTCGCTGCGCATCGGCGTGTTCGGGGCCGAGCCGTGGACCGAGGCGATGCGCGCCGAGATCGAGCAGACGTGCGGGATGCACGCGACCGACATCTTCGGGCTGTCCGAGATGATGGGCCCCGGGGTGGCCCAGGAGTGCGTGGAGACCAAGGACGGGCTCACCCTGTGGGAGGACCACTTCTACCCCGAGGTGGTCGACCCGCTCACCGACGAGCCGGTCCCGGACGGCGAGGAGGGCGAGCTGGTGCTCACCGCGCTGACCCGGGAGGCGATGCCGGTGCTGCGCTACCGCACCCGGGACCTGACCCGGCTGCTGCCCGGCACGGCGCGGCCGTCGTTCCGCCGGATGGCCAAGATCACCGGCCGCTCCGACGACCTCATGATCGTGCGCGGGGTCAACGTCTTCCCGACCCAGATCGAGGAGATCGTGCTCGAGGTCGAGGGACTGACCCCGCACTTCCAGTGCGTCCTGTCCCGGCCGGGGCGTCTCGACGAGCTCACCGTCAACGTCGAGGCGGCGCCCGGGGTGGACCCGGCGACGTTCGACCAGCTCGCGGCCCGGGTGGCGCACACCATCAAGACCCGGATCGGCACCAGCGCCCAGGTCGTCGTGCTCCAGGAGGGCGGCATCCCGCGCTCGGTCGGCAAGGCCCGGCGGATCGTGGACCAGCGCAAGCTCGACTGAGCCGCCGCCGGGTCAGGCCAGGTGCTCCAGGGCCCGGGCGACGCCGTCGTCGTCGTTGGCCGCGACCACCTCGTCGACCGCCTCGAGCACCTCCGGGTGGGCGTTGGCGACCGCGAACGAGCGTCCCGCCCAGGTGAGCATCGGCAGGTCGTTCGGCGCGTCCCCGAACGCCCACACCTGCGTCGGGTCGACGTCGTGCTCGGCGCACCAGTCGGCCAGGGCCAGCCCCTTGGTCACCCCGGCCGCCCCGATCTCGGCCAGGCCCACCGCGCCGGAGTGGGACACCTCGGCCCGGGAGCCGACGACCGCGGCCACCCGCTCCCGCAGCTCGTCGACCGACAGGTGCGGGTGGCGGACGAGCATCTTGCCCGGCGGGTGACGCAGCGCCCCGGCCAGCTCGCCGACGAACCACTCCCCGTCCCGGCGGCCCGAGGCCCGCTCGAACGCCTCCTCCCGGGCGAAGCCCTCCACGCTCTCCAGGGCGAACGTCACCTCCGGCAGCTCCCGCCGCAGGTCCTCCGCGATCTGGCGCACGAGGTCGACGTCCATCAACCGGTGGCCGACCACCCGACGCGCGCCCACGTCATACGTGAAGGCGCCGTTGCCGCACAGGGCGATGCCGTGGCGGCCGACCACGTCGGCCAGCTCGTGCATCCAGCGCGGCGGGCGGGCGGTGACCAGGATGACCGTGGTGCCGGACTCCTCCACGGCGGCGAGCACCTCCCGGGTGCGCTCGGAGACGGTGCCGTCCGAGCGCAGCAGCGTGCCGTCGCAGTCCGTGGCGACGACGCGGGGTCGCCTCACTCCCCCACCACCTCGGTGATCCGGAACCGGACCCGGTGCTCCACGATGTCGGCCTCCACCAGCTCGGCGCGCACCCGGTCGCCCAGGTCGGCCTCACCGTCCGCGGGTGCGCTCACCGCCGGGTCGGTGACCTGCAGCAGCAGGCTGTCCTTCCCCGACCCGTCGACGACCACGGCCTCGAACACCTCGCCCACGCGGTGCTGGAGCTCCGCGGCCTCCACCGCGTCGGTGCAGGCGCGCTCCACCGCCCGGGCGCGCCGGTCGGACTCCTGCATGAGGCCGGGCAGCTGCGGCAGCGCCTCGCGCACCCAGTCGGGCACCTCGCCACCGTCGGTCAGCGCCTCGCAGACCACGAGCGCGAACCGGTCGACGAGCCGTCGCAGCGGGGCGGTGACGTGGGCGTACGGCGCGGCCACCGCGGCCTGGCCGGGCTCCTCCGGCGGCTCGCCGTCGAACGCGGTGTAGGCGGCCCCGCGGAACAGCGACGTGGCGTCGTGCACGACCGCGAGGTGGTGCGGGTCCTCCTTGTCGAGGGTGCGCAGGAAATCGCCGTAGGCCATCCCCTGGGGCCACTCCACACCGAGCGCGCGGACCTGCCGGCGGAACCGGTCGAGGTCGCGCTGCTCGGCCGGGGGCATGGTGCGCAGGATGCCGATACCGCCCTCGAGCATGATCTCGGCGGCGGCGATGCCGGTGAGCAGCGAGATCTGGGCGTTCCACTCCTCGACCGGCAGCATCGGGCGGAACCGCAGCCGGTAGGCCCCGTCCTCGCCGAGGTGCACCTCCTGCTCGGGCATCGGCAGGCTGGCGCCGCCCCGCGCGGACTCCCTCTCGATCCGGGCCCTCCCCACCTCCGGCAGCAGGGCCAGGGTGCCCTCCGCCCGGCCGGAGTCGATGAGCTGCTGCACCTCGTCATACGTGTAGCGCTGCCGGGAGCGGACCATGGCGCGGTACACCCGGGCCTCCTGCCGCTTCCCGTCCGGCCCCAGGGTGATGTCCCAGACATAGGCCGGCCGGTCCTGGTCGGGCAGCAGGCTGGCGGCGTCCTCGCTGAGCGCGGTGGGGTGCAGCGGCACCCGCGTGTCCGGGCAGTAGACGGTCTGCCCGCGGCGGCGCACCTCCTGGTCGAGCGGCCCCTCGGGCGCGACGAACGCCGGCACGTCGGCGATGGCGTAGCGCACCCGCCAGCCGTCGCCGGCACGCTCGAGGTGCATGGCCTGGTCCAGGTCCATGGAGCCGGGCGGGTCGATGGTGAGGAACCCGACGTCGCGCAGGTCCCGCTCCGGCAGGTCCGGGGAGCCGGCGGCCTCCTCCGCGGCGGCGAGCACCTCGGCGGGGAACTCCTCGGGTACCTCCAGCTCGCGGCGGATCTTCGCGAAGGCCCTCTCCAGCGGCGCGGCCGCCGCCCCCTCGCGGACCTCCGGGACGAGCCTGGTGACGCGCTGCGACATACCCGCACCCTACGTCCGACCGGGCGCCTCGTCCCGACGTCCCACCACCCCACCGAACGCCCGGTCGTGACGCGATCGACCCCCCACCGACCACCTGACGACCACGGAACTAGGCTCCGCCCGTGCTCATCCTCCTGCCGCCGTCCGAGACCAAGGCCACCCGCAGCCGGGGCCGTTCGCTCGACCTGGACCGCCTGTCCTCGCCCGAGCTGACCCCGGCCCGCCGCAAGGTCCTGGACTCCCTGGCCGGGGTGAGCGCCCGCCCGCACGCGGCGGACGTCCTGGGGGTGAGCCCGGGCCTGCGGGAGGAGATCGACCGCAACACCCGGCTGCTCGAGGCGCCGACCCTGCCGGCCGCGGACCTGTACACCGGGGTGCTCTACGACGCGCTCGACCTCGGCGGCCTCGACCCGGCGTCGCGGCGACGGGCGCAACGTCGGGTGGTCGTGCAGTCGGCGCTGTTCGGCGTGCTGCGGCTGGCCGACCGGGTCCCGCCCTACCGCCTGTCGATGAGCGTCAACCTGCCCGGCGTCGGCCCGCTCGCCGGGCACTGGCGCGAGCCGCTGGCCGAGGTCATGCCCGGGCTGGCCGGGCGGGGTGTGGTCGTCGACTGCCGCTCCAGCACGTATGCCGCAGCCTGGGTGCCCCGGGGCCCGCTCGCGGAGCGTTGGGTCCAGGTCCGGGTCCCCGGCGCGACGCACATGGCCAAGCGCACCCGCGGCCTGGTGACGCGGGCGCTGTGCGAGACCGACGCCGACCCGCGCACACCGCAGGCACTCGCCGAGTTCCTCGCTGGTTTCTTCCGGGTCGAGCTGCGCACGCCCGCCCGGGCCGGTCGCCCCTGGGTCCTGGACGCCACTGCCCGCTGACCGACCACGGCCGCGGTCCGCGGCACGTCCCGTCTGCGCAGGTTCGCGCGTTCGGTGGCCGCCTGCGTCGGCGTGTCGGCGTGTTCGGTCGGGGTCGGGCCGGGGCCGGGTCAGAGGTGGGCGAGGGCCTGCTCGACGTCGGCGACCAGGTCGGCCTGGTCCTCGATGCCCACCGAGAGGCGCACGATGCTGTCGGGCACCTCGAGCTCGGTGCCGCGCACCGAGGCGTGGGTCATCTCGGCCGGGTAGTTGACCAGGGACTCCACCCCGCCGAGGGACTCGGCCAGCTGGAAGATCTCGGTCGACTCCACGAACCGGCGGGCCGCGTCGGCGCCGCCGCGCACGGCGAACGACACCATGCCGCCGAACCGGCGCATCTGCCGCGCCGCGATCTCGTGGCCCGGGTGGTCCGGCAGGCCCGGGTAGTAGACCTTCTCCACGGCGGGGTGGCCGACGAGGGCGCGAGCGACCGCCTGGGCGTTGTCGCTGTGCCGCTCCATCCGCACCTGCAGCGTCTTGATGCCGCGGACGGTGAGGAACACCTCCCACGGCGCGGACACGGCACCGGCCGCGAACTGCAGGAAGCCGACCTTTTCCGCGATGTCGTCGTGTGCCGTGACGAGCAGCCCGCCGAGCACGTCGGAGTGGCCGCCGAGGTACTTGGTCGCCGAGTGCACGACGACGTCGGCACCCAGGCTCAGCGGCAGCTGCAGCGCCGGGGAGGCAAAGGTGTTGTCGACGACGACGGTGAGCCCGTGCTCGTGGCCGAGCGCCGCGACCGCCTCGATGTCGGTGATCTTCATCAGCGGGTTCGACGGCGTCTCCAGCCAGAGCACCTTCGTCTGCGGGCGGATGGCGGCGCGCACGGCGTCGAGGTCGCTCATCTCGACGGTGCTCAGGGCGACGCCCCACGGCACGAGGATCCGGTTCACCAGCCGGTGGGTGCCCCCGTAGACGTCGTTGCCCATGAGGACGTGGTCGCCCGGCTGGAGCAGGGCCCGCAGCAGCGCGTCCTCGGCGGCCAGGCCGGAGGCGAAGGAGAAGCCGTGCCGGCCGCCCTCGAGGTCGGCGATGAGCTCCTGGAGCACGTCGCGGGTCGGGTTGGTCCCGCGGGTGTACTCGTAGCCGCGGCGCAGCCCGCCGACGTGCTCCTGGACGAACGTGGAGGTCTGGTAGACCGGCGGGATCACCGAGCCGGTCGTGGGGTCGAACTCCTGGCCCGCGTGGATGGCCCGGGTGGCGAACCCCTTGCCCTGGGTGTCGGTCATCGCTCCTCCGCCAGGAAGGTCAGCAGGTCGGATCGGGTCAGCACGGCCTCCGGCTTGCCGGACTCCATGACGAGCAGGGCGTCGGCGCCGGTGAGCAGCTCGCGCGCGGCGGAGACCGACTCGTTGATGCCGACGAGCGGCCACAGCGGCTGGACGGCGTTGCCGACCGGGTCGGTCATCGACACCTCGCCGCGGAGGACCGCGTCCAGCAGCGCACGCCCGTCGACGGTGCCGGCCACCTCGCCGAGCACCACGGGCAGCGGAGCGGTGAGGACCAGCAGCTGGTCGACGCCGCGCTCGTGCATGAGGCGCACCGCGTCGGCCACCGTGTCGGTGGGGCGCACGTGCAGCAGCTCCCGCCCGGTCCCGGACGTGCCGTCCAGCACGTCGCGCACCGTGGGGGTCTCCTTCGCCGCGGTGAAGCCGTGGTGGGCCATCCAGGTCTCGTTGAAGATCTTGCCCAGGTAGCCGCGGCCGCCGTCCGGCAGCAGCACGACGACCACGTCGTCGGGCCCGAGGTCCTTGGCGACCTTGAGGGCGGCGACCACCGCCATGCCGGACGAGCCCCCCACGAGCAGCCCCTCCTCGCGGGCCAGCCGCAGCGTCATCTCGAAGGAGTCGGCGTCCTCGACCCCGATGATCTCGTGCGGCACCGACGGGTCGTAGGCGCCGGGCCAGATGTCCTCGCCGACCCCCTCGACCAGGTACGGCCGTCCGGTCCCGCCGGAGTAGACCGACCCGATCGGGTCGCACCCGACGACCCGCACCCGGTCCCCCGACACCTCGCGCAGGTAGCGCCCGGTGCCGCTGATGGTCCCTCCGGTGCCGATCCCGCAGACGAAGTGGGTCACCCTGCCGTCGGTGTCGCGCCAGATCTCCGGGCCGGTGGTCTCGTAGTGGCTCGCCGGGCCGTTGAGGTTCTCGTACTGGTTCGGCTTGTACGCGCCGGGGATCTCCCGGGCGAGCCGGTCACTGACGCTGTAGTAGGACCGCGGGTCCTCGGGCGCCACCGCGGTGGGGCACACCACGATCTCGGCCCCGTATGCCGTGAGCACGTTCCGCTTGTCCTCACCGACCTTGTCGGGCATCACGAAGACGCACCGGTAGCCGCGCTGCTGCGCCACGAGGGCCAGGCCGATGCCGGTGTTGCCGGAGGTGGGCTCGACGATCGTGCCGCCCGGCTTGAGCAGGCCCTGCTTCTCGGCCTCGTCGATGATCTTCAGGGCAATCCGGTCCTTCACCGAGCCGCCGGGGTTGAGGTACTCGACCTTGGCCAGCACGGTGGCGGCGATGCCCTCGGTGACCTTGGTGAGCCTGACCAGCGGGGTGTTGCCGACCACGTCCATGATCGACTCTGCGTACTTCATCTGCGCTCCTGTGTGGGGGACCGGCCTGCGAGCGTAACAGCGGGCGGCGTGCTCAGACCCACCGGCGCACACGTGCGGCATACGCCTCGTAGGACGCCCCGAACCGCTCCCGCAGGTACGCCTCCTCCCGGTCGATCACCAGGCGCCGGGCCGCCACCACGGCCAGCGGCAGGAGGAGCAGCGGCCACCACGAGGCGAGGACGAGCGAGCCGCCGAGGTAGGCGACGACGTCGGCCAGGTAGATGGGGTTGCGGCTCCGGGCGAACGGGCCGGTGGTGACCAGAGCGGACACCGGCTCCCACGGGACGACGGTGGTGCGGTGGCGGGCCATGGTCAGCGCCGCCCACCCCATCAGCGCCAGCGCCAGGAGCAGCAGGACCAGGCCCGCGGGGCGCAGGCCGGGCACCTCCGGCAGGGACCACGGGCGGACCCGGTGGACCAGCCAGGCCAGCAGGAACGGGACGAGGAACAGCAGCGGCGGCAGCACCCGGACCCGGGCGCCGCGCTCACCGCTGCCGCTCACAGCCGGGGCAGCCCGTGCAGGTGGTGGGTGTCGTTGACGAACGCGACCTGGACCCCACCGTCCGGCCACACCTCGAGCGCGGTGAGCGAGGCGGGGGCGGTGGCGATCGACCAGGCCCGGTCGTGGTCGATGCCGAGGACCTCGGCCAGCACGCACATGATCGGCTTGCGGTGGGTGGCCACCACCACGGTGCCGCCGCGCGCCACCGCCCGGCCCAGGGCCCGGCGGATCCGCTCCACGAGCTGGTTGTGGCTCTCACCCGTCGGCCGGGCGTAGTCCGGGTCCTGGCGCAGCCGCAGCAGCTCCTCGCCGTACTCGGTGACGAGCTCCTCCATGGAGCGGCCGTCCCAGTCGCCGAAGTTCTGCTCGTCCCAGTCCTCGTCCACCTCGGGCGCCACCCCGAGGGCGCGGGCGATGGCCTCACCGGTCTCCCGGGCCCGGGCCAGGTTGGAGGTGACCACCGTCACCGGGGAGGGCTCGGAGCGCTCGATCAGCGCCCGGACCGCCCCGGCGGCGGCGGTGGCCTGCGCCCGGCCCTGCTGGCTGAGCGAGGGGTCGGCGCCGCCGCGGCCGTCGATCCGCCGCTGCTCGGTGAACGGGGTGACCCCGTGGCGGACCAGGACGAGCTTGCAGGAGCCCTCGAGGGTGGGGGTGGTCTCGGTGCTGAGGACGATCTCGGAGACGGGGGTGCGCACCTCCCCGAACGTGGGGTCGGCCGCCGGCAGGACGGCGGTCGCGGCGGCGTTCGTGGGGGCGGCCGTCGCCGGGGCCGGGGCGGGCTCCTCGTCGTCGCCGTCGACGTAGTCGCGGTGCACGGTCTCGCCGTCCATGCCGACGTTGGACAGCTTGTCGGCGGTGAGGTTCTCCCCGCGCGGCACCCACTCGTAGCTGACCGTGCCCGCCCGGGCCTGGATCTGCCGCTGCAGGTCGCGGGCCTGCAGCGCGAGGCGGCGCATGTCCTCGTGCTTGATCTTCCACTCCCCCGTCATCTGCATGACGACGAGCTTGGAGTCCATCCGCACGGTGACCTCGGCCATCTCGGCCAGGCCCAGGTCGAGCACCGCCTGGAGGCCGGCGATGAGGCCCTCGTACTCGGCGACGTTGTTGGACGCCAGGCCGAGCGGCGCGGCGCGCTCGGCGAGCAGCTGCCCGGTGTCGGCGTCGCGGACGACGGCGCCGTAGCCGGCGACGCCCGGGTTGCCCCGCGACCCGCCGTCGGCCTCGACGACGAGGCGGCGGCCCAGCGACGCCACGGCTAGACCCCGGACTCGGGGGTGCGCACCAGGATGCGGCGGCACTCCTCGCAGCGCAGCACCTCGTTCTCCGCGGCGGCGCGGATGCGGCCGAGCTCGACGTTGTTGAGCTCCAGCTGGCAGCCGCCGCAGCGCCGCTGCACCAGCGGAGCGGCCCCGGTGCCGCTGGTGGCGCGGATCTTGTCGTAGAGCGCGACCAGGTCGGGCCCGACCTCGGCGACGATCGCGTCGCGGCCGGAGGCGACCTCGGCGCGCTCCGCGTCGAGCTCGGCGACCTTGCCGTCCCGGGCCGCGGTGACCTCCGCGACCTCGGACCGGACCTTGGCCAGCTGGGCCTCGATGCGGTCCACCTCGGCCTGCAGGTCCTCGGCGCGCTGCATGACCTCCAGCTCCTCGTCCTCCAGGGTGGCCTGGCGCCGGGCGAGGGACTCCAGCTCGTGCTGCAGGGCCTGCAGGTCCTTGGCGGTGCCGACGCCCGACTCGAGGCGCTGCCGGTCCCGCTCGGCGCGGTCGCGGACCAGCTGCACGTCGGCCTCGGCCTTGGCCACCTCGCGCTGGACGTCGCTCAGCGCGGTGCGGGCCCGCACCGCCTCCGCCTCCAGCTCCTCGACCCGCGCCTGCAGCTCCTCGAGCCGGGCGTGCTCGGGCAGGGTGCGGCGACGGTGGTCCAGCTGCGCGAGCCTGGTGTCCAGCGCCTGCAGGTCCAGCAGGCGTCGCTGACGGCTCGGGTCGGCTTTCACTCAGGCTCCTCCGGGAACGGCCTCGTGCGGTCCGCGCGCCCCGACCACGAAGTCCCACGGGTCGGTGCGCACGGTGCTGATGTGGGTCTCCAACCTAGTGCCCGCCTCCCCCAGCTCGGACACCAGCCGCCCGGCGAGCGACGGCAACCACAGCCACTCGCTGGCGTAGTGCCCCGCGTCGATGAGGTAGGGCATGCCCCCGACCAGCGAGGCCTCCTCCCGCGCCTCCAGCGCCGGGTGGTGCCGCAGGTCGGCGGTGACGTAGACGTCCGCGCCGCTGGCCCGGACCGCGCCGAAGGCGGAGTCCCCCGCGCCGCCGAGCACCGCCACCCGGCTCACCGGGGCGTCCGGGGGCCCGGCCACCCGCAGGCCGGACGCCGTGGGCGGCAGTGCCGCGGCCAACCGCCCGGCCAGCTCGGCCAGGGTCACCGGCTCGGGCAGGTCACCGACCCGGCCGAGCTCCTGGTCCTCGGTGACGACCAGGCCCTCGGTCTCGGTGAGCCCGCACGCGGCGGCCAGGGCGTCCCCCACCCCGGCCTCGGCCACGTCGGCGTTGGTGTGCGCGCAGTAGAGGGCGATGTCGTTGACGACCAGCTCGGTCACCGCCGCCCCCTTGGCCGTGGTCGTCGCCACCGAGTGGATCCCGCGCAGCAGCAGCGGGTGGTGGGTCACGATGAGGTCGGCGCCCAGGTCACGCGCCTCGGCGATGACCTCCAGGGTCGGGTCGACCGCGAGGTGGACGCGGCGCACCGGCTGGTCGGGGTCGCCCGCGACCAGGCCCACGCGGTCCCAGGACTGGGCGGTGTACGGCGGGTAGAGCCGCTCCAGCGCGGCGACGACGTCGCGCAGCGCGAGCGGGGGGTCGGAGTCGGGCACGTCCCCTTTCTAGCAGCCGGGGGACGGCCCCACCGGTGGGCCCGGCCGGGATCGAACCGACGACAACCGCGGTGTAAGCGCGGTGCTCTACCAGCTGAGCTACAGGCCCTCCGCCCGCCCGTGGGCGGGGCGACGTGCCATTGTGCCTCAGTCGCGGCCCAGGCTCCGGACGGCGTCGTGGAGCACGCCGATGTCGCGCTGCTCCCCGGGCCCGTGGACGAGGGACCAGGTGACCCGCATCGACGGGTCGACGACGAAGGTGCCGCGCACCGCCATGCCCGACTCCTCGTCGAAGACGCCGTAGCGGCGGGACACCTCCCCGTGCGGCCAGAAGTCGGACAGCAGCGGGAACCGGTAGCCCTCCCGCGCCGCCCAGTTCTTCAGCGCCGGGCGGGGGTCGCAGGAGACGCCGAGCACCTGGACCCGGTCGTTGACGAACTCGTCGATGTTGAGCTGGATCTCGAGCAGCTCCCCCGTGCAGATGCTGGAGAAGGCGAACGGGAAGAAGACGAGGAGCGCGTGCCGCTCGCGGACGATCGTGGACAGGGTGATCGGGTTGCCGAACTGGTCGGGCAGGGTGAAGTCCGGCGCCGGGTCGCCGGGGCCGGGCGGGGCCATCGCGTATGCCGGTGCGCCGGGTGGGGTGGGGGCGCTCACCGGCGACCCACGAGCCGCTGGGCGACCCACTCGCCCACCGGGACCCCGCCGCTGGCGGTGAGGCCGGAGGCGGTGCAGGCCTCCTGGACGTCGAACGCCTCGACCCGGTCCGGGCGGCCCTTGCCGGGGGTGAGCAGGACCACGAAGCCGCCGTCCTCGAGGAGGCTGGCGGTGTCGACGAGGTCGTCGGTGAGGTCGCCGTCGCCGTCGCGCCACCACAGCAGGGCCGCGTCGACGACGCCGTCGTAGTCCTCGTCCTCCAGGGCCGAGCCGATGATGCCCTCCACCGACTCGCGGAAGTCCTCGTCGACGTCCTCGTCGTAACCGAACTCGATGACGATCTGGCCGGGTTTGAACCCCAGCCTGGCCGCCGGACCGGCCTTCACGTCCTGGTCGGTGCCTGCCACTGCTTCGCCTCCTCCTTCGGGTAACCGCCTACTGCCGGCTACCGGCACCCACGATGTCATGACCAGCGTAGGGCAGGGGCGCACCCCCGCGACGGCACGCCGGGACGCGTGACAGGATGAGAACAGTCCACCTCGCCGGTGGTTGCGCTAGGGAAAGGACTGCTCGTGGCACAGGATCGTCGCGGTTCGGGCCCCATCCTCAACGGACTGCCCAGCCAGATCCCGGACACCGACCCCGAGGAGACCCAGGAGTGGCTGGAGTCCCTCGATGCCGCCATCGAGGCGGGCGGGCGCCGTCGGGCCCGCTACCTCATGCTGCGGATGCTCGAGCGGGCCCGGGAGCAGCGGGTCGGGATCCCCTCGCTCACCACGACCGACTACATCAACACCATCCCGCCGGAGTCGGAGCCGTGGTTCCCCGGTGACGAGGAGGTGGAGCGGCGCTACCGCGCCTGGATCCGCTGGAACGCCGCGGTCATGGTGCACCGCGCCCAGCACCCCTCGCTGTCCGTGGGCGGGCACATCTCGACCTACGCCTCCGTGGCCACCCTCTACGAGGTCGGGTTCAACCACTTCTGGCGCGGCCGGGACCACGAGGGCGGCGGCGACCAGATCTTCTTCCAGGGGCACGCCTCCCCCGGCGTGTACGCCCGGGCGTTCCTCGAGGGCCGGCTCACCGAGGACGACCTCAACGGCTTCCGGCAGGAGAAGTCGCACATCGTCGACGGGAAGCTGCGTGCCCTGTCGTCCTACCCGCACCCGCGGTCGATGCCCGAGTTCTGGCAGTTCCCGACCGTGTCCATGGGGCTGGGCCCGATGGCCGCGATCCACCAGGCCCAGTTCAACAAGTACCTGCACAACCGGGGCATCAAGGACACCTCCCAGCAGCACGTCTGGGCGTTCCTCGGCGACGGGGAGATGGACGAGCCGGAGTCGCGCGGCCTGCTGCACGTCGCGGCCAACGACGAGCTGGACAACCTCACCTTCGTCATCAACTGCAACCTGCAGCGCCTCGACGGCCCGGTGCGCGGCAACGGCAAGATCATCCAGGAGCTGGAGGCCCAGTTCCGCGGCGCCGGCTGGAACGTCATCAAGGTCATCTGGGGCCGGGGCTGGGACGAGCTGCTCGCCAAGGACCACACCGGCGCGCTGGTCAACCTCATGAACACCACCCCGGACGGTGACTTCCAGACCTACCGGGCCAACGACGGCGCGTTCATCCGGGAGCACTTCTTCGGCCGCGACCCGCGGACCAAGGAGATGGTCAAGGACTGGTCCGACGAGGACATCTGGTGGAAGCTCAAGCGCGGCGGGCACGACTACCGCAAGGTCTACGCCGCCTACGACGCCGCGCTGCGCCACACCGGCCAGCCGACGGTGATCCTGGCCAAGACCATCAAGGGCTACTCGCTCGGCAAGCACTTCGCCGGCCGCAACGCGACGCACCAGATGAAGAAGATGACCCTGGAGGACCTCAAGGCCTTCCGGGACGGGCTGCGGATCCCGATCAGCGACAAGGAGCTCGAGGCCGACCCGTACCGCCCGCCGTACTACCACCCGGGCGACGACGACCCCACCATCCAGTACCTGCGGGAGCGGCGTGCCAAGCTCGGCGGCTACCTGCCCAAGCGGGAGCCGAAGAAGGCGAAGAAGCTCACCCTGCCCGGCGACGAGTCCTACGCCGTCGGCAAGAAGGGCTCGGGCAAGCAGCAGGTCGCCTCGACGATGGCGTTCGTCCGGATCTTCAAGGAGCTGATGCGGCACAAGGAGTTCGGCCCGCACATCGTGCCGATCATCCCCGACGAGGCCCGCACCTTCGGGATGGACTCGTTCTTCCCGACCGCGAAGATCTACAACGTCCACGGCCAGAACTACACCTCGGTCGACGCCGACCTGATGCTGGCCTACAAGGAGTCCCAGCAGGGCCAGATCCTGCACATGGGCATCAACGAGGCCGGCTCCGTGGCGGCGTTCACCGCCGCGGGCACGTCATACGACACCCATGGCGTGCCGATGGTGCCGTTCTACGTCTTCTACTCGATGTTCGGCTTCCAGCGGACCGGTGACGTGCTCTGGGCGGCGGCCGACCAGCTGGCGCGCGGCTTCCTCATCGGGGCGACCGCGGGCCGCACCACGCTGACCGGTGAGGGGCTGCAGCACGCCGACGGGCACTCCCCGCTGCTGGCCTCGACCAACCCGGCGGTGGTGGCCTACGACCCGGCCTACGCCTACGAGATCGCCTACATCCTCCAGGACGGGATCCGCCGGATGTACGGCGAGGACCCCGAGGACGTCATCTACTACCTCACCGTCTACAACGAGCCGATGGTGCAGCCGCCGGAGCCGGAGGACGTCGACGTCGAGGGCATCCTCAAGGGGATGTACCTCCTGCGCCCGGGCGAGGGCGGCGAGGGTCGCCCCCGGGTCCGGCTGCTCGCCTCCGGCGTCGGCGTGCCGTGGGCGCTGGAGGCCCAGCAGCTGCTCGCCGAGGACTGGGGCGTGTCGGCCGACGTGTGGTCGGTGACCTCCTGGAGCGAGCTGCGCCGCGAGGCGATGGCCTGCGACGAGGCGGCCTTCCTCGACCCGACCGCGGAGCGGAGGGTGCCCTACGTGACCCGGCGGCTGTCCGAGGGCAGCGGACCGGTCGTGGCCACGAGCGACTACATGCGCGCCGTGCAGGACCAGATCGCCCCGTGGGTGCCGGAGGACTACTACGCCCTCGGTGCCGACGGGTTCGGCTTCGCCGACACCCGCGCGGCCGCCCGCCGGTACTTCCACATCGACGGGCCGTCGATGGCGGTCAAGGCCCTGCAGATGCTGGGCGACCGCGGCGAGATCGACCCGCAGGCGGCGGTGCAGGCGGCGGAGCGGTACCAGCTCGACGACGTGCGCGCCGGCACGAGCGGCACCGTCGGCGGCGACGCCTAGGCCGGCGCCGTGGCGCGGTCCGGCATGGCGGCCGCAGCCGCCGGCACCGGGCCGGGGTGGTCGGTGAAGTAGCCGTCCACGCCCGCCTCCAGGTATGCCGTGAGCTCGCCGGCGAGGTCGCCCGGCGCCCCGTCGGGGCCGGCGGAGCGGAAGTCGGCCGGCAGGAACGCGTTCTCCGCGCGGAAGGTCCAGGGGTGCACCACGAGCCCGGCCGCGTGCGCGTCGGCGACGAGCGAGGTCGGCTCCCCCAGCCGGCCGTCGGCCGTCCACGGGATGACCCGGCGCTTGTCCGGGCCGATGCCGTCGACGTCGGCGGCCAGCTCCTCCAGGCCCCGTGGGGTCAGCAGGTCGTCGAAGGTGCGGCGGTCGCCCCGGGCCCGCAGGTCCCACGGCGCCCCGGCGGCCTCGGTGAGGAACACCAGCGGGTGCCGCACGCCGAGCTCCCGGCGCAGCCGCCGCAGGTTGCCCAGCTCGAAGCTCTGCACGTAGACCGACGGCCGGGCCGGGTCGTCACCGGTGCCGGTGAGACCGGCGGCCTCGAGGTCGGCCACCAGTGGCTCCTCGAGAGCCAGCCCGAGCGAGGCGAAGTAGGACGGCGCCTTGGTCTCGATGTAGACCCCGATCGGCCGGCCGAGCTCGGCGACCATCTCGGCGCGCAGCGCCAGCACCTCGGCCAGGGTGGGCACGTCGAACTCGCCGTCGTAGGCGGTGTTCGCCATCCGCAGGGCCGGGATGCGCTCCACGGCCCGCAGCGAGCGGAGCTGGTCGAGCGTGAGGTCCTCGGTGAACCAGCCGGTGACCTCGGCGCCGTTGACCACCTTGGTGGTGCGGTACCGGGCGAACTCTGGCCGGTCGGCGATGTCGGTGGTGCCGGAGATCTCGTTCTCGTGCCGGCAGACCAGGACGCCGTCGCGGGTGGCGACGACGTCGGGCTCGAGGTAGTCGGCGCCGAGCCTGGCGGCCAGCTCGTAGGACGCCAGGGTGTGCTCCGGACGGTGCCCGGAGGCACCGCGGTGTCCGATGACCACCGGTCCCGGGCCTGGCAGGGACGACGGGGCCGTGTCAGTCCCTGTCACGCGCAGGATTGTTCCACAGCTTCGTGACCGGGTTGTGAACGATATACAAACTCTCACCAACGCGCGCCTACAGTGGCGGTATGCCGCAGCGCAGCACCCGTGAGGACCTCGCCCGGAACGCCGGTGAGGTCGCGCGCGCCGCGGCGCGGCGGATGGAGCAGGAGCACGAGTGGTACCGCGCCCTGTCCGCCGAGGACCGCTCCTGGGTGGGGCTGGTCGCGCAGGCGGGCATCCAGGCCTTCCTGACCTGGTACCGCGACCCCGCCTCGGCACCCAAGGTCACCGCCAACATCTTCGGCACCGCCCCCGCCGAGCTGGCGCACACCATCACCCTGCGGCAGACCCTCGACCTGGTGCGCACCACGATCGACGCGGTCGAGGACGAGGTGGCCCGGCTGGCCGCGCCCGGTGAGGAGCAGCAGCTGCGTGAGGCGGTGCTGCGCTACTCCCGGGAGGTGGCCTTCGCCGCGGCCGAGGTGTACGCGGCGGCCGCCGAGTCCCGCGGCGCGTGGGACGCGCGGCTGGAGTCGCTCGTCGTCCACGCGGTGATGCGCGGCGAGGCCGACGAGACCCTGGCCTCCCGGGCCGCGGAGCTGGGCTGGGAGGGCGTCACCTCCGTCGCGGTCCTGGCCGGGGCGGCGCCCACCGCCCCCACCGCCGGCGCGACGACCGACCTGCGTCAGGCGGCCCGCGACCTCGGCGTCGACGCGCTCACCGCGGTCCAGGGCAGCCGCCTGGTCTGCGTGCTGGGCAACCTCACCGAGCCGCTCGAGACCGCCGCCCGCCTCACCGGGTACTTCGGCGAGGGTCCGGTCGTCATCGGGCCGGTCGTGCCGCACCTGTACGCCGCGGGCCGCTCGGCCCGGGCCGCCCTGTCCGGCCTCGAGGTGGCCCACGCCTGGCCGGAGGCGCCCCGGCCGGTGTCCGCGGACGAGCTGCTGGCCGAGCGGGCGCTGCACGGCGAGGCACCCGCCCGTCGGGTGCTCGTCGACCGCGTCTACCGCCGGCTGCGGGACGACCACCCCGACCTGCTCGAGACCGCCGGCGCGTTCCTGGAGGCCGGGGCCGCGCTCGAGGCGACGGCCCGGGCCCTCTTCGTCCACCCCAACACGGTCCGCTACCGGCTGCGCCGGATCGACGAGATCGTCGGGCTGGACCTCACCCGCCCGCGCGACGCCTGGGTCGCCCAGATCGCGCTGGCCCTGGGCCGCATGGCCGAGCAGCCGGCGCGCGGGTGGCGCGCCACCGTGACCCGACCGGTCGCCGACGAGGCTTTGTAGGAATCCTCCAAACCCGCTGGTCAGATCTCGTCGGTTCCGCTCACCTTGCGAGCGCCCCGGAAAGGGGCAGAGTGGAGCGCGTGCTGGTTGTCGTCGCGCCCGGACAGGGCTCCCAGACCCCTGGATTCCTCACCCCCTGGCTCGAGCTCCCCGGCTTCCGGGACCGAATGGCCTGGCTCTCGGCCGTCGCGGGCCTGGACCTCATCGCCCACGGCACCACCTCCGACGCGGACACGATCAAGGACACCGCGGTCGCCCAGCCGCTCATCGTCGCCTCGGGTCTGGTCTCCCTGCTGGCCCTGTTCGAGCACCCCGCGGACGGCTTCCAGGCCGTCGGCGCCGGCGCCGGGCACTCGGTCGGGGAGATCACCGCGGCGTCGGCCGCCGGCGTGCTGACCGCCGAGCAGGCCATGGTCTTCGTCCGCGAGCGGGGCCGGGCGATGGCGGCCGCCTCCGCCGTCACCCCCACCGGGATGAGCGCGGTGCTGGGCGGCGACCCCGAGGAGGTGCTCGCGGTGCTGGAGCGGCACGGCCTCACCCCGGCGAACATGAACGGCGCCGGCCAGGTCGTCGCCGCCGGCACCCTCGAGCAGCTCGAGGCGCTCAAGGCCGACCCGCCCACGAGGGCACGGGTCATCCCGCTGGCCGTCGCCGGGGCGTTCCACACCCACCACATGGCCCCGGCGGTGGACACGCTGGCCGGCTACGCCCGGGCGATCTCCACCCACGACCCGCGGCTGCGCCTTGTCTCGAACGCCGACGGCGCCGTGGTCCAGGACGGCCGCGAGGTGCTCCGCCGGCTCGTCTCCCAGGTGAGCAACCCGGTCCGCTGGGACCTGTGCATGCAGACCTTCGCCGACCTGGGCGTCACCGGGCTCATCGAGATCCCCCCGGCCGGCACGCTGGCCAACCTCGCCAAGCGCGCCCTGCCCGGCGTGGAGGTCCTGGCGATGAAGTCGCCCGACGACATCGAGGCCGCCCAGCGGATGGTCCGCGAGCACGGCGGCCAGGCCGACCACTCCCAGCGGCCCTCCTGGCAGCTGGTCGTGGCCCCGGTCAAGGGCACCGTCACCCAGCACGTCATGGAGCCGGACAGCGTGGTCCGACCCGGCCAGACGGTTGCGACCGTCACCACCCTGCGCGACAGCCACGAGGTGCGGTCCGTCCACGGCGGCCGCCTCGTCGAGTGGCTCGTCGAGGAGGGGGACCCCGTTGCCCCGGGCCAGCCGCTGCTGCGCCTGCACCCCCAGGAGGACACGCTGTGACCACGACACCGAGCACCGAGCGGCCCACGCTGACCGTCCCCGACGGCCCACGCCACGCCCGCATCCACGGGGTCGGTGGCTACCGCCCGGAGCGGGTGGTGACCAACGAGGAGATCTGCCGCTACATCGACTCCTCCGACGAGTGGATCCGGCAGCGCTCCGGCATCGTCGAGCGCCGCTGGGCCCGCCCCGACGAGACCGTGGTCGACATGGCCGAGGCCGCGGCCCGCGACGCCATCGCGATGGCCGGGATCAGCCCCGACCAGATCGGGGTGGTCCTCATGGCCACCGTGAGCCACCCCTACCAGACCCCCGCGGCAGCGCCACTGCTCGCGGTCCGGCTGGGCATCACCAACCCGGCGGCCTTCGACATCTCCGCCGCGTGCGCCGGCTACTGCTACGGCATCTCGATGGCCAACGACATGGTCCGCGCCGGCACCGCCGACTACGTCCTCGTCGTCGGCGTGGAGAAGCTGTCCGACTTCACCGACAAGCACGACCGCGGCACCGCGTTCCTGTTCGGGGACGGCGCCGGGGCGGCCGTCGTCGGCCTCTCCGACTACCCCGGCATCGGCCCCACCGTCTGGGGCTCCGACGGGGAGAACTGGGAGCTCATCGTCCAGCGCGAGGCGTGGACCGACCTGCGCGGCCGGATGGAGTCCACCGAGGGCCAGCCCGCCGGGTGGCCGTCGTTCACGATGCAGGGCCAGTCGGTGTTCCGCTGGGCCGTCTACTCGATGGCACCCGTCGTCAAGCAGGCGCTCGAGGTGGCCGGGATCAAGGCCGAGCAGCTCGACGTCTTCCTCCCGCACCAGGCGAACATGCGGATCACCGACCAGATGGTCAAGGAGCTCAAGCTGCCCGAGCACGTCGCCGTGGCCCGGGACATCGCCGAGACCGGCAACACCTCCGCGGCCTCGGTGCCGCTGGCCACCGCCCGGATGCTCGCCTCCGGCGAGGCGCCGCACGGCGGCCTGGCCCTGCAGATGGGCTTCGGCGCCGGGCTGGTCTACGCGGCCCAGGTCATCGTCCTGCCCTGAGAAGGTTCCCGAGGCCCGGCGGGTGAACCGGGTCGGCCCAACCCCCTACCCACAGGAGAAACAGCACCATGGCCATGAGCGAGCAGGAGATCCTCGAGGGTCTCGCGGAGATCGTCAACGAGGAGACCGGCATCGAGACCGACGCCGTGCAGATGGACAAGTCCTTCACCGAGGACCTGGACATCGACTCCCTGTCGATGATGACGATCGTCGTGAACGCTGAGGACAAGTTCGGCGTGCGGATCCCGGACGACGAGGTCAAGAACCTCACCCACGTCCGCGACGCCGTCACCTACATCGCCCAGCACCAGGGCTGACCCTCCCGGGGTCCGGTATGCCGCCCGCCCACCCGGGCGGTCGTCATACCGGACCGGAGGCCTCGACCCCACGAGTCATCTGCAAGGAGCAGTCACCATGAGCACGAAGCGTCGCGTGGTCATCACCGGCATCGGCATGACCTCGCCCGTCGGCGGCACGACCGAGGAGAGCTGGCAGGCCCTGCTGGCCGGCCGCTCGGGCGTGCGCACCCTGACCGAGGACTGGGTCACCAAGCACGAGCTGCCGGTGACGTTCGCGGCGACCGTGCACACCTCCCCCGCCGAGGTCCTCGCCCGCGTCGAGGTGCGCCGCAACGACCCCAGCGGGCAGTACGCCCTGGTCGCGTCGCGCGAGGCCTGGGCCGACGCCGGCGCCCCGGAGATCGAGCCGGAGCGCCTCGGCGTGGCCATGGGCTCGGGTATCGGTGGCGTCTGGACCCTGCTCGACCAGTGGGACGTCATGAAGGAGCGCGGCCCGCGCCGGGTGTTCCCGCTGACCGTGCCGATGCTCATGCCGAACGGCCCCGCCGCGGCGGTGTCGCTCGACCTCAAGGCCCGGGCCGGGGCGCACACCCCGGTCAGCGCCTGCGCCTCCGGCGCCGAGGCCATCGGGTTCGCGCTCAACATGATCCGCAACGGCCGGGCCGACATGGTCGTCGCCGGCGGCACCGAGGCGGCGGTGCACCCGCTGCCGATCGCCGCGTTCGCCGCGATGCAGGCGCTGTCCACCCGCAACGACACCCCCGAGGCGGCCTCCCGGCCGTACGACGCCAACCGCGACGGCTTCGTCCTCGGCGAGGGCGCGGCGGCCCTGGTCCTGGAGTCCGAGGAGCACGCCCGGGCCCGCGGGGCGCGGATCTACGCCGAGGTCGCCGGCCTGGGCATGTCCGCCGACGCGTACCACATCACCGCCGGGGAGCCGGAGGGCGCCGGCGCGGCACGGGCGATGCTCGAGGCGGTCACCGACGCCGACCTGCAGCCGGGCGACATCCAGCACATCAACGCGCACGCCACCTCCACCCCGGTGGGTGACCTGGCCGAGACCCGAGCCATCCACCGCGCGTTCGGCTCGCACGCGACCCAGATCGCGGTGACGGCGACCAAGTCGATGACCGGCCACCTGCTCGGCGCCGCCGGTGCCCTGGAGGCGGCCATCGCCGCGCTGTCGCTGCACCACCGCGTGGTGCCGCCGACCATCAACCTCGAGCAGCAGGACCCGGAGATCGACCTCGACGTCGTCGCCGGCGAGCCGCGCACGCTGCCCGACGGGGACGTCGCCGCGGTGAACAACTCCTTCGGCTTCGGGGGCGCCAACGTGGCCCTGACCCTGCGGAGCGTCTGATGAGCGTGCGGACCCCGAGCACGGCGTCCGCGGAGGCGTCGGCCGCCGCCCGCACCCGCCTGCCCCGTGACCAGGACCCGCGCAACCCGCGCAAGCGCCTGGAGAGGCTCTTCGACGAGGGCACCCTGGAGCTGATCAGCCCCGAGGACGACTCCGGCATGCTGGCCGGCACCGGCCTGGTGCGGGGCGCGCGGGTCATCGCGTTCGCCTCCGACGCCACCATCCAGGGCGGTGCGATGGGCGTGGACGGCTGCCGGGTGGTCGTCGAGGCCTACGAGCGGGCTCTGGAGGAGGAGGCGCCGATCGTCGGGCTCTGGCACTCCGGCGGTGCCCGCCTGGCCGAGGGCGTGGTGTCCCTGCACGCCGTGGGCCAGGTCTTCGCGATCATGACCCGCGCGTCGGGGAAGATCCCGCAGATCTCCATCGTCCTGGGCGCGGCCGCCGGCGGCGCCGCCTACGGGCCGGCGCTGACCGACATCGTCATCCTCGGCCCCGACGGCCGGGTCTTCGTCACCGGCCCCGACGTGGTGCGCTCGGTCACCGGCGAGGCGGTCGACGCCCTGCGGCTGGGCGGCCCCGAGCCGCACGGCCGGCGCTCCGGGGTGGTCCACGTCATCACCGAGACCACCGAGGAGGCCATCGAGCAGGGCCGGCTGCTGTGCGACCTCATGGCCAACCAGGGTGAGCTGGACGTGGCCTCGGTCACGGACCGCGACCTCGCCGCGACGTTCCCGGAGTCGGCCAAGCGGGCCTACGACGTGCACCCGCTCGTCACCGACCTGCTCGACGAGGGCACCGAGGCGGTCGAGCTGTTCCCGCGCTGGGCCCCGAACATCGTCACCACGCTGGGTCGCTTCGGCGGGCGCACCGTGGGGGTCATCGCCAACAACCCGATGCGGCTGGGCGGGTGCCTCGACTCCGCCTCGGCCGAGAAGGCCGCACGGTTCGTGCGGATGTGCGACGCGTTCGGGATCCCGCTCATCGTCCTCGTCGACGTGCCCGGCTACCTGCCCGGGGTCGGCCAGGAGTGGGACGGCGTGGTGCGCCGCGGCGCCAAGCTGCTGCACGCCTTCGCGGAGGCGGTCGTCCCGCGGGTGACCCTGGTGACCCGCAAGACATACGGCGGGGCCTACATCGCGATGAACTCCCGCTCCCTCGGCGCGACCCGGGTGTTCGCCTGGCCGACCGCCGAGGTGGCGGTCATGGGCCACGTCGCGGCGGTGCGCATCCTGCACCGGCGCCGGCTGGCCGAGGTGCCCGAGGAGGAGCGGGAGCGGGTGGAGAACGAGCTGGCCGCCGAGCACGCCCGCCTCACCGGGGGTCTGCCCCGGGCCGTCGAGATCGGCGTCGTCGACGAGATCGTCGAGCCGACCGTCACCCGGTCCGCCATCGCGCTGGCCATCGCCGAGGCGCCGCAGCGGCGCGGCCGGCACGGCAACATCCCGCTGTAGCCACGGAACACCGGTGACGGGACGCCCGCCCGGGCGTCCCGTCATACGCGTCGTCCATGACCTTCGGTGCAGCGGTGCCGCTGAGCGCGGAGATCCACGAGTGGCGGCTTCCGGCGGCGCCTGAGGAGCGCGCCGGGGAAGTGCCGGAAGCCCGCCGTGCCCGGCTCGCGGCCGGGACGTCACCCGTGGAGGGACCCGGGGGTCAGCCCACCTTGTGCAGCCACTTCACCGGCGCGCCCTCGCCGGCGTGCCGGAAGTGCTCGAGCTCGGCGTCCCACGCGGTGCCCAGGGCCCGGTCGATCTCGGCGGTGATGACGGCAACGTTGCCGGCCGCCTCCTGGATGATCGTCCGGAGCCGGTCCTCGTTGACGACGATGTCGCCGTTCGCGGACAGCCGGGCGTGGTGGATGCCCAGGGACGGGGTGTGGGTCCACCTGGCGCCGTCGCTGCCGCGGCTGGCTTCCTCGACGACCTCGTAGCGGAGGCCGTCCCAGCCGCGCAGCGCGCTGGCGAGGTGGGCACCGGTCCCCGCCTCACCGGTCCAGGAGAACTCGGTGCGCATGGTGCCGGGCTGGGCCGGCTGCGGGGTCCAGTCCAGCGACACACGGGTGTCCAGGACGGCCTCGAGGGCCCAGGCGATGTGCGGGCACAGCGCAGTGGGGGTGGAGTGAATGAACACCACCCCGCGCGTCATGACACGCGGCCTCACGACGGACATCCGGACCTCCTGTGTGGTGCGAGGGACGTCTTCCCCAACGACCTCGAGCCACTCAGGTGCGGCGCCGCGTGCGCGACGGGCACCATTGTGCACTCTCGTCACAGGAGTATCAAGCACCAGGATCCGCGGGACCGGCTGCCGGGGCCTCCGGCGCGTCGCCGTCCCCGGGCGCCCGGTCCCCCAGCCCGACCAGCAGGAACACCTCGACCGGCGCGCTCTTGCCCTTGAGCACCATGGGACCGAGTGAGGCGGTGACCGCTCCGGGCAGCCGGGCACGCGTCTCCGGGCCGATCGCGACCCCGCCCGCGGGGGCCCGGGCCTCGATCCGGGCGGCCGTGTTCACCGTGTCCCCGATGACCGTGTGGGTGCGGCCGCCGGCGGTACCGAGGAGGCTCACCGAGACCCGGCCGGTGTTCACCCCGACCCGGAACCGCGGCCAGCCCAGGTGACCGGCCGCGATCGTCGAGGTGGCGTCCAGCAGGTCGAGCGCGGCCGCCGCGGCCCGGCGGGCGTGGTCCGGCTGGTCGCCCCGCTTGTTGAAGGTCACCATGAGGGCGTCGCCGATGATCCGGTCCACCTCGCCGCCGTGCCGCACCACCGCGGGGACCGCCACCGCGAAGTAGTCGTTGAGCATCCGGGTGACCTCGCCCGGCTCGTGCTGCTCGCTGTATGACGTGAAGTCCGACAGGTCGGCGAAGACCACGCTGATCTCCCGCTCGCCCTCCCGGGTGTCCTCCAGGTAGAGGGAGGCGAACCGCTCCTCCCGCCAGGACGTCCGGGCCGCCACCGCCACGAGCACGAAGGCCGCGAGCAGCAGGACGTGCCACTCCCACCAGCTCAGGTGCCAGTTGCGCGCCAGGGCCATCGCGAGCATCGCCTCGCCGAGGAGGACGCAGGCGGCCAGGACGGCGACGAGCATCGGGGCGCGGTCTCGCCGCCACAGCAGGGCGTACCGGACCGCGGCGTAGCCGTACAGGAGGATCGCGGGGGCGGCCAGGACCAGGGGCAGGAGCTCGGTGTCCGTCGGCGCCCGGTCCAGTGGCGGCAAGCCGGTCAGCGACACGGCCGCCCAGACGCCCATGAGCAGCAGCAGGACCAGCCGCAGCCGCCGGGCCAGGCGCACCTCCCGCACCGCCGCCTCCCCCGCGACCTCGACGGTGGAGCGGGCGGCGAAGACCGATCCCAGGGCCACGCCGACGGGGGTGGCGACCGCGAAGCCCGCGTTCGGCTCGTCGAGGAGCACCCGCGGCGTCGCCAGGGCGTGCAGGGCCAGGAAGCCGGCCGAGGACAGGAACGCCAGCGACACGTGGAGCACCCGCGCGTCCCCGCGCCGCAGCGCGGCCTCGCCGGTGGCGTAGGCCAGGAGCGCCGAGACCGCCGCCGTGGACAGCACCAGCCAGAAGTGCGCCGGGTGGTGCTCCCAGAGCAGGTCCAGCTGCGGGCGCCCGATGAGCAGCGCCAGGCCGAGCAGCGGGACCAGGAGGGCGATCCCCACGGCGACGGAGCGGGCCCGGGTCGGGGCGGGGACCTGGGCGGTCACGGTCACCTCCGCGGTGCGGTGAGGTGCTGGTGCACCTCGGAGATGACGACCGACCCCTCGCCCACGGCCGAGGCCACGCGCTTGACCGACCCCGCCCGGACGTCACCCACGGCGAACAGGCCGGGGACGCTGGTCTCGTGCGGGCGTGGGGGTCGGCCCTGCGGGTCGTCCGGCGACGCGGCATCGGTGCCGGTGAGCACGAACCCGCGCCGGTCGCGGGCGACCTCGGCCGGCAGCCACTCCGTCCGGGGTTCGGCCCCGATCATGATGAACAGGCCGTCGACCCCGACGTCGTGCTGCTCCCCCGTCGAGCGACGGCGCACCACGATCCGCTCCAGCCGGCCCTCACCGCCGCCGTCGACGACCTCGGCGCCGGTGTGCACGGTGATGACCGGCTCGTTGGCGATGGCCTCGACGAGGTAGGCGGACATGCTCTCGGTCAGGTCGTCGGCCCGGACGACGAGGTGCACCTCGCGGCAGTACCGCGCCAGGTGGAGGACCGCCTGGGCGGCGGAGTTGCCGCCGCCGACGACCGCGGCGGACAGCCCGGTGAGGGCGTGGGCGGCCGAGACGCTGGCGCCGTAGTGGACGCCGCTGCCGGTGAGCCGCTCGAGCGGCTCCACCCCGAGCCGGCGGTAGTCGACGCCGGTGGCCAGGACCACCGCGCGGGCGGTGACCGGCTCGTCCTGCGACAGGTGGGCCCGGAACCGGCCGTCGTCGAGGACCTCCAGCCGCTCCACCCGCTGGGTGATGGCGAAGTGGGCACCGAAGACCCAGGCCTGCTGGTAGCCCCGCTGTGCCAGCTCCGAGCCGCTGAGGCCGCGGGAGAAGCCGAGGTAGTTGCGGATCAACGAGCTCGTCCCCGCCTGGCCCCCGATCGCCTCCTGCTCGACGACGAGGGTGGTCAGCCCCTCCGAGGCCCCGTACACGGCCGCGGACAGGCCGGACGGACCGGCGCCGACGACGAGGAGGTCCACGTCCCGGGCGACGTCGGGCACGGACGTCGGCAGCCCCCAGGCCCGGAGCACCTCGGCGTCGGTCGGGTCGACCAGGCGCCTGCCCCCGAGCGCCGGCATCCAGACGACGACCTCCCCCTCGACCGGGCCGATCCGGTTGACCACCTCCCGGCCGAGCTCGGACTCCGGGTCGCGGTAGGCGTACGGCACCCGGTTGCGGTGCAGCAGGTTGCTGATCTCGAAGGCCCGTCCGGAGTGCGGGTCGGCGAGGACGACGACCTCCCTGAGGTTCCGGGGGTCGCTGCGGGACCAGTCCTGGACGAACTCGGCGATGGTCCGGTGGAACAGCTCGTCGCCCTGGGTCCACGGCTGGAGCACGTAGTAGTGGATGTCGCCGACGGCCATCGCCTGCAGGATGACCGCGGCGGCCTCGTCGTCCGCCCACGCACCCCAGGGCACCAGCAGTGCCCGGCGCGACTCGGGGTGCAGCTCACGGGCGACCCGGATGACGCGCTCGCGGTCGCCCGGCGGCAGGTCGATGTCCACCAGCACCACGGCGACCGGGTCACCGCGGCCCTGAGCGTCCTCCAGGGTGCGGACCGCGGCGGCCGCGTCCACCTCGCCCCGGACGCGGTAGTCGCTGCCGAAGGCGCGCGCCAGCTCGCCCTCGGTGCGCACCAGCTGGCGAGGACTCTGCTCGACGGCCAGCAACAGGGGGCGGTAGCGCCGGGACAGGCGGGCCACGGCTCCTGAATCTACGCCGCGGGGTGTGACGAGCACCACATCTTTCTCGAAATAGTTGAAGGATCAAGTACGTTGTCGCCATCAGGACCGGCCAGCCCGGACGGTTCTCACCCGAGCTACGAAGGACGACAACCACTCATGGGCATCTTCTCCCGCAAGAGCACCGAGAGCACCAAGAACGCCGGCACCCCGGACACCACCGCCGCGGTGGCCGCGGGCGGCAGCGCCGTGGCCGTCGCCGACCCGGTCGACCTGACCGGTGACTACACCCTGGACCCCACCCACACCCGCCTGGGCTTCACCGCCCGCCACGCGATGGTCACCAAGGTGCGCGGCCAGTTCAACGAGTTCGAGGGCACCGCCCACATCGACTCGCAGGACCTCAGCCGGTCCTGGGCCAAGGTCACCATCCAGACCGGGAGCGTCTTCACCGCCCAGGCCCAGCGCGACGAGCACCTGCGGACCAGCGACTTCTTCGAGGTCGAGAAGTACCCGACGATGACCTTCGAGTCCACCAAGGTCGAGCGCGGCGAGGACGGCGAGTTCCTCGTCACCGGCGACCTCACCATCAAGGAGACCACCCGGTCGATCACCATCCCGTTCGAGTACACCGGCACCGCCGTCGACCCGTTCGGCAACACCCGGGTCGGCTTCGAGGGCTCGGTCGTCGTGAACCGCAAGGACTGGGGCCTCGACTGGAACGCCGCCCTGGAGACCGGCGGCCTGCTCGTCTCCGAGAAGGTCACCCTGGAGTTCGACGTCAGCGCCATCAAGGCCTGACGCCACCACAGCCCGCGGGACCAGCCCCGACCCGCGTCCGACCCCCGGCACCCCCCCTTGGTGCCGGGGGTCTTCTCGTCCCCGGTGGACCTCCGGAATCAAGAGAAAGTCAAAAGGAACGGGGCCCTGGCAGCAGCGACGCAGGTCAGTGGGGTCTCCCTCGTCAGGGCCGTGGCGCCCCCCTTGTCGTCATCGGTAAGGCGACTTTACGTTCGCCTGACGCGGGCGTCTCCGTGTCTACGTGAGGGCACTACCCAGGGACCGCCTGCCACCCCTGTGAGGAAGCAACCATGTCCAGATACCGGAAGCTCATCGCGCTGCTCGGCGCGTGTGCGCTCGCCCTGGTCCCCGCCACGGCGGCGCGGGCCGACCACCACCTGACGACCGAGGGCAACTGCCACAACACCGGAACCACCGACCCCGACGGGAACACCTGGACCAAGGTCGACGGTGTCCCCTCCGGCGTGCAGACCACCTACGGCCTGCTGTTCGAGGGCACCCAGGTCGGCACCGTCACCACCAACTCCCCCGAGCAAAGGACTCATGACCGTCGACTTCCTGCCCGGCTACGAGGGCTTCACCATGAAGCTCTGCGTCAAGGGCGGCCCCGGTGACGGCCTGCTCTTCCTGGAGCTGGGCGACGGGGACAGCACCGACGAGCCGGTGCTCACCGGCAGCGGCATGGCGGCCGACGTCTCACACTTCTCCTACGTCCTCTACCCGCCCGAGGAGCACCTGACGGTGACGAAGACCGTCGACACGTCATACCAGCGCGCCCACGACTGGACCCTGGAGAAGGCGGTCGACAAGACCAAGATCCTGCTCTACGCCCCCGAGGGCGGCGGGTCCCAGACGGGGACCGCCACCTGGACGGTGACGGTGGGCTACGACGGGTACACCGACTCCGGCCACACCGTCTCCGGGACGGTCACGGTGGAGAACGACGGCGGGTCCGCGGCGGAGATCACCAGCCTGGTGGACACCCTGACCACCGGGGGAGACGCCGCCGTCATCGAGCTCGACTGCGGTGACGACCCCGACTGGACCCTCGAGCCGGGCGACAAGCTCGAGTGCACCTACGCGGAGGCGGTGGACGGGAAGGTGACCGGCTCCAACAAGGCGGTCGCGACGACCGCGTCCGGCGGCAGCTACGAGTCCGCGTCCGTGCCGATCCCGGACTGGGGCGACCCCGGCACCGAGACCGACGAGGAGGTCACCGTCACCGACGTCAGCGACCTGCTGGGCACGCAGGACAAGACCTTCACCGCGCCGACCGGCGGCACCCTGACCTACGACCACACCTTCTCGTGGGACGACTTCGGCCAGGCGGACTGCGGGACCCACCAGTTCGACAACACCGCCACGCTGACCAGCGCGGACAGCGACCTGGAGAAGACCGCCAGCGCCTCGGACACCGTCAAGGTGCAGTGCCTGCTGTTCCAGGGCGAGACGGCCTGGGCCGCGAACGCCGGAGCGGGCACGCTGCGCTACACGCCGAAGGGCAACTGGGCGACCTACGTCGTCGCCGACGCCTCGGGCAAGACGTACAACGTCTACGCCGGGCAGACCATGTACGTCGGCACCGCGACCCTCTCCGCGGTCTCCGGCGGGTCGGTCACCATCACCATCGACCTGGTCGACGGCTGGGACTACGCGTCGGGCGGCGGGGCCAACCTCAAGGTGCAGGGCTACGGCTCGGCGCCGTCGGGCAACCCGGCCCCCGGCCGGTTCGCCCACCACGTGACGTGCACGACCGACCCGTGCACCACCCCGGCCATCCCGGCGAACAGCTACTACGGGATCCACCTCGACGTCGGGCGCTGGGTGCCCGACCCGAGCTTCCCGTGACCTGATCCCTGGGCCCCGCCGGCACGGGCCGGCGGGGCCCAGCCCGGCCCGGGGGTCAGGCCGGCGCGACGGTGCGGCGCACGATGCAGTGCCGCTTGCCCTTGGGCGCCACGTAGGCGAAGCCGGCCTGCTCGAACATCGCCCGGGTGCCGCTCCAGAGGAACGACGACGACGCACGCTCGCCAGCGGTGTCGTAGGGGTAGGCCTCCACCAGCCCGCCGCCCGCCCGCGCGATGAGGTCCAGGGCGCCGCGCAGCGCCGTGACAGCGACGCCGCCGCGCCGGTGGTGCCGGTCGACGAAGAAGCAGGTGATCCGGTAGTCCGGCGGCCGCTCCTGCAGGGCCTCCACCTGGCTGCGGTGGGTGATCCGGGGCAGCTCCTCGGGCGAGCCGTACTGGCACCATCCGACGGCGACGTCCCCGTCCATGACGAGCGCGGCGTGGGCCCGGCCGGTGAGGACCAGCTGCCGCTTGCGGCACCGCGCCCGTTCCATCGGCTCCAGCGCCTGGTCCGGCGCCGGGTCCCTCGGGTGGAACGCGAGGCACCAGCACCCGCCCCAGACCCCGTTGTGCCTCTCGGCGAGCGCGGCGAAGGCGTCCCAGGTGTCCGGGCCCAGGGCGCGGACCTCGTATGCCGTGCCGGTCGCCGTGGTCACTGGGGCGGGTCCTCCCCCACGAGCCCGTCGACCGCCTCCCGGATGAGGTCGGCGTGCCCGGTGTGCCGGGCGTACTCGTCCTGGAGGTCGACGAGGATGCGCCGCAGGTTGGGGCGGAAGCCGTCCTCGAACGCGTACCTCGACGGCTGGTCGAGCCCGCCCTCCGCGACGGCCCGACGCCAGGCGTCGCGCGCGTAGCGCACCGCGGTGTCCCAGATCCGGTAGGTCTCCTCCGGGGTCTCGTCCTCGGGCACCCGCCACGCCCAGTCCGGGTCCTCGTACACCACGGCGAGCCAGGGTGGGGACGGCTCGGGCAGCGGCGGCCAGTCCGGGTACCGCATGGCGTCGCCGGTGACGAACACGGTGACCTTGTGGTACTCCACCTGCGCCAGGTGCCGCAGCAGGTTGCGCAGGGTCAGCGCCGACGGCGGGTGGGGGTGGTCCAGGCCGGCGGCGTCGAGCCCGCCGGCCTTCCAGGCGAACTGGGCCCGCGAGCGGTCCAGCGCGAACAACAGCATCTCGGCCTCACCGGCGTCCGCGGGCGGCTCGGTGAACCTGGTCTCCAGAACGGTGCTCTCGGTCATGACGGGCACGCTAGGGTCGGTTCCGGACGATCCACTTCCGGATGGGACGAGACCGATGGATCCGGACACCAGCCCGACGGCACGGGCCCTGCTCACCCTCGAGGCGCTGCAGAACTCGCCGGGCATCACGGCCGAGCGGCTCGCCGCCCGGCTGGGCGTGACCGAGCGGGCCGCCCGACGGTACGTGGGCATCCTCCGCGAGGCGGGGATCCCGGTGGAGTCCACCCGCGGCCCCTACGGGGGCTACCGGCTGGGCCGCGGGGTCCGGCTGCCGCCGCTGACGTTCAGCCAGGTCGAGGCGCTCGGCCTGGTCATGGCGGTCCTCGACGGTCACCACGACCCCGACTCCCCCGACCCGGTCGGCACCGCGCTCGGCAAGCTGGTCCGCGCCCTGCCCCGCCCGGTGGCCGCCCAGGTCGACGCGGTGCGCCGGTCGACCGCACCGGCCCCGGACCGGTCCGCGGCCAGGCCCGACCCGGAGACCACGGCGACCCTCGTCGGGGCCAGCGCCGACCGGCGCCGCGTGCGGATCACCTACCGCTCCGAGGCGGGCAACGAGTGGGACGTCGACATCGACCCGTGGGCGGTCGTGGTCCGCCACGGCCGCTGGTACGTCGTCTGCTGGGCGCACCGCCCCAGCGACCGCCGGGCGTTCCGGGTCGACCGGGTGCAGCACCTGGAGGTACTGGACGCCACGTTCACGCCACCGCCCGACCTCGACCCGGTGGCCACCCTCGAGGAGCTCCTCGCGGTCGGCTGGGAGTACCACGCCGAGGTGCTCTTCGAGGCGCCGCTGGACGAGGTCCGGTTCCTGGCCCGGGCCCTCGGGCGGCTCGAGGCGGTGGACGGGACCACGACCCGGCTGACCGGGACGACGAGCAACCCCTACTGGTATGCCGCGCAGCTGGTCCTCGCGCCGGTCCCCTTCCGGGTGGTGGGCGGCCCGGAGCTGCGTGAGGCGACCGCCGGGCTCGGCCGGCGGATGGTGCGAGCGGCCGGCGAGCCAGGCCCCTAGGGCCGCAGCAGCGTGGTCAGGGCGGGGAGGTACATCGCGTCGGCGAGCCGGAGACCAGCCAGCTCCTCCGGTCGCACCCAGGCGATCCGGTCGTGCTCCTCCGGGGCGGTGTTGCGCGGCTCGCCGGTCCACTCCTGCACCACGTAGCACCAGCCGTCGACCTCGGCGTCCCGGACACGGAACCACTCCTCCACCCGCGCGACCTCGACCCCCAGCTCCTCCCGGCACTCGCGCACCAGCGTCGCGGCCGGGTCCTCGCCAGGCTCGACGTGGCCGCCGACGAGGTCCCAGCAGTCCGGGAACCAGCTGCGGTCGGGCCGGCGGTGGCACAGCAGCACCCTGCCGTCCCGGACGAGGGCGCCGAGGGCGATCCGGTGCACCGGCCAGACGTCGCTGCTCACCGTCCGACCCTACGATCAGGGCGATGCGGATCTCGCTGCTGGATCGTTCGCGGACCCGCGCCGGGGAGCCGCCTGCGGCCGCGCTCCGCGCGACGGTCGAGCGCGCCCGGCGGGCGGAGTCGCTCGGACTGCACCGCTTCTGGGTCGCCGAGCACCACGCGGTCCCCGGCGTGGCGAGCAGCAGCCCGCCCGTGCTCATGGCCGCGGTCGCGGCGGCGACCTCGCGGATCCGGGTCGGCTCGGGCGGGATCATGCTCCCCCACCACCGGCCGGTCGTCGTCGCCGGACAGGCGAGGATGCTCGCCGCCCTCCACCCGGGCCGGATCGACCTCGGCCTCGGCCGGTCACTGGGCTTCACCCAGCCGGTGCGGGAGGCCCTCCGGGTCACGTCGTACGGGCCCGAGGAGTTCGCCTGCGACCTGGAGGACCTGTGGAGCTTCCTCCACGACGCCGGCCCGGTGACGGTGCAGCCGACGGGGGTCGACCCTCCCGAGGTCTTCGTCCTCGCGACCGGAGCCGGTCTGGACGTCGCCGCGGAGCTCGGCCTGCCCGTGGTCGTGGGCGGTCCGCTCGTGCACGGCGACCCCACGCCGCTGCGACGGTACCGCGAGAGGTTCCACGCCCGGCACGGGCCCGCCCGGCCCAGGGTCGTCATCAGCCTCGACGTCATGGTGGCCGACACGCCCGAGCAGGCCCGGGACCTCCTGCTGCCCGAGGCGTGGGCGATGGCGGAGTCGCGGGCGACCGGCGTGTTCGGTCCGCTGCGACCGGACCCGCCAGGGCGCCTCACGGCGAAGCAGCAGGACCTCGTCGAGCGGCAGGTGGCGCTGTCCGTCCACGGCACCCTCGAGCAGGTCCGCACCCGGCTGGAGGAGCTGGTCGAGCGCACTGGCGCCGCGGAGGTGCTGGCCACGACGTCGACCTACGACCGGGTCGCCCTGGCCGAGGCGGACGCCGCCCTGGGCGAGCTGGCCACCGGGGACGGCGACCGGGCCGGGGTGGGCCAGCCGGGGCTTGAACCCGGGACCGACGGATTATGAGTCCGCTGCTCTGACCGGCTGAGCTACTGGCCCTTGTCGTCGCGGTCCCCCCGTGCGACGGCGGCACCATCCTCGCACGCCCGCCCACGGCATACGGACCGGCCACGGCGCAGGCTGCGGACAAGGGTTGGACTCGATTCGGTCACAACGGTTCAACCTTCCACGACACGACGGCCCCGCCTCAGTGGGGTGCCCCCATGACCGAGCCCCAGCCGACCAAGTCCGGGCAGCCGGTGGTCCACATCGAAGGCGTGAACAAGCACTTCGGGGACCTGCACGTGCTGAAGGACATCAACCTGTCCGTCCGTGAGGCAGAGGTCGTCGTCGTCATCGGCCCCTCCGGCTCGGGCAAGTCGACCCTGTGCCGGACGATCAACCGGCTGGAGCCGATCGAGTCCGGGAAGATCCTGATCGACGGCAAGGAGCTGCCCGAGGAGGGCAAGGAGCTGGCCCGCCTGCGTTCGGACGTGGGCATGGTGTTCCAGTCCTTCAACCTCTTCTCGCACAAGACGATCCTGGAGAACGTCACGCTCGGACCGATCAAGGTCCGCAAGATGAAGCCCGAGGCGGCCCGCAAGCGCGCGATGGAGCTCCTCGAGCGGGTCGGGGTGGCCCACCAGGCGCAGAAGTACCCCGCCCAGCTCTCCGGTGGTCAGCAGCAGCGGGTGGCGATCGCCCGCTCGCTGGCCATGGAGCCCCGGGTGATGCTCTTCGACGAGCCGACCTCCGCCCTGGACCCCGAGATGATCAACGAGGTCCTCGACGTCATGGTCCAGCTGGCCCGCAGCGGTATGACGATGATCGTGGTCACCCACGAGATGGGCTTCGCCCGCAAGGCCGCCGACCGCGTGGTCTTCATGTCCGACGGGGCGATCGTGGAGGAGAACACCCCCGAGGAGTTCTTCACCAACCCCAGGTCCGAGCGCGCCAAGGACTTCCTCGGCAAGATCCTGACCCACTGAGAAGGAGAGATCACATGCACACATCCCGATTCCGGCTGGCGGCCGTCCTCGCCGCGGCCGCCCTGGTGCTCAGCGCCTGTGGCGGCGACGACGGCGGGGACGACGGCGGTGACACCGGAGCCGGTGGGGGTGGTGACGGCGACACCCTGACCATCGGCATCAAGTTCGACCAGCCCGGTCTCGGTCTGCGTGACGGTGACACCTACACCGGCATGGACGTCGACATCGCCCGCGCCGTGGCCGAGAAGCTGGGCTACTCGGAGGACCAGATCGAGTTCGTCGAGACGCCGTCCGCCCAGCGCGAGACGATGCTCGACACGGGTCAGGTCGACATGATCTTCGCGACCTACTCGATCACCGACAGCCGCAAGGAGACGGTCCAGTTCGCGGGCCCGTACTTCGTGGCCGGCCAGGACCTGCTGGTCGCCGCCGACAGCGACATCACCGGCCCGGACGACCTGGACGGCCGCATCCTGTGCTCGGTCGCCGGCTCGACCTCGGCGCAGAACGTCAAGGACGCGGTGCCCGGCGTGCAGCTGCAGGAGTACGCCACCTACTCCGAGTGCCTGGAGCAGCTGGCCAACGGCACCATCGAGGCGCTGACGACCGACGACACGATCCTCGCGGGCTACGCCGCGCAGGAGCAGTACGCCGGTCAGTTCAAGGTCGTCGGCAACACCTTCAGCACCGAGAACTACGGCGTCGGCCTGCCCAAGGGCGACACCGATCTCTGCGAGGAGATCAACGGTTACCTCGAGGAGCTGTGGGAGGACGGGACGATGGAGCAGATCATCCAGGACAACCTGGGCCCGGCCAACTACACCCCGAGCGACGCCAACCCGCCGGAGGTCGGCGGGCACTGCGGCTGACCGCAGACCCGGACCGGCCGGCATACGGCGCCCCCGTATGCCGGCCGGTCACCACCCCCGTCGGCGCCCCTTCGTGGTGAGGAACCCCCATGCTCGAGCTGATCGAGGAGTTCAACCTCCTCGAGGCGTTCTGGATGACGATCAAGCTGGCCCTGTGGTCGGGCTTCTTCGCGCTCATCATCGGCACGTTCGTGGCGATCCTGCGGGTGTCGCCGGTGGGCATCCTGAACTTCCTCGGGACCGCCTACGTCAACATCTTCCGGAACACCCCGCTGACGCTCATCGTCGTCGCGTGCAGCCTGGTGCTCTGGGGCCAGCTCGGGATCGAGCCCGCCTCCCGTGACTCGGCGACGTTCATCGCCGACCTCAACTTCCGGCTCGGCGTCATCGGCCTGAGCGTCTACCACGCGGCGTTCGTCTGCGAGTCGCTGCGCAGCGGCGTCAACACCATCCCCCTCGGCCAGGCCGAGGCGGCCCGCTCGATCGGCCTGACCTTCGGCCAGAGCCTGCGGCACGTCATCCTCCCCCAGGCCTTCCGCGGCGCGATCACCCCGCTGGGCAACACCTTCATCGCGCTGACCAAGAACACCACCGTGGTCGCCGCGATCGGCGTGGCCGAGCTGGCGCTGGCCATGAAGAACATCGCGGAGTTCCGCTCCGACGTGCTGCTGCTGGGCTTCGCGGTCATCGCGCTGGCCTTCGTCATCCTGACGCTGCCCACCGGGCTGCTGATCAGCCACCTCTCCCAGCGCCTGGCGGTGAAGCGATGAGGGACCCGACCCGCGTCCTGTTCGACGCCCCCGGCCCGCGCGCCCGCCGCCGGCACCTGGCCATCGCCCTCCTCGGCGTGGCCGGGGTCGTGGCCCTGCTGTGGTGGATCTACCAGCGGATGGACGAGAAGAACCAGTTCACCGCGGCCCGGTGGGAGTGGACCATCGACTGGTCCGCCTGGTCCACCTACCTCGTCCCCGGGGCGTGGGCGACCCTGCGGGCGGCCGCGATCGCCATCCTGCTGTCGAGCATCCTCGGGCTGCTGCTCGCCCTGGCCCGGATGAGTGACTTCCGGGTCCTGCGCTGGGCCTCGGGCGTCTTCGTGGAGTTCTTCCGCGCGGTGCCGGTCCTCATCATGATGCTGTTCGCGTTCTACTTCCTGTCGATCAACGACTGGACGCCGAGCAGCCTCAACCCGCTCATCGGCGTGGTCACCGGCCTGACGCTCTACAACTCCTCGGTGCTGTGCGAGGTCATCCGCAACGGCGTTGCCTCGCTCCCCGCGGGCCAGCGGGAAGCCGGCCTGTCCATCGGGCTCACCCCCGCCCAGACCCGGCGCACCATCCTGGTCCCCCAGGCGCTCACCGCGATGATGCCGATCCTGGTCAGCCAGGTCGTCGTCATCACCAAGGACACCGCGCTCGGCTACATCATCCTGTACCCCGAGCTGGTCACCGCGGCCCGCCAGCTGGGCTCCCGGTTCGCGGCGACCCTGCCGGCGTACGTCGTCGTCGCCATCGTCTTCATCCTGGTCAACTACGGCCTGAGCAAGCTGGCCGAGTACGTCGAGCGGTTCCAGCGCCGTCGCGGCCACACGGCCGGGCCGGTCGCCGACAGCGAGGCCCTGGACAAGTCGATGGTCGGGCCGGGTGCCCAGGCCACGTCCGGTGCCCGGATGGGCGGGCCGGGGACGGGCTTCCACGGCTAGCCGGCCACCCTTCGGGCGGGACGACGAAGGCCCGGATCCTGGTCAGGATCCGGGCCTTCGCGCGCGCTCCCCCGGTTGGACTCGAACCAACAACCTGCCGGTTAACAGCCGGCTGCTCTGCCAGTTGAGCTACAGGGGAATGGTCACCCGTCGGGCGCAGCGAGGCCTGACTGTAGCAAATCGGGCGGCCCCGGAACGAATCCGATGGTCAGGTGTCGCCACGCAGGGGCAGCCCCACCTGATCACGCAGCTCGACCCGCGTGATCGCGACCTCCCGGGCCAGCTCCGCGTCGTCCGGACGGGCGCCGCGACCGAGGACCACCTGGTCGACCAGCTCACGGGTGTCGAGGTTCTTGCGGATGGCGACGCGTGCCTTGCGCCGCGGACCCAGGTCGATCTCCCGGGTCAGCACCACACTCGCCTGCACCCGCTCCCAGAAGATGTGCGGCAGCCGTCCGGGGCCGGTGAGCCGCCGCAGGGTCCACTGCTGCCCCCGGCCGCCCCCGACCCAGGTCACGCTCAGCACCGTCGCGTCCGGGTCCCACGCCCCGGTGTCGACCTCCAGCCAGGGCCGGTCCAGCTCCACCCGGGCACCGGCGGCACCCTCCGGGTCGCTGACCTGCAGCAGCCGCCACTGGGTCGCCAGCACCCAGCCACGGGTGGCGTCGTCCTGCGCGGCAGCGAGCACCCTCTCCCCCGACCGCAGCCCCGCGGCCGCCCGAACCGCCTCCGGCGCGGTCGGCACACCTGTGGTGACCGGCTCCCCGGCAGGCTCGGCCCGCCGCCTCCAGAAGGGCATCCTCACTCCGTCCTCGAGCGCAGGGCCACCCGCTGCCGGTGCAGCTGGGTCAGCTCCTCGTTCAGCCGCCGGCTCTCCGGGCCGCCCTCGGCCCGCTGCAGGGCGCTCAAGGCCTCCTGGATCCGCCGGGTCAGGTCGGCCTCGACGACCCGCACCAGCAGCGAGGTGACGTAGCGCTGCGGCGGGCGCCCGGCCTCCAGCACCACCGGCAGGTCGGCGACCGCCAGCTGGTGCACCAGCTGGCGCGCGGCCGGAACGGTGTGGTCGGCCACCGCGGAGGTCCACGCCGCGGCGCTGAGCGCGGCCGCCGCCTGCAGACCCCCGGCCGCCCGTATGCCGTGCAGCACCGCCCGGTGCGCCGGCGCCCGCAGACCCTCGTCGGGGATCGCGTCCAGGTCGGCGGGGGCGATCATGCCCGGGTACTGCAGACACACCTGGAGCAGCTGCCGCTCCGCCTGGACCAGCGGGTCGCGCAGGTCCGGAGGCGGCAGCGACGGGGGCTCGTCCGGCCCCTGCCCGTCGGCCACGGGCGCGGCACCCTGCGCCCCCGGCTGCGGCACACCCGCCCGTCCGTGCCGAGCACCCGGGGGCCCGGACGTCTTCGACCGGGCGGCCCGGGCCACCTCGGCGCCGAGCTGCTCGACCCCGACCCCGAGCCACCCGGCGACGGTCCTGGTGTACTCCGGGCGGAGCGAGCGGTCCCGGATCCCGGCGATGATCGGCGCGACGGCCCGCATCGCCTGCACCCGCTGCTCGGCGTGGTCGAGGTCGAACGGGGCCAGGGTGGTCCGCACCGCGAACTCGAACATCGGGACGGCCTCGGCGACGAGCTCGCGCACCGCCTCGTCGCCGGCCGACTGGCGCAGCTCGTTGGGGTCCTGGCCGGCCGGAGCGATGGCGACGTAGGACTGGGAGGCCCACTGCTGGTCCTGCTCGAAGGCGCGCATCGCGGCCTTCTGCCCGGCGGCGTCGCCGTCGAAGGTGAACACGACCCGCGCCGGGGCCAGGCCCGCCTCGTCGCGCAGGATCCGGCGCAGCGTGCGGATGTGGTCCGGGCCGAAGGCGGTGCCGCACGTCGCCACGGCGGTCTCGATGCCCGCCAGGTGGCAGGCCATGACGTCGGTGTAGCCCTCGACGACGACCGCCTGCCGCTCGTTGGCGATGGCCTTCTTGGCCAGGTCGAGCCCGTAGAGGACGGTCTGCTTGTGGTAGATCGCGGTCTCGGCGGTGTTGAGGTACTTGGCCGCGATCCGGTCGTCGTCGTAGAGCCGCCGCGCGCCGAACCCGACGGTGTCGCCGGTGATGTCCCGGATCGGCCACATCACCCGGCCCCGGAACCGGTCGTAGAGACCGCGCGAGCCGCGGCCGGCCAGCCCCGCGGCGACCAGCTCGTCGTCGGTGAAGCCCTTGTCCCGCAGGTGCCGGGTCAGCGCCTCACCGGACAGGGGCGAGTAGCCGACCTGGAACCGCCGGGCGGCGTCCCCGTCGAACCCCTTGGCCCGCAGGAAGTCCCGCGCCGCGCGGCCCTCCGGGGTGTCGAGCAGCTGCTGGTGGTAGAACTCCGCGGCGACCCGGTGGGCCTCGACCAGACGGGCCCGGCGACCCAGCCCACCCTCCTCGCGGCGGCCGCGGCCGCCACCCGGCGACTCGTCATACCGGAGCTCCATGCCCAGGCGCCCGGCCAGCCGCTCCACCGCCTCGGTGAAGGTGAGGTGGTCGATCTTCATGACGAAGGAGATGACGTCGCCGCCCTCGTCGCAGCCGAAGCAGTGCCAGGACCCGACGGCGGGGCGGACGTTGAAGGACGGCGTCTTCTCCTCGTGGAACGGGCACAGCCCCTTGAGCGCGCCCGTGCCCGCCGGGCGCAGCGTGACGTGCTCGCGCACGACCTCCTCGATCGGCGTGCGCTCCTTGACCGCCTGGACGTCCTCGGCCCTGATCCGACCGGCCACGCACCCTCCTTCGTCTGCGGTGAGTCTAGGCGGGCCGGCGGGCCGGGACGGCCGCGCTCCCCAGGTGCCCGCTCAGCGCAGGAAGGAGCGCACGTCCTCGGCGAAGCGCCGGGCGTGCTCCAGGTGCGGGCTGTGGCCGCAGTCCTCGTAGACGACCTCGCGGTAGTCGCCACCGGCGGCGTCGAGCACCGCGCGCAGCTGGCTCACCATCGGCTGGGTCGGGACCACCTCCTCGCCCGGGTAGCCGGGCACCACGCCGAGCCTGCCGAGCTGGGCCAGGTCGAACATCGAGGTGTCGGAGACGATCTGGTCGGCGTCGCCGCGGATCCACAGCACCGGCGGGGCCGGGTCGAGGTCGGCGAACGCGGACTGGTCGAGGTACTTCGGCGACAGCGCGTTGTTCATCCCGGTGGTGCCCGGGGCGACGCCGGGCCAGTTCCCGGACGTGGTCAGGTCGCCGGGGTAGACGTCGTCGCCGACGCTCGTCGCCAGCATCCCGTCGAGATACTTCTGCTCCACCGCCGGGTCGAAGGTGAACCCCGGCCTGACGTAGAACTGCCGCATCGTGGTCAGCGGGCTGGCCGGGTCCTCACCCCGGTCACCCTGGGCCAGCCGCTGGCAGAACTCCGGGTTGGCGGTGCCGCCGCCGCTGCCGGCGAAGTCGTCGGCCACCGCTCGCCCGTCCAGCCCGGTCGAGCCGCCGAAGCCGAACGGCGAGCCGCAGGCCTCGAGCACCAGCCGCCGGACCCGCTCGGGGTGGTCGATGGCCAGCTGCAGGACGACGTTGCCGCCGGCGGACCAGCCCAGGAGGTCGACCGGCTCGGTGAGACCCAGCTCGTCGAGCAGGGCCAGCAGGTCGTCGGACAGGTCGCGCATCCCCCGCGTCGCGTCGATCGCCTTGCGCTCCGACCCCCCGTAGCCGCGGAAGTCCGGCGCGATGAGCCGGAACTCGGCGGCCAGGTCCTCCATGAGCTCCTCGAAGAACACCGAGGAGCTGACGTTGCCGTGCACGAGGACCAGGGGCGGGGCGTCGGGGGCGCCGGCCTCGCGGACGAAGGTCTGCAGGCGGGAGGTCGGCACGAGGCGGGAGGTGATCGTCATGGGCGGCATCCTGTCAGCACCCCTCCGGGGTGTCACCGACCCTCCCGCCGCGGTTCTCCGGGTCTGCTCCGGGAAAAACCCGTGGCGCGGCGCGCGGGCCGGTCCCTACCCTCGACGCCGTGATCAACTTCGTGATGGTGCGCCGTGTCCGGGCACGTGGCACGGCGGTGGGGATGGCACCGGATCCGTCCCGGGTGGGCCCGTCGCGTCGTTGATGCCGCGGCGCCCCGCCCCGGCCAGCTGGTCCTCGACCTCGGCTCGGGCACGGGCGCACTGACCGCCCCGCTCGCCGAGCGCGGGGTCCGGGTGGTCGCCGTCGAGCTCCACCCCGGCCGTGCCGAGCGGCTGGAGCGGGAGCTGGGCGGGCGGCATACGGTCACGGTCGTCCACGGAGACGTGCTCCGGGTGCCGCTCCCCCGCCGGCCGTTCCGGGTCGTCGCCAACCCGCCGTATGCCGTGTCGGCCGAGCTGGTCCGCCGGCTCACCGGCCGCGGCTCGCGGCTGGTCCGTGCGGACCTGGTGCTCCCCCGCTGGCAGGTCAACCGGTTCGTCGCGGACCCGCCCCGCGGGTTCGTCGCCCGGATGGGTCTGCACGTGCCGGCCACGGCCTTCCAGCCACCACCCCGCCGGGACAGCGCCGTCCTGGTGCTGTCCCGCCGATGACTTCCTGTCGGTCCCCTGGTCCAACCTGTCCAAGACGTCCGAGGAGATGAGCCGTATGCCAGAGCTGACCCGCGAGTGGGCGCGCGACCGCGTCATCGTCCGCGCACTCACCGTCGCCGCGTTCGTGGTCGTGCTCAACGAGACGATCATGGTCAACGCCATCCCGCGGCTCATGGAGGTGCTGGACGTCAGCGCCCGCGCCGCGCAGTGGCTGTCGACCGGGTTCATGCTGACCATGGCGGTCGTCATCCCGGTGACCGGCTGGTTCCTGCAGCGCGTCACCACCCGCGCCGCGTTCGCCACCGCGATGGGGCTGTTCGTCAGCGGCACGCTGCTGGCGGCGGTGGCGCCGGGCTTCGAGGTGCTCCTCGCCGGCCGCGTCATCCAGGCGGCCGGGACCGCGGTGATGTTCCCGCTGCTCATGACCACCGTGATGACCGTCGTGCCGGTGGAGCGGCGCGGCGCCACGATGGGCAACGTCAGCCTGGTCATGGCGGTCGCCCCCGCCCTGGGTCCGGCGCTGTCCGGCGTCGTGCTGCAGGTGGCCTCCTGGCGGTGGCTGTTCGGCCTGGTCCTGCCGATCGCGGTCCTGGTCGGCCTCATCGGGCTCAAGGTCCTGACCAACGTCGGCGAGACCCGGCCCGGGCGGCTCGACCTGCTCAGCGTGCTCCTCACCGCGCTCGGGTTCGGTGCCCTCGTCTACGGGCTGAGCCAGCTCGGCGGTGAGGTCGAGGGCCCGGTCCACCCGGTGACGGCCCTGGTCGTCGGCGTCCTCGGGGTCGCGGTCTTCGCCTGGCGCCAGTGGCGGCTGCAGCGTGGGTCGACCCCGCTGCTGGACCTGCGGGTCCTGAGCCACCGGGTCTACCTGGTCGGCCTGGGGATGCTGTCGCTGGGGTTCATGGCGCTCATGGGCGCGGGGATCCTGCTGCCGATCTACCTGCAGCAGGTCCGCGGGCTGAGCGTGTTGGAGGCGGGCCTCATGGTCATGCCCGGTGGGCTGGCGATGGGTCTGCTGGGGCCGCGCGTCGGCCGGTGGTACGACCGCCTCGGCGCCCGGCGGCTGGCGGTCCCCGGTGCCGTCGTCGTCACCCTGACGATGGGGGCCATGACCGCGGCCACCCAGGTCGCCCCGGTGTGGGTCTTCCTGGCGCTGCACCTGGTGCTGAGCGTCGGCCTGGCGCTGGTGTTCACCCCGGTGTTCAGCTTCGCGCTGGGTTCCCTGCCCGCCGGGCTGTACCCGCACGGGTCGGCGATGCTGGGCACCATCCAGCAGGTCGCTGCGGCGGCCGGCACCGCCCTGGTCATCACCGTTATGGCCACCCGGGCGGCGCAGCTGGCCCAGGGTGCCGTGCCCGGGCCCGAGGCGATCGGCGGCGGCGTCCAGCTCGCCCTGGTCGTCTCGACCGTCCTCACCCTCGCGGTCCTGGGGCTGAGCCTGCTCTCCCCGGGCCGTCCCGGGGAGCCGGAGGACGACCTGGACCGCGAGCTCGACGAGCTGCTCGAGCACGAGGAGCTGCCGGCGGAGGTCGCGGGCGACGGTCAGCTGGCCACCGAGCCCTGCTGACCGGACGACCTCCCCGGCCGTGGGCCCCGCCTCGCCGCGAGGCGGGGCCCACCCCTATCCGGCTGGTCCTCCCCGCCCCTTCGCCGAGCGGACGCGTGGTCCCGACGCCCGCACCAGCCACCGGACGCCTCGTCGCGACGTCCCCAGGGGCCAACCTGACGCCTCGTCGCGACGGTCCTCAGACGTGCTCGGGTGCGGTGGGCTCCGGCGCGTCGTCCCCCTCGGCGACGGCGGCGGCGTCCTTGGGCAGCGCCAGGGTCGCGATGAGGCCGATGAGGAGCGCCACCGCCGCCAGGCCGGTGGTCAACTGGCTCGCCGTGATCATGGCCTCGCCGGCGGCCTGGGCGACCGCGGCCTGGCCGGGCTGGGCCTGCAGGCCGGCGATGGCGATGCCCGCCGACTCGCGCACCGCGTCGACGATGCCGTCGACGGCCTGACCGGGCAGCCCCAGCGCGACCAGGTTGTCCCGGGCGCTGCGCCCGAGCTGGGCGACGAGGAAGCCACCGAGGAGGGCGACGCCGAGGGCGGAGCCGAGCTGGCGCACGGTGGACTGCAGGCCGGAGGCCTGGCCGCTCTCCTCGACCGGCACGTCGGCCAGCAGCAACGAGGTGAGCTGGGCGGTCGCGAAGCCGACGCCGAAGCCGTAGACGAACAGCCATGTGGCGAGCACCCAGGTCGGGACGGTGAGCGAGAGCGAGAGGGCCAGACCGGCGATCGCGATCGTCTCCAGGAGCAGGCCGAGCCGGACGATAGTCCGCTGGTGCATCCGCTTGGAGATCCGCGGCAGCGCACCGGAGGCCATGAAGGTGCCGACGGCCAGCACCAGGATCACCGCACCGGTGCCGAGGGCGGAGTAGCCCAGCGTGCCCTGCATCAGCAGCGGCAGGCTGAACAGCAGCCCGAACTCACCGAAGGAGACGATGAGGGCCGCGATGGCCCCGTTGCGGAACGAGCCGATGCGGAACAGGCCGAGGTCGATGAGGGCGTCCTTGCCGGCGGACACCCGCGACCGCTCGAGCTGGACGAAGCCGAGCAGCAGCACGAGGCCGGCGACGAGCGCCAGCGGCACCGGCGAGAGCGACCCGTCCTCCTGGCGCCACCAGCCGTACCACTCGGACTCGATGAGGGCGAAGATGAGCGCCGCCATACCGAGGACGGACAGCGACACGCCGGCCCAGTCACGCAGGGGCCGGGCGCTGCTGTCGCGGGTCTCGGGGAGGGTCTTGACGATGCCGAGCAGGACCAGCAGCGAGATGGGGATGTTGAGCCAGAACACCCACCGCCAGGACACGTCCGTGGTCAGCCACCCACCCAGGAGCGGGCCCACGGCTGCCATACCGCCGATGGCGGACCCCCAGACGGCGAAGGCGATCGCACGCTGCCGCCCCACGAAGATCGCGTTCAGGGTTGACAGGGTGGTCGGCACGATCATCGCCGCGCCCAGGCCCTGGACGAAGCGGGCGCCGATGAGCATCGGGCCGTTGACCGCGAAGCCCGCGACGACGGAGGCCAGCATGAAGACGGCCATGCCGATCCCGAAGACCTTGCGTCGTCCGTGGAGGTCGCCGATCCGGCCGACCGTGAGAAGGAGTGCGCCGAAGACGAGCGCGTAGGAGGCGTTGAGCCACTGCGCGTCCGCGGCGGTGAGGTCGAGCTCCTCGAGCACGACGGGGAGGGCGACGTTGATGATCGTCGCGTCCATGATGACGACGCTGACGCCGAAGCCGAGGGTGAGGAGGGCAAGCCAGCGGGCGCGGGTCATGCCGGTGGTCTGGGGCGAGGATTTGGGCACCTCTCCATCTTACCGACACCGGTGTCGGGAAAAACACGTTTCCGGTGCACAATGGAGGGGTGCCGAAGATCGACGCGCCCACGGTGGCCGAGCACCACGCGCAGCGTCGTGCTGCCATCCTGGACGCCGCCGTGGCCATCCTCGCCGAGCAGGGTCCCGGCGAGCTCACCCCCGCCGCGGTCGCCGCAGCCACCGGTCTCGCCCGCACCAGCGTCTACCAGTACTACCCGTCCACCGCCGCGCTCATCGCGGCAGGCGTCGAGGAGACCTTCCGCCGCAACATCGCCCACCTCGAGGCCGGGCTGGCACGCGCGCGGACGCCCGAGGAGCGGGTGCGCGCCTACGTGGACAGTGCGCTCGATGCGGCGGCTGACGGGCACGAGCCGACGCGGTTGTACTTCTCGGCCGACCTTCCCGACGCCTGCCGGGCCGCCCTGCACGACCTCCACCGCCAGGCGACCACCCCACTCGTGGAGGCGATCGCCGACCTGGGCGTCGACGATCCCGAGAGTGTCGCCCAACTCGTCGGAGGGGTCATCTCGGCGGGTGCCTCCCAGATCACCGCGGGCCGGTCGGCGTCGTCGGTCCGGAGGGCGGTCCGGACGTTCGTCGAGCGCGCCCTCGGGCTCGCCTGAGTCCGGAGAGCGTCGGGACCAGACGCTCGGTCGTGTCGTGGAGCGTCGACACCAGACGCTCGGTCGCGGAGTGGAGCGTCGACACCCGACTTCCGGTCGTGAGGGGGTCGGGTGTGGTGAGGTGGGGGCATGGCCAAGGAGAGCAGCCCGGCGGTCGAGCTCGAGGTCGGCGGGCGCACCGTGCGGATCACCAACCCGGACCGGGTCTACTTCCCCAAGGTCGGGCACACCAAGCTGGACCTGGCGAACTACTACATCTCCGTCGGCGACGGGATCGTCAACGCCCTCCGTGAGCGGCCGTGCATGCTGCACCGGTTCCCCGAGGGCATCGAGGGTGAGAAGGTCCACCAGAAGCGCCTGCCCAGAGGGGCCCCCGACTGGGTCGAGACCGTGCGGGTGACGTTCCCGCGGTACAACCGGACGGCCGACGAGCTGTGCGTCACCGAGCTGGCCCAGGTGATCTGGGCGGTGCAGATGTCGACCGTGGAGTTCCACCCCTGGAACAGCCGGCGCGGGCACGTCGAGCAGCCCGACGAGTGGCGCATCGACCTCGACCCCGGCGAGACCTGCGACCTGGCCACGGTGAAGCGCGTGGCGGCCGTGTCCCACGAGGTGCTGGACGAGCTCGGCGCGACCGGCTGGCCGAAGACCACGGGCGGGCGCGGCATGCACATCTACGTCCGGATCAAGCCCGAGCACGGGTTCAAGGACGTCCGCCGTGCCGCGCTGGCGTTCGCCCGGGAGGTGGAGCGCCGCGCCCCCGGCGACGCGGAGACCACGTGGTGGCGCAAGGACCGCGACCCGAGCAAGGTCTTCGTCGACTACAACCAGAACGCCCGGGACCACACCATCCGCAGCGCGTACTCCGTCCGCGGGACGCCCGACGCACGGGTCTCCGCCCCGCTGACCTGGGACGAGGTGCCGGACGCCGACCCCGCGGACTTCACCGTCGCCACGATGCCGGAGCGCTACGCGAAGGTCGGGGACCTGCACGCCGGCATCGACGACGCGGCCTTCGACATCGCCCCGCTGCTGGAGTGGGCCGAGCGGGACGAGGCCGAGGGCGAGACGGTCCCCGACCTGGACGAGGACTGATCACCCGGCCAGCTCGCGCCGAAGACGGTCGGCGAGCACGTGGCCGGGCAGCGACCGGTCGTGCTGCACCCCGACGCCCAGCACTCCCCCTTGTGACGTGGCCCCACCCGAGGCCGATGCGCCACACGTGCCACGTGAGCGGTTCGACACCCGGATCCTGCGAATCCGCCCTGCCGACCTACGCATGTGAGAACTTCCGGTCAGGGGTGCGGCCCAGCCGGTGGGAAGTTGCGGGCAGATGCGGCCCAGCCGGTGAGAGGTTCCGGGCAGGTGCGGCTCAGCCGAAGGCCGGGTATCCGCCCAGCGCCAGGCTCTCCGCGGGCACGTCCCACCGCCGCAGCGCGACCGTGACCGCCTCGTCGCAGGCGGCCGCGACATCGGGCAGGTCCTCGGCGAGGTTGCGCGCCACCCACCGCCACCGGGCCAGGAGCAGCTGCCGGAACGACGGGGACGGGACGCCGGGCGGCCCGAGCGAGGGCCGGTCGGCGTCGGCGCCCTCGCTCAGCCAGAGCGTGGCCGACAGCACCCACAGCGCCACCGCGACGCGCACCTGCCGGGGCCAGCCCGGGTCCTCGGCGAGCCCGGGGACCCGCTCGGCCGCGGCGCGGGTGAACGCCGCCAGCATCTCGTCGGTCAGGCCCGGCGGCGGGGTGAACACGCACCAGCAGGTGCTGAACGGCTCCAGCGCGTAGGCCGCGTCGTAGGCGACGTGGTGCAGCCCGGCGCCCTCGAGGTCGAGGAACCGCACCCCCTGCGCGGTGAGCAGGGCGTTGTCGGGGCAGGTGTCGCCGGCGGACAGCACCAGCCGCTGGGCGTCCTGCTCCAGCTCGCCCACGGCAGCCAGCGCCTCCTCGGTCGCCGCGGCGGCGTGCCGGACCCCCCACCGGGCCAGCACCGCCAGCCCGGCGCGCGGGTACTCCTCCCGGACGTGCTCGTCCTGGGCCACCGCACCACCGAGCAGCGGGCGGGCGGCGTCGAGGGTGGCGGCGTCGCCGCGCACGTGCCGCCCGAGTGCCTCGGCCCAGTCCAGCACCGCCCGGTGCGCGGCCTCCGGGTCGGACCCGAGCAACACGTCGGCGAGGGTCGGCGGTGAGCCGAGGTCCTCCATGACGAGCCGCTCGGTCTCGTCGTCGTGCGCCAGCAGCCGCGGCGTGCCCTCGAGGAGACTCAGCCCGGCCAGCTCGCGCGCGTAGCCCATCGCGGCGGCCTCCCCGAACGGCTGCGGGACGAACGCCTTGACCACCACTGTCCTCCCCCACTCCGGCGGCCCCTCGAGCACCTCGTGCCGGCTCACCGCCGAGCGCCGCGAGCCGCCGAGGTCACGGCCGGGCCCGAGCCGCACCCCCGGGAAGGAGAGGGCCAGCTCCTCCGGCGTCAGCGGGTCAGCCACGGCGCAGCCCGGCGTGGATCGTCAGTGCCCGGGCGTCGGACAGGCTGGCCACCTGGTCGATCACCGCCCGGAGGACCGCGGCGTCGTCCCCGGCCTGCTCGGCGTCCGCGCGGGCCTGCCGGTGCAGCGGGTCCATCGCCTCGGGACGCCTGCGGAAGTGGTCGACCAGCTCGGCCACGACCGTGCGCTCCTGGTCCATCCGGACTCGCCGTTCGTCGGTGAGCATGACGAAGTGGGCCGCCACGGCCTTGAGAACCGACGCCTCGGCCCGCAGGTCGTCCGGGACGACCAGCCGCGCGGCATACCGGGTCAGCGGCCCCTGCCCGTGCCGCTCCCGGGTGGCCAACTCGACCGTGTGCACGAACCGGCCGATGAGCCGGCTGGTCATGTCCTTCAGCGCGGCCAGCGAGGCCCGCGAGCCGTCGTGGCCCTCCGGGATCCAGCCGAGCGCGAGCAGCCGCTCGAACGCCTCGTCGAGCAGGTCGGCCGAGAGGTCCGGGGCGTACCACTCGTGGGCGATCCGGACGACCTCCTCCTGCTCGGGCCGCGAGCGCAGTGCCCGGGGGTCGATGCGCCCCGACGCGATCCCGTCCTCGACGTCGTGGACGCAGTAGGCCACGTCGTCCGACCAGTCCATGACGTCGGCCTCGATGCACCGCCGTCGTGGCTCGTCCGCGGGAGCACCGGCGCGCAGCCAGGCGAACACCTCGGCGTCGTCGGCGTAGTAGCCGAACTTCGCTCCCCCGTCGGGCGCCTCCCCGCGGGCCCACGGGTACTTGGTCGCGGCGTCCAACGAGGCGCGGGTGAGGTTCAGCCCCGCGGACCGGCCGTCCGGGTGGGACCGCTTGGCCTCCAGGCGGGTCAGCACCCGCAGCGTCTGCGCGTTGCCCTCGAACCCCCCGATCTCCGCGGCGAGCTCGTCCAGCACCGCCTCGCCGTTGTGCCCGAACGGTGGGTGCCCCAGGTCGTGCGCCAGGCAGGCGGTGTCGACGACGTCGGCGTCGCAGCCCAGCGCCGCACCGAACTCGCGGCCGATCTGCGCGACCTCGAGGGAATGGGTGAGCCGGTTGCGCACGAAGTCGTCGGTGTCGGGCTGGACCACCTGGGTCGTGGACGACAGCCGGCGCAGGGCCGCGGAGTGCACCACCCGGGCCCGGTCGCGGGCGAAGTCGTGCCGGTCCGACCGCTTGAGCGCCGGGTCCTCGCGCACCCACCGCTCACGGTCGTGGTCGGTGTATGACGGGTAGGCGCCGGGAGCGGTCACGCGGGCGATGCTAGGCGCACCCGGGCCGACCGGGGTGCCGGGCCCGGGGCTGTCCATCCCGGCCCGCTGCTGCTGCATCGCCCGGACCAGGTCCTCGCTGAGGAGCTGGGCGATGAGGGTGCGCGCGGTGCGGTCGGCGTCGACGTGCCCGGTGACGCCGGCCAGGAACGCCGACCGGTCGATGACCAGGAGCGTGACCGGCCCGTCCGCCCGGACGCTCGCGGTGCGCGGCACCGGCTCGAGCAGCGCGATCTCGCCGAAGGCGTCACCGGGTGCGAGGGTCCGGATCTCCCGGCCGCGCTGCTCGACCGTCACCGTGCCGGACGCGACGACGTAGTAGTCGTCGCCGGGCTCGCCCTCGCGGACGACGTACTCACCGGCGGTGAGGTGGCGCTCACGGCTGGCGCGGGCCAGGCGCTCGAGCGCCAGGGGCGGCAGCGGCTCGAACAGGTCCACCTCGGCGAGCAGGTCGATCCGCTGTGCCTGGGCGCCGGACTCCCGCTCCATCGAGCGCAGCAGCGGCCAGGCGACCAGCGGGGCAGCAGCGAGCACCAGCCCGGTCACCACCGTCGCCGGGGTCAGGCCCCAGGCCGCGATGAGGACCGGCGCCAGGACCGACCCGATCGCGATGGCCGCGTCCACGGCGCTGTTGAACGCCCCCCAGGCGCGACCCGCCACGTGGTCGCGGAACAGCCGGTTCAGCAGGGTGAAGCCGAAGATGTCGCCGCAGGCGTTGCCCGCGCCGACCAGGGCCAGGGCGGCCCACACCACGACGGCCTGCGGCCACAGCCCGACCGCGACGACCGGCAGCCCCCACATCACGATGCCGAGGGCGAACCACCGTGGCGCACGGGCGGGACCGGCACCGAGGACGGCCAGCGAGGCGAGGACGCCGCCCACGCCCATGGCGGCGAACAGGGTGCCGGTCTGGCTCTCCGACCCGAGCAGGGCGATGGCGACCACCACGACGAAGACGTTGAGGAGTCCCCGCATCGTGGCCTGCAGGAGGAACAGCCCGGTCACCACGCGGGTCTGCGGCCGCAGCAGCTCGGGGAACCCCAGCAGCGGCTCCAGCGCCCGGCGCCAGGGGTGGGCGTTCACCAGCCGCGGCGGCTGGAACGGGGTGCGGATGGCCCGGGCCACGACGAACCCCACGGTGAACACGACGACCGGCACGACCAGCGCCGCGGGCGCGCCGCCGACGGCGAGGAGCACCCCGCTCAGCACCGGGCCGAGCACCGTGCCCGCGCCCTCGACCGTGCTCATGGCCGAGTTGGCGACGATGAGCTCCTGCGGCGTCCGGACCACCTGCGGCACCAGCGCGGTGACGGTGGTCCGAGCGACCGTCAGGACGACCGAGCTCAGCCCGATCGCGGCGACCAGCACCGTCTGGCCGGCCCCGGCACCGGCCGACCAGAGGATCGCTCCGGACACCAGGATCATCAGCAGCTGGGTCACCGCCAGGACCCGGGGCCGTGGGTACCGGTCGGCCGCCATCGAGGCGAAGCTGGCCAGGACCGCGCCGGGCAGCACCCGCGCGGCCCCGACGAGCCCGACAGCCCCGGCGCCGCCGACCTCGTAGGCCAGCACCGAGGTGGCGATGAGGAGGACCCAGTCGGCGGTCACCCAGGCGCCCCACACGACCATCAGCCGGGCCAGGTCGGGCTTGGCCAGGGCGGCCCGGACCTGGCCGAGCTGGGTCCGCAGGCGGGGCCGTCGCCGGCTTCCCGCCACCGGCACCTCGGCACGTGGTTCGGCGGTCATCTCTCCCCTCCGGGCGAGCGCCGCCGACCGACCTCGGCACCGGTGTCCGCCGAGCGGCGGCCGGTGAGCGCGGCACGCACCGCTCGCGTGGCCTCGGCGAGGGCCTGCCCGACCGGCCGCACCGGGACGTCGCGGTAGCCGCCCTCGGCCAGGCCCGCCCGGCGCTCGAAGACGCTCCGGGCGGCCCGGTCCCCGGTGCGCAGCCACGACCAGCCCATCGACGCGACATACAGGGGCAGGAACGGCAGACCCAGGCAGGCCATCCACTGCCGGCTGTGGGCCTCCTCGTGCTGCAGCATCGCGGGATGGCGGGCCAGCAGGTCCTCGAAGCGGTACCGGGTGAGCACGACGTCACCGACGGTGAAGGCGCTCCCCGTGGGGAACCGCCAGCGGTACCCCTCCGCCAGGTGCAGCAGCATCGGGCCCGGGCGGAGCCGCGCCCCGCCGGCCCGCGCCAGGGCGAGCCCGAGCGGGGTGGACAGGTTGACCCAGTTGGCCAGGCGGCGCAGCCGCGCACCGGAGGTGACCTGCTCGGGAGGCGTCGGCGCGAGGGCCGGGTGACCCGCGGGCGTCACGTCAGCTCGCGTACCGCTTCTGCGCGCGGGCCCGCGCCTTGGCGGCCTCCACCTCACGGTCCTTCGGCGGGGCCGCAGAGACCAGCTCCTCGAGCAGCACCTCGGTGGCGCGGGCGACGGCGTCGACGGCCTTCGCGTAGGCCGCCTCGTTGGCCTTGGAGGGCTTGCTCGCCCCGCCCACCTTGCGCACGTACTGCAGGGCGGCCGCGCGGATCTCCTCCCTGGTCGCGGGCGGCTCGAAGTTGTGGAGCGGACGGATGTTGCGGCACATGACAGCACCTTCGCACTCCGGCCGTCCGCGGCGCCACACCCAAGGCCTATTGTCAGGGGCATGTCCGACGTGCTCATCGACGCGCCCGAGCTGGCCGACCTCCTCGCCTCCGACGACCCCGCCGTGCGCCCCGTCCTCCTGGACGTGCGCTGGGCGCTGGGCCGCTCCGCGGAGGAGAACCGGCAGGAGTACCTCGCCGGCCACATCCCCGGCGCCGTCTTCCTCGACCTGGAGACCGCCCTGTCCGGGCCGAAACGGCCCGACGGGGTCGGGGGCCGGCACCCGATGCCGGAGACCGACGTCGCCCAGGCGGAGTTCCGGGCGGCCGGGGTCGCCGAGGGCCGGCCGGTGGTGGTGTACGACGGCGCCAACTCCGTGGCCGCGGCCCGCGCCTGGTGGCTGCTCGGCTACTACGGGGTGGAGCCGGTGCGGGTGCTCGACGGCGGGTACGCCGCGTGGACCGCCGCCGGGCTCCCGACCGAGACCGGGGCGGTGCGTCCCGAGCCGGGCGACGTCGTGCTCCGGCCCGGCGCCAGGCGGCTGCTGACGGCCCAGGACATCGAGCACTACCTCGACCGCCACCAGGTCGTCGACGCCCGCCCCGCCGACCGGTTCCGCGGCGAGAACGAGGTCATCGACCCGGTGGCCGGGCACATCCCCGGCGCGATCAGCATCCCGGCGGTGGAGAACGTCGACGCGACCGGGAGGTTCCTGCCGGCCGACGACCTGGAGCTGAAGTTCACCGCGGCCGGGCTGCGCCCGGACCTGCGCACCGCGGTCTACTGCGGGTCCGGCGTCCAGGCCTGCCACACCGCGCTCGCCATGGAGGTGGCCGGGGTCGGCCACTACGAGCCGGCGGTCTACATCGGGTCCTGGAGCGACTGGATCTCCGACCCGAGCCGCCCGGTCGCCACCGGGGACGAGCCGTCCGCCTGACCCGTATGACGCGGCGCGGCGGCCGCTGATCAGCCCTGCGCCGCCTCCTCGAGGACCAGCTCACCCCACAGGGTCCGCCCGGAAGACCAGCTCGCCGCGCCACAGGGTGCGCCCGCTGTGGGCGGGGTCGCCGTCGAACGGCTCCTGGGAGACCTCGACGATCGGGTACGAGGTGAGGTTCAGGGTGTCCGGGAGCCACAGCTCGGTGACCTCGGCGCCCAGGACGCCGATCGGGACGGACTTGTCCAGGGACTGGTCGAGCACCCAGACCTGGGCGAACCCGTCGGCGACGTCGGGCAGGTCGCCGGCCTCGATCCGCAGCATCCGGCGGCCGTCGACCTCGCTGACGGTCGCCAGCGCGCCGTCGACGGTGCTGGACAGGCCGACGAGCTCGGTCTCGGCGACCAGCTCGCCCTTGACGCCGGTGTCGGGCCAGCTCCACGTCGCGATCGCGACCAGCACGGCACCGAGCAGGGCGGCCACCACCAGGGCGGCCGACGACCAGCGCCGGGTGGCCCACCGGGGCCGCTCCCCCTGGTCCTCGCCCTCCTCCTCCATGAAGGTGTCGAAGTCGGTGTGCCCGTCCCGGCGGTCGTCGTCGAGGTCGTCCTCGTCCGGGTGGTGCTCGTCGCCGTGGCGGTCCTGCTCGTGGCGCTCCAGGTCGGGCTCCTCGTCGGCGGCGGTCGAGTCGCGGCGGGGATCGGTCATCCCGTCACGGTACCTGCGCGCCCGGGCCGGTGGCGGCAGCGAACCGGGGTGCGTTCAGCCGCCGGAGACGTCGAGCTCGGCCTGCGCGACCGCCTCTCGCTGGGCACCCTGCAGCTCCCGGGAGTCCAGCCACCCCTCGGGCAGCGCGACCTGTCTGGCCGAGCCCGCCCGCCCGCGCTGGCCCTCCGCGGCCTCGCCCGGCCAGGGCTGGTCGAGGTCGAGCGTGCCGATGAGGTCGTCGAGGGCGGCGAGGGAGTCGACGAGCCCGAGGCGGTGGCGCATCTCCCCGCCGACGGAGAACCCCTTGAGGTACCAGGCGATGTGCTTGCGGATCTCGCGGCAGCCGCGGCCCTCGTCCTCGTGGAACTCGACGAGGTACTCGGCGTGACGGCGGAGCACCGCGACCACCTCGCGCAGTGACGGGAGGACCCGGGCCTCCGACCCGGCGAACGCGGCGGCCAGGTCGGTGAACAGCCACGGCCGGCCCAGGCAGCCGCGCCCGACGACGACGCCGTCGCAGCCGGTCTCCCGGACCATCCGCAGCGCGTCCTCGGCCGACCAGATGTCGCCGTTGCCCAGGACCGGGATGGAGGTCACCGCCTGCTTGAGCTCGGCGATCCGGGACCAGTCGGCCTGGCCGGAGTAGGCCTGCGCGGCCGTGCGCGCGTGCAGGGCCACCGCGGCGGCCCCCTCGCCCTCGGCGATCCGCCCGGCCTCGAGGAACGTGACGTGGTCGGAGTCGATGCCGACCCGCATCTTCACGGTCACCGGCACGTCATACGGGGCGGCCTCGCGCACGGCGGCGCTGACGATGCCACGGAACAGGTCGAGCTTCCACGGCAGCGCGGCCCCGCCGCCCTTGCGGGTGACCTTCGGGACCGGGCAGCCGAAGTTGAGGTCGATGTGGTCGGCGCGGTCCTCGGTGACGAGCAGCTGCACCGCCGCGCCGACGGTCGCCGGGTCCACGCCGTAGAGCTGGACCGACCGAGGGTGCTCGTCCGGGTCGTGCTCGATGAGGCGCATCGTGATCGGCGTGCGCTCGACCAGGGCGCGGGAGGTGATCATCTCGCTCACGTACAGCGAGGTCGCGCCGGAGGCCCCGCCCGCGGCCAGCCCCTCGGCGCCGTACTGGCGGCACAGCCGGCGGAACGCGCGGTTGGTGATGCCGGCCATCGGCGCGAGGACGACCGGTGAGCCGATGGTGAACCGGCCGAGCTGCAGCGGCGGCAGCACGGGGGCGGGAGCAGGCGGGGAGATCGTCATGGGGTGCCCATTGTCGCAAACCCTGGCCGGCCCCCTTGCATCAGACTGAACAACTGTTTAGATTACTGAACATGAGTTCAGTCGGCACCACCCCCGACCTCACCACCCGGGCCCGGATCCGCGACGCCGCGATCGCGCGGATCGCACGCGAGGGGCTGGGGGCGTCGCTCCGGGCCATCGCCGCCGACGCCGGGGTCAGCCCGGCGCTGATCGTCCACCACTTCGGCTCGCGGGCGGGGCTGCGCAAGGCGTGCGACGAGTACGTGCTCGCCCGGATCCGGGAGAACAAGAGCCAGGCGATCAGCGGCCCCGGACCGGCCTCGATGCTCGCCCAGCTCGCCCAGGTGGAGGGGTTCGCCCCCCTGGTGGGCTACGTCATCCGCTGCGTCCAGGCGGGGGACGCCATGGCCCACGACCTCATCGAGGGCATGGTCGCCGACGCCGAGCTCTACCTCGAGGAGGGTGTCCGCGCCGGCACCCTGCGCCCGAGCCGCGACCCCGCCGGCCGGGCCCGCCTGCTGACCATGTGGGCGATCGGCGGCATCGTCGTCGACCTGCCGCTCGGGGAGCACGAGCTGGACGTGGAGCAGCTGCCCGCCCGGCTGCGGGAGTACACCGACCGCATCATGCTCTCCGCCCTCGAGCTGCTCACCGAACCCGTGCTGGCGGACTCCACCCTGCTGGACGCCTACCTCGCCGCCCGATCCCACCCTGAGGAGAAGCCATGACCAGCGACCTCGCCATCGAGGCCCGCGACCTCGTCAAGACCTTCGGGACCACGCGGGCCCTCGACGGGTTCGACCTCTCCGTCCGCACCGGCACGGTCGCCGGGTTCCTCGGACCCAACGGCGCGGGCAAGTCGACGACGATCCGGGTGCTGCTCGGCATGCTGCGGGCCGACTCCGGCACCGCGCGGGTCCTGGGCATGGACCCGTGGGTGGACGCCGTGGCGGTGCACCGCCGGGTCGCCTACGTGCCCGGCGACACCAACCTGTGGCCCTCGCTCACCGGCGGCGAGATCATCGACGTCCTCACCCGGCTGCGCGGCGGGGAGCGGCACGAGGCCCGGCGGGCCGAGCTGCTCGAGAAGTTCGAGCTCGACCCGACGAAGCGGGCCCGCAGCTACTCCAAGGGCAACCGGCAGAAGGTCGCCCTCGTCGCGGCGCTGGCCAGCGACGTGGAGCTGTACCTGTTCGACGAGCCGACCTCGGGCCTCGACCCGCTGATGGAGGCCGTCTTCACCCAGGAGGTGCGCCGGCTGCGCGAGGAGGGCCGCACCGTCCTGCTGTCCAGCCACATCCTCGCCGAGGTGGAGAAGCTCTGCGACACCGTGACGATCATCCGGGCCGGCCGCGACGTGGAGTCCGGCACCCTGGCCGAGCTGCGCCACCTCACCAGGTCCACGGTCACCGCGACCACCCGGTCCGACCACACCGCCCTGCTGCGCCTGCCCGGCGTGCACGACCTGGTCCGCGAGGACGGCTACCTGAGCTTCGACGTCGACAACACGGCGCTCAACGACGTGCTGCCGGTCCTCGCACAGCTCGGCGTGGAGAACCTCACGATCGCGCCGCCCTCGCTGGAGGAGCTCTTCATGCGCCACTACGGCGACGAGCTCAGCGGGGTGTCGTCATGACGGCGACACCGACCCGCGAGGCCGACACCACACGTGCGACGTCACGACCGGAGTCACCCTTCACCGGGACGCTGCCGCTGTGGCGGGTCTTCCTCCGGCTGGACCGGCTGCGGATCGCCATCTGGGTGCTCGCGCTCACCCTCACCATGTGGGCGACGGTCGTCGAGCTCGAGGTCGTCTACCCCGACGCCGCCAGCCGGCAGGCCCGGGCGGCGCTGATGACCTCCCCCTCGGCGATCATGCTCGCCGGCCCGGCCTACGGGCTCGACGACTACACGCTCGGCGCGATGGTCGCCAACGAGATCAGCCTGACGATGCTCGTCGCGGTCTCGATCATGAGCATCCTGCTGGCGGTGCGTCATACCCGCGCCGAGGAGGAGTCGGGCCGGATGGAGGTGCTCCGGGCCCTCCCGGTGGGCCGCTTCGCCCCCGCCACCGCCGCGCTGCTCAGCGTGGCCACCGCCAACCTGCTCGTCGGCGCCTTCGCGACCGTCGCCCTCGTCGGGACCGGCCTGGAGGCGCAGAGCTCGGTCGCCTTCGGCAGCGCGATGGCACTGACCGGCCTGGTGTTCGGTGCCGTCGCCGCGGTGACGGCCCAGCTCACCGAGCACGCCCGCGCGGCCACCGGGATGGCGCTGGCGGTGCTCGGCGTCGCGTTCCTGGTCCGCGGCATCGGCGACATCATCGAGAACACCGGGTCCTGGCTGTCCTGGTTCTCCCCCATCGCCTGGGCCCAGCAGACCCGCCTCTACGTCGACCTGCGGTGGTGGCCGCTGGCCCTGTCGCTCGCGCTCACCGTCGTCCTGCTCGCGGTCGCGGTCTCGCTGGCGCACCGGCGCGACCTGGGTGCCGGGCTCCGCAGCACCCCGCCGGGCCCGGCCCGCGCCGCCGGCCGCCTGCTCAGCGTCGAGGGACTGACCCACCGGTTGCTCCGCGGCACCACCCTGGGCTGGCTGGTCGGCGTGGCGCTGTTCGGCCTGACCTTCGGCTCCCTGGCCAGCTCGCTGCAGGACATGATCGAGGACCTGCCCCAGGTGGGTGAGTGGATCGCGATCGACGAAACCGCCCTGACCGAGTCCTTCGGCGGGGTCATGCTGAGCTTCCTGGTGCTCGGCGCAGCCGCCCACGTCGTCGGCGCGGTGCTGCGGCTGCGCGCGGAGGACGAGGCCGGCCGGCTCGCCCTGCTCGTCTCCGGCGGCACCTCCCGCACCCGTATGACGGGAGGCTGGCTCCTCGTCGCCGCCGCCCACACGTCGGTGGTCACCGTCGTCGGGGGCCTGACGACCGGCGTCGGGATGACGCTGGCCACCGGCGAGGGGCGCTGGACCGGCGAGCTGACCGTCGCCGGGCTGGCCTACCTGCCCGCCGTCCTGCTCACCGGTGCCGTGGCCGCGGCCCTCGTCGGGTGGCTCCCCCGGTGGGCCGGGCTGGCGTGGGTGCTCGTCGTGCTCATGGTCTTCGTCACCTGGTTCGGCGAGGCCCTCAACCTCCCCGACTGGCTGCGTGACCTCTCCCCCGTGGAGCAGACGCCGCTGCTGCCCGCCGAGGACATCACCGCCGCACCGCTCCTGGTCATGGGCGCCCTGGCGGCGGTGCTCGCGGCGGCCGCGCTCGGCGGCATCCGGCGCCGCGACCTGCTCGCCTGAACCGCCAACTGCTGGCAGGCTCAGAGGGCATGACCGAGATCCTGCGGTACGCGGCGTTCACGACCGACCCCTCCGGCGGCAACCCCGCGGGGGTGGTGCTCGACGCCTCGGAGCTGTCCGAGGAGGAGATGCAGCGCATCGCCACGGAGGTGGGCTACTCCGAGACGGCGTTCGTCACCGGCGAGCCGGAGTTCCGCACCTTCACACTGCGGTACTTCAGCCCCGAGGCCGAGGTGCCGTTCTGCGGGCACGCGACGATCGCCACCGCCGTGGCGCTGGCCGAACGGCGCGGAGCCGGACACTTCACCGCACGGATCAGGCCAGGCACGCTCGAGCTGACGACCGAGCAGACCGCGCAGGGCATCGAGGCCGGCATGGAGAGCGTGCCCACGTCGACCCGCCCGGTGGACGAGGAGGAGCTGACCCGGCTGCTGGGGACCCTGCGGTGGTCCCGCGAGGACCTCGACCCGACGCTGCCGCCGCACGTCGCCTACGCCGGGAACCACCACCCGGTCGTCGCGGCGGCGACGCGGGAGCGGCTCGCCGACCTGGACTACGACGTCGACGGGCTCAAGGGGCTGATGCTCGAGCAGGACTGGACGACGGTGCAGCTGGTCTGGCGCGAGGACCCCACGACGTTCCACGCCCGTGACCCGTTCCCGGTCGGCGGTGTGGTGGAGGACCCCGCGACCGGTGCCGCGGCGGCCGCGCTGGGCGGCTACCTGCGCGAGCTCGGCGAGGTGCTGGACGAGACGACGATCGCCATCCACCAGGGCGCCGACATGGGGCGCCCCAGCCTGATCCACGTCCGCGTCGATCCGGGCAACCCGCGGGTCAGGGTCAGCGGCACCGCCGTGCCCATCGAGGCCGAGGGCGACGGCGGGGCGTAGCCGGCAGGACCACCCGGCTCGAACCCGTCAGGACCACCCGGCGAGGCGGCTCGCCACGCGGACCAGGTCGACGCACCCCAGCGTCGTGAGCTCGTCCCGGCCGAACCAGCGCGCGTCGTCGGTCGACCCGTCCTGCTCCACCCGGAGGGTGCCGTCGACGATGCGTGCCCGGTAGACGACGCGCAGCCCGTGGAGCACCCGGTCGCCGGGCAGCAGTCTGTCCTGGGGGGAGATGTAGATGCTGTCGACGCCCATCACCTCCCCGAGCTCGACGACGTAACCGGTCTCCTCGGTGACCTCCCGCCGCGCCGTCTGCTCCGGCGTCTCCCCGACCTCCATCCCGCCGCCGGGCAGCGTCCACCCCGCCCCGTTGCCGTCGACGTCCCCCGACCAGTGCACCAGCAGGACCCGCCCGTCCTGCTCGATCCACCCGTAGCAGCCCACCCTCGTGTCCATCTCCACCGGGACACCGTATGCCGCGCGCCGGCCCCGACCGGTCGCCCGCGTCTGCCCTCGTCCTCCCCCGGACGCAGGGGCCGGGGTGCCAGACGCCGGCGGTGAGGTCGGAGCTGGCCGGTTACTGCTCGCCGCGGAGGAGCTGCTCGAACGGGACGACGGAGTCCTCGTCGAGCCGGTCGACCTGGCCGACCTCGTCGACGGGCGGGGCGTTGAAGCCGCGGACCGCGCCGGAGGTGCGGACCAGCAGCTCCGCCAGCTCGGCCGCCGCACGGGCGACGCGGCGGTCGAGGCCGTCCGCGCCGTCCCGCCCCGCACCGCCGAAGTCCTCGGTCGCCGCGAACACGCCGGTCGGCACGACGACAGCCCGCAGGTAGGTGAACAGCGGGCGCAGCGCGTGGTCGAGGACCAGCGAGTGCCGAGGGGTGCCGGCGGTGGCCGCGATGATCACCGGCTTGCCGGTCAACGAGTCCGGATCGAGCAGGTCGACGAACGACTTGAACAGACCCGCGTAGGACGCGCTGAACACCGGCGTCACCGCCACCAGCCCGTCGGCGGACGAGACCGAGGCGAGGGCGTCGCGGAGGCGGGCGGGCGGCATACCGGAGACCAGGTGGTCGGCGATGTCGCGGGCCAGCGGGCGCAGCTCGATGACCTCGACGTCCAGCGCCTCGCCGCGCGCGGTGACCTCACGGGTCACCGCTCCGGCGATCCGGTCGGCGAGCAGGCGCGTCGACGACGGCTGGCTCAGGCCGCCGGAGATGACGACGAGCTTCTTGGTCACCGGGCCCCACCCACCGAGACGCGCTCCGGGCCGATCTTGGCGTTGGGGTGGTCCGGGCCGGCGGCCAGCAGCGTGGCGTGCGTGGGCGGGTCCGACGGCACATGCGCCGGGCGCCGGGCCTCGAACTCCTTGCGCAGCACGGGCACGACCTCCTCGCCCAGGATGTCCAGCTGCTCGAGCACGGTCTTGAGGGGCAGGCCGGCGTGGTCGATGAGGAACATCTGGCGCTGGTAGTCGCCCACCGCGTCGGCGAACGACAGCGTCCGCTCGATGACCTGCTGCGGGCTGCCCACGGTCAGCGGGGTGTCCCGCATGTACTGCTCCAGGCTCGGGCCGTGCCCGTAGACCGGTGCCACGTCGAAGTAGGGCCGGAACTCGCGGATCGCGCCCTGGCTGTTCTTCCGCATGAAGACCTGGCCACCCAGCCCGACGATCGCCTGGTCGGCGGAGCCGTGGCCGTAGTGCTCGAAGCGCCGGCGGTACAGGTGCACCATCCGGGCGGTGTGGTCCATCGTCCAGAAGATGTTGTTGTGCAGGAACCCGTCGCCGTAGTAGGCGGCCTGCTCGGCGATCTCCGGGCTGCGGATCGAGCCGTGCCAGACGAAGGGCGGGATGCCGTCCAGCGGCCGGGGCGTGGAGGTGAAGCCCTGCAGGGGCGTGCGGAACTTGCCCTCCCAGTCGACGACCTCCTCGCGCCACAGGCGGCGCAGCAGGTGGTAGTTCTCCACGGCCAGCGGGATGCCGTAGCGGATGTCCTGGCCGAACCACGGGTAGACCGGGCCGGTGTTGCCGCGGCCCATCATGAGGTCCACCCGGCCGCCGGCGAGGTGCTGGAGCATCGCGTAGTCCTCGGCGATCTTCACCGGGTCGTTCGTGGTGATGAGCGTCGTCGCGGTCGACAGGATGATCCGCTCGGTCTGCGCGGCGATGTAGCCCAGGAGGGTCGTCGGCGAGGACGAGAAGAACGGCGGGTTGTGGTGCTCGCCGACGGCGAAGACGTCCAGCCCCACCTCCTCGGTCTTGCGCGCGATCGTGACCAGCGCCTGGATCCGCTCGGCCTCGGTCGGAGTCCGGCCGGTGGTGGGGTCCGGCGTGATGTCGCTGACGCTGAAGACTCCGAAGTGCATATCCGAACCTTCCCACGGTGGCGTCGCCGTGGGCGATGCCAGTTGGTTGAATGATCAACCTCTGAACGCCACGGCGGCCCGGGGCATTCCCCGGGCCGCCGCCTTGCTCTCGCCTCAGGTGCCGCTGTTCACCCGGACCGAGAGGACCGCACCCTCGCCGTCGACGACGACGTTGAGGAACGGGGCGTCACCGCGCCCGTCCTCCAGGGCGTCGCACGACCCCACCTGGAGCACCTCGCCGGTGCCGGCACCCGGGACGGTCACGAGGCAGATGGTCTCCTCGGAGAGGGCGAACTCCACCGTCTCGCCGTTGCCCACCGGGCCACCCGGAGCCCAGTCGAGGTACTCCCCGACCACCGCGGGCCCGATCGGCTCGGTCACCGTGATCATGTGCTCGGCGAACCCGGGCACCTCGGCCTCGGGCACCAGGGTCTCGGCGAACGGCGCGAGCTCGTGCTCACCGGTGACCGATCGCAGCTCGATCCCCAGGCCCGGGAACCGCCACGCCTCGGCGGTGAACGACTGCCCGTCCTGGCAGGTCGCGCTCCAGCGGAACCACGCGTACGCCTGTCCCGCGGCCGTGCCCTCCCCGGTCTCCGGGTCGGTGAAGGTCACCGGGTTCGCCCACGGGTCCACCGCGGCGGGGTCGGCGTAGCAGGACTCCGCCAGCCGGCCCTCGGTGTCGGTGGGGTCCCACCAGCCGTGCTCGTCGTAGCGGGCGTCCTGGACACCGGTCCGGACCTCGACCCCGTGGTCGCACCAGGTCGCACCCAGCTCGACCACGGACTCCGGGAGGAGACAGGTGCTGTTCGTGACCCGCGGGTCCCAGATGTCGTTGTTCGTCAGCTCGTGTTCTCATGATGCCCGAACGCTCCCCGGACGGGTCGGGGTTGCCCGGGCCGGGTCACGGTTGGGTCACGGAAACCGACGCGCGGTCGGGGTCTGGTCAGCGTCGCAGGTCAGCGGGATACTGGCCGTGCCCGCGCCGTGACGCGGGCGGATCCGGAGGTAGGCCCCATGGGACGTGGCCGCACCAAGACCCTCAGCACGATCATCGCCGTCATCGGCATCGTCATGATCGTCGCGGGAGGCGTGACCTACTGGCTCGTGCACGACCAGCTCAAGGCAGCCCGCATCACCGTCGCCGAGGACGCCGACTTCCTGGCCGGCGACACCGTCGACGGCCCGTTCTCGGCCTACGCCCAGGCCCAGGTCATCGAGAAGCACGCGCTCGAGGCGACCGACGGCCTGACCTACGCCGAGCTGCCCCGGGACGACCCGCGGCGCGAGGTCGCGATGTCCGCCTCGTTCCTGCGCGCCTCGCTGTTCACCTCGGTGGTGGCGTTCGGGGTGGCGGCCATGGCGATGGGCGTGGGGTTGTGCCTCGTGCTCATCGCGGCCGCGCTGAGCTCGGCGAGCAGGACGGCCGTCGCACCGGTCGACCTGCGGGCGACCGACTACCCCGAGCGGGCCTAGCGCCCGCCCGGGGCCGCCGGGTCACAGCGTCGGCTGGTGCACCGGCACGCGCCGCCGTGCGCGGAGGGCGGCAGCCAGCACCGCGGCGGCCAGGGCGAGCTGTGCCGAGACCGCGGCGACGACGGTGGCCTTCTTGGCACGGCTGAGATCCGACCACCTGCGCTCTGCCATGGTGTCCACCTCCTCGGGTGACACCTTCTGTCTACGCCGGTGGTGGCCGGGGTGCACCGGTCGGAGGTCACCCGGGGACGGCCCGAAGGTCCCGCGTCGGAACGGCGACGCCCTGAACCGGGTGAGGCTCTCGAACAGCAGGTCAGGGCGGCGCTAGCATCGGCCATGCCCGAGCAGCTGCGCATCACCACGGCCACCCGTGAGGACGTGGACCTCATGGTCGAGTGGGCCGCCCGGGAGGGCTGGAACCCCGGGCTCGACGACGCCGCCGCCTTCCGCGCGGCCGACCCGGAGGGTTTCCTCGTCGGCCGGATCGGCGAGGAGCCGGTGTCCTGCATCTCGGTCGTGGGCTACCCCGGCGGGTTCGGGTTCCTCGGGTTCTACATCGTCGTCCCGGAACGGCGCGGCCGGAACCACGGCATCGCCACCTGGCGCGTCGGGCTGCAGCGCCTCGGCGAGCGCACCGTCGGGCTGGACGGCGTGGTCGACCAGCAGGCCAGCTACCGCCGTTCGGGCTTCGTCCTCGCGCACCGCAACATCCGCTTCGGCGGCGAGGTGCAGGTCCCGCCGCCCGACGACCCACGGATCCATCCCGTCGAGTCGCGCCTGATCGAGGCGGTGACGGCGTATGACGCCCGCTTCTTCCCCGCGGACCGCTCGGCCTTCGTGCGTGGCTGGGTCGACCCCGCGCACCGGACCGCGCTCGCCCTGGTCGAGGACGGCACGGTGACCGGCTACGGGGTGGTCCGGGCCTGCCGGGAGGGCGCCAAGATCGGCCCGCTGTTCGCGGACCGCGACGAGGGCGCGGACCTGCTGTTCCGCGCCCTCGCCTCCCGGGTCGCCGGGGGCCGGGTCTACCTGGACTGCCCCGAGCCGAACGCCGCCGCGACCGCCCTGGCCACGTCATACGGGCTGGAGCCGGCGTTCGAGACGGCGCGGATGTACCGCGGTACCGACCCGCAGCTGCCGCTGGAGCGGACCTTCGGGATCACCACGTTCGAGCTCGGCTGAGGGCCGCGAGCGGTCGCGGGCCGGCAGGGTCAGGCGCTGGCGGCGGCCAGGTGGGAGCGGTCGGTGAGGACGAGGGGGCCGTCCTCGGTCAGCGCGACCGTGTGCTCGCTGTGGGCGCCGCGCGAGCCGTCGGCGCTGCGCAGGGTCCAGCCGTCCTTGTCGGTGTAGATCCTGTCGGTCGTCGCCAGCAGCCAGGGCTCGATCGCGATGACCAGCCCCGGGCGCAGCCTCAGCCCCCGGCCGGGCCGCCCGTCGTTGGTGACGTGCGGCTCCCCGTGCATGGTGCGGCCCACCCCGTGCCCGCCGAACTGGAGGTTCACGCGGTAGCCGCGCGCCCGGCACACCGCACCGATGGCGGCGGAGACGTCGCCCAGCCGGTTGCCGACCCGGAACGCGTCGATGCCGGCAGCCAGGGCCTCCTCGGTGGTGGCGATGAGGCGCAGGTCCTCCTCACGGGGGGTGCCCACGACGAAGCTCACCGCCGAGTCGGCGACCCAGCCGTCGACCGAGGCGGCGAAGTCGAGGGTGAGCAGGTCGCCGTCCCTCAGCCGGTAGCGGTGCGGCAGCCCGTGCAGGACGGCGTCGTTGACCGAGGTGCAGATGTAGTGGCCGAACGGGCTCGCCCCGAAGCTGGGGTGGTAGTCGACGTAGCAGCTCGTCGCGCCCCGCTGGCGGATCATCTCGGCGGCGCGTGCGTCGATGTCGAGCAGGTCGGTGCCGACGGTCACCTCGCGCCGCAGCGTCTCCAGGACCTCGGCCACGAAGCGCCCGGCCGGGCGCATCTTCTCGATCTCGGCCGGGGTGAGGTACTCGATCATCGGTGCCGCGCGCTCGCCGTGGTCGTCAGCAGCCGGCGAGACGCTCGGCGAGGTAGCCCTCGACCTTGTCCAGCGAGATCCGCTCCTGGGCCATGGTGTCGCGCTCGCGGATCGTCACCGCGTGGTCCTCGAGGGTGTCGAAGTCGACGGTGACGCAGTAGGGCGTGCCGACCTCGTCCTGGCGGCGGTAGCGGCGGCCGATCGCACCGGCGTCGTCGAACTCGACCATCCAGTTCTGGCGCAGCTGGGCGGCGAGGTCCTTGGCCTTGGGCGACAGGTCGGCGTTGCGCGACAGGGGCAGCACCGCGACCTTGGTCGGCGCCAGGCGCGGGTCGAGGCGGAGCACCACGCGCTTGTCGACCCCGCCCTTGGTGTTGGGCGCCTCGTCCTCGCTGTAGGCATCGACGAGGAAGGTCATCAGCGAGCGGGACAGGCCGGCCGCGGGCTCGATGACGTAGGGGAAGTAGCGCTGGCCGCTGGCCTGGTCGTAGTAGCTGAGGTCGACCCCGGAGTGCTCGGAGTGCGTCCTGAGGTCGAAGTCGGTGCGGTTGGCGATGCCCTCCAGCTCGCCCCACTCGCTGCCGGCGAAGTTGAAGCGGTACTCGATGTCGACGGTCCGCGCCGAGTAGTGCGAGAGCTTCTCCTTCGGGTGCTCGTAGTGGCGCAGGTTCTCCGGCTTGATGCCGAGGTCGGTGTACCAGCGGGTCCGCTCGTCGATCCAGAACTGGTGCCACTCCGGGGCGGTCGAGGGCTCGACGAAGAACTCCATCTCCATCTGCTCGAACTCGCGGGTGCGGAAGATGAAGTTCCCCGGCGTGATCTCGTTGCGGAAGCTCTTGCCGACCTGGGCGATGCCGAACGGCGGCTTCTTGCGGGCCGCGTTCATCACGTTGGTGAAGTTGATGAAGATGCCCTGGGCCGTCTCCGGGCGCAGGTAGTGCAGGCCGGACTCGTCCTCGATGACGCCCAGGTAGGTCTTGAGCATCATGTTGAACTCGCGCGGCTCGGTCCAGGCGCCCTTCGTGCCGCAGTTGGGGCAGTTGATCTCGCTCAGCGGGATGTCGTCGGGGTCGACCACCGCGCCCTGACCGCCCTTGCGCGCCCGCTTCTCGGCCGCGTCCTCCTGCAGGTGGTCGGCACGGAAGCGCTTGTGGCAGGACTGGCACTCGGTCAGCGGGTCGGAGAACTCACCGACGTGACCGGAGGCGACCCAGGTCTGCCGGGGCAGGATCACCGAGGAGTCCAGGCCGACGATGTCGTCGCGCAGCTGGACCATCGAGCGCCACCACTGGCGCTTGATGTTCTCCTTCAGGGCGACCCCCAGGGGGCCGTAGTCCCACGCCGAACGGGTGCCTCCGTAGATCTCGCCGCAGGGGAAGACGAAGCCGCGACGCTTGCAGAGGGAGACGACCGTGTCGACGGTGGATGAGGCAGCCATGGCCGCATAGTCTACGTTCGCCGCGGGCTACCCTCGGACCGTGCCCGCACCCGAGACGTCCACTCCCCCGCCCGGCCAGCCCAGCGCGCTCCGCGTGCGCATCGAGCACGCGAGCTACCCGGTCCTGCAGCGCCTCGCGGCGCTCCCTCCGTGGCTGCCGTTCCTGCTCATGCTGGTGCTCATCCTCGTCGGCGGGTTCGTCGGGGGCGTGGTCGGCACGGTGCTCATCGGCCTGGCCGCGCTCGTCATCGCCTGGCTGCTCTACCTGGCCTGGCCGCGGCTGGCGCCGGTCGAGCGGATGATGCGCGTCGCGGTGCTCGCGCTCGTCGCCGCGGTGGCGGTGACCCGCCTCTTCTAGTCGTCCCCTGGTCGTCCCGGGCGCGGTCGTCCTCGAGGACCGAGCGCTTGAGCACGGTGATGCCGAACGTCCGCGAGCTCCACGCGCAATTGACAATCATTCTCACTTTGCTCCATCCTCGACGGGTGCGCTCCCCCCTCGTCGTCTCCGCCGCGATCGCCCTCCTCCTCGCCAGCTGTGGCTCGGACGGTGACGCGGACGCCGGGGACGGCTCGCTGAGCGTGGTCGCGTCGATCTACCCCCTCCAGCACCTCGTCGAGCAGGTGGCCGGCGACGTGCACGTCGACGTCACCGTGCTCACCGCTCCGGGCGCCGACCCGCACGCGCTGGAGCTCAGCCCCCGGGACGTCGCCACGATGGGCGCGGCCGACCTCGTCGTCTACTCGGCCGGGTTCCAGCCGGCGGTCGACGACGCCGTGGCGACCCAGGCCTCCGACCACGCTCTCGACGTGTCCACGGTCGTCGACCTCATCGAGACCGCCGACGAGCACGCCGACCACGAGGACGACGACCACGAGGACGACGGCCACGGGCACGACCACGGCGGCACCGACCCCCACTTCTGGCTCGACCCCGTCCGCTACGCCGCAGCCACCGAGGCGGTCGCCGGGCGGATGGCCGAGCTCGACCCCGGCAACGCCGCGACCTACCAGGCCAACGCCGCGTCATACGTCGCCGAGCTCGAGGCACTCGACGCCGAGTTCACCGAGGGCCTGGCCGAGTGCACCCACCGCGAGGTGGTCACCACCCACGCCGCGTTCGGGTACCTCACCGAGCGCTACGGCCTGCACCAGATCGAGATGACCGGCCTCTCCCCCGACGCCGAGCCCAGCCCGCACCGGGTCGCCGAGGTCGTCGAGCTGGTCCGCGAGCTCGGGGTCGGCGCGATCTACGCCGAGGTCATCGCCGGACCGCAGCTGGCCGAGACGGTCGCACGCGAGACCGGGACGCAGGTCCTCGTGCTCGACCCCGTCGAGGGCATCACGGACGCCTCCCCCGGAGAGGACTACCTTGCCGTCATGAGGGCCAACCTCGAGGCGCTGCGCACCGGACAGGAGTGCTCGTGAGCGCCCACGCGGACGTCCCCGTCCTGGAGCTGCGCCGGGCGACCTTCGGGTATGCCGGCACGCCCGTGGTGCGGGACCTCACCCTGCGCATCGCACCGGGTGAGGTGGTGGCCCTCCTCGGCCCCAACGGCTCGGGCAAGTCCACCGTGGTCCGCGGCGTCCTCGGGCTGGCCGAGCACCTCGGCGGCGAGGTCCGCATCCTCGGCGAGCCGATCGAGGACCTCCACGAGCGCCACCGCGTCGGCTACGTCCCCCAGCGACACACCCTGTCCGGCTCGGTCCGGTCGACCGTGCGCGAGGTCGTCGCCACCGGCCTGCTCTCCCGGCGGCCCTGGTGGCGACGCGCCACGGCGAGCGATCGTCATACGGTCGAGGAGGCCCTGCGCCTGGTGAACCTCGGCGACCGGGGCGACGCCGACGTGGCCACCCTCTCCGGCGGCCAGCAGCGGCGGGTCCTCATCGCCCGGGCCCTCGTCGCGGGGCCGGAGGTGCTGCTCCTGGACGAGCCGACCGCCGGGGTGGACGCCGCCAACCAGCGGGTGCTCGCGGCGGTGCTGCGCCGCCTCGCCGAGACCGGGGTGACCATGGTCGTCGTCACCCACGAGCTGGCCGCACTGCGCGGCACCGTCGGGCGCATCGTGGAGCTGGAGGGCGGCCGGATGTGCTTCGACGGCACGCCCGAGGGGTATGCCGTGCACCAGGCCGAGGTGGTGCGCGCGGCCTCGGCGGCGACGACCGGCCGCGCCCGCGAGCACTCCCAACCCGGCGGCGGCCACCACCACGAGCCCGAGCCGGCTGCGGGCACCGCGCGCATCCTGGGAGCGGGACCGCTCGACCCCCGTCCCCCGCACGGGAACGGAGCCGCCTGATGCCCGACATCCTGAGCCTGGAGTTCATGCGCCACGCGCTGCTCGCGGCGCTGCTGGTGGGTCTGGCCGCGCCGCTGGTGGGGATCTTCCTCGTGCAGCGCCGGCTGTCGCTCATCGGTGACGGCATGGGTCACGTGGCGCTGGCCGGTGTCGCCCTGGGACTCCTGCTCGACCAGCAGCCGATCCTCACCGCGTTGCTGGCTGCTGCCGCCGCCGGGGTGTTCATCGAGCTCATCCGGGCGCGAGGACACACCAGCGCCGACGTCGCCCTGGCGGTCATGTTCTACGGCGGTATCGCCGCGGGTGTGGTGATCATCAACCGGGTCGACGGCGGGCAGAGCGCGAACCTCACCGGGTTCCTGTTCGGCGCGATCACCACCACGTCGCGGTCCGACCTGGTGGTCTTCGCGGTGCTGTCCGCCGTCATCGTCGGAGTGACCCTGGTGCTGCGGGAGCGGTTCTTCGCGGTCGCGGGTGACGAGGAGTACGCCAGGGCCAGCGGTCTTCCGGTGCTGGCGCTCAACATCGCCCTGTCGGTCCTCACCGCGGTGACCGTCGTCGTCGCCATGCGCGTGGTAGGGCTGCTGCTCATCAGCGCGCTGATGATCGTGCCGAACGCCGCTGCCCAGCAGTTCGCCCGCAGCTTCCGCTCCGCCACCTGGTGGGCTGTGGCGATCGGGGTGGTGTCCTCGGTGGGCGGTGTCGTCACGTCGTTCTACGCCGACACCGCTGCCGGCGGGACGATCGTGCTCCTGGCCATCGGCATCTTCCTGCTCACCGCCGCCGGCGCCTCGGTGTGGCGCTGGTGGACCGCCCGGCGGCACCGCGAGACCGGGGAGCACCCGCACGAGCACGGTCCGGGCTGCGGGCACGAGGCGGTGCAGCACGGCGACCACGTCGACTACCTGCACGACGGTGAGTTGCACGCCGCCCACGCGGACCACTACGACGAGCACGTGCCGGCCCCGACCGTCTCTGCGGCGCTGCACGACCAGGCACACCAGGACCCGACGCACGAGGACGGAGGCAGCACCCGATGACCACCACCCGCCGCCGCCCCACCCGCCAGCAGGCCGCGGTCGCCACCCAGCTCGAGCGGACCGGGGACTTCGCCTCGGCCCAGGACCTCTACGCCCGGCTGCGGGAGGCCGGCGAGAACGTCGGGCTCGCCACCGTCTACCGGACCCTCCAGGCGCTCGCCGAGGCCGGCGAGGTCGACGTCCTGCGCACCGACGAGGGCGAGGCCATCTACCGGATGTGCAGCACCGGGCACCACCACCACCTGGTCTGCCGCGACTGCGGTCGTGCCGTCGAGATCGAGGGGCCCGCCGTCGAGCGGTGGACCGAGCGGATCGCCGCCGAGCACGGGTTCGAGGACGTCTCGCACACCCTGGAGATCTTCGGCACCTGCCCGGACTGCGCCACCTCCTGAGGCAGACTCCACCTGACGCAACCTCCTCCTGAGGCAGACTCCACCTGACGCAACCTCCTCCTGAGGCAACCTCTCCTCCTGACGCACCCCGCTTTCCCGCACCTCCAGGAGCAGCGGCCTGACATCCAGGTCACGTCGCTCGCCACGCCCGGTCCCTCCGCTGCCCACCGGGCCTTGCGCTGTCCACACCGGTGACGGGTTGGCGTGGTTGTCCACATTCCCGGGCTTGTTTCGAACACCTGTCCGAGGACTGGATAGCGTGGACACGCAGCAACGACATGGGCAGGGGGTCAGGGTGAGCACCGCGACAGTCACCGAGCAGGGCTCGGGCCAGGCCCTGTCGGTGGCCGCGGTGCGTGCCTGGTTGGACGTGTTGGCGGCCGGGCCACCGGCCGGTCTGGGCGATGCGGCCCGGGTGGAGCTGTTGGGGTTGTTGGAGTCGTTGAAGGGTGCGGCGGCGGCCGCGCAGGCGAGGGTGAGTGTGGACTTCGCGAACTCCCAGATCACCCAGCGCCTGGCGCAGGGGGTCCCGGCGGGCAAGGCGGGGGCGGGGTTGGGTGCCCAGGTGGCGTTGGCGAGGCGGGAGTCCCCGTCCCGGGGGTCGCGGCACCTGGGGTTGGCGCGGGCGCTGGTGGAGGAGATGCCCCACACGCTGAGGGCTCTGTCCGGTGGGTTGATCACGGAGTGGACCGCGACCGTGGTCGCCAGGGCGACCGCGTGCCTGACCGTGGAGGACCGCCGCAGGGTCGATGAGGCCCTGTCCGACAAGCTGGCGGGGATGACCGACCGGCGCGCCGAGGCGGCCGCGAACGCGCTGGCCTACCAGCTGGACCCGCACGCCTTCGTGACCCGGGGCCGGAAGGCGGTCCAGGACCGGAAGGTGACGGTCCGCCCGGCACCGGATGTGATGTCCTACCTGACCGCCCACCTGCCGGTGGCCGAAGGCATCGCCTGCTGGGCGGCGTTGGACCAGGCAGCCAAGAGCCTCAAAGCCGCCGGGGACGACCGGTCGGTCGACCAGATCCGCGCCGACACCCTCGTCGCCAGGGTGACCGGCATCGACCCGGTCGTGCGCGGGTTCGACGTGGAGCTCAACCTGGTGATGACCGACACCAGCTTGTTCGGCACCGCCTCGACCGCGGCCCGCCTTGCCGGGTACGGCCCGGTCCCCGCGCCCCTGGCCCGGGACCTGGCCCGCACCGGCTCCACCCGCCCCGACCTCCAACCCGACCAGGGTCAGGACACCACCGGCCCCCAACCCCTTGCCGGTGAGCCGGGCCTGGCCGGGGTGGGCGACCGGGTGAAGGTCTGGGTGCGCCGGCTGTTCACCGACCCCGTCGAGGACACCCTGGCCCACCGCGACCGGCGCCGCCGCGCGTTCACCGGATCCCTCCGGGAAACCCTCATCGCACGGGACATCACCTGCCGCACCCCCTGGTGCGACGCCCCCGTCCGCCACGCCGACCACATCCTGCCCCACGCCCAAGACGGGCAGACCAGCCTCGACAACGGGCAAGGACTGTGCGAAGCGTGCAACTACACCAAACACACCCCCGGCTGGACCCACCACCCCATCACCCTGCCCGACGGGACCACCACCATCCGGATCACCACCCCCACCGGACACACCCACCACACCACACCCCCACCCGTCCTCGACAGCCTCCACCCCCTCGCCCCGGAACCACCGCCCCCACCCGGGGGCCCGGAACGCCCGACACCGGGAGCGGTCGACGGCCCTGACCCGCCGTGACGAGGCGGGCCGGAGCCCCGTGCCTGTGCACGTCAGGCGGGGTTGGGACGGTCGACGGCACCCCCGTAGCGGCGGTCGCGCGAGGCGTAGATCTCGATGGCCCGCCACAGGTCGCGCCGGTCGAAGTCCGGCCACAGCGTGTCGAGGAAGACCATCTCGGCGTAGGCGCTCTGCCAGAGCAGGAAGTTGGAGGTGCGTTGCTCGCCGGAAGAACGGACGAACAGGTCCACGTCGGGGACGTCCGGGTGGTACAGGTGCCGGGCGACGGTCCGCTCGTCGATGCGGCGGGGGTCCAGCCGGCCGGCGGCGACCTCCTCGCCGATCCCGCGGACCGCGTCGGCGATCTCGGCCCGTCCTCCGTAGTTGACGCAGAAGTTCAGCGTGATGACGTCGTTGTGGACCGTCATCTCCTCGGCGTCGCGCAGCTCGTTGATGACCGAGCGCCACAGCCTCCGCTCGCGACCGGACCAGACGACGCGTACCCCCCAGGAGTTGAGCTCGTCCCGGCGCCGCCGGATGACGTCGCGGTTGAAGCCCATGAGGAAGCGGACCTCGTCGGGGCTCCGTCGCCAGTTCTCCGTGGAGAAGGCGTAGGCCGACACGCACTTGACCCCGACCTCGATGGCACCGGCGATGACGTCCAGCAGCGCCGCCTCCCCCGCCTCGTGACCGGCGGTGCGGGGCAGACCCCGGGCGTTCGCCCACCGCCCGTTGCCGTCCATGACGATCGCGACGTGGTTCGGAACGACCTGGGCAGGCAGCTGCGGGGGACGGGCACCACTGGGGTGCGGGAACGGCGCCACCGGCTCGGTGCGCTGCGCCGGCTGGCGGGTGCGGCGCCTCACGGGGTGCGCTCCACGAGGCGCAGGGACCGGACGGCGCGTTCCATGTGCCACTGCAGGAACGCCGCGACCAGCCCGCTGGCCTCCGACCGGTGCCGCGGCTGGCTGGCGTCGGCGACCGGCCAGTCACCGGTGACCAGGGCCGCCAGGAGCTCCAGGGTCTCCGGCGCGGGTGCCGCGGAGCCTGGTGGACGGCACACGGGGCACACGGCACCACCGGAGGGAACGTGAAAGGCCCGGTGCGGCCCGTCGGCTCCACAGCGGGCGCAGTCGTGGAAGCTCGCGGCCCACCCGGCGATCGCCATGGCCCGCAGCAGGTAGGAGTCGAGCACCAACCCGGGTGCGTGGGTGCCGCCGGCCAGCGAGGCGAGCGCCCCGGCGAGCAGGACGAACTGCTGCACCGACGGCTCACCCTCCTCGGTGAGCCGGTCACAGGTCTCGAGCATGGCGTTCGCGGCCGTCCACGCCGCGTAGTCGCGGCTGATCGGCTCCCCGTAGGACGCCAGCGACTCGGCCTGGGTGATGGTGTCGAGGTTGCGCCCCTCGTAGCACTGCACGTCGACGACCATCCCCGGCTCCAGGCGCGCTCCGAAGCGCGACTTCGTCCGCCGCACCCCCTTGGCCACCGCGCGGATCTTGCCGCGACCCCGGGACAGCATGGTGACGATCCGGTCGGCCTCGCCCAGCTTGTGGGTGCGCAGCACGATCGCGGCGTCCCGGTAGAGCGGCATGGGCCCATTGTCCCCCGAGGGGCGGGCAGCCACCCGGCGGCACGCCAGTCCGGCAAGACGCTGGATGGATCCGTACACGTGTTCTAGTCTCGAACACATGTCCGTTGCACTGCAGGGGTCCCTGCTGGACCTCGTCGACGAGGTGGGGCTGCGTCCGCTCGCCGGGGCGGTCCACCGGACGGTGCTGACGCGCGGCGCCTGGGTGGACATCCGGCCGGGATGGGTGACCGGCGCCGACGAGCTGTTCTCCCGACTGACGCTGGGTGGCAGTGCCGGTGTGCCGTGGAAGGCGGAGCGCCGGGAGATGTACGAGCGAGAGGTCGATGTTCCTCGCCTGCTGAAGTTCTACGACGAGGGCGAGCGCTGGCCGGACCCGGTGCTGGAGCGGGCGCGGGACGAGCTGAGCGCCTACTACCGCAACGAGCACGGCGGGCCGTTCCGCACCGCCGGCATGTGCCTCTACCGCGACGGCCGCGACAGCGTCGCCTGGCACGGCGACCGCATCGGACGCGGCGCGACCCACGACACCATGGTCGCGATCGTCAGCATCGGGGCGCCCCGGGCGCTGCTCCTGCGCCCGGTCGGTGGTGGGGCCGGCAAAACGCTCCGGTTCGTGGTCGGTCACGGGGACCTTCTGGTGATGGGGGGCTCGTGCCAGCGCACCTGGGAGCACTGCGTGCCCAAGACGGCCAAGCCGGTGGGTCCGCGGATCAGCATCCAGTTCCGGCAGCGCGGGGTGCGCTGAGCGGACCCGTGTGCCGCTCAGCCGCCGAGCAGGTCCCGCACCTCGGCGGCGGAGTCGCAGCGCAGGGCCCGCTCCCCCAGGTCGCGGAGGTCGGTCAGCGAGCGCTCCCGCAGCGCGGCCTTCACCATCGGCACCGCGCTGGCCGCCGCGCTCAGCTCGGTGACACCGAGCCCGACGAGCAGGCACGCCAGCTCGGGGTCGCTCGCCGCGTCGCCGCAGACGCAGACCTCGACACCCTCGGCGACCTCGGCGCAGGTCAGCGCGATGAGGCGGAGGACGGCGGGGTCGGCCTGGTCGGCGAGGTCACGGACCCCGGGGTTGCCGCGCTCGGCGGCGAGGGTGTACTGCGCCAGGTCGTTGCTGCCGATGCTGACGAAGTCCAGGAGGGTGGACATCGCCTCGGCGCGCAGCGCGGCGGCGGGGACCTCGACCATGATCCCGACCTCGAGCCCGTCCGGGCGCCCGTCCGCGAGCCGTCCGGCCGCCTCGTCGAGCCGGGCGAGGGCCCACTCGACCTCCTCGACGGCCGTGACCATGGGGAACATCACCCGGACCCGGTGGCGCCGGGCGACCCGGCAGATGGCCTCGAGCTGGTCCACGAGCAGGGTCGCGTCGCGTCGGAAGGAGCGGATCCCGCGCACCCCGAGGAACGGGTTGTCCTCGGGCTCCTGGGTCAGGAACGGCAGCGGTTTGTCCCCGCCGATGTCCCAGGTCCGCACCGTCATCGGTCGTCCCTGGAGCGCCTCGGCGACGCGGGTGAGCACCTCCACCTGCTCGGGCACGCTCGGTGCCGCCCGGTGCCCGCCGAAGAGCACCTCGGTCCGGACCAGACCGGACCCGTCCGCGCCGAGGGCCACCGCCTGGGCGGCGTCGCCGACCGAGCCGACGTTCGCCTTGACCTGGACGGTGTGCCCGTCGGTCGTGGTGGCCGGCTCGCCGGCGTGCTCCTCCGCGGCGGCCCGCCGCCGCGCCCGGTCCGCGAGCAGCTGCTCGAACTCCCGCAGCGTCGCCGCGTCGGGGTCCACCACGACCCGGCCCGACCGGGCGTCGAAGGCCACGAGCGTCCCCTCGGCGACGTCGGCGAGGCTGCCCGCTCCCGGCAGCACGGGAACTCCCCGGGCGCGGGCGATGAGGACCCCGTGCCCGGTGGCCCCGCCGCGCAGGGTGATGACGCCGGCCACCGCGGCCGGGTCGAGCGTGGCCGCGCGGGCAGGGTCGAGCTCGTCGACCACGAGCACCGCGGGCTGGTCCTCGGCCCGGGCGTCGTCCTCGCCGACACCCTCGGCGCCGGCAAGAAGGCGCAGGACGCGGTTGCCGACGCTGACGACGTCCTGGGCACGCTCGCGCTGGTAGGCGTCCTCGAGCGCCTCGAACCGGCCACGGAGCTCGGTCACCCGCTCCTGCCAGGCCTCCGGTGCGCTCCGGCCGGCGTCGACGGCTGCCAGGGCGGCGGCCGCCAGGTCGGGGTCGTCGAGCATGGCCCGGTGCGCGGCGAAGATGCCGGCCTCGGCGGCCCCGACACCCCGCAGCGTCTGCTCCTCGAGGGCCACGAGCTCCTCGCGGGCCCTCGCCAGGGCGTGCTCCAGGCGCTCGCGCTCCTCTGCCGGCGCACCCGCCCGGTATGACGACAGGTCCACCGGGGCGTCCGGCCGGCGGACCACACCCACGGCCCCGTCCAGCCCGGAACCCCGGGCGGGCGGCACGGCAGGCGTGCCGGAGGCGGCGGGGGTGTCTCCGGCACCAGCGGTGTCGCCGGCACGGGCGGCGGCTCCGGGTCGGGCGGCCCCCGCCGTACCGGGCTGCGGCTCCGACCCTGGGGCGTCACCGAACTGGGTCCCGGCGAGCTCCTCGAGGGCACGGAGCACCTCCTCGGCGCCGTCACCGTCGGCGGTGACCTCGATCCGGTGGCCCTGGCGTGCGTCGAGCGTGGCCAGAGAGGTGAGGCTGCGGGCATCGACGGGTCCGCGCCCGGTGTCGAGGTTGCGGACCCGCACCGTCGCCGGGAACGCCGCCACGGTCTGGACGAACCGGGCAGCGGGCCGCGCGTGCAGGCCGTGCTCGGCGGTGACCTCGAGGACCACCGTGCGCTCCGGCTCTGCCGCAGCACCCGCAGAGGTCTCCCCCTCCGCAGCGACCTTCTCGCCGGGGGCAGGTTCCCCGGGAGCTGCCTCCTCCAGGTGCGCCTGCTTGGCGGCCAGACCGCCCGCCGCCTCCCTCGCGACAGTGTCCAGGTCGGCGCCCGCAGCTGCCGCCACGGTCGCCGCGACCAGGCCCTCGACGAGTGGGGCGGACGAGAGCCGGACCCTGCCGGCCAGGTCGGGGTCGACGAACTCCAGCGCCATCTCCGCCGACAGGACCGCGCTGCCCAGGTCGAGCAGGACGACCACGCCGTCGCCGGAGTCGGCCCGGTCGATCGCCTCGGCCACGGCCGCGGCGTCGGTGCCGAACGTGTGCTCGTCGAGGCCGGCCGCCACCTCGATCGCGGGGCGGCGGCCGGCCTCGACCATCTCGCTGGCCAGGCCGACTGCAGCCTCGGCCAGCGCGCGGCTGTGGCTGACCACGACGAGACCGATCACGGGTGCCTCCCGGGCAGGTTCGCCACCGTCAGGCCAGCGTCCGGGCTGCCGACTCCAGCAGGAGCGCCGTGCTCGCGGCACCCGGGTCCATGTGACCGCGGCTGCGCTCGCCGAGGTAGCTGGCCCGGCCCTTGCGCGCGATGAGCGGCACCGTCGCGTCACGGCCCTTGGCGGCGGCCTCGGCGGCGGCCCGGAGGGCGGCGCCCACACCGTCACCCGACGCGGCGTCATACGCCTCCAGGGCCGGCGCCCAGGCGTCGTACATGGTCTTGTCCTCCAGCTGGGCCTTGCCGCGGGCGAGGATGCCCTCGACCCCGGCGCGCAGCGCGGCGCCCAGCTGGGCGGCGTCGGCGTCCGCGACGCCGGCCAGCGCCCCGCCCATCCGCAGGAAGAACGTGCCGTACAACGGGCCGCTGGCACCGCCGACGGTGCTGACCAGCGTCATCCCGACCTTCTTGAGGTAGGCGTCGATGCCGGGGAACTCCTCGTTGGCGGCGAGCTCGGCGGCCTTCTTCATGCCGCGGTGCATGTTCGCGCCGTGGTCCCCGTCACCGATGGCCCGGTCGAGGTCGGTGAGGTACTCCGCCTGCTCGGCGACGACCCGGGCGTAGTCGGAGATCCAGGAGGTGAACGCTTTCAGGTCCGCCATCAGGTCAGACACCCCACCGCAGACCAGGCGTGTTCACCGGCGCATCCCAGAGGCGCACGATGTCGTCGTCGGCCTTCAGCAGGGTGACCGAGCAGCCGGCCATCTCGAGAGAGGTGATGTAGTTGCCGACGAGGCAGCGCGCCACCGTGACGCCGGACTTCTCCAGGATCTGGGCGACCTCGTTGTACATGAGGTAGAGCTCGATGAGCGGGGTGCCGCCCATGCCGTTGACCATGGCGATGACGTCCGAGCCCTGGTAGTCGAGGTCTGCCAGGATCGGCTCGACGAGCATCGCGGCGATCTCCCGGGCCGGGGCGATCTTGCGGCGCTCGCGTCCGGGCTCGCCGTGGATGCCGATGCCGACCTCCATCTCGTCCTCGCCGAGCTCGAAGGTGGGCTTGCCCGCGGAGGGGACCGTGCAGGAGGTGAGCGCCATGCCCATGGACCGGCCGTTGCCGTTGACCTTGCGGGCCAGGTCGGCGCACTCGGCCAGGGAGCGGCCCTCCTCGGCGGCAGCACCGACGATCTTCTCCAGCAGCACGGTGACGCCCACGCCACGGCGCCCGGCGGTGTACAGGGAGTCCTGGACGGCCACGTCGTCGTCGGTGACGACCGAGACGACCTCGGTGCCCGCCTCGGCCGCGGCCATCTCCGCGGCCATCTCGAAGTTCATGACGTCGCCGGTGTAGTTCTTCACGATGTGCAGCACGCCGGCGCCGCCGTCGACGGCCTTGGTGGCGGCCATCATCTGGTCAGGGACAGGGGAGGTGAAGACCTCGCCGGCGCAGGCCGCGTCGAGCATGCCCAGGCCGACGAAACCGCCGTGCATCGGCTCGTGCCCGGACCCTCCACCGGAGACGAGACCGACCTTGCCCTGCCTGGGGGCGTCCTTGCGGTAGACGATCTTCAGCTCGTGGTCGACCCGGAGGCGGTCGGGGTGCGCGGCGGCCATGCCGCGCAGGGCTTCGGCGACGACGTCATTCGGGTCGTTGATGAGTTTCTTCATGGGCGTAGCCAACCACCAAACCCCTGGTCACGACTAGGGTTTCGGTCACCCCGCGCGGGAGCGTCCCGGGCCCCGGTCGACCACCCGGCGGATGACGGTGGCCCGTGGCAGGGTGCTGGTATGTCGCACCGTCCGCACTGCGCGATCCTGCCGCCGTACCTGCTCGAGCGCCTGGCCGAGGAGGCCGCGTCCACCGAGCCGGAGGCGGCGCAGGCCGCGGCCCAGACCCTCGCGCACGAACGCACCCTCCGGGAGCGGCGGGAGATGCGGGCCACCCGGTGGTCGGGAGGGCGCCCGCCGCTCCCTGAAGCGCCGCCGGCCCCGGGCACGGTGCTGCCCGCCGAGCCGGGGCCCGACCGCAGTGTCCACGACGCCCAGCAGGGCACCCGGCTGCCCGGCGTGCTGGCCCGCAGCGAGGGCGACCCGCCCGTGGCGGACGAGTCGGTGAACGAGGCGCACGACGGTCTGGGCCACACCTGGCGGGTGCTGCACCAGGCGTTCGGACGGGACTCCCTGGACGGTGAGGGACTGCAGCTGGTCGCGTCGGTCCACTACGGGCGCAGCTACGTCAACGCGTTCTGGGACGGCGTGCAGATGGTCTTCGGTGACGGGGACGGGCGCTACATCAGCTCCTTCACCGACAGCGTCGACGTCATCGCCCACGAGCTCGGCCACGGGGTGCTGCAGTACACCGCGGGGCTGGTCTACGTCGGGCAGCCGGGGGCGCTCAACGAGTCGTGGAGCGACGTCCTGGGGTCGATGGTGCGCCAGTGGCTCCGCGGCGAGACCGCCGAGCAGGCCGACTGGCTGATCGGCTCGGAGCTGTTCACCGAGCGGGTCCAGGGCCGGGCGCTGCGCTCGCTCATCGAGCCCGGCACCGCGTACGACGACCCGGTCCTGGGCCGGGACCCGCAGCGTGCCCACATGGACGACTACGCCTGGCTGCCGCACGACGCGGCGAACGACAACGGCGGGGTCCACCTCAACTCCGGCATCCCCAACCGGGCGTTCGCGCTGACGGCCACGTCCCTCGGTGGCCCGTCGTGGGAGCGGGCCGGGCAGGTCTGGTACGACGTCGTCAGCACCCCGGGCGCGGTGCCCAAGGACGTCGACTTCGCCGGCTTCGCCCGGGCGACGGTGCGCGCCGCCGCCGACCGGTTCGGCGCCGGCGGAGAGGTCGAGACCGCCGTGCGGGAGGCCTGGGCCGCGGTGGGGGTCGGCTAGAACCCCAGCCGCTGCAGCATCTTGGGGTCGCGCTGCCAGTCCTTGGCGACCTTGACGTGCAGGTCGAGGAACACGCGCGTCCCGAGCAGCTTCTCGATGCCGGCGCGGGCCTTGGCGCCCACGTCCCGCAGCCGGCTGCCGCCGCGGCCGATGATGATCGCCTTCTGGCTGGGCCGCTCGACGAAGATGTTCACCCGCACGTCGGTCAGCGGGTCGTCGGCGGGCCGCCCTTCGCGCGGCTGCATCTCCTCGACGACGACGGCCAGGGAGTGCGGCAGCTCGTCGCGCACGCCCTCCAGGGCCGCCTCACGGACCAGCTCGGCGACCATGACGACGGTGGGCTCGTCGGTGATGACGTCGTCGGGGTACAGCGGCGGGGACACCGGCAGGTATGACGCCAGCACCTGGGCCACCTCGTCCACCTGGCGTCCGGTGGCCGCCGAGCAGGGGACGATCTCGTCCCAGTCCCCCAGCTGGTCGATGGCGATGAGGTGCTCGGCGAGCTTGTCCGGGTCCAGCTTGTCGGACTTGGTGGCCAGGGCCACGACGGGCACCTTGCGGGTCCGACGCAGCTCGGTCAGCTCGGTCGCGATGAACCGGTCCCCCGGGCCGGGTCGCTGGTCACAGGGCAGGCAGAAGCCGATGACATCGACCCCCAGGAGGGTCTCCCGGACCAGGTCGTTGAGCCGCTGCCCGAGCAGGGAGCGGGGCCGGTGCAGCCCCGGGGTGTCGACGAGGACGAGCTGGTAGCCGGGTCCGTTGCGGATGCCCCGGATGGTGTGCCGGGTGGTCTGCGGCTTGCTGGAGGTGATCGCCACCTTCCCGCCGACCAGCGCGTTGGTCAGCGTGGACTTGCCGGCGTTCGGCCGCCCCACCAGGCAGGCGAACCCGCTGCGGAAGGGCTCCTCCCGCTCGTCGGTGGGCGCTCCGGCCCCGTCCTCACCGCTCATCACTCACCTCCGCCGGGGTCGGCTTCGTCAGGGTGCCGTTGCCGGGTCCCCCGGCGGCGGCGCTCTCGTCCTCCCGCGAGCCGGTGCCGTCGTCGGCGCCGTCCTCGGTGGCCTGCTCCTCCTCGGCCGGGACCCGCCGCACCAGCACGGTCGAGACCCGGCGGCGGCGACCGGCGAGCCGCTCGGCGGTCAGCTCCAGGCCCTCGACGACACCGCTGGACCCCACGAGCGGCACCATCCCGATGATCGAGGCGAGCAGGCCGCCGACGGTGTCGACGTCCTCGACCTCGATGTCGACGCCGAACATCTCGGCCAGGTCGTCGACGGGCATGCTGGCCGGCACCCGGACGGTGCCGTCCTCGAGGTACTCGACCTCCTGCACGTCCCGGTCGTACTCGTCGGTGATCTCGCCGACGATCTCCTCGAGGATGTCCTCGATGGTCACCAGACCGGCGGTGCCGCCGTACTCGTCGATGACGATGGCGAAGTGCTGGCGCTCCACCTGCATCTCGCGCAGCAGGTCGTCGACGGGCTTGCTGTCCGGGACCCGCTGCACCGGCCGCATGACCTCGGTGACCGGTACGGTCCGGGCGGCGTCGGGATTGGCGTTGACCTGGCGGACGACGTCCTTGAAGTAGAGGACCCCGAGCACGTCGTCGGCGTCCTCGCCGACCACCGGCACCCGGGAGAACCCGGAACGCAGGAACATCGACATGGCCTGGCGCAGGACCTTGTCCTTGTGGATCGTCACCATGTCCGGCCGCGGCACCATGACCTCGCGGACCACGGTGTCACCCAGCTCGAAGATCGAGTGGATCATCTGCCGCTCCTCGGCCTCGATGACCGCCGACTCCCCCGCCAGGTCGACGAGGTCGCGCAGCTCGGCCTCGGAGGCGAACGGGCCCTCGGCGAACCCGCGGCCCGGGGTGAGGGCGTTGCCGAACAGGATGAGGAGCTTGGCCACCGGCCCCAGGACCACCCGCAGGGTCCGGACGATCGGGGCGGCGAGGAGCGCGACCCGCTCGCCGTGCTGGCGGCCGATGGTGCGCGGCGACACACCGACAACGACGAACGAGACCACGGTCATGATCGCGATCGCGATGAGTGCGGTCTGCCAGTGGCTGTCGGTCTGGATGTCGACGGCGACGGTCACGGCGACCGCGGCGGTGGCCTCGGCCAGCACCCGCACGAAGGTGGCCACCGACAGGTACGGGGCGGAGTCGGCGACGATGTCGACCAGCGCGGAGGCGCCCTTCCGCCCGTCCTCGGCCAGCTGCTCCGCCCGGCTGCGGGACATCCTGGTCAGCGCGGTGTCGGCGGCCGACAGCAGAAAGGCCACGAGGATCGCCAGGATCGCGACGACGATGAGGGAGATCATGGTCGGTGGCCCGGATCAGTCGTCACGGCCGGCCACCGGCGCGGCAGTCGTGGTCCGGCCGTGGTGGGCCAGGAAGGTCAGCAGCAGGGTGCGCTGCAGGTCGAACATCTCCCGCTCCTCGGCGGGCTCGGCGTGGTCGAAGCCGAGCAGGTGCAGGATGCCGTGGGTGGTGAGGAGCAGCAGCTCGTCGGCCACCGAGTGACCGGCCGCGGCAGCCTGCTTGCGCGCCACGGACGGGCACAGCACGACGTCACCCAGGACGCCGGCCTCGGGCTCGACGCCCTCGCTCCCGGGCCGCAGCTCGTCCATCGGGAAGCTCATGACGTCGGTCGGCCCGGGCAGGTCCATCCACTTCTCGTGGAGGTGGGCCATGGTCTCCTCGTCCACGAGCGTGATGGCCAGCTCGGCCTGCGGGTGCACCCGCATCCGGTCGAGCACGTAGCGCGCCAGGTCGGCCAGCTCCTGCTCGGAGACCGGCGACGGCACCTCGCCGGACTCGTTGAGCACCTCGACGGTCACCGGTCCGGACTCCCGGCCCGGGAGGACCGCCGCTGCTCGCGGGAGACGTCCCAGCGGCCGTAGGCGTCGACGATCGCGCTGACCAGACGGTGCCGCACGACGTCGTCGCTGGTGAGGGTCGCGAAGTGGATGTCCTCGACGTCGGCGAGGATCTCGCGGACCACCTGCAGGCCGGAGGTGGTGCCCGAGGGCAGGTCGACCTGGGTCACGTCACCGGTGACCACCATCTTGGAGCCGAAGCCGAGCCGGGTGAGGAACATCTTCATCTGCTCGGCGGAGGTGTTCTGCGCCTCGTCGAGGATGATGAAGGCGTCGTTCAGGGACCGGCCGCGCATGTAGGCCAGCGGGGCCACCTCGACGGTGCCGGACGCCAGCAGCCGCGGGATCGAGTCGGGGTCGACCATGTCGTGCAGCGCGTCGTACAGGGGCCGCAGATAGGGGTCGATCTTGTCGTTGAGGGTGCCCGGCAGGAAGCCGAGCCGCTCCCCCGCCTCGACCGCGGGGCGGGTCAGGATGATCCGGTTCACCTGCTTGGCCTGGAGGGCGGCGACCGCCTTGGCCATGGCCAGGTAGGTCTTGCCGGTGCCGGCGGGCCCGATGCCGAAGACGATGGTGTGCCGGTCGATGGCGTCGACGTAGTGCTTCTGGTTGAGCGTCTTGGGCCGGATGGTCCGACCCCGGCTGCTGACGATGTTCATCGTCAGCACGTCGGCGGGCCGGTCCGCGGAGCGGCTGCGCAGCATCTGGATCGACCGCTCCACCGCGTCGCGGTTGAGGGTCTGGCCCGAGGCCGTGATGACGAGCAGCTCGTCGACGAGCCGCTCGATGAGGGCCACCTCCTCGCGGTCGCCCACCAGGCGGAACTCGTTGCCGCGGACGTGGACGTCGACCTGCGGGAAGTTGCGCTCCATGGTCCGCAGCAGCTCGTCCCGCGGCCCGAGCAGGGTCACCATGGACACCTCGGGCGGGATCACCACGGTGTGGGTCGGTGCCGCTCCCCCAGCGGGAGCCCCTGGGCCCGCTCCGCCGCTGTCGTTCGTGGCCTCGTCCGCAGACGTCTCGGTGGCCAGCCGGTCAGCAGGGTCTGTCATCAGGGATACCAGTCTAGCCGCGCCGGGGGCGACGACCGGGGTCCGGCGAGGTCACCTCGGAAGACGCACAGTCCAGTCACCTCGCACGACGCTCAGTCCACCGGTCGGGCGACGACGCCGAGCGGCTGGCCGCCGAGGACGTGCACGTGGACGTGGTCCACCTCCTGCCCGGCGTCCCGGCCCACGTTGCTCACCAGCCGGTACCCGCTCTCGTCGATGCCCTCGATGCGGGCCACCTCCCCGGCAGCGGCCATGACGTCGGCGAGCAGGCCGGGATCGTCGGCGGCCAGCTGCGCCACGGTCCGGTGGTGCTCCTTGGGGATGACCAGGGTGTGCACCCTGGCCCGGGGCTGGATGTCCCGGAAGGCCATCACGGTGTCGGTCTGGTGGACGACGTCGGCCGGGATCTCACCGGCGACGATGCGGCAGAACAGGCACTCGCTCACGGCCGCCAGCCTAGTGGGGGACGCAACCCGGGCGCCCTCGCGCGGGCTACTCGCCCAGGTCGGGGTGCGCGGCCGGGGCAGGACGGCTCCTGGCGGAGGTCACCACGGCACCCAGGCCGGCCACCACCGAGGCCGCCACGACGGCCACGAACGCCATCGGCGCGGCGGGTCCGTCGAGCATCCCGAACACCGTGCCCGCAGCCGCCAGGATGAACGCGCTGGCGAGCGCCTCGCTGACCTGGAGCGCGGAGGAGTTCTGTCCCACGGAGCCGGGCGGGGACAGCCGCAGCGTCAGCAGCGAGGTCGTCGGGTAGGCCAGGCCCACGCCGAGCAACGTGAAGCCCCAGATGACGAGGATGGTCCAGCCCCACCAGCCCGCGGCGACCGAGACCAGGAGCACCGCCAGCCCCACGAGGATGGTGGCGCTGCCGAGCAGCAGCAACCGGTAGCGGTCGACGTGCTCCTTGAGCCGGCCCTGCCACCAGGAGCCCGCCGCCCAGGTCACCGAGCCCACGGCGAGGACCGCCCCGGCCTCGGCCGGGCTGTAGTCGTGCAGCTCCTGCAGCAGCAGCGGCAGGTAGGCCTCCGAGGCGATGAACGACGCGCCGATCGCGCCGCGGGCGGAGACGACGGAGGGCAACCCGCGCCCGAGACGCAGGGTGCCCGCCGGCAGCAGCTTGACGGCGGCCAGGAGGAGCAGCATCGCCGCGGGGGCGCCCACCAGCACCTCACCGGGCTCGATCCGCTCGCCGCCGAGGTTGAGCACCGCCACCGCCGCGGCCGCCACGACCGCCCAGGCCAGGGTGCTCGCCCGCAGGTACGCCGCGTCGTCGGTCGGCGCGGTGCGCAGCAGCGCCGGTCGCAGCACCAGGACCGCGAGCAGCACGAGCGGGACCACGCCGAGGAAGACGGCCCGCCAGTGGAGGTGCTCGACCGCCAGCCCGGTCAGCACCGGACCGACCAGTCCCGGGACCACCCATGCGGCGGCCAGCAGCGAGAACACCCGGGGGCGCAGCCGGTCCGGCAGGCCCTGGGCGATGACGACGTAGACGGCCACGCTGGCCATACCGGTGCCCAGGCCCTGCAGCCCGCGCCCGGCGACGAACACCTCCATCGTGGGTGCCAGGCCGGCCACGGTGAGGCCGGCGCTGAACGCCCCGCACCCGGCGAGGACGACCACCCCGGGTCCGGAGTGGTCGGACCACCAGCCGCCGACGATCATCCCGATGACCCCGGCGGCGATGGTGGCCGCGAAGGCCAGCGCGTAGAGGCCCAGCCCGTCGAGGGCACGCGCCACCGTGGGCATGGCGGTGCCCACCGCGATGTACTCGACGGCGAACAGGGCGATGAGCGCCGTCGCGCCGACGGAGACGGAGCGCACCGCCGGGTCCCACAGGCTCGTCGGCTCGGCGTCGGACGGCGCGGGCGCGACCTGCGCCCCTGACCTCAGGCGCGCCACGTCAGCGCCAGCGGGTCGCGGCCAGGAGGACGGCCAGGGCAGCCGAGCCCGCCGTGGACGTGCGCAGCACGGTGGAGCCGAGCCGGACCGCCCGGCCACCGGCCGCGACGAACGCCTCGGTCTCCGCGGGGCTGATCCCGCCCTCGGGGCCGACGACCAGCACGACGTCACCGGTCTGCGGGACGTCCAGGCCGGCCAGCGGCTCGGTCGCCTCCTCGTGGAGGACGAGGGCCAGGTCGGCCCGGGCGATGCGGTCGACGACGGCCTGCCGGTCGGCGGGCGGCGCGAGCGCCGGCACGGTCGCCCGTCGGGCCTGCTTGGTCGCGGCGAGCAGCGTCTGCTCCCACCTGCGCCGCGAGCGCTCCTCCCGGTCGCCGCGCCAGCGGGACACGCTGCGCTCGGCCTGCCAGGGGACGACCTCGTCGATCCCGAGCTCGGTGGCCACCTCCACGGCCAGCAGATCGCGGTCGCCCTTGGCCAGGGCCTGGACCAGGGTGAAGCGCGGCTCGGGCGGGGCGGCGTGCTCCACGGCGGACACGCGCACCTCCAGCTGCCCCTTGCGGGCCGCGAGCACCTCACCCGTCGCCAGCGTCCCGGCACCGTCGCCCAGCAGGACCGGCTCACCCGGCCGCAGGCGCATGACATCCGACGCGTGCCGACCCTCGGGTCCGTCGACAAGGACGGTGGTGCCGGGCTGCGCCGTCGCGAGCCGGTCGGCCGGCACGAGGAACAGCGGGGCGCTCACCGTCCGGTGAACGCTTCCTTGAGCTTGCCGAAGATGCCCCCGTGCGCCGGGGCCAGGCGACCCTCGGGCCGCGCCTCCCCCCGCAGCTCGGCCAGCTCCTGCAGCAGCTCGCGCTGCCGGTCGTCGAGCTTGGTGGGCACGGTGACGTCGAGGTGCACGACGAGGTCACCGCGCCCGGTGCCGCGCAGGCGGGTGACGCCGAGCCCGGGCAGGGTGATCGTCTCGTGCGGCTGGGTGCCCGGCGGCAGGTCGACCTCGACCGGCCCGTCGAGCGTCTCCAGGGTGAGGGTCGCGCCGAGCGCGGCGGCGGTCATCGGGACCTCGATGGTGCAGTGCAGGTCGTCACCGCGGCGACGGAACGTCTCGTGCGGCCGGACGACCACCTCGACGTAGAGGTCGCCGGGCGGACCGCCACCCGGGCCGACCTCACCCTCGCCACGCAGCTGGATGCGGGTGCCGGTGTCGACGCCGGCGGGAACCTTGATGGTCAGCTCGCGGCGGGTCCGGACCCGGCCGTCCCCGGAGCAGTTGAAGCACGGGTGCTCGATGACCTCGCCGTAGCCGCGGCAGGCGCTGCAGGTGCGCGAGGTCATGACCTGGCCGAGGAACGACCGCTGCACCTGCTGCACCTGGCCGCGCCCGCCGCAGATGCCGCAGGTGCGCATGCCGGTGCCGGGCTGGGCGCCGGAGCCGTCGCAGGTGGCGCAGCGCACCGCGGTGTCGATGGTCAGGGTCTCCTGGCCGCCGAAGACGGCGGTGGCCAGGTCGATGTCCAGCTGGACCAGCGCGTCCTGGCCGCGCTGCGTGCGCGAGCGCGGACCGCGCGACCCGGCGGCGGTGCCGCCGAAGAACGCGTCCATGATGTCGCTGAAGCTGAAGCCCTGACCGAAGCCGCTCGCCGCCCCGGCGTACGGGTCCTGGCCCCGGTCGTAGGCGGCGCGCTTCTCCGGGTCGGACAGCACGTCGTACGCCTGGCTCACCCGCTTGAACTCCGCCTCCGCGTCGGGACCGGGGTTGACGTCCGGGTGCAGCTTGCGGGCCAGCCGCCGGTAGGCGCGCTTGATCTCCTCCTGAGTCGCGTCGCGGCTCACGCCGAGGTCGGCGTAGTAGTCGTTCACCAGGGTCCTTCGCGGTCGTCGGTCAGTTGTCGAGCAGCTGGGAGACGTAGTGGGCCACGGCCCGGACCGACGCCATCGTCGTCGGGTAGTCCATCCGGGTCGGCCCGACCACGCCCAGGCCACCCACGCCGGACGGCCCGTAGTTCGCGGTCACCATCGACGCGGAGCGCAGCGCCTCGTGGGGGTTCTCCGAGCCGATGCTCACCGCGACGGCGTTGTCCTTGGCCAGGGCCGCCATACTCCCCATCAACTTCAGGAGGACCACGTGTTCTTCCAGGGCCTCCAGCACGGGTCCGATGCTGAGCGGGAAGTCGGCCCGTGCCCGTGCCAGGTTAGCGGTCCCGGCCAGCACCACGCGCTCCTCGATCTGCTCGACGAGGGCGTCCTCGAGGGCGTGGATGACCAGCTGGGCGATCTCGCGGTCCGCCGGCGCGACCTCCTGCAGGGCCGGGGCGAGCAGGGACGGCACGTCGGCGAGGTAGTGCCCGACGGCGCGGCTGTTGACCAGCGTGCGCAGGTCGCGGACCAGCTGCTCGCCGTCGAGCCCGGTCATCTCGCGACCGGCGTCCACGACCCGCTGCTCCACCCGCCCGGTGTTGACGATGAGGACCACCATGAGCCGGGTGCCGCCGATCGGCACCACCTCGACGTGGCGGACCGTCGACCGGGTCAGCGAGGGGTACTGCATCACCGCGACCTGGTTGGTCAGCGAGGCCAGCAGGCGGACCGTCCGGTTGACGACGTCGTCGAGGTCAACGGCCCCCTCGAGGAACTTCCTGATCGCGGCGCGCTCGGCGCGGCTCAGCGGCTTGATCGTCGAGAGCCGGTCGACGAAGACCCGGTACCCGGCGTCGGTGGGCACCCGGCCGGCGCTGGTGTGCGGGGCGGTGATCAGGCCCTCGTCCTCGAGCGCGGCCATGTCGTTGCGCACGGTGGCCGCGGAGACACCGAGATCGTGCCGCTCCAGCAACGCCCGGGAGCCCACCGGCTCGGAGGTCTTGACGTAGTCCTCGACGATGGCGCGCAGAACCTGCAGCTTGCGCTCCTGGCTCATCGCGCTCCACCTCCGGCGTCTTGGCACTCGTTTCCCTAGAGTGCCAAGTCTACGCGTTCCGGGCCTCCGGGCGAGCCCGACAGCAGCGGGGAGGGGCGGCTCGTGCCCCGGGCCCGGGGTCCTCTCCTCGGGTGGCGCGTCCTCCCCGGTGGGGTGGGAGGGCGGAGTCAGGCGGCCGCCGATGTGGGGTGGGAGGGCGGGAGTCAGGCGGCTGCGGACAGGTCCGTATGACGTGGGTCGAGCTGCACCGGCGTGCGGCTCGCGTGGACGGTGTGGCGGAGCACGAGCCGGGCGTTCGCCGCCGAGGGCACGAACCTGAGGAAGAAGGCCAGGCGGAGGCACCACGCGAGCCGGCCGCCCAGCGGGATCCCGTACAGCTCGGCGACCGCGCTGCCCCGCCCCAGGACCGCGGCCTGCCCCAGACCCCGGTACCGGAGGTGTCGGGTCGTCCGCCCGCGGAGGGCCCGGGCGAGGTTGGCCCCGACGAGGGCACCTCCCTTGATCGCCCAGAGCGCCGTCGCCGGGACCGGCTCCCCGGTGACCGGGTGCAGCACCCGGGCGACGTCACCGGCGGCCCAGATCCGGTCGGTCACCGACAGGTCGGACCGGGTGACCAGGCGTCCGGCCGTGTCCACCGGCAGCCCCTCCAGACCCGGGAGCCGGACCGGTGCGGCACCCACCGTGGCCAGCACCGTCCGGGAGGGGATCCACCGGCCCGAGGCGAGGGCGACCCCGTCGGGCCCGCAGGAGACGACCCGGTCGCCGAGCACCAGCTCGACTCCGGCACCCCGGAGCCCCTCCCCCACCCGGCGGGCGAGAGAGGGGAAGCCGTCGGACAGCTGCGGGACCAGTCGCTCGCCTCCCTGGACGAGGACGACCCGCGCGTGGAGCACCCTGGCCAGCGGCAGCACCGACCGCAGCGGGGTCCGGGTGGCGGCGAACGGCAGGTGCCCGGCGACGACCTCGGGGGTGAAGCCGTGGAACGAGTGGGCGTCGTCGGCGCTCACGACGACGACCTCCACCCGGCCACGGCGCAGCTCGGGACGCAGGCGGCGCGCCAGCGCCCGGTAGGCGTGCAGCGTCACGTACCCGCCGCCGAGCAGGACCACGCGCAGCGGCCGGGTCATGCCGGCACCGGCTCGGGGCGCGCGGCCGGTACGGGCCGGCCGAAGCTGGTCGGCGGCGCCGGGGTGAAGCCCAGGTGGCGCATCGCGTCGGCCAGCTCGCGGGACCGGTCCAGGACCTCGAGCCCGGGGTTGCCGAGACTGAAGTGCCCCCGGTGCCCGGACAGTGCGAGCAGGACGGTCTCGGCGAGGCAGGCGAACGAGCGGCCTCGTGGCAGGCCCAGCACCGGAGAGCTGAGCCGGAGCGAGGGCACCGCGACGATGCCGCCGGCCCGCACCACGCGCCACCAGGAGCAGCTGCTCGACGGCGCGGTCCCGGGCCAGCGAGCGGACCACCGCCGAGCCGACGCTGCCGGTGGCGCCCACCACGGCCACCCGCCCGCCGACCGGGCCCACCAGGCCGTTGAGCACGTCGCGGACCTGGCGGTCCACGACCGCCGCCGTGAACGCGTTGCCGTTGGTCACGCCGACGTCCGTCCGGTGGCGGAGGGCCAGGCCGCCGGCGGTGACGGGTGCGGTCAGTGCCCCCAGTCCGACCAGACGGGCACCGCGGTGCACCGCGTGGTCGACCGCGCGTGCCACCCCGACGGCCCCGCGGGCCGGGTCGGCCAGGAGGTGCCCCGCGGCATACGGGACGAGGACGATCTCCCCGAGCGGCCCGTCGTGACCGTCCACGGTCACCCGGGCGATCGTCGTGGCCGGCAGGGGCAGCCGCTTCAGGGCGGTGTCGTAGCAGCGCTCCGGCACCCGGGCCAGCGGCCCCCACACCCGGGCCAGGTCCTGCCCGATCTGCCGACGCGGGTGGACCAGGAAGGCGAACGGCGTGGTGTCGGTCACGGGTGCTCTCCTCGCGCGCGGCCGGCAGGGGTTCCGGCCTCTCGGGGGCGAGGAGTCGCTGCGGCGGTGCGTGATACGGCGCACACCCGCGGGCGCGCCGGGGGGAATACCGCGCCCGGAGCTCCCCGCTGCCTAGCCTCGACGCGTGGATCGCTACGGCCCCGACGTGCTCGCGAGTGACTGGCGCGCACCCCGCACCGGGCGGGCCCGCCCCGTGGAGGCCGAGACCGGGCTCGTCGTGGAGGACGTCCAGACCGGCTGGTGCGGCGCGGTGGTCCGGGTGGAGAAGGCCGGGGGCATGCAGGTCGTCCACCTCGAGGACCGGCGCGGCCGGGTCCGGGGCTTCCCGCTCGGCCCCGGGTTCCTCCTGGACGGCAGGCCGGTGGTGCTCACCGCCCCGAAGGCCGCCGAGCGCGAGGCGCTCCGCGTCGCCCGGGAGAAGGCCTCCCGGACGGCCAGCGGCTCCCGGGCGGTGCCGAACGCACCGGCGCGGGTCGCCAGCGGGTCCCGCATCTTCGTCGAGGGACGGCACGACGCCGAGCTGGTCGAGAAGGTCTGGGGCGACGACCTGCGGGTCGAGGGCGTGGTCGTGGAGATGCTCGACGGCGTCGACGACCTCGTGTCCGTCATCACCGGCTTCGCGCCGTCGCGCGAGCGGCGGCTGGGCATCCTCGTCGACCACCTCGTGCCGGGCACCAAGGAGCACCGGATCGTCGAGGAGGCGCGCCGCCTGCCGGCGGCCCGGTGGGTGCGCATCCTCGGCCACCCCTACGTGGACGTGTGGCAGTCGGTGCGGCCGCAGCGCCTGGGCCTCGAGGCGTGGCCGGTGATCGAGCGGGGCCGCTCCTGGAAGCACGCGGTCCTGGCGGAGCTGGGGTGGCCGCACCGGACCCAGCGCGACGTGGCCGAGGGCTGGCGCCGCATCCTCGGTGCGGTCCGCTCCTACAAGGACCTGGAGCCGACCCTGCTCGCCAGCGTCGAGGAGCTCATCGACTTCGTCACGGTGCCACCGGACTGACCTGGGGCGACCCGGCCCCGCCGCACGACCCACGACGCGCCGGTGACCTCTTGCTTTTCCGCGGGTTTCGTCGTAGACAACCCCCTACGCACCCCGGAGACGGGGAGCCGGCCACGAGGAACGTCGCGGATTCGCGATCCGGGCCCAGCCCGGTGACACCCGCCCGTGATGGGACGGGGCGAGCCATCCGACCCCTCGCTGGTCGACCGGACATCACGCCGGTCAAGCCGTGGGCCCCTCGCCGACTCATACTCAGCGAGGGGCCCACACCTCACTCGTCACGTGAACCGGGCCCTGCGCGCTCATACCGAGCAGGGTCCGGTTCCTTTGTACCCAGCACCGCGCCGGATCCCCGAACCGGCGCGCCGTGGTGTTGCCGATCTCACGTCCCGGGGGCGACCAGCCGGTGCACGACGGTGTCCGCGAGGAGCCGGCCGCGCAGCGTCAGCACGGCCCGGCCCGCGAGAGCGGCCCGTGTGTCCAGCAGCCCGTCGGCGACCAGGCCCGCCACGGCACGGCGGCCCGCCGGTGCCAGCACACCCAGGTCGAGCCCCTCGGCCAGGCGCACCCCGAGGAGCACCTGCTCGTCATACCGCTGTGCTGCCGTGAGCGACTCGCGCCCCGCCGCCGGCGAGCCCCCCTCGGCGAGCCGCGCCGCGTAGGAGCGCGGGTGCTTGACGTTCCACCAGCGCACCCCACCGACGTGGCTGTGCGCACCGGGGCCGATCCCCCACCAGTCCCCGCCCCGCCAGTACCCCAGGTTGTGCCGGCACCGCGCCTCCGGGCGGGTCGCCCAGTTGCTGATCTCGTACCAGCCGTAGCCGGCCGCCCCGAGCAGCTCGTCGGCCAGCTCGTACTTGTCGGCCTCGTCGTCGTCATCGGGTGCCGGCACCTCCCCGCGGCGCACCTGCGCCGCCAGCCGGGTGCCCTCCTCCACGACGAGGGCGTAGGCGGAGACGTGGTCCGGCTGCAGCGCGACCGCCGCCTCCAGGCTGGTGCGCCAGTCGTCGAGGCTCTCCCCCGGGGTCCCGTAGATGAGGTCGAGGCTGACCTGCAGGCCCGCGGCGCGGACCGCCGCGACCGCGGCCGCGACGTTGGCCGGGTCGTGGGTCCGGTCGAGCGTGGCCAGCACGTGCGGCACCGCGGACTGCATGCCCAGGCTGACCCGGGTGTAGCCGGCCGCCGCCAGCTCCTCGGCGACCTGCGGGGTGACCGTGTCCGGGTTGGCCTCGGTGGTCACCTCGGCCCCGGGCGCCAGACCCCAGGCCCGCCGTATGCCGTCCAGGATCCGCGCCAGGTCGCGCGCCGGGAGCATGGTCGGGGTGCCCCCGCCGACGAACACCGTGTCGACGGGAGGGACGGCGGGCGCCGCGGCGAGCACCTTCCGGGCGAGGTCGAGCTCGGCCAGGGCGGTGTCGGCGTACGTGTCGAGTCCGGCCCCACCGCCCAGCTCGGGGACCGTGTAGGTGTTGAAGTCGCAGTAGCCGCAGCGCACCCGGCAGAACGGGACGTGCACGTACACGCCGAAGCCGCGGGCACCCAGGTCGGCGAGGGCCGGCGCGGGAAGGCGACCGTCCGCGGGGGCGGGGTCGCCGAGGGGCAGGGCGGACGGCATACCCACCAGTGTCTCAGCCGTGGCGCACTGCCCCGGCCGACGAACCGGACCGCGCGCGGAGGAACGGGGCTTGACAGGTTCACCACTTCACTGGTTCATTAGTCGAGTAATGAACCAGTGAACCGATGAGGAGTGACGTGTTCGAGGGTCGGGACCCCATCTACCTGCAGATCGCCGAGGCGATCCGCAGCGAGATCCTGTCCGGCGCGCTCCAGGAAGGCGACCAGGTGATGTCGACCACGCAGTACGCCACGACCTACCGGATCAACCCGGCCACCGCGGCGAAGGCGTTCGCCGAGCTGGTGGACGAGGGGATCCTCTACAAGCGGCGGGGCGTGGGCATGTTCGTGGCCGAGGGTGCCGCCGAGCAGCTGCGCCGGCGCCGCCGCGAGGCCTTCTTCGCCGAGCGGCTGGCCCCGGTCCTCCGTGAGGCGCGGGTCCTGGGCATCAGCACCGACGAGCTCCTCGCCTACGTCACCGACCAGCACGCGACCGCACCCACCACCGAAGGAGACCGGGAATGACCGGCCCGTCCGTCCGCACCGCCGAGCTGGGGGTGACCTACGGGTCCACCGCCGCCCTCGAGGGGGTGACCCTGGAGCTCGGCGCGAACCGCATCCACGGCCTGCTGGGCCGCAACGGGGCCGGGAAGACCACCCTGCTCTCGGTGCTCGCCTCGATGCGCCCGCCCACCACCGGCGCCGTGCTGGTGGACGGGGCGGACCCGTTCGAGGACGAGGCCCTCATGGAGCGGATCTGCCTGGTCCGGGAGAGCGGCGACCTGCTCATGGACGAGCGGGTCCGGACCAACCTGAACTGGTTCGAGCTGGCCCGCCCGGACTTCGACCGGGATTACGCCGAGCGGCTGCTCGACGCCTTTCGGATCGATCTGCGGGCCCGGCCCCAGGGCCTGTCCCGCGGCCAGCGCTCCGCCGTCGGCGCTGCCCTCGGCCTGGCCACCCGCGCCCCGCTGACCATGTTCGACGAGGTGCACCTGGGGATGGACGCCCCGTCGCGGCAGCGCTTCTACGACGAGCTGCTCGCCGACTTCGCCGCCCACCCCCGCACCGTCATCCTGTCCAGCCACCTCATCAACGAGGTCGAGCCGCTGCTCGAGACGGTCACCGTGCTCCACGAGGGCCGGCTCGTCCTGGCCGGCGAGGAGGCCGACGACGTCCGCGCCCGCGGGGCCACGGTCACCGGCCCCGGGCGCCTCGTCGACGAGCTCACCGCGGGCCGGCCGGTCCTGGGCGTGCGCGACCTGGGCCCGACCCGCCAGGTCGTGCTGTACGGCGACCTCGACCCCACCGCCCTGGAGCGGGCCGAGCGGGAGGGCCTCCAGGTCGGCCCCGTGCCCCTCCAGGACCTCGTCATCCACCTCACCGACGGCACCCCCACCCGGAACCAGGAGGAGCGCCCATGACCACCGCCGCCACCACCCGTCGCCGACCGCAGTGGCTGCGGGTCAGCGCCTGGCTGCTGCGTGCCTACGCCAAGCTGATGGTCTGGTTCTGGGGCGTCGTCGTGTTCTTCGCGGTCGCGATCCTGGCCGTCGTCAGCCGGTTCCACGAGGTCCGGGTCTCGGGGCTGCAGTTCGCCCAGCACGGTGCGCTGTGGTACCCGTTCTCCCTCGCCATCATCCTGACCTCCGCCTACCTGGGGATCCACGTCGCCTCGGGGCTGACCCGCCGCTCGTTCGCGCTGGCCTCGCTGGTCGTCGCCGCGTCGGTCAGCCTCGTCAACGCGGTGGCCGCCACGGTGCTCCTGCTCGTGGAGCGCGCGGTCTACGACGGACTGGGCTGGTACCACGGCCTGGTCGGCGAGCCCGTCACCCGGGAGGTGCTGGCCGACGGTCCGGTGGTCCACGCGATCGGCCTGTTCGTGGTCCTCACGGCCGGCATGGTCAGCGGCACCCTGGTCGCCCTGGCCTACTACCGCTTCGGCGGGCTGACCGGCACGCTGACGCTCCCCCTGTCCATGCTGCCGCTCGTCGTCGCGGGGCTGTTCCCCGTCGTGGGCTCCCGCAGCTGGTCGCCGTGGGAGATGTCCCAGTGGGCCGACCTGCTGCCCGGACCGGCCCCCACCCTGCTCGTCCTCGCCGCGGGCGCGGCGGCCGTCGTGGCCACCGCCCGCCGCATCCCCATCGCCGCCAAGGAGGCCTGACATGCCCGTCCCCGACACCGTCCGGATCCCGGGCACCGACCCGGCCGTGGGCACCGACCCGGCCGTGGGCACCGACACCGTGATCTCGGTGCGGCACCTGCGCAAGGCCTACGGACCCAAGGTCGCGGTCCGCGACGTGTCGTTCGAGGTTGCCCGGGGCGAGATCTTCGGCATCCTCGGGCCCAACGGCGCCGGCAAGACCACCACGGTCGAGACCCTCGTCGGGCTGCGCGGGGCCGACGGCGGCACCGTGCGCGTCCTGGGCCACGACCCGCAGACCGACCCCGAGCCGGTGCGGCTGCAGGTCGGTGTCCAGCTGCAGGAGTCGAGCCTGCCGGCCAAGATCACGGTGGTCGAGGCGCTGCGCCTCTACGCCGCCTTCTACCCGGACCCGGCCGACCCCGAGGAGCTGCTCCGGGTGCTGGGGCTCGACGACCGGCGCGACACCGCCTACGACAACCTCTCCGGCGGCCAGAAGCAGCGTCTGTCGATCGCCCTGGCCCTCGTGGGCAACCCCGCGATCGCCGTCCTCGACGAGCTCACCACCGGGCTCGACCCGCAGGCGCGCCGGGACACGTGGAGGCTCATCGAGCAGGTCCGCGACCGCGGCGTGACGATCCTGCTGGTCACCCACTTCATGGACGAGGCCGAGCGGCTGTGCGACCGGCTCGTCGTCATCGACGAGGGCTCCGTGATCGCCACGGGCTCCCCCGCCGAGCTCACCCGCGACCCGCAGGGCCGGCGCACGTTCCGGATGCGGCTGCCCGACGACAGCGACGTCACCCGCGTCGGGCTGGAGACGCTGCCCGATGTCGACGAGGTGCGCGACGTCGACGGCGAGGTGGAGGTCAGCGGGTCGGCCCGGGTGCTGCCCGCCGCGATCCTCGCGCTCGCCGAGCACCACATCATCCCCGACGAGGTCCGCACCGTGACCCGGTCGCTGGAGGACGTCTTCGTCGACCTCGTCGCCCGAGACACCGAGGAGTCAGCATGACCGCCGCCGTCGCCACGACCCCGCGCACCGGCTCCCGGGCGTTCCGCGCCCTGCTCCGCTCGGAGACCCGGCTGTTCCTCCGGGACACCGGCAACGTCGTCTTCGTCCTGGGGTTCCCGATGATCCTGCTCATCGGCATGGGCTTCGCGATCCCGGGGATGCGGGACGCCATCACCGACGCGCCGGAGCCCTGGTACGGGCTGCGCCCGATCGACCTGTTCGCGCCGATCATGGTCTGCGTCGCGGTCGCGACCGCCGGCCTGTCCTCCCTGCCGGCCATGCTGGCCGGCTACCGGGAGCGCGGCGTCCTGAGGAGGCTGTCGACCACCCCGATGCGGCCGCAGAGCGTGCTCCTCGCCCAGCTCGTCGTCCAGGCCGGCGCCGTCCTCGTCGGCGCTGTGCTGGCGCTGGTCGCCGGCGCCCTCGTCTTCGGGATCCCGGGCCCGGTGCAGCCGCTCCTGACCGCCGCCCTGGTGGTCCCGGCCGTGGCCGCGATCTTCGGGATCGGGCTGCTCATCGGGGGTCTGGCACCCAAGGCGACGACGGCGAGCGGGCTGGGGATGCTCGTCTACTTCCCGATGCTGTTCTTCGCCGGGCTCTGGACGCCGGGCCCGCTGATGCCCGACGCCGTGGAGGCGGTGGCCCGGTTCACCCCGCTCGGCGCGGCCTCCCAGGCCATGACCGACGCCTGGCTGGTCGGCGACGGGATGCCGTGGCTGCAGCTGGCGGTCATGGTCACCTGGGCGGCGGTCCTCAGCACCGTGGCGGCCCGCACCTTCCGCTGGAGCTGAGCCCGGTTCCGCCGCGTCGGCCGGGCCGCGTCAGCTCCGGCGCCTCAGGCCCGGCCGCGTCAACTCCGGCGCCTCAGCTCCGAACGCCTCAGGTGACCAGTCCGTCGCGGCGGGCCACCGCCGCCGCCTCGGTGCGCCCCGACACCCCGAGCTTGGCCAGGATGTTGGACACGTGGACGCTCACCGTCTTGGTGCTGATGAACAGCTGCTTGGCGATCTCGCCGTTGGTGCGCCCGGCGGCCACGAGCTCCAGCACCTCCCGCTCCCGCGGCGTCAGGGCGGTGGCCTCGCTGCGCCCGGCCGGCCGCTGGCGACTGCGGGACACCGTGTGCAACTCGGCGAGCAGCGGCAGCGCCCCCAGGCGCTCGGCGACCTGGCGGGCGGACCCGACTACGGACTCGGCAGCGGCGGTGTCCCCCTCGGCCGCGTGCACCGCGGCCAGCCTGGCTTGGGACCGCGCCACCTCGAACACGTGCCCGAGCGTCTCGAAGGTGGCCACCGCCTCCTCCCACGCCGACACCATCTCCGCGGCGGTCGGGCTGTCGGTGCCGGTGAGCCAGCGCAGCCGCAGGTGCTCGGCACGCAGCCGCGCGGCCCAGGCCGCGGACTCCGGCCCCAGGGTGCGGCCCAGCCGGTCGGCGTTGGCCATGGCCTCCTGCGCCTCGGTCAGCAGCTGCTCCCCCCGCTCGGCGTAGCGACGCCGCTCCGCCGCGGTGGCGTCGCGTGAGGCGGCCGACGCGAGCTGCCCGATGAGCAGTGCGCCGAAGCGCACCTGGGCCTGGAACCGGTCGATCTTCCACAGCCTGCGGATCTGGTCGACGCCCTCGTCGTGGACGCGCAGCGCGGTCTCGATGTCGCCGGCGTCGCCGTGCACGTCGATGGCGGCGCCGGTGGCCAGGATGGTCGTCCAGCCCTCCTTGGACCACATCGGCCGGACCGCGTCGACGAGGGCGGCCCCGTTGGGGTCGCCGCGCCCCGCCGCCACGAGCGACGCGACCCCCAGCAGCAGCCCGCGCGGCAGCGGCGGCGGGCTCTCTCCGCTGAGGTCGGTGAGCTCGTCGACCTCGTCCCAGTGCCCGGTCATGTACGCGGCGATGGCCGCGAGCACCCGGGCGTCCAGCCCGTAGGGCGCCCAGCGCCGGCCGTGCTCCCGGGCCAGCTCGGCGGCCTCGCGGTAGTGCTCCAGCGCCTGCGCCGGTCGGCCGAGCTCCATGTTGATGCCACCCAGCTGGTGCAGGGCGCGGATCAGTCCGACGACGTCGCCGGACCGGCGCACCCGCTCGGCCACCTCGGTGAGGGCGGCGAGCGAGGCCAGCGCGTCGCCGGTGAACTCCTTGAGCCGCCCCAGGATCGTCGCCGCCTCGGTCTGCAGCTGCTCGGCGCCGAGCTCGACGGCGAGGTCGTGCCCCTGCTCGGCCAGGCGGGTCGCCTCGTCGAACCTGCCCCGGTCGGCGTTGGCCCGAGCGTGGATCGTGAGCACCTTGGCGCGCAGCACCGACGGCTCCGGCCCGAGGAGGTCGAGGGCCTCGGACGTGGCGGCCAGCGCCGAGACGGAGGTGTCGTCGAGCAGGAGCGCGGTGTTGGCCAGCGCGGTGAGCAGCCGGGCACGCTGCACCGGCTCCAGCTCCGGCCCCGAGGCCGCTCGGGGTGGCTTCGACCTGCGGCCGCCGGACAGCCCCCGGGGCGCGCGGACCGGCCAGGTGCCCTCGACGCTGACCTCCGTCTCGTCGGTCACCTCGCTCCGGACCGGCCCCACCCGGTGGGACAGCAGCTTCATCGCCCGCGACGGGTGCCCGGCGACGACGAGGGCGTCCGCGGCGCGGAGCACGAGGTCGACCTCGTCGACCTCCAGCTCCTCGGCGAGCGCCCCGTCGCCGCCCAGCAGCTCCAGGGCGGTCTGGTAGTGGTCGGCCGCCTCCTCCGGCCCCCCGACGGCCATGGCGTCCTGCCCGGCCTCGATGCTGGCGCGGATCGCGGTCGCGCGGTCCTGGGCGTGCCGGGCGTGCCGGGCCAGCTCGGCCGCCGTGCCGTCGACCCGGCCCTCGGCCAGCGCCTCGGCGAACGCGGCGTGGAGGCGGGTGCGCTCCCCCGGCAGCAGGTCGTCGTAGACCGCCTCGGCGAGCAGGGCGTGGCGGAACGTGTAGGAGGACCCGTCGATCGGGACCAGGATGTTGGCCTCCACGGCGTCGCGCAGGGCCTCGTCGAGCTGGTAGGGCTCCAGGTGGAGGACCTCGGCGAGCATCGCGTGCGGCACCTTGCGCCCGGCGCACGCCGCCGCGCGCACCACCGCGCGGGCGGGCTCGGTGAGGCCGTCGAGCCGCACCAGGAGCAGGTCGGCCAGGTCGGTCGGCAGCGCCCGCGCCGGGTCGGGCGCGCAGACGAGCTCCTCGGCGAAGAAGGCGTTGCCCTCCGCGCGGCGGACGATCTGCTCGACCGCCCGGTCGTCGAGCCCGACCGGCCGCACCGAGCGGACGATGGCGCGCACTGCGTCGTCCGGCAGGCCGTCGAGGTGGATCCGGGTCACCCGGGGCAGCCGCCCCCACTCGGCGAGCGTGCGGCGCAGCGGGTGCCGGCGGTGCAGGTCGTCGTGCCGGTAGGACACGACGATCGCCACGGGCTGCTCGAACCCGCGGGTGAACAGGAAGGACAGCAGGTCACGGGTGGACGGGTCGGCCCAGTGGACGTCCTCGACGACGAGCAGCACCGGGCGCTGGGCGGCGAGGCCCTGGAGCACCTCGTGCAGGGCCCCGAACAGCTCGCTGCGGGCAGAGGAGTCCTCGGCGCCCAGGGGCACGCCACCGCCACCCCCGGTGGCGACACCGCCGACCGGTCCCCCGCCGTCGGCCTGGTGGTGGACGGCGAGGATGCGCTGGCCGGGCAGCAGCCGGGCCAGCGCGGGATAGGTGGCCGCGACCCGGGCCGCCGCCTGGGGGTCGAGCGCGTCGAGACGCCCCGCGATCTCGCTGAACGGCAGGTAGGGCAGCGCACTGTCGCCGAAGTCGAGACAGTGTCCGACGAACACCCGCCAGCCGGACTCCTCGGCGCGGCGGTGCAGCTCGGCCAGGAGCCGGGTCTTGCCGACCCCGGCATCGCCGCCGACCACGACCGCCGCGGGGCGCGGCTCACCGCCCAGCCCGAGCAGGTTGCCGAGCCGGTCCAGCTCCGCACCCCGTCCGACGATCGGTGTCAGCGGAACGTCCTGTGCCGTCACGCCTCCCATCATCGCTGCCACCACCGACAGTGGCAGCACCTTTTCGCCGGCAGGAGACGTCCGTCCCGGCAGGGGCTCCCTCCGGGTGCCCCGCTGCCCCCGCGCGGTCACCGGCCGGCGACGGTGCGGGCGGGCCGGCGACGCCGGCGCGGGACGCCGCCCGCGGGGCGCTGCCAGGCGGCGGCCAGCCGGGCGCCGCGCTCGGTGTGGTCGGCCTCCGGGAAGATCAGCGGCATCGCCATCGGGGTCCACTCCTCGTCTCCGGGCTGCTCCGCCCGGTACCCCTCCAGCCTCGGCCGCTGAGGTACCGCGTGACATCGGACGAGGTCCTTAGATCAGGACTGCGGGACTACCTCAGACGCGGTCGGCACGCCGCTCGTAGGCCAGGTCGACGATCGGCCGTCCGGCCAGGACCCCCTTGCGCTCGAACCGGGTCACCGGGCGGAGCGGGGCCCGCTCGGTGGACACCAGCACGAACCGGTCGTGGGCACCGAGGACCGCGCGGATGTGCTCGGCGTAGTCGGGCCAGTCCGTCGCCAGCCGCCACAGCCCACCCGGGCGCAGCACCCGGGCGACGGTGTCGGCGAACGCGGGCGTCACGAGACGGCGCTTGTGGTGCCTCGTCTTCGGCCACGGGTCGGGGAAGTAGGTCCACAGCTCGGTGACGCTGCCCGGACCGAGCAGGTGGCCGAGGGCCTGGGCCGCGTCCGCCTCCACGAAGCGCAGGTTCGCCGGTGGTGGCTCGGGCAGCCGGGCCAGCGCCTGGGCGATGCCGGGCCGCCACACCTCGAAGGCCAGGTGGTCCCGCTCGGGGGTGGCCGCCGCCCCGGCCAGCACCGCGTCACCGGAGCCGGAGCCCACCTCGACCACGAGCGGGGCGCGGCGGCCGAACACCGCCTCGACGTCCAGCCGGTGGCCCGGCAGCACCCCGGTCGACCCGACGGCCGGGTCCCGGGGGACGTCCAGGACGAACCGTGGGGCCAGGCGCTCGTATGCCGCCCGGTGGCGTTCCGGCATACGGCCACCGCGGCGGGTGAAGGACCGGGTGCGCGCGAGGGGACGCGGGCCGGCCCGGTCCGGGCCGGCCGACGGGCTCCGGCTCACCTGCGGGCCTTCTCGTTCCCCGAGTCCTGGGAGAGGGCGGCGATGAAGGCCTCCTGCGGCACCTCGACCGAGCCGACCATCTTCATCCGCTTCTTGCCCTCCTTCTGCTTCTCCAGCAGCTTGCGCTTGCGGCTGATGTCACCGCCGTAGCACTTGGCGAGCACGTCCTTGCGGATGGCGCGGATGGTCTCCCGGGCGATGACGCGCGAGCCGATGGCGGCCTGGATCGGCACCTCGAACTGCTGCCGCGGGATCAGCTCCTTGAGCTTGCCGGCCATCATCACGCCGTACGCGTAGGCCTTGTCACGGTGCACGATCGCGCTGAACGCGTCGACGGTGTCGCCCTGGAGCAGGATGTCGACCTTGACCAGGTCGGACTCCTGGTAGCCGGCCGGCTCGTAGTCCAGCGAGGCGTAGCCGCGGGTCCGCGACTTCAGCGAGTCGAAGAAGTCGAAGACGATCTCGGCCAGCGGCAGCGTGTAGCGCATCTCGACGCGCTCCGGGGACAGGTAGTCCATCCCGAGCAGGGTGCCGCGCCGGGACTGGCACAGCTCCATGATCGAGCCGATGAACTCGCTGGGCGCCAGGATCGTGGCCCGCACCACCGGCTCGGTGACCGAGGCGATCTTGCCGGAGGGGAACTCGCTGGGGTTGGTGACCTCCAGCTCGGTGCCGTCCTCCATCTTCACCAGGTAGACCACGTTGGGCAGGGTGGAGATGAGGTCGAGGTCGAACTCGCGCTCCAGCCGCTCCCGGACGATCTCGAGGTGGAGCATGCCGAGGAAGCCGACCCGGAAGCCGAAGCCCAGCGCGGCCGAGGTCTCCGGCTCGTAGACCAGCGCCGCGTCGTTGAGCTTGAGCTTGTCCAGCGCCTCGCGCAGCACCGGGTAGTCCGAGCCGTCGATCGGGTACAGGCCCGAGAAGACCATCGGCCTGGGGTCCTTGTAGCCGCCCAGCGGCTCCTGGGCCGGGCGGGCGGCGGTCGTCACCGTGTCACCGACCCGGGACTGGCGCACGTCCTTCACGCCGGTGATGAGGTAGCCCACCTCCCCCACACCGAGCCCCTCGCAGGGCACCGGCTCCGGGGAGATGACACCCATCTCGAGCAGCTCGTGGGTGGCGCCGGTCGACATCATCCGGATGCGGTCGCGCGGCCGGAGCGCCCCGTCGACCACGCGGACGTAGGTGACCACGCCGCGGTAGGTGTCGTAGACCGAGTCGAAGATCATCGCCCGGGCGGGGGCGTCCGGGTCGCCCACCGGCGGGGGGACGTCCCGGACGATCCGGTCCAGCAGCTCGGGCACGCCCTGGCCGGTCTTGCCGGACACCTGCATGACGTCGGAGGGGTCGCAGCCGATGAGGCCGGCCAGCTCCTCGGCGTACTTCTCCGGCTGGGCCGCCGGCAGGTCGATCTTGTTGAGCACCGGCAGGATGGCCAGGTCGTTCTCCATGGCCAGGTAGAGGTTGGCCAGGGTCTGCGCCTCGATGCCCTGCGCCGCGTCGACCAGGAGGACCGCGCCCTCGCAGGCCGCCAGCGAGCGGCTCACCTCGTAGGTGAAGTCCACGTGCCCGGGGGTGTCGATCATGTTGAGCACGTAGGCCGTCGGCGCGCCGGTGGCCTCGTCCGCCACCGCCCAGGGCAGCCGCACCGCCTGGGACTTGATGGTGATCCCGCGCTCGCGCTCGATGTCCATCCGGTCGAGGTACTGGGCGCGCATGAGGCGCTCCTCGACCACGCCCGTCACCTGCAGCATCCGGTCGGCCAGCGTCGACTTGCCGTGGTCGATGTGGGCGATGATGCAGAAGTTCCGGATCACCTCGGGCGGGGTGGCACCGGCCTGGGGCGCGGAGGGGACGGTGGGTGACACGCTGGCGTGACCTCGGCGGGTGGTCGGGGAACAGGGACGGCCATCAGTCTCCCACGTCCGCGGGCCCCGGGCGGACGGGTGACCCGGCCGGTCAGGGCTGCAGCACCACCTTGATGCAGCCGTCCCGCTTCTGCTGGAACATCGCGTAGGCCTCCGGGGCGTCCTCCAACGGCACCCGGTGGGTGGCCAGCTCCTCCACGGCGAAGACGTCCTCGTCGCCGAGCAGGTCCCGCAGGAGCTCGTCGGTCCAGCGGCGCACGTGGCACTGGCCCATCCGCAGCTGCACCCCCTTGTCGAACAGGCTCATCATCGGCATCGGGTCGGCCATCCCCCCGTAGACGCCCGAGATCGACACCGTCCCGCCGCGACGCACCAGGTCGATCGCGGTGTGCAGGGCGGCCAGCCGGTCGATGCCGAAGCTCTCGATCGCGGCACGGGCCACCGGGCCGGGCAGCCTGCCGGCCGCGGTGATGGCGACCTCGGCCACCGGGTTGCCGTGCGCCTCCATGCCGACCGCGTCGACCACCCCGTCCGGGCCGCGGCCACCGGTCAGGTCGCGCACGGCCCCGACGAGGTCGTCCACCTCCCGCACGTCGAGCACCCGGGCCCCGTGCCGGGCGGCGAGCGCCAGCCGCTCCGGGACCAGGTCGATCCCGATGACCTGCTCGATGCCCATCCGGCGGGCCGAGGTCACGGCGAGCTGGCCGACGGGGCCCAGTCCCACGACGGCGAGGGAACCGCCCGGCGGCACATCGGCATACACGACCGCCTGCCAGGCCGTGGGGAGGATGTCGGACAGGTAGAGGAACCGCTCGTCCGGACCCTCCTGCGGCAGGACGACGGGCCCGAAGTCGGCGTGCGGGACCCGGACCAGCTCCGCCTGCCCGCCCGGGACGGAGCCGTACAGGCGCGTGTAGCCGAACAGCGCGGCGCCCTTGCCCTGCTCGCGGACCTGGGTCGTCTCGCACTGGGCGTACAGACCCCGCTCGCACATCCAGCACCGGCCGCAGGAGATGTTGAACGGCACCACGACGCGGTCGCCGGGGCGCAGCCGGTCGACGTCCGGGCCGACCTCCTCGACGACGCCCATGAACTCGTGACCGAGCACGTCCCCGCGGTCGAGGTAGGGGCCCAGCACGCGGTAGAGGTGCAGGTCGGAGCCGCAGATGGCGGTGGAGGTGACGCGGACCACCGCGTCGGTGCCCACCTCGACACGCGGATCGGGAACCTCCTGCACCCGCACGTCCTCGGTGCCCTGCCAGGTGAGTGCCTTCATGGGCCGACGGTAGGCCGGGCCGGGCCAGGCCCGCGCGCCGAGCGGCGGGCAGGGGTGGTGCCGGCGGGTGGTGGGAGTGGTTCTCGGGCTGCCGGTGCGTCGCGGGACCGGGTCACGGCCGGTCCCGGCGCCCTGCCCGCGCCGGTCTCCCGGCGACGCAGCCGGCCGCCCGTGAGGTCCGGCCGGGTCACCGCCACCACGGAATGGCAACGACCGGGGCCACAGGATGCTGTCGGGTGACCACCGCTCTCCACCGGTGGTCGCCTGGACCTCGTCATCGAGTATGAGCCGCGGGACGGGGACGGTAAAGGCCCTTGGGTAAAGGTTTGCCCAATTCTGGACCCGTTGAGCCGCAAGGGACTTGCGCTGGCCTCCCCCGGGCTGCTTGTGTCTAGACGTGGTCTAGAAGAGCGCCACGCCCCCAGCACGTGGTGGAGAACACGCCGCGTCACCCCTCGTGGTCTATCGAGTGCGCCACGGAAACCTCACACTTTTCGTGATGGAGGCTGCCGTGAGCACCGCACCGATTCCGTCGACCCCTCCCCCGACGTCGACCACCACCCTCAAGTCCGCCGAGACCCTCTGGGACGAGGTCCTGCGCTGCCGCGACGCGCGGCGCCGGGACGAGCTCCTCGCCGAGATCGTCGTCGCCAACCTGGACCTGGCCCGGTCCCTGGCCCGCCGCTACCACCGGCGCGGCGAGGACCCCGACGACCTGGAGCAGGTCGCCTGCCTCGGCCTGACCAAGGCCGTCCACGGCTTCGACCCCGCTCGCGGCGGGACCTTTGCCGCGTACGCCGTGCCCACCATCCTGGGTGAGATCCGCCGGCACTTCCGCGACAGCTGCTGGTCGGTCCGGCCGCCGCGGCGCATCCAGGAGCTGCAGACGCACCTGTCCGCCACGAGCACCGAGCTGCAGCACCGGCTGCACCGCCCGCCGACGGCGGAGGAGCTCGCCGAGGCGCTGGACGTTCCCGTTGCCGACGTCCACGAGGCACTCGGCAGCACCGGCTGCTTCACCCCCCAGTCCCTGGACCACGTCCGCGACGAGCACGCGCCCGACCCCGACCTGGGCCACGAGGACCCCGCCTTCCACAAGGTGGAGAACACCCTCCTGCTCGCCCCGGCCCTGGCCGAGCTCACCGAGCGCGACCGCAGGATCCTGAGCCGGCGCTTCGTCGACGAGTGGTCCCAGCAGCAGATCGCCGACGAGCTCGGGGTCACCCAGATGCAGGTGTCCCGGCTGCTGCGCCGGCTCCTCGCCCGGCTGCGGGACCGGCTCGGCGCGGCCGAGGCCCCGCTCCCCCTGGCCGGCTAGACCCCCGCGAGGCACCGCCCGACGGTGCACCCCTCGAAGGGACGAGCCCCCGGACCGCGCGGGTCCGGGGGCTCGTCCCTGTCGGTGCAGGTCTCGGGGCTTGCAGGTCCCGGGGCTCAGGAGGAGACGGCGGCCGCCCCGCTGCCGGCGCCGCGGCGGCGGCGGTCGGTCGACGGCGGGGAGGCGAAGTCCTCCTCCATCGGGATGGCGCCGGTGGCGATCATCCGCTCGGCGATGTCGCGCAGCTTGATGTTGGTCTGCTGGGAGTAGCGCATGAGGACCTCGAGCGAGCGCTCCAGGTCCAGGCCGTACCGCTGCATGAGGATGCCTTGCGCCACGCCGATCCGGTGCCGGGTGGTCAGCGCCTGCTTGAGGCCGGTCACCACCTGGGCGGACTCCAGGGCCATCGCCGCGTGCTCGGCGAACACCTCGGCGACGACCACGTCATCGGGGGTGAAGGCGTCGGGCTTGTTGGCGTAGAGGTTGAGGGCGCCGAGGTTGTCGTTGTCGGTGGCCAGCTGGACCGACAGCACCGAGCGGATCCCGATCTCCGCGACGCACGGGCCCCAGTGCGGCCACCGGGGATCGGTGGCGGCGTCCCGCACCACGTAGGTGGTGGCGGTGTCGATCGCGTCCAGGCAGGGTCCCTCGCCGAGCTCCTGCTGGAGCTCGTCGGCCTGCTGGGCCAGCGCGGAGGTGTTCGCCGGCGAGTCGACCCGGCCGCGTGCCCGACGCAGCGAGACGCCGGCGAAGTCGCACGCCTCGATGGTCGTCACCGCGAGGTCCACGATGCGCTCGAGGGTCGAGTGCTCCTCCGGGTCGGCCAGGAGCTGCTGGCTGATCTTCGCGAAGTTCTTCGCGCGGTACCTCGGGTCCATCAGGCTCCTTCGTGGCAGTAGGACGAGGGTGCCGACCTACGGGGCGTTGCTCGCGCTCGTACGGGCGCTACGCCCCCCACATTACGGGCGGTACCCCCACAGAACGAAACCCCCGGCCACGGCGCGGCATAGCCGGTGTTTCCGTTCGGCGACCCGGCCGCTACAGTGCTTTCCGTCATACGCGAGATTCTTCTCGTCATACGGAAAGCGAGCACACCATGGCCCTGGACCTGCCCGACGGTGTCGAGATCACCGGACCCGTCCGCGACGGCTACGAGACCGTCCTGACCCGCGAGGCGCTGGAGCTCATCGCGCGGCTGCACCGCGAGCTCGAGCCCCGCCGCCAGGAACGGCTGCGGGCCCGGGCCGAGGTGGTGGCCGCCATCGACGCCGGTGGCAGCCTCGACTTCCTCGAGGAGACCCGGCACGTCCGGGAGGACTCCTCCTGGCGGGTGGCGGACCCGGCGCCGGGGCTGGTGGACCGGCGGGTGGAGATCACCGGCCCCACGGACCGGAAGATGACCGTCAACGCGCTGAACTCCGGGGCGAAGGTCTGGCTCGCCGACTTCGAGGACGCCAACACCCCCTTGTGGGAGAACGTCATCGAGGGGCAGATCAACCTGTATGACGCGATCACCCGGCAGATCGACTTCACCTCGCCGGAGGGCAAGCGCTACGAGCTGCGGCCCGACGACGAGCTGGCCGTCATCGTGGTCCGTCCCCGCGGCTGGCACCTGCCGGAGAAGCACATCCTCGTGGACGGCCAGCGCACCTCCGGCTCGCTCGTCGACTTCGCGCTCTACCTGGCCACCAGCGGCCGGCGGCAGATCGAGAAGGGCCTGGGCCCGTACTTCTACCTGCCGAAGATGGAGCACCACCTGGAGGCGCGGCTGTGGAACGACGCCTTCGTCATCGGGCAGGAGCACCTGGGCATCCCCCGCGGCACGATCCGGGCCACCTGCCTCATCGAGACCCTGCCGGCGGCGTTCCAGATGGAGGAGATCCTCTACGAGCTGCGGGAGCACTCCGCCGGCCTCAACGCCGGCCGCTGGGACTACATCTTCAGCGTCATCAAGACCTTCCGGAACCGGGGCCAGGAGATGCTGCTTCCGGACCGGCAGGCGGTCACCATGACCGTGCCGTTCATGCGCGCCTACACCGAGCTGCTGGTGAGCACCTGCCACCGCCGGGGGGCGCACGCCATCGGCGGGATGGCGGCGTTCATCCCCAGCAAGGACGAGGAGATCAACGCCCGCGCCTTCGCCCGGGTCCGCGCCGACAAGGAGCGCGAGGCCGGTGCCGGGTTCGACGGCTCCTGGGTCGCGCACCCGGCGATGGTCGAGACCTGCCGGGCCGCGTTCGACGCGGTGCTCGGCGACCGTCCCCACCAGCTGGACCGGCTGCGCGACGACGTCCACGTCACCGCCGCCGACCTGCTCTCGGTGGGGAGCACGCCGGGTCAGATCACCGAGCAGGGGCTGCGCACCAACATCTCGGTCGCGATCCAGTACCTCGCGGTGTGGTTGACCGGGCGCGGGGCGGTCGGGATCAACAACCTCATGGAGGACGCCGCGACCGCGGAGATCTCCCGCTCCCAGACCTGGCAGTGGCTGCACAACGGGGTGGCCCTCGACGACACCGGGGAAACGGTCACCAGGGACCTGGTGGAACGCCTCGTCGAGGAGGAGGTCGCCAAGCTCGGCGGCGAGCCGGGCCGGTGGGACGCCGCCCGGGAGCTCTTCCTCGAGGTGGCCGTGGCCGACGAGTTCGTCGACTTCCTCACCCTGCCGGCCTACGAGCGGATGCCCTGATGGCCGAGCCCGGGGTGCAGTCGGTCGAGCGGGCGCTGGACCTGCTCGAGGCGCTGGAGCCCGGGCTGCCCCTCGGCGTGAGCGACATCGCCCGCCGGGCCGGCCTGCCCACGGGGACGGCGCACCGGCTGCTGGCCACCCTCGTCGCCCGGGGCTACGTGCGCCGTGACGCCGGTCGCCGGTACGCCCCCGGCCCGGCAGCCCTGCGCCTGGCGGACCACGCCCAGCGCGAGCTCGCCGCGCTGGCCCGGCCCCACCTGGCCAGACTGGTCGACCGGGTCGGCGAGACCGCGAACCTGGCCATCCTCGAGGGCGCCCACATGGTGTATGTCGCGCAGGCGCCCTCGCCGCACACGCTGCGGATCTTCGCCGCGGTGGGCCGGCGGGTGCCGGTGCACTCCACCGCGGTCGGCAAGGCGGTGCTCGCCGCGATGCCGCCGCGCGAGCGGGCCCGGGTCGTGGAGCAGCTCGACCTGACCCCGCCGACGCCGGCGGCGGTGTCGGGCCCGGCGGAGCTGGAGTCCGCGCTGGAGAGGGTCTCCGCCGAGGGCTACGCCCTGGACGACGAGGAGCAGGAGGCCGGGGTGCGCTGCGTCGGGGCGGTCGTCCCCCGTCCCGGGCTGTATGCCGCGGTGTCGGTCAGCGGGCCGAGCGAACGCTTCACCCTGGAGGCGGCCCGGAGCGCGGCGCCGCTGGTCCGTGAGGCCGCGGAGGCGCTGGCCGAGGACCTGTAGGAACGAGAGAGCCGGCGGCACGCGAGAGACGTGCCGCCGGCCTGGGGTGGAGCTGAGGGGACTCGAACCCCTGACCCCCTCCATGCCATGGAGGTGCGCTACCAGCTGCGCCACAGCCCCGTGGGGACCCGGGAAGTCTACCCACAACCCTCCCCCGATCTCCAAATCGGGGGGTGGTGGTGTCAGCGGTCGCTGGTGGAGACGACGGAGCCGGTGACACCGCTGTTCCAGGTGACGATCCGCCACCCGGTGGACTGCTCGGTCAACTCGGCCCAGTGACAGTTGCGCAGGCCCATGAGGGACCGCCACGCGGCCTGCTGGTCCAGGCCGACGAGAGCGGCCACGAGGGTCCGGGCGGTGACCCCGTGGGTGACGAGGACGGCGGTGCTGCCGTCGGCCAGGCCCGCGAGCACGTCGCCGACCGCCGCGAGGGCGCGCTCCTCCACGTGGGCGACGGACTCGCCGTGCTCCCCCCGCCGGATGTCCTCGCCGCGGGCCAGGGCGGCCAGGGCGTCGGGGTACCGCTCGGCCACGTCGCCCTGGCTCAGGCCCTGCCAGGCGCCGACGTCGATCTCCCGCAGCCGCGCGTCGTGGTGCACCGGCAGCCTGGTGACCTCCGCCAGCTCCGCCGCGGTGTGCGCGGCGCGGCGCAGGTCGGAGGAGACGATGACGTCGGGGGCGAACCGGGCCAGGGCCCGAGCAGCCTCCCGGGCCTGTTCCAGGCCTCGCGCCGACAGGTCGGTGTCCAGGTGCCCCTGCCAGATCCCGCCGACGTTGTAGTCGGTCTCGCCGTGCCGCCAGACGAGGAGGCGGCGGCCCCGCGGGCTCACGCGCCCGGGTCGGGGAGGGTCACCGGCGGGCAGTCCTTCCAGAGCCGCTCCAGCCCGTAGAACTCCCGCTCCTCGCTGTGCATGACGTGGACGACGATGTCGCCGAAGTCCAGGAGCACCCAGCGGTCCTCGCGCTGCCCCTCGCGCCGGAGCGGCTTGGCGCCCAGCTCCAGCAGCCGCTCCTCCACGGCGTCGACGATCGCGCCGACCTGGCGCTCGTTGGGCGCCGAGGCGATGACGAAGACGTCGGTGAGGGCCAGCTGGTCGCTGACGTCGAGCCCGACCACGTCCTCCGCCAGCTTGTCCTGGGCCGCTGCGGCGGCGGCGCGGGCCAGGTCGACGGCTCGGGCGGTGGCGGTCACGGGCGGCTCCTGGTCGGGGGGTCGGTGCGGGTGGGGGTGGGCGCCGGCGGGTGCTGGCGGTACAGACCGTGCTTGTGGATGTACTGCACGACACCGTCGGGGACGAGGTACCAGACCGGCTCCCCCGCCGCGGTGCGCTGCCGGCAGTCGGTCGAGGAGATCGCCATCGCGGGGACCTCCAGGAGGGTGACCCGGTCCTCCGGCAGCCCGGCCCCGGACAGCTCGTGGCCCGGCCGGGTGACCCCGACGAAGTGGGCCAGCTCGAACAGCTCGTCGGCGTGCTTCCAGGACAGGATCTGGGCCAGGGCGTCGGCGCCGGTGATGAAGTACAGCTCGTCGTCCGGGCGCTCCCGGCGCAGGTCGTGCAGGGTGTCGCGGGTGAACGTCGGGCCGTCGCGCTCGATGTCGACGCGGCTGACGGTGAACCGCGGGTTGGACGCGGTGGCGATCACCGTCATGAGGTAGCGGTGCTCGGCCGGGCTGACCTCCCGGGCGTCCTTGCGGTAGGGCTGCCCGGTCGGGACGAAGACGACCTCCTCCAGGTCGAGCAGCCAGGCCGCCTCGCTGGCGGCGACGAGGTGACCGTGGTGGATGGGGTCGAAGGTCCCACCCATCACCCCCAGCCGCATCAGCGCTCGGCGTCCCGCCCCGGAGCGGCGTCCTCGGGGCGCTCGCCCGAGCCGAGGGACAGCGTGTTGCGGAACGACCACAGCAGGCCCAGCAGGGCGAAGAAGGCCACCAGCGCGAGCACGCCGTACATGATCGGGTCGATCGGCAGCTGGGTGTGGCCCTCGTGCGAGGGGCCCTGCGAGGCGACGAAGAGCGCAGACGTCATGGGGGCCAGCGTACCGGTCCACCCGGCCCCGGCCACGGACCCGTCCCGGCGGCGACCTGCGGGGCCCGCGTGCGTCATACAGTGGCCCCATGGAGCCGCACCTGTCCGTCGTCGTGCCGATGTACGACGAGGCCGAGGTGCTGCCCGTCCTCGTGTCCCGCCTGCGCGGTGTCCTCGACTCCGTCCCCGGCCTGGACGGCAGCTACGAGGTCGTCGCCGTCGACGACGGCTCCCGCGACGCCACCCCGGTGCTCCTGCAGCGGTACCGCCGGGAGTGGCCGCAGCTGCGGGTGCTCCGGCTGCGGACCAACGCCGGCCACCAGGCGGCGATCTCCGCCGGGCTCACCGCCGCCCGGGGCGACTGGGTGGTGACGCTCGACGCGGACCTGCAGGACCCGCCGGAGGTGCTGGCCGAGATGCTCGCGGTCGCCGAGGACCGGGGTGTCGACGTGGTCTACGGGGTGCGCACCGACCGGAGCACCGACTCGCTGTTCAAGCGGCAGACGGCGCGGGCGTTCTACGCCGTGATGCGGGCCGCCGGGGCGCGGGACCTGCCCTCCGGGGCCGGGGACTACCGGCTGATGTCCCGGGCCACCGTCAACGCGGTCAACGCGCTCCCGGAGACCCACCGGGTGCTGCGGCTCGTGGTCCCCTCGCTGGGGTTCCCCTCGGCCACCGTGGGCTACCGCCGGGAGGAGCGGGCGGCAGGGCGGTCGAAGTACCCGCTGGCCCGGATGGTGCGCCTGTCGGTCGACGCGCTCACCGGCTTCTCCCTGGCACCGCTGCGGCTGGCCACCTGGTTCGGCGTCGGGGGCTTCGTCGCCGCCGTGCTGCTGTTCGGCTACGCCCTGGTGGCCAAGTGGCAGGGCCACGCGGTCGCCGGGTGGACCTCGACGGTCACGATCGTCGCCGCCGTCGGCGGCGTCCAGCTGCTGTGCCTGGGCATCCTCGGGGAGTACGTCGGCCGGATCTACGCCGCGCTCCAGGGCCGGCCGACCTACTACGTGGCCTACGACTCCCTCACGAGCTCGCCGGGCCAGGACGACGCGCCAGCACGAGCAGCGACACCCCCGGAAGCCGCCCCACCGGCAGCCGACGCTCCAGACGGACCACGGACGACAGCGCGGCATTGACCCAAGCCGGCGGGTCGTCCAGGTCGCTGCCGGAGCTGAACCTGCGGCGCAGCGCGACCGCCGGCCGCAGCAGCACCATCCAGGACCGGTGCTCCACGACCTCCAGCCCGGCGTCCTCGAGCAGCCGCAGGATCCCCTCCCGCGTGTAGCGGCGCACGTGCCCGACCGCCTCGTCGTGGGCCGACCACAGGCGGGGGTCGACCGGGACGGTCACCACCAGGTGGCCACCGGGGCGGAGCACCCGGGCGATCTCGGCGGCGGCTGTCGCGTCGTCCTCGATGTGCTCGAGCACGTCCAGCGCGGTGACGAGGTCCAGCGAGCCGTCGGCCAGGGGCAGGCGGGTCGCGTCCGCCCGGACCACCGCCAGGCCGCGGCCCGCGGCATACCGGGCACCCTCCGGGGTGTACTCCAGGGCGAGCGCGTCCCAGCCCAGGTCACGCAGGACCCGGGTGTTCCCCCCGCCGGCCGCCCCGATGTCCAGGGCGGTGCCGGGCACGAGGCCGGCCACCTCGCCGGCCAGCAGCTCACGCCGCTCCCGGTACCACCAGTGACGGTCCTCGACGGCGACCAGCGTCGAGATCTCTGCGCCTTCCACGAGGGCGCATCCTGTCATGCCGCCTCAGCCGCGGATCTGTCCGTCCCCCTCGACGACCCACTTGGTGCTCGTCAGCTCGGGCAGGGCCATCGGCCCGCGCGCGTGGAGCTTCTGGGTGGAGATGCCGATCTCGGCCCCGAAGCCGAACTCGCCGCCGTCGGTGAACCGGGTCGAGGCGTTGACGATGACCGCGGCCGCGTCGACCTCCGCGACCCACCGCCGGGCGGCCGCCCTGTCGTTGGTCACGATGGCCTCGGTGTGCCCCGAGCCGTGCTCCCGCACGTGCTCGAGGGCGGCGGTGAGGTCCGGCACGACCCGCGCGGCCAGGTCGAGCGAGAGGTACTCGGTGTCGTCGTCCTCCGGGGTGATCGGACGGTATGCCGCGCCGGCGGCCTCGGCGTACGGCCGCACCCGCTCGTCGCCGTGGATCGTCACCCCGTGGGCCGCCAGGGCGGCCAGCACCGGCGGCAGGACCGCCTCGGCGGCGTCCTGGTGGACCAGGAGCGTCTCGGCGGCGTTGCAGACCGAGGGGCGCTGCACCTTGGAGTTGACGACGATGTCGACGGCGGTCCGCAGGTCCGCCGCGGCGTCGACGTAGACGTGGCAGTTGCCCACCCCGGTCTCGATGACCGGGACGGTGGACTCGCGCACGACGGTCTGGATGAGGTCGGCCCCGCCGCGCGGGATGACCAGGTCGACCAGGCCGCGGGCGGTCATCAGCGCCCGGGCGGCGTCGCGGCCGCCCTCGGCGACGAGGGTGACGGCGTCGGCGGGCAGCCCCTGCGCCTCCAGGGCCCGGCGCAGCGCGGCGACCAGGGCGACGTTGCTCGACGCGGCCGACGACCCGCCGCGCAGCAGCACCGCGTTGCCGCTCTTCAGGGCCAGGCCGGCGGCGTCGACGGTGACGTTGGGCCGGGCCTCGTAGATCATGCCGACCACGCCCATGGGCACCCGCACCTGGCGGATCTGCAGCCCGTTGGGCAGCGTGGCGCCGCGCACCACCTCACCGACCGGGTCGGGCAGGCCGGCCACCTGGCGCAGCGCCTCGGCCACGCCGCGGACCCGCGCCTCGTCGAGCCGGAGCCGGTCGAGCAGCCCCTCGGACAGGCCGGACTCCCGGCCCCGCCGGAGGTCCTCGGCGTTCGCGGCGAGGATCGCGTCGGTGTCCGCCTCGAGGGCGTCGGCCATCGCCTGGAGCGCGGCGTCCTTCCCGGCGCGGGAGAGCAGCGCCAGCGTGCGGGCGGCCTCCCGGGCCCGGCGGGCCAGGCCGTGGACGTAGTCGACGACGTCCTGGGCGACGGCGGCGGGGGCGGGGGCGGTGGTGGTCATCGGAGGCTCCTCACAGGACGACGAGGTCGTCACGACGGATCACGGTACGCGGGCCGTTGCGGGCGTTGCGCGGGCGGGCCTCGGTCCGCCGGTCGGCGTCGAGACGCCGGCCGACCAGGCGCACCAGCTCGGCGGAGTCGTAGCCGACCAGGCCCCGGGCGACGACCTCTCCGGACGGGTCGCACAGGTCGACGGTGTCGCCGGCGCGGAAGGTGCCCTCGACCCGGGTGACCCCGACCGGCAGCAGCGAGGTCTGCCGCCGGACCACGGCCTCGACAGCACCCTGGTCCAGGATCAGCCGCCCGTTGACGTTGCTGGCGTGGGCCAGCCAGCGCCGGCGGGCCGGGCGCTTGCTGCCGGTGGGCAGGAAGAAGGTGCCGACGTCGTCACCGGACAGCGCCTGGGCCGCCTGGTCGGCGGAGGTGAGCAGGACCGGGATGCCCTCGGCGGTGGCCATCTGCGCCGCGGCGACCTTGGTCACCATGCCGCCGGAGCCCACGTGCGAGCCGGGGAGGGTGATGTCGATGCCGGCGATCTCCTCGTGGGACCGGACCAGCGGGACCCGCTGGCTGCCCGGCTTGCGGGGGTGCCCGTCGTACAGGGCGTCCACGTCCGTGAGGAGCACCAGGGCGTCGGCGTCGACGAGGTGGGCGACCAGGGCGGCCAGCCGGTCGTTGTCGCCGAACCGGATCTCCTCGGTGGCCACCGTGTCGTTCTCGTTGACCACCGGCACGATCTCCAGCTCCAGCAGCTTCTCCAGGGTGCGGCTGGCGTTGACGTAGTGGGACCGGCGGTGCATGTCGTCGGCGGTGAGCAGGACCTGCCCGACGTGCAGCCCGTGCAGCCCGAAGGCCTGCGCGTAGGCGGCGAGCAGGCTGCCCTGCCCGGCGCTGGCCGCGGCCTGCTGGGTCGCCAGGTCCTTGGGGCGTCGGGTGAGGCCGAGCGGGGTCATCCCGGCGGCGATGGCTCCCGAGGAGACCAGGACGACCTGGTCCCCGTCGAGCCACCGGCGCGCGATCACCGTGGACAGGGCCTGCAGGCGGTACCGGTCGATGCCGCCCTGGGGCGCGGTGATGGAGGAGGACCCGACCTTGACGACGATGCGGTGCGCCTCGCGCAGCACGGTCCGGGGATCCGACATGGACGGCATACTAATCCACTACTTCACATACTCATGCATCGGCGGCCCGTGTCCTGCCGGATGACGCGGGTGGGGTCGCGGGGTCTGCGTCGACTCAGTCGTCGGGGTCGGCCCATCGCCCGGCCCGGCGCTCGGCCGCCAGCTCCTCCCGGGCGGCGGCGTGGGCGTCCATCTTGTCGTGGAAGGCACGGCGCTTCTCCTCCCGCGTGGGCCGGTGCCGGTCGTCCAACCGCAGGTCGGTGCCCCGCGCGCCGAGCAGCTCGGCGCCGGTGGACAGGGTCGGCTCCCAGTCGAAGACGACCGCGTCGTCCTCGGGGCCGATGAGCACCGTGGAGCCGGCCACGGCGCCGGCGCGCAGCAGCTCCTCCTCGACGCCGAGCCGGGCGAGCCGGTCGGCGAGGTAGCCCACCGCCTCGTCGTTGGCGAAGTCGGTCTGCCGGACCCAACGGGTCGGTCGCTCCCCCAGCACCCGGAACACCTCGCCGTCGGGCGTCCGCTCCCGGCGGACCACGAAGCCGGCGTCGTCCTTGGCCTTCGGCCGGAGCACCACGCGGGTGGGCGCCTGGACCTGCTCCCGGGCGGCACGGGCCCGGCGCACGTGCTCGGCGAGGGAGTAGGTGAGCTCCTTGAGGCCGGTGTGGGCCACCGCGGAGACGATGTGGACCTCCAGGCCCCGCTCCTCCAGGTCCGGCTTCACCATCTCGGCGAGCTCCCGGGCCTCGGGGACGTCGGCCTTGTTGAGCACCACGACGCGCACCCGCTCGGCCAGCGGGAGGCCGCCGAGTGAGGCGTCGGGCACGTAGGCGGCCAGCTCCTGCTCGATGACGTCGAGGTCGGTCAGGGGATCCCGGCCTGGCTCGAGCGTCGCGCAGTCGATGACGTGGACGAGGACGTGGCAGCGCTCCACGTGGCGGAGGAACTGCAGGCCCAGGCCCTTGCCCTCGCTGGCACCGGGGATGAGCCCGGGCACGTCGGCGATGGTGAACCGCTCACCACCGGCGGTGACGACCCCGAGGTTGGGCACGAGCGTGGTGAACGGGTAGTCGGCGATCTTGGGGCGGGCCGCGGACAGCACCGAGACGAGGCTCGACTTGCCCGCCGAGGGGAAGCCGATGAGCGCGACGTCGGCCAGCGTCTTGAGCTCGAGGACGATGTCGACCCGCTCCCCCGGCTCGCCGAGCAGGGCGAAGCCGGGAGCCTTGCGCCGCGGCGAGGCGAGTGCCTTGTTGCCGAGCCCGCCGCGACCGCCGCGGGCCGCGACGTACTCCGCGCCGGGGCCCACCAGGTCGGCCAGGACCTCGCCGTCGCGGGTGCTGACGACGGTGCCGTCCGGCACCGGCAGGACGAGGTCCTCACCGTTGGCGCCGTGCCGCTCCCCGCCCTCGCCGGGACGCCCGTTGGGGGCGCTGCGGTGCGGGTTGCGGTGGTAGTCCAGCAGGGTGGTCACCTGCGGGTCGACGCGCAGGATGATGTCGCCGCCGTTGCCGCCGTTGCCCCCGTCGGGGCCGCCGAGCGGCTTGAACTTCTCCCGGTGCACGGAGGCCACCCCGTGCCCGCCGTTGCCGGCGGCCAGGTGCAGCACCACCCGGTCGACGAAGGTAGCCATGCCTCAATCCTCTCGCAGAACGACGGACGCCGGTGGTTGCCCAGGGCAACCACCGGCGTCCGGCGGGTCTGTGTGCGGGCCGTCAGGCCTGGGCCTCGCCCGCGATCACGTTGACGGTCTTGCGCCCGCGACGGCTGCCGAACTCGACGGTGCCGTCGACCAGGGCGAACAGCGTGTCGTCACCGCCACGACCGACGTTGACGCCGGGGTGGAAGTGGGTGCCGCGCTGCCGGACCAGGATCTCGCCGGCGCCGACGACCTGGCCGCCGAAGCGCTTGACGCCGAGACGCTGGGCGTTGGAGTCACGACCGTTGCGGGTCGAGGACGCACCCTTCTTGTGTGCCATCTCAGATGCCTACCTTTGCTCGTTCGGGCCGGGCGCTCAGGCGTCGATCGCGGTGATCTTGACCTGGGTCAGCGGCTGCCGGTGACCCTGGCGCTTCTTGTAGCCGGTCTTGTTCTTGAACTTCTGGATGATGATCTTGGGACCCTTGGCGGCCTTGACCACCTCGGCGGTCACCTTGACCTTGGCCAGGGAGTCGGCGTCGGAGGTCACGGTGGAGCCGTCGACGAGCAGCAGCGGGGCCAGCTCAACGGTCTCACCGACCTGCGCACTCACCTTGTCGACCAGGAGGACGTCACCGACGGAGACCTTCTCCTGACGGCCGCCGGCGCGGACGATCGCGTACACGTTGAACTCACTTTCCTACGACTGTTGCTGTGGGATCCGGGCCCCGGCGCCGGGGAGCGTGTCCCACAGCGACGCCAGCGGGGGCGCACCGACGCACAAGACTAGCGTGCCGGTGCATTCTTGACCAAACTCACTCGGCCTCCACGACGGCCGTGCTGCCGGGAGGGCCCGCGGGGGCGACGACCCGCCCGCGGCGCCGGCGGGGCCGACGGCCGGACGTGGCCGGCTGGGCATCGACCGGGGCCGGGACGACCTCGGCAGGAGCGGTGTCGGCGGCAGCCGGCTCGGCCGCGGCGACGGACGCGGCAGCCGTCTCCACCTGCTCGCGGTCACCCTGCCCCGGGGCCTCGGTCTCGACGGCCACCGCGGCGGCCGCGTCAGCCGCCTCCTGGGTCTCCGGGGCCGGCGCCTCGGGAGCAGCTGCGTCGGACTCCTGGGACGGGCTCTCCCCCGCCGCGGCGAGCGCGGCCGCGTGGGCCGCGGCGGCGATCTGGGCCGGGGTGGGTCCGTTGGGGTTGGGCGGCGGCAGCACCGCGGCCGTGGGGGCGGCGGACTGCTGGGAGCCACCACGGGACCGGCGCGAGCCCCGGCCACCGCCGTTGCGGCCGCCGCCGTTGCCCTCGGAGGCGGGCTTGTCGACCGGCTCGGGGTGGACGATGATCCCGCGCCCGCCGCAGTGCGGGCACGGCTCGGAGAACACCTCGAGCAGGCCGGAGCCGACCCGCTTGCGGGTCATCTGAACCAGCCCCAGCGAGGTCACCTCGGCGACCTGGTGCTTGGTGCGGTCGCGGCCCAGGCACTCCAGCAGCCGCCGGATCACCAGCTCGCGGTTGCTCTCCAGCACCATGTCGATGAAGTCGATGACGATGATGCCGCCGATGTCGCGCAGCCGGAGCTGGCGGACGATCTCCTCGGCCGCCTCGATGTTGTTCTTGGTGACCGTCTCCTCGAGGTTGCCGCCGGACCCGACGAACTTGCCGGTGTTCACGTCGATGACGGTCATCGCCTCGGTGCGGTCGATGACGAGGGAACCGCCGGAGGGCAGCCACACCTTGCGGTCCAGCGCCTTGGCCAGGGTCTCGTTGACCCGGTAGGCCGTGAAGATGTCCTCGTCCCCGGTCCACCGCTCCAGCCGGTCGGCCAGGTCGGGGGCGACCGAGGCGATGTAGTCGCTGATCTCCTTCCACGCCTTGTCGCCGGAGACGATGAGCTTGGAGAAGTCCTCGTTGAAGACGTCGCGGATGACCCGGACGGTCATGTCCACCTCGCCGTGCAGCAGCGACGGGGCGTTGGCCGTCTTCTGCTTGGCCTGGATCCGCTCCCAGGTGCCGGTGAGCCGCTCCACGTCGGCACGCAGCTCGGCCTCGGTGGCGCCCTCGGCGGCGGTGCGCACGATCACGCCGGCGTCGGCGGGGACGACGTCCTTGAGGATCTTCTTGAGTCGGGCGCGCTCGGTGTCGGGCAGTTTGCGGGAGATGCCGGTCATCGCGTTGCCCGGCACGTAGACGAGGTAGCGGCCCGGCAGCGAGATCTGGGAGGTGAGCCGGGCGCCCTTGTGGCCGATCGGGTCCTTGGTGACCTGGACCAGGACGGACTCACCCGGGCTCAGGGCGTTCTCGATGCGCTTGGGCTCGTTGTCCAGCCCGGCGGCGTCCCAGTTGACCTCGCCGGCGTAGAGCACCGCGTTGCGGCCCTTGCCGATGTCGACGAACGCGGCCTCCATGCTGGGCAGGACGTTCTGGACCCGGCCCAGGTAGACGTTGCCCACCATGGTGCTCTGGGTCTCGCGGGACACGTAGTGCTCGACGAGGACTCCGTCCTCGAGGACCCCGATCTGGGTGCGCTCCTCGGTGCCGCGCACCACCATGACCCGCTCCACGCTCTCGCGGCGGGCCAGGAACTCGGCCTCGGTGATGACCGTGCGCCGCCGTCCGGCCTCGCGGCCCTCGCGGCGTCGCTGCCGCTTGGCCTCCAGTCGCGTCGAGCCCTTGACGCCGGTGACCTCGTCGCGGCGCTCGCCCTCCTCGCCGCTGCGGCGGCGACGACGGCGGCGCCGGGTGCCCGGCTCGGAGTCGTCCTCGCCCTCGGCCGCGGCCGGGTCGGCCGCCGGTGCGGCGGGTTGGGTGTCGGTGTCGTCGCCACCACGTCCCCGGCGTCGCGGCCTGTCCGCCTCGGGCTCGACGGTGCCGGACGGCTCGTCGGCCCGGGCCTGGTCGTCCTGGTCCTCGCCACCGGCCCGGCCCTTGCGGCCCTTGCCGCCGCGGCGGCGCCGCCGGCGCCCGCTCGCGGACTCCTCGCTCTCGTCCTGACCGGCGGGCTGACTGCTGTCCGGCTCCTCCGTGGTGGGGGCGGCCGGCGCGGCAGCCTCCTCCGTCACGGGCCCCTCGACCGGCTCGGCCTGGGGCCGCTCGGCACGCCTGCGCGCCGGCCTGGCCGGGACCTCGCTGAGATCGGGCGCCTGGAACAGCACCCCGAACGCCGAGGCCGCGGGCACCGGCGGGGCCGCCGGCGGAGCGGCCTCCGGCTCCGGAGCCGGCTCGGTGTCGTCCCCGGGCACGGGGTCGCCGGCGTGGGAGAAGAGCGTGTCGGTCTGGCGCGTGGCGCGGCGCCGCCGGGTCGGCGCGGGGGCCTCCTCGAGAGTCTCACCGGGCGCGTCTGCGGGCACACCGGGCGCGTCCGCGGGCACAGCGGCCTTCTTCGCCGGCCTCTTGCGCTTCGTGCCGGCTGGGGTCTCCGTGGCAGCGTCCCCGGTGGACATCCCGGTGGTGGCGGGTGCCTCGCCGGCGGCGGGTGCCTCGCTGGTGGTGCCGTTCCCCGCCTCCTCGACGGGTGGGGTGGTCGCCTCGTCGGAAGCAGCCGCCTTGCGGGGGGCGCGCTTGCGCGGCGTCGTCGTCGACGCGGTCGCCTTGCGGGTGCGACGGGTCCTGGGGGCCTCCGCCGTCTCGGGGGTGGTGGCCTCGGTGGCCTGGGCGTCGGGTGCCGCGCCGGCTTCGGCGGGCGTGTCGTCTGTGTTGGGTTCCATGGGAGCCATGGCGTCCTCTCGGGGCACGAGGAGAAGCCCACACGCCGGGCCTTCCGGCCCACTGCTCCGCATGCCGCGGTTGCCTCGTCGGGCCCGCAGGTCGCGGGCCGGACGGAAGTCGTCCTGGTGCGTCGGCCGGCTCGCGCACTGCGCGTCACCGGCCGGCGCCGGCGCATCCGCTTCGTTCGCCCGTGGTTCGGGCGCGCACCGCGTGCCGGATCGAACCGCACCACGGTGGGATGTCGTCGGGGCCCGGCGGCGGGTGTGGTCCATCCGCCTGGCCTGGTCCCGAGTATCGCACAGGAGAGGGCTCCCGGCGGCACGCTCGCGTCGCGTCGCGGGTCAGCCGGTCAGCGGGTCGCGGACCGTCCCGTCCTCGGCGAGCCGCCCCTGGGACAGCCGGGTGCTGCGCGGCCGCGTCCACTCCCGGCCGGTGACCTGGGCCAGCGCGCGCCAGACCTCCTCGGGGCGGACCGTGGGCGTGGTGTGCCGGACGGTGACCTCCAGGCGCGAGCCCGGGCCGTCGGGGTGGACCCGGGCCGAGACGAGTGCGGCGCGCACGTCGACCTGCCGCGGCCCCTGCTTCATCACCCGGGTGACCTCGAGCACGTCCTGCCCCATCAGCTGGTCGACCGCGGCGGCGAGCCCCGCCGGGTCCTCCCCGGGGAACTCCATCGACCACAGGCTGGCCTCGAGGCGGTCGGCCAGGGCGCCGGGCCCCGCCTCGGCGACGGCCACGACGTCGAGCCCCTCCGGGAGGGCGGCGTCCAGGGCGGCGGCGAGCTCGGCCGGGTCGACCTCCCTGGTCAGCGACAGCTCGACGTACTCGGCCTCGCTGGCGGCGCCGGTCGGGGCGGCGTTGGCGTAGCTGATCCGCGGGTGCGGGTGGAAGCCGGCCGAGTAGGCCATCGGCACCCCCGCCCGCCGCAGCGCCCGCTCCAGGGCGCGCTGGAAGTCGCGGGTGGAGGTGAACCGCATCCGCCCCCGCTTGGCGTAGCGCACCCGCAGCTTCTGCACGGCCGGCTCGGGCGCCGGCCCGTCCGGGACTCTCCTGGCCATCGCGGCGAGGCTAGCGCGCGACCGAGGTGGCCGGCGCGACGTCGAGCTCGGCGAGCACCAGCCCGGCCCGGGCCTTGGGGGTGAACCAGGTGCTCTTGCGCGGCATCTTCTGCCGGGCCAGGTTGACCTGCACGAAGTCGTCGACCCGCACCGGGGCGATGAGCACCGCCAGGGCCGCAGCACCGCCGTCCACCTGATCGTGCAGCCAGGCCACCGGGTAGTCGCCGCCGATGTAGCGGATCCGCTTGTCGCCGGGGTCCCAGCCCAGGACCCGGCGGAACAGCAGCTCCTCGACCAGGGCGTGGTCCAGCCGGTCGACTGCCGCGGCGTCCTCGGGGACCGGCAGCCGGACCGCCCGGGCCCGCCCACCGGCATACAGGACGACGGTGCCGGGCTCGGGCAGCCCGGGCCCGGGGTCGGCGGTGACCTCGGCGCCGAGCGCCTCGAGCTCCCCGAGCAGCGTCTCGACGGGGACCGGGAGCTCGGCGAGCAGCCGGTGGTAGGGCTGCAGGTCCAGGCACGCGGGCGCGGTGACCACCGCGAGGAAGCGGGGCAGGCCCGCGGTCTGCGCGGCGAGGCTGCGGTGGTTGCCGTCGGCGACGACGAGCTCCCCGCCCGCCGCCAGGGCGAGCAGCTCCCGGGCGGTCTCGCCGTCCGGCAGCGGCCACACCTCGTGGGTGCGCCCGACGTGGTCGGTGTCCCGCAGGGCCGGCTCACCCGCACCGGCACAGGCACCGGCCAGCGCGGCGGCCAGCTCGTCACCCGTCGCGGTCTGCAGCAACAGCACCGGGGAGAGCAGGTGCTCCACCGCCCGGCCCAGCTCCACCCGCTCGCGCACCTTCTCCACGAAGACGTCCTCGTTGCGGATCACCCGACCCGGCTCCTCCGGGCTGGTGGAGATCTCGTCGGTGTCGACCATGGCGAACAGCCCGTGCGACACCCGCCCGGTCCCCGGGTCGGTGATCCGGTAGAGCACCACGACGTCCTCGGCCGGCCGGTAGCGGCCCTCGCGCTTGGCCGCCTCCAGCCGGGCGGCGGCGTCCGGGAGCGAGTCACCGAACGAGCGACCCAGGCTCTCCGGGGCCAGGTGCGGCATCTCCACGGCGAGCGCGGAGTGCGGGTTGTCCCGCACGATCGCGGTGATCTCCTCGTCGGAGGCAAACTCGTCGTAGTTGCGGGCACCGGTTCCGGCGGTGCCCAGCCACGCCCGGTGGATGGGGTGCACGAAGCTCATGGCGCACGAGGTTAGGACAGGGTCCGTGCGGGAACCGCATCGCCCTGTTGCTACGATCTCGCCCTCCACACCAAGTCCCCGAGGTGGTCGCGTGCGCGTCTACAACTTCTCCGCGGGCCCGGCAGCGCTGCCTCTCCCCGTCCTCGAGCAGGCCAGGTCGGAACTCACCGACTGGCAGGGCCTCGGCATGTCCGTCATGGAGGTCTCCCACCGGAGCAAGGCCTTCGTCGCGACCGCCGAGGACACCGAGGCACGGATGCGAGCGGTACTGGGGGTCCCGGACAACTACCACGTCCTGTTCCTCCAGGGAGGTGCGACGGCGCAGTTCGCCGGCGTGCCGCTCAACCTGGCCGCCCCGGGACAGACCGTGGACTACGTCAACACCGGGTCCTGGTCGGCCAAGGCGATCGCCGAGGCCCGCCGCTACGCCCGGGTGAACGTCGTCGCCGACGAGGCGGACTCCGGCTACACCACCACCCCCGACCCGGAGCAGGTCCGCCCCAGCCCCGGCGCGGCATACCTGCACCACACCCCGAACGAGACGATCGGCGGGGTGGAGTTCCCCTACGTCCCCGACACCGGCGACGTCCCGCTCGTGGCGGACATGTCCTCGACGATCCTGTCCCGCCCGATCGAGGTGTCCCGGTTCGGTGTCATCTACGCCGGCGCCCAGAAGAACATGGGCCCTGCCGGCCTGTGCCTGGTCGTCGTCCGCGACGACCTCGTCGGACGGTCGCGGCCGGAGACCCCGTCGGTCCTCGACTACGGGCTGATGGCCAGGAACTCGTCCATGCTCAACACCCCGCCGACGTTCGGCATCTACCTGCTGGGCCTCATCCTGCGGTGGGTCGAGGACCTCGGCGGGCTGCCGGCGATGGCCGAGCGCAACCGCACCAAGGCCGAGACGCTGTATGCCGCGATCGACGCCTCGGACTTCTACCGCAACCCCGTGGAGCCCCGCTCCCGGTCCTGGATGAACGTGCCGTTCACCCTGGCCGACCCGTCCCTCGACCCGACGTTCCTGGCCAAGGCGGCCGAGGCCGGCCTGGTCAACCTCGAGGGCCACCGCTCCGTCGGCGGGATGCGGGCCAGCCTCTACAACGCCATGCCCCTGGACGGTGTCACCGCCCTGGTCGACTTCATGAAGGAGTTCGAGCGCACTCACGCCTGAGTCGCTCCCCCGCCTATGCACCGGATCCGCACGTACAACGCCATCAGCCCGATCGGGCTGGCCCGTCTCCCGCGCGAGCAGTTCGAGGTGGGCCCCCACGTCGAGGAGCCCGAGGGCATCCTGCTCCGCTCGGCCCACCTCGCCCCCGAGGACATCCCCCCGTCCGTGCAGGCCGTCGCCCGGGCCGGCGTGGGTACCAACAACATCCCCGTCGCCGACCTCACCGCCCGGGGCGTCCCGGTCTTCAACACCCCGGGCGCCAACGCCAACGCGGTCAAGGAGCTGGTCCTGGCCGGCATGCTGCTGGCGGCCCGCAACATCATCCCCGCCTGGGACTTCGCGCACAGCCTGGCCGGTGACGACGAGGCGGTGAACCAAGCGGTCGAGGCCGGCAAGAAGCAGTTCGCCGGGTTCGAGCTGCCCGGGCGCACCCTCGGCGTCATCGGCCTCGGCGCCATCGGCGTCCAGGTCGCCAACGCCGCGCTCGCCCTGGGCATGCGGGTCATCGGCTACGACCCCGCCATCACGGTCCGCCACGCCTGGCAGCTGTCCGCCAACGTCGAGCAGGCCACCTCCCTGGAGGACCTGTTCCGGCGCGCCGACGTGCTGACCCTGCACGTGCCGCTCAACGACGGCACCCGGCACCTGGTCAACGCCGAGCGGCTGGCCCTGCTCAAGCCCGCCCCGGTGCTGCTCAACTTCGCCCGCGGCGAGATCGTCGACGAGCAGGCCGTGCTGGCCGCGCTGGACGACGGCCGGCTGCGCGCCTACGTCTGCGACTTCCCCTCCGCCGCGCTCAACGCCAACCCCAAGGTGGTCGCCCTGCCGCACCTGGGCGCCTCCACCGGCGAGGCCGAGGAGAACTGCGCGGTCATGGCCGCCGAGGCGCTGCGGGACTTCATCCTCGACGGCACCATCCGCAACAGCGTGAACTTCCCCGAGGCCAGGCTGCCGCGCATCGAGGGCACCACCCGGCTGGCGATCAGCAACGCCAACGTGCCGAACATGGTCGGCCAGGTCTCCACGATGCTGGCCGACGCGGGGCTGAACATCTCCGACCTGCTCAACAAGTCGCGCGGTGACGTGGCCTACACGCTCATCGACGTCGACGGGGAGCTGCCCGAGGCGGTGCTGGACAAGATCCGCGGCATCGCCGGCATCCTGCGCGCCCGGGTCCTCTGACGAGGACCGGTCCGGCCCGGCCACCGCGCTCCGCGGGGCCGGGCTGTGGTCTGCTCAGCGGGCGGCCGGGCCGCGCGAGCCGACGACGCTGAGGGGCAGGAGCTTCTTGCCCGTGGGACCGATCTGGATCTCGGTGCCCAGCTGCGGGCAGACGCCGCAGTCGTAGCACGGGGTCCACCGGCAGTCGTCGACCTCGGTCTCGTCGAGGGCGTCCTGCCAGTCCTGCCAGAGCCACTCCTTGTCCAGGCCCGAGTCGAGGTGGTCCCAGGGCAGCACCTCGGTCTGCTCACGCTCCCGGGTGGTGTACCAGGCGACGTCGACCGGCTGGTCCGCCAGCACCTCCTCCGCGCAGCGCATCCAGCGCTCGTAGGAGAAGTACTCGCTCCACCCGTCGAACCGGCCGCCGTCGCGCCAGACCGCCTCGATGACCGGGCCCAGCCGGCGGTCGCCGCGGGACAGCAGTCCCTCGACGATGCCCGGCTGGCCGTCGTGGTAACGGAACCCGATCGCCGAGGAGTAGCGCCGGTCGGCGCGGATCGCCTCGCGCAGCTTGGCCAGGCGCGCGTCGGTCTCCTCGGCGCCGAGCTGGGCGGCCCACTGGAACGGGGTGTGCGGCTTGGGTACGAACCCGCCGATCGACACGGTGCAGCGGATGTCGCGACGCCCGCTCACCTGCCGCCCGGTGTCGATGACCTTCTTGGCCAGCTCGGCGATCTGCAGCACGTCCTCGTCGGTCTCGGTCGGCAGGCCGCACATGAAGTAGAGCTTCACCTGCCGCCAGCCGGCCCCGTAGGCCGCGGTGACGGTGCGGATGAGGTCCTCCTCCGACACCATCTTGTTGATCACCCGGCGGAGCCGCTCGCTGCCGCCCTCGGGGGCGAAGGTCAGGCCGGAACGGCGCCCGTTGCGGGTCAGCTCGTTGGCCAGCTCGATGTTGAACGCGTCCACCCGGGTGGAGGGCAGCGACAGCCCGGTGTTCGTGCCCTCGTACCGGTCCGCCAGGCCCTTGGTGATGTCGGCGATCTCACTGTGGTCGGCGCTGGACAGGCTGAGCAGGCCCACCTCCTCGAAGCCGGTGGCCGCGAGGCCGCGCTCCACCATCTCGCCGATGCCCGTGATCGAGCGCTCGCGCACCGGGCGGGTGATCATGCCCGCCTGGCAGAACCGGCAGCCGCGGGTGCAGCCCCGGAAGATCTCCACACTCATCCGCTCGTGCACCGACTCGGTGAGCGGCACCAGCGGGGCCTTCGGGTAGGGCCACTGGTCGAGGTCCATGACGGTGTGCTTGGTCACCCGCCAGGGCACGCCGGACCGGTTGGGGACGACCCGCTTGATCCGCCCGTCCGGGAGGTACTCGACGTCGTAGAACGCCGGCACGTAGAACCCGCCGGTGGCGGCCAGGCGCAGCAGCAGCTCCTCGCGCCCGCCGGGGCGCCCCGCGGCCTTCCACTCCCGCACGATGCCGGTGAGGGCCAGCACGGCCTCCTCGCCGTCCCCCAGGACGACCACGTCGACGAAGTCGGCGACGGGCTCGGGGTTGAACGCCGCGTGCCCCCCGGCCACCACGACCGGGTGCTCCTCGGTGCGGTCGCGGCTGTGCAGCGGGATCCCCGCCAGGTCCAGCCCGGTGAGCAGGTTGGTGTAGCCGAGCTCGGTCGGGAAGGAGACCCCCAGGACGTCGAAGTCGCCGACGGCCCGGTGGGCGTCGACGGTGAACTGCGGCACGCCGTGCTCGCGCATCAGGCGCTCTAGGTCCGGCCACACGGCATACGTGCGCTCGGCCAGCACGTCGGGCTGCTCGTTGAGCACCTCGTAGAGGATCATCACGCCCTGGTTGGGCAGGCCGACCTCGTAGGCGTCGGGGTACATCAGGGCCCAGCGGACGGTGAGGTCCTCCCCGTTCGGTCCGTGGCCGCCGACGTGCCAGTCCTTGACGCGGGAGTTCAGCTCCCCGCCGATGTACTGCACCGGCTTGGAGACCTGCTCCAGCAGCGGCTCGAGGACCGGGAACAGGCTCTCACCGGGGGCCCGGGTCACGGCAGTGGTCGGTGCAGACATGGCTACCAGGGTAAGCAACCGGCGGGGCGGCCCGTGCCACGGACCGCCCGGCCGGGGCCCCGGTCAGCCGGAGTAGAGCTGGTCCAGCTGGTCCTTGTACTTGGTCGTCACCAGCTTGCGCTTGAGCTTCAGGCTCGGGGTCAGCTCCCCCTCCTCGATGGAGAGGTCGTGGTCGAGGATGATGAACTTCTTGATCTGCTCCCAGCGGTTGAGCTTCTCGTTGAGCTGGTCGATGTAGCCCTGCACCATCTCCCGGGCCTGGGGGGAGGTGACGATCTCGGCATACGGCCGGCCGCCCAGCCCGTGCTGCTCGGCCCAGCCCTGGATGGCGTCGGGGTCGAGGGTCACGATCGCGGTGACGAAGTTGCGCCCGTCGCCCTCGACGACCAGCTGGCTGGCGTAGGGGCAGATGCCCTTGAACATCGACTCGATGGCCTGGGGTGCGACGTACTTGCCGCCGCTGGTCTTGAACAGGTCCTTCTTGCGGTCGGTGATCCGCAGGAAGCCGTACTCGTCGACCTCGCCGATGTCGCCGGTGTGGAACCAGCCGTCCTCGTCGATGACCTCCCTGGTCAGGTCCTCCAGACCGTGGTAGCCCGGGGTGATCCCGGGGCCGCGGAGCAGGATCTCGCCGTCCTCGGCGATCTTCACCTCCGTGCCGGGCAGCGGCCAGCCGACGCTGCCGAACTGGTAGCCCCCCGGGACCGGCCGGTTGACGAAGGAGGCCGCGCTGGTCTCGGTCAGGCCGTAGCCCTCGAGGATCAGCATCCCCACCGCGTCGAACCAGCGGGCGACGTCCTCGTTGAGGGCCGCCGAGCCGGAGATGAAGAACCGGATCCGCCCGCCGAAGCGCTCCCTCACCTTCTTCAGCACGAGGGCGTCGGCGAGGGCGTGCTGGACCCGCAGCAGCAGGTCGGGCTGCTTGCCCTGGGCCCGCAGGTCGGACACCCTGCCGCCGACGCCGACCGCCCACTCGAAGAGCTTGGCCTTGATGCCGCCCTCCTCGGCCATCATCGTCGTGATCCGGCCGTAGGCCTTCTCGAAGATGCGCGGGGCGGCGCCCATGAACGTCGGCTTGACCACCGCGAGGTTGTCGACGATCTTGTCCACCCGGCCGTCCACCGCGGTCGGGAAGCCCACCTGCAGCGGCAGGACCAGCAGCACCTTGCCGAAGACGTGCGCCAGCGGCAGCCAGAGGTACTGCAGGTCGTCCTGGGTGAGGATCCGGATGGAGTCGACCGAGGCCGCCTCGTAGGTCCACGCCGAGTGCGGCAGCCGCACCCCCTTGGGGCGGCCGGTGGTGCCCGAGGTGTAGATGATCGTCGCCAGGTGGTCGGGGGTGAGCGAGTCGATCCGGGCCTCCACGACGCCGGGCTCGCGCTGCAGGCGCTCCCGGCCCAGCTGCTCCAGCTCCTCGAAGGTCATCACCCAGTCGCCGTCGCCCTCGCCATGGATGACGACGACCTTGAGGACGTCGCCGAGCTGGTCGCGGTACTGCTGCAGCTTGGCGACCTGGTGGTGGTCGTCGGCCACGACGACCCGGCTGCCCGAGTCGGACACGATGTAGGCGACGTCCTCGGCGAGGGTCGTCGGGTAGATCGTCGTGGTCGCCGCGCCGGCGCACATCACGGCGAGGTCGGTGAGCACCCACTCCAGGCTGGTCATGGCGGCCAGCGCGACCCGCTCCTCCGGCTGCACGCCGAGCTCGATGAGGCCCGCGGCCAGCGCGTACGCGCGGTCGGCGGTCTGCTGCCAGGTCAGCGAGGCCCAGTCGTCACCCACCGGGTAGCGGAACGCCTCCTGCGGACCCGAGGCGGCCACGCGTTCCCGGAACAGGTGCGCGACACTCGGCGACCGGTTCTCGATGACGCTCAGATCGACCTTTTCCTCGTGGGCCGAAAGTGGCATGGGTCACTCTCCTCCTGCTCGCTGTGACCAGGATCTTGTCAGGTCGTCGGCGGGATCGGTAGGTCGACCCGCCCGGACCGCGGTGCGGGAGCGGGATCCTGCTGCGCCGCCGCGAGCAGTCCCACGGCCAGCCAGCAGGCGAACAGCGACGAGCCACCGTACGACACGAAGGGCAGGGGCAGTCCGGTCACCGGGAGCAGGCCCAGGCCCATCCCGATGTTCTGCACCGACTGGAATGCGAACCAGCAGGCCACCCCCACCGCGACCAGGCGCACGAAGGGGTCGTCGGTACGGATCGCCACCCACAGCGCCCGCAGCGCCAGGAAGACCACGAGCAGCAGGATCGCGGCGGACCCGAGCAGGCCCAGCTCCTCGGCGGCCACGGAGAACACGAAGTCGGTGTGCTGGAACGGGATGAGCCCGGCCTGGGTCCGCTCCCCCGCGCCCAGGCCCGCCCCGTCCCAGCCGGCCGCCTGGACGGCGAGGCGGACCTGGCGGGTCTGGTAGCCGATCCCCTCGGGGTCGAGGGAGGGGTCGAGGAACGCGGCCAGCCGGTCCACCTGGTAGGGGTCGAGCAGCGGGATCCGCACCGCCGCAGTCACCGCCGCGGCGGCCCCGGCCAGCGCGCCCACCGTCCACCAGCGGCTGGCACCGGAGGCGGCCACGACACCGACCGTCATGGCGCCGAGCACCAGGGCGCTGCCGAGGTCCGGCTGGGCGAGGATGAGGACGACCGGGACCCCGGCCAGCACCCAGGCGGGGACGACGTCCCGCCAGCCGGGCAACCGGGTCGGGTCCCGCCCCTCCGCCAGCAGCATCGCCAGGCCGACGGTCAGCCCGATCTTGGCCAGCTCCGCCGGCTGCAGGGAGAAGCCCCCGGGCAGGTGCAGCCAGGAGCGGGAGCCGTTGACCGTGGCGCCGAGCGGGGTGAGCACCAGCACCAGCCCGGCGACCCCACCCAGGTAGAACCACGGCGCCACGGCCCGCAGCCAACGGGCGTTGCCGCGCACCAGGAGCAGGGCCAGCGTCAGGCCGATCGCGGTGTTGAGCAGGTGCCGCACCGCCAGCGCGGCCCCCACCTCCCGGTGGGTCGCCGACCAGACCAGCACCGCCCCGGTCAGGGACAGCCCGAGCGCGGCCACGTACAGGCCCCAGTCCGCCCGGAGGTAGCGCCTCACTGCTGCACGAGGGACCTGGTGACGGCCACGTCCCGGGCCATCTGCTCCAGCAGCTCCTCCACCGAGGCGAAGCGGACGTTTCCGCGCAGCCAGTACCCGAAGTCGACCGCGACCCGCTCACCGTAGAGGTCCAGGTCGGTGCGGTCGAGGACGTGCGCCTCGACGGTGCGGACCGGCACGTCGTCGAAGGTGGGGTTGGTGCCCACCGAGATGGCAGCGGGCATCCGCCGCTCCTCGTCCTCCCGGGGCAGGTCCAGGCGCTCCAGCCACCCGGCATACACGCCGTCGGCCGGGACCATGCCCTCGCTGTCGGGCCCGAGGTTCGCGGTCGGGTAGCCCAGCTCGCGACCCCGGTGCCGACCGTGCACGACGGTGCCGGTGACCCGGTGCGGCCGGCCCAGCACCTCGGCGGCCGTCGTGACATCGCCCTCGCGGAGCAGCTGGCGGACCCGGGTGGAGGACCAGGCGCGGACCCCGGGGGCCACCATCCCGTCGCCGATGGGGTCGAGGGCCACGACCTGGAAGCCGTAGCGCGCGGAGAGCTCGTGGAGGGTGGTGATGTCGCCGGAGTTGTGGATGCCGAAGCGGGTGTCCTTGCCGACGACGAGCGTGTGGGCCCGCAGTCCCTCGACGAACACGCTCCGGACGAACTCCTCGGGGGTCTGCAGCGCGAACTCGCGGGTGAACTCCATGACGAGCACGGCGTCCAGGCCGGTGCCCTCCAGCAGCTCCAGCCGGTGCTCCAGACCGGTGAGCAGGGCCGGAGCGCGCTCGGGGTGCAGCACCGCCACGGGGTGGGGGTCGAAGGTCACCGCGACGGAGGCCAGCCCCAGCTCCCGGGCGCGGGAGACCACGGTGCCCAGCACCGCCCGGTGGCCGCGGTGGACGCCGTCGAAGTTGCCCAGGGTGGCGACGCTCGGGCCGAAGCCGGCGGGGATGTCCTCCAGCGAGGTCCAGCGGTGCACGGCGGCCACTCTAGTTGGCGGTGAACACGACCCGGCTGCGCGCCCGGGTGCCCGTCTCGTCGAGGAGGGCCACCAGGCGTCCCTCCGGGTCCAGCGCGGCGACCGGCTCCTCGCGGCCCGGCCGCGCCGCGGCGATCCGCTGGCCGAAGCCGACCGCGCGGGCCTCGTCGGTGGTGAGCCGGCGCACCGGGAAGGCCCTGGCCGCCGCGTCCGCCAAGGGGATGAGGTGGGCCCCGGCGCCCTCGTCGACGAGGCGCTCCAGCGGCACCGCCGAGTCCAGGGTGAAGTCGCCGACCCGGGTACGGCGCAGCGCGGTGAGGTGTCCCCCGACGCCCAGCGCGGCGCCGAGGTCGCGGGCCAGGGCCCGGACGTAGGTGCCGGAGCTCACCTCGACCTCGACGTCCACGTCGGTGGTGCCGGAGTCCGGGTCGGGACGCACGGCGAGCACGTCGAAGCGGTGCACGGTGACGCGGCGGGCCGGGAGGTCGACCTCCTCACCCCCGCGCACGCGGGCGTAGGAGCGCCGCCCCCGGACCTTGATCGCGCTGACCGCGCTGGGCACCTGGTCGATCTCGCCGGTGAGCCGGGAGACCGCGGTGCGGACGGTGTCGTCGTCGAGGTGGCCGGCGGGGGTCCGCGAGACGACCTCCCCCTCGGCGTCGTCGGTCACGGTGGACTCGCCCAGCCGGATCGTGGCGGTGTAGGCCTTGTCGCAGCCGACCAGGTAGGTGAGCAGCCGGGTCGCCCGGTTGACGCCCAGCACCAGCACCCCGGTCGCCATCGGGTCCAGGGTGCCGGCATGGCCGACCCGCCGGGTGCCGCACACGCGTCGAACCCGGGCGACCACGTCGTGGCTGGTCCAGTCCCGGGGCTTGTCGACGACGAGGAGGCCGTCACCCACCGGGGGGCGGGCGGGCGGCTCAGCCGTCGTCACGCGCCTCCTCGTCCTCCCGCGGCTTGCGGTAGGGGTCGGGCTCCCCGGCGTACCTGGCGCGCTCCCGCGCGGCGGCGAGCTCGGCATCGCGCTGCTGCGCGAGCCGGAGCACCTCGTCGAGGTGCGCGGCGTCCTCGGGCAGGGCGTCGAGGACGAACTCCAGGCTCGGGGTGAGCCGGATGCCCAGGCCCCGGCCGACGAACGAGCGGAGCCGGCCCCGGTACTCCTCGAGGACCTCCGCCGTCGTGTCCCGGGCCTCCTGGTCACCCAGCACCGTGTAGAAGACGGTCGCGTGCTGGAGGTCGCCGGTGACGCGCACATCGGTGATGGTCACGAAGCCGAGCCTGGGGTCCTTGACGATCTGCTCCAGCCCCTGGACGACGAGCACCTTGATGCGCTCGGCGACCCGGCGGGCGCGGGCGGGATCGGCCATCTGCTCCTCCTTCGGGACCGTCCCGGGGGCGGGCGCCGCACGCGGCGACGCCCGCCCCGGGGCCACGGGTCAGGTGCGGGGGATCTCCCGCATCTCGTAGGTGGTGATGAGGTCACCGACCCGGATGTCGTTGAACGACCCCAGGTTGATACCGCACTCGAAGCCCTCACGGACCTCGGTGACGTCGTCCTTGAACCGCCGCAGTCCGGCGATCTCGAGGTTCTCGGCGACCACGACGCCGTCCCGGGTGATCCGGGCCTTGGCCCCGCGGCGGATCTCCCCGCTGCGGACGATCGAACCGGCGACGTTGCCGAACTTGGAGGACCGGAAGATCTCGCGGATCTCCGCCTGGCCGATCTCGACCTCCTCGTACTCCGGCTTGAGCATGCCGCGGAGGGCCTTCTCGATGTCCTCGATCGCCTGGTAGATGACCGAGTAGTACCGGATCTCGACGCCCTCGCGCTCGGCGATCTCGGCGTTCTGGCCCTCGGCACGGACGTTGAAGCCGATGATGATCGCGTCGGAGGCCATCGCCAGGTTGATGTTGTTCAGCGTGATCGCGCCGACACCCCGGTCGATGATCCGCAGCTCGACCTCGTCGCCGACGTCGATCTGCATGAGCGCGTCCTCCAGCGCCTCGACCGACCCGGAGACGTCGCCCTTGAGGATGAGGTTGAGCGTCTGCACCTTGCCGGCGGCCAGGGCCTCGTTGAGGTTCTCGAGGCTGATCCGCTTGCGGGCCTTGGCCAGGGACGCCTGACGCTCCTGGGCCTCGCGCTTCTCGGCGATCTGGCGTGCGGTCCGGTCGTCCGGGGCCACCAGGAAGGTGTCACCGGCACGCGGGACCGAGGCCAGGCCGAGCACCTGCACGGGACGGGACGGGGTCGCCTCGTCGACGTTCTTGCCGTGCTCGTCGAGCATGGCGCGCACGCGGCCGTGGGAGGAGCCGGCGACGATCGCGTCACCGACCCGCAGGGTGCCCTGCTGCACCAGCACCGTGGCCACCGGTCCGCGACCCCGGTCGAGGTTGGCCTCGATCGCGACGCCCCGGGCGGGCTTGTTCGGGTTGGCGCGCAGGTCCAGCGCCGCGTCCGCGGTGAGCAGGACGGCCTCGAGCAGCTCGTCGATGTTGAGCCGCTGCTTGGCGGACACGTCGACGAACATGGTGTCGCCGCCGTACTCCTCGGCGATGAGGCCGTACTCGGTGAGCTGCTGACGCACCTTCTGCGGGTTGGCACCCTCGACGTCGACCTTGTTGACCGCCACGACCACCGGGACGTTCGCGGCCTGGGCGTGGTTGAGCGCCTCGACCGTCTGCGGCATGACGCCGTCGTCCGCGGCGACCACGAGGATCGCGATGTCGGTCACCTTGGCACCGCGGGCACGCATGGCGGTGAACGCCTCGTGCCCCGGGGTGTCGATGAAGGTGATCGCCCGGTCCTGGCCCTCCACCGTGGTGTGGACCTGGTAGGCGCCGATGTGCTGGGTGATGCCGCCGGCCTCGCTGGCGGCCACGTCGGCGTGCCGGATCGCGTCCAGCAGCGCCGTCTTGCCGTGGTCGACGTGACCCATGACGGTGACGACCGGCGGCCGCGGAGCGAGGTCCTCCTCGTTGTCCTCCTCGGCGTCGAGGTCGATGTTGAAGCTGCTCAGCAGCTCCCGCTCCTCCTCCTCCGGGGAGACGACGCGGATGTCGTAGCCCAGCTCGGCACCGAGCACACCGAAGGTGTCCTCGTCGAGCGACTGGGTCGCGGTGGCCATCTCACCGAGGTGGAACAGCACCTGCACCAGGGCCGCGGGGTCGGCGCCGATCTTCTCGGCGAAGTCGGCCAGCGAGGCGCCCCGGCGGACCCGGATCGTCTCGCCGTTGCCGCGGGGGACGTTGACGCCGCCGATGACGGGCGCCTGCATCTGCTCGAACTCCTGGCGCTTGGCCCGCTTGGACTTCCGCCCACGGACCTTGCCACCGCCGCGACCGAACGCACCGGCGGTACCGCCGCGGCCGCGCGGGCCACCGCCGCCTCCGCCACCACGGCCGCGGAACCCACCGGGCGCGCCTCCGGGCGCACCGGCGCCGGGACCGCCGGGGCGACCACGGCCACCGCCGGGACGTGCCGGTCGCTCACCCGGACGCGGGACGGCGGCCCGGTCGGGCATCATCGCCGGGTTCGGACGCACGCCACCGGGACGCGGGGCCGACGGACGCGGACCACCGGGGCGCGCGCCGCCGCCACCGGGGGCGGTGCCCCGGGCGCTCGCCGGACGCGGCATGCCCTGGCTCGGGGCGAACGGGTTGTTGCCCGGCCGCGGCGTGCCGGAGCCCGGCCGGCCGGTACGCATGCCCTGCTGCGGTGCGAACGGGTTGTTGCCCGGCCGCGGGCCCGGCTGCGGGCGCGGAGCGGGGCGGGGCGCCTCGGGACGGGCGCCGCCCGGGCGCGGTGCCTCGGCAGCCGGCCGGCGCGCCTGGTCGCCCGGCGACGGGGCAGCCGGACGCGCAGGAGCCGGCCGCTCCTCGGCGGCCGGGCGCTGCGGCGCCTCCGCGGCAGGGGCGGACGGCGCACTCGGGGCCGGCTTCGGGGCCGCCGGAGCGGCCTTCGCCGCCTCGGCCGGCTTGGCAGCCTGGGCCTCGGCGGGGGTGGTCTTCTTCTCAGCCGCCTTCTTCTCGGCAGCCTTCTTGGCCGCCGGGGGCGGGTTCTCTCGAATCTTGCGGACGACGGGGGGCTCGATGGTCGACGACGCCGACCTCACGAACTCTCCCTGCTCCTTCAGGTGGGCGAGGAGCGTCTTGCTCTCGACCCCGAGCTCCTTGGCGAGCTCATAGACCCTGACCTTGGCCACATCTCTCCTTCGTTGTCGCCACGGTCGGGCCCAGCGGGTGACCGTGACTAGTGCTGTTGGGTGCTCATCGCTGAGTACTCATCGGGTGCTCATCAGCGTCAAACCCGCTTCCGGTTCCTCGATGACAGAGCCACGGTGGCTCCGCCCTGTCTCGTGCCGTCCCCGGGGGACCGGCCCCACTGCCCCGGCCCTGCCGGTGCACTGGTCACGCGTGCTGCGCGATCCAGGCCTCCAACGGCCCGGTGTCGACCGGGCCTTCCTGGCGGAGGGCCCGTCCGAACGCCCGGCGTCGGATGGCCTGCCGGACGCACTCGGGATCGGGGTGCACATAGGCGCCCCGGCCCGGCCGGCGTCGGCGGTCGTCCGGGACCACCGCCCAGCCCTGGGGCTGGTCGGGGGCGCGCTCGGCGACCACACGCAGCAAAGCCGCCTGCCCGTCACGTCGACGACACCCCACGCAGGTGCGCACCGGGGTGCGTCCCCTGCCGGTGGCGTCTCCCCACGGGCGAACGGCTCCTACCACTCTACAGGGTCACCGCTCCCCGGACCGATCCGGCCGCGCCGCGGCCGCCCCGGCCTCGGTGTCCGGGCGGATGTCGATGCGCCAGCCGGTGAGCTTGTGGGCGAGCCGGGCGTTCTGCCCCTCACGCCCGATGGCCAGGGACAGCTGGTAGTCGGGCACGATGACCCGGGCCTGCTTGGCGACCGGGTCGACGATCTGCACCGACTGCACCCGGGCCGGCGACAGGGCCGCCGCGACGAACTCCGCCGGGTCGTCGGAGTAGTCGACGATGTCGATCTTCTCGTCCTGCAGCTCCGTCATCACGGCCCGCACCCGCTGGCCCATCGGGCCGATGCAGGCTCCCTTGGCGTTGACTCCCGGGACCGTCGACCGCACCGCGATCTTGGTCCGGTGCCCTGCCTCCCGGGCCAGCGCGGCGATCTCGACGGTGCCGTCGGCGATCTCCGGCACCTCCAGCGCGAACAGCCGCCGCACCAGGTTCGGGTGGGTGCGGGACAGGGTGATGATCGGCCCGCGCGGCCCCCGCTTGACGCTGAGCACGTAGCAGCGGATCCGCTGCCCGTGCTCGTACCGCTCGCCCGGCACCTGCTCGGCCAGGGGCAGCTCCCCCTCCACCGTGCCGAAGTCGACCTTGACGAACCGGGGGTCGCTGGACTGCTGGATCGTGCCGGAGACGATGTCGCCCTCGCGGGCCCGGAAGTCGCCGAGGATGGCCTCGTCCTCCAGCTCCCGCAGCCGCTGCACGATGACCTGCCGGGCGGTGGCGGCCGCGACGCGGCCGAAGCCCTCCGGGGTGTCGTCGAACTCCGGGCCGAGCTGGCGGTTGCCCTCCTCGTCGACGAGCTCCTCGCGGGCCCACACGGTGACGTGGCCGGTCTTGCGGTCCAGCTCCACCCGGGCGTGCTTGTAGTGGCCCTCGACGCGCTGGTAGGCGCTGAGCAGCGCCTGCTCGATGGCGGTGACGATGACGTCGAACGGGATATCCCGCTCCCGCTCCAGCGCCCGCAGCACGGTCAGGTCGATGTCCATCAACGCTCCTTCCCCCCGCCGGGGCGGGTGAACTCGACCTGGACCCGGGCCCGGGTCACCTCGGTGAAGGGCAGCACCCGCTCGGGGTCGTTCTCCAGACGTATGCCGTCGGGCCCGACCGCGACGAGCCGGAAGGTCACCGGGGCGTCCCCGACCACCAGCGAGACGAGGCGCCCCACGTTGCGACGGAACCGGGCCGGCGTGGTCAACGGCTGGTCCACACCCGGCGAGCTCACCTCCAGCGTGTAGGAGGCCCGCCCCATGACGTCGGCGTCGTCGAGGACCCGGCTCACCACCTTGGTGGCGTCGGCGACCTCGTCGAGGGTGAGCGGCTCGACCATGCTGACGTGGTCGTCGGGGTCGAGGGAGGTGAGGTCGCGGGCCACGGTGACCCGGACCAGGCGGCGCCGGCCGGCCGGGTGGATCGTCACCTCGTCCACCTCGACCCCGCTGCCGGTCAGGGCGCGTCCCACGATCTCGTGGATCTGCTGGGCGACTGCCTGCGCGTCCATCGGCCGGTTGCCTCCGTCTTCTCGAGTCAGGGTCCGCAGGGCGCGGCAGAGCCGGCCCCGAACACCCCGGGAACCCTCACTCTAGCCCGTCCCGCGTGACATGATCCCGGGCATGCCCCCCGCCCGCTGGTCCCGTCGCTCCGTGCTGGGCCTGGGCCTCCTCGGGACGACGGCGCTGCTCACGGGCTGCAGCGAGGACCGGACGCCCGACCGGGTCGGTCCCACCAACCTTCCCGAGGTCCCCGCGTCCCCCACCCGACCGGAGGTCCCCGACCTGGCCGCCCTGCTCACCGCCCTCGACCGGGCCCGCGAGCTGGCCGCCCGGGCCGGGGCGGTCGACCACCCCGACACGACCACCGCCCAGCGCCTCGAGGAGGCTGCCGCCGGGCTCACCGAGCAGGCCCGCGTGCTGGAGGAGGTCCTCGCCGCCGGCCAGGTCGCGGTCCCCTCCCCCTCGGCCGGCCCGTCCGGGACCACCGCCCCCGACGCCGGCACGGTCACCGCCGCCCCCGACGACACCCGCGTCAGCACCGCTCCCCCGGACCCGGCGGAACGCTCCCGCCGGGAGCAGGCCCGGGCCGAGCGGGCCGCGGAGCAGGTCGAGGACCTGGTCGCACTCCTCCTCGAGGACGTGGCACCCACCGCGCTGGAACGCCTCGCCGCGGTGACCGCGGACAACCTGGGCATGCTCACCAGCCTCACCGCCCACCACGCCGCCGCGGCCTCCCTCCTCGGCGGCGACCCGGGCTGGCCCCCGCTGCCGGGCCCGGAGGGCGAGGCCGCCGTCGAGCTGCTGCCCGGGTTCCGCGCCGCGGTCTACGCCTTCGAGGTGATCACCGCCCGCACGCCCGCCGACTCCCGGCAGCTGCCCGAGGGAACCCTGCGCCGGCTGCGCCGCCTGGCGGACGGGCTTGCCGATCTGGCCGGGCCGGACGCGCCACCGCCCCCGCTCGGCTACCGGCTGGAACACGACACGACCACTCCCGAGGGGCGCACCGCCCTGGCCCGGGAGGTGCTCGCCGCCCTGCCCCCGACGCTGACCGCCCGGGCCGGGGAGCACACCGGTGACGCGGACGCCGTCGCGGGCACGGTGCACCTGCTCGCCGAGGTCACCGACCTGGGCCGCCGCTGGGGCCTCGCCCTCGAGCCGTTCCCCGGCATGACCCTGCCGTGACCGCGGACGTCGACATCCCCACGGGCCTGCGGGACCGCGTCCTGCAGCACGTCCCCGACCCCGGGATGGAGGACGGCGCGACCTGGCTGGACCGGCTGCCCCGGCTCGTCACCGGGTTGCTCGAGGACTGGCGGCTGACGCCGGACGGCCCGAGCCGCCACGGCCACTGCGCCCTGGTCCTGCCGGTGCGCCGGGAGGACGGGACCCGCGCCGTGCTCAAGGTGACCTGGCCGCACCACGAGGCGGCCACGGAGCACCTTGCCCTGCGCTCCTGGGCCGGCCGGGGTCCGGCCGGCCGCCGGGTGGTGCGGCTGCTCGCCGCCGACCCGACCCGGTGGGCCCTGCTGCTGGAGCGCCTCGACCCGGACACCGACCTGAACTCGGCGGACGTCCGGACCACCTGCCGGGTGGTCGGCACGCTCATCGCCGAGCTCGACGCCCCGGCCCTGGCCCGCGCGCCCCGCCTGTCCGACCACCTCACCGAGCTGGCCGTGGACTGCGAGCGCACCCTGGCCGCGCCCGGCAGCCCCGCCTTCCCGCGGCGCCACCTCGACCAGGCCCGGGTGCTGGCCCGCGAGCTCGCGGCCGAACCCGGCGGCGACGACCACCTGGTCCACAGCGACCTGCACGGTGGCAACGTGCTGCGCCGCCTGCCCGACGACCCGCTGGCCACCGGCGGCGAGGAGGACTGGGTCGTCATCGACCCCAAGCCGATGGCCGCCCACCCCGCCTTCGCGGTCGCCCCCCTGCTGTGGAACCAGTGGGACCGCGCCGTGGCCGCGGACGACACCCGCCGGCACCTGCGCCACCGCCTCGGGATCGCGTGCGGGGCCGCTGGGCTGGACGAGGACCTGGTCACCGCCTACAGCCGGTTGCGGATGGTCCGCAACGCCCTGTGGGCGCTGGCGGCCGGTGGACCGGACACCGCCGACGAGGTGACCACCGCCCTCACCGTGCTCCACGCCCTCGAGCCGGCCTGACGGCATACGGTGAGGTGGTGGCCAACCGACTCGCACACAGCACCAGCCCGTACCTGCGCCAGCACGCCGACAACCCGGTCGACTGGTGGGAGTGGGGTGAGGAGGCGTTCGCCGAGGCGCGGCGCCGCGACGTCCCGGTGCTGCTGTCCGTGGGCTACGCCGCCTGCCACTGGTGCCATGTCATGGCCCACGAGTCGTTCGAGGACCCCGAGGTCGCCGAGGTCCTCAACGCCGGCTTCGTGCCGGTGAAGGTCGACCGGGAGGAGCGCCCGGACGTCGACGCCGTGTACATGGCGGCCACCCAGGCGACGACCGGGCAGGGCGGCTGGCCGATGACCTGCCTGCTCACCCCGGACGGGGAGCCGTTCTGGTGCGGCACGTACCTGCCGAGGGGTCACTTCCTGCAGCTGCTGCGGACCGGGGCCCAGGTGTGGCGGGAGCGCCGCGAGGAGGTGCAGGACGGCGGGGCCCGCATCGTCGCGGCGCTGCGGCAGGCGCAGGAGCGGGACCTCGCCCACACCCCGGTCGGGGAGCCCGAGAGCGCCGCGGCCGTGCGGACGCTGCTGGGGATGTTCGACCGGCAGCACGGTGGGTTCGGCACCGCACCCAAGTTCCCGCCGTCGATGGTCCTGGAGTTCCTGCTGCGCCGCGCCTCGCGCACCGGGGACCCGATCGCCCTGCAGCTGGCCGAGGAGACCTGCGAGGCGATGGCCCGCAGCGGCATGTACGACCAGCTGGGCGGCGGGTTCGCCCGGTACGCCGTCGACGCCGCCTGGGTGGTGCCCCACTTCGAGAAGATGCTCTACGACAACGCCCTGCTGCTGCGCGTCTACGCCCACCTGGCGCAGACCGGCGGACGGACGCGGGACCTCGCGGCACGGGTGGCCCGGGAGACCGCGGAGTTCCTGCTGACCGACCTGCTCACCGCCGAGGGCGGGCTGGCGTCGTCCCTCGACGCGGACACCGACGGGGTCGAGGGCGCGACGTACGTGTGGACGCCCGAGGAGCTGGTCGCGGCTCTCGGCGCGGAGGACGCCGCCCGCGCCGCGGAGCTGCTCGGGGTCACCCCGGAGGGCACGTTCGAGCACGGGACCTCCACGTTGCGGCTGCTGCGCGACCCGGAGGACCCCGCCTGGTGGCAGGGGGTGCGGTCCCGGTTGCGGCGGGTCCGCGCCGCCCGGCCCCAGCCGGCCCGGGACGACAAGGTGGTCACCGCCTGGAACGGGCTCGCCGTCGCCGCCCTTGCCGAGGCGGGCTGGATCCTCGACGAGCCGGCGTGGGTCGGGGCGGCCCAGCGCATCGCGGACCTGCTGCTGGGGGTGCACCTGGTCGACGGCCGGCTGCGCCGTGCCTCCCGCGACGGCGTCGCCGGCGCCGCGGAGGGGGTCGCCGAGGACTACGGCAACCTCGCCGAGGGCCTCGTCGTGCTCCACGCGGTCACCGGCGAGCCCCGCTGGGTCGCCGCGGCCGGGGAGCTGCTCGAGGCGGCGCTGGAGCGCTTCGGCGACGGCGCCGGCGGCTTCCACGACACCGCCCACGACGCCGAGCAGCTGGTGTTCCGCCCCCGGTCGCGGGGTGACAACGCCGAGCCGTGCGGGCAGTCCTCCCTCGCCGGGGCGCTGGTCGCCTACGGCGCCCTCACCGGGTCCGCCCGGCACCTGGAACTGGGGGCCGCCGCCGTGGCCGCGATGGGCGAGGTCGTCCGGGTGGACCCGCGGTTCGCCGGGTGGGCCCTGGCCGTCGGCGAGCAGCTGCTCGCCGGGCCGCTCGAGGTGGCCGTCAGCGACGGCCCCGGCCAGGCCGATCTGGTCGCGGCGGTGCGGGACCACGCACCCGTCGGCACGCTCGTCGTGGCCGGTCGGGCCGGCGCCGGACCGGTGCCCCTGCTCGAGGGCCGCGGGCCGGTGGACGGGCGAGCCGCGGCCTACGTGTGCCGGGGGACGGTCTGCGGGCTGCCGGTCACCGACCCCGACGTGTTGGCCCGGCAACTGGGCGCGGCCCGCTTACAGTGACCGCATGAAGGGGCACGCTCGGACGTCCGCCGTGCTCGCGGCCCTGCTGCTCGTCTCGGCGTGCGGCGGGCAGGACGAGCAGCGAGAGCAGCCGGGCGGCGCCCCGGCCCCCAGCGGCGCCGGGGCGCCCGCCGGGGACGGCGCCACCGCCCCGGACGACGCAAACCCGACCAGCGGCGGGGCCCTCGGGGGGCTCACCCCGACGTTCGGGACGCCCGGCGGCACGGATGACGGACCCAGGGAGATCACGATCGGGGCGGCGGGCGACATCCTCCCCCACGCACCGGTGATCGAGAACGCCCGGCTCAACGCCGGCGGCAACGGCTTCGACTTCGGTCCGATGTTCGCCGACGTGACCCCGCTGCTCACCGAGCCCGACCTGACCCTGTGCCACCTGGAGACCCCGCTGTCGCCGGACAACACCGGGCTCACCGTGCCCCGCACCCTGGTCTTCAACAGCCCCCGGGAGGTCGCCGACGCCCTGGCCGGGGCCGGGTTCGACGGGTGCGACTTCGCCTCCAACCACACGCTCGACCGCGGCATCCCCGGCCTGGCCGACACGCTGCAGGTGCTGGCCGAGGCGGGGCTGGAGTACGCCGGGCCGGTCCCGGAGGGCGGGCCGGTCACCCCGGCGGTCTTCGAGGTGGACGGGACCACGGTGGCGCAGCTGGCCTACAGCTACACGGCATACAACTCCGGGGTGCCGAACACCGACGTCCCCGGCGAGGCACCGTGGCTGCGGGACTACCTGTGGCCGTCGGTGGGGGCCGAGGGGATCCTCGCCGACGCAGAGGCGGCGCGCGAGGACGGGGCGGACTTCGTCGTGGTGAGCCTGCACTGGGGCAACGAGTACTGGACCGAGCCCACCGAGCAGCAGCGCGAGCTGGCCGCCGAGCTGCTCCGCTCGGACGCCGTGGACCTCATCGTGGGCACCCACGTCCACGTCATCCAGCCGTGCGAGAAGATCAACGGCAAGTACGTCCTCTACGGACTGGGCAACTTCCTGTCCAACCAGTCCCCCGACACCACCCGGGGCAAGCTGCGCAAGGAGACCCAGGAGGGGATGGTCGCCCACGTCACGCTGACCAAGGACCCCGACGGGAAGGTCACCTCCCGCCTGGCGGTCCAGCCGACGCGGGTGCAGATCGACAACCACGTCATCCGGTTGGCCACCCCCGACCAGCACGCGGAGACCTATCAGCGCGTCATGGACACCATGCACCTGCTCGGCGACGGCGCCTGCGACGCCGAGCCCATCCCCTGACCGCCCCCCGGCCCCGACCGAACAGTGAGGATGGGTGGGTCAGGAGAGGAACTGCTGGAGGGTGTCCCAGCCGATCTTGACGGTGAAGGCCCCGACCACGCCGATGAACACCAGCCGCACGAAGGCGCTGCCGCGGGCGACGGCGGTGCGGGCGCCCAGGTAGCCGCCGAGGACGTTGCAGGCGCCCATGACGAGCCCGACCTTCCACATCACCGCACCCTGCGGGACGAAGACGCACAGCGCCGCCAGGTTGGTGGCCCAGTTCGCCATCTTCGCCTTGGCGCTGGCCCGGAGGAACCCGTAGCCGAGCAGCCCCACCAGCGTGAAGACCAGGAAGGAGCCAGTGCCGGGACCCAGCGCCCCGTCATACGCCCCGATGACGAACCCGGCGAGCGAGGCCAGGACGACGTGCCGGCGCCTGCCGTGGAACCGCAGCCGGGTCAGCTGCCCCATCGACGGCCGCGCGAGCGTGTAGCCGCCGACGGCCACGAGGACCAGGAGGATCAGCGGGTTGAACGCCGCCTTGGGGATGTGGCTGGCGAGGAACGCCCCGCCGACGCTGCCGACGAAGGCCAGGGCCGCCATCGGCAGCGCGGTGCGCAGGTCGGGCCGCACCCGGCGGACGTAGGTCAGCGTGCTCACCGTGGTGCCGCAGATGGAGCCCAGCTTGTTCGTGGCCAGGATCTGCACCGGAGTGGCCCCGGGGAAGCCGACGAGCAGTGCCGGCAGCTGCACCAGCCCACCCCCGCCCACGACGGCGTCGATCCAGCCGGCCAGCGCGGCGGCCAGCCCCATCCCGGCGAGCAACCAGGCGGAGGGGTCCTCCATCAACGACCGTCCCGGGCCAACCACCCGGTGACGATGCCGACGACCTCGGCCAGGTTGTGGGCCACGGCGTCCGGCTCGGCCGCGACGTCGACGCGCTGCTCCTCGGGGATCTCGCTGTGCGGCACCCAGATCGCGCGCATGCCGACCTGCTGCGGCCCGTGGACGTCCTCGAACAGGCGGTCGCCGACGTAGACGCACGCCTCCGGCTCCACCCCGACCGCCTCGGCCGCGGCGAGGAAGGCGCCGGGGTGCGGCTTGGTCCACTCGATCTCGCTGCTGTAGACGTCGGCGTCGAGCAGGTGGAGCACGCCGTCGCGGGCGAACACCGCGCGGTGGAAGTCGCGGCTCCAGATCGTGTTGGACAGCACCCCCACCCGGATCCCGGTCCCGCGCAGCCACTCCCACACCGGACGCACCAGGGGGTCGGTGCGGGTGTAGGGCTCCCAGAAGCCCTCGTATGCCGCGTGCGCGGCGGTCAGTGCGGGGTGGGCCGGGTCGACCCCGGCGTCGGTGAGGATCTCCTCCAGCCGGGCGCTCTCGTGGCTGGTCCTCCCCCGCTCCCAGGCGCGCTGCTCCGCTGCGAGGATCGCCTGGGCCAGCTCCGCCGCGGCGGCCAGGTCGTCGGCGTCGGCGTGCAGGGCCTCGGCGAACACCCGCCACTGCGCGGCCAGGTCGATCGTCCGCCACGGGGTCAGGGTGCCGCCCCAGTCGAAGATGACCGCCCCGACCGGCGCCCGGCAGGTGGTCACGACCGGCCGGGGCGCACCTCGGCGAGGACCTCGTCGGCAGCGGAGCCGACGGGGACCTCCCGCCGCTCCCCGGTGCGGCGGTCCTTGATCTCGACCGTGCCCTGGGCCAGGCCCTTGCCGACCACGACGATGGTCGGGACGCCGAGCAGCTCGGAGTCCTTGAACTTCACCCCGGGCGAGACCTTGGGCCGGTCGTCGTAGACCACCTCCAGGCCGTGGGCCTCCAGCTCGCCGACGAGCTGCTCGGCCGCGGTGAAGACCGACTCGTCCTTGCCGGTGGCCACGACGTGGACGTCGGCGGGAGCGACCTCCCGGGGCCAGCACAGGCCCAGCTCGTCGTGGTTGTTCTCGGCGATGGCCGCCACGGCCCGGCTGATCCCGACGCCGTAGGACCCCATCGTGACCGTGACCAGCTTGCCGTTGGCGTCGAGCACCTGCAGGCCCAGCGCCTCGGCGTACTTGCGGCCCAGCTGGAAGATGTGGCCCATCTCGATGCCACGGGCCAGCCGCAGGGTGCCGTGCCCGGTCGGGCTCGGGTCGCCCTCCCGGATCTCGGCGGCCTGGATGGTCCCGTCCGCGGTGAAGTCGCGACCGTAGACGAGGTCGAAGACGTGCTTGCCGTGCTCGTCGGCGCCGGTCACCCAGGCCGACCCCTCGGCGATCGTCGGGTCGAGCAGGTAGCGGATGCCCGAGGCCTTGTCCCGGCCGAGCACGCCCGGGCCGATGTAGCCCTTGACGAGCGCCGGGTAGGCCTTGAAGTCCGCCTCCTCGAACGGCGCCCAGGTGGCCGGCGCGACCTGCGCGTCGAGGCGCTTGGGGTCCACCTCCCGGTCGCCGGGCACGCCGATGGCCAGGGGCTCCCGGGTGCCGTCCGGGTGGGTGAGCATGACCAGCACGTTCTTGAGGGTGTCCGCCGCCGTCCACGGCCGCCCGTCCGCCCGCGGGTGGTTGGCGTTGGCCGAGGCGACGAGCGTGTCGATGGTCGGGGTGTCGGGCGTGTCCTCGACGTGCGCCGGCGGGACGTGGGAGTGGTCGACGGGCGGGGCCTGCGGCACGACGACGGCCTCGACGTTCGCGGCGTAGCCGCTGTCGTCGACGACGAAGGTGTCCTCACCGTGCGGGCTGATGGCCAGGAACTCCTCGCTGGCCGACCCACCCATCGCGCCGGAGTCGGCCTGGACGATGACGTAGTCGAACCCGAGCCGGTCGAAGATCCGGACGTAGGCCTCGCGGTGCGCCTGGTAGGAGCGCTCCAGCCCCTCGTCGTCGACGTCGAAGGAGTAGGAGTCCTTCATGATGAACTCCCGGCCGCGCAGCAGCCCCGCCCGGGGCCTGGCCTCGTCCCGGAACTTGGTCTGGATCTGGTACAGCGACAGCGGCAGGTCCTTGTAGGAGCTGTACATGTCCTTGACCGTGAGGCAGAAGATCTCCTCGTGGGTCGGGCCGAGGAGCATGTCGTTGCCGCGCCGGTCCTGGAGCCGGAACAGGTTGTCGCCGTACTCGGTCCACCGGTTCGTCGCCTCGTAGGGCTCCCGCGGCAGCAGCGCCGGGAGCCGCACCTCCTGGGCGCCGATGGCGTCCATCTCCTCGCGGACCACCTGCTCGACCTTGCCGAGCACCCGCAGCCCGAGCGGCAGCCAGCTGTAGATGCCCGGTGCCACCCGCCGCACGTAGCCGGCCCGGACGAGGAGGCGGTGCCCGGGCAGCTCCGCGTCGGCCGGGTCCTCGCGCAGGGTTCGCAGGAACAGGGTCGACATCCGCAGGACCACGGGGGCTCCTTCTTCTCGGGGGTATGCCGCCCGCTCCGGCGGGCGCGTCACCGCGGCAGGATATCCCCCGGCAGGAACACGGTCCGCGCCACGTGCCGGACCATCGAGCCCAGGACGACCAGCCAGACCGCCAGGGCCAGCCACAGCTCGGTCCGGCCGATCCAGCCGACCAGCGGCAGGGCGTCGGCCCGGCCCAGGTAGATGCCGGCGACGCCGTACATGGCCAGCGGGAACACCATGCTCCACAGGGTCGCCTCGTAGCGCAGCGGCACCCGGTGGACCCGGTGCCGCCACCACCCCACCATGACGAGCACCGGGACGAGCCAGGTGGCGAACGCCCAGAACAGCACCGAGGCACCCGCCACCAGGCCACGGGTGGCGTCGACCATCGGGGCGGCCTGCATCTCCACGATCCGCGCTCCGGCCAGGACGGTGATGGCGCAGGCCCCCATGGCCACCCAGTAGGGCGGGTTGAGGTCGACCGGGCGCAGCTCGTACAGGAGCATCCGCAGGGCGACGAACAGGCCCGCCGCGGCATACAGGAAGATCCCCACGGCCCAGGACACGACGGCGAGGACGGCCAGACCACCCCGCGCCGCCGGGGACACCGGTTCCAAGGTCGCCGCGGCGACCGCCACGGACTGGCTGGCGACCACCCAGATGAACCAGGTGCCGTTGGCGCTGGCCACCACCGGCCGCGCCGTCTTGCCCAGGACTGCCGTCCACGGGACGACGTAGCCGAGGACGAACCAGGCCAGCCCGGCGAGGGCCAGGAGCACGGCGGTGGCCTCGGGGTAACCGCCCATGAACAGCCGGACGCCGAGGACGTTGGTGCCGGCGACGTAGGTGAAGAACCCGAAGGCCCGGGAGGGGTCGAGCAGGTCCGACACCAGGGCCCGGCGGTGCCGGACGAGGCGCACCACGGTCAGGGACAGCAGGACCACGAAGGCCGCCGCCGCCAGCACCAGGAGCAGGTCCGACAGGAGCAGGAAGCCCTCGAGGTGGAGGCCGACGGACAGGATCCCGGTCGCCATGACGAGCGCGAAGTACCCCGGCGTCAGACCCTCGACGGCGACGTCGAACCGGCTCCGCAGGGATGCCTCCATCCCCGGCAGGCTAGCGAGGTGGGACCCTCGCGGTCTCCCCTCTCACTCGACGCCGAGGTAGGCCTGGACGATCCGGTCGTCGGCCAGGAGCTGGTCGGCCGGGCCCTCGTGGACGATCTCGCCGCTGCTGAGCACGTAGCCGTGGTCGGCGGCCCGCAGCGCGCGGCGGGCGTTCTGCTCCACGAGCACCACGGTGGTACCGGAGGCACGGATCTCCTCGATCACCCGGAAGACCTCGTCGACCACCTTGGGTGCCAGCCCCATGGACGGCTCGTCGAGGAGCATGAGCCGGGGCCGGGCGACCAGGGCGCGCCCGATGGCGAGCATCTGCTGCTCGCCGCCGGACAGGGCCCCGGCGGGCAGGTTGCGACGCTCGGCGAGCACCGGGAAGCGCTGGTACACCTCGTCGATACCGCCACGGCCGGCGTGCCAGCCTCCGAGGAGGAGGTTCTCCTCGATGGTCAGCGTCGCCAGGACCTGACGCCCCTCCGGCACCTGGACCATCCCGTCACGGACCAGCTTGTGCGCGGGCACCCGGGTGATGTCCCGCCCCTCGAAGAGGACGCGCCCCGAGCGCGGGCGGACGATGCCCGAGACGGCGTTGATGATCGAGCTCTTGCCGGCGCCGTTGGCGCCGACGAGGGTGACCAGGCCACCCGGGGCGACCTCGAAGGAGACGTCGCGGACCGCCTCGACCCGCCCGTAGGTGACGGTCAGGTTCTCGACGCGCAGGGCCGGCTCGGTCATCGCGCCTCCTCCGCCCGGCCCAGGTAGGCCTCGATCACGGTCTCGTTGCTGGCGATCTCCTCCGGGGTGCCGGTGGCGATCACCTCGCCGAAGTTGAGCACGACGACGCGGCTGCAGGTCCGCATCACCATGCCCACGTTGTGCTCGATGAGCAGGATGGTCAGCCCGTCGCGGGCGAGCGAGCCGATGAGCTCGGACAGCCGCTCGGCCTCGACGGCGTTCATGCCCGCGGCGGGCTCGTCGAGGATGAGCAGCGAGGGGTCGGCCGCCAGGGCCCGGGCGATCTCCAGGCGGCGCTGGTCGCCGTAGGACAGGGCGGAGGCGGTCACCCTGGCCTTGTCCCCCAGCCCCACCCGGTCCAGGCAGCGGGCGGCGTGCTGGAGCGCCACCTGCTCGTCGCGGCGTGCCGAGGGCAGCCACAGCAGCCGCCGCAGGAACGTGGGCCGGCTGACCAGGTGCGCGCCGACGAGGACGTTCTGCAGGGCGGACAGCCGCGGGAACAGCTTGGAGTGCTGGAAGGTGCGGCTCACCCCGGCACGGGCGACCTCGTGGGGCGGCGTGCGACCCGGCTCGACGCCGAGGACCTCGGCGGTGCCGGACGAGGGCGGCACCAGGCCGCTGACCATGTTGACCAGGGTCGTCTTGCCGGCACCGTTCGGCCCGATGAGCCCCACGACCTCACCGGCGTGGATCTCCAGGTCGACGCCGCGGACGGCGTGGACGCCGCCGTAGTCCTTGCCCAGGTCCTGCAGCCGGACCACCGTGGCACCCGGCTCGGGGTGGACCCGGCGGGTGAGCCCCTCGCGGTCGCTGCCGACGTCGCTGCCGGTGACCTGCGGGGCGCGGGGCCGGAGCCGGATCAGGCTGGCCAGGCCGCCGGGCAGGAACAGGATCACGACGAGGAGCAGGAGCCCGGACAGGAACGGCCGGATCCAGCCGGCCTCGATCCCGACGGCGCGCTGCACCTCGGGCACCAGGGTGAGGAACACGCTGCCGAGGACCGGGCCGACGAACATCGTCGACCCACCCACGACCGCGGTGACCAGGCCGTCGATGGCCACCGAGAAGCTGAAGTCCTCGGGCGCCAGGAGCCGGATGTAGTAGGCCCAGAGCACGCCGTAGAGCCCGGCGAGGACCCCCGCGGTGACGAACGCGGCGAGCCGGTGCCGGCCCACGTCGATCCCCATCGCCCGGGCGGCCAGCTCGTCCTCCCGGATCGCCTCCAGCGCCCGGCCGTAGCGGGACGGGCCCTGCCGCCAGAACCAGTAGGCCACGACCAGCAGGCAGACCCAGGCCACGGCCGGGGTGACCACCCGGGGCACCGACATGCCCTGCGCCCCACCGGTCCACTCCATGTTGATGATGAGGATGCGGACCGCCTCGGCGAAGGCGAGGGTGGCGATGGCCAGGAACACCCCGCGCAACCGCATGGTGGGCAAGCCGAGGACGACGGCGGCCGCCGCGCCGACGGCCATGCCGATGAGCACCGCGACGACCAGGGCCGGCAGGTCCCCCACCTCGCGGGGGTCCGGGGCCAGGGCGGCCGCGCTGAACGCCGCCAGGGCTGCGAAGCCGGCCTGCCCCAGGCTGAGCTGCCCCGCCACGAGGACCGCGTAGAAGGAGTAGGCGAAGATCGCGCCGAGCGCGATGAAGACGATCGTCGACTCCGAGAGCATCAGACCTCCCGGACCCGGCGGGCCCCGAACAGACCCTGCGGCCGGAGCAGCAGGATGACGAACAGCAGACCGAAGGCGATGAGGTCGCGCCAGCTGGAGCCGACGTACTGCACCGCGAACACCTCGGCCAGGCCGAGCAGCAGCCCGCCGACCAGGGCTCCGGGCAGCGAGCCCATGCCGCCGACGATGATCACCGCCAGGCCCTTGAGCTCGATCGCGGCGCCCATGCCCAGCTGGGCGCTGTTGACGTTCATCGCGAAGAGCGCCCCGGCCACCGCACCGAGGGCCGAGGAGATGGCGAAGGTGGTCGCGGTCACCCGGTCCACGTTCACCCCGAGCACCCGGGCCGCGGTCGGGTTCTCCGCCACGGCGCGCATCGCGCGGCCCAGGCGGGTCCGTCCCACGAGGAGGGTCAGCCCCACCATGAGCAGGACCGAGATCACCAGGATCGCGACCTGCAGGAGCGTCACCTGGGCGCCGAGCACCTGGAACCGGGTGTCGGGGAAGGCGTCGGCCGGGAACCGGCGGGTGCCCGGGCCGTAGCGCCACTGCAGCAGCGCGATGAACATGCCGGCCAGGGCGATCGACGAGATCAGCCCGGCGAAGTGCGCGTCGGGCCGCCCCTTGAGCGGGCGGAACGCCACCCGTTCGATGACCAGGCCGAGCAGGCCGCCGACGACGAACACCACCGGCAGCGCCAGCCAGATCGACATCCCGGCGGCGTCCACCAGCTCGATCCCGATGAAGGCGGACGCCGCGAACACCGCGGGGTGCGCCAGGTTCAGCCGGTCGAGGATGCCGAAGACCAGCGTGAAGCCGATGGCGAACAGGGCGTAGATCGACCCGATGAACAGGCCGTTCAGGAGCTGCTGCACGCGGGTCTCACTCCAGGACGGCGAACGTGCCGTCCTCGACGATCTGGACCACGGCCTCGTGCTCGGCGTCGCGGTTCTCGTTGATGCTCAGCGTGCCGAGGACGGTCTCGAAGTCCTGGATGCCGGCCAGTCCCTCCTTGACCGCGTCGCGCTCGCCGGAGCAGCCGGAGCGGACCGCCTCGTCGATGATCATCAGCCCGGCGTAGGCCTGCGCGGCGAACTGGTCCGGGGAGGCGCCGTACTTCTCCTCGTAGGCCGCGATGAAGTCGGCGTTGAGCGGGTTGTCCGAGGCGGAGTTCCACGCCGCGCCCACGACGACACCCTCGGCCGCCTCGCCGGCGTCGGCCATGAGCTTGGGGTTGTTGAACCCGTTGCCGCCGATGATCGGCACGTCGATGCCCAGCTCCCGGGCCTGGGTGACCAGCGGGATGGCGGCCTCGATGAGGGCCGAGACGACCACGGCGTCAGGCTCGAGCGCCTTGGCCTCGGTGAGCAGCGGCCGGAAGTCCGTGTCCGCCTTGGAGAACGTCAGGGTGTCGAGCACCTCGACGCCCTCCTCCTCCAGGGCGGCGGCGAAGACCTCGTACCCGGACTCGGTGAACGCGTCGTCGTTGCTGTACATGACGACGACCTTCTCCAGGCCGAACGCCGCCTTGGCCTGCGCCACGGTCTGCGGGATCACCTGGGCCTCGGTGAGGGAGTCGCGGAAGATGTAGTCGCCCTGGGCGGTGATGCCGTCGGCGGTGTTGGAGATCGCCAGCACCGGCACCCCGGCTTCCTGGGCGACCGGCTGGGCCTGGAAGGCGCCGTTGGACAGGGTCGGGCCGATGATGACGCTCACGCCGTCCTCGACGAAGCCCTCGAAGACGCTGATGCCCTGGCGCGGGTCCGTCTGGTCGTCCTCGATGCGCAGGTCGTAGGTGACCCCGCCCTTCTCCTCGAGGTGCTCGGCGGCCAGCTCCAGGCCGTTGCGCTGGGACTCCCCGTAGCTGGCGGCGGCACCGGTCAGGGACAGGGCCGCCCCGACCGGGACCGGGGTGTCGATGACGCAGTCGGCGCCGGTGCCCTCACCGACGAGCGAGCCGTCCTCCGCGGCGCCGTCCCCTCCCCCGCCCGACCCGCAGGCGGCGAGCACGACGCTCAGGGTGGTCAGCGTGGCCAGGGTGGTGATCGGGCGGCGCATGGTTCCTCCTGCTGGGTGGGGGTGGGGGGACGGTGGGGGTGGGGGGGACGGTGGGTGGTGCAGGCGTCAGGGGTCGACGGGGCCGGAAGGAGTATGCCGCGAGGGCACCGCCTCACGGGGCGGCACCGCGCCGGCGGGCGGCAGCACCAGGTGCTCCGGCCCCAGCTCGGCCATGCTCGTGACCCCGAGCAGCCGCAGGGTCCGGGTGACCTGGTCGCGGAGGATCTCCAGGGCGCGGGTGACCCCGGCCTCACCGCCGGCCATGAGGCCGTAGAGGTAGGCGCGGCCGACCATGACCGCGTCGGCGCCGGCGGCCACGGCGGCGACCGCGTCGGCACCGTCGAGCACGCCGCCGTCGAGGAGGACGGGCACCCGCCCGCCGACGGCGTCGAGCACCTCCGGCAGAACCTCGAAGGGGGTGACGGCCCGGTCGAGCTGGCGGCCGCCGTGGTTGGACACGACGATGCCGTCGGCACCGGCCGCGACGAGCTCGGCGGCGTCGTCACCCCGTTGCACGCCCTTGACGACGATGCGCCCGGACCAGTGCTCGCGCAGCCAGGCGAGGTCGGTGAGGGTCATGCCCGGGTCGAACATCCGGTCGATGAGGTCGGCCACGGTGCCCCCGGAGTCGCGCAGCGAGGCGAACTCCAGCGGCTCGGTGGTGAGCAGGTTGGCCCACCAGCGCGGGTGCCGGGCCATGTCGGCCAGGGTGCGTGCGGTGAGGGCCGGCGGGATGGTGAGCCCGTTGCGGACGTCACGCAGGCGCCGCCCTGCGACCGCGACGTCGACGGTGAGGACCAGGGTGTCGTAGCCCGCGGCCTCGACCCGCCGGATGAGCTCGAGGGACCGCTCCCGGTCCTGCCACAGGTAGAGCTGGAACCAGCGCGCCCCCCGCGGCTCGATCGCGGCCACCTCCTCGGCCGAGACGGTGCCCATCGTCGACAGCGTGTACGGCACCCCGGCCCGGGCGGCGGCGCGGGCCACCGCCCGTTCCCCCTGGTAGTGCATCATCCGGGTGAACCCGGTCGGGGCGAGGACGACCGGCAGGCTGGACCGGACGCCCAGCACGGTGACCGAGGTGTCGACGTGGCGGACGTCGCGCAGCACGTGCGGACGGAACCGCACCGCGGCCCACGCCTCCCGGGACCGGCGCAGGCTGATCTCGGCGTCGGCGGCCCCGTCGACGTAGTCGAACACCGACCTCGGCGTGCGCCGCAGGGCGATGGCGCGGAGCTCCTCGATGGTGCTGGCCCGCTCCAGCGCGGCCCGGGTGCGGTGCAGCGACGGCGGCTGGACCCGCAGCAGGGGGCGCAGCTCGGACCAGCGCGGGACCCGACGGGTGGCGGACGTCATACTCGCTGGCCTCGACTTCCTCAGGACTCGACCGGTGCATAGTCATGCACGGCGTCGGATACTTCTTCGGCCGGCCCATCGTAGGGTACCGGCCCGGCGGCGGGCCGGACGGTCCGTCGTGATGGGGTGTCCCCATGCACCTGGACCGGGACGAGCTGTCGTGGCTGGAGGACGTCGACGGGCCCCGGGCGATGGCCTGGGTGGACGAGCGCAGCCGGGAGGCCGAGGCGGTGCTGACCGCCGACCCCCGCTACGAGCCGATCCGGTCCCGCATCCAGGCCGCGCTGGAGGCCGAGGACCGGATCCCGCTGGTCACCCAGGTCGGCGCCCACCTGTACAACTTCTGGACCGACGCGGAGCACGAGCGCGGGGTGTGGCGTCGCACCACGTGGGACTCCTACCGCAGCGACGTCCCCGAGTGGGAGGTGCTGCTGGACCTGGACGAGCTGGCCCGCGCGGAGGGTGAGAGCTGGGTCTGGCACGGAGCCCGGATCCTGCGGCCCGACCACGACCGTGCCCTCGTCGCGCTGTCCCGGGGCGGCAAGGACGCCGACGTCACCCGCGAGTTCGACCTCACCACCCGCAGCTTCGTCCCCGACGGCTTCACCCGGCCCGAGGCCAAGGGGAGCCTGGGCTGGGTGGACCGCGACACCGTCTTCGCGGCCACCGAGCTCGGACCCGGGTCGACCACCCGCAGCGGGTACCCCCGCACCGTCCGCCGGTGGCGCCGCGGGACCGCGCTGGAGGAGGCGCCCGAGGTGTTCGCCGGTGAGCCGGACGACCTCCTCGTCGCGGCGTCGCACGACCCGACCGAGGGCTACCAGCGCGACGTGGCGGTGCGCGCCCTCGCCTTCTACGCCAGCCAGACCTACCTGCTCCGGGAGGGCGGCCCGGTGCGGCTCGACCTGCCCACCTCGGCCCGGGTGGCGCTGCACCGGGACTGGGTCACCGTCGAGCTGCGCCACGACTGGGAGCGGGACGGACGCACCCACCGCGCCGGCTCCCTGCTGGTGCTGCGGTTGGATGACCTCCTCGCCGCCCGTGCCGACGTCCACCCGGTGTTCGAGCCCGGGGAGCGTTCGGCCCTGGCCGACTGGACCTGGACCCGGTCCCACCTGGTCCTCACGGTGCTGCAGGACGTGCGGCACTCCGTCGTCGTCTGCACCCCGGCCGGGGACGGCTGGCGGCAGGTCCCGCTCGAGCACGGCGCGCACGAGCTCGCCACGGTCTCCGTCAGTGCCGTCGACCGCGAGACCTGCGACGACCTGTGGGTCGTCTCGACCAGCTGGCTCAGCCCGATGACCCTCGGCCTGGCCCGGCTGGGTGAGGATCCGGCTCGCGCGAGCGTGGAGGTGCTCAAGCGGGCGCCGGAGCGGTTCGACGCCAGCGGTCTGGAGATCACCCAGCACCATGCCGTCTCCGCCGACGGCACCCGGGTCCCCTACTTCCAGGTCGGGCCGGCGGACCTGCCGCTGGACGGCTCGACGCCCACGGTGCTGCACGGCTACGGCGGGTTCGAGCAGGCGCTCACGCCCGCCTACGACCCGATCGTCGGCACCGCCTGGCTCGCCCACGGGGGGGTCTACGCCGTGGCCAACATCCGCGGAGGCGGGGAGTTCGGGCCGGCGTGGCACCAGGCCGCCCTGCGCGAGCACCGGCACCGCGCCTTCGAGGACTTCGTCGCCGTCGCGCGCGACCTCGTGGCGCGGGGCGTGACCGCGGTGCCCCGGCTGGGCTGCACCGGCCGGTCGAACGGCGGCCTGCTGGTGGGCACCATGCTCACCCGCTACCCCGAGGACTTCGGCGCGGTCGTCTGCCAGGTCCCGCTGCTGGACATGCGCCGCTACAGCCACCTGCTCGCGGGCGCGTCCTGGGTGGCCGAGTACGGCGACCCGGACGACCCGGCCGACTGGGAGTTCCTGCAGGAGTACTCCCCCTTCCACCGGTTCGACCCTGACCGGGTCCACCCGCCCACCTACCTGTCGACCTCGACCCGGGACGACCGCGTCCACCCCGGGCACGCGCGCAAGATGGCCGAGCTGATGCGGCGCGCCGGGCAGGACGTCACCTACTGGGAGAACACCGAGGGAGGCCACGGAGGCGCCTCCACCCCCGCCCAGTGGGCCCGCTGGCACGCGCTGCCGTGGACGTTCCTGCACCGCGTCCTCACCGACCGCTGACGCGGGTGTCGAGGAGGTCGGGCCTCAGAGCAGGACGGTCGCGAAGGTGCCGGTGCGGACGAACCCGACACGCCGGTAGGTCGCGAGCGCCGGGGCGTTGTAGTCGTTGACGTAGAGGGTCACGGTGGGCGCGACGTGCCGCCGGGTGTACTCGACGACGGCGGCCATGGCCGGCACCGCCAGACCCTGGCCACGGCGGTCGGGGTGCACCCACACGCCCTGGACCTGGGCGACGCCGAGCGCTACCGAGCCGATGTCCGCCTTGAAGACCACCTGCCCGTCCTCGACCCGGACGAGGGTGCGCCGGTCCCGGATGAGCTGGGCCACGGCCGCGCGGTAGGCACGGTCGGAGCCCTGGTAGGGCGGGTAGCCGATCTCCTCGGTGAACATCGCGGCCGCGGCCGGGACGACGAGGTCGAGTTCGTGCTCCACGGCCGGCCGCACCAGCGGGTCGGCGGGCACGCCGGCGGCCGACGGCGAGACCGCCATGGTGAGCACCGGCTGGACCGCCCGCACCTCGCGGGCCGGGCCCCACTCGGGCTCCAGGTGCGACCACAGCTGCAGCACCGCGTCGGCGGGACCGCACAGCGAGGACGCCGACCGGCGCCGTCGCGCCACCTTGTCGGCGAAGGCGTCGGTCATCGCCGGGGTGCACTCGACCGGGACGATGTTGGCCCCGGCCCAGCACAGGCCCTGCTCGCCGCCGCTGTCGTAGCCGAGCACGGCGACCCGCCCGCTGCTCAGGCCGCCCTCGAGGATCCGGGCGGCGACGAAGACGTTGGTCACCGGGTCCCGTGCGCACACCTCCATGGCGTGCTGGACGTCGCCGAGGCCGAGCGTCCGCACCGGGGAGGAGGTGCGCAGCATGCGTCCAGCATCCCTGACGCCCCTCCCGGTGTCGAGACGCCGGGCGGGCGTAGGGTCGACCGGACGGGACCCCTTGCGCCCGGATACCCCCCGGGACAAGGATCTTTCCTGGCCGGAGGCCTTTGGGTCCCTTGCTGCGCTTCCGGCCAGCGACCACCCAGGAGGGCACGTGCAACCACGACCACTGACTGCCGCCAGCCGGGACGAGGCGCTGCGGGTCCTCGAACGGAGCGGGAGCGAGGGGCCGCCGATCGACGTCCTCGTCATCGGCGGAGGGGTCACGGGAGCCGGTGTCGCCCTGGACGCCGTCACCCGTGGCCTGACCACCGTGATCGTCGAGGCCCAGGACTGGGCCTCCGGCACGTCCTCGCGCTCGACCAAGCTGGTCCACGGCGGCCTGCGCTACCTGCAGATGCTCGACTTCAAGCTGGTCCACGAGGCGTTGACCGAGCGGGGCCTGCTGCTGCGGCGCATCGCCCCGCACCTGGTCAAGCCGATGGCCTTCCTCATCCCGCTCGAGCACCGCATGTGGCAGCGGGCCTACTACGGGGCCGGCGTCACCCTCTACGACGTGCTGGCCAACCTCATGCCGGGGCGGCGGGCGCTCCCGATCCACCAGCACACCACCCGCAAGGGCCTGCAGCGGCAGTTCCCCGACCTGCGGCACGAGACGGCGATCGGCGCGGTGAAGTACTGGGACGCCACCGTCGACGACGCCCGGCTGGTCGAGACGCTGGTCCGCACGGCGGTCACCTACGGCGGGCACGCGGCGCAGCGCACCCAGGTGGTGCGGCTGACCAAGGACGAGCGCGGCCACATCGACGGCGCGGTGCTGCGCGACCTGGAGACCGGACGGGAGATCACCGCCCGCAGCCGCCACGTCATCAACGCCACCGGTGTCTGGACCGAGGAGGTCGAGAAGCTCGCGGACACCTCCGGCGGCCTGCGCGTGCTGGCGTCCAAGGGCATCCACCTCGTCGTCCCGAGGGAGCGGATCAAGGGCACCGCCGGGCTGTTCCTGCAGACCGAGAAGTCGGTGCTGTTCTTCATCCCCTGGTCGCGCTACTGGATCCTCGGGACCACCGACACACCGTGGGACCTGGACCCGCGCTACCCGGTGGCCACCGCGCGCGACATCGACTACGTCCTCGACCACGCCAACGCGGTGCTGTCCACCACGCTGACCCGCGACGACGTCATCGGGTCCTGGGCGGGGCTGCGGCCGCTGCTGCAGCCGGGCACCAAGGAGGGCACGGACTCGGCCAAGGTGTCCCGCGAGCACACCGTCGCCAGCCCCACGCCCGGGCTCACGGTCATCGCCGGCGGCAAGCTCACGACATACCGGGTGATGGCCAAGGACGCCGTGGACTTCGCGCTGGGCGGGGAGGCCGTGCTCACCCCGAGCATCACCCACGACATCCCGCTGGTCGGTGCCGAGGGCGAGCAGGCGGTGCGCCGGCAGGCGGTGCGCTGGCAGCACAAGTACGGCTGGACCGGCCAGATGGTCGACCACCTGCTGCACCGGTACGGCTCGCTGCTCGACGAGCTGATCGCGGAGATCGAGGCCGACCCGTCGCTGGCCAGGCCGCTGGAGCACGCTCCGGCCTACCTGCGTGCGGAGATCTCCTACGCGTGCACGCACGAGGGAGCGCTGCACCTGGAGGACATCCTCTACCACCGCACCCGGCTCAACTACGAGGTCGCCGACAAGGGCATGGCCGCGGTCCCGGAGATCGCCGAGATCGCCGCGGACCGGCTCGGCTGGGACGCGGAGCGGACCGCCCGGGAGGTCGAGCACGTCCGGGCGCTGGCGGCCGCCGAGGAGGCCGCGTCCCGGGAGACCGACGACGAGGCCGCCGAGCGGATCCTCGCCGCGGTTCCCTCCATCGCCCCGATGGTCGACCTGACCAGCGACGACATCGAAAAGTCATCGGCCTGACATCCCACTGACGGTGCCGGTTCTCTGGCATCGTCACCCCTGTCCCCACCCCCGCGCACACACGAGAAACGGAGAATCATATGGGAGAGATCTTTCTCTCTGAGGTGGTCGGCACCGGATTGCTCACCCTGCTGGGTTGCGGCGTCGTCGCCAACGTCGTCCTCCCGAGGACGAAGGGCAACGGCGGCGGCTGGTTGCTCATCAACTTCGGCTGGGGTCTTGCGGTCTTCGCCGGTGTCTTCGCCTCCCTGAAGTCCGGGGCGCACATCAACCCGGCGGTCACCCTGGGCTTCCTGGCCAACGGCATGGACGAGTTCGCCGCCGGCGTCGACGCCAACGTGGGCAATGCGCTGATCTACATCGTGGCGCAGATGGTCGGTGCCTTCCTGGGCGCCGTGCTGGCCTGGGCGGCCTACCAGAACCACTTCGAGCAGCAGGCGGACCCCGGGATCAAGCTGGCCGTGTTCTCCACCGGCCCGGAGATCCGCAACTACGGCTGGAACCTCGTCACCGAGGTCATCGGCACCTTCGTCCTGGTCTTCGTGGTCGTCGCGTTCGGCGTCGTCGGGCCGGACGGTCAGGCCGCGAACTCGATGCTCGGCCCGCTCGCGGTCGCGCTGCTGGTCGTCGGTATCGGTAACAGCCTCGGTGGCCCCACCGGGTACGCCATCAACCCCGCCCGTGACCTCGGCCCACGTCTCGCCCACGCGATCCTCCCCATCTCGGGCAAGGGCAGCAGCGACTGGGGCTACTCCTGGGTGCCGGTCGTCGGCCCCATCATCGGCGGTGTCCTGGGCGGCCTGGCCGCCCGCGGCATGTTCTGACCCACCCGTGTGCCGGGCGGCGGTCGCCCGACCGGCCGCCCGGCACACGTTCCGCAGCATCCTCAGCCCGTCCGTCACGCGACGCGGCGGGCACCAACCCCTATCGAGGTGAAGCAAGCAGATGGCTGACTACGTACTCGCGATCGACCAGGGCACCACCAGCACCCGGGCGATCGTGTTCACCAAGTCCGGCGAGATCCACTCCGTCGGGCAGAAGGAGCACGAGCAGATCTTCCCCAAGGCGGGATGGGTCGAGCACGACCCGGAGGAGATCTGGGCCAACACCCGTGAGGTCGTCGGCCTGGCGCTGACCCGCGGCAACCTCACCCACGAGAACATCGCCGCGGTGGGCATCACCAACCAGCGCGAGACCGCGGTGGTGTGGGACAAGAACACCGGCAAGCCGGTGTACAACGCCATCGTCTGGCAGGACACCCGCACCTCCAAGATCGTCTCCGAGCTCGGTGGCGACGAGGGTGCGGACAAGTACAAGGCGATCTGCGGCCTGCCCCTGGCCACCTACTTCTCCGGTCCCAAGATCAAGTGGATCCTCGACAACGTCGAGGGGGCCCGGGAGAAGGCCGAGGCGGGCGACCTGCTGTTCGGCAACACCGACGCCTGGGTGCTGTGGAACATGACCGGCGGCCCGGACGGCGGCGTGCACGCCACGGACGTCACCAACGCCTCCCGGACCATGCTCATGGACCTCAAGACCCTGAGCTGGCACGAGGGCATCGCCTCCGACATGGGCATCCCGATGTCGATGCTGCCGGAGATCCGGTCCTCCTCCGAGGTCTACGGCGAGGGCCGGCGTGGCGGTCTCGTCCCGGGCGTGCCGATCGCCGGCATCCTGGGCGACCAGCAGGCGGCCACCTTCGGCCAGGCCTGCTTCGAGACCGGCATGTCGAAGAACACCTACGGCACCGGCAACTTCATGCTCCTCAACACCGGCACCGAGATCGTGCCCAGCGAGAACGGCCTGCTCACCACGGTCTGCTACAAGATCGGGGACCAGGACGCCGTCTACGCCCTCGAGGGCTCGATCGCGGTCACCGGCTCGCTGGTGCAGTGGCTGCGCGACAACCTGGGCCTCATCAAGGAGGCCCCGGAGGTCGAGGAGCTCGCCAAGCAGGTCGAGGACAACGGCGGGGCCTACATCGTCCCGGCGTTCTCGGGCCTGTTCGCGCCGTACTGGAAGGACAACGCCCGCGGCGCGATCGTGGGCCTCACCCGGTACGTGAACAAGTACCACCTGGCCCGCGCCGCCCTGGAGGCCACCGCCTACCAGACCCGGGAGGTCCTGGACGCCATGGAGGCCGACTCCGGCGTCGAGCTGGCCGAGCTGCGCGTCGACGGAGGCATGGTCGCCAACGAGACGCTCATGCAGTTCCAGGCCGACATCCTCGGTGTCGACGTGGTGCGCCCGAAGGTGGCCGAGACGACCGCCCTCGGCGCGGCCTACGCCGCCGGCATCGCGGTCGGGTTCTTCAGCGGTGAGCAGGACGTCATCGACAACTGGGCCGAGGACAAGCGCTGGACCCCGCAGATGGGCGAGCAGGAGCGGGAGCGCCTGTACCGCAACTGGAAGAAGGCCGTCACCAAGACCTTCGACTGGGTCGACGAGGACACCGAGGCCATCGAGGAGAAGGCGGCCGAGGAGGCCGAGGCCTGAGTCTCAGGCCGGCGGGGTCCCCTGGGCCCCACCGGTCGAGGCCGGCACCCCGTGGCGAGCGGCCCCGGGCATCGTGTGATCGGTGCTCGGGGCCGCGGCACGTGGGATGCCGGCCGCGGCGTACACCTCCTCCTCGTCCAGCGTCTCCTTCTCCAGCAGCGCCGCCACGATCGCCTCGAGCTTGTCCCGGTGCTCGGTGAGCAGCTCCTTGGCCCGGGCGAAGCACTCCTCGATGATCCGCCGGACCTCGGCGTCGACGGCGGCCAGCATCTGGTCGGAGAAGCCGAGGCTCCGTGGGTCGGCCTCGTCGCTGAACACCTGGACCGGGCCCACCCGCTCGGACATCCCCCACTTGCCGACCATGGACCGGGCGATGTTCGTCGAGGTCTTCAGGTCCGCCTCGGCGCCGGTGGTCACCACCCCGAACACGACCTCCTCGGCGGCCATGCCGCCCAGCGCGCCGATGATCCGCCCGCGCAGGTACTGCTCGTCGTAGCCGTAGCGGTCCTCCTCCGGCGTGGACAGGGTCACCCCCAGGGCCCGGCCTCGCGGGATGATCGAGACCTTGCGCACCGGGTCGGCTCCCGGTTGCAGCATCCCCAGCAGGGCGTGGCCCGCCTCGTGGTATGCCGTGCGCCGCCGCTCGTCCTCGGGCAGCACGACGTTGCGGGCGGTGCCCAGCTGCACCTTCTCCAGGGCCTCGAGGAACAGGTCCTGGCTCACCGCCCGGGCACCGCGGCGGGCGGCCAGCAGCGCGGCCTCGTTGACCAGGTTGGCCAGGTCGGCGCCGGTCATGCCCGGGGTGGTGCGGGCCAGAGCGGCCAGGTCGGCGTCCGGGGCCAGCGGCACCTTGCGGGTGTGGACCTTGAGGATCTCCTCCCGACCCTTGGCGTCCGGCGGGTGGACCACGACGGTCCGGTCGAACCGGCCCGGGCGCAGCAGCGCCGGGTCCAGCACGTCGGGCCGGTTCGTGGCGGCGAGGACCACCACGCCCTCGGAGCCGGAGAAGCCGTCCATCTCGGTGAGGATCTGGTTGAGGGTCTGCTCCCGCTCGTCGTGGCCGCCCACGGAGCGGGCGCCGCCGCGGGCCCGGCCGATGGTGTCGATCTCGTCGATGAAGATGATGCTCGGCGCGGTCTTGCGGGCCTCCTGGAACAGCTCGCGGACCCGCTGGGCGCCGACGCCGACGATCATCTCGATGAACTCCGAGGCGCTGGCCGAGTAGAACGGCACCCCGGCCTCCCCCGCCGTGGCCCGGGCCAGCAGCGTCTTGCCGGTGCCGGGCGGCCCGCTGAGCAGCACCCCCTTGGGTGCCCGCGCGCCCAGCGCGGTGTACTTGCCGGGGTCGCGCAGGAAGTCGACGATCTCGCTGATCTCGGCCTTGACCTCGTCGATGCCGGCGACGTCGTCGAAGGTCACCCGGACCTTCTCGGGGTCGACCGGCCCGGTCTTGCGCCTGCTGAGGCCGAACGCACCGCCCTCGAGGAGCCGGGACTGGCGGCGGAACAGCCACAGCCAGAAGCCGATGAGCAGGAGCAGCGGCGCGAACGAGATGAGCAGGTTGACCAGCAGCCCCCGTTGCTCCACGACCGGGGTGGCCCGGACCACCGTGTCCTGCGCCTCCAGGGCCGCCAGGAGGTCGTCCTGGGCGAACGTGGGCCGTTCGGTGGTGAACTCGGTGTAGGTGCCCTCGGTGTCCTCACCCGGCACGGGTGCGGGCTCCCGCAGCTCACCCTCGATGGTGTCGCCCCGGGCGTAGACCTGCGCGATGTTCTCCGCCTCGACCTGGCGGGTGAACTCGGTGTACGGGATCGACTCGGGGGCGTTGCCCTGGTCGAGGAAGGACAGCACCACGAAGCTGAGCAGGTAGGCCGCGGCCATGCCGGCCAGCAGGCGCCACCAGTTGACCGGGGGACGGCCCTCGCCGTTGCCCTTCGTGTCGTTCTCGGGCAGGCCCTCGGTGCGCCAGGGCCGGGGCGGGTCGGGCTGGCCGTTCGCCCGACCACGCCCTCGGTTCGCGATGGACTGCCGACCGCTCCCGGTCACGTGGACCTCCTGCTGACGTATCCCGCGGCCACAACACTAGCCGAACCCGCTGGTCAAGGCCGCAGCTGGCTCTCGTCCTCCGGGTCGGGGTGGATCAGCTGGGGGCGCTGCAGGTCGGTGTTGTCCAGGATCCAGGTCGGGGGGTGCAGCCGGGCCTGCTGGAGGTAGAGCCGCTGCCCGCCGACGTAGCGCGCGTTGACCGGGTGGTCGGGGTCGTCGTGCTCCGGGGGGTGTCCCGGGAAGCGGGACCAGCTGCGCGGTACCGCCACCTCGAAGGGGACGTCGACGAACAGGGAGGCGTCCCACTCCCGGGCCAGCTCGGGCCGGCGCAGGAAGATCCCGTCGACGAGCAGCAGGGCGTCCTCGGACGGCTCGACCGGGTCGGGGTGCACCGGCCGGTCGGCGTGCACGTCGTACACCGCGGGGACGATCTCCCGCCCGGCGCGGTACGGCTCGAGCACGGACCGCCGGAACGCTGCGTAGTCGTAGGAGTCCTGGTAGTAGCTCTCCGCCCCGCGCCCCCGTGCGTACCGCTCCGCCGCGGGACGGTGGAACCCGTCGATCGAGACCCGCAGCACCTCCCGGCCCGCCACGTGCTGGGCCAGGGCCACGAGCTCCTGCGCGAGCCGGGTCTTGCCCGCGCCGTCAACGCCGTCGACGGCGACGACCGCCCGCTCCCCCGGGCGCACCGCCAGCATCAGCCCCAGCAGGTCGACCAGGACCAGCTGCCGGACCGGGACGAAGCCTCCCGACGGCATACTCAGCCGACGGTGACGACCGGACCGCCGGTGCCGTCGGAGGCGGCACCGCCGTCTTCCATCTCCTCGGCGATGCGCATCGCCTCCTCGATGAGCGTCTCGACGATCTGGGACTCGGGCACGGTCTTGATGACCTCGCCCTTGACGAAGATCTGCCCCTTGCCGTTGCCGCTGGCGACGCCGAGGTCGGCCTCGCGGGCCTCCCCCGGGCCGTTGACGACGCAGCCCATGACGGCCACCCGCAGCGGCACCTCCATGCCCTCGAGCCCGGCGGTGACCTCCTCGGCGAGGGTGTAGACGTCCACCTGGGCGCGCCCGCAGGAGGGGCAGGAGACGATCTCCAGCTTGCGGGGCCGCAGGTTCAGGCTCTGGAGGATCTGGTGGCCGACCTTGACCTCCTCCACCGGCGGCGCCGACAGCGACACCCGGATGGTGTCGCCGATGCCCTTGGACAGCAGTGCCCCGAAGGCGACCGCGGACTTGATCGTGCCCTGGAACGCGGGCCCGGCCTCGGTGACCCCGAGGTGCAGCGGCCAGTCGCCGCGCTCGGCGAGCATCTCGTAGGCGCGGACCATGACGACCGGGTCGTGGTGCTTGACCGAGATCTTGAAGTCGTGGAAGTCGTGCTCCTCGAAGAGCGAGGCCTCCCACACCGCGGACTCCACCAGCGCCTCGGCGGTCGGCTTGCCGTAGCGCTCCAGCAGCCGCTTGTCGAGGGAGCCGGCGTTGACGCCGATCCGGATCGAGACCCCGGCGTCCTTGGCCGCCCGGGCGATCTCCTTGACCTGGTCGTCGAACTTGCGGATGTTGCCCGGGTTGACCCGGACCCCGGCGCAGCCGGCGTCGATGGCGGCGAAGACGTAGCGCGGCTGGAAGTGGATGTCGGCGATGACCGGGATCTGGGACTTCTTGGCGATGACCGGCAGCGCGTCGGCGTCGTCCTGGGACGGGACGGCCACCCGGACGATGTCGCAGCCCGCCGCGGTGAGCTCGGCGATCTGCTGGAGCGTGGCGTTGATGTCGGTGGTGGGCGTCGTGGTCATCGACTGCACCGAGACGGGGGCGTCGCCTCCCACCTCCACCTTGCCGACCCGGATCTTGCGGGACCGGCGCCGCGGCGCCAGCACGGGAGGCGGCGCGGACGGCATACCGAGGGAGATGGGGGTGCCAGCAGTCATGGTCTCCAGTATCCCTCAGTCCGGGAGCTCATCCGCCCAGCCGGATCGGGTTGACCAGATCGGCGTAGACGAGCAGCAGGGTCATGGCGATGAACCCGATCGCGACGGTGTAGGCCAGGGGCAGGGCCTTGGCGATGTCGACCGGGCCGGGGTCGGGCCGGCCGAGGAGCCGCGCCCACCCCCGCTTGACCGCCTCCCAGACGGCCCCGGCGACGTGCCCGCCGTCCAGGGGCAGCAGCGGGATCATGTTGAACACGAACAGGGCGATGTTCAGCGATGCCAGCAGGCTGACCAGGATCATCAGCTGCTCGCTGAAGGAGTCGGCGAGCACGCCGAGGCTGCCGGAGGTGACGTCCCCGGCGACCCGGCCGACGCCGACGACCGACATCGGGCCCTCGACGTCGCGCTCGCCCCCGCCGAACGCCGCCTGCCAGACGCCGACGAGCTTCTCGGGCAGCCTGAGGAAGATCCGGCTCGTCTCCACGAGCGCGGTGCCCACGAACGCCGGCGCCTCGCTGACCGGTCGGGTGATGTACTCCACAGAACCGCTCGCGCCCAGGTAGGACACCGGCCCGACGACCGGCTCCCCGCGCTCGTCGACCTGCACCTGGCCGTCCGGGGTGAGCAGCGGGCGCTCCCGGGTCACCAGGTCGGCGACCAGCGACACCTCCTCGCCGTCCCGGACGACCGTGAGCTCGGCCCGGGGGCCGGCGTTCTGGATCGCGTAGGAGGTCTCGGCCCAGCTGGACACCGGCTGGCCGTTGACGGCGACGATCCGGTCACCCGGCTGCAGACCGGCGGCCGCGGCGGGCGAGGGCGGCTGACCCTCGCAGTCCTCCGCGGTGACGTCCTGCGGCGCGCAGGCGGCGACCTCGGACAGCCGGGAGGTCAGCTCGGGCAGCCCGTGGAGGGTGACCAGACCGGTGAGCAGGACGGTGGCGATGAGCAGGTTCATCACCGGGCCGCCCATCATGATGACGATGCGCTTCCAGACCGGGAGCTTGTAGAAGACCCGGTCCTCGTCGCCCGGGCCGATCTCCTCCAGCGACTGCGCCCGGGCCTGCTCGGTCAGCTGGGTCCAGCGCCCGGTGGAGGACACCCGCAGCCGGCCCTCGTCCTCGCGCCGGGGCGGGAACATGCCGATCATCCGCACGTAGCCGCCGAGCGGGATGGCCTTGACGCCGTACTCGGTCTCACCGCGCCTGCGGGACCAGACGGTGGGACCGAAGCCGACCATGTACTGGGTGCACTTGACCCCGAACTTCTTGGCCGGCACCAGGTGACCGAGCTCGTGCAGCGCGATCGACGCGCCGATGCCGAGCGCGATCAGCACCACGCCGAGTAGGTAGGTCATCCGGCCCTCTCCTCGTCCTCCTGCAGGCCCATCATCTCCCGGGCCCGCCGCCGGGCCCAGGCGTCGGCCTCCAGCACCTGTTCAACCGTCAGGTCGGGCGAGGGGTTCCCGTCGTGCTCGTCGACGACCCGGGCCACGGTGTCCACGATGTCGAGGAACCCGATCGCACCGGCGTGGAAGGCGGCCACCCCGATCTCGTTCGCGGCGTTGTAGACGGCCGGGTACGTCCCGCCGGCGGTGCCGACCTGGCGGGCCAGGCGGACGGCGGGGAACGCCTCGTCGTCGAGGGGGTGGAACTCCCAGGTCGAGGCGGTGGCCCAGTCCCAGGGACGGTCGACGTCGGGCAGCCGGTCCGGCCAGGACAGTCCCAGCGCGATCGGCACGAGCATGCGGGGCGGGCCGAGCTGGGCGATGGTGGAGCCGTCGTGGAACTCGACCATCGAGTGGATCGCCTGCTGCGGGTGCACCACCACGTCGATCCGGTCGAAGGGCACGTCGAACAGCAGGTGGGCCTCGATGACCTCGAGGCCCTTGTTGACCAGGGTGGCCGAGTTGATCGTGACGACCAGGCCCATCGCGTAGTTGGGGTGCCGCAGCGCCTCGGCGGGGGTGACGCCGGCGAGCTCCTCCCGCCGCCGCCCCCGGAACGGTCCCCCGCTCGCGGTGAGCACCAGGCGGCGGACCTCCTCGGCCCGCCCGCCCCGCAGGCTCTGCGCGATGGCGCTGTGCTCGGAGTCCACCGGGACGATCTGGCCGGGGGCGGCCACCCGGGTGACGACCGGGCCGCCGACGATGAGGGACTCCTTGTTGGCCAGCGCCAGGGTGCTCCCGGCCCGGAGCGCGGCGAGCGTCGGCCGCAGCCCGATGCTGCCGGTGATGCCGTTGAGGACGACGTCGACCGGGTCGGCCGCGACCTGCTCCGCCGCGTCCGGTCCGGCGAGGACCTCGGGCCGGTACGACGGGCGCCCGGCCGCACGGGCGGCCTCCTGCACCGCCTCGAGCAGGGTCGGCGCGACCTCGGGGTCGGCGACGGCCACGCGCTCCACGCCGAGCTCCACCGCCTGCCGGGCGAGCAGGTGCGGGTCGGATCCCCCCGCGCTCAGGGCCCGGACCACGAAGCGGTCGCGGTGGCCCCGGATGACCTGGACGGCCTGGGTGCCGATGGACCCGGTGGACCCGAGCAGGGTGACGGTGCGGGGAGGGCTCACCGGCCCATTCTCCCCCGCCCACGGTCATCCCCGGTGCGCCAGGGCCTCCTCGACGGCGCGGACCGCCCGGTGCGCCTCTGCGAGGACCTCGGCGACGACCTCCAGTGCGGCCACGGGCTCGAGCAACGGGGGCTCCGTGTCGTCGTCGGTGCGGCCGAGGAAGCACCCGCTCGGGCTGAACGTGGCGGTGATGAGGTCCCCGGGGCGCTGCGCCGCGGCGTGGAGGACCGCCGCCTCGACGAGGACGGTGGGCCCGCCGAGGGCGGCCGGCAGCGGGTCGTCCTCGGATGGTCGGACCGGACCGGCCTCCTCCGGCACCCCGGTGGGGGCGTCGGCCGGCACGAGGAAGTCACGCAGCAGCTGCTCCAGCGCCGTCGCCGGAGCCAGCCCGAAGGTGTGGACGCCGGCGGGGGTGACGTCCTCGCTGAGGACGACGCTCTCGACGACGTGCAGGTAGCGGGACAGGCCGTGGGGCACCTCCTCGCCCGGTGGTGCGTCGTCCGGGGCACCGGCCACGCGGTGCATCACCACGACCACGGGTGCCCCCTCCCGCAGCTCGAGCAGGGCTCCCAGGGGTGCTCCGGCCAGCACGGTGGGGTCGTCGGGGACGAGGACGTTCCGTGCCAGCAGGGAACGCCGCGCGGTCTGGACGGCGACCTCCAGCTCGGCCGGCGGGAGACCTGCGAGGAACGGGAGCACCACCGGCCCGTCCCCTCCGGTGAGGACGAGCAGCTCCTCGTCGGTCAGGGCCAGCACGGGCGCACCGGGCTGCGCCTCCGGGTCAGTCACGGAGCCATCCCCACGGGTCGACCGGGAGGATGAGGCCTCCCGGGGTCACGATCGGCAGGCGGACCACCGGGCCCAGCGGCAGCTCGGGCAGGTCGAGGTTCGGCAGCTCGGGCAGCCGCAGCTCGGGGAGGTCCGGAAGTCGCAGCTCGGGGAGGTCGGGGAGCCGGAGGTCCGGCAGGTCGGGGAGCAGGTCCCGCAGGCCGTCCCAGCCCTGCCCGGGGCCCAGGACCGGTGGCAGCGGGCCCAGCGGCCCCCACGGGAGGGTGGGGGTCCGGCGCAACAGCTGTTCACCGAGCTCCTCCGCACGGCGCCTGGCCAGCTGCCAGGCCACGCCGCCGAGCCGGGTCACCTTGTCCCAGTTGTCGTGGACCCAGAAGCCCGCCTTGCCCAGGGTGTGGACCCCCGCGGCCACCAGCCCGGCCATCTTCAGGTGCGGCACCGGCGCCGGGTAGAGCAGCGCCCCGGCCCCGGCCAGTCCCACCGCGCCGTTGACCCGCGTGAGGACCCCGCGGACGCCGTCGTGACCACCGCCGGTGAGGACGTCCCGCAGTGCTCCGGGCACCCCGGCGAGGTGGACAAGTCGCTGCAGGGCCACCGATCCGAAGGTCCACCACGGCGCCCGCTGGGCCTTCTGGAGCAGCTCGTCGAGGCGGGTGGCCCGCAGGAGGCGCTCCCCCAGGTCGGTGGCCCGGGCGTGACGGACCGACTCGGCGAGGACCATCGCGCCGCGCTGGATGCGACGTACCGCTCCCACCGCGCCACCGACCGTGACCACGAGCCGCGCCAGCGTCTCCAGCTCGCCCGGCAACCGGGGCGGCAGGACGGCGTCGAGCACGCCGGCCAGGGCCCGGCGCCCCGCCTCCAGCTGCTCCTCCAGGTGGTCGAGGGACCGGTCGACACCGAGGACCTCGGTGGCGAGGGCCTGCAGCCGCGCCTGGTGCGCCACCGCCCCGGGGTCGGCGGGGTGGGGAGGGGCCGCCACCAGGCGCCGGCGCCGGTCGTCGAGCTCGGTCCGCCGGCAGACGAGGCGGTGCCGTTCCCGTTGGGCGGCCTCGGCCTGGCCCGCGAACTGCTCGACCGCCCGGGCGAGCAGGTCCAGGGGTGGGCTGCACGCCCCGAGGGACCGGGCGAGGGTCCCGAGCCGCTGGGCCTGCGCGGCCGAGGCGACTCCGCGCCACGTCGGACCGGCCGGGCGGCAGGCCGTGACCGCCCGCTCCATGGCGTGCAGTCGTCCTCCGGTCAGCCGGAGGGTGCGGGCGGCCGCCCGGAGGTCCTCCGGTCGCACCGCGGCGGCGACGCTCACCGGGCCGGCACCGGGGTGCGGCCGAACCGGCCCTGCGCGACCGCCTCGACGAACCGGTAGGCGTCGGCCGCGGCCTCGGTCGCCGTGGCGAGCGCGGCGATGGCGTCACCGCGCTGCGCGACCGCAGCGCCCCAGCCGTGGGCGGCGGCCCGGGCGACGACCGACACCGGCCCTCCGGCGGCGTCACCGAGCAGCCGGAGCGCCTGGGCGACCGACCGGGACAGCTCGTCGACCTCCGGCCGGCAGCTGCGCAGCGCAGCCGCGGCCCGGCCGAGCTCGTCCGGGTCGACGTGGACGACGGACACTCCCCCCACCCCTTCCGTGCGGACCTCCCGGTGCGGGGTCGGTCGGACCGACCCGGGAACCGGCTTGGTCGGGAAGGTTAAGCGGGAGGGGCACCCACCCGCGGCCGTTGTCCACAGGCCCGGGCAGGTGGGCCGGAGCCGGACCGCGCAGAGCCCCCGGTCAGGAGTGCGTCGCCCCGCCCCGCAGCACCCCGCAGAGGCGGTCCAGCACGGAGGCGTCCTCGATGGTGCTCGGCACCGCCGGGGTCTCCCCGTCGGCGATCTGCCGCATGGTCTTGCGCAGGATCTTGCCGGAGCGGGTCTTCGGCAGGGCGTCGACGACGTCCACCTGACGCAGCGAGGCCACGGCGCCGACCTCGTCCCGGACCCGCTGCACCAGCTCTGCCCGCAACGCCTCCAGGCCCGCCGCGTCCTGGGGCGCCGCGCCGCTCTTGAGCACCACCAGCGCCCGCGGCACCTGACCCTTGAGCGCGTCCGAGACCCCGATCACCGCGCACTCGGCCACCGCGGGGTGACCGGCGAGCGCCTCCTCGAGGGAACCGGTGGACAACCGGTGCCCGGCCACGTTGAGGACGTCGTCGGTGCGCCCCATGACGAACACGTAGCCGTCCTCGTCGAGGTAGCCGCCGTCCCCGGTGAGGTAGTAGCCCTCGTAGGCGGACAGGTACGAGGACACGTACCGTTCGTCGTCGCGCCACAGCGTCGTCAGCGTGCCCGGGGGCAGCGGCAGCCGCAGGCAGATGGCCCCTTCGGTGCCCGGGGGCACGGGGCGGCCCCGCTCGTCCAGGACCTGCACGTCGTACCCGACCGTCGGCGGCCCCGGCGAGCCCGGCTTGATCGGCAGCATCTCGGTGCCGACCGGGTTGATCGCGATCGGCCAGCCGGTCTCGGTCTGCCACCAGTTGTCGATGACCGGCACCCCGAAGGCGTCCGTGGCCCACTGCCAGGTGTCCGGGTCGAGCCGTTCGCCGGCCAGGAAGACCGTCCGCAGCGTGGACAGGTCGTGCGACCGCAGCAGCTCGGCGCCCGGGTCGGTCTTCTTGATCGCCCGCACCGCGGTCGGGGCGGTGAACACCCCGACGACCCCGTGCTCGGCGATCATCCGCCCGTACACCCCCGCGTCCGGCGTGCCGACCGGCTTGCCCTCGAAGAGGATCGTCGTCGCCCCGGCGAGCAGCGGGCCGTACACGATGTAGGAGTGCCCGACGACCCAGCCGACGTCGGAGCCGCACAGCCAGGTCTCCCCCGGCTGCACGCCATACAGGTGGCGCATCGACCAGTGCAGGGCGACGGCGGCTCCGCCGCTGTCCCGCACGATCCCCTTGGGCCGGCCCGTCGTCCCGGAGGTGTACAGGACGTAGAGCGGGTCGGTGGCCTCCACGGGCACGCACCCGGCCGGGGCCACGGCGTCGGGGGTCATGAGCAGACGCCAGTCGAGGTCGCGCTCCCCCAGCTCGGCGGGGTGCTGCTCCCGCTGGACGATGACGCAGTGGTCCGGCTGGTGGGACGAGCGGCGCAGCGCCTCGTCGAGCATCGGCTTGTAGGGCACCACCCGGTTGGGCTCGATCCCGCAGGAGGCGGACACGACGACGGCCGGCTGGGCGTCCTCGATACGGGAGGCCAGCTCGGCGGGGGCGAACCCTCCGAACACCACCGAGTGCACCGCGCCGATCCGGGCACAGGCCAGCATCGCGATGACGGCCTCGGGGATCATCGGCAGGTAGATGACCACCCGGTCGCCGTGGCCGACCCCCAGGTCCCGCAGCACCCCGGCGAAGCGGGCCACGAGGTCCAGCAGCTCGGCGTAGGTGTACTTCCGGACGGTGCCGGTGACCGGGCTGTCGTAGATGAGCGCGGTCTGGTCGGCCCGGCCGTGGACGACGTGACGGTCGAGGGCGTTGAAGCAGACGTTGAGGCGCCCGCCGGGGAACCAGCGGTACAGGGGGGCGTCGCTGTCGTCCAGCACGCTCCGCGGGCGGTTGATCCAGTGGATCCCCTCGGCCGCCTCGCGCCAGAACCCCTCGGGGTCCTCCAGGCTGCGCCGGACCAGGGCCCGGTAGTTCTCTCCGGTGGTGGCGGACTGCTCGGTCATCCACCCATCCTGGCCACCCGCCTCGGGTCCGCGCCACCCGTCCGCCCTCCGTGTCGTCGGCCCCGATGACCTATCGTCACGGCGTATGCCGCACTCCTCACCCTCTGCGAACCACGGCACCGAGGTCGTCTACGAGCGACAGCTGCCGGTGCGGCGCCAGCTGCCGGGGACGGAGGTCACCGACCCCGCGGAGCTGGCGGATCTGCTCGACACCGGCGCTACCCTGGCCGGGCTGCGGCTGCAGGGCCTGGACCTCACCGAGCTCGCCGAGCGCCTGCTCGACCGCTCCGACGTCGCCGGCCTGGTCGTCCTGGGTGGGAGGCTCACCCCGGAGCTGGACGAGCACCTGCGCACCCACGGGGCGATCATCTTCCCCACCGACCCGCACGCCCCGGTGCGGCCGTACCGGGGCCGGCTGTACACCGCGGAAGAGCTCTACGAGGGCCTGGAGGAGCACGGCTACGAGGGGACGCTCGACGCCCGGGCCTACGCCTGGCTGCGCGACGCCTGCCTCCGCCACGACGCCTACGTGACGGCGCTGCGTGCCCTGCACGACGACGCGATGGCCGACGCCCTGGCCGAGGTGGTCCAGGACCACCGGGTCGTGGGCGTGATGGGTGGTCACGCCCTGCGCCGGGACGGCGGCGGCTATGCCCGGGCGGCCCGGCTCGGTCACGCCCTGGCCGAGGCCGGTTTCCTGGTGGCCACCGGGGGCGGGCCGGGGGCGATGGAGGCGGTCAACCTCGGCGCCTGGTGCCGGGACGGCGACGAGCTCGAGACCGCGCTCCGGACGCTGTCGGAGGTGCCCCACTTCGTGCCCTCCGTCGACGACTGGGTGCGCGTCGCCCTGGCAGTCCGCCGTCGGCGCGCCGACGAGCCCGGCGCGGTCCGCAGCGTCGGGGTGCCGACCTGGCACTTCGGGCACGAGCCGCCCAACGTCTTCCCCGACCTCATCGCCAAGTTCTTCTCCAACGCCCTGCGCGAGGACCTCCTGCTCCACCACAGCTCGTCGGGGCTGGTCGTGCTGCCCGGCGCGGCGGGGACGGTGCAGGAGGTGTTCCAGATGGCCACCCGGCTCTACTACGAGGTGGACGGCCGGGTCCCGCCCCTGGTGCTGGTCGGCGAGCGGTACTGGACCGAGGAGCTCCCGGTGTGGCCGGTACTGCGGGCACTGGCCCGCGGGCGCCGGATGGAGCAGGCGATCCACCTCGTCGACACCATCGAGGACGCGGTCGCGACCCTGACCTCCTGAGACGCGCCGCCGCACCTTGCCCCTCCGGTGCGGCTGGGGGACGATGAACCTGCGGGGACCCGGGCGACCCCGCCTGGCCCGCGAGGGAGGCGTGATGAGGGCCAATCCTGGAGACCGCATCATCCTGGCCGCCGACAAGGTCGACCACCAGACCCGCGAGGGCATCATCCGCGAGGTCCGCGGACCGGACGGCCAGCCGCCGTTCGTCGTCGAGTGGAGCAACGGCCACACCGGCCTGCTCTATCCGGGCCCCGGGGCCGTGCTGCGAATCACCGGGCCCGACGAGGAGGAGTCCCCCACCCCCGCCACACCGGGCTCGGCGTCGGCCGCCACGCACCGGGAGTGGCTGGTGCGCCTGTCGATCACCACGGAGGGCGACGAGACGAGTGCCACCGCCGTGCTGGTCGGGGACGCGACCGGGCCGGTGAGCGCGTCGGGTGACAGCCACCGGTCCGAGCGGGACGAGCCGGAGCCCGCCATCGGCGCCGAGGTCGCGGCCGCCCGGGCGCTGCGGCACCTGGCTGCCCGGCTCATGGCCGAGGCCGAGACGGAGATCGCGCACCGGACCGGCCAGGACGTCCACATCCGGCGCGACTGATTCCCACGACGCGGCCGGTGTGCCGCGTGCGCGCCTGCTGCCCCGCCCGGAGGGCGTCAGGCCGTGACCGCGGCGAGCTGCCCGCAGGCGCCGTCGATCTCCGACCCGCGCGTGTCGCGGACCGTGGTGGGGATGCCGTGGGCGCGCAGCCGCCGGACGAACTCCCGCTCGACCTCGGGCCGCGAGGCGGTCCACTTCGACCCCGGGGTCGGGTTGAGCGGGATCGGGTTGACGTGTACCCAGCCGCGACCCCGGGCGAGGAGCTTCTCGGCCAGCAGGTCGGCCCGCCAGGCGTGGTCGTTGATGTCCCGGATGAGGGCGTACTCGATGCTGACCCGGCGACCGGTCGCCTCGAAGTAGCGCCGCGCCGCGTCGAGGGCCTCGTCGACCTTCCACCGCGTGTTGATCGGGACCAGCTCGTCACGCAGCTCGTCGTCCGGGGCGTGTAGGGACAGCGCGAGGGTCATCGGGATGCCCTCCCTGGCGAGCTTGTCGATGGCCGGCACCAACCCGACGGTGGACATCGTGATCCCCCTCGCCGACATCCCCAGGCCGTGCGGGGAGGGTTCGACGAGGCGCCGGACGGCCCCCAGCGCCGCCTTGTAGTTGGCCAGCGCCTCCCCCATGCCCATGAACACCACGTTGCTGACCCGCAGCGCCTCCCGGGTGTCACCGGAGCCCTCGGTGCCGCCGGCGAGGTCGCCGTGGCGCAGGTAGCGGGCCGCCGCGACGACCTGCTCGACGATCTCGGCGGTCGACAGGTTGCGGGTCAGGCCCTGCTGCCCGGTCGCGCAGAACGGGCAGTTCATGCCGCACCCCGCCTGGCTGGAGATGCACATCGTGACCCGGCCGGGGTAGCGCATCAGCACCGACTCGACCAGCGCCCCGTCGTGGAGCCGGTGGACCTGCTTGACCGTGGCGCCGGCGTCCGCGACGCGGTTCCTGATCGGCGTCAGCAACGGCGGGAGCAGGGTGGCGACGAACTCCTCCCGACCGGCGGCCGGGAGGTCCGTCATCGCGGCGGGGTCGGTGACCAGCCGCTCGAAGTAGTGCCGGGACACCTGGTCGGCCCGGAAGGGCCGGTGGCCGAGCTCCGCCAGCCACTCCCGGCGTCCGGCCAGGTCCAGGTCGGCCAGGTGAGCCGGCGGCTTGCCCCTGCGAGGAGCCCCGAAGACCAGCTGGCCGGGAGCTGGTTTCGTGGTGCCGGGGTCGGGCAGCGGGGTACTCATCGCGTCCATTGTCGCAGCAGCGGGCACCGGCGCACGCCACGCGCAGCCGGCCGCCTGCCCGCAGGGCGATGCTGCGGGCGGGTCAGGCCGGGACGAACACCTGCAGCAGCACCCAGCAGACGGGGGCGCTGACCACGAGCGAGTCGAGGCGGTCCATCACCCCGCCGTGACCGGGCAGCAGGTTGCCCATGTCCTTGATCCCGAGGTCGCGCTTCACGGTGGATTCAGCCAGGTCCCCCAGGGTGGCGGCCACCGCGACGGCGGCACCGAGCAGCGCCCCGCACCACCAGGGGCCGCCCAGGAAGGCCACGACGGTGACCGCGCCGGCGACCACGCACCAGAGGACCGAGCCGGCAAAGCCCTCCCACGACTTCTTCGGACTCACCGACGGGGCCATCGGGTGCTTGCCGAACAGCACGCCGGAGGCGTAGCCGCCGATGTCGCTGCAGACCGTGGTGATGAGGAAGACGAAGATCCGGCCGACCCCGTCCTCCTCGGCGAGGAGCAGCATCGCCACCCCCGCGAGCACGCACAGGTAGCCCACGACGAACGCCCCGCCCGCGATGTCGCGCACCGCCCCGTCGAGTCCGTCCAGGGCCCGCCAGAGCACGATCGCCAGGAGGGTCAGCGTGGCGCCGACGACGAGGCCCTCACTGCCCGCGAGATAGGCCACGGTCGGCAGGGCGAACGCGCCCAGCAGGGTCGGGACGGCGGGCACGCGCACCCGGCCGGTGGACAGGGCGTCGATGAGCTCCCAGGCCCCGAGGGTGACCGCGGCGGTGACGATGACGAGGAAGGACGGCTTCCACAGCACCAGGGCGGCGATGATCACCACGCCGAGCCCGACGCCGACCCCGATCGCCGCGGGCAGGTTGCGTCCGGCACGCGAGCGCGAGGGGTCGGTGGAGCCGCGCGTCATACGGCGGTAGGCGCGCCGTGACGGCGCGCTGAGGTCCTGGTCGGCCATGGGCTGCGGGTGAGGGAGTCCGGTCAGACCTCGAGCAGCTCGGCCTCCTTGTGCTTGAGGACCTCGTCGATCGTGTCCACGTGCCGCTTGGTGAGCGCCTCCAGCTCCTTCTCCGCCCGGGTGCCCTCGTCCTCGCCGATCTCGCCGTCCTTGACGGCGCGGTCGATGGTGTCCTTGGTGTGCCGGCGGATGTTGCGGACGGCGACCTTGGCCTCCTCGCCCTTGTGCCGCGCAAGCTTGATGTAGTCCCGGCGCCGCTCCTCGGTCAGCTGGGGCAGGACCACCCGGATGACGTTGCCGTCGTTGGCCGGGTTGACGCCGAGGTCGGAGTTGCGCAGCGCCTTCTCGATCTCGCTCATCGCGCCCTTGTCGTAGGGCTGGATGAGGAGCGTGCGGGCGTCCTGCACCTGGAAGGAGGCCAGCTGCTGCAGCGGGGTCGGGGCGCCGTAGTAGTCCACCGTGATCTTGGCGAACATCCCGGGGTGGGCCCGGCCGGTGCGGATCGAGGCCATGTCCTCACGCGCCACCTCGACGGCCTTGTCCATCTTCTCCTCGGCCTCGAGCATGGCCATCTCGATCAGCTCGGACATCGGGGCAACTCCTTCTTCGGTTCGACGACGACGGTGCTGGCTGGCAGGTCGGGGTGCCGGTCCCGGGTCAGTCGGCGGTGACCAGCGTCCCGATCTTCTCACCCAGGATGGCCCGGGTGATCGCGTCGGGGCCGTCCATCCCGAAGACGAGCATCGGCAGGTTGTTGTCCATGCACAGGCTGAACGCGGCCGCGTCGACCACCCGCAGGTTGCTGGAGAGCGCGTCGGCGTAGGTGAGGGTCTCCAGCTTCACGGCGTCGGGGTCGGTCCGCGGGTCGGCGGTGTAGACCCCGTCGACGCCGTGCTTGCTCATGAGCACCGCGTCGCAGTGGATCTCCAGGGCGCGCTGGGCCGAGACGGTGTCGGTGGAGAAGTAGGGCATGCCGGCGCCGGCGCCGAAGATGACCACGCGGCCCTTCTCCAGGTGGCGCATCGCCCGACGCGGGATGTAGGGCTCGGCGACCTGGCCCATCGCGATGGCGGTCTGGACGCGGGTGTCCACGCCCTCCTTCTCGAGGAAGTCCTGCAGGGCCAGGCAGTTCATGACCGTGCCCAGCATGCCCATGTAGTCGGCCCGGGCCCGGTCCATCCCGCGCTGCTGCAGCTCGGCACCACGGAAGAAGTTGCCCCCGCCGACGACGATGGCGATCTGGACGCCGGTCCGGGCCGCCGCGGCGATCTGCCGGGCGATCTGGCGCACCACGTCGGGGTCGACCCCGACCTTGCCGCCGCCGAACGCCTCGCCCGACAGCTTCAGCAGCACCCGGCGCCGGGCCGGGGTGGGTCGGTCACCCTCGCCCTGGGCGGTGGTCCCGGCGGTGGTCTCCACGGTTCGCTCCGGCATGGTCAGGCTTTCGGTCACAAGGCCTCCAAGGGCGTCCTGGTGCAGGGGCGGTCGATCGATCCTCCCACACGAGGCGGGCCGCGCTCATCCCGCGGTCCCCCTCCGGAGAGACGGTGAGGGCCGGGCCCGAGAACGGACCCGGCCCTCACCGGAGGTGCAGGACGACGCTCAGACGCCGACCTTGAAGCGCGCGAACGCGGTCACCTCGATGCCGCCCTCCTTGGCGACCTGGGCGACCGACTTCTTCGGCTCCTTGGCGAACGGCTGGTCGAGCAGCACGTTGTCCTTGAAGAAGGCGTTGACCCGGCCCTCGACGATCTTGGGCAGCGCCTGCTCGGGCTTGCCCTCCTCGCGGGCGGTCTCCTCGGCGATGCGGCGCTCGTTCTCGACGGTCGCCGCGTCGATCTCGTCGCGGGTCAGCGCGGTGGGGCTGAACGCCGCGATGTGCATCGCGATGTCGCGGGCCAGCTGCTCGTCGTCACCGGTGTAGGCGACGAGGACGCCGATCTGCGGCGGCAGGTCGGGGCTGGTCTTGTGGAGGTAGGAGACGACCTTCTCCCCCTCGACGCGGGCCACCCGACGGACCTCGATCTTCTCGCCGATGGTGGCGTTGGCCTCGTCCAGGACGGTCTTGAGGGTCTTGCCGTCGATCTCGGAGGCCAGCAGGGCCTCCGCGTCGGCCGCGCCGGTGGCAACGGCCTGCTGCAGGACCTTGTCGGCGAGGGCGCCGAAGACGTCGCCCTTGGCGACGAAGTCGGTCTCGCAGTTGACCTCGACCAGGGTGCCGACGCCGCCGTCGACGTGGGCGCGGACCAGGCCGTTGGAGGCCGAGCGGCCCTCGCGCTTGGTGACGCCCTTGAGGCCCTTGACGCGCAGGATCTCGGTGGCCTTGGCGTGGTCGCCGTCGGCCTCGTCGAGAGCCTTCTTCACGTCCAGCATGCCGGCGCCGGTGGCCTCGCGCAGCGCCTTGATGTCAGCGGCGGTGTAGTTCGCCATAAGGGGGAATCGCTCCTTCGGGGATGTGCGAAGTCGAGTGGGGTGGGTCGTCAGGCCTGCTCGGCGGCCTCGTCGGCGGCCGGGGTGGCGGCCTCGACGGCGGCGTCCGAGGTCTCGGTGGCCTCGCCCGGGACCGCGTCGCCCTCGGCGGCCGGCTCGGCAGCCTGCTCGGCGGTGTCCTCGGTGGCCGTGTCGGTCGCCTCGGCCACCTCGGCAGCGACCTCGGTGGACTCCACGGTCGCCTCCGGAGCCGCGGCGGGCTCGGTCTGGGCGGTGGACGCCTCCCCGCCGGCGAGCAGTTCGCGCTCCCACTCGGCCATCGGCTCGGCCTCCTGGCCACCCTCCGGGCTGTCCCCGGAGGCCCGCGCCATGAGGCCGTCGGCGACGGCGTCGGCGATGACCCGCGTCAGCAGCGCGACGGAACGGATCGCGTCGTCGTTGCCGGGCACCTTGTAGTCGACCTCGTCCGGGTCGCAGTTGGTGTCGAGGATCGCGATGACCGGGATGTTGAGCTTGCGGGCCTCGGTGACGGCCAGGTGCTCCTTCTTGGTGTCCACGACCCACACCGCGGACGGCACGCGGGCCATGTTGCGGATACCACCCAGCGCGCGCTCGAGCTTCTCCTTCTCGCGCCGCATCATGAGGAGCTCCTTCTTCGTGTGGCCAGATCCGGCCACGTCGTCGAAGTCGATCTCCTCGAGCTCCTTGAGGCGGGAGAGCCGCTTGGAGACGGTCTGGAAGTTGGTGAGCATGCCACCGAGCCAGCGGTGGTTCACGTAGGGCATCCCGACCCGGGTCGCCTGCTCGGCGATCGACTCCTGCGCCTGCTTCTTGGTGCCGACGAAGAGGATCGTGCCGCCGCGGGCGACGGTCTGCTTGACGAAGTCGTAGGCCTCGTTGAGGTAGGTCAGCGACTGCTGCAGGTCGATGATGTAGATGCCGTTGCGCTCCGTCATGATGAAGCGCTTCATCTTCGGGTTCCACCGACGGGTCTGGTGCCCGAAGTGGACGCCGCTCTCCAGGAGCTGGCGCATGGTGACGACGGCCATGCCGTGTCTCGCTTTCTCTTGTGCGTGCAGTTGGTCCTGGCCCGGGCGACGACCCCCACCCGCCGGTGAGGGCGGGACCGCGAGGGCACGTCCCGGCAGCGAGGTGCCGGTGGGCTCGGGCGCGAATTCGTGTGGGGCCTGGTGCGCAGGGGCGCCGACGGCACACCACACGTGCCTGCCATGGTACGGCTAACCTGCCGGGCATGGGAAATCCGCTCGTCTCGCGCATGACCGGGTTCGGCACCACGATCTTCGCCGAGATGACCCAGCAGGCGCTGCGGTACGACGCGGTGAACCTCGGGCAGGGTTTCCCGGACACCGACGGACCGCGGGAGGTCCTCGACGCCGCGGTCGAGGCGATCCGCTCCGGCCAGAACCAGTACCCGCCGGCGCGGGGCGTCCCGCTGCTGCGCGAGGCGGTGGCCGAGCACCAGCGCCGGTTCTACGGGCTGCAGGTCGACCCCGACCGCGAGGTCCTCGTCACCGTCGGGGCGACCGAGGCGATCGCGGCGGCCGTCCTGGCCCTGGTCGAGCCGGGTCAGGAGGTGGTCACCTTCGAGCCCTACTACGACTCCTACGCCGCGTCGATCGCGCTCGCGGGCGCCCACCGGCGCACCGTGCCGCTGCGCTTCCCGGACCTCTCCTTCGACGAGGCGGACCTGCGGGCCGCGTTCTCCGAGCGCACCGGACTGGTCCTGCTCAACACCCCGCACAACCCGACCGGCAAGGTGTTCACCCGGGAGGAGCTGGAGCTGGTCGGCCGGCTCGCGGCCGAGCACGACGCCTGGGTGGTGACCGACGAGGTCTACGAGCACCTGGTCTTCGACGGGCACCGGCACCTGCCGCTGGCCACGCTTCCCGGGATGGCCGAGCGCACCCTGACCGTCTCCTCCGGCGGCAAGACCTTCTCGGTGACCGGCTGGAAGGTCGGCTGGGTCACCGGCCCCGCCGAGGCGGTCGCCGCGGTCGCGGCGGTCAAGCAGTTCCTCACCTTCGTCGGCTCCGGCCCGTTCCAGCCGGCCGTGGCCACCGGGCTCCGCCTGGGCGACGACTTCTACCAGGGGCTGGCCGCCTCGATGCAGGCCAAGCGGGACGTCCTGGTGGAGGCGCTCACCGGGGTGGGGCTGCCGGTGGCACCGTGTGCGGGCACCTACTTCGTCATCGCCGACGCGTCGCCCCTCGGGGTGACCGACGCCGTGGAGTTCTGCCGCCGGCTGCCGCGGGAGGTCGGTGTCGTGGGGGTGCCGGTCTCGGCCTTCTGCGACGACAAGGAGTCGGTGGCCTCCCTCGTGCGGTTCGCCTTCTGCAAGCGCGAGGAGGTCCTGCGCGAGGGTGCCCGACGCCTGGCCCGGCTCACCCGCTGACCCCGCGCCGCCTCCGCGCCGCGAGCGCACCGGCGTGGCACGGTGGTCGTATGCCGTCCCCCAGCCCGGTGATCTCCCCGGAGACGCTCGCTGCCTTCGAGCGCTACCTGGCGGCGGAGCGGGGCCGGTCCGCGCACACGGTCCGGGCCTACCTGGGGGACGTCCGGGACCTCGCCGCCGCGCTGGAACGTGCCGGCGTGCCCGACCTGTCCGACGTCGACATCAACGACCTGCGCTCCTGGCTCGGTGAGCAGGCGGCCGCCGGGGCCGCCCGGTCGACCATCGCCCGGCGGGCCGCGGCGGCCCGCACCTTCTTCCGGTGGCTGGTGCGCCAGGGGAGGCTGCGGGCCGACCCGTCCCTGCGCCTGGTGTCGCCCGGACGGGGCCAGCACCTGCCCGAGGTGCTGCGTCCCGAGCAGGCCACCGGGCTCATGGAGCTCGCCGCGGTGGCCGCCGACGACGGTGACCCGGTTCGGCTGCGGGACCGGGCGGTGGTCGAGCTGCTCTACGCGACCGGCATCCGCGTGGGTGAGCTGGCCGGGCTCGACGTCGACGACGTGGACCTGGAGCAGCGCACGGTCCGGGTGATGGGCAAGGGCGCCAAGGAGCGCACCGTCCCCTTCGGCGCCCCCGCCGCCGAGGCGCTCCGCGACTGGCTCGGTCGGGGCCGGCCCCGCCTGGTGACCCAGCGCTCCGGGCCCGCGCTCTTCCTCGGACGCCGCGGTGGACGGGTGGACCCGCGCCAGGTGCGCTCCGCGGTGCACGCCCTCGTGGCGCACCTGCCCGATGCGCCCGACCTGGGGCCTCACGGGCTCCGCCACTCCGCGGCCACCCACCTGCTCGAGGGCGGGGCCGACCTGAGGACCGTGCAGGAGCTGCTGGGCCACGCGAACCTGTCGACCACCCAGATCTACACGCACGTCTCCGTGGACCGGCTGCGACAGGCCTACCGCCAGGCACACCCCCGCGCGTGAGCACCGGGACTCAGTGCGGGTCGAGGAGCGCCAGCCGCCACGCGCCGAGCAGCAGCAGCGGGTCGACGTACTGGTCCCGCCCGCGCACCGCCCCCAGGTGCAGGCAGGTGGCCAGCAGGCAGTGACCACCAGGGGCGAGCGTGCCGATCGGGTCACCCTGCCGGACCCGGGTGCCGGGCGCAGGTGGATCCTCCACCGGCTGGTAGGTGCTCCGTAGCCCGGCGGCGTGCTGCACCGAGACCACACCCACCCCGGCGATGACACCGCTGTAGGCCACGACCCCGTCGGCCACCGCCCTGACCTGCGTGCCAGCCGCGCCGAGCACGTCGATGCCCCGGTGGCCGGCTCCCCAGCGCACCCGCGGTGGGTCGAAGGGACGCAGGACGTGACGGCCCGGCAGCGGCCAGGCCCAGCGTGTGTCGCCCGGCGCGACGCCGGTCAGGGACCTGGCGACGGCTCCGACCCAGGCGGCGAGCTCGTCCCGGTGGTCGTCGGTCACCGGCGTCGTGTGCGCCCCGCCCGTCACGACCACCGTCAGCAGCGCCACCCCCAGGTGTCGCGCCGTCCTCGCGCGGCGACCGCCCAGCTCCTCCCCCGTCATCGCGACCGGCTCCTCCCCCACCCGTCCAGGCGGCGCTCGACCAGCCCGGACGCCTCCAGCTGTCCCAGGGACGACAGCACCTCACCGGCCGAGAGCGCGGCGATCCGGGCCAGGTCGTCCACGCTCCGCGAGCGGTACGGCGGAATCGCCTCCAGCACCCGACGGCACAGCTCGTCGAGGTCGTCCTCCGGACGCTCCTCCCCCCGTCGGACCGGTGCCGCGTCCGTCCCCACGTCACCGACCAGGTCCGCGACCTCCTCGGCATCGGTGACGAGCGTCGCCCACCCCCGGCGGACCGCCTCGTGGCACCCCGCGGACACGGACGAGGTGACCGGGCCCGGTACGGCCCCGACCGGCCGACCCAGCTCGGCGGCGGTGTGGGCGGTGCTCAGCGCCCCGGACCGCAGCCCGGCCTCGACGACGACGGTGCCGAGGGTCATCGCCGCGATGAGTCGGTTGCGGGCCAGGAAGCGGGTGCGCGAGGGCGCGGAGCCGGGCGGCACCTCGCTGACCACCGCACCGCTCTCGGCGATCGACGCGAGCAGGCGGGAGTGCCCCGTGGGATACACCCGGTCCACCCCACCGGCCACCACCGCCACCGTGGTCCCCTCGACCGCCAGGGCGCCGCGGTGCGCGGCCCCGTCGATGCCGTACGCGGCGCCGGACACCACGGTGAATCCGCGGTCGGCGAGCCCCGCGGCCAGCTGGCCGGTGAGGAAGTCGCCGTAGGAGCTGGCTGCCCGGGCCCCCACGACGGCGACGCTGCGGGCGAGGACGACCCCGAGGGCCGCCGGTCCGCGGACCCAGAGGCACCACGGCGGCCGCGGCAGGTCCGCCAGGCCCTCGGGCCACTCCTCGTCACCCGGCACCACGAGGCGGGCGCCGGCGCGCTCGCCGGCGCGGAGCACGCCGTCCAGGTCCAGGGCCTGCACCCGTCTGGCGAACCGGTCCAGCTTCCGGTGCCGGGCCCGGGCACTGCCGTGGAGCACCAGGTCGAGCGCCTCGGTCAGGCCGAGGCGGGTCACCAGCTCGTGGGCGACCGGGTCGGCGGGCTCGGACAGGCACGCCCACGCCACCCGGGCGGTCCGCTGCGATCCCAGCGGGTCCGTCGTCGTCATGCGGCCGCCCCCGCCGAGGTGCGCAGCGTGAGCGCCTGGGCGGTGTGGGACACGTCGGGGGCCGGACGGCCGGCCAAGTCGGCCAGCGTCCAGGCGACCCGCAGGCAGCGGTCGTAGCCCCGGAGCGTGAGCAGCCCGGCGTCCATGGCGCTGTCGAGCGGCCGGGTGACCTTCCGCGCCGGGCGCAGCTCCTCGCGCAGGTACCGCCCCGGGACCTCGGCGTTGACCCGCCACGGCGTGCCGCGGAGGCGGTGACGCTGTCGGGTCCGGGCCGCGGCCACCCGGACGGCGACCGTCTCGGTGCTCTCGCCGCGGCTGCCGGCGAGCGCCGTCCGGGTGACCGGCAGCACCCCCACGCGGACGTCGATGCGGTCCAACAGGGGGCCGGAGAGCTTGCCGAAGTAGGCCCGCACCGCCCGCGGGCTGCACCGGCAGTCGACCCCTTTGCCGAACGCCCGGCCGCACGGGCACGGGTTGGCCGCGGCGACCAGCTGGAAGCGCGCCGGGAGGCTCACGTGCCGGTCGGCGCGGGCGATGACGACGCGTCCCGCCTCCAGCGGCTGGCGCAGCCCGTCCAGCACGTCGCGGCGGAACTCCGGGGTCTCGTCCAGGAACAGCACGCCGTGGTGCGCCCGGGACACCGCCCCGGGGCGCACCCGGCCGCTGCCGCCGCCGATGACCGCGGCCAGCGAGGCGTTGTGGTGCGGGGCCACGAACGGCGCGCGGTCCACCAGGCCCGCCGAGTCCGGCAGCGCCCCGAGCACCGAGTGCACCGAAGTGACCTCGAGGGCCTCGTCCTCCGCCAGCCGCGGCAGCAGCCCGGGCAGGCGCTCGGCCAGCATGGTCTTGCCGGCGCCCGGCGGACCGACGAGGAGCATGTGGTGCCGGCCGGCCGCAGCGATCTCCAGGGCGTGCCGGGCCTCCTCCTGACCGACGACGTCCGCGAGGTCGGGCGGGTCATCCGTGCCTGCACAGGTCGGTGGTGGGAGCGCCGGTTGCGGCACGGAGACGCCCGCCGCGGCGGCACGGTGGGCCTCCACGACGTCGGTCAGTCGCGCGACCGGCAGGACGTCGACACCCGAGACCAGGGCGGCCTCCCGGGCGTTGGCGCAGGGCACCACCGCCCGGGTCACGCCGGCCGCCGCGGCCGCCATGACCATGGGCAGCACGCCGGGCACCCCGCGCACGCTGCCGTCCAGACCGAGCTCACCGAGGTGGACCACGGAGCGGACGACCTCCGGCGGGACGTGGCCCTCGGCGACCAGCATGGCGACCGCGATGGCCAGGTCGAACCCACTGCCGGCCTTGGGCAGCGAGGCCGGGGACAGGTTCACCGTCCAGCGCTGCTGCGGCAGCGCCAGGCCGGCGCTGGCGGACGCGGCCCGCACCCGGTCCGGCGCCTGGGCGCAGGCGGTGTCGGGCAGCCCCGACAGTGTGAACGCCGGCAGCCCGGAGCTGCCCTGCGCCTCGGCCAGGACCACGTGGCCCTCCACCCCGGTCAGCGCCACCGACAGGGTGCGGCCCAGACCCATCAGGCGACCCCCTCGAGGTGGTCGACGGTCGCGGCGCCGGACCGCGGCAGCACCACCGCCAGCACGTCGATGCGGATCCGTGCCGAGCGCTCGTCGTGCTCCTGCAGCCAGGCCACCGCGAGCCGCCGCAGCCGGGCGAGCTTGGGGCGGGTCACCGCCTCGGCCGGGCCGCCGAAGCGGTCGGACCGGCGGGTCTTGACCTCGCAGAACACCAGGGTGTCCCCGTCCCGCGCCACGACGTCCAGCTCGCCCAGCCGGCACCGCCAGTTGCGGTCCAGCACCTCGTACCCGCGGCGTTCCAGGTGGGCACAGGCCACCCGCTCGCCGTAGTCACCGACCGCCCGGGCGACCCGGTGCGGCATCCCCGCGTTCCCCATCGGCACCACCTCCGCCACCGAGGCTCCTGGGCCCGGCCCCCCAGGGGAACACGTGGGTTCCGGTTTGTGGACCAGGCCGGGAGACCGTCCGCGCTGAGGACCGTCGTCTGGTGACCTGCGTCTATCGTGGGCGGATGCCACGGCACGCCACGTCGTTCCTCCCCGCGGTGCTGCTCGTGCTCGGGACGGCCCTGCTGGCGGGGTGCTCGTCGAACCGGGTACCCGCACCCGTCGATCTCGGTGACCTGCGGCTGGAGGCCGACGTCCCGGACGACTACGCCCCGCACGAGAACGCGCCTCTGCCGGCGCCGTCCTGCGTCGACGCCCTGGTGCTGCTGGGGCCCGCCGGTGCGGCTCGGGACGAGGGTCTGCTCCTGGCGAGGGTGGCCCCGGGCGGTGCCTGCCCGGACGAGGAGGCCGTCAACGGCCGCTTCCCGTCCTGGGGCGCTGCCGAGCAGCTGCCGGCGCAGGTCGAGCCGGTGGAGCTGGCGATCGGGAACGCCTACCGGTTCTCGGTCCGCTACGGCCACTGCACCAACGACTGCCGCTACGACGAACGCCCGGTCACGTTCGTGGAGCTGCCGGACGGTTCCACGTTCTTCGCGATCGGCTACGGGGTGTCCCCCGACCTCTACGAGCAGATGGTGGACAGTCTGCGCAGGGCGGGGGACACGGCAAGCTCCCAGCCCAGGAGGGACCTGGGACACCCCGCGTGACGCGCTACCCGCGAGCGGCCTACCGCTCCTTGAGGTTGCTCAGGTCGATGTCCGACTTCGACAGCTCCTCGATGTTGACGTCCTTGAAGGTGATGACGCGCACCTTCTTGACGAACCGCGCGGGGCGGTAGACGTCCCACACCCAGGCGTCGTTCATGGTGACCTCGAACCAGGTCTCCCCGCCGCTGCCGGTGTGGACCTGCACGTCGACCTCGTTGGCCAGGTAGAACCGCCGCTCGGTCTCGACGACGTGGCTGAACAGCCCCACCACGTCGCGGTACTCGCGGTAGAGCTGCAGCTCCATGTCGGTCTCGTACTTCTCGAGATCCTCGGCGCTCACGATCCGCTCATCTCCCTCAGCTCGGGGTGGTTGCCGGTGAAGTTCCAGCTGCGACGGTGGTAGGTGGACGGGCCGTGCTCGCGCAGCGCGGCCAGGTGCTCCGGTGCGGCGTAGCCCTTGTTCTCCTCCCACCCGTATGCCGGGTGCTCGGGTGCCTTCGCCACCATGATGGCGTCCCGGGTCACCTTGGCCAGGACGCTGGCCGCGGCGACGGAGGAGCAGGACAGGTCCGCCTTGATCAGGGTGCGCACCGGCGGCGGAGGGGGCCCCTGGTCGACGAGGCCGAGCAGGCCCTCCCGGGCCGGGTCGGTGAACCAGTCGTGGTTGCCGTCCAGCAGGATGAGGTCGGGGACGACGCCGGCCTGGGCCAGGGCCCGCTGACCGGCCAGGCGGAGCGCCGCCATGATGCCCAGCGCGTCGATCTCGTCCGGCCAGGCGTGCCCAACACCCCAGGCGAGGCACCAGCGCTGGATCCGCGGGACCATCCGCTCGCGCGCAGCGCAGGTCAGCAGCTTGGAGTCGCGCACCCCCTGGGGGGCGGTGCGGCAGGCCTCGTCGATGGCCACCACGCCGACGGTCACCGGTCCGGCGAGGGCGCCCCGGCCGACCTCGTCCATCCCGACGAGGACCCGGTAGCCGTCCCGCTGGAGCGCGCGCTCGACCCGCAGGCTGGGCCGCTTGGTGCCCGGGCGGCGGGGGCGGGCCCCGACGGTGCGGCTGGTCACGACCCCGCTCCTCCCGGGGGCGGGACGTCGGCGAACACCTCGGCGGGGCGGGCGAACCAGTCAAACCGGTCCAGCGGCCAGACGAGGACCAGCGCCTGCCCGACGACGTTCTCCTCCGGCACCGAGCCACCCGCCCCGGTGCCGTCGTCGTTGGCGCGCGAGTCGCGGGAGTTGGACCGGTGGTCGCCCATCACCCAGTAGTGACCCTCGGGGACGGTGATGTCGAACGGCTCGTCGCTGGGCTCGTCCCCGGGGAAGAGGTAGGGCTCGTCGATCGGGGCCCCGTTGACGGTGATGCGCCCCTGGTCGTCGCAGCAGGCCACGTGGTCGCCGCCGACCCCGATCACCCTCTTGATGAGGTGGTCGCCGTCGCCGGCCGGGGCCAGGCCGACGAACTCCAGCACGTCGACGATGCTGTTGACGAACGCGCCGCGGTCGGCCTGCTCGGTCGGCGGGAGCCACCCGCCCGGGTCGTGGAAGACCACGATGTCGCCGCGCTCGATCTCGGTCGGGCCCACCTGGATCTTGCTGACCATGACCCGGTCACCGTAGACCAGCGTGTTCTCCATGGACCCGGAGGGGATCCAGAAGGCCTGGACGAGGAAGGTCTTGATCAGGAACGAGATGACCAGGGCGGTCGCACCGACGACGGCCACCTCCTTGAGCAGGTGGCCGAGCCGGCTCCGCGGCCGCGCCGCCGGGCGCGCGCGGCGGTCGGGCAGCGGCTCCTCCCCCGCAGGGGAGATCGGTGCGGGCGACGCGGCGGGCGATGTGGACGACGTCCCGGATGCGGACGTCCCGGCCGACACACTCGGCTCCGCGGGTGCGTCCGGCGGTCCACCGGCACCCGGCGCGGCTGGGTCGTCAGCCTGCTGGGGCTCGGGTGTCACGCGGTCACGTCCTGTCTCGTCCGGGGGCGGGGGCATCCCTAGGCAGCGACCCTAGTACGGCCGGGCGGCCGGGTCCGCCACAGGCAGAGTCCACCCGCGGGAACCCGTCCCGGGGTGGACTCTGGTGGGCGCTCAGGCGCTGGGAGTGGTCTCGCGCTTCTCGCGGATCTTGGCGGCCTTGCCGCGCAGGTTGCGCAGGTAGTAGAGCTTGGCGCGGCGCACGTCGCCACGGCTGACGAGCTCGACCTTGTCGACGTTCGGGGAGTGCACCGGGAAGGTGCGCTCCACGCCGACACCGAAGCTGACCTTGCGCACGGTGTAGGTCTCGCCCACGCCGTGGCCGTGGCGCCGGATCACGACGCCCTGGAAGACCTGGATACGGGACCGGGTGCCCTCGATGACCTTGACGTGCACCTTGACGGTGTCACCGGCGCGGAAGTCGGGGATGTCGTCCCGGAGGCTGGGGGCGTTGACGGCGTCGAGCTTGTGCATGACTGGTCGCTTTCTCGTCGGTGCCACAGGTCACCCACGGCGGTCGGCACCCGGACGGGTGCAGTGGTCGGGGGGCGCGTCACCGGGCCTTGCCGCGCTCTCCCCCTGTGGCAGGGGCGCGGCCGTGACGTCCCGGGCGGACGCGACGGTCAAGTCTGCCACAGCCCCGAGCGGCCGGGGAAATCGGCTCAGTCGTCCGGCTCGTCCCCACCGCGCCGCTGCAGCAGGTCAGGACGCCGCTCGGCGGTGCGCCGCAGCCGCTGCTCGTGGCGCCACCGGGCGATCTCGCCGTGGTGGCCGGACAGGAGCACCTCCGGGACGGCGCGACCCCGCCACACGGCGGGCTTGGTGTAGACGGGGTACTCGAGCAGCCCGTCCTCGTGGGACTCCTCGATGAGGGACTCCTCGTTGCCCAGCACGCCGGGGACCAGCCGCGCGATGGCCTCGACCATGGCCAGCACGGCCACCTCACCGCCGTTGAGGACGTAGTCACCGAGGGACACCACCGAGACCGGCATGTGCTCGGCCGCCTCCTCGTACACCCGCTCGTCGATGCCCTCGTACCGGCCGCAGGCGAACGCCAGCCACGGCTCGGTGGCGAGGCTGCGGGCCATCTCCTGGGTGAACAGCCGACCGCCGGGTCCGGGCACGATGAGGTGCGGGACCTGCCCCGGCTCCTCGGCGCTGGCCAGGAGCGCGTCCAGCGCCTCCCCCCACGGCTCGGGCCGCATGACCATGCCGGCCCCGCCGCCGTACGGGGTGTCGTCGACGGTGCGGTGCCGGTCGTGGGTGTAGTCGCGCAGGTCGTGGACGCGCAGGTCGATGAGCCCGCCGCGACGGGCCCGGCCGATGAGCGAGAGGTCGAGCGGGGCGAGGTACTCGGGGAAGATCGTGACGACGTCGATGCGCACCGGCTACCCCCCCAGCTCCAGCAGCCCGGCCGGCGGGTCGAGGACGACGCGTCGCGCCCCCGGGTCCACCTCCGGCACGATCTCGTGCACGAACGGCACGAGCACGGTGCGCCCGTCGGTCAGGCGCACCTCGAGCAGGTCCTGCACCGGACGGGCGTGCAGCCCGCTCACCTCGCCGACCACCGTGCCCTCGACGGTGACCGCGGTGAGGCCGACCAGGTCGTCCTCGTACCAGGTGTCCTCGTCGGTCTCGTCCGGCTCGGGGGCGACGAGCAGCCTGGTGCCGCGCAGCGCCTCCGCGGCGTCCCGGTCGCCGTGACCCGCGAAGGCCAGCAGGTAGACCCCCTGGTGCACCCGGACGCTGCGCAGCACGAGCGGGCCGCGGGCCGGGGGGTCGGTGGCGAACTCCGCGCCCACGACGAACCGCCCTGCGGGGTCGTCGGTGTGCAGCTGCACGGTGACCTCGCCGCGCAGCCCGTGCGGACGGCCGATGCGGGCGACGACGAGCACGGCTCCTCCTGGGTCGTGACCTGGTGACGGACGGGACGGGAGACGGACGGAGGGGTATGCCGCGCGCTGGGCGTGCGGCATACCCCTCCGGTCGGGCTGGGGTCGGGTCAGCGGGCCCGGTCGGTGTCGACGATGTCGATGCGCACCTTCTGGCCGCCGGAGAGGGCGCCCATGACGGTCCGCAGCGCACTGGCCGTGCGCCCGCGCCGGCCGATGACCCGCCCGAGGTCGTCCGGGTGGACCCGGACCTCGAGCACGTCGCCGTGACGGGCGCTCTTGCGGCGCACCCGGACGTCACCGTCGTGGTCGACGATGCCCTTGACCAGGTGCTCCATGGCCTCCTCGAGCACGGTCAGCCCTCGGTGCCCTGCTCGGCGCCGGCCTCGGCGGCCGGCTCCTCGGCCTTGGCCTCCTCGGCCTTGTCAGCCTTGTCGGCCTTCGCCCCACGCTTGGAGGACGTGGCCTCGCCCTTGTCCTCGCTCTTGCGGGACCGGCGGCCGCCCTCGGCGGCCTCGGCACCGTCGGCCTCGGCGAGGGCCTTCTCGTACAGCGCCTTCTTGTCGGGGCGCGGCGGCGGGGTCTTCAGGGTGCCCTCGGCACCCTCCTCGCCGGTGAACTTCTGCCAGTCACCGGTGACCTTGAGCAGCGCGCGGACCTGCTCGGTGGGCTGGGCGCCGACACCGAGCCAGTACTGCACCCGCTCGGAGTCGATCTCGATGACCGACGGCTCCTCGGTCGGGTGGTACTTGCCGATCTCCTCGATCGCCCGGCCGTCCCGCTTGGTGCGGGAGTCGGCCACGACGACGCGGTAGTACGGTGCACGGATCTTGCCCATGCGCTTCAGGCGGATCTTGACAGCCACGTGTGCGGTGTCTCCTCGTTCTTGGTCTGGGTGAGCCGCCGTCGGCCGCGTGGGGAATCACGCGCGGGACGACCGCTGCAGGTGGACACATCACGCCACGGTGAGAGGGTCCGGGCCGATGGGTACCGGCCCATTGTGCCAGAGTCCGCAGGCCGCGACGAACTCCGCGCTCAGGAGGGCGCGTGGTCGCTGACGAACTGGAGCACCTCGGTCTCGTCGACACCGGGGAACACCCCGGGCGGCATCACCGCCAGCAGGTGGGAGTGCGCCTTGGCGCTCGGCCACACCCGGCCCTTCCAGCGCCCGGCCAGCTCCGGCGGCGGGGCGGTGCAGCACTCCGGGTCCGGGCACCGGGAGACACCGCGGGCGGTGGTGTCACGGCCCCGCATCCAGCGCACCTCCGCGAAGGGCACCCCGACGCTCACCGAGAACGGGCCCGCCGAGGTCTGCTCCACCATCGCCGTGCACCAGAACGTCCCCCGGCCGGTGTCGGTGTACTGCTGGTAGGCCTGACCCGCCGGCTGCTCGAAGACCTGCCGGGCGGTCCAGTAGCGGCACACCCGGGCGCCCTCGATCGCGCCGGTCGCGTCCATGGGGAACCGCACCCCGTCGTTCTCGTAGGCCTTGTAGATGGTGCCGTCGGCGCTGATCCGCATGAAGTGCACCCGCAGGTCCAGGTGCCGGGTGGCCAGGTTGGTGAACCGGTGGGCGGCCGTCTCGTAGGACACCGCGTAGGCGTCCCTCAGGTCCTCGATGGCGATGTCCCGCCGCTTCTTGGCGTCCAGCAGCATCGGCACGGCGGTGGACTCCGGCAGGAGCACCGCCGCGGCGAAGTAGTTGATCTCGACCCGCTGGGCGAGGAACTCGGCGTAGTCACGCGGCGGCTCGTGCCGCAGCACCAGGTGGCCGATGGCCTGGAGCGCCAGCGCCCGGCCGTCCCTGCCCCCGGGCTTGGGGTGGGGCAGGTAGATGCGCTTGTTGGCCATGTCGGTCACGGTCCGGGTCGAGCCCGGCAGCCCGTCCGTGGGCACCAGGGTGTAACCGACGTAGGCCGCGATCCGGTCGACCGCGGACCGGGTGACCGGTCCGGCGCCGTGGCCGATGGCAGCGAGCAGCCGCGCCGCCTCGGCCTCGATCGCCGGGAAGTAGTTGTCCGCCTGACGCATCCGGCGACGGAGCTCGGCGTTGGCCTGCCGGGCGTACTCCGGGGTGGCGGTCCGCTGCTCCTGCAGCGCCTGCACCGACTCGTACAGACCGACCAGCGCCTCCAGGGCGTCGGTGGGGAGCCCGGGACCGACCTTGACCCGTGGGATGCCCAGCGCCTCGAAACCCGGCGAGCGCTGGGCCCGCTCCCACCGCACCTCCAGGGCCGCCCGCCGGGTGGGCGGGCCGCCGGAGAGCAGCTCGCCGAGGTCCACGCCGAGCGCCTCGGCGAGCCCGGTCAGCACCGACAGCCGGGGCTCGCGGCGGCCGTTCTCGATGAGGGACAGGGCCGAGGGCGACAGGCCGACCCGCCCGGCCAGCTCGGCCAGGGTCAGGCCCGCCTGGCGCCGGTGGTGCCGGAGCCGCCGGCCCAGGGCCAGCGGGTCGGCGCCGCGCGGCGCCTCGGTCTCGTCGGGCTCGCGGTCGCGCGGGAGCGGAAGCAACCGCCCCTCCGGACGTTCCAGTGCCGTCTGCGCCATTCCGTCACGCTATCGCAAAAAACCCGAAACTTGACAGGCCCTCAGTACCCCAAGGCGCTCCGGATGTGACGACAGTGTGAACAACGAGCCGACGAGACGGCATACGCACGAGGAGGAGCGATGACCACGCTGATCGAGCCCACCACGCAGGAGCCCACCACCGACCCCTTCACCCGGCAGGCGCAGGCGCTGCGTGAGACCTGGGAGACCGACCCGCGCTGGGCCGGCATCCAGCGCCGGTACACCGCCGAGGACGTGGTGCGGCTGCGCGGGTCCGTCGTCGAGGAGCACACCCTGGCCCGGCGCGGCGCGGAGAAGCTGTGGGAGCTCATCACCACCAAGCCGTTCGTGCGGGCCCTCGGCGCGCTGACCGGCAACCAGGCGGTCCAGCAGGTCAAGGCCGGGCTGGAGGCCATCTACCTGTCCGGCTGGCAGGTGGCGGCGGACGCGAACCTGGCCGGCCAGACCTACCCCGACCAGAGCCTCTACCCGGCCAACTCGGTGCCGGCCGTCGTGCGCCGGATCAACAACGCGCTGATGCGGGCCGACCAGATCGCCTGGGCGAACGGCGAGACCGACCGCGACTACCTGGTCCCGATCGTGGCCGACGCCGAGGCCGGGTTCGGCGGTCCGCTCAACGTCTTCGAGCTGATGAAGTCGATGATCGCCGCGGGCGCCGCGGGGGTGCACTTCGAGGACCAGCTCGCCTCGGAGAAGAAGTGCGGCCACCTGGGCGGCAAGGTGCTCATCCCCACCTCCCAGCACGTCCGCACCCTGACGTCCGCGCGCCTGGCCGCCGACGTGCTCGGGGTCCCGACCATCGTCGTGGCCCGTACCGACGCCCTGGCGGCGGACCTGCTGACCAGCGACATCGACCCGGTCGACCAGGAGTTCATCACCGGCGAGCGCACCGCGGAGGGCTTCTTCCGGGTGCGCAACGGGATCGAGCCGGTCCTGGCCCGGGCCAAGGCCTACGCGCCGTACTCCGACCTCATCTGGGTCGAGACCGGCACCCCGGACCTGGGGCTGGCGCGGGAGTTCGCCCAGGAGCTGCACAGGGACTTCCCCGACCAGATGCTGGCCTACAACTGCTCGCCGTCGTTCAACTGGAAGGCCGCCCTGGACGACCGGCAGATCGCCGAGTTCCAGGACAAGCTGGGCGAGCTGGGCTACCGGTTCCAGTTCATCACCCTGGCCGGCTTCCACGCGCTCAACCACTCGATGTTCCGGCTGGCCCACGGCTACGCCCGCCGGGGCATGAGCGCCTACGTGGAGCTGCAGGAGGCGGAGTTCGCCGCGGCCGCGGACGGCTACACCGCCGTCAAGCACCAGGCGGAGGTCGGGACCGGCTACTTCGACGAGGTGAGCCGCGTCATCAACCCCGACAGCGGGACACTGGCCCTGACGGGTTCCACCGAAGCCGAGCAGTTCCACTGATCGACCACGCCCCCGCCGCACCCGGAGAGGAACCGCGATGACCGACCAGCTCACCCTCGTCGGCAGCGTCACCGACACGGCCCCGGACGTCCTGGACGACACCGCCCGGTCGCTGGTCGCCGCCCTGGAGGTCCGCAGCAGGGACCGGCGCCGGGATCTTCTCCGGGCGCGGCGGGAGCTGGCCCGCCGGGTCGCCCGGGGCGAGGAGCTGGCCCAGCTGGAGGAGACCCGCGCGATCCGCGAGGACGCCTCCTGGCAGGTGGCCCCGCCCCCGGAGGACCTGCGGGTCCGCCAGGTGGAGCTGGCCACGCCGGCCACGGCGGACCAGGCCAGGGCGGCCGCGGCATCCGGCGCCGACGTGTGGGTCGCCGACTTCGAGGACTCCCTCGTCCCCACCTGGGACCGGCTGGTCACCGGCCACCGGGTGGTCACCGAGGCGGTGACCTCGTCGACGGCGGGCGAGGGCCCGACCGTGGTGGTCCGACCGCGCGGCCTGCACCTGGTCGAGGCGCACCTGCAGCTCGACGGCGAGCCGGTCAGCGCGCCGGTCGCCGACGTGGGCCTCTTCCTGGCCGGTGCCGGGCGGGCCCTCGCCCAGCGGGGCCGCACCCCCTCCCTCTACCTGCCGAAGCTGGAGAGCCACGAGGAGGCCGCCTGGTGGGACGACCTGCTCACGACCGCCGAGGAGCACCTCGGGCTGCCGCGCAACACGGTGCGGGTGAGCATCCTCGTGGAGACGGTGCAGGCGACCTACCAGCTCGAGGAGATCCTCCACGTCCTCCGGCACCGGGTCACCGCGCTGGCCGCGGGGCGCTGGGACTACGTCTTCTCGCACCTGCGCACCTACGCCACGCGCCGCTCCCACGTGCTGCCGGACCTGGACTCGTTCACGATGAACACCCGGTTCCTGCGCGCCTACACCGACCTCATCGTCCGAACCTGCCGCTACCGGGGGGCCCAGGCCCTCGGCGGCCCGGTCACCGAGGTGCCGGGCGGGCCGTTCGACGACACGACCCTCCGGGCGCAGGCCCGGGTGCGGCGGGACAAGACGCGCGAGGCGCGCCAGGGCTTCGTCGGGGCCTGGGTGCTCCACCCGGCCCAGGTGCCGATCGCCCGGCAGGCGTTCGCGGGCACCGCGCCCGAGGAGGACCTGCCCAGCGGCCCGCCGGTGGTGGACGGCGCCGCGCTCCGGGACATCAGTGGCATCCCGGGCACCGCGACGCTCACCGGCCTGCGCACCAACCTGCGCGCGTCGCTGACCTACCTGACCGGGTGGCTCGCTGGTGAGGGCACCTGCGTCCTCGACGGGCACCTGCACGACTTCGGGACCGTGGAGCTGGCCCGCCTCCAGGTGTGGCAGTGGGCGCACCACGACGTCCGGGTCGCCGAGGGCCCGCTGGTCGGCGAGCTGCTGCTGTCGCGCATGCTCGCCGACGAGATCTCGATCCTGCGCCGCCGCATCGGCGACGACGCCCGCGTGGACCTGGCAGCGGAGCTGCTCGAGGACGCCCTGTATGCCGAGGAGCCGCCGGCCTTCCTGTCGGTGCGGGCCTACGAGGTGCTGCTCTCCGCCCGGGAGCGGGTGGTGCCGACCTCCGCCGCCTGACCCGCCCGGACGCTCCGACGTCGCGCGGGGTCAGTAGGTGACGCCCCGCAGGATGACCCGGTGCGGCTCGGCCAGGACGCGGACGTCCTCGCGCGGGTCGGAGCGGTAGACGACCAGGTCGGCGGACTCCCCCTCGGCGATCCCGGGACGCCCGAGCCACTCCCGGGCCGCCCAGGTGGCGGCGCCGATCGCCTCGAGTGGGGTGAGGCCGGCGTGGGTGAGCGCCTCGACCTCCTGCGCCGCCAGGCCGTGCGGGAGCTGCCCGCCGGCGTCCGTGCCGACGTAGACCGGTACCCCGGCCTCGTGCGCCTTGGCGACCGTCTCGAAGCGGCGCTCGTACAGGGCGCGCATGTGCGCGGCATACGCGGGGAACTTGGCCTCCCCCGCCTCGGCGAACTTGGGGAAGTTGGCGATGTTGACCAGGGTCGGGACGATCGCGATGCCCTGCCGGGCGAAGGTGTCGATGGTGTCGTCGAGCAGTCCGGTGGCGTGCTCGATGCAGTCGGTGCCGGCGGCGGCGAAGTCGCGCAGCGACTGCTCCCCGAAGCAGTGGGCGGTGACCCGGGCGCCCTCCTCGTGGGCGGCCGCGACCGCCTCGGTCAGCACCTCGACCGGCCACAGCGGGCCCAGGTCGCCGGCCTCGCGGTCGATCCAGTCGCCGACGAGCTTGACCCACCCGTCACCGCGCCGCGCCTCCTGCCGGACGTAGGCGACCAGCTCGTCCGGCTCGACCTCGTGGGCGTAGTTGCGCAGGTAGCGCTTGGGGCGGGCGATGTGCCGACCGGCGCGGATCAGCCTGGGCAGGTCCTCCCGGTCGTGCACCCACGACGTGTCCAGCGGGCTGCCCGCGTCGCGCATCAGGAGCACCCCCGCCTCCCGCTCGGTCAGGGCGTGCTGCTCGGCGCGCTCGACCGGCACCGCGCCCTGGCTCTCCAGCCCGACGTGGCAGTGGGCGTCCACCAGGCCCGGCAGGACCCACCCCTCCACGGTCTCGTCGGCACCCCCGGGTGGTGCGGTCAGGCTGATCCGCCCGTCCACGACCCAGACCTCGTCGAGCGTCTCCTCGGGGCCGACCAGGATCCTCCCCCGCAGGTGCAGCGTGGGACCACCCATGGACTCCTCCTTCGCCGTCGTGTCCGGTCAGGGTAGCGAGGCGACCGTCGGTCGACCGGGCTACGGTGTGCGCCATGCGCTACGACGCCGTGGTCATCGGGGCAGGACACAACGGCCTCACCTGTGCCGCCTACCTCGCCCGGGCGGGGCGCTCGGTCCTCGTCCTCGAGGCCTCGGACCACGTCGGCGGCGCGGCCCGCTCGGTCCGCACCTTCCCGGCGTATGACGCCCGGTTGTCGGCCTACTCCTACCTGGTCAGCCTGCTGCCGGACCAGATCATCGGGGAGCTGGACCTCGACGTGCGGCTGGTGCGGCGCCGGATCTCCTCCTACACCCCCGTGGGTGACGGCGGGATCCTCGTGGACGGGGAGGACCCGGCCCGCACGGCCGCCGACCTCGGTCCGGACGCGCAGGCCTGGGACGACTTCTACGGCATGACCGGCGAGCTGGCGCGCAGGCTGTTTCCCACGATGACCGAGCCGCTGCGCAGCCCCGAGGAGGTGCGCTCGCTGGTGGGCGAGGCGGCGTGGACCGACGTGTTCGAGCGGCCGCTCGGTGAGACGCTGGAGCGCCGGTTCAGCTCCGACGTGGTCCGCGGCATCGTGCTCACCGACGGGCTCATCGGCACCTTCGCGCGAGCCCACGCCCCCGACCTGCTCGCCAACCGCTGCTTCCTCTACCACGTCATCGGTCGCGGCACCGGCGACTGGGACGTCCCGGTCGGCGGCATGGGCGCGGTCACCGACAGCCTGCGGCGGGCCGTCGAGCGCGAGGGCGGGGAGATCCGGACGTCCAGCCCGGTGACCTCGGTGGGCACGGACGGCCACGAGGCGGTGGTGCGGATCGCCGACGGCCGCCGGGTCCACGCCTCGATGGTCTTCGCCAACGTGGCCCCCACCGTCCTCGACCGGCTGCTCGGCGAGGACACGACCCGGCCCGAGCCGGAGGGCGCCCAGCTCAAGATCAACATGCTGCTGTCGCGCCTGCCGGCCCTGAAGGACGCCTCGGTCACCCCCGAGCAGGCGTTCGCGGGGACGTTCCACATCAACGAGGCCTACAACCAGCTGGAGACGGCCTACGAGCAGGCCGCCTCCGGGGCGATCCCGGCACTGCCGCCGTGCGAGGTCTACTGCCACAGCCTGTCCGACAGCTCCATCCTGGGCCGGGACCTCGTCGACGCCGGGGCGCACACCCTCACCCTCTTCGGGCTGCACATGCCGGCACGGCTGTTCCGTGCCGATCCGGAGGGGGCACGACAGGAGGCGCTGCGCCGCACCCTCGCCTCGATCGACAGCGTCCTCGCCGAGCCGCTGACCGAGTGCCTGCTCGACCCGACGACCCTGGAGGTCCGCACACCGGTCGACATCGAGGCCTCGGTGGGCATGCCCGGCGGGCACATCTTCCACGGCGACCTGCAGTGGCCGTTCGCCGAGAACCCCCACGACGTCGGCCGGTGGGGCGTCGAGACGCGCCACCGCAACGTGTTCCTCTGCGGCTCCGGCGCGCGACGCGGCGGCGGGGTGAGCGGCATCCCGGGGCGCAACGCCGCGGCCGCCGCGCTCGGCGAGGCGGCCCTGGGTGGCTGACCCGCCCCGGGGCGACGGCGAGGAGCAGCACGGCGCCGGGGCTGCGACGACGGCAGCATCGCCGTGAGCGAGGCGGAGAGCCGCGCGGGCTGAGCCGGCGGCGGCAGGAGCGCGCCGGAGGGGCCTGCCGCGCCGGCGGGGGATCAGCCGTCGGCGTCCTTGAGGTACTTCTCGAACCCCTGCGGCAGCTGCAGCGAGGACAGGTCGGCCCCATCGTCTCCCGCGCCGCCCGCCGGCAGCCCGAAGGCCCCGCCCAGGGCGGCGTTGCCGCGGGACTGCTCGGCGCGCTCCCGGGCGAGACGCTCCTGCTCGGCGCGCTTGGCCGGGTTGCCGCTCTTGGCCTTCTTGCGCTTCGGCGGCTTCTGCTTGCCCCGCCCGGGGCCACCCAGGCCGGGCATGCCCGGCATCCCGGGCACGCCACCACCGCGGCGCAGCTGGCGCATCGCCTTCTGCGCGGCCTGGAAGCGCTCGAGGAGCTGGTTGACCTCCGAGATGGTCACCCCCGAACCGCGGGCGATGCGGGCGCGCCGGGAACCGTTGATCTGCTTGGGGTGGGCCCGCTCCCAGGGGGTCATCGACCGGACCATCGCCTCGATGCGGTCGAACTCCCGCTCGTCGAGAGCGTCCAGCTGGGCCCGCATCTGCTGCATCCCGGGCATCATCCCCAGCATCTGCTTGAGGGAGCCCATCTTCTTGATCGCGGAGATCTGCTGCAGGAAGTCGTCGAAGGTGAAGTCCTCCTCGGCGACGAACTTGCGGGCCATCTCCCGGGCCTGGGCCTGGTCGAACGCCTTCTCCGCCTGCTCGATCAGGGTGAGCACGTCGCCCATGTCGAGGATCCGGGAGGCCATCCGGTCCGGGTGGAACAGCTCGAAGTCCTTCAGCCCCTCACCGGTCGAGGCGAAGAGGATCGGCTTGCCGGTCACGGTGGCGACCGACAGCGCGGCACCGCCGCGGGCGTCGCCGTCCAGCTTGGTCAGCACGGTGCCGGTGATCCCGACGCCGTCGGCGAACGCCTTGGCGGTCTCGACCGCGGCCTGGCCGATCATCGCGTCGATGACGAACAGCACCTCGTGCGCCTGGGTCTCGACGCGGATGTCGTGGGCCTGGCGCATCAGCTCGACGTCGACGGCGAGGCGGCCGGCGGTGTCGATGATGACGACGTCGTGGCCCTTCGACCGGGCCTCCTCCACCCCGGCCACCGCGACGTCGACCGGGTCACCGAAGGAGCGTGTCCCCTCCCCCGTCTCCAGCACGGCGTCGTGACCGCCGACGTTGCCCTTCTCCGGGGCGAACACCGGCACCCCGGCCCGCTCCCCGACGACCTGGAGCTGGGTGACCGCGTTGGGTCGCTGGAGGTCCGCCGCGACCAGCAGCGGGGCGTGCCCCTGCTCCTTGAGCCAGTAGCCGAGCTTGCCCGCCAGGGTGGTCTTACCCGAACCCTGCAGACCCGCCAGCATGATCACCGTCGGCGGGGTCTTGGCGAGGTTCAGCCGGCGGGTCTGTCCGCCGAGGATGTCGATGAGCTCCTCGTGGACGATCTTGACGACCTGCTGGGCCGGGTTGAGCGCCTTGGAGACCTCGGTGCCGAGTGCCCGCTCCCGGATCCGCCCGGTGAACTGCTTGACCACGGGCAGCGCGACGTCGGCGTCGAGCAGGGCCATCCGGATGTCCCGGATGGTCGCGTTGACGTCGGACTCGTTGAGCGTGCCCTTCCGCTTGAGGTTGCGGAAGGTGTGGGTCAGACGGTCGGAGAGGCTGTTGAACACCGCACAAGGCTAACTGCTGCGCGACGCTCCCCCGGTCCGACGTCGCCACCGCCGCCCCGTCCGGGCGAGGGCGTCGTCAGCCGACGATCGCGTCGACGAAGGCCTGCGGGTCGAAGGGCGCCAGGTCATCCGGGCCCTCGCCCAGCCCGACGAGCTTGACCGGCACGCCGAGCTTGCGCTGCACGTTGACGACGATGCCGCCCTTGGCGGTGCCGTCCAGCTTGGTGAGGACGATCCCGGTGACGTCCACCGCCTCGCCGAACACCTCCGCCTGCCGCATGCCGTTCTGTCCGGTCGTGGCGTCGAGCACCAGCAGCACCTCGTCGATGGGGCTCTGCTTCTCGATGACGCGCTTGACCTTGCCGAGCTCGTCCATCAGGCCGACCTTGGTGTGCAGGCGCCCCGCGGTGTCGATGATGACCACGTCGGCCTCCATCTCCGCGGCCTGCCGCACCGCGTCGTACGCCACCGACGCCGGGTCGGCACCCTCCCGGTGGGAACGGACCGTCGGCACGCCGACCCGACCGCCCCAGGTCTCGAGCTGGTCGGCGGCCGCCGCCCGGAAGGTGTCGGCGGCGCCGAGCACGACGTCCTTGTCCTCGGCCACGAGCACCCGCGCCAGCTTGCCCACGGTCGTGGTCTTGCCGGTGCCGTTGACACCGACGACGAGGATGACCGCAGGGCGCCCGTCCACCTGGGACGCCGCGACCCGCCGGTCCATGGTCGGGTCGACCAGGCTCAGCAGCTCCTCACGCAGCCAGGCCCGCACCACCTGGGGGTCCGTGGCGCCCTCGACGGCCACCCGGCGGCGCAGGGCCTCGACCAGCTCCTGGGTGGCCTCCACACCCAGGTCGGCCTGCAGGAGGGTGTCCTCGATCTCCTCCCAGGCCGCCTCGTCCAGGCCGCCCCGGGACAGGAGGGTGAGCAGCGCGTTGCCGATGGCGGTGTTGCTCCGGGCCAACCGGTCCCGCAGCCGCACCATCCGGCCACGGGCCGAGGGGGGCCGCTCGACGGCCGGGGCCTCGACCTCCGGCACCTCGACCTCGGGGGCCTCGGTGACGGGCGGCTCGAGCACGTCGGTGCCCGTCGCGGCCCCCCGCCCGGAGTCCCCCTCCGGCTCACCCGGTGCACCGGGAACCGGGGGGCGGCCGGGCCGCTCGAGGGTCTTGCCGCGCCCGGTCCGCCCGCGGAACAGGCCGACGAGGAGGGCGATGCCGATGACGGCCACCACGGTGGCCACGGTCAGGATCATCCAGAGGTCGTCCAGCACCGGGTCATCCTCCCAAACTCCTGCGGCCGCACCAGCGCCGCCTCGTGATGTCACCGACCCGGACACGACGGAACGGCGGGACCGTGGCCCCGCCGTTCCGTCCCCGGGTCGTCTGCCTGCTCGTTACCTGCCGGCGCGGGCGAGGGTGCGCGCGGTCCGGCGGGCCGCGTCCTCGCCCCGGTCGCGCAGGTCCTCCCCCTGGCGGCGCACCTGCCGGAGGATCCGCTCACCCCGCGGGGTGAGGACCTCGCGCCCGTCGCGGCGGGCCTCCACGGCCACGTAACCCACGACGACGGCGGCCGCGGCCACGCAGACCAGCATGGCCACAATCATCACGATCATGCCCTCCAGCGTGCCGCGCTGGCGGCGTGCCACCAAATCCGCGGGCGGCGTTTCGGCCAGATCCCCCGGGAATGGTGACGAGGATCACCCGGTCCGGTCGGATCAGGCCGGCTGGGGCTGGACGTCCCGGAGCCGCTGGGAGACGACGGTCGTCACGCCGTCGCCGCGCATGGACACCCCGTAGAGGGCGTCCGCGATCTCCATGGTGCGCTTCTGGTGCGTGATGACGATGAGCTGGCTGGAGTCGCGCAGCTCCTCGAAGAGGGTGATGAGCCGGCCCAGGTTCGTGTCGTCGAGGGCGGCCTCGACCTCGTCCATGATGTAGAAGGGGCTGGGCCGCGCCTTGAAGATCGCGACGAGCAGCGCCACCGCGGTCAGCGACCGCTCCCCGCCGGAGAGCAGGGACAGCCGCTTGATCTTCTTGCCCGGCGGGCGGGCCTCCACCTCCACGCCGGTGGTGAGCATGTTGTCGGGGTCGGTGAGCAGCAGCCGGCCCTCCCCGCCCGGGAACAGCCGGGCGAAGACGCGCTCGAACTGCTCGGCCGTGTCGGCGAACGCCTCGGCGAAGACCTGCTCGACCCGCTCGTCGACCTCCTTGACGATCGCCAGCAGGTCCTCCTTGGACCGGCGCAGGTCGTCGAGCTGCTCGGTGAGGAACTTGTGCCGCTCCTCCAGGGCGGCGTACTCCTCCAGGGCCAGCGGGTTGACCCGTCCGAGAGCCGCCAGCTTGCGCTCGGCCGAGCGCAGCCGCTTCTCCTGGACCTCGCGCACGAACGGCTGCGGCTCGGCGCCCTCGGCGTCCTCTCCCAGCGGCGGGATCGGCTGGTGCGGGCCGTACTCCTCGACGAGCGCGTCGGGGTCGATGCCGAGCTCCTCGACCGCGCGGGTGCGCAGGGCCTCGATGCGCAGACGCTGCTCGGCCCGGGCGACCTCGTCCTTGTGCACCGAGTCGGTCAGCTCGCGCAGCTGGTCGGCCAGCTCCCCGGCCCGGGCCCGCGCCTCGCGCAGCCGGGTGTCCCGCTCGACCTGCTCGGCCTGGGCCTGCTCGCGCTCGCGCGCGGCGCCGGCGAGCATCGTGCGCAGCTCGCCGAGCAGGTATGACGCAGCGGTCGCCACCGCGGCTGCCACCGCCGCCTCGCGGCGGCGTCGCTCCCTGCGAGCCGCGGCCCGCTCCCGGGCGGCGATCTCGTCCCGGACCGCGGCCTCCAGGCTCTCCGCCCGGCCGGCGAGGGCCCGGACCCGCTCCTCGTGGGTGCGCAGGGCCAGGCGGACCTCGGTCTCCCGGGTGCGGGCCGCCGCCGCGGCGGCAGCGAGCCGGTCGCGCTCCTCGGTGCTCGGCTCCGCCTCCTCGGGCTGCTCCTCCTGGGCGGCGGCCAGACGCTGCTCCAGCTGCTCCAACTCCCCCCGGCCCTCGGCGAGCGCCTGCTCGGCCGCGGCGATGGCCTTCTCGGTCCGCTCCTTCTCGGCGGCGGCCGCGCGCATCGCGGCACCGAGCTGGCCGAGCTTCTCGGCCACGGCCGCCATCCGGGCGTCGGAGTCGTGCAGCCGCTCCAGGGCGGCCTCGGCGGTCGCGGTGTGCTCGGTCAGGCGCTCCCGGGCGGCGGCCAGCTCGAACCGGGCCTGCTCGGCGCGGGCACCGGCGGCGCGCTGCTCCTCCCTGGCGGCGTCGAGGGCGGCCTGGAGCTCGATGAGGCTGGGTGCCGCGGCGCTGCCGCCGCGCACCCACCCCGGGCCGTAGACGTCGCCCTCGGGGGTGACCGCGACGAGCTGCTCCCGCTCGACGAGCTCGACGGCGGACCGGGTGTCGGGCACCAGGGCGATCCCGTGGAGCAGGGCCCGGACGGCGGCGTCGACGGCGGGCTGGGGCGTCACCACGTCACCGGCCCACCGGGCGCCCTCGGGCAGGTCCGGCAGCGCGGACGGGTCGTGCGCCGGTGCCGAGCGGCTGACGAGCAACCCGGCCCGGCCCTGGTCGGTGGCCCGGAGCCGCTCGACCGCCGCGGTCGCGCTCGCCAGGTCCTCGACGACGAGTGCCTCGCCGGCCCAGCCGAGCGCCGCGGCGACCGCGGCCTCGTGGCCCTCGGCCACCGCCACCAGGCTGGACAGGGTGCCGACGACCCCCCGGGTCTCCTCGTCGGCCAGCAGGGCGGCCGCTCCGTCCTTGCGGCGCAGGCTGAGCTCCAGGGCCTCGCAGCGTGCCTGCAGCCGGGCCCGCTCGGCCTCGGCCCCGCGGAGCTCCTCCTGCCAGGACTCGACCTCCGCCGCGGCGGCCGCGCGGGCGGCCTCGGCCTTCTCGTACTCCTGGTCGAGGTCCTCCTCGCCCTCCTCGACGTCGAGGACCGTGGCCTCCAGCGCGGCGAACTCCTGCTCGGCGGTGCGGGCCCGCTCCTCGATCTCCCCCGCGCTGCGCCGCAGCCGCTCCAGCTCGGCCTCGCCCGCCTCGATCCGGCTCCGGCGGGCCGCCACCTGGCCGGCCAGCCTGGCGAGCCCCTCGCGCCGGTCCGCCGCGGCCCGGGCGAGCCGGGCGAGCCGTTGCTGCTCCTCGTGGTGGGCGGCCTCGGCGGCGCGGCGGGCCTCCTCGGCCTCGGTCAGGTCGGTGGCCAGCCGCTCCACCTCCGCCGCGAGCTCGCGCTCCTGGGCCCGCACCTGCTCGGCCTGGGCGCGCAGCTGCTCCGGGTCCCGACCGGACCCTCCGGCCGCGGCCTCCTCGTCGGACTCGGCGGTAAGCAGGCGCACCCGCTCGGCGGCGAGGTCGGCGGTGGCACTGACCCGCTCCACGAGGGCGGAGAGGGAATACCAGCGGTCCTGGGCGGCCGCCAGCCGGGGCTGGGCGGTCGCGGCCTCCTGCTCGAGGTCGGCGACGGTCTGCTGGGCGCCGCGCAGCGCCTCCTCGACGGCGGCCCGCCGCTGCAGGAGGGCGGTCTCGTCGGCGATCTCCTGCTCCAGCGTGGCCGTCATCTGGACGAGGTCGTCGGCGAGGATCCGCAGCCGGGCGTCCCGCACCTCGGCCTGGATGGTCGCCGCCCGGCGGGCGGTCTCGGCCTGGCGGCCCAGTGGACCGAGCTGGCGGCGGATCTCGGCGGTGAGGTCGGTGAGGCGGACCAGGTTGGCCTCCATCGCCTCCAGCTTGCGCAGCGCCTTCTCCTTGCGCTTGCGGTGCTTGAGGACGCCGGCGGCCTCCTCGATGAACCCGCGGCGCTCCTCGGGGGTGGCCCGCAGCACGGCGTCGAGCTGGCCCTGGCCGACGATGACGTGCATCTCCCGGCCGATGCCGGAGTCGGACAGCAGCTCCTGGATGTCGAGCAGCCGGCAGGGCGTGCCGTTGATGGCGTAGTCGGAGCCACCGTTGCGGAACATCGTCCGCGAGATGGTGACCTCGCTGTAGTCGATGGGCAGCGCGCCGTCGCTGTTGTCGATGGTCATGGAGACCTCGGCACGCCCCAGCGGGGGGCGTCCGCTGGTGCCGGCGAAGATGACGTCCTCCATCTTGCCACCGCGCAGGCTCTTGGCGCCCTGCTCGCCCATGACCCAGGCGAGGGCGTCGACGACGTTGGACTTGCCCGAGCCGTTGGGCCCGACGATGCAGGTGATCCCCGGCTCCAGCCGCAGTGTCGTCGCGGACGCGAAGGACTTGAACCCCTTGAGCGTCAGGCTCTTGACGTACACGCGGTGCAACTCCCTGGACGGTGGACGGGTCCTGCCGGTTCGCGCGTCACTGTACCGGCGGGCCGCCTCCCGCCCCGGGACCCTCGACCCCGGGTCGAGGGCCGCTCAGCTGATGCAGAACTCGTTGCCCTCGGGGTCGGTCATGACGTGCCAGCTGTGCGGGCCCTGGCTGTGCGTGGCCACGTATGTCGCACCGCGCGCCTCCAGCGCGGCGCGCACCTCGTCCTTGTCCTGGCCGTCGAGGCGGACGTCCCAGTGCACGCGGTTCTTGCCCTGCTTGGGCTCGGGCACCGGCTGGAACAGGAACCGGAGCCGGTCGGGCCGGCCGAGCTGGTCGGGTCGGCAGATCGCGGCCCCGGCCTTCCACACCAGCCGGCCCCGGTGGATGGTGGTGTCCTCCTCGGTCGCCATGCCCTCGGCGATCATCCGCCGGATGAACTCCTCGTCGGTCGGCTCGACGACCCAGTCGAGCGTCTCGGCCCACCAGTCGGCCAGGGTGTGGGGGTCGGTGCAGTCCACGGCGATCTGGACGGTGCGCGGCATACGTGGTCTCCCTTCGGGCGTCCCGGGGCGAGCGTAGCGGCGGGCTCCGACACCCGCCCGCCCGTCACAGGACGGAGAAGCCCTCGACCCCGTCCTTGGGCTCCTGCCAGTGGACGGTGGTGCCGGTGACGTGGCCGGGCCTGCGGTGCTCCGCGGTGTCCCCGCCCAGGAGGTCGACGAGTCGCTCGACGTCCTCCCGCGGGCCCTGGGCGACGACCTCGACGCGGCCGTCGGGCAGGTTGCGGGCGTAGCCGGCCAGCCCCAGCTCCAGGGCCCGCGCCCGGGTCCACCACCGGAACCCCACACCCTGCACCCGGCCCCGCACGAACACCAGGGCCCTGCCCTGCTCTCCCCGGTCTGCCTGCAACGTCCCCTCCGTCCCTCGTGGTCTGCCGATCTCCCGTCCGGAACGCTACCGAGGGGGTCAGCCGGGTCGCCGCAGCCGGGGGCGCGGCTGACAGCGCGGGCAGTAGTGCGAGGAGCGGTTCATGAACTCCTCGCGCCGGATCGGCGTGCCGCACCGGCGGCACGGCTGACCGGCTCGCCCGTAGGCGTCGAGGGAGCGGTCGAAGTACCCGCTCGCGCCGTTGACGTTGACGTACAGCGCGTCGAAGCTGGTGCCGCCCTGGTCCAGGGCCTCCAGCATCACCTCGCGGGCGTGACCCAGCACCCGGGCCAGGGTCGGCCTGGTCAGCGCCGCGGCCTCGCGCAGCCCGTTGACCCGGGCCCGCCACAGTGCCTCGTCGGCGTAGATGTTGCCGATCCCACTGACCAGACCCTGGTCGAGCAGGGCCCGTTTGACCGCGCTGTGCCGGGTCTTCAGGCGGCGCACCACGGTCCGCTCGTCGTAGGCGGGCTCCAGCGGGTCGGGCGCGATGTGGGTGATGGGCGCCGGGACGCCGTGCCGGTGTGCCGGGGGCTCCCCGGCGGCATACGGGTCGGGGACCAGCGGCGCCAGGGCGAGGCCGCCGAAGGTCCGTTGGTCCACGAACCGCAGCTGGGGCCCGTCGTCGGCGAAGTCGACGGTGGCGTGCAGGTGCTTCTGCCGTGGCGCGGCGGGGTCGGCGACGAGCATCTGCCCGCTCATCCCGAGGTGGACGACCAGCGCGTGGGGGTCGTCACCGGGCTGCTGCACGACGAGCCAGAGGTACTTGCCGCGACGGTCGGCCTCGTGGACGGTGGCCCCGGCCAGGCGATCCTCCAGGTCCCGGGGGCCGGGCGGGTGCCGACGGGCCACCCGGGCGCCGGTCAGCCGCGCCGCGGCGACGGTGCGGCCGACGACGTGCTCGGCCAGGCCGCGGCGGACCACCTCGACCTCGGGCAGCTCCGGCATCGCTAGGAGTCGGAGGGCTCTTCGCCGTCGGAGGAGTCGTCACCGGGAGACCCGTCGGCTCCCGTGGCGCGTTCGTTCAGCGCGGTCCAGGCCGCCTCGGCGGCCCGCTGCTCGGCCTCCTTCTTGCTGCGACCGGTGCCGGTGCCCAGGACCTCCTGCGCGACGACGGCGCGGGCGGTGAACACCTTGTCGTGGTCCGGCCCCTCGTCCTCGACCTGGTACTCGGGGGTGCCGAGGGAGTCGTTGGCCGCCAGCTCCTGGAGGCTGGTCTTCCAGTCCAGACCGGCGCCCAGCCGGGCGGTGTGCTCCATGAGCGGGTCGAGGAGGTGGTGCACGAAGGTCTCGGCGGCCTCCAGCCCCACGGACAGGTAGATGCAGCCGATGATCGCCTCGGTGGTGTCGGCCAGGATCGAGGCCTTGTCGCGGCCGCCGGTGGCCTCCTCCCCGCGGCCGAGGTGGACGTAGTCGCCCAGCCCGATGGTCCGGGCCACGTCCGCCAGCGCGCGCGAGTTGACGACGGCCGCGCGCAGCTTGGCCAGCTGCCCCTCGGGCAGGTCCGGGTGGGTGCGGTACAGGGTGTCGGTCACGACCAGGCCGAGCACGGCGTCGCCGAGGAACTCCAGCCGCTCGTTGTGCGGCAGGTTGCCGTTCTCGTAGGCGTAGGAGCGGTGCGTCAGGGCACGACGCAGCAGCGCCTCGTCACAGGCCTGCCCGACCACCTCGACGAGGTAGTCCTGCAGGTCGGTGACGGGGCGCTGCTCGCCGGTCGCTGCCGGCACGTCCTGGCCAGGGGTGTCGTCGGTCTGTGTCAACGTCGTACCCCCGGTCGGCTCAGCCCTGGTGCTCGGTGCGCTCGGCCGTCGGGTAGTGACGACCGGCGTAAGTGCCGCAGGACGGGCAGGCCGTGTGGGGCTGGGTCGGCGCCTTGCACTGCGGGCAGGTCGTCAGGGCGACCGGCGCGGCCTTCCAGTTGGCGCGGCGGGAGCGGGTGTTGGAGCGGGACATCTTCCGCTTCGGGACGGCCACGTCAGTTCCTCTTCTCGTTGGTGTCGTCTGCCTTCGCCAGCTCGGCCAGGGCCGACCAGCGCGGGTCGATCAGGTCGTGGTGGTGCCCCGGGTCGTCTGCCAGGCGCGCCCCGCAGTGGGAGCACAGGCCCGGGCAGTCCGGCCGGCACACCGGCTGGTACGGGAGCGCGGTGACCACCGCGTCCCGCACCACACTCTCCAGGTCCATGAGGTCCCCGTCGAGCGTGAGCTCCTCGTCGTCGTCCTCGGTGGCCACCTCGTGGTGGTGAGCCGCCCGGTCGGCGTAGGCGAACAGCTCCTGGACCGGCACGTCGAGCGCGAGCTCGACCGGGTCCAGGCACCGCACGCACACGCCGGTGGCGACGGCCCGGGCCGAGCCGGTGACGAGGACGCCCTCGACGACGGACTCCAGCCGCAGCTCCATACCGACCTGCTGGCCGGCCGCGACCGCGACCACGTCCGTGCCGATGGGCTCCGGCGCCACGACGTCGCGGGAGACCGTGCGCATCGCACCGGGTCGCCGGATCAGCTCCCGGGTGTCGAACACCCAGGGGCCGGTGGCTTCCTGCGATGGCATGGTGGATCCTCGAGCGTCGTGTGGGGCCGGTCGGTCCACCTGGGACACAACCGACGCATCAGGTTACCGGAGCCGATCTTCCCCTCCCAAATCACGCATCGCCTCCAGCACGGGTTCGGGGACGAGGCCGGTCACGTCACCACCGAGGGTGGCGACCTCCTTGACCAGCGAGCTGCTGACGTGCTCATAGGCGGGGTTGCCGGGCAGGAAGACCGTCTCGATGCCGGTGAGGTGACGGTTCATCAGCGCCATGGGCAGCTCGTAGGCGAAGTCCGTGCCGCTCCGCAGCCCCTTGACGATCGCGCTCGCGCCCACCTCCCGGCACACGTCGACCAGCAGCCGGCCGCCGAAGGCCTGGACGGTCACCGCGATCCCCTCGGGGAGGGACCGGCGGATCAGCTCCTGCCGCGTCTCCACGTCGAAGGTGCCGCGCTTGGCCGGGTTGTGCAGCACCGCGACGACGACCTCGTCGAACAGGGCCGCCGCCCGGACGATGACGTCCAGGTGACCGTGGGTGACGGGGTCGTAGGACCCGGGGCAGACGCAGCGGCTCATGGGGCAAACCTACTGGTCGTCAGCCTCCAGCCGGGCGTAGTGCACGGCGGTCTCGCCGTAGCGTCGGGGCTCGAGGGCGGTGAGCCCGGCCGGCCAGCGCGGCTCCGGGGACCGTGACGACCGCTCCACCACGACGAGGGCCCCGGGGCGCAGCCAGCCACCGGAGACGAGGAGCCGGAGGACCTCGGCGAGCTCCTCCTCCCCCAGCGGGTAGGGCGGGTCCAGGAGAGCCAGGTCGAACCCCTCGTCCGCGCCCGGTCCGGCCCGCAGCACCCGCTCGACCCGCTCGGTGCGCACGCTGGCCACCTCGCCCAGACCCAGCTCGCGCACGGTCCGCCGGATGAGGCCCGCCGCCTCGCGGTGGGCCTCCACGTGCACCACGGTGGCGGCTCCCCGGCTGGCGGCCTCCAGGCCCAGGGCACCGGACCCGGCATACAGGTCGAGGACCGCGGCGCCGGCCAGGTCGGTGAGCGCCTCGATGCGCGAGAACACCGCCTCACGCACCCGGTCGCTCGTGGGTCGGGTATGCGGACCGCGGGGCGTGGCGATGCGCCGCCCGCCGAGCCTGCCGGCGATGATCCGGGTCATCTCAGCCCCGCTCCAGGAACGCGGCGCGCTCGGCGTCGATCCGCTCCAGCTCGGCCCGCAGCGCGTGGTGCCGCTCCAGCTCCGGGTCGTCCTCGACCACCCGCCACGCCGCCTCGTGCGCCTCGACGATGAGCTCCTCGTCGCGGGTGAGCCGGAGCATCCGCAGCGCGCTGCGACCGCCGGACTGGGCCGCGCCCAGCACGTCGCCCTCCCGGCGCAGCTCCAGGTCCAGCCGGGCGAGCTCGAACCCGTCGGTGGTCGACGCGACCGCCGCCAGGCGCTCGGGGGCCTCGGCGTCGGTGCCCTGGGTTACCAGGAGGCAGAGACCGGGCTTGCTGCCCCGGCCCACCCGGCCGCGCAGCTGGTGCAGCTGGGAGATGCCGAAGCGGTCGGCGTCGAGGATGACCATCTGGGTCGCGTTGGGGACGTCGACGCCGACCTCGATGACCGTGGTGGCGACCAGGACGTCGACCTCCCCCGCTGCGAAGGCGCGCATCGTGGCGTCCTTCTCCTCCGGGGCCATCCGACCGTGCACCGTGGCGATCCGCAGCCTGGCGGTCGCCGGGAGCCGACGCAGGGCCCGCTCCACCTGGTGGACGCCGTGCAGCGCGGGGCCGCCGGTGCGCCGGACCGGCTCCGCGTCGCTGTCGTCCAGCTCGCTGCCGAGGTCGGGCACCAGGTGCAGGTGTCCCCGCCGGATCGTGCCCGGCGGCGGCTCGGTCTCCTCCGGTCCGGCCGCGTCGTCCGCCTCCGGGGGCCCGGCCGGGTCGATCGGGCCGCCCGGGCCGAGGGTGTCGCCGTGCGGCAGGTCGGGGTCGTCCGGCTCGCCGATGCGCGGGCACACCACGTAGACCTGCCCGCCGGCCGCGACCTCCTCGGCCACCCGCTGCCAGGTCCGCTCGATCCAGGTGGGCCGGTCGCCGGTGACGACGTGGGTGGCGATGGACTGGCGCCCCGCCGGCAGCTCGGCCAGCGTCGAGGTCTCCATGTCGCCGTAGACCGTCATCGCGACGGTGCGCGGGATGGGCGTGGCGGTCATGACGAGGACGTGCGGCGCGGTGGTCGCCTTGGCCCGGAGCGCGTCGCGCTGCTCGACGCCGAAGCGGTGCTGCTCGTCGACGACGACCAGGCCGAGGTCGGCGAACTGCACGTGCTCCTGGATCAGCGCGTGGGTGCCCACGACGATGCCCGCCTCGCCGCTGGCGGCCATGAGCAGGTTGGCCCGCCGCTCCGCGGTGGGCTGGCTGCCGGTGAGGAGCGCGACCCGGGTGGCCTGCTCCGCCCCGCCGAGGAGGCCGGCCTCGGCCAGCGGTCCGAGCATGCGGGTGATCGACCGGTGGTGCTGGACGGCCAGCACCTCGGTGGGGGCCAGCAGCGCCGCCTGGGCGCCGCTGTCGACGACCGTGAGCATCGCCAGCAGGGCCACGACGGTCTTGCCGGACCCGACCTCGCCCTGGAGGAGTCGGTGCATCGGGCTGCTGTCGGTGAGGTCCTCGAGGATCTCCCCCAGCACCCGCTCCTGCCCGGCCGTGAGCTCGAACGGCAGCTGCCCGCGGAACGCCGCGGCGAGCCCGTCGGGGCGCCCGTGTCGGGGGACGGCGCGGACCGCCCGGCTCGACCTGCGTCGCTGGGCCAGGGCGGCCTGGATGACGAACGCCTCCTGCCACTTCATCCGCCGCCGCCCCCGGCGGTGGTCCGCCTCCGTGGTCGGCTGGTGCAGCAGCTGGTAGGTCTCCCGCAGCCCGGGCAGCCGGTGCGCCGCGCGGACCTCCTCGGGGATGGGGTCGGGCACCTCGCCGAGGGCGTGCAGGGCCAGCTCCACCGCCGCGGCCACCTGCATCGAGTTGAGGCCCTTGGCGGTGCGGTAGACCGGGATCGGCCCGGTGCGGAGCCCCGCCGGACCGGCGGGACCGTCGCCGTCGAGGACCTCGTACTCGGGGTGGGTCAGCTGGCCCCGCCCGCGGAACCGGCTGTAGGTGCCGGTGCACAGCACCCGACGGCCGGGGACCAGGGCCCGCTCGTGCCCGTAGGGCTTGAAGAAGGTGAGGTCGAGCTCGTTGCCGTCGTCGTCGGCGACCGTGGCGACGAGCATCCGGCCGCGCCGGGCCCGCATCGGGCGGGTCACCGCGCGCACCACCCGGGCGACGATGACCACGTGCTCGCCCTCGGTGAGGGTCCGGAAGTCGGTGGGTCGGGTCGCGTCGAGGTAGGTGCGGGGGAGGAACTCGAGCAGGTCCCCGACCGTGTGCAGGTCCCACTGTGTGCGCAGCTTGGTGGCCGCGGCCCCGACCACGGACCGCAGCGGGGTCTCGAGGGTCACCGCGGTCATCACTCTGCCCCGAGCAGCCAGCGGTACGTGCCCTGGCCACCGTCGACCCGGACCACCTCGAGGTCGGGCAGCCGGGCGGTGAGGTCGGCGACCACGGCGTCCAGCTCGTCCGGGTCGGCCTCGGCGCCCCGCACCAGCGTCACGATCTCGGTGCCGGGCGTGCACAGGCGCTCCAGCACCCCGCGCGCCACCTCCGGGACGGTGTCGGCCACCACCTCGACGCGGCCGGCGACCAGGCCCAGCGGCTGCCCCTCCCGGCAGCGGCCGGCCGGGGTGTCGGAGTCCCGCGTGGCCCTGGCGACCGCACCGTGCCGGGTGGCCCGGACCGCCTCCGTCATCGCGGTGACGTTGGCCTCGGCCCCGGCGCCCGGGTCGTAGACCGCCAGCGCGGCCATGCCCTGCACCACGGAGTGGGACGGTATGACGTGCACCCGGACCTCCTCGCGGACCGCCTCCCGCGCGGCGGCCTCGGCCGCCAGGACCGTGTCGGGGTCGTTGGGGAGCAGCAGCACCTCACGCGCCGCGACGGACAGCACCGCGGACAGCAGCAGACCGGTGGAGGCACGCGCGCCGGGTGCGGAGCGGACGACCTCGGCGCCCGCCGAGGAGAACGTGGCGGCCAGGCCCTCACCCGGCACGCAGGCAAGGACCCCGTGCTCGCGACCCGGGGTGACCCGCGGCCGCCCCGGGTGGTCGGCCGCACCCGGGAGGGCGGTCACCGAGACCTGCTCCAGGTGCCCGGCCAGCGCCCCGGCCTCGACCGCCGACTCCGGCTCGTCGAGGTGCACGTGGACCCGCCACTGGTCGGGGCCGCCGACCACGAGGACCGAGCTGCCCAGCCGGGTCAGGTGGGCGCGCAGGTGCTCGGCCCGGCCGGGGTCGGAGCCGGTGAGGAGGTACATCACCTCGTAGGCGCCGTCGCCCACGCCGTCGTCCTCCGGGGGCTGCAGCCGCGGGCCCGCGGACGGGTCGGCCGGTGCGGCCCCCTCGAGCCAGCGGCGCTGCTCGGCCGCGTCGGGGATGCTGTCGCCGAGCACGGCGACGAGAGCGCGGAGCAGCACGACAAACCCGGCACCACCGGCATCGACGACCCCGGCCCGGGCGAGGACCGGCAGCTGGCGCGGCGTCTCCGCCAACGCCTCCTGGGCGGCCTCCAGCGCCGCCTCGGCCACGGTGAGGACGGTGGCGCCGGGGGCCGCCGCAGCCTTCCCGGCCGCCCGGGCGGCGGCCCGGGAGACGGACAGGATGGTGCCCTCCACCGGCTCGGACACCGCGGCCCACGCGAGCGAGTCGGCGCGCTCGAAGCCGTCGGCCAGCACCCGCGGGTCGACCTGCTCGACCGGGCCGGCGGCGGCCACCGCCTCGGAGAGGCCGCGGGACAACTGACTGAGGATCACCCCCGAGTTGCCCCGCGCCGACAGCAGCATCCCGCGGGCGATGAGCGCCAGGCCGTCGTGGAGGGTCGTCGGCGCCTGCCCGGCCTGGTAGCGGCCGCGGAGGACGTCGAGGGCGCCGTCGACGGTGAGGAACATGTTGCTGCCGGTGTCGCCATCAGGGACCGGGAAGACGTTGAGGGCGTCGATCTGGTCGCGCGCCTCCGCGAGCGCCGCGCGGGCGGCCAGGGCCCAGCGGCGGGCCGCGGCGAGGTCCAGCGGGACCGTCGTCGCCACCACGCCATCCCACCTGCCTCTCGCTCGTCTCACGCCGGCACCCCGCAGGCTAACGCCCGGTACCCTCGGTCGGGGCGTCGTGGCCACAGGCCGGTCGCGTTTTGTCCTGCTGCCGGGCTGTCCGGTACGCTGTCCCGGTTCCCCGGTGCGCTGCGGTCGACCCCCCGCGGCACCCGGGCCTGCCAGCTCTCATCATCGACACCAGGAGATCACCGTGGCTGCCACGTGCGACGTCTGCGGCAAGGGACCGAGCTTCGGTCACAACATCTCGCACTCCCACCGCCGCACCAAGCGTCGTTGGAACCCGAACATCCAGCGGGTGCGCGCGCTCGTCGGCGACAAGGGCGTGACCCCCAAGCGCCTCAACGTCTGCACCTCCTGCCTCAAGGCGGGCAAGGTCACGACGGCCAGCCGCTGACCTCCCGCGGCGCGAGCCGCACCAGCACGTCGGGCCGGCACCTCACGGTGCCGGCCTTTCGTCGTCCCCGGGACCGAAGTGGTCCCAGCCCCCGCCGGTGAGCCGCCGGCCGCGGCACCAGACGCCCTCCCCCTCCTCGACGCGGCCGATGACCGTCCACCCCGGCGGGACCGCGGACGGCTCGAAGGTCCCCAGGAGGGTGTGCTCCTCCCCGCCGGTGAGCACGCAGCGCCAGGCCTCCTGCGGGCCGAGCACCCGGGCGATCGGCTCGCCGAGGTCGGCGAGCGCCCGGGCGTCCAGGTCCACCCGCACCCGGCTCGCGCGGGCCACCCGTCCGCCGTCGCGCACCAGGCCGTCGGAGACGTCGATGAGGGCGCCGGCTCCCGCTCGGGCGGCGGCCGGTCCCTGGGACAGGTCCGGATCGGGTCGGCAGTGGTAGGCCACGAGGAGCTCGGCCTGCTCGACGGCCTCCGGCGCCGGCCACCAGCCCGCGTCAGAGCGACGCAGGAGGGTGAGCCCGGCCTCGGACCGCCCGAGCGGGCCGGACACGGCGACGACCTGGCCGACGGCGGCGCCGGAGCGCAGCACCGGACCAGGCCCGGGCAGGTGACCGAACACGGTGACCGACACCATGACCGCCCCCTCGGAGGACGACAGGTCGCCACCCACCACGGGCACACCCGCGGCTCCGGCGGCCGCGGCGACCCCCTCGGTCAGCCCCTCGGCCCAGGCCACCGGCAGCGATCCCGGCGCGACCAGGGTCACCAGCAGCCCGCTGCCGCATCCCCCCATGGCCGCCAGGTCGGCGAGGTTCTGCACCACCGCCTTGGCGCCGACGTCCTGGGGCCGCGACCACTCGTCGCGCCAGTCACGGCCGCGCACGAGGGTGTCGGTGGACACCAGCAGCGGGTGCGGCCCGCGCAGCACCGCCGCGTCGTCACCCGGACCGACGAGGACCTCCTCACCCGCCCGGGGCAGCCGGGCGAACACCCGCTCGAGGACGCCGTCCTCCCCCAGGTCGTCGAGGGTCGGCCCGGGAGCCCCGGACCCGGACGACGGTGACATGCGGCCTCCTCACGGGTTCCCCGCTGCTGCTGACCTGGCACGGTAGCGTGCCGCCAACGCAGCGTTCACCAGGAGGTCGTGATGGTCCAGGCTTACATCCTCGTCCAGACCGAGGTCGGCAAGTCGGCGGCCGTGGCGAGGGAGATCGCCGGGATCGGGGGTGTGGTCTCGGCCGAGGACGTGACCGGGCCCTACGACGTCATCGTGCGGGTCGAGGCCCCCACCGTCGACGACCTCGGCCAGCTCATCACCCGGATCCAGGAGGTGCCGCATATCACCCGCACCACCACATGCACGGTCATCCGCCTCTGAGGCGACTTCTCGCCACCGCCGCGGTGGCGGCCCTGGCGCTGTCCGCCTGCAGCGACGCCGTGCGGGTGCAGCCCTACGAGGGGTCCGACTCGCCCGCGTGCCAGGCGGTGGCCGACCGGTGGCCGGCGACCGTGGGCGGCCAGCCGGCCCGGGTGACCGCCGTCGAGAGCCGCGGCGTCGCCGCCTGGGGCGACCCGCCGATCATCGCCCGGTGCGGTGCCCCGGTGCCGGGCCCGACCGAGGAGCAGTGCCTGGACGTGGCCGGCGTCGACTGGGTGGTCACCGCACGTCTCGAGGACGGGGTGGCGTTCACGACCTACGGCCGCGACCCGGCGATCGAGGTGCTCGTGCCGGACGTCTACTTCCCCGAGTCCCTGGTGCTGCCCGCCTTCGGCGAGGCGGCCGCGGTGGTCGAGCAGGGACCCCGCCGCTGCTCCTGACCGGCGCCGTCGCCAGGCGCCGGGCGAGGGTCGTCAGCGCGGACCGAGCGGACGGGTGAGCGCCGGGGCGAGGGTCGTCAGCGCAGGCCGAGCGGACGGGTGAGCGCCAGGTGGAGCAGCTCGTCGATGAGCTCGGGGTAGCTCATCCCGGAGGCCTGCCAGACCTGGGGGTACATCGAGAAGGGCGTGAACCCGGGCATGGTGTTGACCTCGTTGATGAGCACCCGCCCGTCCACCGTGTAGAAGCAGTCCACCCGGGCCAGCCCCTCGCAGCCGGCCGCCTCGAAGGCCACCGCGGCGATGCGGCGCACCTCGTCGCGCACCTCCCGGGGGACGTCGGCCGGACAGGACAGCTGCACGTTCTCCTCGTCGAGGTACTTGGCCTCGAAGTCGTAGAAGGAGTGGTCGCCGGAGACGACGATCTCCCCCACCTCGCTGACCCGTGGCGGATCGGTGCCCCGGCCCTGCAGCACCCCGACCTCCAGCTCCCGGCCGGAGACCCCCTGCTCCACGACGACCTTGGGGTCGAACTCCCGCGCCGCCTCGATCGCGACCCGCAGGTCCTCCGGCCGCTCCACCCTGGTGACCCCCACCGAGGACCCGGCCCGTGCCGGCTTGACGAACACCGGGTAGGTCAGCTGCGAGACCTCCGACAGCACCCCCTCGGGGTCGGTGCGCCAGCGCCGGTCCGGGATGGCGACGTAGGGCGTGAACGGCAGGCCCGCCGAGGCGAACACCACCTTCATCAGGTGCTTGTCCATCATCACCGCGGACGCGGCGACCCCGCAGCCGACGTAGCGGATGTCGGCCATCTCGAACAGCCCCTGGATCGTCCCGTCCTCCCCGAACGGGCCGTGCAGCAACGGCAGCACGACGTCGACCTCGCCCAGGGCCCGTGGCACCTCTCCCGGGCTGGCCACGGTCAGGGTGCGGTCGCGGGAGCCGAGCGGCACCAGGACGTCGTGGTCGCTGTCGGGCACCTCGGGCAGCCGGCCCTGCCTGATCTCCAGCGCGGCGGGGTCGTCGGCGACCTGCACCCAGTGACCGTCCTGGGTGATGCCCACCGGCACCACGTCGTAGCGCTCGCGGTCGATGGCCCGCAGCACGCTCGCCGCGGTCGCGCAGGAGATCGCGTGCTCGGTCGACCTGCCGCCGAACACGATGGCGACCCGGGGCCGACCCCCGGGGGTCGGGGACTCCGGCGCGGCGGGGGCGTGGTGTGCACTCATCGCCGACGAGCCTAACGGCGGGCCGTGCCGGGACGGGGACGGACACGGCCGGGAGGCACGGCGGGCCGCCGGGGCGTTCCGCTCACGGCAGAACGCCGTGCCCTCCGCCCGTTCCGCCTCCTACCGTGGACCCAGGCACCGAAGGAAGCGAGGAGCGTCATGGCCGGCCCCGACCCCCGCACCGTCGTCGAGCTGCGTCCCCACCACCGCCGCCCCGACCCGCTGTGGCGTGACGTCGTGGGTCGCGCGCTGCGTCGTGAGCGGCGGCGCCAGGGCCGGACCCTGCGGGAGGTGGCCGAGGCCGCGCGGATCTCGCTGCCCTACCTGTCGGAGGTCGAGCGGGGGCGCAAGGAGGCCTCCTCGGAGATCCTGGCCGCGGCGGCGGGTGCCCTGCAGCTGAGCCTGGTCGACGTGCTCCGGCTGGTGCACCGTGAGGTGGTCCCGGAGGCCGAGGCGGCCCGGGAGGCCACCGAGCTGCGCGGTGCGGTCGCGACGCCGCCCGACCAGGTGGCGCCCCCGGCCGGTGGCGCCACCGCGTCGGTGTCGGTGGGCGCCGTCGCCTGACGGTGGGCGGCCGTGGCCCGACGGTGGGGCCGCGTCGCCCGGCCCGGGGACGCCGTCAGTGGCGCTCGTGCTTGCGGGCCCGTGACATCAGCCGCTCGGCGAGCTCGCGCGGGTGCAGCCCGTGCTCGATGACGGCGGTCACCCCCGCCGCGATCGGCATGTCGACGCCGTGCCGGCCCGCCAGGTCGAGGACCGAGTGGCAGGACTTGACCCCCTCCGCGGTCTGCTTGGTCGCGGCGACGACCTCGGCCACCGTCATCCCCTTGCCCAGGTTGACCCCGAAGCTGTGGTTGCGGGACAGCGGTGACATGCAGGTGGCGATGAGGTCGCCCACGCCGGCCAGGCCCATGAGGGTGGCCGGGTCGGCGCCCAGCGCCGCCGACAGCCGCGCGGTCTCGGCCAGTCCGCGGGTGATGATGCTCGACTTGGTGTTGTCGCCGTAGCCCAGCCCCTCGGCCATCCCGGCGGCGATCGCCACGACGTTCTTCACCGCGCCGCCGATCTCCGTCCCGACGACGTCGGTCTGGGTGTACGGGCGGAAGTAGGACGTCGCCACCGCCGCCGCGACCTTCTCGGCGGTGTGCAGGTCCTCGCTGGCGACGACGCTGGCGGCCGGCTGCTTGGCGGCGATCTCCCGGGCCAGGTTGGGCCCGGACACCACCGCCACCCGCCCGGGGTCGACACCGCCGGCCCGGACGATCACCTCGCTCATCCGCAGCCCGGTGCCCAGCTCGATCCCCTTCATCAGCGAGACCACCGCCGCGGTGTCGGGGATCACCGGACCCCAGGCGGCGAGGTTGTCGCGCAGGCTCTGGCTGGGCACCGCGATGGCGACGAGCTCGGCGCCGTCGGCGGCCTCCTCGGCCGAGGAGGTGGCGCGGATGTTGGGCGGCAGGGTGAGCTCGGGCAGGTAGTCGGCGTTGACGCGGTCCCGGTTGATCTGCTCGGCGAGCTCGGCACGACGGGCGTGCAGGACGACCTCGGCCGCGGGGTCGGCGTCGGCCAGGATCGCGGCGAAGGCGGTGCCCCACGACCCGGAGCCGAGGACGGCCACCCGCCTCATGCGCGCTCCTCGTCGGCGTCGCCCGCCCCGGTCGCCTCCTCGGTGCCGCGGCCGGCGCGCCGCGGGTCGAACGGCTCGGCCGGGGGCTCCTGGCCCCGGATGGCGGCCAGCTGCCGGGTGATCGCGGCCATGATCCGGTCGGTGGCCTCACGGGCCGCGGCGGCGTCGTTCTCCCGGCCGTAGAGGTCGGACAGGTCGACCGGCGGACCGGCGTGCACGTGCATGACGTGCCGCGAGAACGGCTTGTGCGGGCGCCGCGCGTAGGGCGGCAGCAGCTCCTGGGCGCCCCACTGGGCGATCGGTATGACGGGGGCGCGGGTGGCCAGGGCCAGTCGGCCGACCCCGGGGCGGGCCCGCATCGGCCACAGGTCGGGATCCCGGGTCAGCGTGCCCTCGGGCATGATCGCGACACAGCCACCGCGGCGCACCGCCTCCTCCGCCGCGCGGAGGGCGTCCTGGGCGCGGGCCGTGCCGCGGTAGACCGGCACCTGGCCGAGCGAGAGGAGGATGCGCCCCAGCACCGGCACCTCGAACAGCGAGGACTTGGCCAGGAACAGCGGGGGGCATCCGTGGTCGACGAGGAAGTGCGCGACCGGGAACGGGTCGAACTCGGAGTTGTGGTTGGCGGCGACGATGAACCCGCCCTCGCGCGGCAGGTGCTCGCCGCCGCGCCAGTCCTGGCGGGTCAGCGCGACGACGAGGGGCCGCAGCACGGCGATGACGGCGCGGTACGGGCGCGGGGTGGTGGTACGGATCGGCAGTCGGGCCACGGCCCCATCCTGTCATCCCCGTCGGCGACAATGCTCCGGTGAACCCACCCTCCTCCTGGCACGTCGTCCTGCCGGTCAAGGAGGCGGACCTGGCGAAGACGCGGCTCGAGCCGCCCCCTCCCCTGACCCGGGCCGAGCTCGCCCGGGCGATGGCCCGCGACACCCTCGAGACGGTCTGCGCGGCGGTGGCCCCGGCGCTGGTCGTGGTCGTCACGTCCGACCCCGCGGCCGCCGCCTCGGCGGGTCACCTCGGCGCCCGCGTGGTGCCCGACCCGGGGCGGGGTCTCAACGCCGCGGTGCAGGCGGGCGTCGCGGCGGTCACCCGCTCAGGGCCGGTGCCCGTGGCGGTGCTGCTCGGGGACCTGCCCTCGGCCCGGCCGCAGGATCTCGCCACCGCCCTGGTGGCCGCCTCCGAGCACCCGCGGGCCGTGCTGCCCGACGCCGACGGCACCGGCACCGTGCTCCTCACGTCCCTGCGCGGTACGGACCTGGTCCCCGCGTTCGGTCCGGGGTCCGCGCGGCGGCACGCGGCCGACGCCCGCGTGCTTGATCTGGACCTGCCCCGGCTGCGCACCGACGTCGACGACGCACGCGCGTTGGCCGCGGTGGCGCACCTGGGGGTGGGGCGTCATACCGCGGCGGTCCTGGCCCGGGCCTGGCGCGGCTAGCGGACGGCGGCCCCGGCACTAGGGTGAGGGGCCATGCAGGCGACCGTGCACACCTTCGACCCTGCCGACGGCAGCGGCGAGGTGATCCTCGACACCGGCAAGGTCGTCCCGTTCGCCGGTGCGGTCTTCGCGCGCAGCGAACTGCGGCTGCTGCGCACCGGCCAACGCGTGTCGATCGAGCTGAGCGGGGACCCCGAGGCCGACGGCACCGTGGTCACCCGCCTGTGGATCCGGGGCATCGGCCCCGGCGAGATCATCCCCTGAGCGTCCCCGGCCCTCAGGCCGAGGCGCGGTCCCCCTCGTCCTCGCCGGACCGGCTGCCGGCCGGCGCGCGTCCCCCTGCGAAGCCCTCCTCGGGCAGCTCCTCCGGGTGGTTGACCACGTGCCGGAAGTAGGTGCCGGGGCGGAACCGCGGCGTGCTGGTCGTGGCGATCGGCACCCGCTCCCCCGTCCGCGGGTTGCGGCCGGTGCGGGGCGCGCGGTCCACGCGCTCGAAGATGCCGAAACCCGTGATCCCCACCCGGCCGCCCGCGGCGACCTCCCGGATGATCGCGTCGACGACGGCCTCCACCACCACCGTCGCCTGACGTCGCCCCCCGACCAAGGGGGCGATCCGCTCGACGAGTCCTGCCTTGTTCATGAGGTCTCCGTCCGCTTTTTCCCTCGGCCCTTTCGACCGTAGGCGCCCCGGCGGCGGGATGCCACCGCAACCCGCCGCTGCCGCACGGGAACCCGCCGGACAGCGGTATGACGTCCGCCACGCTCCGCGGGGACGCGCGGGGTGCGCCGGGGGTCGGGACAGCGAAACGGCCCCCGTCCTGACGTGCAGGACGGGGGCCGTACCGGTAGCCCCGACGGGATTCGAACCCGCGCTACCGCCTTGAGAGGGCGGCGTGCTAGGCCGCTACACAACGGGGCCGTGGCTGCCCGACGGGCGGGCAGCCGAGGCGACAGCCTACCTCACCGGGGAGTCCGAATCCGAATCGGGACGACCAGGTGGGGCGCGGTGGCGCCGGTGCTGGGGTACCAGGACTCGAACCTAGACTAACGGAACCAGAATCCGTCGTGCTGCCAATTACACCATACCCCAAGGGGTATCTCCGCACCCCCGGACCAGCCGGGTGGGCGGGGAACCGGCAGAAACCATACCCGGCCCGTGACGGCTACCCCAAATCCGCCCCGAACTAGGCCGTCCCGGCCTCCAGCTCGGCCAGGAGCCGGCGCAGCCGGGCGGTCACCGAGGCCTTGCCGAGGATCTCCATCGACTCGAACAACGGCGGCGAGACGCGTCTTCCCGACACCGCGGTGCGCAGCGGCCCGAAGGCGAACCGGGGCTTGAGGCCCAGGCGGTCGACCAGGGCCTCCCGCAGGGCGGCCTCGATGCGCCCGGTCGTCCACTCAACGCCCTCCCCCAGCGGGGTGCCGACGCTGCCGGAGATCGGCTCCAACGCGTCCAGCGCGGCGCGCAGCACCTGCGGGGCGTCCTCCTTGAGCTGGGCCCGCGCGTCGTCCTCGATGACGAGCTCATCGTCCGCGACGTAGAACGGTGCGACGAGCGGCACCGCGTCGCGCAGCGTGACGATCCGGGTCTGCACCAGCTCGGCCAGCGCGTTGAGCCGACCCAGCTCGGGCAGCGTCGGCTGGGGGCCGAGCACCCCGGCGTCCTGGAGCACCGGCAGCAGCCGGCTGGCCAGCTCTCCGACCGGCAGCTCGCGGATGTAGTGGCCGTTGAGCCAGTCCAGCTTCTCCAGGTTGAAGATCGGGCCGACCTTGTTGACCTTGGCCCAGTCGAACCGCTCGACGAACTCGTCGAAGGTGAACACCTCGCGCTCGGTGCCGTCCGGCTCGATGATCGGCGGGTAGCCCAGCAGGCCGAGGAAGTTGAGCAGCGCCTCCGGCAGGTAGCCCTGCTCCTTGAACCAGGTCAGCCGGGCCCAGGGGTTGCGCCGCTTGGAGATCTTGGCCTTCTTCTCGTCCCGCAGCAGCGGCATGTGCGCGAACTGCGGGACCGGCAGGTCGAGCCACTTGTAGAGGAGCAGGTGCTTGGGCGTGGAGGAGATCCACTCCTCGCCGCGGACCACGTGGGTGATGCCCATCTCGTGGTCGTCGACGACGACCGCCAGGTGGTAGGTCGGGAACCCGTCGGCCTTGACGATGACCTGGTCGTCCGGCCGGGGTGCGGACACCTCACCGCGGATCAGGTCGGTGAAGGTGGTCTCGACGTCGTCGGGGATGAGCATCCGCACCACCGGCTTCGGCGAGTAGCCGGGCAGCTCGGCCCGCTCCTCCTCGGTCAGTCCCAGGCACATCCGGTCGTAGCCGGTGGGCTGCTTGGCCCGCTGCTGCTCCTCGCGCATCTGCGCCAGCCGCTCCCCCGAGCACCAGCACAGGTAGGCGTGCCCGTCGGCCAGGAGCCGCTCGGCATACGGGCGGTAGGTGTCCAGCCGCTCGGACTGGCGGTACGGCGCGAACGGCCCGCCCTTGTCCGGCCCCTCGTCCCACTCCAGCCCGAGCCAGCGGAGGGTGTCGTAGATCTGCTGCTCGCTGTCCTCGCGGTAGCGCGCCCGGTCGGTGTCCTCGATCCGGAGGATGAACTGGCCGCCCTGCTGGCGGGCGTAGGCCAGGTCGAACATCGACATGTAGGCGGTGCCCACGTGGGGGTCGCCGGTGGGCGACGGGGCGATGCGCAGGCGGACCGGACCGGTGGAGGGGGAAGAGGCGGGATCAGTCATGGTGGCCCGATTCTAGGTGCGGGGCCGGAGGGGCCGCGGCTCAGCGCAGCAGGGCCAGGGTGACCGACTCCTGCAGCCAGGTGAGGAAGTCGTAGTAGGCCATCTGCTGGAACAGACCCGGGTCGACCTCCTCCTCCCCGGCGAGAGCCCGCTCGAGCCGCTCGTGCAGCCGGTCGGAGTCCTCGTCGGTGCGCAGCCCCAGCCGCTCCCCCAGCACCAGCCGCACGTCGGTCAGGCCCACCGACAGCGCCCGGGCCTGGTCGAGGTCGAGGTCGACCTTCGGCGGGTCGGCCGCCGTCAGCGCCTCGATCGCGGTGGAAAGGGTGGCCGCCTTGCGCTGCCGGAGCGTGTGCTCGGTCAGCCGGCGGAACTCGGCGGCCTGCTCGGGGTCGGTGCGGCTGGCCGGCGGCAGCAGCCGGCGCAGGGCCGGGTCCTCCGGCTCGGACGGGTCGGCGGAGCCGCCCATCCCCGCCACGAGGTCGAGGAACGGGTCACCGCTCTCGTCGCGCTCGGGCGCGACGAAGTCCCGGGTGAGGGTGAGGAGCTGGACGACGACCTCCAGCTCCTCCGGCTCCATGGTGGCCACGACCCGCTGGCCCTTGCGCCGGAACTCGGTCGCCACTCACTCGTCCTTCTGGAAGGTGGCCCACAGGCCGTAGGCGTGCATGGCCTCGGTGTCGGCCTCCATCTTCTCCCGGGTGCCCGTGGAGACCACGGCCCGGCCCTCGTGGTGGACCTTGAGCATGAGCTCCTCCGCCTTGGCGCGCGAGTAGCCGAAGTGCGTCTGGAACACCCAGGTCACGTAGGACATGAGGTTGACCGGGTCGTTCCACACCAGGGTCACCCACGGGGTGTCGACCTCCGGGCGGTCGAGGACTGCGACCTGACCGGCCTCGCTCGGTCCGGTCGGCGGGCCGACGGGTGGCTCGGTCGGGGACGTGCTCACGTCTTCCACTCTAGGGTGCCCTCATGAGTGATCCGAGCCGCCACAGCACCGCGCTGCTCACCGACCACTACGAGCTGACGATGCTCCAGGCCGCGCTGGCCGACGGCACCGCCTCGCGGCGCTCCGTCTTCGAGCTCTTCGCCCGCCGGCTGCCCCCGGGTCGTCGCTACGGCGTGGTCGCCGGCACCGGCCGCTTCCTGGAGGAGCTGGCCGACTTCCGGTTCGGCGAGGAGGAGCTGGAGTTCCTCCGCCGCACCAACGTGGTCGACGAGCCGACCCTGGAGTTCCTCGCCGGCTACCGCTTCACCGGGGACATCTGGGGCTACGCCGAGGGAGAGTGCTACTTCCCCGGGTCACCGCTGCTCATCGTGGAGTCCACGTTCGCCGAGGCGGTGGTCCTGGAGACCCTCGCCCTGTCGGTGCTCAACCACGACTCGGCGGTCGCCTCCGCCGCCTCCCGGATGACCGCGGCCGCCGGGGACCGGCCGATCATCGAGATGGGCTCGCGCCGCACCCACGAGCGGGCCGCGGTGTCCGCCGCGCGCGCGGCATACATCGGCGGGTTCACCGCCACCTCCAACCTGGAGGCGGGGCGCCGGCACGGCATCCCCACCACCGGCACGTCCGCGCACGCCTTCACGCTGCTGCACGACAGCGAGCGGGCCGCGTTCGCCTCCCAGTTGGAGAGCCTGGGGCTGGCGACCACCCTGCTGGTGGACACGTATGACGTGACCGCGGCGGTGGAGCTGGCCGTCGAGCTGGCCGGCCCGGGCCTGGGCGCGGTCCGCATCGACTCCGGCGACCTGGTGTCCCAGGCCCTGGAGGTCCGGGCCCAGCTCGACGCGCTGGGCGCCAAGGACACCAAGATCGTGGTGACCTCCGACCTCGACGAGTACGCCATCGCGGCGCTGCAGGCCGCGCCGGTGGACGTCTACGGGGTCGGCACCTCGGTGGTGACCGGGTCCGGGGCCCCGACCGCCGGGATGGTCTACAAGATGGTGGCCCGCGAGGGCGCGGACGGCACGATGGAGGCGGTGGCCAAGGCCAGCCGGGACAAGGCGACCGTCGGCGGGCGCAAGTACGCGCTCCGGCGCCGGAACACCCTCGGCGTCGCCCAGGCGGAGATCCTCGGCATCGGGCACGCACCCGTCGACGACGGCGACGACCGCCCCCTGCTCGTCCCGCTGGTGCAGCGCGGCGAGGTGGTCGCCCCCACGGACGCGCACACCGCGCGCGAGCACCACCTGAGGTCCCGCGCGGAGCTGCCCACCCGCGCCCTGCGGCTGTCCCAGGGTGACCCGGCCATCCGGACCGTCTACGAGGACGAGCTCACCCGCACCGAGGTCGAGCTGCGGGAGTGAGCCCCGGTCCGGACCGTGTCGGGTGCCGACCTACCCTGGAGGTATGCGCAGGGCACTGATCATCACCGACGTCCAGCACGACTTCTGCGAAGGCGGCTCGCTCGCGGTCGAGGGCGGCATCGCGGTGGCCCAACGGATCGGTGAGTACGTGCGCGACAAGGGCGACGACTACGACGCCGTCGTCGCCACGGCCGACTGGCACCGGGACCCCGGCCACCACTGGTCGGACCAGCCCGACTTCCGGGACAGCTGGCCGGTGCACTGCGCCGTCGGCACCCGGGGCGCGGAGTTCCGCCCCGAGCTCGGCCCCGCGCTGGAGAAGGTCGAGGCCGTCTTCCGCAAGGGCGAGTTCGAGCCGGCCTACAGCGGGTTCCAGGGCTACACCGAGGTCGACGGCCAGCGGGTCGACCTGGCCACCTGGCTGGAGGACCGCGGCATCCGCGAGGTGGACGTCGTCGGCATCGCCACCGACTACTGCGTCAAGGCGACCGCGCTCGACGCCGTCAACCGGGGGCTGAGCACCACGGTGCTGCTCGACATGTGCGCCGGCGTCAGTGCGGACACCACGGCGGCCGCCGTGGAGGAGATGCGCGCGGCCGGGGTCACCGTCACCTGACCCCACGGTGACCTCCGGTCGCGGCGGGCCCGGGGTCAGCTGGTGCTGAACACCTCGCCGCCACCCGGCTGGTCCGGGCCGCCGAGGCCCTGGGCCCAGGACAGGGCGTACCTGCCGTCGTCCACGGCCAGTCCGGCCTCGCCCAGCTCCAGCGGGCGGAACGTGTCGACCATGACGGCGAGCTCGTCGAAGTACTCCACGCCGATCGACTTCTCCGTCGCACCCGGCTGCGGACCGTGCGCGTGCCCACCCGGGTGGACCGAGATCGAGCCCTTGCCGATGCCGCTGCCCTTGCGGGCCTCGTAGTCCCCGTCGACGTAGAACATGATCTCGTCCGAGTCCACGTTGGAGTGGTAGTACGGCACCGGGATCGCCAGCGGGTGGTAGTCGACCTTGCGGGGCACGAAGTTGCAGACGACGAAGTTGTAGCCCTCGAAGACCTGGTGGACCGGCGGCGGCTGGTGCACCCGGCCGGTGATCGGCTCGAAGTCCCGCACGTTGAACACGTAGGGGTACAGACAGCCGTCCCAGCCGACGACGTCGAACGGGTGGTACGGGTAGGTGAAGACCGTGCCGACCATCCCGCCGGTGGAGTGCTCGCCGCTGCCGCGGTGCTTGATGTAGACGTCGGTGTGCTCGGTGGGGTCGGCGCCGATGTCCTCGGCGAGCAACGGCCCCTCGGGCCCGCGCAGGTCCCGCTCGCAGTAGGGCGCGTGCTCGAGGAACTGGCCGAACCGGGACAGGTAGCGCTTGGGCGGGGTGATGTGGCTGTTGGCCTCGATGCAGTAGCACCGCAGCGGCTCGGTGTAGCCCTCGTCGCCCTCGACCTTGGGGATCCACCGGTGCGTGGTCGCCCGCGGGATGACGATGTAGTCGCCCTCGGCCACCTCGAAGCTGCCGAACACCGTCTCCACCCGGGCCGCGCCCCGCTCGACGTAGATGCACTCGTCGCCGATCCCGTTGCGGTAGTAGGGGCTCGGCGTGTCCGCCACGACGTAGAGGAGCCGCACGTCGGCGTTGCCGAGCACCAGGCGGCGCCCGGTCACGACGTCGACGCCGCGACGCTCCTCCTCGGTGGCGAACAGGTCGTGCAGCTTCAGGTGGCGCGGCTTGAGCGGGTGGTTCGGCACCGTGGACATGTCACCGAGGTCCCACACCCGGGAGTCGGCGATCGCCGACGGGATGTTGCGGTGGTACAGCAGCGAGGAGTCCGACGAGAACCCCTCCTCCCCCATGAGCTCCTCGTAGTAGAGCCCGCCCTCGGGGTTGCGGTGCTGGGTGTGCCGCTTCGGTGGGACGTTCCCCACCCGGCGGTAGTAGGCCATCGCGTCCTCTCCATGGTTCGTCCGGCGGGGCCGTGTCGGTGGGTGTCCGATATCCGGACACCGGTGACCCTCTGCGAGCCACGATGCAGTAGCCTGCTGCGCGTGTCAACGACCGAGGCAGCGCCCCCGAGCCCGGCTCCCCGGGCCCTGTTCACCGGACTGGTCGACGACGCGGCGGTCTTCCCCCCGGGGCTGGCCCCCCTGCCGGACGCCGTGGTGCGCCACCGTGAGCTGCGGACCGGCCCGGATGCCGACCTGGTGGGCCCCCTGCTCGTGCCGGTCCCGGCGACGGCCCAGCTGCGCTACATCGCCGCCGGCAGCCCGGCGGCGCCGACGCTGCGGGTCTCCCTCGTCGCGCGCCCCGGCACGCCGGTCCGCGAGCTGCTCCACGCCGTCGGTGAGCTCGAGGGGGTCCCGGACCTCGAGGTCGTCGCCGTGGAGCTGGCCCACCAGCCGGGGTGGGAGGAGGCGCTCGGGCAGGGACCTCCCGTGGTCGTGGAGGTGCCGCGCGACCCGTTCGCCCAGCAGCGTGCCATGGAGGAGGTGGCCCGGGCCCGGGGTGAGCACCCGGTCCGGGCCAAGTTCCGCACCCAGGCCACGCCGGCCGCCCCGGTCCCGACCCCCGCCGAGCTGGCGACGTTCGTCGTCCGCTGCATCCGCCGGGAGACGCCGTTCAAGCTCACCGGTGGCCTGCACCACGCCGTGGCCGGCACCCGTCCCGCGGCCGAGGGCGGCACCGAGGACCAGCACGGGGTCCTCAACGTCCTCCTCGCCACGCGCGCGGCCCTCGACAGCGCCGAGGCCGGTGCCGTGGCCGAGGTCCTCGCGGTCCGCGACGCGGACCGGCTGGCCCGGGAGACGGCCACGCTCACCGAGGAGCAGGCGCGCGAGGTGCGGGCCGCGTTCACGTCATACGGGTGCTGTGGCGTCCTCGACCCGCTGACCGAGCTGCACGACCTCCATCTCATCTGAACCCGACCCGAGGAGACCGCCCTGATGACGAGCACCTGGCTGGACCTGCCCGCGGACCACCCGTTCGGCGTCCACCACCTGCCCTACGGGGTGTTCACGACCGCCGACAGCCCCGGCCGCCCGCGGGTCGGCGTCCGCGTCGGCGACCGGGTGCTCGACCTCGCCGCGCTGTCCCGCCGGGCCGGGGTCGGCTGGGCCAGCGAGGTGAACCACGGCACGCTCAACCCCTTCCTCGCGGCCGGGCCCACCACCTGGCGGACCGCCCGCGGCTGGCTCCAGGAGCGGCTCGGGGACCCGTCCCACCGGGCCGAGGTGGAGCCGCACCTGCACCCGTTGTCCGAGGTCACCCTGCACCTGCCGCTGCGGGTCGCCGACTACGTGGACTTCTACGCCAGTGAGCACCACGCCTCGAACGTCGGCTCCATCTTCCGGCCGGACGGGGAGCCGCTGACGCCCAACTGGAAGCACCTGCCCATCGGCTACCACGGCCGGTCCTCCACGATCGTGGTGTCGGGCACGGACATCGTCCGGCCCTGCGGGCAGCGCAAGGCCCCGCAGGACCCCGCGCCGGTCTTCGGCCCGAGCGTGAAGCTCGACATCGAGGCCGAGCTGGCCTTCGTCGTCGGCGGGGCGACCCCGCTGGGCTCGCGGGTCGGCGTCGCCGACGCCCCGTCCCACCTCTTCGGTGTCGCCCTGTTCAACGACTGGTCCGCGCGGGACATCCAGGCCTGGGAGTACGTCCCGCTGGGCCCGTTCCTGGGCAAGTCGTTCGCGTCGTCGATGGCAGCCTGGATCACCCCGATGGAGGCGCTGCGGGAGGCGCGGGTCCCCCTGCCGACCCAGGACCCCACCCCCCAGGAGTACCTGCAGGGACCGCCGGAGGCGTCCTACGGACTGGACATCACGATGGAGGTGCGGCTCAACGGGACGCTGGTGTCCCGCCCGCCCTACCGGACGATGTACTGGTCGCCGGCGCAGATGCTGGCCCACCTCACGGTCAACGGCGCGGCCCTGTCCGACGGCGACGTGTTCGCCTCCGGGACCGTCTCCGGCCCCGAGCCGGACACCCGCGGGTCGCTGCTCGAGCTCACCTGGAACGGGACCTCCCCGCTGACCCTCGAGGACGGGTCGACCCGGACCTTCCTCGAGGACGGTGACACCGTCACCATCACCGCCTCCGCGCCAGGTCCGGAGGGCAGCCGGATCGGCCTGGCCGAGGTGACCGGGACCATCCGGCCCGCCGTCTGACCCCGGTCACCACCCGCGGGCCTCACCCCGCCGTCAGCACGACCAGGCGCTGCGTGGCACGCGTCATCGCGACGTAGCGGTCGACCGCACCCTCGATGCCGTCGCCGAACCGGTCGGGGTCGACGAGGACGACGAGGTCGAACTCCAGGCCCTTGACCAGCTCCGGCGTCAGCCGGCGGACCCGGTCGTGGTCCGCCCCGGCCGGCGCCCCGGCGGCGACGACGCAGGCCGTGCCCTCCGGGTGCTCGGCCGCCCAGGCGGACAGCACCGCCTCCAGCTCCTCGGTCCTGCCGTGGCCGACCGGCACCCCGGTGCGACGCACCGAGACCGGGACGTTGGCGTCCGGCAGCACGGCGCGGATCACCGGCGCCGCCGCCTCCATGACCTCCTCCGGCGTCCGGTAGTTGATGGTCAGCACCGATCGGCGGACCCGGCCGACGCCGACCCGCGCGAGGCGCTCCTCCCAGGTCTCGGTGAAGCCGTGCCGGGCCTGGGCCCGGTCGCCGACCACGGTGAGGCTCCGGGAGGGGCAGCGCCGCAGCAGCATTTGCCACTCGGCGTCGGTGAGCTCCTGGGCCTCGTCTACGATGACGTGGGCGAACGGCCCGGCCAGCGCGTCGGGCGGCGGCACCTCCAGGGAGGACTCGTCGACGAGCGCCCCCTGCAGGTCCTCCACCCGCAGCATCGACATCACCTGCATCTCCGAGTCGTCCGTGGCGACGAGGTGGTCGACCACCCGGTCCATCTCCTCGCGGGCCGCCTCGAGCGCGCGCTCCCGGCGGCGCCGGCGCAGTGAGCTGCGCGGGTCGCCGACGCGGTGCCGGGCGGCGTCGAGCAGCGGCAGGTCGGCCACGGTCCACGCCTGCGGCTCCGGCCGCTGCAGCAGGCGGACCTCCTCCGGGGCCAGCCAGGGCGCGCACCGCCGCAGGTAGGCCGGGACGGACCACAGGTCCCCCACGACGTCCGCGGGCTCGAGGAGCGGCCAGGCCGCGTTGAGCGCCGACCAGAGATCGCTCTCGTCGCGGAGCACCCGCTCGAGGGCACTCCCGGGGGCCTCCTCGTCGAGCTGCTCGGCGACCACCGTGACGAGCTCGGCCCACACCTGGTCCCGGGCCTCGTTGTGCGGCGTGCCCGGCTCCGGCGCGGAGAAGGCCCGGGCCCAGTCGCCCGCGTCGACGACGGCGTCGCCCCACGGCGTCGCCAGCGCCAGCGGCTCCCGGGGCGGCTCCTCGTAGAGGGCGACCGCCGCCTCGATGGCCTCGACCATCCGGCGGTCTGCCTTCAGGGCCGCCACCGCGGGGTCGGCCTCCTCGGCCGCCGAGGCGCCCTCGGGCACCAGGTCCCGCAGGGTGCAGACGCTCACCCCCTCCTCGCCCAGGCTGGGCAGGACGTCGGCGACGTAGGCGAGGTAGGGGCGGTGCGGGCCGACGAAGAGGACGCCGCCACGGCGGTCCTGCAGGCGCGGGTCCTCGTACAGCAGGTAGGCCGCCCGGTGCAGTGCGACGACGGTCTTGCCGGTGCCCGGCCCGCCGTCGACGACGAGCGCGCCGCGCGAACCGGCCCGGATGATCGCGTCCTGGTCGACCTGGATCGTGGCCAGCACGTCCCGCATCCGCGGTGACCGGCTGGCACCGAGGCTGGCGATGAACGCCGACTGGTCGTCCAGCGACACCGCGTGCCCCGCCCAGCCGTCGGGCGTGAACACCTCGTCCCAGTAGTCGGTGATCCGGCCGCCGGTCCACCGGTAGCGGCGCCGGCTGGCCAGCCCCATCGGGTTGCCGTGGGTGGCGGCGAAGAACGGCTCGGCGGCCGGGGAGCGCCAGTCGACGAGCAGCCGGCGACCGTCGGGGTCGGACAGTCCCAGCCGTCCGACATACAGGGTCTCCCCGCCGTCGGCGGGCACCATGTGGCCCAGGCACAGGTCCAGGCCGTATCGCTGCAGCGTGCGCAGCCGCGCGGTGAGCCGGTGGACCTCGAGGTCGCGGTCCAGGGCCTGCTGGCCGGCCCTGCCGGGGGCCCGGCGGGCGGCGTCGAGCCGGGCGGACAGGTCGGCGACCGTCGCCTCGAGGGCGGCGGCGACCGCGGCGAAGTGCTCCTCGTCGGCCGCGACGAGCTCCGGGGCGGACTTGGCGGCGAGGTGGTCGGGAAGGTCGAAGACACGGGTGGACAGAGAGGCCATGGACTCCTCCGGTCGTGGGGGTCCCCGAGGGCAGAGCGACCCCCGGGACCGGCGATTGTGGGCCACGGAGGGGGTCTTGCCGCAAGGCCCCCTCCACGCGGTACGGTGGCAGTGGCAGGGACGGCCGGGGGGCTTCACCACAAAGCGGCTGACGACAACCGCGCGTTGTGCGAAGGTGCCGTCATGGCCGACCCAGTGCCTCAGGGGGTCCAGGTCGCGGTGCTGCTCGAGGGACCGAGCGACGTCGCGGCGGTGCGCTCGGTCGCGGCCGCGCACGGCCTGAGCGAGCGCGAGCACGGCTTCCGGCTGGTCGACATGGGTGGCGCGACGAACGTGCGACGGCACCTCGAGCGGCTGCGCGCGGCCCGGCCCGGGGTCCGGGTGGTGGGGATGTGCGATGCCGGTGAGGCGTCGTTCTTCGCGCGGGCACTGGACCCGGAGGGCGGTCCGGCGACGGTGGGCACGCTGGGCGAGCACGGGTTCCAGGTGTGCGTCGCCGACCTGGAGGACGAGCTGATCCGGGCGCTCGGCACCGACCGGGTCATGGAGGTCCTGGAGCGGCTGGGCTTGGCGCACCGCCTCATGGCCTTCCGTCGGCAGGTGCTCTGGCGGGACCGCCCGCTGCACGAGTGCCTGCACCGGTTCGCCGGCATCGCGAGCGGGCGGAAGATCCTGCTCGCCGGGGAGCTCGCCGCCGCCCTGGAGCCGGAGGAGGCCCCGCCACCGCTTCGGCGGCTCGTCACCGACCTGACCGGGGTCAGCGCCTGACGACGTTGGTGCGCGCGACCTTGTCGTTGATCGACTGGCGCTGGGCGTCCCACAGCGGCCACAGGCCGTTGACGATGACGAAGAGCGAGGCGAGCGTCGAGATGAGCTGGGCCCCGCCGACGAGCCCCGGGCCCTGCCAGACGATGGCGCGCACCAGGGCGGTGCCCCACGGCAGCGGCCCGGGCCGCTCGCGCAGCCGCACCCGCAGACCGGTCATGAGCTTGCCGACCGTGGCGCCGAAGAACTTGAGCATGAGGACCTCGTAGAGGATCGACAGCACCCCGATCCCCAGCCCGATCCTCAGGAACGCGGCGTTGAGCTCGTCGGGGGGGAAGACGAACTCGGCCTCCTGCCCCGCCTCGAGGGCGCGGGTGAACTCCTCGCTCCAGTCGGTGATCTGCTGCATGAGGTCGGGAGCGAGCAGGGTGACGGCCAGGATGCCGCCGACGATGGCGACGAGGATGCCGTCGATGATCCGGGCCAGGAACCGCAGGCCCCAGCCAGCGAGGGGCTGCCCGTCCGGGGTGGTCGGGCCGCCGTAGGCCGCGGCGTAGGGGCTGCCCGGCATCGGACCGACCGGCCCGCCGTACGGCTGCTGGCCGGTCTGGCCGGCGTACGGCCCGTAGGAGGGGTAGCCCTGCTGGCCGTAGCCGGGCTGCTGGCCGTACCCAGGCTGCTGGCCGGAGCCGGGCTGCTGGCCCTGGTCCCACCCGCCCTGCTGCGGGGGCTGACCCCACCCGGGCTGCTGACCCTGGCCCTCACCGGTCGCGGGCTGCCCCGGCGCGGGACCCGTGCCCTGGCCTGCCTGCTCCAGACCCGGCTTCACCTTCGGGCTGGTGTGGCTGGTCCACTGGACGCCGTCCCAGTAGCGCAGCGAGCTCGGGTCCTGCGGGTCGTCGTACCACCCTGCCGGCTGTGTCATGGGCACAAGCCTGCCACGTCACACCGCCGGCCCCGGCGACCCCCCCGGCCCGGGGCACAGACGAGGGCGGGCGGACGGCATACGTGGTGTGTGCCGTCCGCCCGCCCGGGGTCGTGCCTGCGGTGTCGCGTCAGAGGTTGCCGCGCTTGGCCTGCTCGCGCTCGATGGCCTCGAACAGCGCCTTGAAGTTGCCCTTGCCGAAGCCCAGCGAGCCGTGCCGCTCGATGAGCTCGAAGAAGACGGTCGGGCGGTCCTGCACCGGCTTGGTGAAGATCTGCAGCAGGTAGCCGTCCTCGTCACGGTCGACGAGGATGCCGCGCTTCTGCAGCTCCTCGATCGGCACCCGGACCTCGCCGATGCGGGCGCGCAGCTCCGGGTCCTCGTAGTAGCTGTCCGGGGTGGAGAGGAACTCCACACCCTCCTTCCGCATCTCGTCGACGGTGCGGAGGATGTCGTTGGTCGCCAGCGCCAGGTGCTGGGCGCCCGGGCCGCGGTAGAACTCGAGGTACTCGTCGATCTGGCTCTTCTTCTTGCCGATCGCCGGCTCGTTGAGCGGGAACTTCACCCGGTGGTTGCCGTTGGCGACGACCTTGGACATGAGGGCGGAGTACTCGGTGGCGATGTCGTCACCGATGAACTCGGCCATGTTGCTGAAGCCCATGACCTTCTTGTAGAACTCCACCCACTCGTCCATCTTGCCGAGCTCGACGTTGCCGACGATGTGGTCGAGCGCCTGGAACAGCCGCTTCGGGGCGCCCTCGCGCTTCTGGAAGGTCGAGGTGCGCGGAACGTAACCGGGCAGGTAGGGGCCGGTGTAGTCGTTGCGCTGCACCAGCGTGTGGCGGGTCTCGCCGTAGGTCGCGATCGCGGCGATCCGGACCGTGCCGTGCTCGTCGGACAGGTCGGTCGGCTCCTGGAGGATGGTGGCGCCCACGGACCGCGCGTGCTCGATGCAGCGGTCGACGTCGGGCACCTCCAGGGAGATGTCGACGACGCCGTCGCCGTGCCGGCGGACGTGGTCGTGCAGCGGGCTGTCCGGGTCGACGCCGCCCTTGATGACGAACTTGATCGACCCCGACCTCAGCACGAACGCCTTGTGGTCGCGGTTGCCGGTCTCCGGGCCGGAGTAGCCGACCAGCTCCATGCCGAAGGCGGACTGGTAGTAGTGCGCGGCCTGCGTCGCGTTGCCGACGACGAACACGATGGCGTCCCAACCGGTCACCGGGAAGACGTCCTTCGTCTCGTCGTACGGGACCAGGCCGACGAGCTGCTTGAGCTGGTCGAGCTCGAGTTGGGCCTCGCGCTCCTGCGCGGTCAGGTGCATGGTGGTGTCGGTCATGGGCCTCAGGCTCACGCAGATGGGCGTAGTGGGCAACCCGCTGACGACACGTTGGTCAGCCTGCACATTCTGTGCCGCGTGGAGGGCCTCTCGGTGGACAATGTGCCCATGAGCGCCTCCCTGGACGATCTCGACCGCCGGCTCCTGCAGCTGCTCCACGACCAGCCCCAGATCGGGGTGCTGGGCGCGTCCCGGGAGCTGGGGGTGGCGCGCGGCACGGTCCAGAGCCGGGTGGAGCGCCTGGTGCGGCGCGGCGTCATCACGACCTTCGCCCCCCAGCTGGACCCGGCGGCCCTGGGCTACCCGGTCACGGCGTTCTGCACGCTGGAGATCCGGCAGGGCGGCGGACCGGGACCTGTCATCGAGCACCTCGCCGCGATCCCGGAGGTCCTCGAGGCGCACACCATCACCGGCGACGGCGACCTGATGATCCGGGTCGTCGCCAGGGACAACGCCGACCTGCAGCGGGTCATCGACGACGTGGTGGCCGACCCGCAGGTGGAGCGGTCCTCCACGGTCATCGCGCTGTCCACCCGGATCCCGTGGCGGATCATGCCGCTGGTCGCGCAGGGCGGGTCCGAGGGGGAGTGAGGGCCGGCGCCGGACGCTCAGGCACCGAGAGCGCGCGCCAGCTCCTGCGCCGCCGCGGCGACGTCGTCGGCCGCGTCGGCGAGCGGCTGCATCGCGACCAGCCCCACCGAGGCCTCGAGGCCGGGGACGCCGAGGACCGGGGCGGCGACGCCGTGGGCCCCCACCTGGAGCTCGTCGTGCGTGGCCACCGCGTCCGCACTCCCCCGCCGGCCGGCGAGGATCGCCCGGCCCGCGGCGCCCTGGTCCAGCGGGTGGCGGCTGCCGACCCGGTAGGCGACGTGGAAGTCGGTCCAGCTGGGCTCGACGACGAGGACGGCCAGCGCGTCGTCGCCCTCGGCCACGGTCAGGTGGGCCGTCGCGCCGCGCTGCTCGGCGAGGCGCCGCAGCACCGGTCGGGCCAGGTCGATGATGACGGGCCGGACCGCGAGCGCCAGCCGGGTCATGGCCAGCCCGAGCCGGACCCGACCGTCGGCCGACCGGGTCACGAAGTCACGCGCAGCGAGGGTGCTCACCAGCCGGTAGACGACGGTCCGCCCCACCCCGAGCCGCTCGGCGAGCTCGGTCACGGTCAGCCCGGCCTGGGCGCCCGGCGAGCCGAGCACCTGGAGCAGCTGGAGGCCACGGTCGAGCGTCTGCGCGGTCTCCCGCCCGACCGGCTCGGGCGCACTGGCACTGCCCACGCCCGCACCGTAGCCGACCGGACACGTCATACGGCGCTGCTCCCACCCCACCGGACACGTCCTACGGCGCTCCTCCCACCCCACCGGACGACACGCGGAACGGCACCGCACCCACCACCCTTCCGGACACGCGAGACGCCCCTGTACCTGTCCCAGACCACCGGCTGACGCGGCGAGCGACCTGAACACGGTTGTATGGTCGGTGCTGCTGTTCGTCGGCGTGTTCCGACGACACTTCCGTGCACCCGGCCCCGGGGTCGGCCGGCTGCGCGCCGTTTGGCGTGTCCGGTGGGGGTCGGAGACGTCGGTTCGGGGTGTTCGGTGGGGGTCGGAGACGTCGGTTCGGGGTGTTCGGTCGGGGTGGGGGTGGGGTGGGGTCAGCGGGGGTCGGCGATGCGGGCCAGGAAGAGGGTCCAGTCGGTACGGCCCTCGCCGACGCGGAACAGGAACGGGCGGTCGACGACCATCTCGACCGGCTCCGTGGGGTCGGGGGCGGATCCGGCCAACATCCCGAGCTCGGTGACCGCCGCGGCGATCGTGCCGTTCTCGTCGACCGTGAGGGTGGCCTGCTGCTTGGCCTGCGAGACGAACAGCGGCTCCTCGCTGATCCCCGACAGGTCGGCCGTCTCGGCGACCACGACGGACGGCACCTCGCGCTCCAGCAGCGGCAGCAGGTTGGTGGTCGTCCGCAGGTCCACCTTCGGCATCGTCACGTGAACCGGACGGGAGTCCTGCGCCGTGCGCAGCCCCTCGGCGAGCTGCTCCATCAGCTCGGCGTCCAGGTCGGCGGGCCCCGAGCCATCGGGCGGCAGGATGACGTCGGCGTACAGGTCGCCCCCGCGGTAGGGCAGCCGCACCGCCCGCCACCCGGACACCTCGACGTAGCGCGGGTGGACCTCGACCTGCATCGCCTCGACGTCGACCTCGGTCCCGTCGGGCAGGGTGAACGGCAGCTCCGGGGCGGCGTGGAACGGGGTCGCCCAGGCCGCCGCCACCACGACCGCGTTCTGCAGCACCAGCCGCAGGCCCGGCTCCGGCTGGATCGCGGACTCCTCGACCAGCCCCCCGGTGTTCTCCCGCACCCACGCGTCGAGCAGCTCCTTGGCCTCGCCCGAGCCGAGGTCGGTGGTGCGCACGCCGGTGTCGAACGCCGCGGCCAGCCGCTCCAGGTACGCCTGGCGCACCCGTGCCTGGTCGTCCAGGACGACGGCGTTGGCCAGGTGGACCACGGGGGTCTCCGGCAGCTCGTCGTCCTGCACGACGGCAGGGTCGCCGGCCAGCGGCGCGAGCTGCGCGGTCAGGGCGTTGTATGCCGCGCCGCGCGCCTCCCCGGAGGCCCCCAGCAGCGCGTCGAGCTCGTCCGCGGTGGTGCCCCCGGCACCTTCGGCGAGCATCGCCAGGGCGACCGCGGCACTGGCCGGGGAGGTCACCGCGTTCGGCTCCTCCCCCAGCGCCAGCAGGCCCAGTCCCAGGCGGTCGGTGGCCCGGACCGCCTCCGCCACCTCCGGCACGTCGTCGACGCCGACCTGCTGGCGTGGGGTGTCGGCGCGCACCTCCTCCGCCACGCCCGGCCCGCCGCAGGCGGACAGACCGACCAGGGGCACGACGGCCAGGAGCGGGATCAGGCGCAGGTGAGCGAGCGGCATACGGCGCGCGGTCGGTCGCATGTGGGGTGGACGACCCCGGGAGCGGATCGGTTCCACGGGCCTGCGGAAACGGACCCGTGACCAGCGGCCCGCTGACTAGCATGGCACCACCAGACCCGAGACAGCGGAGGTTGGCTGCATGCGCATCGGCATCCTCACCGGCGGGGGCGACGTCCCCGGGCTGAACCCCTGCATCAAGGCGGTGGTCAACCGGGTCCACGACGAGGGGCACGAGGTCGTCGGGATCCGGCGCGGCTGGGGAGGCCTGGTCAACACCAACCCCGACGACCCCGACTCGGTGGCGGCGAACCTGGTGCCGCTCGACCCGGCCGCGGTGCGCACCATCGACCGTTCCGGCGGCACGTTCCTGCACAGCTCGCGCACCAACCCCGGCCGGATGCGGACCAAGGAGGTCCCCGACTTCCTGCGGGACCGGGTCGAGGGCGACGGGCCCCACGACCTCACCTCGCACGTGCTGCAGGTCCTGGAGTCGCAGAAGATCGACGTCCTCATCCCGATCGGCGGCGACGACACGCTGTCCTACGGCCTGCGGATGCACCAGGAGGGCGTGCCGACCATCGCGATCCCCAAGACGATGGACAACGACGTCCACGGCACCGACTACTGCATCGGGTTCTCGACCGCGATCACCCGGGGCGTGCAGTTCATCCACAACCTGCGCACCTCGACCGGGTCGCACGAGCGGATCGCCGTCGTCGAGCTGTTCGGCCGCTACAGCGGGGAGACCTCGCTCATCACCGCCTACCTGGCCGGCGTCGACCGGGCGATCATCTCCGAGGTGCCGTTCGACATCGACCGTCTCTGCGAGCTGCTGCTGGCGGACAAGCGGGCCAACCCCTCGTCCTACGCGATGGTGACGATCTCCGAGGGCGCCAAGCTCGCCGGCGGGGACATGGTGCTCAGCGGCGAGGAGGACGCCTACGGCCACCGCAAGCTCGGCGGGATCGGCCAGCTCACCGGCGAGCTGATCAAGGAACGCACCGGCGAGGGCATCGTCTACCAGCAGGTGGGCTACCTGATGCGCTCCGGCAGCCCCGACTCCCTCGACCTCATGGTCGCCACCAACTACGCGGTGATGGCCGCCGACCTGGCCCTCGACGGCTCGACCGGGCGCATGGTCGCGCTGAAGAACGGCACCTACACCAGCGTGCCGATCTCGGTGACCGGCGAGGGCGTCAAGCGGGTGGACGTCGACGAGCTGTACGACGCGCAGGCCTACCGCCCGAAGGTGCGGCACGTGCGCGGCAAGCCGATGTTCCTCTACTGAGACCTGACACGGCGCCCGGTGGTGGACAGGGGGCCCACCACCGGGCGCTGTGGCGTATGACGGTCAGCTCGCCGGCGTGACGTTCTGGTTGAACCGGAACAGGTTGGCCGGGTCGTAGCGGCGCTTGACCGCGGCCAGCCGGTCGTAGGTGGCCGGCGGGTAGGCCTCGTGGACCCGGTCGCGGCCCTCGTCCTCGAGGAAGTTGACGTAGACGCCCTCGCCCTCGGGACGCAGCCTCTCCCACAGGGACAGCGTCCACGCCTCGTGCGGTGCGGGGTCCGCGGCCTCGTCCAGCCAGACCGCGATGAGCGCCACGAAGTAGCGCCGGTCGCGGTGCGCGAACGCGGTCGCGTCGTTGGCGACCCGGCCGAACGTGCCGCCGAGGCCGCGGAGGTGGACCAGGTTGGCGTCGGACGGGCTGTTCACGACCGCCTCGATCGAGGCGTCGAGCGCCGCGTCGCTGAGCTCGTCGGCGAACATCATCCGGATCGAGGCGCCGTGCGGCTCGGCGAGGTGCGCGGTGAACTCGTAGATCGCCGGGTAGGGGATCCAGCTCACGAGGTCGGCGACCGGGTCGGCCAGGGCCCGCAGCAGCGCGAGCGCCTGCGCACCGGCCTCTGGCTCGCCGCACCAGACGGCGATGATCATGAGGACCGGCTTGCCGACCCACTCCGGCGGGACGAACGGCGCGGGCGGGGCCAGCGTGAGGTCCGCGAGCATCGTCAGCTCGTCCGGCGCCTCGATCGCGTGGTCGAGGTAGGCGCGGACGACCTCGCGGGTGGCCGGCAGGACGAGCAGGCCGCCGAGGACGTGGTCGACCGGCGCGAGCCAAAAGGTGAACTCCACGACGACGCCGAAGTTGCCGCCGCCGCCGCGGATCGCCCAGAACAGGTCTGGGTGCTCGGTCGGGCAGGCGGTGACGACCTGTCCGTCGGCGGTGACGACCCGCGCGGAGAGCAGGCTGTCGACGGTCAGGCCGTACCTGCGGACCAGGTACCCGACGCCGCCGCCGGTGGTCAGGCCGCCGATGCCGACCGAGGAGGTGTCCCCGGTGGTCAGCGCGAGACCGTGGGCGTTGGCCGGGCCGGCGATGTCGGCGGAGGTGGCCCCGGCCTGCACCCGGGCGGTGCGGGTGACCGGGTCGACCTCGACCCGCTTCATCTGCGACAGGTCGATGACGAGCGCGTCGTCGACGACGCTGTACTGGGCGATGCTGTGGCCGCCGCTGCGGACGGCCAGGGGCAGCTCGTGCTCGCGGGCGAAGTCGACGGCGGCGACGACGTCGCCCTCGGAGGCCGCCCGCACGATCACCAGGGGGAAGCGGTTGGAGCGGAGCGAGACGGTGCGGCGGGCCCGGTCGTACCCGGGGTGGCCGGAGGTCAGCAGCTCGCCGTCGATCTTCGCGCGCAGCTCCGCGAACGGGTCGGTGGAGACGAGCTCGGCGAGGAGGGTGTCGTTGATGGTCATGGTGGTGCTCCAGGGAGGTCGGGGGTGACACGGGAACGGGCCGAAGCCGTGCTTCCAGGATTCGGCCGGGACCGGGGTCCGGACCACGCACAGCACCCCCACACCTCCCCCACGGTTCCCCCACGCCACGCCCACCCGACGGGTACCGCTGACCTGCGCCGTCTCGCTACTGTGGGCCGACAGGGGCCCACGCCGCCGCGAGGTCGCGGCAGCCCGAGGACATGGAGCGACACGTCGTGGCTGGTCGGCAGGAGCCCTTCGGAGCGCTGCTCCGTCGGCACCGTGAGACGGCCGGCCTGTCCCAGGAGGACCTGGCCGAGCGGGCCGGGATCTCCGCCAACGCCGTGGGCGCCCTGGAGCGGGGAGAGCGCCGCCGCCGCACGTCCGCCCCACACCCCGGCCGAACCGCCCGCACCCGGTGGCTCCGGCGACCGGCTGCCCCCGGAGCCGACCCCGCTCATCGGCCGCGAGCGGGAGCTGGACGCCCTGCGCGACCTGCTCGCCCCCCCTGCCGGAAGGGTCCTCACGCTCGTCGGTCCCGGCGGGGTCGGGAAGGCCCGGCTGGCCCTCGCCCTGGCCCGGGCCGGGCCGACCTGGCCCCGGCGCTGCGGTCCTGGCTCGCTGAACGGCGGGTGCTGCTGGTGCTCGACAACGTCGAGCACCTGCTCGGTGCCGTCCCCGAGCTCGCCCAGCTGGTGCACGCCGCCCCCGGGCTGCAGGTGCTGGCGACGAGCCGCTCGCCGCTGCGGCTGCGCGGCGAGCAGGAGTTCCCGGTCCCGCCCCTGGAGGTGCCACCGCCCGGTGCGGCGCCGGAGGCCGGCGAGCTGGCGTCATACCCGGCGGTGCGGTTCCTCACCTGGCAGGCGCGGCAGCGCGACCCCGGGTTCGACCTCGACCCGGGCCAGGTCGGGGCGGTCGCGGAGCTGTGCCGCCGGCTCGACGGGCTGCCGCTGGCGATGGAGCTCGTCGCGGCGCGGGTGCGCTCGCTCACCCCGGCCGAGCTGCTGGAACGGGTCGACGACCTGCTGCCGCTGCTGGTCGGTGGTCCCCGCGACCTGCCGGCCCGCCAGCAGACCATGCGCGCCGCGATCGCCTGGAGCCAGGACCTGCTGGAGCCGGCCGAGCGCGACGCGTTCCGGCGGCTGTCGGTGTTCGCCGGTGGGTGGACCGCCGCGGCCGCGGAGGCGGTCTGCGGCGACGGTGACCTCGCCGCTCCCCCGGTCCTCGACGTGCTCGACACGCTCGTGGAGCAGTCGCTCACCACGGTGTCCCGCACCGACGGCGGCACCCGCTACGGGATGCTCGAGCCGGTGCGGCAGTACGCCCGGGAGCGGCTGGAGGCGGAGGGGGACGCGGCCGCGACGAGGGACCGCCACGCGCAGCACTACCTGACCCTGGCCGGGCGCGCCGGTCAGGAGCTGGAGGGGCACCCCGGTCAGGCGGCGCTGCTGGACCGCCTGGTCCGCGAGGAGGACAACCTGCGGGCCGCGATCGCCTGGAGTCTCGCGACCGCGGACGGCGCGGCGACCGCCCTGCGGATGGCGTCGTCGCTGTGGCGGTTCTGGGAGATGCGCTGGCGGGTCGCCGAGGGCAGCCGGTGGCTGGCCGCGGCCCTGGAGCGCGAGGACGAGGTGCCGGCGCAGCTGCGCGCCGACGCGCTCAACGCGGCGGGCAACCTGGCCCGGGTGCACGGCGACTACGACCGGGCGGCGGCCTACCACCAGCGGTGCCTCGAGCTTCGCCGTCAGCTCGGTGACACGAGCGGGATGGCCCGCTCCCTCAACAACCTCGGCGTGGTGGCCCGGGACCGCGGCGACGCCGGGCAGACCGTCGAGCTGTGCTCGCAGGCCCTGGAGCTGTTCCGGCAGCTGGGCGACGACCACCGGACCGGGATCGTGCTCATCAGCCTGGGCACCGCGGCGGGGCAGCTGCGGGAACTCGAGCGGGCCGGCGCCTGCTACGAGGAGAGCCTGGCGCTGTTCCGGGCCTCCGGCGACGAGTGGCACACCGGCTGGGTGCTCACCTACTACGCCGAGGTGCTCGCCGCGGCAGGGCAGGTCGACCGGGCCCGGCCGCTCGCCGAGGAGGGGCGGGCCGTGCTCCTCCCGCTCGCGGAGGCCCGGGGAGTGGCGCTCGCGATCAGCGTGCTGGCTCGCTGCGACCAGCAGGAGGGCGACCTCGCCGGGGTGGTCGCCGCCCGGGGCCGGCCGGGCGAGGCCGCGCGACTGGCCGGCGCCGCGGAGGCGTGGCGTGCGGTGTCCCGCCTGCCGCGGGAGCCGGTCCGGTCCGAGGACCTCGGGACCGTGCTCGACCGGCTCCGCGAGGAGCACCCGGCGGAGTGGCAGGCCGGCGCCGCCATGCCCGCCCCGCGGGTCCTGGATGAGGCGGCCGCCGCCGCGGCCGAGCCGGCCCGGGACGCCTGACCCTGTCGCGTCAGCGCCGGCCGACGATCCAGCGCCGGATCGTCTCGATGCGCTCGGCCACCTGCTCGCCGGAGGCCGTGGCGACCTCGGGCCCGCCGCAGGTGCGGCGCAGCTCGGCGTGGATGATCGCGTGCGGCTGGCCGGACTTGCGGGCGTAGGCGGCGACGAGGGCGTTGAGCTCCTTGCGCTGCTCGGCCAGGGCCCGGTGCGCCGCGACCCGCTGGGCGACCTTGCGGCCGCCGTCGCCGCGCTGCTGCTTGCGCTGCCGCTCCCGCAGCAGTGTCGCGACCTGGTCCGGCTCGAGCAGGCCGGGCAGTCCGAGGAACTCCTCTTCCTCCTCGCTGCCGGCGATCGCCCCGAGCCCGAACTGCTGGGCGTCGAAGAGGACGTGGTCGAACTCCGCCTCGGACTCCAGCGCCTCGAACGTGCCGAGCGTGTCGGAGGCCTGCTCGGTCGCGTTCGCCCGGGCCAGGTCGGCGTCCTCCGCCGACCACAGGGACTCCTCCTCGTCCTTGCGGCCCCGGCGGTCCAGGGCGTGGTCGCGCTCGACCTCCAGCGCGGCGGCGTGCTGGAGGATCACCGGCACGCTGGGCAGGAACACCGAGGCGGTCTCGCCGCGGCGCCGGGCCCGGACGAACCGCCCGACCGCCTGGGCGAAGAACAGCGGCGTCGACGTCGACGTGGCGTAGACCCCGACGCAGAGGCGGGGGACGTCCACGCCCTCGGACACCATGCGGACGGCGACCATCCAGCGGGACGTGCCTTCAGCGAACTCCTCGATGCGCTCCGAGGCGCCGGCGTCGTCCGACAGGACCACGGTGACCGGCTCGCCGCAGACCTGCTCCAGGCGACGCGCGTAGGCGCGGGCACTGGCCTGGTCGGAGGCGATGACCAGGCCGCCGGCGTCGGGTACGTGGCGGCGCACCTCGGTGAGCCGCTTGTCCGCGGCCGACAGCACGGCGGGGATCCACTCCCCCGTGGGGTCCAGCGCGGTCCGCCACGCCTGGGCGGTGACGTCCTTGGTCAGCGGCTCACCCAGCCGGGCGGACACCTCGTCGCCGGCCTTGGTCCGCCAGCGCATGGTGCCGCTGTAGGCGAGGAACAGCACCGGCCGCACGACCCCGTCCCGCAGCGCCTCGGCGTACCCGTAGGTGTAGTCGGCCGAGGAGCGCAGGATGCCCTGCTCGTCCATCTCGTAGCGGACGAACGGGATCGCGGCGGTGTCGGACCGGAACGGCGTGCCGGTCAGCGCCAGGCGGCGGGTGGCCGGCTCGAACGCCTCCCGGATCGCGTCGCCCCAGGACAGCGAGTCCCCGCCGTGGTGGATCTCGTCCAGGATGACCAGCGTCCGGGCCGCCTCGGTGCGGGCCCGGTGCAGCATCGGCTTGCTCGCCACCCCGGCGTAGGTCAGCGCCACGCCCTGGAAGTCCAGGCCGTGCCGGCCCTGGGAGTTGGCGAACCGCGGGTCGATGCGGATGCCGACCTTGGCGGCCGCGTCGGCCCACTGGGTCTTGAGGTGCTCGGTGGGGGCGACGACGGTCACCCGCTCGACGACACCGCGGTCCAGCAGCTCGGTGGCGACCCGGAGCGCGAAGGTGGTCTTACCGGCACCGGGTGTCGCCACGGCCAGGAAGTCCCGCGGGGCCTCGCGCAGGTACTGCTCGAGGGCAGCGGCCTGCCAGGCGCGCAGCTTGCCGGCGGTGCCCCAGGGAGCGCGGGCGGGATAGGCAGGGGGAAGGTGTGAGGCGGCGGAGGTGGACATCGTCACGGCAGGATAGGAAATCCCGCGGGACGACATGCCCGGGTGCCGGGTTCACCCCGATCGGGCCCCGCCGCGTGTTAGAAGAGACGACTCGGCGCTGCCCCGGTGGGCGGCTCAGTTCTCGCCGTCGCCGTCCTGGGGGTCGCGCAGGCCGTCGTAGATCTCCTTGCACATCGGGCAGACCGGGAACTTCTGCGGGTCCCGGCCGGGCACCCAGACCTTGCCGCACAGGGCGATGACCGGCGTGCCGTTCAGCGCGCTCTCGAGGATCTTCTCCTTGCGCACGTAGTGCGCGAACCGCTCGTGGTCCCCCGGCTCGGCGAGCCTGGGGTCGGTGCGGGTGTCCTCCCGCTCGAGCACCGCGGTCTGCGTCTCCGGTGACAGCGGGGCCTCGGGGGCGTCCAGCGGTTCGGCCATCGCGGTCGTGGTGCGCTCCATGACCCCAGTATGACGCGCGCCCGGCCGGGTTCAGTTGCGCTCCGGGTGGTCGGTGTGGGTGGACACCAGGGCCAGGCTGCTGCGCTGCCGCGCCAGAACCGCGCGCCACAGGTTGCTGGTGTCGTCGAGGAACGGGTCGCGGGGCTCGAGGTCCACCACGAACCAGGCCCCGGACTCCAGCTCGTCGTCGAGCTGGCCCGGGCCCCAGCCGGAGTAGCCGGCGTAGATGCGCAGCCCGGTCACCTCCGGCACGACGAGGGCCGGGGGTGCGTCGAGGTCGACCAGACCGAGCGAGCCGAACAGCCGGGAGGTCCCCAGGGGCGCCTCGGCGGTGTCCCCGGGGATGCTCACCAGGCCCATCGCGGTGTCGAGGCCCACCGGTCCGCCCTGGAACAGCCGGTGCGGCGGGGTGACGTGCGGCTCCCAGTCCGGCAGGACCGCCGACACGGCGGCGTCGAGCGGCCGGTTGAGGACCAGCCCGTGCGCGCCCTCCTCGTCGTGGTGGAGGACGAGGACCACGGTGCGCCTGAAGAAGTCGCCGGTGAGGGGCGTGGCCACGAGCAGCCGCCCGGCGACACCGACGTGCTCGCTCATCGCCGCCGACCGGGCCGGAGCGTCCAGCCGGCCCCTACCGCCAGTCCGACCACGTTGGCCACCGCGTCCCAGGCGTCGGTGACCCGGTCGACGGTCACCCACGCCTGGACCGGCTCGGCGACCAGCGCGTGCACGAGCAGCAACCCCACGGCCGCACGCGAGCCGAGCAGGCCGGCCACCGCCGCGGGCAGGGCGAACAGCGCCAGGTGCCCCACCTTGTCGGCGTGCGGGAACAGCGGCGCCCCGGTGCCGCCCGCGACATACAGGGCCCACACCTGGACGGCCAGCAGGCCCGCGAGGACCGCCCAGCCCAGGACCCGTGCGGCGGGGACCCGCCAGCCCGGCGCGGCCACCTCGGCCGCGGCCCCCTCACTCCGCACGGCTGCCCCGGGCCACGGACTCGACCGCCGCGGCGACCGCCTTGGTCACCTCGGGGTTGAACACGCTGGGGATGATGTAGGTGGGGTTGAGCTCCTCGGCCTTGACCACGTCGGACAGGGCGATGGCGGCGGCCAGCAGCATCTCGTCGGTGATGTGGTCGCTGGCGGCGTCGAGCAGGCCCCGGAAGACCCCGGGGAAGACCAGCACGTTGTTGATCTGGTTGGCGAAGTCGCTGCGCCCGGTGGCCACGACCGTCGCGTGCTGCGCGGCGTCGGCCGGGTCGACCTCGGGGACCGGGTTGGCCATCGCGAAGACGACGGCGTCGTCGGCCATCGTGGCGATGTCGTCCCCGGTGAGGATGTTGCCCGCGGACACGCCGATGAAGACGTCGGCGCCGCGCAGGGCGTCCTTGAGGGTGCCGGTGATCCGGTCCGGGTTGGTGTTGGCGGCGATCCAGGCCAGGTGCTCGTCCCGGCCCGAGGCGATGTCCTCCCGGTCCGGGTGCAGCACCCCGTTGATGTCGGCGACCACGGTGTGCCGGGCGCCGGCCCGCAGCATCAGCCGCAGGATCGCGCTGCCGGCCGCGCCCGCGCCGGACAGCACGATCCGGACGTCCTCGATGCGCTTGTCGACGACCCGGAGCGCGTTGCGCAGCGCGGCCAGCGCCACGATCGCGGTGCCGTGCTGGTCGTCGTGGAAGACCGGGATGTCGAGCTCCTCACGCAGCCGCCGCTCGATGTAGAAGCACCGGGGCGCGGAGATGTCCTCGAGGTTGATGCCGGCGAAACCGGGGGCGATCGCCTTGACCACGGTGACGATCTCGTCGGCGTCGGTGGTGTCCAGCACGACCGGGAACGCGTCGATGTCCGCGAACCGCTTGAACAGCGCCGCCTTGCCCTCCATGACCGGCAGCGCCGCGAGCGGGCCGATGTTGCCCAGGCCCAGCACCGAGGTGCCGTCGGTGACGACCGCGACGGTGTTGCGCTTGATCGTCAGCCGGCGCGCGTCGGCGGGGTTCTCGGCGATCGCCTGGCAGACCCGCGCCACCCCGGGGGTGTAGACCATCGACAGGTCGTCGCGGTTGCGGATCGGCAGCTTGGACTCGACGCTCAGCTTGCCGCCGAGGTGCACCAGGAAGGTGCGGTCGCTGACCTTGAGGATCTGCACGCCCTCGACCTGCCGCATCGCGTCGACGACCAGCTCGGCGTGGTCGCTGCCGCGGGTGGCGATGGTGAGGTCGGCGCGCAGGCGCTCGGTGCCGGACCCGGCGATGTCGACCGCGGTGACCATCCCGCCCTCCGCCTCCACCGCGCCGGTGAGCTCGCTGACGGCGGTGACCCGGGCCGGGAGCTCCAGCCGCACGGTGATCGAGTTCGAGACGGAGGGGATGGCGGGCATGACCGCCATTGTTCCGTATGCCGCGCCGCCCGCTCGCCCGCCACGGCGGGTCACGCGGGCGCGGGCTGGGGAACACGCCGGGGTGGGCGTATGTTGACCACCCCATGAGCACTGTCGACCTGACCGCCGAGACCTTCGAGCAGACCATCACGGACAACGACATCGTCCTGGTGGACTGGTGGGCCTCGTGGTGCGGCCCCTGCAAGATGTTCGCCCCCGTCTACGAGGAGGTGGCAGCGGCCAACCCCGACGTCGTCTTCGGCAAGATCGACACCGACGCGGAGCAGGCGCTGTCCCAGGGTGTCGGCATCACCTCGATCCCCACCCTCATGGCGTTCCGGGACGGCATCCTGCTGTTCGCGCAGGCCGGCGCCCTGCCCAAGGCGGCCCTGGAGGACGTCCTCAGCCAGGTCCGCGCCCTCGACATGGACGAGGTCCGGCGTCAGGTCGCGGCCCAGGAGCAGGCCGGCGCGGCCCAGGACGGGTGACGACCGCCCCGTCGGCCGAGGACACCCACGGGGCGAGCGGCCACCGCGACCTGACCTGGGTCGTGGCGCTGGCCGCGAGCCTGTGGGGCACCTCGGCGCTCCTGCGTGAGCCGCTGAGCGCCGCCGCCGACGCGGCCACCATCGTCCTGTACGAGCACCTCGTCCTGGTGCTCGTCCTCCTCCCCTGGCTGCCGGCCGCACTGAGCGCCTGGGCGGCCTCACCGGCCCGGGTCCGCGCCGCGGCCGTCCTCATCGGCGGCGGCTCCTCGGCCCTGGCCACCACCCTCTTCACTGCCGCGTTCCGGCTCGGCGACCCGATCACCCCCCAGATCCTGCAGAAGCTGCAGCCCCTCATCGCGATCCTGCTGGCGGGTGTCCTGCTGGGCGAGCGGCTGCGGCCGCGGTTCCTCTGGTTCGCCCTCCCCGCCCTCGTCGGCGCCTGGCTGATGACCTTCGCCGACCCCCTGGACGTCCGGGTCGGTGACCTCCAGGCGGCCGCCCTGGCCCTCGGTGCCGCTGCGCTGTGGGCGGGCGGCACGGTCTTCGGCCGCATGGTCGACGAGCACGTCGGCCCGCGGCGCACGCTGGTCCTGCGGTTCGCCTTCGGGCTGCCCGCGGCGGGCCTCATCGTGCTGCTCACCGGCGCACCGGCCACCCTGCCCCTGGCGCTGGCGCCGCAGCTGGTGCTGCTCGCGCTCATCCCCGGTGCCGCGGCCCTGTCGCTCTACTACGTCGGCCTGCGGCGCACCGCCGCCTCACGGGCCACCCTGGCCGAGCTGATGTTCCCGGTGACCGCCGCCGTCATCGGGGTGGTCTTCCTCGACGCCACGCTCACCGCGAGCCGGTGGCTCGGCGCGCTGCTCGTCGTCGCCGCGGTGACCGCCCTGGCCCTGCACGAGGCCCGGTCCCGTCATACGGGCGTGGTGGTCCCGGCGGCGCCGACGACCGGCGTCACTGGTAGCTGATGAAGTCCGGCACCGGGCGCACCTGCATGGTCTGCTCCGGTGTCAGCATCGGGCTGTCCTCGTCGTAGAAGTTCTTCCAGCCCCAGTAGGTCATGTCCGGGGCGTTCGCCTGCAGGGACCGCCACGTCTCCTGCTTGCTGCCCTGCGGGCCCTGCCCGTCGGCGTGGATGAGCACCGCGACCTCGGAGCGTGCCTGGTTGACGTCGTTGACGCCGGGAATCATCCGCACCTGGAACTGGTGCAGCACGAGGATCTTCTGCGGCAGGCGGTGCTCCCGGGTCAGGTCGGCGAGGTAGTCGACGACCTGGTCGACCTCGCTGACGTCGACGTGGCCGATCCGGCGCAGGTGCACCTCGTCGGGTCCGAGCCGCCACTCCGGGTCCAGCGCCAGCCCGACGTGCGGCTCCGTGAGGAGCTCCTCGTACTGCTTGGCCTGGGTCACGAAGTCGGTCCGCCCCGGCTGCAGGTCGAGCACGACGTACAGCCCCTGCTCGCCGGCCAGGTCCACAAGGGGCCGCAGGTCCGAGACCGCGATCTCGTTGGAGTAGTTGCCGTCGCCGCCGGCGCCGGCACTGGCCACGGTCGCGATGATCTCCAGGGCCGGAACGACCGTGTTGTCGGTCAGCGCGCGGTAGGGCTCGGCGTGCTCCTGGGCCCGGGCGATCGTCGCCTCGGTCCCCTGCTCGCCCAGCACCCCGAGGGCCGGGGTCAGCGGGTTGCCGTACAGCGCGACGTAGGTCTTGCCCGGCAGCGCGAGCTGGCCGCCACCCGGGAGCTCCACGCCGGTGGCGGCCGTCTCGACCCGCCACCGCAGCGTCTCCGCGTCCTCGAACGCGGGGCCGAGGCCGACAGCCACCTGCGGCGTCAGCTCGGCCAGCCGCTGCACCACCTCGGAGTCGCCGCGGGGGTCGCCACCGGGCACGACGACGGGGGTGGCCCCGGCCGCGACGGCGTTCGCCAGGGCCACGGCCTCCTCGGGCTCGCCGGAGGTCAGTGCCACGACGCCCTCGAGCGCGGGCGGGTGGCCGAGCTCGGGGAGCTCCCCGGCCGCCGCCTGGGGCCGGGTCGTGGGCGACGCGGTCCCGCCCGAGGTGTCCGGGGCGAGGAGCCGGGGCTCGGACGGGTCGAGTCCCGCGACCGCGCCGGCCTCGTCCCCCTCGGCCACGAGCGCCGGCTCGCCGGACGCGCCGACGAGCTCGGCCAGTCCCGCGTCGTCGGCTGCCCGCACGAGCTCGACGCCGGGGTCGGTGACCTCGCCGAGGGCGAGGACCCGCTCGGCGCCGAGACGCCGGATCTCCTCCGCGGCGCCCGCACCGTCGACGAGGGCGGGCACCCCGAGTGCCACGGCCGCCGACGCGGCGCGCAGCTCCTCACCCGGCGCGGCGAGCACCGCGACGGGTGCGCTGTCGAAAAACGCCTGCGAGGCCGCCAGCGCGAGCCCGGCGGCGTCGTCCCCCTCGAGCACCACGGTCTCCTCCGGCCGCGTCGCGGCGGCGACGGGGAGGTCCGGGGCGACCGGTTCGGCCCCCGGCCCGGCACCCGGGTCGCCACCCGTCCGGTTTGCGTCGTCCGGTCCGCCGTCGTCCGGCGTGCAGGCGGCCAGGGTCACCAGGAGGGCGGAGACGAGGGCGGTGATGACGCGGGGTCGCCTCCCCCACGCGCTGCCGACCCGGCGGTGCGTCATACGGGCTAGCCTGCCACGCCCGGGGATGGCACGCGGACGCGGAAGACCCCCCGTGTTGCGCCGTCACCCGGTCGGGGCGACCACGCACAGCACAGGGGGTTCTCTCGCTACGGCGATGCCCGGCTACCTGGACAGGGCAGGCTCCCGACCCGTCGACGACGCCGGACCCGGACGCAGCCAGGCCCCGAAGGCCTTGGTGAGGGTCGGCATGACGACGAAGGTCATGAACGAGACCAGCGGGATGGTCAGGCCGAGGGTGACGAGCGGCAGCGGGATGCCCTGGATCACCGGACCGAGCACCCAGAGCAGGACGGTGATGAGCGGGTAGATCCCCACCCAGGTGAGAACAGCGAGCTTCCAACGCGGTGGCTGCATGATGCTCCTTCGGACTTCGGGATGTCAGCGACTGACGTCAGTCGCTGACATGGAATGTACACCATGATGTCAGCCGCTGTCATCCCCTAGACTGGGCGCCATGGGTCGATGGGAGCCGGGGACGCGTGAGCGCCTGCACAGTGCCGCGCTCCGGCTCTTCGCCGAGAACGGTTACGAGCAGACCACCGCCGCCGACATCGCCGCGGCCGTCGGGCTCACCGAGCGCACCTTCTTCCGGCACTACCCCGACAAGCGCGAGGTCCTCTTCGGCTCGGACGAGCTGCTCAGCGAGCTCATCGCCCGAGGGGTCCGGGAGGCCCCGGAAGGCCCCTCACCCCTCGACCTCGCCGCGAGCGGGGTGCTCGCCGCGGCCGAGTTCTTCGACGACGAGCGACGGTCCACCGCGCGGATCCGCCGCCAGATCATCGACCGCAACCCGGCTCTGCTGGAGCGGGAGCGTGCCAAGTACGCCCAGTTCGCGGACGCGGCGCACCGGGCACTGCTCGACCGCGGCGTCCACGAGCCGGCGGCGACGCTGGCCGCCGAGTCCGCGATGGTGGCGTTCCGGACGACGGTCAGCCAGTGGCTGCGGGAGGACGAGACCCGCTCCTGGCGGGAGATCGCCGCTGAGATGCTCGGCTCGCTGCGGCAGATCTCCGAGGTCCCGACGAGCGCCGGGTAGGCCTCTCCCGGGGACGAGGGGCTGGCCGCACCCAGCAGGTGGTGGTGCGAGCGGGAGCCCACACAGACAACGCCCCATGACCGTGGGTCATGGGGCGCTTGAGCTGACTGCGCAGTGTGACGTGCCCGGTGGTGGAGGTGGCGGGAATCGAACCCGCGTCCGTTGCAGGAGAGCCAGGGCTTCTCCGGGTGCAGTGCGCTGTGGAGTTTCTCGGCCCCAGGGCTCGCGCGCACACGTCCCCTGACAGGCCCAGTCGGGTGAGGAGTCCCGCGTGACCCCCCGACGTGGCCACGCAGCAAGTTCCCTAGCTGACGCCAGGCACTGAGTCGGGAACTAGCTCAGGCTGACGGACTTCGGAGCTCGCTCAGGCGGCGAGGGCGAAGTCGGTGCGCTTGGAATCGGCACCTGTTGGTTTGCAAGGGACGTTAACGAGATGACCTTGCGTTCTCGACCCGCTTCCCCTGACTGACCGTACAACGTCGAAACCGATCACCCCCGGGATGGGGCACGTCACACTGTGCAGTTGTCAACGATCGGCGGGGGCACACCCCCGCGCTGGCTCTGTCACCAGCGTACCTGGGGAACGTCCCGGCCAGCCACGGCATTCCCCGCCACCTAGGATCGCCCGGTGACCTCCTCCCCCGCCAGCCCGTCTGCCGCGGCGCGCCGGAAGCTCCTCGTGCTGACCCTGGCCATGATGGGCGCGGTCGCGCTGTTCGCGGCCGTCTCCGCCCTCGTGGTCCCGCGTGGCCTCCCGCCGGTGTGGGCCTGGGCCGCCCTGGCGGCGATGGTCCTGCTGGCGGTGCTCATGGCGCAGGCGGCCACCCGAAGCCTCGGTGCGCTGCCGGCGGGGGCCGGCGAGTCCGAGGCGTGGGACCGCGTGCGTGCCGTTCACGTGTTCCGGCTGGCGATGCTCGAGGCCCCGGCGGTCCTCGGGGTGTTCCTGGGCTTCCTCACCGGGTCGTGGTGGCTCTGCCTGGCGGCCGCGGCGACGAGCCTGCTGGCCATCGCGGCCCTGGCCCTCCCCCACGCCGGGCTGCTCCGGCGTTACGAGAGGGTGCTCAACGCCGACGGCGCCGCGGTCCGCCTCACCGACTGACCGGCATCAGCCGTGGCGGCGCAGGTGCGCCGACATGACCCGCTGGGCCTCCATGCGGTCCTGCCGCTCCCGCAGCGCCTGCCGCTTGTCGTAGAGCTTCTTGCCCTTGGCCAGGGCGATCTCGACCTTGGCCTTGCCGTCCTTGAAGTACAGCGACAACGGGATGAGCGTGTAGCCGGTCTCGCGCGAGGCCGCGATGAGCTTGTCGATCTCGTCCCGGTGCATGAGCAGCTTGCGCCGCCGTCGGGCCGCGTGGTTGGTCCACGTCCCCTGGCTGTACTCCGGGATGTGCACGCCCTCCAGCCACAGCTCGCCGCCGTACTCCGTGGCGTACCCGTCGACGAGCGAGGCCCGCCCCTGGCGCAGCGACTTCACCTCGGTCCCGGTCAGGACGAGCCCGGCCTCCACGACGTCCTCGATGTGGTACTCGTGGCGCGCCTTCCTGTTGCTGGCGATGAGCTTGCGCCCGCTCTCCTTGGCCATGACATCCCTCGACGACGGTGCTCGAACGTCCCGAGGCTACCTGGGCAGGGGCCGCTGGCCCCAACCGATTCCGGGCCCGTATGCCGTGGGGCGGCCGGGTGCCCGGCCGCCGGTCAGAGCCAGCCGCGCGGGTTGACCGGGGTGCCGTTCTCCCGGGTCTCGAAGTGCAGGTGGCAGCCCGTCGACAGGCCGGTCGTGCCGACGTAGCCGATGACCTCCCCCTTGCTGACCTGCCCACCGGTGCGGGCGTAGCGCTCCAGGTGCAGGTAGGAGGTCGTCAGGTTGACCCCGCGCAGCACACCGTGGTCGATGACGATCTTGTTGCCGGCGCTGGAGTTGTAGCCCGCCAGGATGATCGTGCCCGAGGCGGCCGCCCGGACCGGCGTGCCGCAGGCGGCGGCGAAGTCCAGCCCGGCGTGGAGCCGGCCCGTGCCGAGCACCGGGTGGACCCGGTAGCCGAACTCGCTGCTCGTCGGCGCGCTGACCGGGTAGCTCAGCGGGCCGCTGCTCGATGGCGGCGGCGGCGCGGGGGCCGGTGCCGGGGCCGGTGCCGGTGCCGGTGCCGGGGAGGTGCGCGGGGTGGAGCGGCTGGACCCCTGGCTCGACTTCTTGCGGCGCGCCTCGGCCTCCGCGGCGGCCTGCCGACGTGCCTCGGCCTGCGCGGCCTTGCGGCGGGCAGCGGCCTCGGCGGCGGCGCGTCGGCGCTCCTCCTCCGCGATCCGCTCCTTCTCCTTCTTCTCCTCGACCTTGAGGCCGTGCTTAGTCCGGGCCAGCTCGGCGAGCTCCTTCTCGAGCTTCCGCGACTCCGCCTCGGCCCGGGCCAGCTGCTTCTCCAGCTTGGCCTTCTCCTTCTCGAGGGCGGCCTTCTCGGCGGCCTGCTGCTTCTCCAGCGCCTCGAGCTCCGCACGGCGCGCGTCGGCCGCGTCCCGGGCCTCCTGGGTCCGGATGACGTTGGCCTCCGCCTCGGCGAGGATGAGCGCGATCTCGCGGCGCACGCCGGCCAGCCGGTCGTGCTCGGCGACGCTCTCGGCCTGCTGGGTGCTGAGCCGCTGCAGGGTGTTGTCCTGCACCCGCATCACCGTGCGGGCCATGGACAGCTCGCCGACCGGGTCGCCGCTGCCGGACAGCACCTCGAGGGTGACCGAGAGGTTGCCCAGCCCACCGGACTTGTAGCTCTCCCGGGCGATCGCACCGACGGCCTGGCGGGTCTCCTCCTGCTCCTGGGCGTTGCGCTCGATGCGCTCCTGGATCTTGGCCTCGTTGGCGTAGGCAACCTCGAGCTCGCCCTGGATGCGCTCCGCCTCGGCCTCCGCGGCGGCGAGCTCGGCCTCGGCGGCGGCGAGGTCCTCGCGGGCCTGCTCGACCCGGGCGGTGGTCTGCCGCAGCTTGCGGTCCGCCTCCTCCAGGTCCTTGCTCGTGTGGTCGAGGTCGCTGGCCAGGTTGTCGATCCGCTTGTCGACCTTGCTCTGCTCCTTGGACGTCTTCTTCTGGTCCCGCTCCACCTCGCGGATGCGGTCCCGGATGTCGTCCAGCTGCGCCATCGCCGGCGCGCTGAGGGCGAGGGTGCCGGTGAGCGCGAGCACGACGGCAGCGCGCCAGCGCCGCCCGGTCGGTGTGGTCATCGGGTCTGTCTCCTCCTCAGACGCGCACGTGTCGGATCAGGGCCAGCCAGGACGTCACGACGGCGAGCAGCACCGCCCCGCCGACGAGGAACGGCACGACCATCCACAGGTCACCCGGGCCGATGAGCCCGACCATGCCGCCCTGGCCGGCGAGCAGCTCGGTCAGGAAGCCGGTGATCCCGTAGTGGACCATCGCCCACAGCAGGGCGATCGCCAGGCCCGCGCCGACGACGACGGCCAGCAGCGTCTCGACGATGAACGGGATGTGGATGGTGAAGGCCGAGGCGCCGACCAGCCGCATGATGTTGGTCTCCCGCCGTCGGCTCCAGGCGGTGAGGCGGATCGTGGTGCTGATGAGCAGCACCGCGCAGACGACCATGGCTGCGGCGAGCGCGACGGCGCTGATGCTCACCGCGTTGAGGAAGGTGAAGAGCTTGTCGACGACCTCGCGCTGGTCCTCCACGCTCTCGACACCCGGTGCCCCCTCGAAGGCGCTGGCCACGACCTCGTACTTCGTGGGGTCGGACAGCTGCACCCGGAAGCTCTCCGGGATCGACTCCTGGGGGATGTTGTCCAGGACCGGCGAGTTGCGGAACTGCTCGCGGAACCGCTGGTAGGCCTCGTCGTTCGACTCGTACCAGTACTCCTGGACCAGCGGCTTGAGGCTGTCCAGCTCGCTGGCCAGCTGCTCCCGCTGCGCCTCGGTGACCGCGCCGCCGGCACACGACGCGACGTCGGTGGTGTCCGGGGTGCACAGGAAGATCGAGACCTGGACGCGGTCGTACCAGTAGCCCTTGAGGGTGTCGACCTGCCGCTGGGCCAGCAGGCCCATGCCGAGGAAGACCAGTGACACCATGGTGACGAGGACGACCGAGACGACCATGCCGGCGTTGCGGCGCAGGCCGTTGACGACCTCCCCGAGGATGAACCCGACCCTCACGGCGTGTGCACCGCCTCGACCTCGAGGGCGTCGTACTCGCCGCGGTCCTCGTCCCGGACCACCACGCCGTCCCGCAGCTGGATGACGCGCTTGCGGAACTTGTTGACGATCGTCGTGTCGTGGGTGGCCATCACCACGGTGGTGCCGGTCCGGTTGATCCGGTCCAGGATCGCGACGATCTCCTCGCTGATCTGGGGGTCCAGGTTGCCGGTGGGCTCGTCGGCCAGGAGGATCGGCGGCTTGTTGACCATGGCGCGGGCGATCGCCACGCGCTGCTGCTCACCGCCGGACAGCTCGTGCGGCAGCCGCTTGGCCTTGTCCTCCAGCCCGACCAGCTCCAGCGTCTCGGGGACGAGCTGCTTGATGGTGTGCCGCCGGGCGCCGAGCACCTGCAGCACGTAGGCCACGTTCTGGTACACCGTCTTGCCGGCCAGCAGCCGGAAGTCCTGGAAGACGATGCCGATCTTGCGCCGCAGCACCGGGATCTTCCGGTTCGGCAGGGTGGACAGGTCGTGCCCGGCGACGATGACCCGGCCCTGGGTGGCCTCGCGCTCCAGGATGATGAGGCGCATCAGGGTCGACTTGCCGGACCCGGAGGCGCCGACGACGAAGGCGAACTCGCCGCGCCCGATCTCGAGGTCGATGTCACGCAACGCCGGGGGGTCACCCTTCGCGTACCTCATCGTGACGTGCTCGAAGGTGATCATCGTCGGGGCACTGCCTTTGCCAGAGGGGGCCGGCACCTGGGGGCTCGGGCGGCCGACCACCCGGGCGGGTGTCCGGGCAGTTCGAGGTTACGTGTGTTGCGCGTGGGTTTCGTGGATACTCGAGGTGTTCGGCGTTGCGGACCAACGTCGGAGTGGTGCCACCGCGTCATACGATGCGGGCAGCGGTACGGCGCCGCGACCTTGACCAACCACCACCAGACCAGGGCCGCGAGCGCGAGGAGGGGGCCGTGAACAGGACACCCGTCACCCGTCGGGCGCTGCTCGGTGCCGGTCTCGGCGCCGGGGGCGGTCTGGCACTCACCGTGCTGACCGCCCAGGCCGGCCACGCGGCATACCCGGTCCGGCGGCGCGGCGACAGCGGGCCGGTGGTGCGCGCCCTGCAGCAGGTGCTCTCCGAGCGCGGCTACTGGTGCGGCACCCCGGACGGCTACTTCGGGCACCTCACCCAGCAGGCCGTGTGGGCCCTGCAGAAGTCCCACGGCCTGGTCCGCGACGGGGTGCTCGGCCGGCAGTCGCTCATCGCCCTGGCCCGCGGTGGCACCCCGCTCCCCCGCACCCTGGAGGGTCCCGGGATCGAGGTCGACCTGGCCCGCCAGGTCCTCATCGCGGTGAGCCGCGAGGGCTGGCGCGTCGTCCTCAACACCTCGACCGGCAACGGCGAGCCGTACGACTACTACGGCCGGCAGGTGAAGGCGATCACCCCGACCGGCCGGTATGCCGTGTACTCCACCTACAGCGACGGCTGGCAGTCCGGCCCGCTGGGCGACCTGTACCGCCCGCAGTACTTCACCGGGGCGATCGCGGTGCACGGGTCGGAGGAGATCCCGCCGGAGCCGGCCTCGCACGGCTGCTGCCGCGTCTCCGTGGCCGCGATGGACATGATCTGGAGCACCGGGCTGATGACGCTCGGCACCCCGGTCCACGTGGTCTGACCTCACTGCTGGTAGAGCAGCCTGGGCAGGAACATCACGACGTCCGGGAACACCGCGAACAGGGCGATCGCCACGCCCAGCACCGCCACGTACGGCATGGAGCCGATGAGGATCTCCTTGAGCGGGACCTGGGGGGCGATGCCCTTGAGCACGTAGAGGTTGAGCCCCACGGGCGGGGTGATCAGGCCCATCTCCATGTTGATCGTCATGATGATGCCGAACCAGATCGGGTCGAAGCCCAGGCTGAGGATCATCGGCAGCAGGATCGGCGTCGTCATCACGATGATCGACACTGGCGGCAGGAAGAAGCCCATGACCAGCAGGATCAGGTTGATCAGCACCAGCACGAGCCACTTGTTGAGGTCGGCGTCCGTCACCAGCGCCGCGAGGTCCTGCGGCACCCGCAGGTAGCTGAGCACCGTCGCGACCACCGCCGAGAACGCGGTGATGAGCAGGATCATCGTGCTCTGGTTGGTCGACTCCCGGAGGGCGGCCATGAGCTGGCGCCCGGTGATCCCGCGGTAGACGACCGCGACCAGGACGAACACCAGGAGCACGCCGATCGCCGCCGCCTCGCTCGGGGTCGCGATGCCGCGGTAGAGCACGGCGAGGATCGCCACGACGAGCGCCAGGAACGGCAGCGTCTTGGCCAGCGCCCGGAACCGGTCCGCCCAGCCGTACCGGCGCGGCACGGGCACGCCGTGCTCCATCCCGCCCCAGCCCAGGTCCCGGGCCGGCCTGCGGTCCTCCAGCTTCTGGGCGATGTAGACCCAGATGCAGAACATCACCGAGATGACGATGCCGGGGACGATGCCGGCGGCGAACAGCTGCCCGATGGACTGCTCCGCCGCGATCCCGTAGAGGATCAGCGTGACGCTCGGCGGGATGAGGATGCCGAGGGTGCCACCGGCGGCGATGGCGCCGGTGGCGATCCGCGCCGAGTAGCCGCGGACGGCCATCTCCGGCACCGCCACCCGGCCGATCGCCGCCGCCGTGGCCGGCGAGGACCCGGTGAGCGCGGCGAACATCGTCGAGGCGGCCACCGAGCTCATCGCCAGGCCCCCACGGATCCGCGACAGCCACGCCTCTCCCGCCTCGAACAGCTCCCGGCTCGCCCTGGACCCGCCGAAGAGGTTCCCCATGAGGACGAACAGGGGGATCGCCAGCAGCCCGAAGTCGTTGAGGGAGTCGAACACCATCTTGCCGAACAGGTCGAACTGGCCCGGCCCGAGGAACATCAGGATGGACACCAGGGCGGTGATCGCCAGCGCGAACGCGATCGGCATGCCCGTCAGGAACAGCACCATGGCGATGAGGGCGATGACGCCGCCCTGCCCCAGGGAGCTCATCGCACGACCTCCTGCGGGTCGTCGCCCCCGGACGCCAGGCTGCCCTCGTCCGCGGCCAGGCCTGCCTGGACCTGCGCGAGCTCACCGGTCCCCCGGAGGAGGGACACCTGGGACAGCGGCAGCCGGCCGGTGAGGCCCAGCACCCCCTCGATGATCATCGCGAGGTACTGCAGCGCCACGAGGAGCATGCCGAGCGGCAGGATCGCGTAGGCGATCCACAGCGGGAAGCGGAACGCCGTGGAGGAGCGGTGGTCGAACAGGTAGGCCTCGTACCAGTCCTGGTAGGCGGTCCACATGACGACGAGCACCACGGCCAGGCAGGCCACCGCCGTGAGCAGGCGGACGACTAGCTGGCGCCGGAGCGGCGCCTTCTCGACCAGCAGGTCCACCCCGACGTGCGCGTGGTGCTTGAGGCCGTAGGCCCCGCCGACGAAGGTCACGACCATGAGCAGGTAGATCGTCGTCTCGGTCTGCCAAACCGTCGGGGCGCGCAGCACGTACCGGACGAAGACACCGTATGCGGTGACCAGGGTCGCGGCGACGAGCGCGATGGCGGAGACGTAGCCCGCCAGCTCGGACAGGCGGCCCACCGCCCGGACGACGAGCGGTGCCCGCCGCCCGGGGGTGGTGGTGGTGACGCTCATCGACCCTCGCGCACCTGGAGGGCGAGGTCGAGCAGCTCCTGGCCGCCCTCGACGGCCTCGGCGTAGGCCTCCCACTGCTCCTGGGCCAGCGGCATCCAGGCCTCGAAGTCCTCCTCGCTCATCTGGACGACCTGCACCCCGGCGTCGGTGAAGATCTTCTCCACCCGGGCGTCGTCCTCGCGGGAGGCCTCGTAGGCGTAGTCCTGCAGGCTCGCGCCGACCTGGCGCAGGGCCTCCTGCTGCTCGGCGCACAGCTGGTCGAACGACTGCCTGGAGATGATGAGCGGCTCGAACATGAACCAGAAGGTGTGCGTCGTCGGCGAGGTGTACGACGTGACCTGCTCCTGCAGGCTGTAGGACGCGAACGACCCGGTCGAGGTGACGGCCGCGTCGAGCACACCGGTCTGCATCGCGGTGTAGATCTCCGAGCTGGGCATCGAGGTGATGCCCGCCCCGGCCGCCTCGAGCATCCGCTCGACGTACGTGCCCGCGGCGCGCATCGTCATACCGTCCTGCACGTCCTCCGGGCGCAGGACGGGGTCGCCCTTGACGCCGATGGCCCCCGCGTTCCAGACGCTGGTGAGCAGCACCACCCCGTTCTCGAGCATGTCCTGCTCCACGGCCTCGCCGATCTCGCCCTGGTCCCAGGCGGCAGCCTCGTCGTGGTTGCGGACCAGGCCCGGCATCAGGGTGATCGACCACGTGGGGACCCGCCCGGAGGCGTAGTCGAGCGGGAACACCGACAGGTCGATCGAGCCGTTCATCATCGCGTCGTACTGCTCGGTCGCGGGCGACAGGGTGCTGTTCGGGTAGACCGTGATCTCGACCTGCCCGTCGGTCGCCTCGGCGACCTCGTCGGCGAACCGCTGGGCGAGGATCGAGCGGAAGTCGCCCTCCTCGCCGGCGGGCTCCGGCCACTGGTGGGACAGGCGCAGGGTCACGTCGGTGCACTCGGCGGCCGCCGTGGCACCGCCGTCGCCGTCGCCGTCACCGGAGGTGTTGCCGGAGCCGGGTGCGCCGCAGGCACCGAGGGCGAGGGCGCCCGCCGCGGCGAGGGGAAGCAGGGATGTGCGGACCTTCATCGGTGTGCTCCTTCGCGGTGTGCTGCCCGGCCCCTTATGACGGGGGGCCGGGTCCGGCTCGGTCACGTTGCGGTTGCGCTCCGCCCGGGAGGGAGACGAGGGAGGAGACCGAGCTGGTCGAGGGTGCCCGGGCGGACGTTCTCCATCAGCCTCGCGGTGACGACCCCCTCGCGGGCGCCCGCGAGCACGGGAGCCCCACAGCCGCGCCGGTGGGCGCGGCGCCGCCGCCGTCGAGGTCTGTCATGTCTGTCCCTGCCTTCCCCCAGGTCAGTGAGTTAGCCAAGAGGCATCTGATGCTGTTGTCAATAGAGTGGGCAGTCATGACCAACCGCGCCGCCCAGAACCTGGAGCTGCTCGACGCCGAGACCGACCGCCTCCTGGCGACCTGTGACCGGATCGACGACCCGCACCGCGGGACGCTGTGCGCGGGGTGGAGCCGCGCCCACGTCCTCACCCACGTCGCGCGCAACGCCGACGCCCTGGGCAACCTCGTGCTGTGGGCCGTCGACGGACGGGAGCGGGCGGCCTACGCCTCCGACGAGCAGCGGGACCGGGACATCGAGGAGGGTGCGCGGCGGACGCTGGAGGAGATCGTCGCCGACGTGCGTGACACCGCCGCGCGGTTCCGCGAGCGGGCGGCCGCGCTCACCGGCCCGGCGGGCGAGGCGACGGTCCGGACCCGCACGGGCACCGAGGTGCAGGGCCACCAGGTGATCTCGATGCGGATCCTCGAGGTGGTCTTCCACCATGTCGACCTGCAGGTGGGCTACACGTTCGACGACGCCGACCCGGGCTGGACGGCCCGCACGTTGCGGCGCGGCGTCCGCCAGTGGGAGGCCCGCGGCAACGCCCCCGCCCTCACCCTGCGGCCCGAGGGTCTGGACGAGCTGCCGCTCGCGGGCGGTGGTCCGGTCGTGGCCGGGACGCCGGGACGGCTGCTGCTGTGGGTCGCCCGCGGGCGCACGGAGGGGCTGGACACCGAGGTGGAGCTGCCGCAGCCGCCGCCCTGGGCCTGACGCGGGCGTGCGGGAGGCCGGTCAGGCCTCCTGGCGCTGGCGCTCCAGGCCGCGCTTCCAGCGGATCCCGGCCTCGAGGAAGCCGTCGATGTCGCCGTCGAGGACCGCGGACGTGTTCGAGGTCTCGTACTCGGTGCGCAGGTCCTTGACCATCTGGTAGGGGTGCAGGACGTAGGAGCGCATCTGGTCCCCCCACGAGGCCTTGATGTCGCCGGCCAGCTCCTTCTTGGCGGCCTCCTCCTCCTGCTTCTTCAGCAGCAGCAGGCGGGACTGCAGCACCCGCAGCGCGGCGGCGCGGTTCTGGATCTGGCTCTTCTCGTTCTGCATCGAGACCGTGATGCCGGTCGGGATGTGCGTCATCCGCACCGCCGAGTCGGTGGTGTTGACCGACTGGCCACCCGGGCCGGAGGAGCGGAACACCTCGATCTTGAGCTCGTTCTCGGGGATCTCGATGTGGTCGGTGGTCTCGATGAGCGGGATCACCTCGACCGCGGCGAAGCTGGTCTGGCGCCGGCCCTGGTTGTCGAACGGGCTGATCCTGACCAGGCGGTGCGTGCCGGCCTCGACCGAGAGGGTGCCGTAGGCGTAGGGCGCCTTGACCTCGAAGGTCACCGACTTGAGCCCGGCCTCCTCGGCGTAGGACGTGTCCAGCACCTGGGTCGGGTAGCCGTGCCGCTCCGCCCAGCGCAGGTACATCCGCAGGAGCATCTCGGCGAAGTCGGCGGCGTCGACCCCGCCGGCGCCGGCGCGGATCGTCACCACGGCCTCACGCTCGTCGAACTCGCCGTTGAGCAGGGTGCGGACCTCGAGCTGGGCGACCTCCTTCTTGAGGGCGGCCAGCTCCTTCTCGGCCTCGGCCATGGTGGCGGCGTCGGCCTCCTCCCGGCCGAGGAGGACGAGCACCTCGAGGTCGTCGATGCGCTGGTCCAGCTCGGTGACGCGGTCCAGCTCGGTCTTGGCACGGGACAGGCGGCTGGTGACCTCCTGGGCCTTCTCCGGGTCGTCCCACAGGTCGGGCGCGGAGGCCTTCTGCTCCAGCTCGACGATCTCGCGCCGGAGGGACTCGAGATCGGTCACCTCCCGCACCGACGCCATGGTGCCTCGGAGGTCCTTGATCTCGGTGTCGAAGTCAACAGCCACGATCATCAAGCCTACGCGAGTGAGAGCCCCCCGCCCGCACGGATGTATCACAGGGCTGGCGCACCACTCATCGCCTGCGTCACGCTGTCTGCCGGGAATCACCGGACAGCCCGCTCAAGGAGGAGCCACCGTGCCCGAGATCAAGCCCAACCCGAAGACCCAGCCGACGAACGACAACGGTCACGAGGAGCCCAACCCGTACTGGGGCACCCACTCCGACCCGAGCACGCCGACGACGCAGCAGCCGGGCTCCGACGACAAGGACTGAGCGAGGAGGGCTCAGGCGAGCTGGACCTCGCGCACGAGGGTGGACGGCACCCGGGCGAGCAGCCACTCGACCGCCTGCCGGGCGGACCAGCCGTGGACGTACCGGGAGATGAGCTCCTTGGCGCCCACGAGGTCCTGGCCGAGCGTGACCAGGCGAGCCTCGACATACCCGTCCTTGCGGCGCTGGCCGAGGCCGATGTTGGCCATGAGGCCGTTGCACAGGCACTTGCGGCCGCGCGTGGCCTCCTCGGTGCCGCCCTTCTTGAGGTACATGTGCACCGGCTCCGACGGGCAGCGGTAGCCGACCGAGCCGTCCTCGCGCTCGTAGGGGGTGCGCAGGTAGGACAGGTCGCACAGCCGCGGCCGGGCCTCGTAGACCTCCTGCTCGGAGGCGGTTCCCTCCAGGGACGCCACCTTGAACGGGAAGCCCGTCGGGCTGGCGAGGGCGTCGTTGCGCACCTCGAGCTGGTCGTTGCGCAGCTTCTCCAGGAGCTGCTCCCGGGTCGGGGCGGACAGGCCGCTGGAGAGGGAGAGCGCGAAGAGGGTGCCGACCTGGACGCCGGCGGCGCCGGACTCCAGCGCCTCGACCACCTTCTCGGGGGTGCCGTAGGCGCCGGCCAGCCAGAACGGCAGGCCGAGCTCGACCATCTTGGCGAGGTTGGCGTTGTCGCGCGGCCCGTAGATGGGCTGCCCCTGCTCGTCGAGCTGGAGCTTGCCCCGGGGCGGGGCGCTGTGCCCGCCGGCGGGTGGCCCCTCGACGACGAAGCCGTCGGGGCGGATCTCCGGGTCGCGGTAGAGGTAGTTGGCCAGCACGTCGGCGGAGACGATGGCCAGGAAGTCCGGGCGCTTCAGCGGCAGCGGCGGCAGGTCCGGACCCAGCAGGTCGACCGGGTCGACCTCCACGTGGCGGGTGATGGTGCCTCCGGCCACGTCGGCGGTGATCCGGCCCACGCGGCCGGCGCTGAGGTCGCGCAGCAGCTGGGGGATCTCGCGCGGGATCCCGGCGCCCATGAGCACGTAGTCGACGCCGGCGAGCATCGCCCCGAGGAGCGCCGTCGGGGTCGCCATCTGCACCTTCTCGAGGCAGTTGATGCCGACGACGCCGTCGTGCCCCTCCTTGGCGAGCCACACCTCGCAGAAGTTGCCCACCACTGCGAGCTCCTGGCCGGCGCGGGCGGTCTCGAGGGTGAGCTTCGGGATCGGCTTGTACGGCTCGTCGGGGGCCTTGCCACCCTCGATGTAGTACTTGTCCATCACCCGTGCGGCCATCTCGGCCGAGGGGAAGTTCGCCATCGCCCGGCGCATGTGCCCGCCGGGGTCGCCGTCCTGGAGCCGGCGCGAGAGCACCGCGTCCATGGCGGTGCCCGACACCACCCCGAGCTGACCGGAGAGACTGACCTCGCGGGCCAGCTGCCAGGACGAGACGGCGACGCCCATGCCGCCCTGGATGACGATGGGGTGGTGTGCGGTCGGAGCCAAGATCGGCCTCCTGAGAGTGTTGCGTGCGGGCCGAAAACTACGTGCGCGTAGGTTTCGCTTCCGTAACCTACGCTAGCGTAGGTCGGCCGGATCGCCCAGTCGAGAGACATCCCCGCAGATGGGAGAGCTCTACTCCAGGTCGGACCGGGCTCGGGACTCGACGGTGATGGTCACTCCTCCGCCCAGGTGCGCCAGCACCGGCGAGATCAGCGGGATCTCGGCGACGCCCTGCAGACGCACGACGGCGGTTCGCCCGTCCGGGCTGCCGGTTCCCGCTGCGACCCACCAGCTGCCCAGCCGCGCCGGCCGTTCGCGGGACCGCAGGTGGGTCTCCGCCGCCCCCAGCACCGACGCGTCGGTCAACGGCACCCCCTCACCCAGTCCCTGCCCGTAGAGGAGCTCCTCGTCGATGGCGTCGGCCGCGTCGAGGGCTGCCGCGTCGGCGGCGTCGAGCAGGTGGATGCGGCTCAGCTGCACGGAGGTGACCGAGACGACCCCCAGCACGAGCATCAGGACGACCGCGACCATCCCGGCGAACAGGACGCTGGCCTGGCCCCGCTCGGCGCGGGCCGGCGAGGCGGACGAGGCGGACGAGGCGGGGGTCATGGCTCTCGGAACTCGTCGACGACCTCGACGTGGCTCGAGGTGACCTCGACCGTGGTCGGCACCACGCCCGCCGCGAAGTCGGGGATGAGCGGCAGCTCCAGCTGCAGCGAGGTCCGGAAGGTGACCTGCGCGCCGGGCTGCAGGCAGGGCGGGTCGGCGCACTCGATGACCAGCTCCGGCCCCTCGAACCCGTGGGAGGCGTGGACGAGACCGGCGGCGGTGACTGCTCGGGCCGGTGCACTGCCCTGGTCCGGTGCCGTCACGTACGCCCGGCCGGCCTCCCGTGCGGCGGCGGACACGGCATACGCCCCGGCCTGGAGCCGACCCAACGTCCCCACGAGGTAGAAGACCGGGATCGTCAGCAGCACGAGGAGGAACACGACCTCCACCAGGACCGACCCCCGCTCGGCCTGCGCCCTCAGCACTGCCCAGCGGCCCGGGCACGACGAGCTCACGGCTGGTCCTCCGCGAACGCGTGCCCGGTGACGGTCATCGACCCCGGCGGTCCGAGCGGGCCGACCAGCGGCAGCGGCACCTCCGCCGTCACCTCGACCACGAGGACGCCGTCGATGACGGCGTGCTGGGCCGACACCGACGTCCCGTAGCGGCCCGGCAGCGTGGTCCCGAGGAGCTCGCGGGCCCGAGCGGCACCCTGCTCCGGGGAGCTGTCGGCCCGGGCCCCGTGGCGGGCTCCCTCGATGACGTGGGCGATCGCGGTGTTACGGACGTGCAGGCCGTACCCGAGCTGCAGCGCCGCGAGGAAGAGCACCGCGATGAGCCCGGCCGTGAGCGCGAACTCGACCGGCGCCGCGCCCCGCTCCCCGGGGTGCCAGGGGCGGCTCACGGCCCGCTGACACCGGACACCGCGTCGGTGAACAGCCCGGAGAGCAGTGGCTCGGCGACCAGCCAGAGGGCCGCCACGAGCCCTGCGGTCATGATCGTGATGAGCACCCAGCCGGGCACGTCCCCCCGCTCGGCCTCCCGGCTCCACTCCCGGACCCGCATCCCGTATGCCGTGGCGCGGTGGATGCTGGCGGCCCGCATGCGGCTGAGGGTCGTCATGGTCAGCTCCTTCGTGTGGATGGTGATCAGACGGCGAGACGGAGCATCGTCACGCCGGGGTAGACGGCGAACAGGACGGTCACGGGGAGCACGAGGAAGACGACCGGGACCATCATGGCGATCTCGCGGCGACCCCCTTCCTCGATGAGCGCGGTCCGGGCGGACTCCCGGGCGTCCTGGGCCTGGGCCCGCAGCACCTCCCCGAGCGGGGTACCGCGCTGGATGGCGACGACGAGCCCGTCCACGAAGCGGGTGACCGGCGGGGAGCCGGCACGACCGGACATCGCGTGCAGGGCCTCGGGGAGGGTCGCCCCGGTGCGGGCGTGGGCGAGCGCGAGCTGCAGCTCCTGGGACAGCTCGCCGCTGGACAGCCGGGCCACCCGGTCCAGCGCCTGGACCGCACCCTCCCCCGCCGTCACGGCCAGGGACAGCAGCTCGGCGAGGGCGGGGAACTCGGCGAGGATCCGCTCCTGCCGCCGACGGGCCTGCCTGGTGAGCCACTGGTCGCGGAGCATCACCCCACCGACCGCTGCGGAAGCCACGACGATGCCCAGTGCGGTGAGGCTGGCCCCGCGGGTCCACCACAGCAGTGAGCCGAGCGACGCCACGGTCAGTGCGGTTGCCGCGCCCCAGAGGACCTGCTGCACCCGGAAGCCCTCGACGTCCTCCCCCAGACCGGCCCGGGCGAGCCGGAGGCGGACCGACTCGGTGCCGCCCAGCGCCCGGTCGACCACACCGCCCAGGCGGCGCAGCACCGGTCCCCACGCCAGGTCGAGGGCCCCGGGGGGCCCACCCCGATCCACCAGCCGCGAGGGCACCGGGCCCCGGTCCAGGTAGGGCTCGATCCGGTCGGGCAGGTCGACCCGCCGGACGAGGGGCAGCCGGCGGACGACGATGAGCAGCCCGAGGCCGAGCAGCCCACCCCAGAGGGCACCCAGCAGCACCGGACCCTGGCTCATCGCAGCACCCGCTGTTCCTCGGGGAGCCGCCCGAGGCGCAGCATCAGCAGGTACGCGAGGACGGATGCCACTCCACCGATCACGAGGACGACCACCCCGGTGGCGCTCTGGTAGGCATGGAGGGCGGATCCGCGGGTCGCCAGGAGGAGCAGCACCACCCAGGGGGCTGCCAGGGCGAGGCGGGCGGCGTTGACGGTCCAGCTCTGGCGCGCCTCGAGCTCGGCACGGGAGCGCGCGTCCTCGCGCAGGAAGGCGGACAGGGTGCGCAGCAGGCGACCCAGGTCGGAGCCGCCGACCTCGCGGGCGATCCGGAGCGCCTCGATCAGCCGGTCGGCCACCGGGTCGGACAGTCGGGCCTTGAGCCGGTCGAGGCTCTCGCCGAACCGGCCACTGGCCCGGTAGTCGTCGGCGAAGCGGGCGAACGGCTCGCGCAGCTCCTCAGGGCCGCGCTCGGACAGCTGCACCAGCGCCTCCGGGAGCGCCAGACCGGCACGGACCGCGGACCCGACGTGGTCGACGGCGTCCGGCCAGACCTCCCGGAGCCGGCCCCGGCGTCGGCGGGCCCGTGCCCGCACCCAGCCGACCGGCAGGTAGAGCCCCATGAGGGCGAAGGCCAGCGCGACGGTCGGGACGCGCGTGATCGCTAGGGCCAGCAGGAAGGCCACCGCTCCGACGGTCAGGGTCAGGGCGGCGAGACCACCGGCCCCGAGGCCGCGCACCCCGGCGAGCACCAGGTCGTCGTCGAGCCGGACCAGCAGGGCGGGTCGGCGGCGTGGCCGTACCGGGGTCTCCCGCGGCCACAACGACCACCAGAGGCAGGCCAGGCCGGTCCCCAGCACCAGTCCGAGCAGCGCACCGCTCATGCGGCGGGCTCCAGCAGCCGCGCCAGGTCGAACCCGGCACGGGAGAACCGGTCCTCGTGGGGCGGGAAGCCGCCGGACCGGACCAGGCGCCCGTCCCGGCGCGCGAAGAGCTCGGTGACCTCGACGACGTCGCCCTCGACCCGGCCGGGCAGCCCGAGGATCTCCCGGACCCGGCGGGTGCCGTCGGCCTCGAGGGCCAGCTGGACCACGACGTCGATCGAGGACGCGACCGTGGGGACCACGAAGCCGCTCGACACGTTGGCGCCGGCCAGCAGGGGCAGCGTGCACATCTTGGTGACCGCCTCGCGTCCGCTGTTGGCGTGGACGGTGCACATCCCCGGCAGGCCGCTGTTGAGGGCGACGAGGAGGTCCAGGCTCTCCGCCTGACGGACCTCCCCGACGATGATGCGCGACGGGCGCATCCGCAGCGCCTCCTTGACCAGGCGGCGCAGCGGGATCTCTCCGGTGCCCTCCAGGCTCGGCTGCCGGCACTGCATCGCGGCGACGTCGCGCAGGGGCAGCCTCAGCTCGAAGACCTCCTCGCAGGTCACCACCCGCTCGTGGGCCGGCACGGCCGCTGCCAGGCAGTTGAGCATGGTCGTCTTGCCAGCCTGGGTGCCTCCCGCGACGAGGATGTTCAGCCCGCTGACCACGGCGGCGGCGAGGAAGTCGGCGGCCTGCCGGGTCAGGGTCCCGAGTCCGACCAGGTCGTCCAGGTCGTCCGCGGCCACGACGAACTTGCGGATGTTGACGGCCCAGTGCCGCCGGGTGACGTCCGGGATGACGACGTGGAGCCGCGACCCGTCGGGCAGGGCGGCGTCGACGAACGGGGTGGACAGGTCCACGCGGCGACCTGAGGAGCGCAGCATGCGCTCGACCAGGTCCTGCACCTGCTGCTCGGTGAGGAAGGTGGTGGTGAGCTCGGACCGGCCGTGCCGGGCGACGAAGACCTTGGAGGGCTCGTTGATCCAGATCTCCTCGACGGTCGGGTCGTCGAGGTAGGGCTGCAGGGGCCCGAACCCGGCCACCGACTCCATGAGGACGCGGGCCGCCTCGTCCCGGTCCGACAACGGGGCGGCACCGCTGACGAGGGCCCGGTCCTCGTAGTCCGCCACGGCCTCCTGGACCAGCTGTCGGACGACCCCGTCGTCGCGGGTCGGGTCGATCCGGCGCTGCCGGATCAGCTCGCGGACCTCCTCCTCCAGCGACTGCAGTGCTGCCTGCATCGAACCCCCTTTGCCTTCCCAGCCCCCGGGCGATCGCGAGCCACGGAACCACGACCCGTGCTACGAGGTAAACACGCTTGAGCGACTCTTTACCGTCGCTTGACGGAATCCGATCGATCCTGTGGATCACCGTCCGCGGTGTGGACGGACCCCGCTGGCCATCGCCGTCCTGTGGACGACGGACGGGCCGTGACGCCGTGGTCGGGCATGCTGCCGGGCGATGCGGGACACCAGGCTCACGGTGGTGTCGGGCGGAAGGGCCCGGCACCTCCTCGTGCGCGGTGAGGCCTCGTGGGCACAGGTCCGGGACGGTGCCGGGCTCGGAGCTCCCGCCGGAGGCTGGTGGGTGACGCCGTGGCCGGGCTCCCGCCCCGAGGCCGTGGCCGGGAACCAGCCCATCGGCCACCATCCCCTCGTCGACGGAGCCCAGCTCCACCCGGCGCCGCCGCACGGGCGGGACGGACCTCGCGCTCCGGCGCGCGTCGTGGTCACGACGGGTCCCGACAGCTGCCGCTGGACCGACCTGCGTCCCGGGACCGAGATCACCGTCGGTCGGGACCCTGCCGCCGACCTGCGACTGGCAGACCCGATGGTCTCGCGGCAGCACGCCGTCATCGCGACGGGCCGGGGCGGCGTCACCGTCGTCGATGCCGGCTCGACGAACGGGACCTGGCTCGACGACCTGCCGGTGACCGGTCCCGTGCCCTGGCGGCCCGGCAGCACCGTGCGGGTGGGTGGCTCGCGCCTGGTCCTCACCGAGACCGACCCCGATCGCCCTGCACCGCGGCAGCGCACCGTGGTGCAGCAGCCCCGGGCGCCCGACGTCCCCCTGCCCACGGCCGAGCTGCGCACGCCTGACCGCTCGCTGCCGCCCCCACCAGGGGGGACTCCGGTCCTCGTGTGGGTCATCCCGCTCCTGGTCTCCGGCGCCCTGGCCGCCGTGCTCCGTATGCCGTACCTGCTCCTCTTCGGGCTGATGGCCCCGGCCATGAGCCTGGGCACCCACGTCTCCGAGCGCCGTCGGCACCGGCGTGAGACCCGCCGGGCCGAGGAGGTGCACCGTGCGGGTGTCGAGCGCACCCTCGAGGACGCCCAGCACGCACTCGAGACCGAGCGGGCGGCCCGCGAGCGCCGCGCCCCGGCGGCCGGGCCCCTGGTGTCCCGGCTGCTCGCCGGTGACCTGACCGCGGTGTGGACCCGCTCGACCGAGGACGGGATCCGGGTGCGTGTCGGCCTCGGCGACCTCCTCAGCCGGGTGGTGGTGGACGGCTCCGCGCTCCCGCTGCCCGCGGCCCCGGTCGAGCTCGACCTGTGCCACGGCGTGACGATCCGGGGACCTGTCGACGCGGTCCGCGCACTGAGCCGGCACCTGCTCCTCCAGGTCCTGCTGCACCACCCACCGGGCGACCTCGGCCTGGACGTGCCGGAAGGGCCGGCCCGTGGTCCGGCCTGGGAGTGGGTCATGTGGGCGCCGCACCACGGGGTCGCGGCACACACCACACTCCGACTCCGGGAGTCGGTGGCCGAACCGGACGCCGAGGTGCGGATCGGGTCCAGCCGGGCCGAGCGCGAGCCCACCCGGCTGCTCGTCGACGGCGGCGGCGGGTTGACCATCACGCGCCCGGGGGCCGAGGACACCACCTGCACCGCCGACCTGGTCGCGGACGACGTCGTGCTCGCCGTGGCCCGGTGCCTGACGTCGGTGCGCTGGCTCGGCACGGACACCGGGCCGGCGCCCAGCCCTCCCTCGTTCCGCGATCTGCACCCGCTGGCGGACCCGGCAGCACTGACCGCGCTCTGGCGCCGGTCGCCCCGCAGCACCCGGTTCACCCTCGGCAGCGCCGCCGACGGCCCGGTCACCCTCGACCTGGCGGTCGACGGCCCCCACGTCCTCGTCGGCGGTACCACCGGGTCCGGCAAGTCCGAGCTGCTCCGGTCGCTGGTGACCTCGCTGGCCACCGCCAACCGACCGGACGAGCTCGGGTTCGTCCTCGTCGACTACAAGGGCGGGTCCGCGTTCGGCGACTGCGCGCTGCTGCCCCACACCAGGGCGGTCGTCACCGACCTCGACCCGCACCTGGCCGACCGGGCGCTCCGCTCGCTCACCGCGGAGCTCAAGCGCCGGGAACGGGTGCTGGCCGGTGCGGGCGCGCGCGACCTCGCGTCGTACCAGCTCGCGGGCGGCACCGACCTGCCCCGGCTGGTCCTGGTCATCGACGAGTTCCGGGCCCTGGCCCAGGAGCTGCCGGCGTTCCTCGAGGGGCTGGTCCGGCTGGCCGCACTCGGCCGTTCCCTGGGGGTCCACGTCGTCCTGGCGACCCAGCGGCCCGCGGGCATCGTGTCGGCGGACATCCGCGCCAACGTCAACCTGCGGATCTCGCTGCGCGTCCGCGACGAGAGCGACTCGCGGGACGTCCTCGACACCGCGGACGCCGCGCGCCTGCCGGAGCGGGAGCCCGGGCACGCCCTGGTCCGGACCGGCGCGGAGCCGCCGCGTGCGTTGCGGGTCGCCGCGGTGAGCGAGCCGGACCGTCGCGGCACGGACCCCACGGTGCGCTGGATCGACTCCCCCTGGGATGCGGACGACCCCGGTGACACCGGGGCGGACGAGGCGTCCCCGGGCGGGGGCTCCGGCACCTACCTCCAGGAGCTGGCGGCCGCCGCGCGGGAGGCAGCCCGGGCCCTGGGCTGCCGCGAGGTGCCTCCGCCGTGGCTCCCGCCGTTGCCGGACGTCTTGACGGTCGCGGAGCTACCGGACGGGCCCGGGGACCCGTCCTCCGTCCCGCCCGGGGTACCCGTGGGCCTGCTCGACCTGCCCGACGCCCAGGAGCAGACGACCCTGCACTGGGCACCGGTGGAGGACGGCAACCTGCTCGTCGTCGGGGCACCCAGGTCGGGTCGCTCCACCACGGCCCGCACCGTGGTGGCCGGCCTGATCCGGTCCCCGGGACCGGTGCCCCACCTTTATGGCTTCGACCCCGCCGGCGCGCTGGCGCCCCTGGCCGGGCTGCCCACGACGGGCGCCTGGGTCGGCGCGGACGAGACCGCGCGGGGGGCCCGTGTCGTCGAGGTCCTCACCGAGGTCGTGGAGCGGCGCCGCCGGGACCTGGCGGCCGGCGGGTGGGCTAGCCTGGCCGAGCAGCACAGGTCCCCGGCCGAGCCGATGCCGCTGGTGCTCGTCGTGGTGGACGACTGGGCGGCATTCACCGCGACGTACGCCGACGTGGACCGTGGCAGGGTCGTCGAGCGGCTGGTCCAGGTCCTGCGCGAGGGCCCCACGGTCGGGGTGGTCAGCCTGGTCACGGGTGACCGGAGCCTGCTCACCTCCCGGCTCACCGCGGCCGCCGGCCGGACCTGGTGCCTGCCCATGGCCGACCCGCACGACCTCCTGCTCACCGGACTGCGCCCGGCGCAGGTTCCCGACCGTATGCCGCCCGGCCGCCTCGTCCGGGTGGCCGACGGCGGGGTCGCCCAGGTCGCCGTGATCAGCGCGACACCGGACGGTGGGAGCCAGCTGGTGGAGCTGGCGGACCTCGTCGGGTCCGTCGCGGACGCGGCCGGTCGAGGTTCCGCCGGCATCCGGAGGGTCCGCCCGCTGCCGGCTCGGGTCGACGTCGCGAGCCTGCCCAGCCGGTGTCCCGACCTGGTTCTCGGCGTGGGCGGCGACGACGCGGAACCGTGCGGACTCCCCCTGCAGGGTGGGCTGTGGCTGGTGGCCGGCCCACCGTCGAGCGGCCGGACGACCACGCTGGCCACGATCGCCCGTCAGGCCCGGCTCCTGGGCTGGAAGGTCGTCGACCTGGCGGCCGATACCGCGCTCCCCGACGGCCCGGAGCCCGCGTGCGTGCTGGTGGACGACGTCACGAACCTCCTCGACACCCCACTGGAGGACCGGCTCGTCGCCTGGGCGCAGACGGCGCCCGACCGAGGCAGCCTGCTCGTCGTCGCCGGCGATTCCGAGCGGCTGGCCAGCACGTTCCGCGGGATCGTCCCGGTGGTCACCCGCAACCGGACCGGCCTGCTGCTCCAACCGCGGGGCGCTGCGGACGGCGCCGTGCTCGGCGTCGACGTCGCGGTGCCGGACGCCCCGCTGCCCGGGCGGGGGCTGCTCGTCGAGCGCGGCCGGGTCCTGGCCCGGGTCCAGGTGGCGGTGCCGGAGGGGTGAGCGTCAGGACAGCCGGCCCATGCCGACCGCGGAGGCGATGGTGCCCACCGCGGCCACGAGCACCGCTGCCGCCAGCCAGGCCGGGGCGAACTGGAACAGCGCGATCCCCAGCGGCACCAGCAGGAAGTTGAACGCGATCGCCGGGGCCTGCGCCCGGGGGTGGCGCCGCCACAGCCCCACCGCGGCATACCCGAGGCCGACCACGAAGACCAGCATGGTGACCACCGACATGATGACCACCATCGGGTCGCTGCCCGCCCCCAGCACCAGCTCGATCAGGTAGAACACCGCGAACCCGGCGATGACCAGCGCCTCCAGCCCGACCAGGGCGGCGGCGACGCGACCCATCGCCAGCTGGCGGTCGGTGGGCGCGGACGAGCCGGCCTGGGCGCTCATGGTCGGACAGGGTAGTCGGCCCACCGGGTTGACCCTGAACCCGGTCGAGGGTCCAGAGTGGCGGCGTGACCCCGCCCCGCACCCGCCTCCTCAGCATCGGCGAGCTGTCCCGCGCCAGCGGCCTGACCGTCAGCGCCCTCCGGTTCTACGACCGCGAGGGCGTCCTCGTCCCCGCCGAGGTGGACCCGGTGACCGGCTACCGCCGCTACTCCCCCGCCCAGGTCCGGGCCGCCCGGCTGCTGGCGGGCATGCGCCGGGTGCAGGTGCCGCTGGCCGAGATGGTCGCGGTCCTGGAGGCCGGGGCCGACGCCGACGCCGCGGACGACCTGCTGCGGGCGCACCTGGACCGGCTGGAGCGCGGGCTGCACGACGCCCGGCGCGAGGTCGCCCGGCTGCGGCGCATCGTCCGCGGCGAGGAGGGCCGGCCCCGCCTCGAGCTCGACGGCTGCTCGCTCACCCGGGCCCTGGCCGACGTCGCGTATGCCGTGGGCACGGACCCGCAGTTCCCGGTCCTCACCGGGGTGCTGGTGGACCGCGACGAGACGGGGGTGAGGGTCGTCGCGACCGACCGGTACCGGCTGGCCCTGGCCCGGGTGGACGGCTGTCCGGGCGGTGAGCCCTCGTCCGTGCTCCTCCCCGCGCCGCTGGTCCAGGAGCTGCTGTCGGTGCAGCCCGCCGGCACCGTGGTGCTCTCCGTCGGCGACGCGGGGGTTCGCGCCGCGGGCGAGGACGTGGACCTGCGGGCTCCCGCTCTGGCGGGCGACTACCCCGACTTCCGGGCGCTGCTGCCCGGCGCCCCGGACCCGGCCGGGAGCATACCCGTGGCCCGGCTCCTGCCGGAGCTGGAGCGACGCCGGGGGCTGCCCCGGGTGCGCCTCGACCGCACCGGGCAGGTCGGCGACGGGTCCGGGCCCCTCGACGAAGCCGCCGGGGACGAGGTCCTCGTCGACACCGGCTACCTGTGGGACGCGGTGCGGGCCACCGGCGACGGCCACCTCGTGCTGCCCGGTGCCGGGGCCCTGGGGCCGCTGGCCCTGCGCTCGGCCGACGACCGGGTGCTGAGCCTGGTCATGCCGATGCAGCCCGACGCGGCGGCCGGATGAGCGTCCTCATGCACCTGTGCCGCGGCTGCCGGCACCGGGCCACCTCGCACGACGGCGGGGACCGCGGCTACTCCTCCTGCCGGTGCTGCCTCGGCCCGGGCGACATCGACCCCGAGCCGGTCCTGGTCGAGACGTTCCGCTGCCCCGGCGGGCAGCCGGAGGCGCTCTACCGTCCGGGGACGCTGTGGAACGCCGGCACGACGCACCGGCTGGAGCTGTGCTCCTGCACCCGGTGCCACCAGCGCTACGCCGAGCTGACCGCGGCTCAGGGCTCGAGGAGCGGAGCGTCCAGCGGTGCCAGCTCGACCGGGTTGTCCGCGGTGAGCCGCTCCAGGTAGACGAGCACCCGGTCGTGCTGGCCGCGCTCCAGGGCGCGGGCGACCCGCGCGTCCTGGCCGGCCAGGATCTGCACCTTGGCCAGGAACGCCGGCTCGGCCAGCCCGAGGTCCGCCCACACCGGGTCGGCCGCGGCCCAGTAGCTCGTCGTCACCTCGGGCAGGCTCGGCTCTCGCTCCAGCTCGAAGTCGACGTCGTCCAGCTTCTCCCGGGTCCGGTCGGCCGGGGTGAAGCAGTCGACCAGGGTCACCAGGACGTCGTCCGGCCCCGGCGCCGCCCTCGCCGCCTCGGCCACCGCGGCCCGGATCTCCGGCTCGGTCATCCCGACCCGCCAGGTGGACACGACGAACCCCGGCGCGCTCTCGCTCGCCTCGGCCCCACGCGCCTGCAGCTGGTCCATGAGCGCGCCCAGCACCTCCCGCGTCACGCTGGGTCCCTCGACCATGAGCCCGGTGACGCAGCGGTCCGCGGGCGCGACGACGTCGACAACCTGCAGGAAGCCGTCCCCGTCCAGCTCGGCACGCACCACGTCGTCCACCGCCACGATGGCGACGAACCCGCTGTTGGCCAGGCGGTAGGTCCCCCCGGCGTCACCCGCCTCGACCGGCTCGGCCCAGAGCGTCTCCGAGCCCGGGCCGCCCATCTCCGGGCGGAACCGCACCCGGACCTTGACGAGACGTGGGCGACATACCGACCCGTCCCCGGTGTCGGGCACGCTCGATGACGTCATGACGGTGTCCTCTCCCTCGTGCCGCGGTTTCGCCGCGCGCAGCACACCGAGCCGCTGGTCGGCCTGAGGTCACGGCTGGCCGGCCAGGGCAGTAGGGCGACTGTAGAACCAGGGAGGGGCCCCTGGGAAGGTCCGGGCGGAGCGTCAGGCGGCGACCCAGGAGGCGACGACGTAGCCGATGCCGAACGGGTGGCCCGTCCACACCACCCGGGCCCGCCAGCGACGGCCCGCCGTGACCCGCCCCAGCCAGGGCCACACCCACGGCCCCAGCGCACCCACCTCGGCGCCCAGGTGCGGATCGGTGCCGGTCAGCCGGTCCGGGTCACCCGCGGCCAGGGCCGCCGCGATCGCGTCGTCGTAGGACGCCGCGCCGGGGTGCTCGGCACGCGGTGCCTTCGGCCCGTGGCTGGCGGCGCCGTCGGCGGCGACCACGAGGAGCACCGGACCCTCTCCCGGGACGGTCGCCGGGGAGTCCGGGGTCACCGGCAGCCAGGTGAGCCCGGCCCACCGCGCCGCCCCGGGGTCCTCCCGTGCGACCTCGCCGAGGAGCCACCGTGCCCCGAGCAGGGCGGTGGGGACGTCGGGGTCGGGCGGACCGCCCGGGGCACCGGGCAGGGCGGTGGGGACGTCGGGGTCGGGCGGACCGCCCGGGGCACCGGGCAGGGCGTCGAGGACGGCGGCGCGGCCGAAGTCGGCGGCACTGACCGGGCCGGCCCACCGGCCGCGCCGGGTGTGGTCGGCGGGGCCGGCACCGACACCTCCCCCGTTCGGCGGCCCGGCGACGACGACGTCGGGCGGGCCGGCGAACGTACCCAGCGCGCTCCCGAGGAGCTCCAGCGCGGCGGACCGCACCGGCTCGAGGTCGGCGGCGGCAGCACCCATGAGCGGTGGCACGAGGGCCGGGGCCCCGGGCACCACCACGACGGCACCGATCACCCGGCCCCCTCGGCCCGGGGCCAACCGGCGCGGCGACGGGCCACCCACGAGGGAGGTGCCGGCCGGCCGACCTCGCGGAGCTGGTCGACCATCCAGGGGCTGAACGCCCACGGCGCGGTCGTCACCGCGGCGCGCAGGTCCTCGAAGGCCACCCAACGGTGCTCGGCGACCTCGTCCGGGTTGGGCTCCGTGGTCCCCACGACCCGCGCGGTGAACACCGGGCAGATCTCGTTCTCCACCACGCCAGAGGCGTCCACGGCGCGGTAGCGGAAGTCCGGCAGCAGCGAGGAGAGGGCGAACACCCGCACGCCGAGCTCGTGGTCGGCATACCGCTCCACGGCCTCCCGGAAGGACTCACCGGGCCGGGGGTGCCCGCAGAAGGAGTTCGTCCACACGCCGGGCCAGGTGCGTTTGGTCAGCGCCCGCCGGGTCACCAGCACCCGCCCCTCGTCGTCGAACAGGTAGCAGGAGAAGGCCAGGTGCAGCGGGGTGTCCGCGGTGTGCACCTCCGCCCTGGGGGCGGTGCCGGTCGGCTGCCCCCGGTCGTCGACGAGGACGACGACGTCCGCGGGGTCGGGGGTGGTCATCGCTGCGCTCCGGTCGTGGCTGGGGTGGTGGGCACCACCAGGCTAGGCGGCAACACGCCGGGTCCGCCCCCTGAGGGTCGCTCCCAGGGGGATTGCCTAACGTGGAGCGGATGCAGGAGGAGCTGTTGGAGCGGGCCCGGTCCGTCGCGACGCTCCACTACGACCTGCTCCGCGAGGAGGTCGGGGCCGACGTCCTGGGGGTGTGGCTGGTCGGCTCGGCGATCCTCGGCGACCTGACGCCCACGTCGGACGTCGACACCATCACGCTGACCGCCCACCCGGTGGAGCCCGAGGAGCACGCCGGGATCGCCCGGGTGCACAAGCGGGTGCGCGAGGCGTTCCCCGCGGTGCGGCACGACACGACGTACCTGTCGCTGGCCTCGCTGGCGCTGCCCCCGCCGGAGCAGCTGGTCACGCCGTACAGCGTCGACGGCCGCCTGGTCCTGGGCGAGCCGTGCGGCGAGGTGCACCCGGTCACCTGGTTCACCCTCCCCCACGCGCTGCCCGTCGCCGGCGGCATCCGGCCGCAGGAGGTCCGGATCCACGCCGACCCCGGCGCGGCCCGGGCGTACGCGCGGCACAACCTCCAGACCTACTGGGGCCACCTGGCGACGACCGTCCGCGCCACGCTGCGCGACCGGGACCCGGCCGAGGTGCTGCCCGAGGACGACGTCGTGCAGTGGTGCGCGCTCGGGGCGCCGCGGCTGGCGGCGTTCGTCGCCGGCACGCACGGACACGGCCCGATCCCGTCGAAGTCCGAGGCCGGGCGCTGGGTGGTGCGCCACCTGCCCGGCTTCGCCGGCCTGGCCGCACGCGCGCTGCGGGCCCGGGGTGGACACGACGAGAGGTTCACGGTCGCCGACGCGCGGCACGCGACCGACCTGGTGATGCTGCTGGTCAACGGGCACGGCTGAGCGCCGGCCGAACAGACTCAGGAGACGGCGCAGGGAGCGGCCGCCGGGGCCGGGGTGGCCGGCCGGCCGATCGAGGGCATCCCGAGGCTGACCCTGGGCCGGCCGCCGGGCTCTCCCCGGAGCGCCTCCCAGGCGTCCCCACCGCGGGTGCGGCGCACGGCATACGTGCCGCCGGTCAGGGCGGAGTCGGCGACGAGGTGGTGCGGGGCACCGTAGGTGACGGCGACGGTGACCAGGTCCCCGGGGCGCGGCACCGGCCCGCCCTCCGGGACCGAGAAGTGGACGAGCCGGTTGTCGCGGGCGCGGCCGGACATCCGGTGCGTCTCGGTGTCCTTGCGGCCCTCGCCCGGCGAGACGAGCACCTCGACCTCGGTGCCCTCGAGCTTGCGGTTCTCCGCCCAGGAGACCTCCTCCTGGACCGCGATGAGCCGGTCGAACCGGTCCTGCACGACCTCCTTGGGCACCTGCCCGTCCATCGTCGCGGCCGGGGTGCCGGGGCGGATGGAGTACTGGAAGGTGAAGGCGCTGGAGAAGCGGCTGGCCCGGACGACGTCGAGGGTGGCCTGGAAGTCCTCCTCGGTCTCCCCCGGGAAGCCGACGATGATGTCGGTGGTGATCGCGGCGTCGGGGATCCGGTCGCGCACCCGGTCGAGGATCGCCAGGAACCTCGAGGACCGGTAGGAGCGGCGCATCGCCCGCAGCACGCGGTCCGAGCCGGACTGCAGCGGCATGTGCAGGCTCGGCATGACGTTGGGGGTCTCGGCCATCGCGTCGATGACGTCGTCGGTGAACGCCGCCGGGTGCGGGCTGGTGAACCGGACCCGCTCCAGGCCCTCGATCTCCCCGCACGCCCGCAGCAGCTTGCCGAACGCGAGCCGGTCGCCGAACTCCACGCCGTAGGTGTTGACGTTCTGGCCCAGCAGGGTGACCTCCACGACGCCCTGGTCCACGAGCGCCTGGATCTCGGCGAGGATCTCGCCGGGGCGCCGGTCGCGCTCCTTGCCGCGCAGGCTGGGGACGATGCAGAAGGTGCAGGTGTTGTTGCACCCGACGCTGATGGACACCCACGCGCTGTAGGCCGAGTCGCGCCTGGTCGGCAGCGTGGAGGGGAACACCTCCAGCGCCTCGAGGATCTCCACCTCGGCCTGCTTGTTGTGCCGGGCCCGGTCCAGCAGGGCGGGCAGCGACCCGATGTTGTGGGTGCCGAAGACCACGTCCACCCACGGGGCGCGCTTGACGATCTCGGCGCGGTCCTTCTGCGCCAGGCAGCCGCCGACGGCGATCTGCATCCCGGGGTTGCGCTGCTTGGCGGGCCGCAGCTGGCCGAGGTTGCCGTAGAGCTTGTTCGCGGCGTTCTCCCGGACCGCGCAGGTGTTGAAGACCACGACGTCGGCCGTCTCCGGGCGCTGGTCCGCGGGCAGGGTCGTGATGTCGACGTACCCGGCCGTCTCGAGCAGGCCCGCCAGGCGCTCGGAGTCGTGCACGTTCATCTGGCACCCGTGGGTGCGGACGTCATAGGTCTTCACGGCGGTGTCCATGGCACCCACCAGGGTAGACCGCGGGACGGGGCGCCCGGTGCGCCTCCCGACGGGCGCCGGCGCGGTGCGGCGGCGTAGGTTGGCACCAGGCCCGCACGCCCCTGACGGAAGGACGCCGATCGATGAGCGACCAGCCTGGCACCGAGAGCTTCGAGGACGACCTGGGCAACAGCTACAGCCTGGACGACGAGGACCAGCTGCAGCCCTCCGACACCCTCGAGGGCGACGACGTCGACCCGCTCGACCGGGGCTACACCGCCCCCGACCGCCTGCACGGGAGCCTGGCCTTCGGCGTCACCGCGGACGAGCAGGCCCGCGAGGAGACGATCGAGCAGCGGATCAAGCAGGAGGTCGAGGACCCCGACTCGGCCTACGGCGCACCCCGCAACGAGGGTGGCCTCGACGACGACCCGTGGGAGAAGGCCGGCGGCGACGACCCCGACGCGATCCCGGCCCGGGACGACTACCTCGGCTCCGAGGGCGGCCGCGTCGGCCGGCTCGTCGCGCCGGACGAGGGCCTGGGCGAGGACGCGGAGTCCGACGCGGTGGCCCGGGAGGGCATCGGCTACACCGAGGGCACGGCCGAGGAGGCCGCGATGCACTACGTCGACCCGGACGAGGTCGACTTCCGGGAGTCGGACGGCTACCTGGACGAGGACTCCGACCGCTGAGCCCGGGCCGCCGGGGCCGGCGGCCACCGGCTCAGTCGCGGCGGTGCTCCGGGGCGGCGTCCAGCGCCTCGCGGATGACCTGGTAGGCCAGCCCGGCGTCGTACCCCTTGCGGGCGAGGAACCCGGCGAGCCGCCGGGTCTGCACCTCGCGGTCCAGCCCGTGCAGTGACGTCAGGCGGCGCTCGACCAGCGCCCTGGCCCGTTCCCGCTCCCCCTCGGGGTCGACGTCCTCCAGGGCGGCCTCGACCAGCTCGTCGGGCACGCCCTTGCGCCGGAGCTCGTGCCCCAGCGCCCGGGCGGCCAGCCCCTTGGTCTCCTGGCGGCTGCGGACGAGCATCTCGGCGTAGGCGGCGTCGTCGACCAGTCCCACCTCGGCCATCCGGTCCAGCACGGCCGCGGCGACCTCCTCGTCACAGCCCCGTTGCCGCAGCTTGTCCGCGAGCTGCTTGCGGGTGCGCGGGCCGTGGCTGAGCTGGCGCAGCACGATCTGCCGGGCCACGTCGTAGGGGTCCGGCTCGGCGTCGTCCCGCACCGGCTCGGGGACGTCGCCGGCCGCGGCGGACTGCTCCGCCGCGGCCAGCAGCTGCCGGGCCCGGTCCAGTCGGGGATCCGTCATACCGGGCGGTGGCTCAGAAGTTGACCGAGACCTCGCCGGTCACCGGGTCGACGCCCTCGGGGACCTCGTCCCGGCGGACACCGATGCCGAGCTTCTCCTTGATCTTGCGCTCCAGCTCGTCGGCCAGGTCGGGGTTGTCCTTGAGGAACTGGCGGGCGTTCTCCTTGCCCTGCCCCAGCTGGTCGCCGTCGTAGGTGTACCAGGCGCCGGACTTGCGGACGAAGCCGTGCTCGACACCCATGTCGATGAGGCCTCCCTCGCGGGAGATGCCCTGGCCGTAGAGGATGTCGAACTCGGCCTGCTTGAACGGCGGGGAGAGCTTGTTCTTGACCACCTTGACGCGGGTGCGGTTGCCGACCGGCTCCGACCCGTCCTTGAGCGTCTCGATACGGCGCACGTCCAGGCGCACCGAGGCGTAGAACTTCAGCGCCTTGCCACCGGTCGTGGTCTCCGGCGAGCCGAACATCACACCGATCTTCTCGCGCAACTGGTTGATGAAGATCGCGGTGGTGCCGCTGGTGTTGAGGGCACCGGTGATCTTGCGCAGCGCCTGGGACATCAGCCGCGCCTGGAGACCCACGTGGCTGTCCCCCATCTCGCCCTCGATCTCCGCGCGCGGCACCAGGGCGGCCACGGAGTCGATGACGATGATGTCGAGCGCGCCGGACCGGATCAGCATGTCGGCGATCTCCAGCGCCTGCTCCCCGGTGTCGGGCTGGCTGACCAGCAGCGCGTCGGTGTCGACGCCGAGCTTCTTGGCGTACTCCGGGTCGAGGGCGTGCTCGGCGTCGATGAACGCCGCGATGCCGCCGGCCCGCTGGGCGTTGGCCACCGCGTGCAGCGCGACGGTCGTCTTGCCGCTGCTCTCCGGGCCGTAGACCTCCACCACGCGGCCACGGGGCAGGCCACCGATGCCGAGCGCCACGTCCAGCGCGATCGACCCGGTCGGGATGATCTCGATCGGCGGGCGGACGTCGTCGCCCAGCCGCATGACCGCGCCCTTGCCGTGCTGCTTCTCGATCTGCGCCATGACCGCGTCCAGGGCCTTGGTCTTGTCGCCGAACGGCGCCGACGCGAGCTTCGCTGCTGCCATCTCCTGCTCCTTGCCTCGTGGTGAGCGCGCCTACCTTCGACCGACGGGCGGTTCGACCCCTCCGCGGAGGGCGCCTCAGCCGTGTCGGTCAGACGCTAGGTGCCGTCGCCGACACTCCGGGACGACCCGCCCGGAGGCTGTGGACAACCCGGGTGCGGATGAGCACCTGTGGGCAGCCTAGTCGAAACTGTGTACGAGAACGCGAGACACGCCGCGTGCCACGATGACCGGGTGCGCATGCTCACCTGGCAGTCCCCGCCCGGCCTCCCCTGGCAGGTCGACACCGCCCTCGTCGACCCGGAGCCCGGCGCCCTGCAGGCCACCGGGAAGCAGATCGGGCTGGAGCCGCTCCCCTACACCCTGGAGTGGGCCCTGGAGACGAGCGAGCCGTGGGTGACCCGGCGGCTGACGGTGTGGGTCCAGGGCGAGGACTGGTCCCGCAGCCTCCACCTCACCCACGACGGCGCCGGCTCGTGGCGGTATGACGTGCAGCTGGCCGGGACCGTCGACCTGCCCGACCCCGGTGGGGACACCACCGCCCTGACCGATGCGCTGGACTGCGACCTCGGCCGCTGCCCGCTGACCAACACGATGCCCGTGCTCCGGCACCGGCTGCACACCGGACCCGGGACCCGGGACCACCTCATGGCCTGGGTCAGCGTCCCCGACCTGCGGGTCGTGGCCATGGGCCAGCGCTACGAGCACCTGGACGCGGGCCCCGGCGGGGCGCGGGTGCGCTACGCGAACCTGGACGGCACGTTCACGGCCGACCTCACCGTCGACGCCGACGGGTTCGTCGTCGACTACCCCGGACTCGCCCGCCGGGTCAGTCCCCGTCCGGCACGCTGACGAGGTACTCGTCGTCCTCCCGTTCCAGGACGATCACGCCGGCGGTGTCGGCGGCGCGGGCGAACTGCAGGAACGACCGGTAGCCGAGCTGCTTCTCGGTGAAGTCCGCCTGGACCCGCCGCAGCTGGTCCTTCAGGCCGGACAGCGGCACCGGCTCTCCGCCCTCGGCGAGCCGCTCGACGACGGACCGGAGCAGCTCGAAGGCGGCCTCCCGGTCGCCCCGCTCCGGCAGGTCGACCGCGGGGTCGCCCTTGGCCGGGCCCTCCGACAGCTCGATGACCCCCCGCTGGGCCAGGTGCCGGAGCAGCTCGCCGAAGGCACGGAACCCGTAGTCGCCCTCGTTGAACGTCGGGTCCTTGCGCAGCAGGGTCCGCTTGAGCAGGGACGCGGTCACCGGGCCCTCGGAGGTGCGCTGGAGGCCGGCGACGGTCTGCGCCACGAGGACGGCGATGTCCTGCTCCCGTGGCGCGGGCGCGTCCTCGTCGTGGTCCGCCGCCGGGGCCGCGGTCTCCTCGCCGGTGGGCTTCGCGGGGCCGGTCTCCTCCTTGCGCCCCTTGCGGCCGCGCGACCGGCTGGCGGCCGGGGTCGGCGGCTCCACACCCTCGAGGTCGTCGTAGTAGAGGAACTCGTCGCAGGCCGGCGGCAGCAGCGCCGAGGTGGACTGGCGCACGCCGACCCCGATCACCCGCTTGTTCAGCTCGCGCAGCTTGTGGACCAGCGGGGTGAAGTCGCTGTCGCCGGTGCAGATGACGAACGTCGAGATGTAGTCGCGGACGAACGCCAGCTCCACGGCGTCGACCGCCATCTTGATGTCGGCGGCGTTCTTGCGGGACGCGCCCATCCGCTGGGGCATCTCGATGAGCTCGACGTGCGAGCGGGTCAGCATCCGCCGGTCCTCGTCGAAGTAGGACCAGTCGGCATACGCCCGCCGCACCACCACGCGGCCCCGCTCGGCGAGGGCGTCGCTGATGGGCCGCAGGTCGAAGAGCATGCCGCTGAGGTGCTCCCGCGCCCCGAGGGCGAGGTTCTCGTAGTCCAGGAAGAGTGCGATCCGGTCCTCGTCGTCCACGCCCTGCAGCCTAGGGGGAGCAGCCCGCCCGGGCAGCGTCAGACCAGCATGACCACGGCCGCCGCGGCGACGGAGGCGGTCAGGCCGACGCCGACGCGGAGGCCGAAGCGGCGACCCCCGGCCACGAACGCCAGGACCGTCTTGACCAGGCCGCCGGCCGCGAGCAGGACGACGAGGCCCCAGCCGGCCGACGCCACCGAGATGCGTCCGGTCGCGGTGAGATGGGCGACGGTCACCGCGGCTGCCTGCAGGTCCACCAGGGCCGCGAGCGCGGCGGTGAGCAGCGCGGCACCCTCGCCCACCACTTCCGTCAGCCACCCCGAGAGGAGCAGGACCACCACGATGACCAGCCCCAGCCCGAGGGCGTGGTGGAGCCGGAACGCCCGGGTGGGCGGCTCGCCCGGGGCCGTCTGCGCCGTGGCACCGCCCCGGAGCCCGACCAGGCCGCTGACCAGCAGGGTCGCCGACGCGGCCGGGCGGGCCAGGGACGGGTCGGCACGGCCCTGCTGCCCGAACCCGGCGGTCGCCGCCGTCGAGGAGGCGAAGCCGGCGAGGAACCCCGCCACCGGCAGTCCGCGCCGCGCCCCGACGACCCTGAGCGCGACGTGGCCGGCGGCGCCGACGGCCAGGACCAGCACCACGAAGCGCCACACCGACGACGGGTTGAGCACGCCCCACGGGTCCACCGTCCGGTCCGGGAGGAGCGGCCAGACGACGAGGGCGGCGCCGGCGAGCAGGAGCAGGTCGCGCACCTCGCCCTCGGTGAGCAGGTCGCGGCTGAGCCGGTGCAGCCGGTTCCGCAGCGCCAGCAGGGTGGCCACCACTACGCCCACCCCGGCCGCGAAGCCGGCATGCCGGACCGCGAGCGCGCCGAGGAGGTAGCTGAGGAGCATCGCCACCTCTCCGGTCAGCCCGGGGTCGCGGGGCGCGGTGCGCAGGTAGCTGACGATGGCCAGGGCACCCACCACCGCCGCGCCCGCCACGACGACGGCGTCACCGGTGAGGGCTGCCATCGCCCCGACGAGGGCCAGCAGCGAGTGGGTCCGTACGCCCGCGGCGCCCGAGCCGCGCACGCCCTTGCGCCGCTCGCGTTCCAGCCCGATGAGCAACCCGACCCCGAGCGCGGTCAGGACCCCCGTGACCGTGGCCGCGGTGACCTCCACCGCGCCATCCCACCACCGCTGTGGACCCGTCGTACAGACCGGTGAGCAGGCGTCATACCGTGGGAATGTGACCGCAGCACCCCCGCGGCGCCCCACGCCCGCCCCGCGCCGGCGACGGTCGCCGGGCTGGGTCCCGAACCAGCACGGCGCCTGGGCAATGCTGGCCACGCCCCTGCTCGTCGGGGCGCTGGCCGCGGGGCCCGTGTGGGCGCACCTGGCGCTGGCGGCGTTCTGGTTCGCCGGGTACCTCGCGTTCTTCGCCACCGGGCTGTGGCTGCGCTCGGGCCGCCGGGCGCGCTACCTGCCGCCGGTGCGGGTGTATGCCGTGCTGGCGGCGGTCCTCGGGGTGCTGGTCGCGCTGCTTCGACCCGACCTGGTGCGGTGGGCGCCGCTGTTCGTGCTGCCCCTCGGTGTGGGGCTCGCCGCCGCCGCGGCGCGCCGGGACCGGTCGCTGCCCAGCGGGCTGGCGACGACGGTCGGGAGCTCGCTGATGACGCTCGTCGCCTACGACACCGGCGGGGGCGAGGACTGGACGAGGGCGTGGCTGCTCGCCGCGGTGCTGGCGGCCTACTTCGCCGGGACGGTGTTCTACGTCAAGACGGTGATCCGGGAGCGCGGGGAGCGCGCCTGGTACCGGGTGTCGGTCGGCTACCACCTGCTCGCGGCCGTGGCGGTCGCGGTGGTCAGCTGGCCGCTGGTCATCGTGTTCGCGCTGCTCACCCTCCGCGCCGCGGTCGTCCCGCGCACCGCGGCGACCCCGCGGCAGGTCGGCCTCGGGGAGATCGCCGCCACGGTCGCGGTCGCGGTGACCGCGCTCGCCACCCTCTGAGCGCACCGGCCGGTCAGCGGGTCAGCCGTCCGGAAGGTGTCCCGGTCCAGGACCACCCGCCCGCTCAGGTCAGCAGGAGCTTCTCGATCCGTCGCGCCGAGCCGATGACCCCGAGCAGGCCCATCGCCGCCAGGTAGGCGATGTGGACCAGGATGCCCGGGTCGATCTCGCCGAGCATCAGGGGCCGCTCCATCGCCACCCCGTGGTACAGCGGTGTCCAGCTGACGATCCAGCGCAGCGCGTCGGGGTAGGCGGCCAGCGGGTAGAAGGTCGCCGAGAACAGGAACATCGGCTGCATCACCAGGGTGATGTAGTCGAAGTCGACCCAGGAGCGCATGTAGGTCGTGGCGAACATGCCCACCGCGGCGAACGCGAAGCCGATGAGCACCGCGCCGGGCAGCGCCAGCACCGCCCACCACGAGTCCACGAACCCGGCCACGGCCGCGACGAGCAGGAAGGCGGCCGAGTACAGCGACCCGCGCATCAGCGCCCAGGCGATCTCGCCGACCGCGACGTCGCGCGGGCCCAGCGGGGTCGACAGCACCGAGTCGTAGAGCCGGGCGTACTTGAGCTTGAAGAAGACGTTGAAGGTCGAGTCGAAGATGGCGCCGTTCATCGCCGAGGCGGCCAGCAGGGCCGGGGCGACGAAGACCGCGTAGGGGACCTCGGCGCCGGTGTCGGTGGTGACCGAGCGGACCAGCGCACCCAGGCCGACGCCGAGGGAGAACAGGTAGAAGACCGGCTCGACGAACCCGGACAGCAGGAGCAGCCAGCCGCGGCGGAACGCGATGACGTTCCGCTCGACGAGGACCCGGGCCATCCCGGCCCCGGCCGGGATCGGCAGGATCCGGGCCAGCGCGGACACCGCCCGCGGCGGCGCGGGCGTGCGCGGGGGTGAGCTGACCGTCATACGACCAGCCTCCGGTGGAAGGCCCGCCAGGCCCACCAGAGCAGCGCCGCGTCGACGACCACGAGGTAGCCGACGTGGAGCAGGAGCAACTGCGGGTCGGGCGCGCCGAGCGCGAGCGAGCGGGCCCCGTCGACGCCGTGCCACAGCGGGGTGAGCCAGGCGACCGGGCGCAGCACGGCGGGCAGCTGCTCCAGCGGGAAGAAGGTGCCGGAGAACAGGAACAGCGGTGTCACGAGGAACCGGAACAGCAGCGAGAAGCCGAGCTCGGTGTTCTCCCGGACCCGGGCCGTGAAGGCGAAGCAGAAGACCGAGAAGGCCATCCCGGTGAGCACCACCAGCGGGACGGCGAGCACCACCAGCGGCGACGGCCAGGCCCCGAACAGCGCGCCGACCCCGACGAAGACGACGGTGCCGAACGTCAGCGACAGCGCGACGTAGGCCAGGTGCCCGACGAGCACGTCGCCGACGCGCAGGGGCGTAGCGAGCATCGCGTGGTAGTGCATGTTCCAGCGGATCGCGCCGAGGACGCTGTAGGTCGACTCGTTCATGGCCAGCCACATCGCCTGCGCGGCGAGGATGCCGGGCGCGACGAACTGCACGTAGGGCACGCCGCCGACGCCGCCGCCGGTGCGGTCGTCGACGAGGGCGCCGAGGACGACACCCATCGAGACCAGGAACATCACCGGCATGAGGAACCGGGAGGCGACCGAGCCCTTCCAGGTGCGCTTGTACTGCAGCCACCAGTACGCCAGGGCGGCCTCCCAGCGGCGCCCCGGGGGCGGCGGGAGGAGCACCCGGCGGGAGCTGGGCGGGGACGTGGTGACGGCCATCAGTCCACCAGCGTCCGTCCGGTCAGGTGGAGGAACACGTCCTCCAGCGTGGACCTGCGCACCAGCGAGGACAGCGGGTTGATCCCGCGGCGGTGGATCTCGGCCACCGCGGCATCGCCGTCCGGGACGTAGACCAGCAGCCGGTCGGGCAGCACCTCGACCCGCTCGCCGACCCCCTCCACCCGGGCCGCGAACGGCGTGAGGTCCTCCTCGGCGAACCGCAGCTCGACGACCTCGCGGGTGGAGTAGGTGTCGATGAGCTGGCGCGGCGACCCCTCGGCGACGATCCGGCCGTGGTCCATGACCACGAGCCGGTCGCACAGCTGCTCGGCCTCGTCCATGTAGTGGGTGGTGAGCACCAGGGTCACCCCGGTCCGCTTGAGCCGGAACAGCCGGTCCCACAGGACGTGCCGGGCCTGCGGGTCCAGCCCCGTCGTGGGCTCGTCGAGCAGCAGCAGCTCGGGGTTGTTGACGAGGGACCGCGCGATGGTCAGGCGGCGCTTCATGCCGCCGGACAGCGGCTCGACCTTGGAGTCGGCGCGCTCGCTGAGCTGGGCGAAGTCGAGCAGCTCGGTGGTGCGCCGGCGCACCTCGGGCCGGCTCAGCCCGAAGTAGCGCCCGTAGATCTGGATGTTCTCCGCGACGGTGAGCTCCTCGTCCAGGGTGTCCCGCTGGGGCACCACCCCGAGGCGGGCGCGGATCTCCGGCCCGTGCGTGGCCGGGTCCAACCCGAACAGGCGCAGCTCACCCCCGCTCGGCGGCGAGACCGCGGCGACCATGCGCATCGTCGAGGACTTGCCGGCCCCGTTGGGGCCCAGGAACCCGAAGGCCTCCCCCCGCTGCACCTCGACGTCGATGCCGTCCACCGCGGTGAACCCGTCGAACTCCTTGCGCAGCCCGCGGGCCGAGATGAGGACGTCGTTCACAGCGGGACAGCCTAGGTCGGGTCCCCGACAGACCCAACGGGATTAGACTTGGCCGCACTGACGAGGGCGTCAGCCCCTCCGGTCCCCCCCACCTCCCGGTTCGGAACACCCCTATGTCCCTTCTCGTCCAGAAGTACGGCGGCTCCTCCGTGGCCGACGTCGACGCGATCCGACGCGTGGCGCAGCGCGTCGTGCAGACCCACCGCGCCGGCCACCAGGTCGCCGTCGTCGTGTCCGCCATGGGCGACACCACCGACGAGTTGCTCGACCTGGCCGCCCAGGTCAGCCCCAACCGGCACGAGCGGGAGCTCGACATGTTGCTCACCGCCGGGGAGCGGATCTCGATGGCCCTGCTCGCCATGGCCATCCAGGACCTCGGGGTGCTGGCCCGCTCGTTCACCGGCGAGCAGGCCGGGCTCATCACCGACAGCGTGCACGGCCGGGCCCGGCTGCGCGCGGTCACCCCCACCCGGGTGGTCTCCACCCTGCGCGAGGGCGGCATCGCCATCGTGGCCGGCTTCCAGGGCGTCTCCGAGGACGAGGACGTGACCACGCTCGGCCGCGGCGGCTCCGACACCACGGCGGTGGCGCTCGCCGCGGCCCTCGACGCCGACGTGTGCGAGATCTACACCGACGTCGACGGCCTGTTCACCGCCGACCCGCGAATCGTCCCCTCGGCCAGCCGGATCACCCGGATCACCATCGAGGAGACCCTCGAGATGGCCGCGCACGGGGCCAAGATCCTGCACCTGCGCGCCGTGGAGTACGCCCGCCGGTTCGGCGTGCCGCTGCACGTGCGCTCCAGCTTCTCCGACCGCGAGGGCACCTGGATCCTCGTGGACCGGCCGCTGACCGCCGCGCTGCACCGCGACGGCACGCTGCGCCGCTCCGGGACCGCCCCGGTCGCCGCCGACACCCCCCACTCCCCCGACGAGGACGACATGGAAGACCCGATCATCGCCGGCATCGCCCACGACAAGTCGCTGAGCAAGGTCACGGTGGTGGGTGTGCCGGACCGACCCGGCGCGGCCGCCCGGGTGGTCGGCGCGGTCGCCAGCGGCGGGGTGTCCATCGACATGATCGTGCAGAACGTGTCCACCTCGGACACGGGCCTGACCGACATCTCGTTCACGATCCCCGAGGAGGACGGCGCCCGCGCCGTCGCCGCGCTGCGGGAGCTCCAGGCCGACATGGGTTACGCGGACGTGCTCTACACCTCCCACATCGGCAAGCTGTCGCTCGTCGGCGCCGGGCTGCGGTCCAACCCGCACGTGGCGCAGCGGATGTTCGGCGCGCTGGCCGACGCCGGGATCAACATCGAGATGATCTCCACCTCCGAGATCCGCATCTCGGTCATCACCGACCAGGCCGACCTGGAGGAGGCGGTCCGCGCGGTGCACAGCGCCTTCCAGCTCGACGCCGCGGACCACGCCGTCGTCTACGGGGGGACGGGCCGGTGACCGGGTTGCACGTCGCGGTGGTCGGGGCCACCGGGCAGGTCGGCTCGGTGATGCGCCGGCTGCTGGCCGGCAGCGACCTGCCAATCGCGTCGGTCCGCTACCTGGCCTCGGCCCGGTCCGCCGGCACCGAGCTGCCCTGGGAGGGTGGCTGGGACGGGCGCCCGTATGACGGGACGCCGCGGTCGGTGACCGTCGAGGACGTCGCCACGGCCGACCTGTCCGGCCTCGACGTCGCGCTCTTCTCCGCCGGCGCCACAGCCAGCCGGGAGCACGCCCCCCGGTTCGCCGCCGCGGGTGCCGTCGTGGTGGACAACTCCTCCGCCTGGCGCAACGACCCGGAGATCCCGCTGGTCGTCAGCGAGGTCAACCCGGACGACCTCGAGCAGGCCGTCGCCGGGGGCGGCCGCGGCATCGTCGCCAATCCCAACTGCACGACGATGGCCGCGATGCCGGTGCTCAAGCCGCTGCACGACGAGGCGGGCCTGACCCGTCTCGTGGTCGCGACCTACCAGGCCGTGTCCGGCAGCGGGCTGGCCGGCGTCGAGGAGCTGGCCGGCCAGGTCCGGGCGGGGGCGGGCCAGGACCTGGAGGCCCTCACCCACGACGGCGGGGCGGTGCGGCTGCCCGAGCCCTCGGCATACGTGGCCCCCATCGCGTTCAACGTGGTGCCGTTCGCCGGTGACCTGGTCGACGACGGCTCCGGGGAGACCAACGAGGAGCAGAAGCTGCGCAACGAGTCACGCAAGATCCTCGGCATCCCCGACCTGCCCGTGGCCGGCACCTGCGTCCGCGTCCCGGTGTTCACCGGGCACAGCCTGGCGATCCACGCCGAGTTCCGGGAGCCGATCGACCCCGACCGGGCGCGCAAGCTCCTCGCCGAGGCCCCGGGGGTCGCGCTGGCCGACGTGCCGACGCCGCTGCAGGCCGCCGGGCGCGACCCCTCCTACGTCGGGCGGATCCGCACCGACCGGTCGGTCCCGGACGGGCGGGGCCTGGCGCTGTTCGTGAGCAGCGACAACCTGCGCAAGGGGGCCGCGCTCAACGCGGTGCAGATCGTCGAGGTCATGGTGCGGCGGGGGCTGCTCCCCCGCCGCTGACCTCCCTCAGTGCCGCGCCAGGAACCGCTCCATCTCGTCGGCGAGGGCGACCGGGGCCTCGTGCATCGGGTAGTGCCCGCAGGCCGGCAGCTCGGTCACCGTGACGTTCGGCAGCGCCGGCACCCAGGTCTGCTGCATCGTCGCGCTCGACAGCGCGGGGTCGTGCTGGCCGGTGATGAGGAGCACCGGCGTCTCCGGCCGGCCGAGCTTCTCGGTGTAGTCGTCCTCGATCCACGACTTCCCGGCGGCGGTGTAGGCCTCGACGGTGCAGGTCGCCACGTTGTCGCGCACCATCCGGTCCAGCCAGGCGTCGCCGTGGCGGTTGCCGGTCGTGAAGTCGATGATGGCCCGGCGCTTCTGCTCGTCCTGCGGGGCGCCGTAGAAGAGCTCCGTGCCGTCCTCGTCCAGCGGGACCGGGCCGGGGCCGACGGGCGCGATGCCGACGACGGCGCGGACCCGGTCGGGCGCCTGGGCCAGCACGGCCGCCGCAGCCTTGCCACCCATCGAGTGCCCCACCACGGAGAAGCGCTCCAGACCCTTCGCGTCGGCCAGCTCCAGGGCGTCCGAGGCGAACTCCCACATCGTGTGGTCGCCCGTCTCGTCGCGGCGCCGGCCGTAGCCGCGCAGGTCCGGGAAGTAGTAGGTGAAGCGCGCCGTGTCGACGACCTCCGGGAGGTAGCCCCAGCCCTCACCGGAGCCGAACCACCCGTGCAGGCAGATCACCCCGTGGTCGCCCTCGCCGACCGTGCGGACGGCGTCAGTCCAGCTCATGGTTACCTCCTCGTCGATCGATGATTCCGAGAGGAGATATACCAGGTCAGCGACGCTTCTCGGGGGGTTCGGCGAGGTGCCGGCGCTCCGGGGGCACGTCGAAGTCGTCGCACAGCGCCTCCCACACGCTCCGCACGGGCACGCCGGCCTCGATCGCCTCCTCCGCGGTGCGGTCGCCGAAGGCGTGCAGCGCGTGGGTGCGGGCCAGGGACCGGGCGTAGGCCGACCCGAACTCCTGGTCCATCAGCGCCCAGAACTGGCTGAGCCTCACTCCGACCTCCCTCGGTGACGTCTCGGGGCCCCAGCACGCTAACCCGCCGGCGGGGCGGGTGCGCACCCGAGGGTGCGCAGCCGTCATACGGGAACGTCCTGCGGATGGGGCCGGATTCCGACCCCTTCCGCAGGACGTCGCGTCGCCGGGACGGTTCAGGACGTCCAGGCCCGCCACAGGGCGGCGTACTCGCCGTCCTCGGCCATGAGCTCGTCGTGGCTGCCCAGCTCGACGACCCGGCCGTCCCGGACCACGGCGATGCGGTCCGCGTCGTGCGCGGTGTGCAACCGGTGCGCGATCGCCACGACCGTGCGCCCGGTGAGCAGCGCGCTCATCGAGCCCTCCAGGTGCCGCGCGGTGCGCGGGTCGATGAGCGAGGTCGCCTCGTCGAGCACCAGCGTGTGCGGGTCGGCCAGGATGAGCCGGGCCAGCGCGATCTGCTGGGCCTGCGCCGGGGTGAGGGCGTGGTTGCCCGAGCCGAGCCGGGTGTCCAGCCCGTCGGGCAGCTGGGAGACCCAGTCCCACGCGTCGACGGTGCGCAGCGCCCGGACGACCTCCTCGTCCGTGGCGCCCTCGCGGGCCAGCGCGACGTTGTCCCGCACGCTGCCGCGGAACACGTGGTGCTCCTGGGTGACCAGGGCCACCTCCTGCCGCAGGACGTCGAGCGGCAGCCGCACGAGGTCGACCCCACCGACCCGCACCCAGCCGGTGCGCGGCTCGTGGATGCCGGACAGCAACCGGCCCAGGGTGGACTTGCCGGACCCGGAGGGCCCGACGACGGCCAGGCGCTCCCCGGTCCGCAGTTGCAGGTCGATCCCGTGCAGGACGTCGTGGCCCTCGCGGTAGGCGTAGCGCAGGTCCCGGCCCACCAGCTCCCGGCCCTCCGGCAGGTCCGCGCCGGGGGTGCGGTCCGGAGGGACCTCGGCCACGCCGAGCAGACGCGTCGTCGAGGCGATGCCCACCTGGATCTCGTCCAGGGTCGCCACCAGCTTGTCGAACGGCCCGTAGAACGTCTCGATGTACAGCATCGCCGCGGTGATCTGCCCCAGGCTCAGCCAGCCCTGGGTGTAGCCGATCGCGCCGACGCCGAGCGTCAGCACCCGCGGCAGGCTGAACGCCATGTCCATGACCGCGAACAGCAGGTTGCGCAGGGTCAGCCCGTAGCGCTCGGCCTGCGAGGACACCTCGATGTCGTCCGAGGCCACCCGGCGCCGCTCACCCTGCAGCCGGTAGGCCTCGACGGTGCGGATGCCCTCCACCGTCTCGGTGAGCGAGGTGTTGATCCGCGAGTAGGTCGCGCCCTCGGTGAGGTAGGCGGCCGGCGCGGCCCGCAGGTAGCGCCGGATCTGGATCAGGGACAGCGAGACCATCGCCAGCGTGGGCAGCGCGAGCGCCCAGCTGTTGAGCACCATCGCGAAAACCGTGAGGACCACGGTGACCAGGCCGATGATCGCCTCCGGCAGGGCCCACCGGACGCTGCGGCTCATCGCCCCGACGTCACGGGTGACGCGGGTGACCAGGTCGCCGGTGCTCGAGCTCTCCACCCGGCCCAGCGGCAGCCGCAGCACCGCCCGGATGACGTGCTCGCGGGCCTCGGCCAGCACCCCCTGGCCCAGGACCGCTGCGGTCCACTTGGCCAGGAAGGTCATCAGCGCCTGGATGACCAGCACCAGGGTGACGAGCAGGACGAAGGTGCGGATCGTGTCGTCGGCGACCTGCCCGCCGGTGGTGGCGGTGGTGTCGACCAGGTCGCCGAGCAGCATCGGCACCGCCAGCCCGGCGCCCGCCGCGAGGGCGTTGGCGAGGGTGACGAGCACGACGAGCGTGCGGCGCCGCCGGAGCAGGTCACCGACGTAGGACACCACGGTGCGGCTCCGGGCGACCGGCAGCCCGCGCTCCGGGTCCAGCGCGGAGGCCAGGTGCTCCTCGGCGCGCCGCGCGCGGATGCGGTGCCGGGCCCACAGGGCACGCCAGCGCTCCCGCGGCCCGGCGTCCCGGGGCGGCCGCAGCACCTCCGGCACCGCCGGCTCCCGCTCGGTGCGGTCGCGCCAGGTGCGGGCGGAGTCGGCGAGCACGGCCAGGTCCAGGGGGCTCAGGTCCAGCCCCCCGTCGTCCGGCTGCCCGGACCGGGTCCGGTCGGTGACCTCAGTGGCCATGACTCACCTCCTCCGGTGTCGGTTCGTTCCCGGCGCCCCGCAGGACGACCGAGCGGTAGGCCGCGCTGCGGGCGACGAGCTCGGCGTGCGTGCCGTGCTCGGTCACCACGCCGTCCTGCAGCAGCGCGACCTCGTCGGCGTGGTGCAGCAGCAGCGGGGACACGGTCATGACGACCGTGGTCCGGCCCCGGCGGACCCGGGCCAGCCGCTCGGCGATGCGGGCCTCGGTGTGGGCGTCCACCGCGGAGGTGGGCTCGACGAGGACGAGCACCTCCGGGTCGGTGGCCAGGGCGCGGGCCAGGACGAGCCGCTGGCGCTGTCCGCCCGACAGTCCGCGCCCACGCTCGTCGAGCACGCCCTGCCAGCCTCCGGGCAGCGCGTCGTAGACGTCCTCGGCCGCCGCGGCGTGCAGCGCCCGCTCGGCCTGCGCGCGGGTCAGCCGCCCGTGCGGGTCGATCGCCTCCTGCAGGGTGCCGGCGAACAGCTGGGCGTTGCGGTCGCTGACCAGGATGGTCCGGCGAACCTCCTCGATCGGCACCTCGGACAGGTCCACCCCGCCGAGCTGCACGCCCCACGGGCCGGCGGTCCGCTCGGCGTCCTCGCGGATCCGCTCGGCCCGCCGGCGCTCCGCCTCCCGGCGGGCCCGCTTCGCCGCGCGGCCGGTCAGCTCCTCCCCGCCCTTGAGCGGGATCGGCTCGGTGTCGCCGGGCAGGTAGCGGCCCAGCCGGTCGGCCAGGCGTGCGCTGGCGTCAGGGTCGGCGCTGACGACCATGGTGAGCAGGCCGGGACGGACCCGCAGGCCGGACTCCACGTCATACAGCTCGGCACCCCGCGGCAGGGTGCGCTCCGGTCGCGCCGGCCACGGGTCGGGCTGGTCGAGGACCCCGACGGTCTTGCGCGCCGCGATGAGGGCCCGGGTGGACTTCTGCGCGAACTCGAAGAAGACGCGGATCGGCTGGACCAGGAACAGCGCGTAGCCGAGGAAGGTGATGAGCTGGCCCACGGTCAGCTCGCCCTCGCGCACCTCGAGGACGCCGAGGTACATCAGGGCCACGACGAACAGCCCGGACAGCAGCACGCCGACGGCCTCCACCGCCGCGGCCCACATCCCGGCCCGGACACCGGCCCCGCGGACCCGCTGGGACTGCCCGGCGTAGTTGCCGCCGAAGATCCGCTCCCCGCCGATGCCACGCAGGATGCGCAGGCCGGCGACGATGTCGGTGGCCATCGAGGTGAGCTCGGAGTCGCGGGTGCGCTCCTGGTCCTGGGCCCGGCTCAGCGGGCGCAGCAGCGGCGCCGAGGTGATGACCAGCAGGGGCGCGACCAGCAGCACCACCAGGCCCAGCGGCACCGAGATGTTGAGCACGATGGCGGCCACCGCGGCGTACGCGACGAGGTTGCCCAGCGCCCGGGACAGGATCTCCAGGAACCCGCCGAACTGGTCGCCGTCGCTGCCCGCCACGGACAGCACCTCGCCGGTCGGGGCGCGCCGGGTGAGCAGGTGGCCGAGCTGGACCGACTTGTTGGTGACCTTGGAGATGGTGCCGTACAGCGCGACGAGCCAGGACCGCACGACGACCGTGTGGTAGAAGACGCCGCTGCCCGCCCCGAGCACGGTGACGAGCAGCAGCACGCCGGTCCACAGCGCCACCTGGCCGGGGTCCCCGGCGACGATCCCGGCGTCCACGGCCCGCCCGAAGACCCACGGGGTCAGCGCGACCGGCACCATCCAGAGCACGCTGAGGGCGGAGGCGGCCAGCATGAGGTCCCACTGCTCACGGATCAGCCACCAGAGGAAACGGGTGGGTGACGACGTGTCCGGGTCCCGGCGGCCCGCCCCCGTGTACGCCGTGAGGTCGGGTGGGAAGTCGCGCATCGCACCGACGAGCCTACGTCCGCGGAGCGCCCCGGCTGTACCGGTTTTCCGCGGGTGAGAGGATGGTGGCGACGCCGTACGACGAGATGGAGGACGAGGTGCCCCGACCCGACACCACCGGGCTGCCGTGGTGGCAGAAGCTCCTGGTCGCGCTCAAGCTCTGGTACCCGCCGCACAAGACCCTGCACCACCAGCTGCGCGACATGCCGGCACCCGAGCCGCCGCCGGTCACCGGCGCCTACGGCAACCGCGTCGTGACCGCCGAGCGGCGGCGCATGGTCCCCCAGCGCGACGACGAGGCCCGCTGACCCGCACGCGCCAGGCGCGGTTGTCGGTGCTCCGTGGTGAGGTGGCACCGTGAGCGAGGACGTCCTCGACCGGTTCTCCCCGGCGACCCAGGCGTGGTTCCGGGCGTCCTTCCCCGGTCCGACCGAGGCGCAGCAGGGGGCCTGGGAGGCGATCAGCGCCGGCCGGCACACCCTCGTGGTCGCCCCGACCGGCTCCGGCAAGACACTGTCGGCCTTCCTGTGGGCCCTGGACCGCCTGGTCACCACCCCGCGGGCGCCCGACGCCCCGCGGTGCCGGGTCCTCTACGTCTCCCCGCTCAAGGCGCTGGCCGTCGACGTCGAGCGCAACCTGCGGTCCCCCCTCGTCGGCATCCGGCACGCCGCGGCGCGGCTCGGTGAGCCGGTCCCCGACGTCAGCGTCGCGGTGCGCTCCGGGGACACCCCCGCGGCCGAGCGCCGCGCCTTCGCCAAGGAGGGCGCCGACGTCCTCATCACCACCCCGGAGTCCCTGTTCCTGCTCCTGACCTCGGCGGCCCGCAGCGCGCTGGCCGGCGTCGAGACGGTGATCGTCGACGAGGTGCACGCCGTCGCGGGCACCAAGCGCGGGGCCCACCTGGCGCTGTCCCTGGAGCGGCTGGACGCGCTGCTGCCCGAGCCGGCCCAGCGCATCGGGCTGTCGGCCACGGTGCGCCCGGTCGACGAGGTGGCGCGGTTCCTCGCCGGTGGGCGACCGGTGACGACGGTGCAGCCGCCGTCGACGAAGCAGTGGGACCTGCGGGTGGTCGTGCCGGTCCCGGACATGACCGACCCGGGCAGCGCTGCCGCCGACGGAGAGCCCGCCCCGGCCCCGGTCGCGCCACCGACGAACGGCACCGGGCCGCAGGTCGGCCGGGGCCCGGTCCTGCCCGACCTGGACGACGACGGGGTCTGGGCGCCTCCCCAGGACCCGACCGAGCGGGCCTCGATCTGGCCGCACGTCGAGCGGCGCATCGCCGAGCTCGTCGCCGAGCACCGCTCCACCCTGGTCTTCGCCAACTCGCGGCGCCTGGCCGAGCGGCTCACCGCCCGCCTCAACGAGATCTGGGACGCCCAGCAGGAGCGCGACGCCGTCGAGCAGGGGCTGGCCGAGCCCGTCGGCGCGGCGCCCGGGGGCCGGCCGCCCGCCCAGGTCATGGGGCAGGCCGGATCGTCCGCCGGCGCTCCCCCGGTGCTGGCCCGCGCCCACCACGGGTCGGTGAGCAAGGAGCACCGCGCCCAGATCGAGGACGCCCTGAAGTCCGGGCAGCTCCCCGCGGTGGTGGCGACCAGCTCCCTGGAGCTGGGCATCGACATGGGTGCGGTCGACCTCGTCGTCCAGGTGGAGTCGCCGCCGAGCGTGGCGAGCGGCCTGCAGCGGGTCGGCCGCGCCGGGCACCAGGTGGGCGCGGTCTCCCGGGGGGTGCTGTTCCCCAAGCACCGCGGCGACCTGGTGCAGACCGCGGTCGTCGTCGAGCGGATGCGGCAGGGCCTCATCGAGGAGCTGCACGTCCCCAGCAACCCGCTCGACGTGCTGGCCCAGCAGGTCGTGGCGATGGTGGCGATGGACACCTGGACGGTGTCGGACCTGCACGACCTGGTGCGCCGGGCGGCGCCGTTCGCCTCGCTCCCCCGCCCGTTGCTCGAGGCGACCCTCGACATGCTCGCCGGGCGCTACCCCGGCGAGGACTTCGCCGACCTGCGCCCCCGGATCGTCTGGGACCGCATCACCGACACCCTCTCGGCCCGCCGGGGCGCCCAGCTGCTGGCCGTCACCAGCGGCGGCACCATCCCCGACCGCGGCCTGTATGCCGTGATGCTCGCCACCGGCGAGGGACCCGGCCGCCGGGTCGGCGAGCTGGACGAGGAGATGGTCTACGAGTCCCGGGTGGGCGACGTGTTCACCCTCGGCACGACCTCGTGGCGGATCGAGGACATCACCCACGACCAGGTCCTCGTCACCCCCGCTCCCGGTCAGGTCGGGCGGCTGCCGTTCTGGAAGGGCGACTCGCTCGGCCGCCCCGCCGAGCTGGGCCGCGCCGTCGGGCAGTTCGTCCGCGAGACCACGACCGCCGACCCGGCGCTGGCGCGGGAGCGGCTGCGGTCGGCCGGGCTCGACGACCACGCCGTGGACAACGTGCTGGCCTACCTCGCCGAGCAGCGCGAGGCGACCGGCCAGGTCCCCGACGACCGCACGATCGTCGTCGAGCGGTTCCGCGACGAGATCGGCGACTGGCGGGTCGTCGTGCACTCCCCCTGGGGCACCCCGGTCCACGCCCCGTGGGCGCTGTGCCTCGGCGCCCGGCTGCGGGAGCGCTACGGCACCGACGTGCAGGCGATGGCCGCCGACGACGGCATCGTGTTGCGGCTGCCCGAGCTCGACAACGCCGAGCAGCTGGACCGCGAGCTGGCCGACCTGCTCACCCTCGACCCCGACGAGGTCCACGACCTCGTCACCGCCGAGATCGGCGGGTCGGCGCTGTTCGCGGCCCGGTTCCGCGAGTGCGCCGCCCGGGCGCTGCTGCTGCCGCGGCGCAACCCCGGCCGCCGCCAGCCGCTCTGGCAGCAGCGACAGCGCTCGGCCCAGCTGCTCGAGGTGGCCGTCCGCTACCCGACCTTCCCGATCGTCCTGGAGGCGGTCCGCGAGTGCGTCCAGGACGTCTACGACGTCGCGGCGCTGACCCGTCTGATGCGCGACATCGCCGCCCGGAAGGTGCGGCTGGTCACCGTCGAGTCGCAGAGCGCCTCCCCGTTCGCCCGCTCGCTCCTGCTCGGCTACGTCGCCCAGTACCTCTACGAGGGCGACTCACCGCTGGCCGAGCGGCGCGCCGCCGCGCTGAGCCTCGACCCCACCCTGCTGGCCGAGCTCCTGGGCCGCGGCGAGGGCGCCGCGCTGCGGGACCTGCTCGACCCCGAGGTGGTGGCCCGCACCGAGGCCGAGCTGCAGCGCCTGGTGCCCGACCGGGCCGCCCGCGACGCCCAAGACGTCGCCGACCTGCTCCGCGTGCTGGGACCGCTGTCCACCGCGGAGGTCCGGGAGCGCAGCGTCGAGGAGGTCCGCGACCGGGTGCCCGGCTGGCTCGCCGAGCTGGCTGAGCAGCGCCAGGTCATCGCGGTCCGCGTCGCCGGCGAGGACCGCTGGGCCGACGCCCAGGACGCCGCCCGGCTGCGTGATGCCCTCGGCACCGCGCTGCCGGTCGGGGTGCCGGCCACGTTCCTGGAGCCGGTCGGGGACCCGCTGGGTGACCTGGTGCAGCGTTACGCGCGCACCCACACCCCGTTCACCCTGGAGGCGCTGGCGGACCGCCTGGGGCTGGGCCAGGCGGTCGTCCGCGACGTGGTGCGGCGCCTCGTCGCCTCCGGCCGGCTCGTCGAGGGGCAGCTGCGGCCGGTCACCGGCGACGGCCACGACCACGGCGGCCCCGACCTGTGCGACGCCGAGGTGCTCCGGATGCTCCGGCGCCGCTCCCTCGCCGCGCTGCGCCAGGAGGTCGAGCCGGTCACCCAGGAGGCCTACGCCCGGTTCCTGCCGCAGTGGCAGTCGCTGGGGCAGCTGCGCGGCGTCGACGGCGTGCTCCGGGTCGTCGAGCAGCTGGCCGGTGCCCGCGTCCCGGCCAGCGCGTGGGAGAGCCTGGTGCTGCCCGCCCGGGTCGTCGACTACACCCCCTCGATGCTCGACGAGCTGATGAGCACCGGCGAGGTGCTCTGGCAGGGGCACGGGTCCCTGCCCGGTGACGACGGGTGGGTCTCGTTGCACCTGGCCGACACCGCGCACCTGACGATGGCGGCGCCGGAGCCGGTCGAGGAGGACTCCCGCGCGCGGGAGCTGCTCAGCCGGCTGGAGCAGGGCGGGGCGTTCTTCTTCCGGGCCCTGGCCGACACCTTCGGCGCGACCGACCGTGCGGTCAGCGACGAGGAGCTGGTCAGGCTGCTGTGGGACCTGGTCTGGAGCGGCCACGTCACCGGCGACACGTTCGCCCCGGTCCGGGCGCTGCTGTCCGGGGGCCGGACGGCCCACCGCGGGCGGCGGACCGGCGCCCGGTCCACGCGGTGGTCCCGGGGGCCGGTCGCGCTGGGCGCCCGCACCGCCCGGCCACCGCTGCCGACCCGCACCGGTCCGCCCACCGCCGTGGGCCGGTGGTCCCTGCTGCCCCCGGTCGAGACCGACCCGACGGTGCGGTCGCTGGCCACCGCCGAGCAGCTGCTCGACCGCTACGGTGTGCTGACCCGCGGCAGCGTGACCGCGGAGAACATCCCGGGTGGCTACGCCGGGGTCTACCGGGTGCTGGCCCAGGCCGAGGAGGCCGGCCGGGTGCGACGCGGCTACTTCGTCGAGCACCTCGGGGCCGCCCAGTTCGGGTCGACGGGTGCCATCGACCGGCTGCGCCTCCCCGCGTCCGGCAAACCCGACGAGGACCCCACGGTGCTGGTCCTGGCCGCCACCGACCCGGCCAACCCGTACGGTGCCGCAGTGCCCTGGCCGGAGCGTCCCGACACCGACGCGGCGCACCGTCCGGGGCGCAAGGCCGGTGCCCTCGTGGTGCTCGTGGACGGTCGGCTGGCGGTCTACCTCGAGCGTGGCGGGCGCACCGCGCTGACCTACTCCGACGACCCCGGCGACGCCGCGCTCGCCGCCCGGGCGCTGGCCGACCTGGTTCGTCGGGGGCGGCTGGGTGGCCTCACCGTGGCCAAGATCGACGGCGGCCCGGCTCTCGGGGGGGACCATCCGCTGGCAGCGGCCCTGGCCGACGCCGGGTTCCACACCGCGCCGCAGGGCCTGCGCCTTCGCCGGTAGGGCCGCCCCCGACGTAGGGTTCCCCCGTGCCCGAGGGTGATGCCGTGTGGCGGACCGCTCGCCGGCTGCACACCGCCCTGGCCGGCTCGGTGCTCACCGCGAGCGACCTCCGCGTGCCCCGGCTCGCGACCGTCGACCTGTCCGGCCGGGCCACCCTGGAGGTGGTGCCCCGGGGCAAGCACCTGCTGCACCGGATCGAGGGGGACCTGACCCTGCACAGCCACCTGCGGATGGACGGGAGCTGGCGCGTGCACCGGGGCCGGGTGCCACGGGAGGTGCTGGCGCGTCATACGGTCCGGGCCGTGCTGCGGACTGCCGAGGTGACCGTGGTCGGCGACCAGCTGGGCATGCTCGACCTGGTCCGCACCAGCGAGGAGGCGTCCGTGGTGGGGCACCTGGGGCCGGACCTGCTCGACCCGGGCTTCGACCGGGAGCGTGCTGTCGCCAACGTCGCCCGCGACCCTCGCCCCATCGGCGAGGCGCTCCTGGACCAGCGCAACCTCGCCGGGATCGGGACGATCTTCGCCAGCGAGCCGCTCTTCCTCACCGGGACGCACCCGTGGCGCCCCGCGGTCGAGCTGGGACCGGACCGGGTCGCGGAGGTGATCGACACCGCACGGAAGATGCTCGTGCGCAGCGCCCGGCTGGGTCGGACCGCCACGCGCGGCGACCAGCCGGAGGACACCTGGGTGCACGCCCGGCGCGGCCTACCGTGTCGCCGGTGCGGTGGGCTCATCCGGCTCGCCCCGATCGGGCAGCAGCCGCAGCAACGGGTGCTGTCCTACTGCCCACGGTGTCAGGGTGGGCTCGCGCCGACCGACGACGGGGCCCCGCAGGGGCGGCTGGGACCGCGGACGACCTGAGGCTGGTGCGGCGGGAACCGGCTCAGGCGGCGGGGTCGACGACCGGACGGCGGGTCACGGTGGACCCGTGGCGGATCGGCTTGGCCAGACCCTCGTTGAGCACCGTGGTCAGCTGCTTCTCGGCGGCCTCGGCCAGGCTCACCCGGTCGGCGACGTCGCTGAGCATCTGGGACAGCGGCAGGTCGAGCGCCTTGCAGATCGACGCGAGGAGCTCCGAGGAGGCCTCCTTCTCGCCCCGCTCGACCTCACTCAGGTACCCCAGGGACACGGACGCGGAGGCCGAGACCTCACGCAGGGTGCGCCCCTGGCCCTGCCGCTTCTCGCGCAGGACGTCGCCCACTTCGCGGCGAAGCAGCACCATGCCGATCCCTCCTCCGTCAGTGCGGTCCGGTCGTCGATGTCTGGGACAACCGTACCTCGCTCTGCCGACAGCTGCCGGGTCATTCCCCCGCCAGCAGCCGGTACAGCGCCTCCACGGCCTGCCCCACGGTCGCCGCCCTGATGTCCGAACGGCTCCCGTGCAGGGACAACGCCCGGGGCAGGTGGGTTTCTTCCCCGGCCACCGCCACGTGCACCGTCCCGACCGGTTTGCCCTCGCTCGGGTCCGGCCCCGCGACCCCGGTCGTGGCCACCCCCCACGTGGCCCCGAACAGCCGGCGCGCTGCCGCCGCCATGGCGACGGCGGTGGGCTCGGCCACCGCCCCGTGCGCCCGGAGGACGTCCGCCGGCACGCCCAGGACGTCCCGCTTGGCGGCGATCGTGTAGGCCACCACCCCGCCGGCCACCACGACGCTCGCCCCCGGCACCGAGGTCAGGGCTGCACAGACCAGCCCGCCGGTGAGGGACTCCGCACAGGCCACGGTCTCTCCCCGTCGGGTGAGCAGCGCCACCACCTCGGCGGCGCGGGGGTGCACCACCGCTCCCCCGTCCGGCGCGGGCGGGACCGGCACGCTCACCGCGCCGCCCGGGCGTCCCGCCGCAGCCGCAGCGCCCGCATCACGTAGTCGACGCCGGTGACGACGGTCACGGCCACGGCGGCGTACACGACCACTATCCCGATGGCGTGCAGTGGCCCCAGGTCCGGGAGGATGAGCAGGACCAGGCCGAGCGCCTGGAGCGCGGTCTTGAGCTTGCCGCCGCGACTGGCCGGGATGACCCCGTGCCGGATCACCCAGAACCGCAGCGCGGTGATGCCCAGCTCCCGGAACAGGATGACCACCGTGATCCACCAGGGCAGCTCGCCGAGCCAGGACAACCCGATGAGCGCCGCGCCCATGAGGGCCTTGTCGGCGATGGGGTCGGCGACCTTGCCGAAGTCGGTGACCAGCCCGCGCCGGCGGGCCAGGTCGCCGTCGAGCCAGTCGGTGCCGGTGGCGACCGCGAAGACCACCGCCGCCCAGACCCGGTGCGCGGCGTCGTCCCCGCCCTGGGCCAGCAGCAGCCACAGGAAGACCGGGACCAGCACGATCCGCACCAGGGTCAGCGCGTTGGGCACGTTCCAGGCGCTGACCCGCACGCTCGGGTCGGCCAGGTGGTCGGGCTCGCCGGCGGTGACCATCAGTGCGCCCCTGTCCCCCGTGGCCGGGCGAGGAGGTCGACCCCCTCGGTGGCGAACACCTCGGCGGTGACGATCTCCCCCGGGGCCGGGGTCTGCGGCCCGTCCAGCACCGTGACGCCGTCGACGTCGGGACCCTGCTGCTCGGCCCGCCCGACGACGCGACCGTCCTCGTCGACCTCCTCCACGAGCACCGAGACGGTCTCCCCCACCCGCTCCGCGGCCCGGTCGGCGGTCAGCACCTCGACGAGCTCGGTGATCCGCGCCACCCGCTCGTCGACGACCTCCTGCGGCAGCTTGCCGTCCAGCCGCTCGGCCTCGGTGCCGTCCTCGTCGGAGTAGCCGAACACCCCGACGACGTCGAGGCGGGCACGGCCCAGGAAGTCGGCCAGGACCTGCACGTCCTGCTCGGTCTCCCCCGGGAAGCCCACGATGACGTTGGAGCGGATCCCGGCGTGCGGGACCCGGGACCGGACCTGATGCAGCAGTCCCAGGAACGCCTCCGCGTCGCCGAACCGACGCATCCGGCGCAGCACGGGGGCCGAGGCGTGCTGGAACGAGATGTCGAAGTACGGCACCACCCCGGGTGTCCCGGCCATGACGTCGAGCAGGGTGGGACGGATCTCGGCCGGCTGCAGGTAGGAGACCCGCACCCGGTCGATGCCGTCGACGGCGGCGACCTCGGGCAGCAGCCGGTCGAGCAGCCGCAGGTCGCCGAGGTCCTTGCCGTAGGACGTGGTGTTCTCGCTGACGAGGAACAGCTCCCGGACCCCGCGCTCGGCGAGCCACCGCGCCTCGGCCAGCACCTCCTCCGGCGGCCGGGAGACGTAGGCGCCCCGGAACATCGGGATGGCGCAGAACGCACACCGCCGGTCGCACCCCGAGGCGAGCTTGAGCGGCGCCCACGGGCGACCGTCGAGCCGGGCGCGGACCACGGGCGGGCCCGAGGCGGGGAAGGGCCCGTCGGCGGGTTCCCGGGCAGGACCGCGCTGCTGGTGCCCGGGGAGGGACACCGGCACCTCGTGCCGCTGCGCCGGGGCGACGGGCAGCAGCCGGCGCCGGTCCCGTGGCGCGTGCGACGGGACGCGGTGCCCGCGGAGCAGGGCGGTGAGGTGGTCCGACATCTCGGCGTAGGAGTCGAAACCCAGGACGGCATCCGCCTCCGGGAGAGAGGCTGCCAGCTCGGCGCCGTAGCGCTCGGCGAGGCAGCCGACGGCGACCACGGCGCGGGTCCGGCCCTGCTCCTTGAGGTCGGCCGCCTCGAGGAGGGCGTCGATGGAGTCCTTCTTCGCCTGCTCGACGAAGCCGCAGGTGTTGACGACTGCGACATCCGCCTCGGCGGCGTCGTCGACGAGGCGCCAGCCCTCGGCGGCCAGGCGTCCGGCGAGCTCCTCGGAGTCGACCTCGTTGCGTGAGCAGCCCAGGGTCACGAGGGCGACGCTGCGCTGGCCGGTCATGCACCCCAGCCTACGGGTGGTCGCCGCTGCGGCGCCCGCAGGGAAGCCCGGTTGGCCGCCCCAACGCGTCAACCTGCGTTGACATCCAGCAGGCGTCAACATAAGTTGACAGACATGCCCGCGCTCGCCGCGCTCTCGATCTCCGGGGTCGTGCTGTCGATCCGGGCCTCCCCCGGGCGTCATGCTGGTGGGAGCGCCCGTTCCCAGCGACACGCACGAGTTCCGGAGGAGATCAGGGTGACGACCTACGCAGTGCTGCTGCCCGGTGACGAGTCGGTGTGGGAGAACGCCACGCCGGAGCAGCGCCGGGCGGCCTACGACCGACACGGGCGGTTCGCGGCGCTGCTCGCCGAGCGCGGCCACCGGGTGGTGGGTGGCGCCGAGCTGACCCACTCCAGGGAGGCCCTGGTGGTGCGGGGCGACCTGGACCGGGTGACCGTGACCCAGGGGCCGTACGCCGAGACCGTGGAGCAGCTCACCGGCTTCTACCTGGTCCGGTCCGACGACGTGGAGGACCTGGCCCGCGTCTGCGGGCTGCTCGCCGGCTCCGACGCCGTGGAGATCCGCGCCTGCGTCGACCACGCGGGGGAGGTGGCGTCGTGAAGTACCTGGTCCTGCTCTACGGCGACGAGAAGGTGTGGGACGAGGCCACCGCCGAGCAGCGGGAGCGGATCATGGCTGCCCACGAGGCGTTCGACCGGGCGGCGGCCGAGCGGGCCACCATCCTGGGCGGGGAGGCGCTGGCCCCGGCCGACACGACGACGACGCTCGGCCCGGACACCGGCTCCGGGCGCACCGTCACCGACGGCCCGTACGCCGAGACGGTCGAGCAGCTGGGCGGGTACTACCTGCTCGAGGCGCGCGATCTCGACACGGTCACCGAGCTGTGCCAGCTGCTCCCGGACTACTACACCCTGGAGATCCGGCCGGTCGTGGACCTGATGTGAGCACCGTGGACGCCGCGGACGCCGTCGAGCAGGCCTGGCGCGAGCACTGGGGGCGCCTGCTGGCGCTCCTGGTCAGCCGGTACCGCCGGCTCGACCTGGCCGAGGACGCCCTCGCCGAGGCGTTCGAGGCGGCCACCCGCCACTGGGCCCGCGACGGCGTGCCCGCCAACCCGCCGGCCTGGCTGCTCACGGCGGCCCGGCGCCGGGTGCTCGACCGGCTGCGCGCCGAGGCGGTCCATGCCCGGCGCGAGCCGGTCATCGTCGCCGACGAGGAGCTGCGCCGGCGCGAGCGCGAGCAGGCGGCCGACCCCGCGCGGCAGGAGGCGCCGGAGGTGCCCGACGAGCGCCTCCGGCTGATCCTGCTGTGCTGCCACCCCGCGCTGGCCCTGGAGTCCTCCTCGGCGCTCGCGCTCCGGCTGGTCCTCGGCCTGTCGGTGGCGGACATCGCCCGGCTGTTCCTCGCCCGGGAGGCGACCGTCGCGGCCCGGATCACCCGGGCCAAGCGCAAGATCGCCACGGCGGGTATGCCGTTCGGGCTCCCTCCCGCGCACCGGCTCGGCGAGCGCGTGGACCGGGTCGCGGACGTGGCCTACCTGGCGTTCACCGCGGGGTACGTGCCGGGCCCCGGCGCGCAGCTGCACCGGGTCGAGCTCGCCGGCGAGGCGGTGCGCCTCCTCCGGGTGACCCGCGAGCTCGTCGGACCCGCTCCCCTCGTCGACCTCACCCTGGCGCTGATGTGCTTCCAGCACGCGAGGCGGGACGCACGCCAGGACCCGCGTACCGGCGACCTGGTCCTGCTGCCCGACCAGGACCGGTCGCGCTGGCACCACGACGAGATCGACGCAGCGGCCGGGCTGCTGGCCCCGTGGCTCGGCGAGGCACTGCCCGACCGGCCCCGGGTGCGCCTGCTCGAGGCGCTCATCGCCGCCGAGCACGCCGTGGCGCCCACCGCGGCCGACACCCGGTGGGACCGGATCGCCGCCGCCTACGCCGAGCTCGAGGCGCTGACCGCATCGCCGGTGGTGCGCCTCAATCGCGCGGTGGCCGTGGCCGAGGCCGAGGGACCGGACGCCGGCCTGTCCCTGCTCGACGGTCTCGAGGCCCAGCTCGGCTCCTCGCACCGGCTGCCTGCGGTCCGGGCCGAGCTGCTGGCCCGGCGCGGTGACCGGGAGGCGGCGCGCACGGCATACGAGGCGGCGATCCGGCTGTGCCCCAACGACGTGGAGCGCGCCAGCCTGCGCCGCCGGGCGGACCTGCTCGCCGCCGGCACCCCTCGGTGAGGAGCCCGGCGGCGGGCGGGTCCGGTCAGACCTTGGCCTTGCGGTACCCGGCGGCCTGGGCCGCCGCCTCGGTGCGGAAGCAGTCCTCCGGCTTGGTCGCCTGGTAGAACCGGGCCGAGGGCACGTGGTAGATGCCCGAGTTCGCGTTGCCCTTGATCGGCGCCCACGACGGGCAGCTCCACGCGCTCACCGGGGCGGTCCGCAGCGGGTAGGTGACCGCGGCCGTCGCCGCCGAGGTGCGGGAGACCGTCGGGTAGCCGCTCTTGCGGCCGGTGACCTTGACCGTGATCTTCTGGCCGACCCGGGCCGGGCCCAGCTTGAGGGTCGCGCCGGTGGCACCGCTGATCGCCTTGCCGTTGGCGTACCACTGGTAGCCGAAGGAGGTGCCCGCCGACCAGGTCGTCCCACGGTCGGCCCTGAGGGTGTAGGTCACCTTCGGCGTGCCCGAGATCCTCGGCTGGAGGGCGACCTGGACACGCGCGGTGGCGGCCGAGGTCCTGGTCACGGTCGCGTAGCCGGACTTCTTGCCGGTGACCCTGACGGTGATCTTCTTGTCGCGCAGCGACGAGGCGACCTTGTAGGTGCGACCGGTGGCACCTACTGATCGCGGTGCCGTCGGCGTACCAGCGGTAGCTCAGCGTGGTCCCCGTCGTCCACGTGCCGGCGGCGGCGGTCAGGGTGCTGCCGGCCACGGCGGTGCCGGAGATCTTCGGGGTGGCCGCGGTGGCCACCCGGCCGGTCGCTGCCGACACCTTGGTCGCCGACGGGTGGCCTGCCTTCTTGCCGACCACCTTGACGCTGATCCGCTTGCCCTTGTGGGCGTTGCCGAGCTTGAGGGTGGACGCGGTCGCGCCGGAGATCGCCTTGCCGTCCGCGAGCCACTGGTAGGTGAAGGTGGTGCCGGTGGTCCAGGTGCCCGGCTTGGCCGTGAGGGTCGACCCGGCGGCCACGGTCCCCGCGATCGTCGGGACGGCCCAGCGCATCACGCGGGTCGGGGCGGGGGCCGAGATCCGGGTGACGGTCGGGTAGCCGGCCTGGGTGCCGGTGACCGCGACCGAGATGGCCTTGCCGCTCTGCGCGTTGGTGAGGACGAACGTCCTCCCCGTCGCACCGGCGATCGGCACGCCGTCCGCGCGCCACTGGTAGCGGACGGAGGTGCCCGCGGTCCAGCCGCCCGGGGCGGCGGTCACCGTGTCGCCGACCTTGGTGGTGCCGGAGACCGTCGGTGTGCCCGCCCTGAGGACCTTGAGGGTGTTGGTGGAGGTGGCCGTCTCCGCCACCGGCTCCGGGTCGCCCGGGAGGACCCCCGTCACGCGGACGTTGACGACGCGGCCCTCCAGCGCGGCGCCCAGGACCAGGGTGGGCCCGGTACCGATCACCGCGTCCCCGTCGAGCCACTCGTAGGTCAGTGCGGCCTCCACGGGCCAGCCGGCCGTCTGCGCGGTGACGGTCTGGCCGACGGCCAGCTCCCCGCTGACGGTGACGATCGCCTCGGCGGGCGCGACGGAGGCGGCGGCCACGCGCGGCGCTGTGGCGGGCGTCGCGACGGCGGGCGCCCCGGCGAGCGGGCTCAGGGCCAGGGCGGCGACGAGGAGCGTGGTCAGGGGCGCGCGACGGCGGGCGGGACGCATGGGCGGTCACTCTCGGGTGTGGCGATCGGGTCACGGGGGCGGCGCCGTCGTCTCCCCCCGGGGGCCAGGCACGGTCGTCGCACGCGGCCCGCGGTCACGGCGCGGGACGCAGGCTCATCGTGGGGCCCGCCGGGCCGGCCGTCAAGTCACCAGGTCAGCCTGCGTGTCGAGAGCGTCAGCGCCGGAACCGCACGAGCGTCAGCCCGAGCAGGCGGGCCACGACCAGTGCGATGTAGTTGACCCCGGCGAGCATCTGGAGCATGAGCACGGCCCGCCCCTGGTTCTGGCCGACCACCGGTGAGATGTCGGACAGTCCGGTGTTCGTCATGACGGTGAAGGACAGGTAGAGCAGGTCCATCCAGCTCAGCGGCCCCTCCTGCCCCGGGATCACGAAGGAGCCGGGCCAGATGATCTGCACGACACCGTAGGTGTACGCGAACGCCCAGGTGAGCACGGTGAAGCAGGCGCCGGTCGCGAACAGCTCGTCCCGGGACACCCAGGCATCGGCGAACATGTACCGCAGTAGCGAGACCGCCGTGTAGAAGTAGAAGACCGCGTGCACGGCATACGAGGCGAGCACCACGCCCTCGGTGTCCGGCCAGATCGCCTCGGCGACGGTGAGGAAGAACACCGGGGTGCCCAGGATGATCGCGGTGCGGCGCGTGGACGGGGTCTTGTTCACCGCCATGACGGCGATCGCCAGGACCACCAGGCCGAAGACGGACAGCAGGGTCCGGCCGACCCCGGCCCGGCTGGTGAACGGGAAGACCAGGACCCCGAGCAGCTGCACCGCCAGCAGGACCGCCGACGGGTGGTCCCGGACGGCGATCCACGTCCGCTCCAGACGGCCCCGGCCGGCGGCCCCGACCTCGTTGAACACCCTGCGCTCAGTCCCGCCCGGTCAGCGCCCAGGCGTCCTCGGAGTCCTCGTCGTCGGACCCGTCGTCGACGACGTACGCGTCGTCGTCGGCGTCCTGGTCGAAGACCCGCTCGGCACCGGGCGGCTCCTTGCCCTGGAGCATGGCCAGCGTCGCCTCGAGGTCCTCGGGCTTGACGAGGACCTCGCGGGCCTTGCTGCCCTCACTGGGGCCGACGATGCCGCGGGACTCCATGAGGTCCATGAGGCGGCCCGCCTTGGCGAACCCGACGCGGAGCTTGCGCTGCAGCATCGAGGTCGAGCCGAACTGGGTGGTGATGACCTGCTCGGCGGCCTGCAGCAGCAGGTCGAGGTCATCGCCGATGTCCTCGTCGACCTGCTTCTTCGGTGCGGCCACCGTGACGTCCTCGCGGTAGACCGGCTGCAGCTGGGACTTCACGTGCTGCACCACGGCGTGGATCTCGCTCTCGGTGACCCAGGCGCCCTGGACGCGCATCGGCTTCGAGGCACCCATGGGCAGGAACAGCCCGTCGCCCTGGCCGATGAGCTTCTCGGCGCCGGGCTGGTCCAGCACGACGCGGCTGTCGGTCACCGACGAGGTGGCGAACGCCATCCGCGAGGGGACGTTGGCCTTGATGAGACCGGTGACCACGTCGACCGAGGGCCGCTGGGTGGCGAGCACCAGGTGGATGCCGGCGGCGCGGGCCAGCTGGGTGATCCGGACGACCGACTCCTCCACGTCCCGGGGGGCGACCATCATGAGGTCGGCGAGCTCGTCGACCACGACGAGCAGGTACGGGTAGGGGTGCAGGACCCGCTCCGAGCCCGGCGGCGGCGAGATCGTGCCGGCGCGGACGGCCTTGTTGAAGTCGTCGACGTGCTTGAAGCCGTACGCGGACAGGTCGTCGTAGCGCTGGTCCATCTCCCGGACGACCCACTGCAGCGCCTCGGCGGCCTTCTTCGGGCTGGTGATGATCGGGGTGATGAGGTGCGGGATGCCCTCGTAGGCCGTGAGCTCGACCCGCTTGGGGTCCACGAGGATCATCCGGACCTCGTCGGGAGTGGCCCTCATGAGGACCGAGGTGATCATCGAGTTGATGAAGCTCGACTTGCCCGACCCGGTGGCGCCGGCCACGAGGAGGTGCGGCATCTTCGCCAGGTTGGCGATGACGTAGCCGCCCTCGACGTCCTTGCCGACACCCATGACCATGGGGTGCGGGTTGTTGCGCGCCGCCTGGCTGCGCAGTACGTCGCCGAGGCTGACGTTCTCGCGGTCGGTGTTGGGGATCTCCACGCCGACCGCCGACTTGCCCGGGATCGGCGACAGGATGCGCACGTCGGCGGAGGCCACCGCGTAGGCGATGTTCTTGGACAGCGCGGTGATCCGCTCGACCTTGACGCCCGGGCCGAGCTCGACCTCGTAGCGCGTGACCGTCGGCCCGCGGGTGAAACCGGTCACCTGGGCGTCGACGCCGAAGTCCTCCAGGACCCCGGTGAGGGCCTCGACGACCTTGTCGTTGGCGGCCGACCGTGCCTTGTGCGGGGTGCCGGGCTTGAGCAGGCCGTTGTCGGGGAGGGTGTAGGTGACGTCCCCGGCGAGGACGAGCTGCTCCACGCGCTGGGGCAGCGGGGTCGTGGGGGGCGGCTCCAGGGGCGCCTTCTCCCGGACGACCGGGGCGGCCGGGTCGACGGCGCCCGGGGCCGGGACCGGCTGGGTGGTGTCGACGTCGGCGGTGCGGGCCTCGGCAGCCTGCTCGCCGCGGGGCCTGGCCCGCAGCGACCGGCTTCTGCCCCGCTGGACCTCGGCGGCCTGGTCGAACGCCCGGTCACCCGGACGCTCCCCGTCGGCCTCGCTGCGACCGCGACGGCGCCGGGCGGGAGCCGGGGCGCGGTCCTCGGCCGGCTCGCGGTCGAAGCGGGCGCTGTCGAAGAGGTGCTGCTCGAGCTCGCGCAGCCGCTCGGGGATGCGGTGGACCGGCGTCGCGGTGAGCACGAGCAGCCCGAAGACGCCGAGCAGGACGAGGAGGGGGACGGTGCCCCAGACGGAGAGCGCGGCGGTGATCGGGCTGGCCACCACGAACCCGATGACGCCACCTGCCTCGCGCATCGCCTCGGCGCCGAGGCCGTAGTCGGGGGAGCCGGCGGCGACGTGGGTCAGCCCGCACGCCGCCAGCAGCAGGGCCACGGTGCCCACCGTCATCCGGTGGTTGGCGGCGCTCTCCTGCGGGGCACGCAGGAAGCGGATCGCGAAGAACAGCAGGACGACGGGCATGGCCAGGCCGACCCGCCCGAAGGTGCCGGCGACGACGGCGTGGATCGCGTCGCCGACCGGACCGCTGAGCGACCACCACTCGCGGACGGCGACGACGACGGCCAGCGCGAGCAGCAGGAAACCCACCCCGTCCCGACGGTGCTCGGGCTCGAGCTCGCGTGCGCCTGCACCCATCTTGCGTACTGCTCCTCCGGTCACATTCGCCATGCCCATCCAGGTGCCCCGGGCCGCCCGCCAGGGCAGGCCCACCACCCCGCCCCGGCGGGCGGCAGTCCCGCCACGCCGGCGCGAGGTGGACCCGGACCCGCGACGTGCCTGGGGGCGTGTCGAGGCGCCGCGGCTCCGGCTGGTGCTGCGGGAGCGCGACGACGCGGACGCGGTCTTGGCCACAGTCGAACGGTACGCGACTTCACCGCCAGTCACAGGCGTCACACGCGACATCGGCACACCAGACCCGAATCGTTTGAAGAATCACTCTTCACATCTCACCGGATGAAGTTATCATCTTCAGATGCGTGAAGGTGAAGCGCGGGTCCTCGCGACCCTCCTGGGTGACCTCGTCGGGTCCCGGAGCGCCCGGGACCGGGCCGCCGTGCACGGCCGGGTGCGCGCGGCTCTCGCCAGGGTGAACGAGCAGCTCTCCCCCGTCACCCCGCTGCGGGTCACGGCCGGCGACGAGTTCCAGGGCACGTTCGACCACCTCGGGGCCGCGGTGCACGCCGGTCTGGTCATCCGGCTCGACCTGGCCCCGGTCACCGACGTCCGGCTCGGCCTGGGGTGGGGCGAGGTGACGTTGCTCGACGCCGCCCAGGACACCCAGGACGGACCCGGCTGGTGGGCCGCCCGCGCGGCGATCGAGTGGGTGGGCCGCACCCAGGAGCAGCCGCCCACCCGGGCCGTGCGCACGGCATACCGGCGGGCCGAGGACACGCCCGGTCCGGACCCCCACGCGGTCAACGCGGCGCTGCTCTGTCGGGACCAGGTGATGGGATCGCTGGACGAACGGTCGCTGCGCATCCTCAGGGGGTTGATCACGGACGTCACGCAGAACGACATCGCCCGCGCCGAGGGGATCTCCGCCTCCGCGGTCTCCCAGCGTGTGCGCCGGGACGGCCTCGGGGTGCTCGTCGCGGCCTCTGCCGAGCTGCAGGAGATCCGATGACGGGGCTGGCGGTGCTCCTCTACGGCATGGCGGTGGCCGACCTCGTCCGCGGCACCCCGCTCGCGCGCAGCAGCCGCGTCCTGGGGCCGGCCCTGGCCGGGGCCGGGGCCGCCGTGACCGTGGCGCTGCTGGCCGGCCTGACCTCGGGGCACGACGCCGTCCTCACCGCCCTGGCGGTCCTGACCGTGGCGGCCTGGGTCTGGCTGGCCGACCGTGCGCTGCGCCGCAACCGGGTGGCCGGCTGGGCGCTGTCCGTGCCGCTCCTCGGCGGCCTGCTGCTCGTCGCGCTGGCCGGGTGGTCCTCCCCCGTGGCGGGCCCGTATGCCGACTGGCTGGCCTGGAGCGGGATCCCGCTGCTGGGGGGCACGGACCCGCAGCGGGCGCTGCTCGTCCCGGCCCTGCTGCTCGTGCAGCTGTCCACCGGCAACGTCGTGGTCCGGCTCCTGCTCACCCACGTGGGCGCGATCTCCACCCACGGCCCGCAACCGTCCGACCAGCTGCGCGGCGGGCGGGTCCTGGGCCCGATGGAGCGGGTCTTCATCCTCGGCCTGGGGCTGGCCGGTGAGGTCACCGCCGCCTCGCTGGTCATCGCGGCCAAGGGGCTCATCCGGTGGCCCGAGCTGCAGAGCGCCCGCCGGGCCCAGCGTCCCCGCCCGCTCCTGCCCCACGGGGCCGAGGGCGAGCGCCGCGCCCCCACCATCGACGAGCTCACCGAGTACTTCCTCGTCGGCAGCTTCATCAGCTGGCTGGTGGCGCTGTCCTCCCTGGCGCTGACCGCCCTGGTCTGACGGCGCCGACCGGGCTGCCCGGGTCAGGCGTCGATGACGACCGGGATGATCATCGGCCGGCGGCGCAGCTTGTTGCCGATGTAGGAGCCGACGGTCCGGCGGATGACCTGCTGCAGCTGGTGGGTGTCCGTGACGCCGTTCGCCCGCGCCTTCTCCAGCGCCTCGTCGAGCTTGGGGATCACCTTGTCGAAGGTGTCCTCCTGCTCGGGGAAGCCGCGGGTGTAGATCTCCGGGCCGGCGGCCACCTTCCCGGTGCTGGCGTCCCGGACCACGATGACGGTGACGAAGCCCTCGTCGCGCAGGATCCGCCGGTCCTTGAGCAGCGCCTCGGTCGTGCCGCCCACGGTGGACCCGTCGACGTAGACGTAGCCGGAGTCGATCGCCCCGGCGATCCGGGCCACCCCGTCGACGAGGTCGACCACGACCCCGTCCTCGGCGAGCACGACCCGCTCGCGCGGCACCCCGGTGGCCACCGCGAGGTCGCCGTTGGCGACCAGGTGGCGCCACTCGCCGTGGACGGGCATGACGTTGCGCGGGCGGACGATGTTGTAGCAGTACAGCAGCTCGCCGGCGCTGGCGTGGCCGGAGACGTGGACCAGCGCGTTGCCCTTGTGGACCACGGTGGCACCCAGCCGGGTGAGGCCGTTGATGACCCGGTAGACGGCGTTCTCGTTCCCGGGGACCAGGGAGGAGGCCATGAGCACCGTGTCACCCTCGCCCACCTCGATCTGGTGGTCCCGGTTCGCCATCCGCGACAGCGCGGCCATCGGCTCGCCCTGGGAGCCGGTGCAGATGAGCACCTGCTGGTCCTCGGGCAGCTGGGTCAGCTTGCCGAGGTCGACGAGCACGCCGTCGGGGACCTTGAGGTAGCCCAGGTCGGCGGCGATGCCCATGTTGCGGACCATCGACCGACCCACCATGGCCACCTTGCGCCCGGCATCGGCTGCGGCGTCGAGCACCTGCTGGACGCGGTGCACGTGGGAGGCGAAGCAGGCGACGATGATCCGCCGCCGCGCCTGCTGGAACACCCGCTCGATGGCGGGCGTGATGTTGCGCTCGGGCGTGGTGAACCCGGGGACGTCGGCGTTCGTGGAGTCGGTGAGGAAGAGGTCGACCCCCTCCTCCCCCAGCCGGGCGAAGGCACGCAGGTCGGTGATCCGCCCGTCCAGCGGCACCTGGTCCATCTTGAAGTCGCCGGTGTGCAGCAGCGTGCCGCCCGGCGTGCGGATGAACACCGCCAGGGCGTCCGGGATGGAGTGGTTGACCGCGATGAACTCGCAGTCGAAGACACCCAGCCTCTCCCGGACCCCCTCGCGCACCCCGAGGGTGTACGGGGTGATCCGGTGCTCCTTGAGCTTGGCCTCGACGAGCGCGAGCGTGAGCTGGGAGCCGACGAGCGGGATGTCGGGCTTCTCCCGGAGCAGGTAGGGCACCGCCCCGATGTGGTCCTCGTGCCCGTGGGTCAGCACCACGGCCACGACGTCGTCCCAGCGCCCGGCGAGGTACTCGAAGTCCGGGAGGATGAGGTCGACCCCGGGGTGCTGGTCCTCCGGGAAGAGCACGCCGCAGTCGACGATGAGCAGCTGCCCGGCGTGCTCGATGACGGTCATGTTGCGGCCGATCTCGCCCAGCCCGCCCAGGGCCACGACGCGCACGCCGCCCTCGGGCACGGGTCCGGGGGCACTGAGCTCGGGGTGGGGATGACTCATGGCGGCAAGGTTAGCCGCGGCCGTCGGGGGTGGTGTCTAGAGTGTCGCCATGCAGCAGTACCTCGACCTCCTCCGGCGGGTCCGCAGCGAGGGGGTCCGCAAGGACGACCGCACCGGCACGGGCACGCTCTCGGTCTTCGGCCACCAGATGCGCTTCGACCTGCGCCAGGGTTTCCCGGTCCTGACGACCAAGAAGCTGCACCTGCGGTCGATCATCGGGGAGCTGCTGTGGTTCCTGCGCGGGGAGACCAACGTCCGGTGGCTGCAGGAGCGCGGCATCACCATCTGGGACGAGTGGGCCGACGAGGACGGTGAGCTCGGCCCGGTCTACGGCCACCAGTGGCGCTCGTGGCCCACCCCCGACGGCGCCACGATCGACCAGATCGCCCGGGTCGTCGACAGCATCCGGACCAACCCCGACTCGCGCCGGCACATCGTCTCGGCGTGGAACGTCGCCGAGGTCGACCAGATGGCGCTGCCGCCGTGCCACACGCTGTTCCAGTTCTACGTCTCCCCCGCGACCGACACCGAGCCGGCCCGGCTGTCCTGCCAGCTCTACCAGCGCAGCGCCGACATCTTCCTCGGGGTGCCGTTCAACATCGCCTCCTACGCGCTGCTCACGCACATGGTCGCCCAGGTGACCGACCTGGCCGTGGGCGACTTCGTCCACACCCTCGGCGACGCCCACCTCTACCTCAACCACCTCGAGCAGGCCGACCTGCAGCTGACCCGCACCCCGGGGCCGCTGCCCACGCTCTGGCTCAACCCCACGGTGCGGGAGATCGACGCCTTCGAGCTGGAGGACGTCGAGGTGCGCGACTACGTCGCCGCGCCCTCGATCAAGGCCCCCATCGCCGTATGACGCGCGACCGGTTCCGCGTCGTCCCGTCCGTCTACCTCCTGCTCACCCGCGAGGGCCCGCGCGGCCGCGAGGTGCTGCTGCAGCTGCGCCGCGGCACGGCATACATGGACGGGTGGTGGGCGTGCGGCGCCGCCGGTCACGTCGAGGCGGGTGAGCCCGCGCCGGCCGCCGCCGCCCGCGAGGCGGCCGAGGAGCTGGGCATCACCGTCGACACCGACGACCTGCGGCTCGTGGCGACGCTGCACCGCACCGTGGCCCTGCCCGACCCTCTCGAGCAGCGCGTCGACGTCTTCGTCGAGGTCACCTCGTGGAGCGGCGAGCCGCGCGTCGCCGAGGCGGACAAGGCGGCCGAGCTGCGGTGGTGGCCGCTGGCCGAGCTGCCGGACCGGGTGGTGCCGCACGAGCGCCAGGCCCTCGACGTGCTCCTGGCGGGCGAGCCGGCCCGGCTGCTGACCCGCGGCTTCCGGCAGTCCCTGACGCTCGTGGCCGCAGTCGGCAGGGACGGCTCGATCGGCGACGGCGCCACCATGCCGTGGCACCTCCCGGAGGACCTCGCCCACTTCAAGCGGACGACGATGGGCGGGGTCATGCTCATGGGCCGCGGCACCTGGGACTCGATCGGCCGGGCGCTGCCGGGGCGGCGCACCATCGTCCTCACCCGCACCCCCGGGTGGCGGGCCGAGGGTGCCGAGGTCGCCCGCTCCCTGGCCGAGGCGCTGCTCGTCGCCGGGGACCGCGAGGTGTTCGTCGTCGGGGGTGGGCAGGTCTACGCCCAGACCATCGACCACGCCAGCCGCCTGGTCCTCACCGAGGTCGACCTGGCTCCCGGCTCCCCGGTGCGGTTCCCGGCGATCGATCGGGCCCGCTGGCGGGAGGTGGCCCGCGAGCCCCGCGACGGGTTCTCGTTCGTCACCCTCGAGCGCCGCCCGGGGTGAGTCCCCACGGGCCGTGGCCGGCCGGACTTAGTAGGTTGACCGCGTGACCTACGGGACCCTGCAGCAAGAGATCATCAGCGCCCTCGAGGTCGTCGACCCAGCGACCTTCGACGCCGCCCGGGAGGCGGACCGGAGGGTGCGTTTCCTGGCGGAGTACCTCATTACCAGCGGTGCCAGGGGGCTGGTCCTCGGGATCAGCGGCGGCGTCGACTCCTCGGTCGCCGGGCGGCTGTCCCAGCTCGCCTGCGAGTCGGTCCGCGACAGCGGGCGGGAAGCACGCTTCGTCGCCGTGCGGCTGCCCTACCACCAGCAGCGCGACGAGGAGGACGCCCGCCGCGCCCTGGAGTTCATCAGGCCGGACGAGACGGTCACGGTCAACATCGGGCCCGGCACGGACGCGCTGTGGGAGCAGGTCCTGGCCGCCGGGACGCCGGTGACCGACGCCAAGGACGACTTCCACAAGGGCAACGTCAAGGCACGGATGCGAATGACGGCCCAGTACGCCATCGCCGGGGCCCGCGGCATGCTCGTCGTCGGCACCGACCAGGCCGCCGAGGCCTGCGTCGGCTTCTTCACCAAGTACGGCGACGGCGCTGCCGACATCACGCCGCTGTTCGGCCTGCCGAAGCGCCGCGTGCGGGAGATCGCCCGGGCCCTGGGCGCCCCGGAGTCGCTCGTGGCGAAGGTGCCGACCGCGGACCTGGAGTCGGACCGGCCGATGCTGCCGGACGAGGAGGCCCTCGGCGTCACCTACGAGGCGGTGGACGACTTCCTGGAGGGCAAGGAGGTCTCGCCGCAGGACCGGGAGACCATCATCGGCTGGTACCAGCGCACCGCGCACAAGCGCGCCCTGCCGGTGACACCGGACGGCTTCCTCGGGCGGGACGGCTGAGCGGTCACACCCGGGCGGTCAGCGCCAGGTAGGTGCTGCGGCGCACCCGGTGCTCGCTGGTGACGACCTCCGCGGCGCCCGCGTCGCGGAGGACCGCGGTCACCTGCTCGGCCTGCTCGCGGGTGATCCCGTGGCCCGGGCGGCGCAACAGGCGCTCCAGGACGATGAGCCGGCCACCGGGCCGCAGCACCCGCAGCGCCTCCTTGAGGCCGGCGTCGCGCGGCGACCAGTGGTGCAGGGCGGAGACCGTCCACACGACGGTCATCGACGCGTCCTCCCACGGCAGCGCGTCGGCGCTGCCCTGGCGGACGTCGGCGCCGGGCACCCGGCGGCGGGAGGACGCGACGAAGGCGGGCGTGGGGTCGAGCCCGCGGACCCGGTCCGCCCCGACGACCGCCGCCGCCCGCTCGAGAGCGGCACCGGTGCCGCAGCCGATGTCCAGCACCACGTCACCGGGTCGCAGCCGGGCGAGCTCGAGGACCAGCGCGTTGCTGGCCGGGTTGCGGTTGACCAGGCCGAACACCCAGGCCTGGACGCGGTTGAAGGCGGACACGTCGGCGGCGACCTCCCGTCTCAGGCGTCGTAGTCGAGCTCGACCTCGTCGGTCACCGGGTGGGACTGGCAGGCCAGGACGATGCCCGCGGCGACCTCGTCGGGCTCGAGGGCGTAGTTGCGGTCCATCCGGACCTCGCCGCGGACCACGCGCGCCCGGCAGGTCCCGCAGACCCCGCCGGTGCAGCTGAACGGCGCGTCGGGACGCTCCCGCAGCGTCGCGTTGAGGATGGTCTCGGCCCGGGTCGGCATCGGCACCCGGGTGGTCCGGCCGTCGAGGGTCACCGTGACCACGGCCTCGGGCTCGGCGCCCGGCTCGACCGGCGCCTGGCCCACCGTGGGCGGCACGGCGGGGCCCTGGTCGTCGACGTGGAACACCTCGTGGTGGACGTGGTGGTCGTCGACGCCGCGCTCCTCGAGGACCTCCCGCGCGGTCTCGACCATGCCGAACGGGCCGCACAGGTACCACTCGTCGACGTCGTCGACCGGGGTGAAGATGTCGAGGAACCGCTCGATCTTGTCCCGGTCGATCCGGCCGGTGAACAGCTCGACGTCCTGGACCTCCCGGGACAGCACGTGGACCACGGTGAACCGCTCGGGGTAGCGGTTCTTCAGGTCCATCAGCTCCTCGAGGAACATGATCGAGTCGGTCCGCCGGTTGCCGAAGTACAGCGTGACCCGGGAGAGCGGCTCCTCCTCCAGGACCGTGGTGATGATCGACAGCACCGGGGTGATGCCGGACCCGGCGGCGAAGGCGACGTGGTGCCGGGCCAGCTCGGGACGGGTCGGGCAGGTGAACCCGCCGATCGGGGTCATCACCTTCAGGGTCGTGCCGGCGGCGACGGCCTCGTTCAGCCAGGTGGACATCAGCCCGCCGGGCACCCGGGCACTGGCCACGCGCAGCTCGCCGGTGCGCCGCCACTCCCCGTGGGACCGGCAGATCGAGTACGAGCGGCGTACGTCCTGCCCGTCGATCGTGGTCCGCAGCGTCAGGTGCTGCCCGGGCTTGAAGTCGAACTCCTCGCGCAGCTCCTCGGGCACCGCGAAGGCGATCGCCACGGCCCCGTCGGTGAGCCGCTCCACGCGGCTGACGGTGAGGTCGTGGAAGGTAGCCCGGCGGCGCGCCGGCTTGCTCAGCGTGACGGTCATCAGATGGCCTTGAACTCCTCGAACGGCTCGCGGCAGGCGCGGCACCGGCGCAACGCCTTGCAGGCGGTGGACCCGAACCGGGCCAACTCCTCGGTGTCCTCCGAGCCGCAGTGCGGGCAGGTCACCCGGCGCACCGACAGGCTGACGGTGACCGGGCCGGCGGGGCGGGTGCCCGTGGGCGGGGCGATCCCGAACCGGCGCAGCGCCTCCCGGCCCTCCTCGCTCATCCAGTCGGTGGTCCACGGCGGCGACAGCCGGGTCACCACCTCGGCGCGTCGTCCGTGCCGCTCGGCCACCAGCCGGATCTGCTGGGCGATGGCCTCCATCGCCGGGCAGCCGCTGTAGGTCGGGGTGATCGTCACCCGCACGAGGTCGTCGCCGACGAGCTCGACGTCGCGGACGATGCCCAGGTCGTCGATGGTGATGACCGGGATCTCCGGGTCGAGGATGCCACGGACGGCCCGCTCGACGTCGGTCGTCGTCGTGGTCATGGCCGTCACCACGTCGCTCCCGGGTGGCTGCGGTGCAGGTGCTGCATCTCGGCCAGCAGGTAGCCCATCGCCTCGGAGTGGATGCCCTCGCGACCGCCGCGGGAGCGCCAGCGCGGCTCCTCCGGCACCGTCAGCGTGGCCTGTTCCAGGACCGCGTGGACGTAGCCGGTGGCCGGCTCGCGCAGCGTCGAGGGCAGCACCCCCAGGCCGGTCTCGGCAGCCCACACGCTCACCGGGTCGTCGTCGAACAGCTCGGCGACGTAGGGCTGGACCGCCTCCAGGCCGGCCTGCATGCGCCGGTGGGACTCCTCCGTGCCATCGCCCAGCCGCAGCACCCACTGGGTGGCGTGGTCGCGGTGGTAGGTGACCTCCTTGATCGCCTTGCCGGCGACGCCCGCCAGCACCTCGTCGCCGGAGCCGAGCAGACCGGCATACAGCTCGTGCTGGTAGCTGGAGAACCACAGCAGCCGCGCCATCTCCTGGCCGAAGTCCCCGCGGGGACGCTCGACCAGGTGGACGTTGCGGAAGTCCCGCTCGTCGCGCAGGTAGGCCAGGTCGTCCTCGTCCCGACCCCGGCCCTCGACCTCACCGGCCCGGGTGAGCAGGGCACGCGCCTGACCGAGCAGGTCCAGGCCGATGTTGCCCAGCGCCATGTCCTCCTCGATCTGGGGTGCGCGGGTCAGCCACTCCCCCAGCCGCTGGGCGTAGACGAGCGCGTCGTCACCCAGCCCGAGCAGGTATGCCGTGTGCCGGGCCGTGGTCCCGGTGTTGCCGGTCGTGCTCACAGGTACTCCACGTCCTCGGGGACGTCGTAGAAGGTCGGGTGCCGGTAGACCTTGTCGGCGGCCGGGTCGAAGAAGCTGTCCCGCTCGTCGGGGCTGCTGGCGGTGATGTCCGCCGAGCGCACCACCCAGATCGAGACACCCTCCTGGCGGCGCGTGTAGAGGTCACGGGCGTTGCGCAGGGCCATCTGGGCGTCGGGCGCCCGCAGGGAGCCCGCGTGCACGTGCGACAGGCCGCGCTTGGCCCGCACGAACACCTCCCACAGCGGCCAGGTCCCGGTCGCGTCGGTCACGCCACCGCCCCCTCGCCGGTGCGGGCGGCCTGCTTGGCGGCGTAGGCGGCCGCGGCCTCCCGCACCCAGGCACCCTCCTCGTGGGCGCGGCGGCGGTGCGCCAGGCGCTGGGCGTTGCACGGCCCGTCGCCGCCGATGACCCGCCAGAACTCGTCCCAGTCGATCTCGCCGAAGTCCCAGTGCCCGCGCTCCTCGTTCCAGCGCAGGTCCGGGTCGGGCAGGGTGACGCCGAGCTTCTGCGCCTGCGGCACGGTCATGTCGACGAACTTCTGCCGCAGGTCGTCGTTGGTGAACCGCTTGATGCCCCAGGCCATGCTCTGCGCGGTGTGGCCCTTGGTGGCCAGCTCACCGCTGTCCGGCGGGCCGAACATCATCAGCGACGGCCACCACCAGCGGTTGACGGCGTCCTGGGCCATGGCGCGCTGCTCCTCGGTGCCCCGCACCAGGGTCCAGAGGATCTCGAAGCCCTGGCGCTGGTGGAACGACTCCTCCTTGCAGACCCGGATCATCGCCCGGGCGTACGGACCGTAGGAGCACCGGCACAGCGGGACCTGGTTCATGATCGCCGCGCCGTCGACGAGCCACCCGATCGCCCCCACGTCCGCCCAGGTCAGCGTGGGGTAGTTGAAGATCGAGGAGTACTTCTGCTTGCCGCTGTGCAGCAGGTCCAGCAGCTCGTCCCGGTCCGCGCCGAGGGTCTCGGCCGCGGAGTAGAGGTAGAGCCCGTGGCCGGCCTCGTCCTGGACCTTGGCCATGAGGATCGCCTTGCGGCGCAGGCTGGGCGCCCGGGTGATCCAGTTGCCCTCGGGCTGCATCCCGATGATCTCGGAGTGGGCGTGCTGCGCGATCTGCCGGATCAGCGTCTTCCGGTAGCCCTCGGGCATCGCGTCCCGCGGCTCGATGCGCTTGTCCTCGGCGATGAGACCGTCGAAGTACTCCTGCACCGCGGTCGCGTAGTCCTCGGTCTCGGTGGCGTTGAGCGGCTCGCCGAAGTCGTTCCCGTACATGACCCCAGTATGCCGCACCGACGGTCTCTTTGTTACACCTGGGCCGTCGTCGGACGGTTGAAGTGTCACAAACCGCAGGTGGGACACTGACCGGGTGACGCACCCACACCACCACGGCGGTCCCGCGGGGCCGGTGGCCGACGCGAGCGTGCGCACCGGCCGGGTCAGCGACGCGCCCGCGGTCGGGCTGGTCCAGGCCGAGGCCTGGCGCCAGGCGTATGCCGGGTTGCTGCCCGAGGAGGTGCTGGCCGAGTTCGAGGGACCCCGGTTCGCCGGGGCCTGGCGGCGCTCGCTCGAGTCGCCCCCCACCACCCTGCACCGGCTGCTCGTCGCCTGCGCCGGGGAGCAGGTCGTCGGCTTCGCCGCCATCGGGCCCGCGGAAGACGAGGGGGACGCGACGGTGCCCGAGGGGGCCGGGGAGCTCCTCGTGCTCGCGGTGCACCCGGCGGCCCGCCGGGCCGGGCACGGGTCGCGGCTGCTCAACGCCGCCGCCGACACCCTGCGCGCCAACGACCGGACCGTCCTGCTCGCCTGGCTGCCGGCCGCCGACGAGGGCGCCCGAGCGTTCGTGCAGCGGGCCGGGCTGGAGCCCGACGGCGCCTGGCGCGACCGGGTGGTCGGGCCGGACGGGCAGACCCTGCGCGAGATCCGGGTGCGAGCGCAGCTGTGACCCCGTGGTGGCGGACGACGGCCTTCCGCCAGGGCCTGGCCGTCGGGGTGGCGACGGGGGCGTACGGCATCAGCTGCGGCGCCCTCGGGGTCGCGGCGGGCCTGAGCACCTGGCAGACCGTGGTGACCTCGCTGCTGCTGTTCAGCGGCGGGTCCCAGTTCGCCTTCTTCGGCGTGGTCGCCGCGGGCGGGACGCCGGCCGCCGCCGTGGCGACCTCGACGCTGCTGGGGGCCCGGAACATGTTCTACGGGCTGCAGCTGACCCGGCTGCTGCACCCCCGCGGCTGGCGCCGGTTCGCCACCGCGCACCTGACCATCGACGAGTCGACGGCGGTGGCGATCTCCCAGGACGACAGCCGCCACCAGCGGATCGGCTTCTGGACCACCGGCCTGGCCATCTTCGCGCTGTGGAACCTCACCACGCTGCTCGGCGCCCTCCTCGGCAACGCCATGGGCGACCCCCGTGCCTACGGCCTGGACGCCGCGGCGGCCGCCGCCTTCGTGGCGCTGCTGTGGCCACGGCTGCGGGGGCGCCAGCCGGTCGCGGTCGCCGCCCTGGCCGTGGTGCTCACCGTCGTGGTGGCCCCGTCCGCGCCGGCCGGTATCCCGGTGCTCGTGGCCGCCCTGGCCGCCCTCGTCGTGGGGCTGCCCCGGCCCCGGAAGGTCGGGCCCGCATGAGCCTGTGGACCGCGGTGCTCCTGGCCTGCCTGCTCGCCTACCTGCTCAAGCTGGCCGGCTACGTCGTGCCCCACTCCTGGCTGGAGGTCCCCTGGGTCGCGCGGGTCACCCCGCTGCTGCCGGTGGCCCTGCTGTCCTCGCTCGTCGTCACCCAGGCGTTCCTCACCGGGGAGGGCACGTTCACCCTCGACGCGCGTGCGGCCGGGGTCGCGGTGGCCGTCGGCGCCCTCCTTCTCCGGGCCCCGTTCCTCGTCGTCGTGGCCCTCGCCGCCGCCACGGCCGCGCTGGTGCGTCTCCTGGGGATCGGCTAGGCGGCGTGGCCCAGACTGGGCGGGTGAGCACCGTCCCGGCGTCCCGCCGCATCGTCGGGGTGGACGTCGCCCGCTGCCTGGCCCTGCTCGGCATGGTCACCGCCCACCTCGTCGACGCGGGTCGGGACGGGCCGCCGTCCGGGTGGTTCCAGCTCGTGTCCGGTCGGTCGGCCGCCCTCTTCGCCGTGCTCGCCGGGGTGTCGCTCGCGCTCGTCACCGACCCCACCCGGGGCCCGGTGCGCTACCAGCGCCGCGGGGTGGCCGTGCGGGCCGTCGTCGTGGCGGTCATCGGGCTCTTCCTGGGTGCCTTCCCCTCGGGGCTGGCGGTGATCCTCACCTACTACGGCGTGCTGTTCCTCCTGGCCCTGTCGGTCCTGCGGTGGCGTGCCCGGTCCCTTGCCCTGCTCGCGGTCGCCTGGGCGCTGCTGTCCCCCGTGGTCAGCCAGCTGCTCCGCCCGCACCTGCCGGCGACCAGCTACCAGGTGCCGGGCCTCGTGTCCCTGGTCGACCCCTGGCAGCTGGTCACCGAGCTCCTCGTCACGGGCTACTACCCGGTGCTCACCTGGGGGACCTACCTGTTCGCCGGGATGGCAGCCGCCCGGGCCGGCCTGCAGTGGCCCCGGGTTGCGCGCTGGCTGCTGGTCATGTTCGGCTGGACGGCGGTCCTGGCCCTGGGGGCGGCACGCTGGCTCACCGGGCTGCCGCCGGTGCGGCAGGCCCTGGTCGCCAGCTGGGACCGGGGCGGCGACGTGGCCGGCTGGACCGACCTGCAGCCGCTCCTGGCGGAGGGGCTGTACGGGACGACGCCCACCGGTTCCTGGTGGTGGCTGGCGGTGTGGGCGCCGCACAGCGGCTCGGTCGTCGACCTGGTGCACACGACGGCGTCCGCTCTCGCCGTGCTCGGCCTGGCCCTGGTGCTCGTGCACCTGACGGGGCACGAGCGTGTCTGGCGGGTCCTCTTCGGCGCGGGGACCATGACCTTGACGCTGTACAGCGTCCACGTCGTGGTCCGCTCGCTGGGCCCGGACGTGCCGCTGGCGTGGAGCCTGCCGGCGCACCTGGTCGGCGTCCTCGCCGTCGGTGCGGGCTTCGTCCTGGCCGGCCGCCGCGGGCCCCTGGAGTCGTTGGTGAGCTCCCTGGCGCGCGGCGGCCCGCAGCCGGAGCCGCCGGTCCGGGGTCAGTCGGGCACCGGCTGGCCCAGGTAGTTCCCAAAGGACCAGTGGTTGCCCTCGGGGTCGTCCATGACGAACCCGTAGTTGCCGGAGCCGTCGCCGTAGTCCTCGTAGCGCGGTTCGCGGACGATCCGCGCCCCCGCGGCCCGGACGCGCTCGTGGACCTCGTCGACGTGGTCGGTGACCACGTAGACCCCGAGGCCGCCCGGCTGCACCGGCCAGTCCTCGCTGCCGCTGCCGAACATGACGCCACCGCCCTCGGGCCAGGCCAGCTCGGCGTGGACCAGGCGGTCACCCGCGCTGTGGACCGCGGTCTCCCGGAAGCCGACGACGTCGACGAGGAAGCGGACGAGCGCGTGGCCGTCCCGGGCGGTGAAGGCCGGCCAGACGTTGGGGGCCGGGACGGTCCCGCGGCTGCCGGTCGTGGTGGTGGTGCTCTGTGTGGTGTCCATGACCTCACCCTGTCCGGTCGGGGTAGGCCCCGTCTTGGATGTTTCGGCGCTCCTCGGCGAGCCAGCCCGAGGGGGTGGTGCCGGTGTACCGACGGAAGTCGTGGACCAGGTGCGCCTGGTCGGCGTACCCGCACCGCTGCGCGACCTCGGCGAGCGTCATACCGTCGGGAAGGGTCGCAACCAGCCGCTTGGCGTGGTCGAAGCGGAACAGCCCGCTCACCGCCTTCGGTCCGAGCCCCACCTCGCGGTGGAACAGGGTGCGCAGCTGCCGTGGGCTGAGCGCCACGTAGCGGGCCAGCGCGTCGACCGACCCCCGGCCGCGGCGCCGGGCGATCCAGTCCCACGCCGCCACGACCTCGGCCCGCGGCCGCTCGGGGACCCTTCGCCCCGCGCGGGCCACCAGGTAGGAGCGGACGTGCGCGAACGCCTCGGTCCACGACGCGCCCTCGGCGACCCGCTGCCGCACCCGCTCCACCTCCTCGCCGAGGAACGCGGTGGCGTCCTCCGCGAGGCCGGGCAGCTCCGCCGCCGGGACCCCGAGCAGCTGGCGGGAGGCCAGCGGGTGCAGGCCGAGCTGGATCCCGGCCTGGACGGTGGGCTGCACGATGAACGCCGGTCGCGTGTGCAGCCCCGCGACCAGCGCCTCGTGCCGGAACGACGGCCGCCCCGCATCGAGCTGCTGGGGCTCGGCGGCGCCGGTGACGGGGCCCGCCGTGGACAGGATGAGGGTGAGCGCCGGCGACGGCAGGCCGCGGTGCACGGTCGGCTCGACGCCCGTCTGGCGGTACCCGACGACCTCGCCCACGAGCCCGGGCACCACCGGCCCGAGGACGAACGGGGGCTCATCCACCGGGACAGTATGCCGGTCCCTCCCCCGACGCCGCCCGCGTCGGGCCGCCGTGGCCGCTCCGGGACGACGAACGCCCTCCCCGACCGGGTCGGGGAGGGCGTTCTGGGTCGCAGGGGTGTCAGGCGTCCTGGGCCTGGCCACCCTCGCCGCCGCTGCGGCCGCGGCCGCCGCGACGACGACGGTTGCGGCGCGGGCGGTCGCCGCGCTGCTGGTCCTCGTCACCGGCGCCGGACGGCTCGCCGTGGTCGGCGTCGTCACCGGACGGGGCGACCTGCTCGGTCGCGGGGGCCTGGGGAGCCGCCGCGACGTCGGCACCGATGGTCGGCACCGGCGCGGCCGCGCCGTCGCCGGCCACCTCGAGCTGGCCGACCGCGGCGAGGGACAGCTTGCCGCGCGGGTCGATCTCCTTGAGCTCGACCTGGACCTTCTGGCCCACCGCGAGCACGTCCTCGACCGCGTCGATGCGCTTGCCGCCGACGAGCTTGCGGATCTCGGAGATGTGCAGCAGACCGTCCTTGCCCGGCAGCAGCGAGATGAACGCACCGAACGTGGTGGTCTTGACCACCGTGCCCAGGAACCGCTCACCCACCTCGGGCATCTGCGGGTTGGCGATCGCGTTGATCGCGGCCCGGGCGGCCTCGGCCGAGGGGCCGTCGGTCGCGCCGATGTAGACGGTGCCGTCGTCCTCGATGCTGATGTCGGCGCCGGTCTCCTCCTGGATCTGGTTGATCATCTTGCCCTTCGGGCCGATGACCTCACCGATCTTGTCCACCGGCACCTTGACGGTGATGACCCGCGGGGCGTAGGGGCTCATCTCGTCGGGGGCGTCGATGGCCTCGTTCATCACGTCGAGGATGTGCAGGCGGGCGTCCCGGGCCTGGGTCAGCGCGGAGGCCAGCACCCCGGCGGGGATGCCGTCGAGCTTGGTGTCCAGCTGGATGGCCGTGACGAACTCCCGCGTGCCGGCGACCTTGAAGTCCATGTCGCCGAAGGCGTCCTCGGCGCCGAGGATGTCGGTGAGCGCGGCGTACCGGGTCTCACCGTCCACCACGTCGGACACCAGGCCCATGGCGATGCCCGCGACCGGCGCGCGCAGCGGCACGCCGGCGTTGAGCAGCGACATGGTCGAGGCGCAGACCGAGCCCATCGAGGTGGACCCGTTGGAGCCCAGCGCCTCGGAGACCTGGCGGATCGCGTAGGGGAACTCCTCGCGTGTCGGCAGCACCGGCACCAGGGCCCGCTCGGCCAGCGCGCCGTGGCCGATCTCGCGGCGCTTGGGCGACCCGACCCGACCGGTCTCACCGGTGCTGTAGGGCGGGAAGTTGTAGTTGTGCATGTACCGCTTGCGGGTGACCGGCGACAGCGTGTCCAGCTGCTGCTCCATCCGCAGCATGTTCAGCGTGGTGATGCCCAGGATCTGGGTCTCGCCGCGCTCGAACAGCGCCGAGCCGTGGGCCCGCGGGATGACGTCGACCTCGGCCGACAGCGCCCGGATGTCGGCCAGGCCGCGGCCGTCGATGCGCACCCCGTCGCGCAGGATCCGCTGGCGGACCAGCTTCTTCTGCACCGCACGGTAGGCGGCGTCGAGCTCCTTCTCCCGGCCGGCGAACGGGCCGTCCGCGGCGACGTCCGGGTCGCCCGCGTCGTCGGTGCCCGGACCGAGGAGCTTCTCCTTCATCGCCGTCTTGATCTCGGCGATGCGGTCCTCGCGCTCGGTCTTGCCGGGGATCTGCAGGGCCTGCTCCAGGTCCGCGGAGACCTCGGCCTCGACGGCCGCGTAGGCGTCGTCCTGGTAGTCCAGGAAGCGCGGGAAATCCTGCACCTCCTTGGCGGCCTTCGCCGCCAGCTCGGACTGGGCCTTGCAGAGCGCGGCGATGAACGGCTTGGCGGCCTCCAGGCCCTCGGCGACGACCTCCTCGGTCGGCGCCTGCTTGCCCTGGTTCTTCACCAGGTCCCAGGTGTGCGGGGTGGCCTCGGCCTCGACCATCATGATCGCGACGTCGTCGTTGCCGTCGGCGTCGGTGCCGACGATGCGACCGGCGACCACCATGTCGAAGGTCGAGCGCTCGATGTCGCTGAAGTTCGGGAAGGCGACCCACTGACCGTCGATGAGGGCGATCCGGACGCCGCCGATCGGCCCGCTGAACGGCAGGCCGGAGATCTGCGTCGAGGCGGACGCGGCGTTGATGGCGAGCACGTCGTACTGGTGCTCGGGGTGCAGCGACAGCACCGTGATGACGACCTGGACCTCGTTGCGCAGGCCGGAGACGAAGCTCGGGCGCAGCGGCCGGTCGATGAGCCGGCAGGTGAGGATCGCCTCGGTGGAGGGCCGGCCCTCACGCCGGAAGAAGCTGCCGGGGATCTTGCCCGCGGCGTACATGCGCTCCTCGACGTCCACCGTCAGCGGGAAGAAGTCGAACTGGTCCTTGGGCTGCTTGCTGGCCGTCGTGGTCGACAGCAGCATCGTCTCCTCGTCCAGGTAGGCGGTGACCGCACCGCCGGCCTGCCTGGCCAGGCGTCCGGTCTCGAACCGGACCTTGCGGGTGCCGTAGCTGCCGTTGTCGATGGTGGCTTCGGCGTAGGTGATCTCTGGACCCTCCATGGGGTTTTCCTCTTCTCTCTCTCGCAGCGCGGGTCATCGTCGTTGTGCCCGGCTGTTTTCTCACCCGACGGGGCATGGCCCCGTCATACACAGAAAGGAGCGACACCCCAACATGGTCGGGGGTCGCTCCCACTGCGCGTTCTCAGTGGCGCAGGCCGAGTCGCTTGATGAGCGACCGGTAGCGCTCGATGTCGGTGCGCTCGAGGTAGCGCAGCAACCGCTTGCGCTGGCCGACGAGCAGCAGCAGCCCGCGACGGCTGTGGTGGTCGTGCTTGTGCTGCCGGGAGTGCTCGGTCAGGTCCTTGATGCGCTGGGTGAGCAGCGCCACCTGGACCTCGGGCGAGCCGGTGTCGCCCTCGGACGTGGCGAACTCCTCGATGATCTGCTTCTTCACAGCAGCGTCCAGCCCCATGGGCGACTCCTTCTTGTCGTTGCGCGGCGCGCCTGGGCCTGTTCACCAGGGCACTCTCTGTCCGCGGCCGATCGAACGGCGGTGGTCCAATCTACCAGCGCCCCCGTCGCGGCCCTAATCGCCCGGCACGGCTCCGGGTGCAGCAGGGCGGCTGATCCGTCGGGACCAGCCGCCCTGCTGCGGTGTGACCGGGGGCCGGAGGCCCCGACGGTCAGCGGCGCGCCTGCCGCATCGGCACCATGCGCGCCCCGAGGGCGTGCGCGACGACGACGGTCGCGGCGGCGACGAGGATGATGTCCTTGAGGACGTACTGGCCCTCGATCGTGGGCAGTCCGCCCGGGAACAGCTCACCGAAGAAGAGCACCAGCGGAGACATGATGCCCACCATGGCGCCGGCCATGACGACCAGGCCGGCCCGGAGGAAGCGACCGGTCAGCAGGGTCAGGCCGATGACGGTCTCGATGGCGGCGGTGAGGAGCAGGGCGGTGGAGCCGCCCACGATGCCGAAGGTCATCTTGTCGATGGTGGCGACGGCCAGCTCCTCGGCCGGGCTGGCACCCGGGAAGAACTTCAGCGCGCCGAAGCCCAGGAACACCAGGCCGAGGCTGATCCTCAGCAGGTGCACGCTGTAGCGGGACAGCACGCTGGCGCCTTTCTCCAGTGCGCGGTCGACGACGCCGGTGGCGGCGGACGGGGTCAGGGTGGTGGTGTGGGGCCGCTCGGTCACGGTCCGGACAGCCATGGTGCGTTTCCTCCAGTTCTCCAGGACCCACAGGGGGCGGGTCCAACGACGGGATGAGGCCGCAGGTCGGCGGTGTGATACAGGTCCTTGACGAATTTCCCCGGGAGGTCACGGGGCCGGGTCCCTGGTGCACGGGAGCGGCCCTCTGGGAGGGTGGTCGCCATGGAGCTCGCACCCTTCCCCGAGGACTGGACCACCGCACTGTGCGTCGCCGCCCACCCGGACGACCTGGAGTACGGCACCGCCGCCGCGGTGGCCCGGTGGACCGGCCAGGGCAAGACGGTGACCTACGCGCTCGCCACCCGGGGCGAGGCGGGCATCGACACGATGACACCCGACGAGGCGGCACCCGTCCGGGAGCAGGAGGAGCGGGACGGGGCCAGGCGCGTCGGGGTCGACGTCGTGGAGTTCCTCGGCCTGCGCGACGGCACCGTGGAGTTCGGCCTGCCCCTGCGGCGGGCCATCGCCGCGGAGATCCGCCGGCGCCGCCCCGAGGTGGTGCTGACGCTGACCCCGGAGGTGAGCTTTCCCAACGGCATGCTCAACCAGGCCGACCACCGGGCCGTCGGGCTGGCGACGCTCGACGCGTGCGCCGACGCGGGAAACCGGTGGATCTTCCCCGAGCTGACCGAGCAGGGCCTGGAACCGTGGTCGGGCGTGCGCTGGATCGCCGTGGTGGCCTCGGCGCACCCCACCCACGAGGTCGACGTCACCGAGAACTTCGAGGACGGGGTGGCCTCCCTGGAGGCGCACGCGCAGTACAACGCGGCGCTGGGACCGGACTTCCCGACCCCGCGGCAGATCATGGAGATGGTGCTCGCCGACCCCGAGCGGCCGGGTGTCTACCGGCTGGCGGTCCAGCTGTTCGGCCGCGGCTGACCGGCCGACGTATCAGGACCACGGTCCGTGGCTCCTCCCCCACGAGCCCCGGCCCCGCGCCGGGGCACAGCCCCCCACGCCGTGACCGTGGGAGCGGCGGGACGGAGGGCCGGTTTCCAGGACCCGGCCCTCCGTCCTCCGCCACGGTCGCTGCCCCGGGGCGCGCTAGTGCCGCCGCTGGCAGCGGCCGCACCAGTACAGGTTGCGGCCGGCGACCTCGCGGGTGCGGACCCGCGACCCGCACCGTGGGCACGGCTCGCCGGTGCGGCGGTACACCGCCGACCTGCGGTCCTGGTCCGGCACCTCGCCGCGCACGAGCTGGGCCTCCACCCGGGCCAGGTCGTCGTCCAGGGTGACGATCCGGCCGACCCGCACCCCGACCGGCATCAGCCGGACCAGGTCGCCCCAGATGAGGTCCCAGGTCGCCCGCCTGAGCCGGTTCCCGGGGGTTGACGGATCGACCCGATGGCGCCACAGCAGCTCGCAGCGGTAGACGTTGCCCACCCCCGCCAGCACGGTCTGGTCCATGAGCAGCTCGGCGATGCTGCGCCGGCTGGCCCGGATCCGCTCCCAGGCCCGGTCCGGGTCGGACTCCTCGGGCCGCAGCGGGTCGGGGCCCTGGCGGGCGACGACACGGTCCGCCTCGGCCGGCGTCAGCACCTGGCAGGCCATCGGGCCGCGCAGGTCGGCGACGTGGTCGTCGGTGAGCAGCCGCACCCGCACCGCCCCGCGGGCCGGCGGCACCCCCGAGCCGTCGAGCCGCTGGATCCGGAAGGTCCCGATGAGGCCGAGGTGGACGTGCAGGATCCGGTCGTGGGCGAACTCGACGAAGAGCAGCTTGCCCCAGGCCCGGGCACCGGTGACCTCGTGCCCGTCGAGCAGCGCGGCGCCCTCGGCGAACCGCCCCTGTGGGCTGGTGACCGACGGTGCCCGGCCCGCGAACGCCGCGGTCAGGTCCCGGGCGAGCGCGTGGAGCGTGTGGCCCTCGGGCACGTCAGCCGGTGTTGCGCAGCCCGGCGGCCACGCCGTTGACGGTGATGAGCAGGGCCCGCTGCAGCGCGGTGCGGTCCTCGGGCGACTCCTCGGGGTCCTCGCGCAGCCGCCGCAGCAGCTCGACCTGGAGGTAGGAGATCGGGTCGAGGTACTGGTCGCGCACCGCCAGGGACCGTTTGAGCTGCGGTTGGTCGTCGAGCAGCCCTTCCTTGCCGGTGAGCCGGCGGACCTCCTCGACGGTGAGGTCGAACTCGGCCCGGATGTCGTCGAACAGGTGCCGCAGGTGCTCGGGCACCAAGGTGTTGACGTAGTGGGCGGCGATGTCCAGATCGGTCTTGGCCAGGGTCATCTCGACGTTGGAGACGACCGCCGCGAAGAAGTGCCAGTGCTGCAGCATCTCCCGCAGCGTGGCCTCGTGCCCGGCCTCCCGGGCGGCGCGCAGACCCGACCCGACGCCGTACCAGCCGGGCACGATCTGCCTGGTCTGGGTCCACCCGAACACCCAGGGGATGGCGCGCAGCCCCTCCAGGCCCCGGCCGGCGTCCGGCCGCTTGCTGGGGCGGGAGCCGATGTTGAGGGCGCCGAGCTGGTCGACCGGGGTCGCCGCCACGAAGTACGCCGGCAGGTCGGGGTCGGTGACCAGGCGCCGGTAGGCCTCGAAGGCCGCGTCCGAGGCGACGTCCATCACCGCGCCCCAGCGCTCCAGCTGCTCGGCGGTCGAGCGCGGGTCCCGGTGCAGCGCGGTGGCCCGGATGACGGCGGCCAGGGCCAGCTCCAGGTTCTCCCGGGCCAGGGCCGGCAGGGAGTACTTGTCGGAGATGACCTCGCCCTGCTCGGTGAACTTGATCTCCCCCCGGAGGACCCCCGCCGGCTGGGCGAGGATGGCGTCGTAGGTCGGCCCGCCACCCCGGCCGACCGACCCGCCGCGGCCGTGGAACAGCCGCAGCTGGACCCCGTGCCGGGCGGCGACGTCGCGCAGCGCCCGCTGCGCCTGGTGGATCGCCCACTGGCTGGTCAGCACCCCCGCCTGCTTGTTGGAGTCGGAGTAGCCGAGCATGACCTCCTGGACGTCCCCACGCAGCCGGACCAGCCGCCGGTAGCTGGGCACGGAGAGCAGGTCGTCCAGGAGGCGGGCCGCACCGCGCAGCTCCTCGATGGTCTCCAGCAGCGGCGCGAAACCCAGGTGGGCGAACGCCCCGTCGCCGGGCCGCAGGTCGACCAGGCCGGCCTCCCGGGCCAGGACGACGGCGGCCAGGACGTCGTCGGCACCCTGGGTCATCGAGACGATGTAGGTCTCGACGACGTCCGGGCCGTAGGTCTCCCTGGCCCGGCGGATCTCCTCGAAGACGGCCAGGGGGCGGTCCCGCGGTGCGGCCGGGCCGAGCAGCGGCCGGCGGGAGGCCAGCTCGCGCACGAGGACGTCCTGGCGCCCGGCCCGGTCCAGGCTCGCGTAGGGGGCGTCCAGCTCGCCGACGTCGTCCAGGAGACGGCCGACGGCGGCGTGGTGGGCGTCGGCGTGCTCGCGGACGTCGAGGGTGGCCAGGTGCAGCCCGGAACCGGCGAGCGTCTGCATCGCCCGGCCCAGCCGGCCGCGGGCGACGAGCTCGCCGCCGTGCGCCACCAGGGAGCGGGCCACGACGTCGAGGTCGGCCAGCAGCTCCGTGGTGGCGGCGTAGTCCCGGCCCGGCTCGTGGGGTGTGCCCAGCTCGACCCGGCGGCGGGTGTTGAGCAGCTTGGCCCGCACGCAGGTGAGCTTGAGCCGGTAGGGCTCGGCGGCGTTGAGCTCCTTGACACGGGGGTCCAGCCCCGGCAGGTGCTCGAGGTCGCGCTGCAACGACTCCAGCAGCTCGGGCTCCACCTCGACGATGACGGTCGAGCTGGACACCAGGGAGATGAGGACGTCCACGAGCCCGAGGGCCACCTGCACGGCGTGCAGGCTCTGCAGCCGGAGCACCTCGCCGGTGACCTCCGGGGTCACCGCCGGGTTGCCGTCCCGGTCCCCGCCGATCCAGGAGCCGAAGCGCACCGGCGGGTGGTGCGGGTCGACCTCCACCCCGTGCTCGGCGGCCAGCGACGCCAGGTCACCCAGCAGCTCGGGCAGCGTCCCCGAGAGCACCTCGTCGAGGTAGTACATGGCGTTGCGGGCCTCGTCCATGGGCGTGGGCCGCACCCGGCGCAGCTCGTCGGTCTGCCAGACCAGGTCGATCAGCTCCGCGAGCCGCTCGTCCTGGCGGCGTCGGGCGACCGTGTCCTGGCCCGTCGCGCGGGCCAGCTCGTCGGACAGGTGCCGCACCTTCGTCAGCACCGACCGGCGGCTCGCCTCCGTGGGATGGGCGGTGAACACCGGCCGGACGTCCAGCTCGCGCAGGGTGGCGGCCAGCAGCTCGGGCCCGCCCTGGGCGACGACGTCCCGGACCGCCGAGACCAGCCACCCCTCCTCCTCCGGCCGCTCGCCGAGCGACCGGACCCGGTGGACCTGCTCCGCCGCGTTCGCCAGGTGGAAGTAGGCGGCGAACGCCCGCACCAAGTCGGTGGCGAGGTCGAGGGGCAGCCCGGCCAGGAGCTCACGCACCCGCTCCGCGGCAGTGGGGTCACCGGCCTTGCTGTCCTTGGTCATCAGCCGGACCTGCTCCACGCGTTCCAGGAGATCGGGCCCGTGGTGCCGGACGAGGGTCTGCCCCAGCAGCGTGGACACGCGGCGCACGTCCGCGCGCAGCTCCGGGCTGATGGGGTCCTGGGTCACGGACCGAACCCTATGTCAGCGGGGGCGAGCCGGTTCAGCCGTGCCGGTCGCGCTCCGCCAGGAGCTCCCAGATCCGCCGGGCGGCCGGCGCCGCCACCTCGCCCCCGATGCCGCCCTGCTCCACGACGATGACCACGGCGTACCGGGGGTCGTCGACCGGGCCGTACGAGGCGTACCACGCGGTGGACTTGCGGCCGAACGTCTCCGCCGACCCGGTCTTGCCGGCGACCGGGTAGCGCCCCAGGTCGAAGCCGGCGAACGCCGGCGCGCCGGTGCCCCGGAGGTTGACCCCCTCCAGCCCCCGGCGGAGCAGCGCCAGCTCCTCGGGCAGCAGCCCCAGCTCGCCACGGGACCGGGGCCCGACGGTCTCGACGAGGCGACCGTGGTGGTCGCGCACCTCGGCGGCGACGTGCGGCTCCCACAGCGTCCCGCCGTTGGCCACGGCGGCGTAGACCACGGCCACCTGGAGCGGCGTGGCCGCCAGGTCGCCCTGGCCGATCGCCAGGTTGGCCGCGTCCCCGGCCCGGTGCTGCCACCCGTCGGTGCAGTTCTCGCGGGCCAGCTGCTCGAGGAACTCGCGCCGCTCGCGGTCCCGTTCCTCGGGGTAGCCGGACCCGGCCCGCGCACACGCCTCCTCCCGGGTCGCCTCCCAGTGCGCGCGCTTCCACTCGCGTCCCGGGACCAACCCGGTCGCCTCCCCGGGCAGGTCGATCCCGGTGCGCCGACCGAACCCGAAGTCCTGCGCCAGGAGCACGTAGGGGTCGCGCAGGTCCTCGGTCTCGTCCACCCCGCCGAGGCGGCGCCAGTGCTCGTGGGCCCACCGGTAGAACGTGGTGTCGCAGGACACCTCGATGATGCGCTCCAGGCTCAGCGGGCCGTACGCCTCGGACTCGTAGTTGGTGAACCGCCGGTCGCCGATGACCACGCTGCCCGGACAGTCGTACTCACGGTCGGGGTCGACACCGGTGCGCAACGCGGCCGGCAGCGACACCACCTTGAAGGTCGAGGCCGGCGGGAAGGTGCCGGCGACCACCCGGTCCAGCAGCGGGGTGCCGCTGCCCGGACCGGTCAGGGCCTCGTAGTCGGCGGCGCTGATGCCGCCGGTCCAGACGCCGGGGTCGTATGACGGCCAGCTGGCCGAGGCGACCACCCCGCCGGTCCGCACGTCGAGGACGACCGCGGCCGCGGAGTCGGCCGGCCAGCCGCCGGCCCGGGAGGCCCGGACGGTGTCGGCGAGTACCTGCTCGACCCGGCCCTGGACGGCGGGGTCGACGTGGGTGACGACGTCGTGGCCGGGGACCGGTTCGGTCGACTCGACCTCACCCGTCACCACGCCCCGCGGGTCCACCGTGACGGTCCGGCGGCCCGGGGTGCCCCGGAGGTGGTCGTCGTAGGCGAGCTCCAGCCCGGCGCGCCCGAGCAGCTCCCCGGGGGTGACCGTGCCGGCCGCCACCTCCTCCCCGGTGGGCCGTCCCAGGTAGCCCAGCAGGTGGGCGGCGTTGACCCCGGAGGGGTGGCTGCGCACCGGGCGGGTCGTGACGTCCACCCCGGGGAACTCCTCGGGCCGTTCCAGCAGTCCCAGGGCCACGGCCGGGTCCACCCCCTCGGCGACGACGACCGGCTCCTGCGGCGACCCGGAGAAGCACGAGGGCACCGGCGGGGCGCCCTCGGTGCCGCACACCCGGGTGCGTCCCCACACCTCCTCCTCGGGCAGCCCGAGGTGCCGGGCCACCCGGGCGAGCAGGTCGGCGCCCTCGTCCTCGGCGGTGATGAGCACTGCCGGGTCGACCGTGACGACGGTGGCGGGGGCGCTGACGGCCAGCGGCGTGCCGTCGGCCGCGAGGATCGCTCCGCGCACCGCGGGCTCGGTGAGCTCGCGGGTCTGCTCCGGCGGCACGGGAGCGTCCTCCTCGGGGCCGAGCTGCCACTGCGCCAGGCGCCCCAGCAGGATCCCGGCGAGGGTGAGCACGACGAGGACGATCGCCCACAGCGGCCCGACGCCGGGACGGCGCCGGAGCCGTGCGGGGGTCGCCGGCGGGCGGGGCACCCGGACGGCGGCCCGGCGGCCGCGCCGCCGCGTGGCCGCCGGGCCGGTCACGACCAGCCCCTCCGGTCGAGGGCGCGCTCCACACCGAGGAGCAGCGGCAGGAGCGGCAGGGCGGCGACCAGGGTGAGGGCGAGCGTCCAGAGCGCCCCCGTGGGCGTGGCGGCTCCCGCTCCGGCGGCCGCGGCGAGGACACGCACGGTCTGGACCGCGCCGGCGGCAGCCAGGACGGCCAGGAGCGGCAGCAGCGGGGACCAGGTCGCGTAACGACGCAGGAACCCGGCGAGCGCCCCGGCGGCGAGGTACACGAGCGCCGCGGCGCCCAGCGGGCTCCCTCCCGGCGGGACCAGGTCGACGAGCCACCCGGCGGCCAGTCCGGTGAGCGCCCCGGTGCCCGGCCCGCGCGCGACGCCGGCCGCGGCGACGACGAGCACCACGAGGTCGGGCCGTCCCGGCCACCCGGCCGGGAGGAGCCCGGTGAGCAGGGCGGCCACGAGCACGGCGAGCAGCCGCCAGGCGGCGCCGGGGACCCGGGTCACGGTCCCTCCGCGATGACGACGGCGACGTGGTCCAGGGTGCCGGGGTCGACGTGCGGCGTGACCGTGCCGGTGGTCTCGAGGCGAACCCCCGGGGGGTCGACCTCGGTGACGGTGCCGAGCGGGACGCGCGCGGCATACGGGGTCCCGTCCGGGCTGCCGAGGGTGACGACCTCGTGGCCGGGCCGGACCTCGGCCCGGCCGAGGAGGGTCAGGCGCAGCCGCACCTCCTCCACGGCGCCGGTGGACGGCTCGGCGCGGACGCTGCCGAGGTGACCGTCCGGGCCGACCCGGACCGCGACCACGACACCGGGCTCACCCAGGAGCAGGACGTCGCTGCTGGCGGGCGCGACCCGGGTGACCCGTCCGACCAGCCCCTCGGCGCTGACGACCGTGAGGTCCTCGCGGACCCCGTCGTCGCTGCCGACGTCGAGGGTGACCGTGGCCCCGCCGACGGGGGCGCCGGGCGCGGTGAACCCGATGACCCGGGCCGGCAGCAGCGGGTGCTCCGCCCAGGACGCCGTGGCACGCAGCCGCGCCTGCTCCTCCTCGTCCTCCAGCCGCGCCTCCAGCGCCGCGACCCTGGCGGCCAGCTCGTCGCGCTCCCGGCGCACCCGTGCCGACTCGTCGTCCCGCCACCCCGTGACGGCCTCCTGCACGGGGGCGAGGACCGTCGCGGCCGCCCGGCGCACCGGGGCGAGCAGCTCTGGGCGGGCCAGGTCGACGACGAGGACGACCAGGGTGAGGAGCACGAGGCCGACGAGCAGCGCACGACCGGCCCGTCGTCCGCCCCCGGGTCCGTGCACCGGACTCACCTCGGCGGGGCGCTGAGCAGCAGCCCCAGCGCCACCGGGTCGTCCACGCACGCGCCGGCCCCGCGGATCACCGCCCGCCGTGGGTCGTCGCCCACCCGCACCGGCACCCCGAGCTCGCTGCGCAGGCGCTCCCCCAGCCCGCGCAGCCGGGCCCCGCCCCCGGTGAGGACCACGCCGTTGTCGAGGACGTCGCCGGCCAGCTCCGGGGGACACACGTCGAGGACCGACCGCACCAGGTCCGAGATCTGCAGGACGACGTCCTCGATCACCCGGCGCACCTCGGTCGAGGTGAGGGTCACCGTGCGGGGCAGCCCGGTGGCCAGGTCCCGGCCGCGGACCCGCATCGTCAGCTCCTCGGCGAGCGGGTAGGCCGCCCCGACCGTGAGCTTGATGTGCTCGGCGGTGCGCTCCCCCAGGAGGAGTCCGTGCTCCGCGCGGACCCCGGCGGTGATCGCCTCGTCGATCTCGTGGCCGCCGACCCGCAGGCTCCGGGCGTTGACGACCCCGCCGAGGCTGATGACGGCGGCGTCGGTGGTGCCGCCGCCGACGTCGACGACCAGGGAGGCGGTGGCGTCGTGGACCGGCAGCCCGGCACCGATCGCGGCCGCCATGACCTCCTCGATGACGTAGACCTGCCGCGCCCCGGCCTGCAGCGCGGCGTCCTCGAGGGCGCGTCGCTCGACCGCGGTGACCCCGCTCGGCACGCACACGACCATCCGGGGCCGCAGCAGCCGGCTCGGGCTGGTGCGGGCGATGAAGTGGCGCAGCATCTGCTCGGCCACCTCGGCGTCGGTGACCACACCGTCGGCCAGGGGGCGCAGGGTGAGGACGTTGGCCGGCGTGCGGCCGTGCATCTCCAGGGCGGCGCTGCCGGCCGACACCAGGCGCCCGGTCCCGGAGTCGACGGCGACGAGGGAGGGCTCGTCGAGGACCACGCCCCTCCCGCGCTGGTGGATCAGGGTGGTCGCGGTCCCGAGGTCGACGGCGAGGTCACGCCCCAGCAGCCCCGGTCCCCGTCCCTTCCTCACGCCGCGATGGTACGGAGCGGTTCGCCTCCGGCGGCCGACACCTCGACCTCGACACGAGGTCGGCGTGCCGGGGCGTCAGTCGCCCTCGGCGTCGCCGGACGTGGAGTCCTCCCCGCCGTCGCCGGCGTCGTCCCCGGCGTCGTCCTGCGAGGCGAACGGGTCGGTGTCCGGCGCCGGGGGCTCGAGCTCCTCGAACGAGGCGTGCAGCTCCTCCTCGCCGGTCAGCCCGGAGTCCTGGAAGTCGCTCTCCAGGGTGTCCTGCTCGTCGCGGTGCTCCGGCTCGCGCTCGCTCATCGTCATCTCCTCGACCGTGCCCGCCGGGCGGACCGGCCCGGCAGGTCCGGTCTACCGCAGTTCCGTCCCCGGCGCCCGCTCAGCGCCACACCGGACCGGCGGCCGCGGCCAGGCCGGGCGGCCAGTCGCCGGTGCACCCCTCCTGCTGCCACCGCAGCGCCGCGTCGGGGTCGCCGCCCCGGGCCGCGACGACCGCCCGCAGCTGGGAGGCGGGGAGGGTGGCGAACCACCGGCGGGCCAGACGGTCGCGGCCGGCCGCGGACAGCTCGCCCCACAGCCGCACCCGCGCCATGCCGCCGTCGGGGTAGATGTCCAGCCGCACGTGGCCGACCTCGGCGGCGCTGGCGCTGGCGAGCCGGTGCCGGGTGTCCGGCTGCAACCGGGTCCTGGGCAGCAGCTCCACCTCGGCGCCCGCGGCGTCCCGTCCGGTGAGCCGGGCCCAGCCCGGCGCGTTGCCGAGGAAGCAGGAGGTGTCCAGCTCGACGAGGTGCAGGCGCCCCGGGCCGGCCAGGTCCAGCTCCACCCAGTCGTTGCCGTCGTCACGGCGCCGGGCGGTCTCCCACCCCTCTCCCATGACCCGGGCCTCCCCGGGGGCGATGAGGTTGCTCGGCGAGGAGTAGAACATGTTGCTGCAGCCGGTGACCGCGCCGCCGTTCTCCAGCGCCGCGAGGTCGACGGTGCCCTCGACGAGGAACCGGGGGTCGGGGACGGGGCGCCCGTGGACCCGCAGCCGGGCCACGCCCCCGTCCGGGTGCAGGGTGAGCCGCACGTGGGTGACCCGGCGGTCGCTGACGGACGGGTAGTGGTTGCGGCTGTCCCCCTGCGCCGGCGACACCGGCACGATCGGGAACCAGTCGGCCGCCTCCAGCTCGGCCGGGGACGGGTAGCCCTCGACCCCGGCCCCCTCGACCGACACGGCGGGCGGGTAGTTGCCGCGGAAGAAGGCGGTGTCCACGACCACCCCGGACACCACCCCCGGTATGCCGAGCCGCACCACCGCCCAGTCCACGCCCGGCTCGCGCCGGCGCCGGGTCTCCCACCCGTCGTAGACCTGCCCCTTGTGGCCGAACGTGGAGGGCTGGTGGACCGGGGCGGTCGGCTTGATGAGGTTCTCCCGCTCGGCGAAGAACTCGTCGTTGGCGGCGACGACGCTGCCGCCGAGGCGACGGGAGGCCAGGTCCACCTCGTGGGTGAAGTCGGGGCGCTCGGGGACGTCCTGGGTCATCTCTCTCCTCTCCGGACGAGCCGGCCGTGCGGGCGCCCGCCCACCGGCCGGCCGCGCAGCCAGGTCCGCCGGACCACCCCGCGGAGCGTGCGCCCGGCATACGGGCTCACCGGGTGCCGGTGCCGCAGCCGGGCGGGGTCGACGACGAGCTCCTCCTCCGGCGCGAGCACGACGAGGTCGGCGTCGCAGCCCGGCGCGATGCGGCCCTTGCGGGCCAGCCCGACGAGGTCCGCCGGCCCGGTCGCGGTCCACGCGACCACGTCCGCCAGGCCGAGTCCGCGCCGGCGGGCCCCGGTCCACACCACCGGCAGGCCGAGCTGGAGGGAGCTGATCCCGCCCCAGGCGGTGCCGAAGTCCCCGGTGTCGAGCGCCTTGAGCGCGGGGTCACAGGGCGAGTGGTCCGACACCACGACGTCGATGTCGCCGTCGCGGAGCCCGCCCCACAGCGCCTCGCGGTTGGCCGCCTCGCGGATCGGCGGGCAGCACTTGTAGGCCGTGCCGCCGGGCGGAATCTCCTCGGCGGCGAAGGTGAGGTAGTGCGGGCAGGTCTCGACGGTGACGCGGACCCCCTCGGCCCGCGCCTCGCGCAGCAGGGGCAGGGCGTCGGCGTCGGACAGGTGGAGCACGTGGACCCGCGCGCCGGTCTCCCGGGCCGCGGCGACGACCACGGCGACCGCCTCATCCTCGCTGCGACGGGGCCGGGAGGCCAGGAAGGCCGCGTAGTCGGGGCCGCTGCACGAGGGCGCCTCGGCCAGCACCGCGGGGTCCTCGGCGTGGACGACGAGCAGCGTGTCGAGCGCGGCCACCGTCTCCATCGCGCGGCGCAGCCCGTCCCGGTCCAGGGGCGGGAACTCGGGGACGCCGGAGTCGGTGAGGAAGCACTTGAACCCGAACACCCCCGCCTCGTGCAGCGCGGCGAGCTGGTCCTCGTTGCCCGGCACCGCCCCGCCCCAGAAACCGACGTCGACCCAGACCCGGCCGCGGGCCGCGGCCCGCTTGACCTCCAGCGCCGCGGGGTCGGTCGTCGGCGGGATGCTGTTGAGCGGCATGTCGACGACCGTCGTCACCCCGCCGGCCGCGGCGGCGCGGGTGGCCGTGTCGAAGCCCTCCCACTCGGTGCGCCCGGGCTCGTTGACGTGGACGTGGGTGTCCACGAGCCCGGGAAGGAGCACCTCGTCGTCGGCGAGCTCGACCTCCTCGGCACCGCGCCACCCGGCCGTGCCCTCGACGACCTCGACGACGCGCCCCTCCCGGACGCCCACGGTGGCCGGCACCTCACGACCCTCCACCACGGCCCGCCCGGCGCGCACGACGAGGTCGAAGGTCTCAGCCACGGCGCCCCCCGACGAGGGCGGTGAGCTCGGCGCGCGCCATACCGCACGCGGCGAGCGCCTCGGCCTCGTCCACCGCCCCGCAGCTCACCCCGCGCAGGACCGCCCCGGCCAGCGCCCGGGCGGTGGCGGGCTCGTCCATGACCCCGCCCTCGACCCGGTCGACGTAGCCGCGCAGCCGCGCCGCGGCCCCGGGCAGCGCGGCGCGGAAGAAGCAGAAGGTGGCCAGGTAGCGGCTGACCAGGTGCCCCGGGTGCATGTCCCAGCCCTGGTAGATGCCCCGCTCCAGGGCACGGGTCACCAGCCGCGCGTGCAGCCGCCAGGTGGCGTGGGCCGCGTCGGTGTCGCCGAACGCGGCCACGTTGGTCGAGCCGTCGCTGACGGTCACCCCGGTCTGCGCCGCGGCCAGCTGCATGACCGCCTTGGCGTGGTCGGCGGCCGGGTGGTCGGCCGACTGGTACGCGGCGGTGATGCCCAGGGCCGCGCTGTAGTCGAACGTCCCGTAGTGCAGCCCGGTGCACCGCCCCGCGGCCGCGTGGACCATCGCCGCGACCGCCGCGGTGCCGTCCGGGGCCATGACCGCCTGCGGCGTCTCGACCTGGATCTCGAAGGTCAGCGACCCGGCGGGCAGCCCCAGCGCGGTCTCCAGCTGACGGACGAGGTCGACCATGACCCGCACCTGGTCGACCGAGGTGACCTTGGGCAGGGTGAGCCGCAGCCGCTCCGGCACCCTGCCGGCCGCGGCGAGCCCGGCGACGACCTGCACCAGGGAGCGGACGCCCCGGGCGCGGGTGGGCGCCTCCAGGCTCTTGAACCGCACGCCGTACCAGGTGGGCGCCCAGGGCTCCCCCGACCCGTATGACGCCAGCCCGGCCACCGCGGAGCGCACCGCTGCGTCCTCCTCCTCGTCCGGACGGACCCCGTAGCCGTCCTCCAGGTCGACCCGCAGGTCCTCCACCGGCTGGTCGGCGAGCTTGGCCCGGACCCGGTCGAGGGACCGCGCGACCAGGTCGGGGTCCAGACCGGTCGCACGGGCTGCGGTGGCCGCGTCGGGCGCGTGGTCGTCGAGGAGCTCCAGCGCCCGGTCGCCCCAGTGCCGCGGCGTGGCCGGCTCGTAGCGGTCGGCCGGGACGTAGACCGTGTGCACCGGGCGCCGCTCGACCGGGTCGCCGGGGTAGCGGCGGGCGAGGTCCGCATCGGCCTCCACCAGGCGCGCGTCCGCCTGCCCGACCAGGCTCGTCACCAGCGCCTCCACCGACTCCATGGCCGCTAACCTACTGATCCATGTCAGCGTCGGCAGCCACCTCCCGGTTCAACTCGCTCCCGGCCGAGGAGGCCCGGCGCGAGCTCCTCGAGTGCTGCGCCAGCCCCCGCTGGGCCGACCTCGTGCTCGCCGGCCGTCCGTTCGCCTCCGCCGCCGACGCGGTGGCCGCCAGCGACCGGGCGTTCGCCGAGCTGACCGACGCGGACGTCGATGCCGCCCTCGCCGGCCACCCGCGGATCGGCGAGCGCGCCGCGGGCACCAGCCGCTCCGCGGAGTGGTCCCGCTCCGAGCAGTCCTCGGTCCAGGGGACCGACGACGCGACCTCCGCCCGCCTGCGCGAGCTGAACGCGGCATACGAGCAGAAGTTCGACCGGGTCTTCCTCATCCGGGCCGCGGGCCGGAGCCCGGAGGAGATGGTGGCCGAGTGCGAGCGGAGGCTCGGCAACGACCCGGACACCGAGGCCGCCGAGGTGCGCGAGCAGCTGCGCCAGATCACCGCCCTGCGCCTGGAGAGGATGCTGAGTTGAGCACGCTGTCCACCCACGTCCTCGACGCCACCCGCGGCATCCCGGCCGAAGGTGTCACGGTCGTGCTGCACGACGGGTCCGGGGCCGCGCTGCACGAGGCGGTCACCGACGCGGACGGCCGGGTGAAGGACCTGGCGCCCGGTGGGCTGGGGCCGGGCACCTACCGGCTGACGTTCCGGACCGGGGAGTACCACGCCCGCACCGGGCAGGACGGCTTCTACCCGGAGGTCACCGTCGCCTTCCGGGTGGTCGAGGAGCGGCACTACCACGTCCCGCTGCTGCTGAGCCCCTACGCCTACTCCACCTACCGAGGGAGCTGAGATGACCTACGTGCTCGGTCACAACCAGTACGGCAAGGCCGAGGTGCGGGTGGTCCGGGTGTTCCGCGACCAGGACCCGCACGAGCTGGTGGACTACAACGTCTCCGTCGCGCTGACCGGTGACTTCGCCGCCGCCCACACCAGCGGCGACAACACCCTGGTGCTGACCACGGACGCGATGAAGAACACCGTGTTCGGCTTCGCCAAGGAGCGCGAGGAGGCGGTCCGCACCCCGGAGGGCTTCGGGCTGGCGCTGGCCGAGCACTTCGTGCAGGACGTGCCGCAGGTCGCCACCGCCCGGGTCAAGGTCGAGCAGTACCCCTGGCGGCGGGCGCACGGCCACCCCCACGCGTTCGTGCGCAGCGGGGAGCACATCCGGACCGCGACGGTCACCCACCGCCCCGAGGGCGTCACGGTCGTGTCCGGGCTGCGGGAGCTGACCGTGCTCAAGACGACCGACTCGGAGTTCCACGGGTTCTACACCGAGCGGTTCACCACCCTGGCGCCGACCACCGACCGGATCATGGCGACCTCGGTCACCGCGCAGTGGTGCCACGCGGACCCGGCCGCCGGGACCGACTGGGACGACTCGTTCACCCGGGTCAAGGACGCGCTGACCAGCACGTATGCCGCGGCGCACTCCCTGGCGCTGCAGCACACCCTGTGGGACATGGGCCGGGCCGCGCTCGACGCCGCCCCGGAGGTGGTCGAGGTGCGGCTGTCCTGCCCGAACAAGCACCACTTCGTCGTCGACCTCGCCCCGTTCGGGCTGGAGAACGACCACGAGGTGCACCATGCCGACGACCGGCCGTACGGGCTCATCGAGGCGACGATCGCCCGGGACGCGTCGGTGGACGTCAGCCACGCCTACGACCCGGGCCAGGCCTGGTAGGACCGCCCCCTCAGGAGCCGGCCGCCCGGAGTGGCGCCTCGGGGGCCGGGCGGTGCCGGGCCAGCGGTCCGGCCGCGTCGAGCAGCTCGGCGGCGACGGACACCGCGATGACGGCCGGCTCCTTGCCGGCGACGCCGGGCACCCCGATCGGGCAGCGGATGGCGTCGACCAGCCGGGCCGGGTGGCCCTCGTGGAGCAGGCGCCGGCGGAACCGCGCCCACTTGGCCGCCGACCCGATGAGGCCGACGCTGCCCCACCCGGGCCGGCGCAGCGCGGCGTCGAGGATCGCCAGGTCCTCGGCGTGGTCGTGGGTGAGGACGAGCAGGTGCGCCCCGGCCGGGAGGTCGGCGAGCACGGTCTCCGGCGCCACCGGCCGCAGCACGGTGACCGTCGCCGGGCCGCTGTCGAGGTCGGCCCGCTGCTCCTCGGTCAGCCGGCCGGCGCGGGTGTCGACGAGGACGAGGCGGAGCTCCAGGCGGGACAGGATGCGGGCCAGCTCGTAGCCGACGTGACCGAGCCCGAAGACGGCGACGGTGGCGCGCACCGGCACCGGCTCGAGCAGCAGCTGGACCTCCCCGCCGCAGCACTGCCGGCCGTGCTCGGTCGGCACGTGCTCGGAGAGGCCGAACCCGGCGGTCTCGGGGACGGTGACCCCGTCCGCGAGCATGGCCCGCGCCCGCTGCACCGCGGTGGCCTCGAGGTTCCCCCCACCGACACTGCCCCAGAGCCCGGTGGCGGAGACGACCATCTTCGCGCCGGGGTCGCGCGGGGCGTGACCGCGCACCGACGTCACCGTGACGAGGACGCAGGGCTCGTCACGGTCCCGCAGCCGGGCGAGGGCGTCCACCCAGTCCACGTCAGCCCCCGCCCCTGCCCGCCCCGGCGCCGAGCGCCTCCGGCCGGGCGGCCCGGCGGGCGGTGTCCAGCGCCCAGTAGACCGCCTCGGGGGTCGCGGGGCTGGGCAGGTCGACGACGGTCCGGGGAGGCCCGAACGCCGCGCACGCCTGGCGCAGCGCCTCCCGGACGCTGATGGCCAGCATGAGCGGCGGCTCCCCGACCGCCTTGGAGCCGTAGACCACGCCGTCCTCGGTGGCGCGCTCGTAGAAGGCCACCCGCAGGTCGACGGGCATCTCCGAGAACGACGGCAGCTTGTAGGTGCTCGCCGAGGAGGTGGTGACCCGGCCCCGACCCTCCCCGTCGGAGGTGTCCCAGCGCAGCTCCTCGAGGGTGAGCCAGCCCAGGCCCTGGACGAAGCCGCCCTCCACCTGGCCCAGGTCGACCAGCGGGGAGAGGCTGTCGCCGACGTCGTGGAGGATGTCGGTGCGCAGGAAGGTGTAGGCGCCGGTGAACCCGTCGACCTCGACCTCCGAGACGGCCGCGCCGTAGGCGAAGTACTTGAACGGCTCCCCGGTCATCGACGACAGGTCCCAGTGGATGCCCTCGGTCCGGTAGAAGCCGGCGGCCCACAGCTGCACCCGCTCGTGATAGGCCTCCCGCACCAGCTCCTCGAAGGGGATCACCGGGTCCCGTGCGGACAGCCCGGTGACCTTGCCGTCGCGGAACCGCACGTCACCGGGGTGGACCCCGAGCCGCCGCGCCGCGACCTGGGCGAGCCGGTCGCGGATCTGGTGGCAGGCGTGCTGCACCGCCGCCCCGTTGAGGTCGGCGCCCGAGCTGGCCGCCGTCGCCGAGGTGTTGGGCACCTTGTCGGTGCGCGTCGGCGCCAGCCGGACCCGCTCGAGCGGCACCCCGAGCGCGGTGGCGGCGACCTGCAGCATCTTGGTGTGCAGGCCCTGGCCCATCTCGGTGCCGCCGTGGTTCACCAGGACCGACCCGTCCTTGTACACGTGCACCAGCGCCCCGGCCTGGTTGTAGGCGGTGAAGTTGAACGAGATGCCGAACTTCACCGGGGTGATCGCGATGCCCCGCTTGCGGTGCCGGTGGGTCGCGTTGAACTCCTCGACCGCCCGGGTGCGGGCGGCGAAGTCGCTGCTGCCGACGAGCCGGTCCCAGATGTCGTGCATCCGCTCGGCGTGCCGCACCACCTGGCCGTACGGCGTGGCCTGGCCCGGCTCGTAGAGGTTGCGCCGGCGCAGCTCGTGGGCCGGGATGCCCAGCACCGGCGCGGCGCGGCCCAGGACGTCCTCGATGACGAGCATGCCCTGGGGGCCGCCGAAGCCGCGGAACGCGGTCTGCGAGGTCTTGTTGGTGCGCGCCACCCGGCCCTGCACCTCGATGTCGGGCACGAAGTAGGCGTTGTCGACGTGGCACATCGCCCGGGTCAGCACCGGCTCGGACAGGTCCAGGCTCCAGCCGCCGTCGCTGGTCAGCGTGACCCGCAGCGCCCGCAGCCTGCCGTCGAGGGTGAACCCGGCGTCCCACGAAGCGTGGAACGGGTGGCGCTTGCCGGACATCGTGATGTCCTGGGTGCGGTTGAGCCGGAGCCGCACCGGGCGCCCGGTGAGGAGCGCGCCCAGGGCCGCCACCGCGGCATACCCGTGCGGCTGCATCTCCTTGCCGCCGAACCCGCCGCCCATGCGCAGGCACTGGACGGTGACGGCGTTGCTGGGGACCCCGAGCACGTGGGCGACGATCTCCTGGGTCTCGGTGGGGTGCTGGGTGCTGCTCTGCACGAACACCTGACCGGACTCGTCGACGTGGGCCAGGGAGGCGTGCGTCTCGAGGTAGAAGTGCTCCTGCCCGCCGATCTCCAGCTCCCCGGACAGCACGTGGTCGCTGGCCGCCAGGCCGGCGTCGGGGTCACCGCGCCGCATGAGCAGCGGCTTGCCCTGGTAGGACCCGGCCGCCATCGCCTCGCGCAGGGTCACCAGGGCGGGCAGCGGCTCGTACTCGACGACCACGGCCTCGGCGCCCAGCCGGGCCGCCTCGAGGGTCTCACCCAGGACCCAGCACACCGCCTGGCCGTGGAACATCACCTCGTCGGGGAACAGCGGCTCGTCCCCCTTGACACCGCTGTCGTTGACGCCTGGGACGTCGGCCGCGGTGAGGACGCGCACCACCCCGGGCACGGTCTCGGCGGGGGCGGGGTCCAGCCGGGTGACCCGCGCACGGGCGTGCGGCGCCTGCACCGGCCACGCGTGGAGCACCGGGCGGCTGCGCACCGGCAGGTCGTCGGTGTAGAGCGCCTGCCCGGTGACGTGCAGCGCAGCGCTCTCGTGGGGCACCCCCTCGCCGACGACGGCGCCCTCGGGGCGCTCGGCCAGGCTGCTCACCGGGTCACCTCCGGAACCGGCACCACCTCGGTGGCGAAGCGCCGGAGCGCCTGCCCGAGCATCGCCGCGCGGTAGGCGGCGCTGGCCCGGTGGTCGTCCATCGGCGTGCCCTCGCCGGCCAGGACCTCCGCCGCGCGGTCGACCACGTCCGCGGTCCAGGCCTGCCCGCGCAGCGCGTCCTCGGTGGCCCGGGCCCGCAGCGGCGTGGCGGCCACGCCGCCCAGGCCGATCCGGACGTCGTGCACCACGCCGTCCTCGATCCGGGCCGCGACGGCGACCGCGACGCTGGAGATGTCGTCGAACCGGCGCTTGGCGATCTTGGCAAAGGTGGTCTGCGGCAGCGTGGGCAACGGCACCCGGACCGCGCGGACGACCTCGTCGGGGCGGCGCACCGTCTCCCGGTAGCCGGTGAAGAACTCCTCCAGCGGCACCTCCCGCTCCCCCGTCGCCGAGGCGAGCAGGACCGTGGCGTCCAGGGCGAGCAGCACCGGCGGGCTGTCGCCGATCGGGGACGCGGTGCCCAGGTTGCCGCCGAGGGTGGCCCGGTTGCGGATCAGCCGGGAGGCGAACTGCGGCACCAGCTGGCCCAGCAGCGGGACCGTGTCGGCCAGCTCCCGCTCGATCCGGGTCAGCGTCACGGCGGCGCCGATCTCGACGTGGTCGGCGGTGCGGGTCAGGCCGCACAGCTCGGGGACCCGGTCCACCGCGACGAGCAGCCCGGGCCGCCGGTGCCGCAGGTTGACCTCCACCCCGAGGTCGGTGCCGCCGGCGACAAGGGCCGCGTCCGGCTCCTCGGCCAGCAGGCCGACGGTCTCCGCGAGGTCGGCTGGACGCACGAACCGGGCCCCGGCCTCGTCGGTGAGCCGGGTCCGCCGCGGCCCGGGCGCGGGGCGCTCCTGCCGCCGCGCCCACGGATCATCGGGGTGCGGCCGGGTCAGGGCGTAGGCGGCATCCCGGATCGGGCGGTAGCCGGTGCACCGGCACAGGTTGCCGCCCAGGGCGTGCAGGTCGAAGCCGTTGGGACCGTGCTCCTGCTCCGCGGTGGGCGGGGGCCCGCCGTTGGTCGACGGTGCGGTGCCCACCGCTCCCGGTCTCACGGCATACCGGTCGGGGCGGTAGAACTCGGCGGCCATCGAGCACACGAACCCGGGCGTGCAGTAGCCGCACTGCGACCCGCCGCGCACGGCCATCGCCTGCTGCACCGGGTGCAGGTGGTCGGGGTCGCCGAGACCCTCGCTGGTGAGGACCTCCTGGCCGTCGAGGGCGGCCGCGGGCACGAGGCAGGAGTTCACCGCGGTCCAGCGGCTGCCGCCCTCGCCGTCGGGCCCGAGCACGAGCACCGCGCAGGCCCCGCACTCACCCTCGGCGCACCCCTCCTTGGCGCCGGTGAGCCCCTCCGACCGCAGCCAGTCCAGCGCCGAGGTGTGGGCCCGGATGCCGCTCGCCCGGCGGGGCTGTCCGTTCACGGTCACGGTCACGGCTTCGCTGCTCATGGTGAGGACCGACCCTACCCACGGGGACAGGCCGGTGGAAGCCGCGGCGCGGGACAGTCCCCCACCGCCGACGTCGCTCACGTGAGCACTTCGGCAGGCCCTCGGGGCGAAACCCGCGTGCTGCCACACGCACGTGAGCGGTTGGCGCCGGAGGTCGGCCGGTCGCGGCGCGGGTGAACCCCCTGCTGTCGGCGCGCGGGGTATGCCGCGGCGCGGGTGACCCTCCGCCGTCGGCGCGCGGGGTATGCCGCGGCGGGCCTGGTCAGCCGAGCTCGGGGAACCAGATGGCGATCTCGCGGGCGGCCGACTCCGGGGAGTCCGAGCCGTGCACGATGTTCTGCTGCACCTTCAGGCCCCAGTCGCGGCCGAGGTCGCCCCGGATGGTGCCGGGCAGGGCCGCCGTGGGGTCGGTGGCGCCGGCCAGGGCACGGAACCCCTCGATGCAGCGGTGCCCCTCGATGACGACAGCGGTGACCGGGCCGGAGGCCATGAACTCCAGCAGCGGCTCGTAGAACGGCTTGCCCTCGTGCTCGGCGTAGTGCCGGCTGAGCTGCTCGCGGGTCGGGGTGAGGATCTTCAGGGCCACGAGCGTGTAGCCCTTGGCCTCGATGCGGCGCAGCACCTCCCCGGTGAGGCGGCGGGCGAAGCCGTCCGGCTTGACCAGGACGAGGGAGCGCTCGACGGGCTGCGTCTGATCGGTCACGCGAGCACCTTACCCGGGGTCAGCGGGCCTCGATGACCCCGAAGCCGAGCAGCCCGAAGAGCAGCAGCGCCAGGCCGATCCGGTAGACGACGAACGGGGTGAAGGTGTGGGTGCTGATGAACCGCATGAACCAGGCGATGACGGCCAGGGCGACGACGAACGCGACCGCGGTGGCGGCGAAGACCGGGCCCCAGGCCGGCTCGACCGGCTCCTCGGACAGCTTGAGCACCTGGTAGAGCCCGGAGCTGAGCACCGCAGGGATGGCGAGCAGGAAGCTGTAGCGTGCCGCCGCCTCGCGCTTGTAGCCCATGAACAGGCCGGCGGCGATGGTGCCGCCGCTGCGGGACACGCCGGGGATGAGTGCCAGCGACTGGGCCAGGCCGTAGAGGATCCCGTCGCGCCAGGTCAGCTGGTGCAGGTCCCTGGTGTGCCGCGCAAACCGGTCCGCCGCGGCGATGACCAGCGAGAAGAGCAGCAGCATCGTCGCGGTGAGCCACAGGTTGCGCAGGTCGGTCTCGATCCAGTCCTGCAGGGTGAAGCCGAGCACACCGATCGGGATCGAGCCGATGATGACCAGCCAGCCCATCCGGGCATCGGGGTCGTCACGCGGCACCCGCCCGGTGAGGGACAGGAACCAGTGCCTGATGATCCGGACGATGTCGCGCCAGAAGAAGACGAGCACCGCGGCCTCGGTCCCGAGCTGGGTGATCGCGGTGAACGCGGCGCCGGGGTCGGTCCCCCCCATGACCTGACCGACGATCGACAGGTGGGCGCTGCTGGAGATCGGCAGGAACTCGGTGAGCCCCTGCACCAGCCCCAGCACCATGGCCTCGAAGAAGTTCACCCGTCCTGCTCCCCTGTCGCGTCGGTTCCCAGCTGCTGCGCCTGCTCCCGGGCGTGCCGCTCGGCCATCTCCTCGGCGCGCGGCCCCTGCCAGAGCGCCAGCACCCAGAGTCCGCCGAAGATCAGCACGATGAACACCATCGCGGGCAGCACGATCGCGGACGCCAGTGTCAGCAGCTGCACCAGCCACCCCAGGGTGACCCCGAACCGCCGGCGCAGCGTCCCGGACACGAGCAGGCAGAGCACTGCGAGGACACACCCGCCGACGAGGAAGGTCCGGCCCCGGTCCGGGTCACCGTCGGCCGCGGTGAGCTGCCACGCGACGAGGGCGCCCAGGAAGATCGCGATGGCCTGGCCGACCAGGGTCATGGCAGCCAGGCGCCGGGTCAGCTTCCCCGGCACTCCGGTCAGGGGAAGCGCACGCATCGGCGAGCATTCTGCCAAACCCCGCGACCGGACCCGCCATCCGGCACCTCCCCACCCCACCGGTGGCCTCCCTCACCGGACCGGGCGCCTCGACTTGACGCCTCCCACCCGACCGGACGCCTCGACTTGACGCCTCCCACCCGACCGGACGCCTCGTCTCGACGCCCCACCCGCGACCGGACTCCCCAGACAGCGCCCGATGCACAAAACCGAGCCCGCGAGACGACGCGTTGGTACGGACGTGTGGCCGGTGCTGCGGTTCGTAGGCGTGTTCCGCCCACGTTTCCGTGCACGCCGGGAGCCGTGGTCCGCCGCCTCCCCTTCGGCCCTGGCCACCGGTCGGCGTGTCCGGTGGGGTCGAAGCGCGCGAGATGGCGTGTTCGGTGGGGGTGGAAAGGCACCGGATGGCGTGTTCGGTGGGGGTTGGGGGCGTCGAGTCGAGGCGTTCGGTGGGTTGGGGGTCAGGTGGTCGTGACGCCCAGGAGCATCCGGACCTCGGCGGCCGTGTGGACCGAGCCGGTGGCCAGGACGGCGCCGCCCACCCCGCCCTCGTCGGCGAGCGCGGCGGCGGTGTCCAGGGCGTCGGGCAGGTCGCGGACCACCGTGACGCGGGCGTCGCCGAAGATCTCCGCGGCGATCTCACCGAGGCGCTCCGGACGGAGCGCCCGCGGGGAGGTGTTCCGGGTGACGACGACGTGGTCGAGCACGCGCTCCAGGCGCTCGAGCATCCCCTCGACGTCCTTGTCCTGCAGCACCGAGACGACCCCGACGAGCCGCTGGAACGTGAACGAGTCCTCGATCGCCTCGACCAGCGCCGTGACACCGGCCGGGTTGTGCGCGGCGTCCACGACGACCGTCGGGCTGCGGCGCACGATCTCCAGGCGTCCCGGCGAGGACATGTCCGCGAACGCCGCGCGCACGACGTCCTCGGCGAGCTGCTGCTTGCCGCCGCCGACGAACGCCTCGACCGCGGCCAGGGCCAGCACCGCGTTGTGGGCCTGGTGCGGGCCGAACAGCGGCAGGAACAGGTCGGTGTAGTCGCCGGCCAGGCCGCGCAGCGACACCTGCTGCCCGCCGACCGCGACGGTGCGCTCCAGCACCCCGAACGCCAGCCCCTCCACCTCCAGGGTGGCGCCGACCTCGTCGACGCGGTCGACGATGACCTGCATGACGTCGGCCTCCTGGACGCCGACGACCGCGATGGACCCGGCCTTGACGATGCCGGCCTTCTCCTCCGCGATGGTCTCCGGGGCGTCGCCGAGCATCGCGCTGTGGTCGACCGCGACGGGCGTGACCACCGCGACCGAGCCGTCGGCGACGTTCGTGGCGTCCCACGCCCCGCCCAGCCCGACCTCGACCACCGCGACGTCGACCGGGGCGTCGGCGAACACGGCATACGCGACGCACACCAGCACCTCGAAGAAGGTGAGCTGCGGCCCCCCCGCGGCGGCCGACTCGGCGTCGACCATCTGCACGTACGGCAGCACGTCGTCGTATGCCTCGACGAACCGCCGCGCGTCCACCGGCTCGCCGTCCAGGGCGATCCGCTCCCGGATGTCGTGCAGGTGCGGGCTGGTGAACCGCCCGGTCCGCAGCCCCAGCTCGCGCAGCAGCCGCTCGGTCATCCGCGCCGTCGAGGTCTTGCCGTTGGTGCCGGTGAGGTGGATGACCGGGAAGGCCCGCTGCGGGTCGCCGAGCAGCTCCATGACCCGCCTGACACGGTCCAGCGTCGGCTCGATCGCGTCCTCGGGGGCCCGGGCCAGGATCTCCTCGGTCACCTGGGCCAGGCGGGACTCGATCTCCGGGTCGGTCGTCACGGTCCCACCTTGCTCAGCATGATCTGCACCTCGCGGTCGCCGTCGAGCTTGGCGGTCGTCGTGTATGCCGTGTCGCTGGCCGGCAGCGGGGTGCCCTCGCCGGCCGCGCCGAACTGGACGGCGAGGGTCTCGCCCATGATGAGCCGCTGGTGCTCCTGGGCGGCCTGCCACACCTCGTCGCCGCCGACGACGGTCAGGCTGATCCGGTCGGTGACCTCCAGGCCGGCGTCACGGCGGGCCTGCTGGACGGCGCGGACCAGGTCGCGGGCCAGGCCCTCGCGGGCCAGGTCCTCGGTCACCGTGGTGTCGAGCACCACGAAGCCCCCACCCGGAAGCATCGCCGTGGCCGACCCCTCGGCCCCGCCGGTGACGACGGTCTCGAGGGTGTACTCCCCCTCCTGCAGCCGCAGGCCACCGGAGGTGACGACACCGTCCTCGTCCACCGACCAGTCGCCGGTCTTGGAGCCCTTGATCGCCCGCTGCACGTCCCGGCCCAGTCGCGGCCCGGCGGCCCGGGCGTTGACGGTGAGCCGCTGCTCGACGCCGAAGTCGGAGCCGGAGACCTCGTCGAGGCCGAGCAGCTGCACCTCACGGACGTTGACCTCGTCCCGGACGATGTCGAGCAGCCCGGCCAGCGCCTGCGGGTCCGCGGTGGCGACGGTGAGGCGCGACAGCGGCAGCCGCACCCGCAGGCCGTTGGCCTTGCGCAGCGCCAGCGTCGCCGAGCACACGTCCCGGGCGGTGTCCATGGCCGCGACCAGGTCGGGGTCGGCGGGCAGGTCGTCGGGCTCGGGGAAGTCGGCCAGGTGCACCGACTCCCCGCCGGTCAGGCCGCGCCAGATCTCCTCGGTCACCATCGGCAGCAGCGGGGCCGCCACCCGGCAGAGCACCTCGAGCGCGGTGTAGAGCGTGTCGAAGGCGTCGGTGTCGGTGCCGCCCTCGCCGCTGGTGTCCCAGAACCGCTCGCGGGACCGCCGGATGTACCAGTTGGTCAGCACGTCGATGTGGCCGCGCACCGACTCGCACGCCCCGGCGATGTCGTAGCTGTCCATCTGGTCGCGCACCCGGCCCACGAGGTCGTGGGTCTTGGCCAGCAGGTAGCGGTCCAGCACGTTGGTCGAGGCGGTCGACCAGCGCGCCTCGTAGCCGCCGTCGCCCGCGGCGTTGGCGTAGAGCGCGAAGAAGTACCAGGCGTTCCACAGCGGGATGAGCACCTGGCGGACGCCGTCGCGGATCCCCTGCTCGGTGACGATGAGGTTGCCGCCGCGCAGGATCGGGCTGGACATGAGGAACCAGCGCATCGCGTCGGCCCCGTCGCGGTCGAACACCTCGCGCACGTCCGGGTAGTTGCGCAGCGACTTCGACATCTTCTGCCCGTCACTGCCGAGGACGATGCCGTGGCTGATGCAGGCGGAGAACGCCGGCTTGTCGAACAGCGCCGCGGCCAGCACGTGCATCGTGTAGAACCAGCCGCGGGTCTGCCCGATGTACTCGACGATGAAGTCGGCCGGGAAGTGGTGCTCGAACCACTCGCGGTTCTCGAACGGGTAGTGGACCTGGGCGAAGGTCATCGACCCGGAGTCGAACCACACGTCGAGCACGTCCTCGACCCGGCGCATCGTGGAGTTGCCGGTCGGGTCGTCGGGGTTGGGCCGGGTGAGCCGGTCGATGTACGGCCGGTGCAGGTCGACCTCGCCGGCGTCGTTGGTGGGCAGGCGACCGAAGTCGCGCTCGATCTCCTCCAGCGACCCGTAGACGTCGACCCGCGGGTACCGGGGGTCGTCCGAGCGCCACACCGGGATCGGGCTGCCCCAGAACCGGTTGCGGGAGATCGACCAGTCGCGGGCGTTCTCCAGCCACTTGCCGAACTGCCCGTCCTTGACGTGCTCCGGCACCCAGGTGATCTCCTGGTTGGTCCGCAGCATCGTCTCCTTGAGCTTGGTCACCTCGACGAACCACGACGACACCGCCATGTAGATGAGCGGCTGGCGGCACCGCCAGCAGTGCGGGTAGCTGTGGTCGTAGGTCTCGCGGCGCAGCAGCACGGTGCCCTCGGTGGTGGCGCCGTGCTCACCGGTGCCCCGGGTCCGGTTGCGCAGGTGCTCGACGATGAGGGAGTTCGCCTCGAAGACGTGCAGCCCGGCGTAGTCGAGCACCGGGGAGCGGAACTTCCCGTCCGGCCCGACGGGGACGACCGGGGCGATGCCCTCACGGTCGGTGACGATCTTGTCCTCCTCACCGAAGGCGCCGGCGGTGTGGACCAGCCCGGTGCCGTCGGTGACGGTGACGAAGTCGGCCTCGAACACCCGGTGCGCCCGCGGGTGCCCCAGGTAGTAGGAGAACGGCGGGGTGAACGAGCGGCCGAGCAGGTCGCGGCCCTTGAGCCGCTGCACCACCGTCGGGTCCTCCCCCAGCTCGCGGCTGTATGCCGACAGGCGGGCCTCGGCGATGACGTACCGCTCGGTGGTGCCCGTGAAGTCCGACTCGACGACGACGTAGTCGATGTCGGGGTGGACCATGATCCCGAGGTTGGCCGGCAGGGTCCACGGCGTGGTCGTCCAGACCAGCGCCAGCTCCCCCGTCTCCAGGCGCAGCCCCACGGTGACCGAGGGGTCCTGCCGCATCTGGTAGACGTCCTCGTCCATCCGCAGCTCGTGGTTGGACAGCGGCGTCTGGTCGTTCCAGCAGTACGGCAGCACCCGGAAGCCCTCGTAGACCAGGCCCTTGTCGTAGAGCTGCTTGAACGCCCAGATCACCGACTCCATGTAGTCGGGGTTGAGCGTCTTGTAGTCGTTGTCGAAGTCGACCCACCGGGCCTGCCGGGTGACGTACTCGCGCCACTCCTGGGTGTAGCGCAGCACCGAGGCGCGGCAGGCGGCGTTGAACTCCTCGATCCCCAGCTCGAGGATCTCCTCCTTGGTCTTGATCCCCAGCTGGCTCATCGCCTCCAGCTCGGCGGGCAGCCCGTGGGTGTCCCAGCCGAACCGGCGCTCGACCCGGCGGCCGCGCATCGTCTGGTAGCGCGGCACCACGTCCTTGACGTAGCCGGTGAGCAGGTGCCCGTAGTGGGGCAGGCCGTTGGCGAACGGCGGACCGTCGTAGAAGACGTACTCGTTCTCCCCGTTCGGGCCGGCGTCGCGCTGCTCGACGCTCCGCACGAAGGTGCGGTTCTCCTCCCAGTAGCGCAGCACCGCCTGCTCCAGGCTGGGGAAGTCCGGCGAGGGACCGACCTCGGGGGTGTCCGCCGTGGTCGCGCGGGGGTAGGTCATGCTGGCTGGCTCCTGTGGTGCGCTCGTGCGTCAACTCCGTCAACCACGAGGACGACACCAGGACCGGACCTGCCGGCCGCTGGCACCGCGGTACCACCTCGCTTGCCGCCGCCGGCACCCGGGGGTGCGCGGCACACGACCACTCGTTGGGGCTGTGACGGGCCCACCCCGTCCGGTTCTACTGAGGAGCGCGGATGCCGGTGCTCCCGTTCTTCCGGAGGCTCGCCGCTGATGACGGCTCGAACGCCTGTGAGCCCGATCATACCGGTGGGCGCGGGGCGCCCGGACCGTCTGGGAGAATGACGCCCATGACCACGACCAGCACCACGAGCACCTCCACGCGCCCGGTGAACCTCCCCGAGCGCCCCTCCCTCGACGGGCTGGAGGACAAGTGGTCGCAGGTATGGCAGGAGCGGCAGGTCTACCGGTTCGACCGGGACGCCGCGCTGCGGGCGCCGCGGGAGCAGATCTTCGCGGTCGACACGCCCCCGCCGACCGCCTCCGGGTCGCTGCACCTGGGCCACGTGTTCGGCTTCACCCAGGCGGACTGCCTGGCCCGCTACCACCGGATGACCGGCAAGCACGTCTTCTACCCGATCGGCTGGGACGACAACGGGCTGCCGACCGAGCGCCGGGTGCAGAACTACTACGGCGTCCGCGGTGACGCCTCGGTGCCCTACGACCCCGACTTCACCCCGCCGTACCGGGGCGACGGGCCGACCAAGGCGCAGGACCAGGTGCCGATCGGGCGCACCAACTTCATCCAGCTGTGCGAGGAGCTCACCGTCCTCGACGAGAAGTCGTTCGAGGAGACGTTCCGCACCCTGGGGCTCGCCTTCGACTGGAACATCACCTACCGCACCATCGACGACCGCTCCCGGGCGGTCGCCCAGCAGGCGTTCCTGCGCAACCTGGCCCGCGGCGAGGCCTACCAGGCCGACGCGCCCGGCCTGTGGGACGTCACCTTCCAGACCGCCGTCGCCCAGGCCGAGCTGGAGGCGCGGGACTACCCCGGCCACTACCACCGGGTGGCGTTCCACGGCGCGCACGGCAACGTCTACATCGAGACCACGCGGCCCGAGCTGATCCCCGCGGTCGTGGCGCTGGTCGCCCACCCCGACGACGAGCGCTACCAGCCGCTGTTCGGCACCACCGTGCGCTCCCCGCTGTTCGGGGTCGAGGTCCCGGTCCTGGCCCACCCGGCGGCGGAGATGGACAAGGGCGCCGGTATCGCCATGTGCTGCACCTTCGGTGACCTCACCGACGTCCAGTGGTGGCGCGAGCTGGACCTGCCCACCCGCTCGGTCATCACCAGGAACGGGCGGCTGCAGGAGGAGACCCCCGAGTGGATCGCCGGTGGCCCCGGCGCCGCCCTGTATGCCGAGCAGCTGGCCGGACGCACCACCCACGCCGCACGCAAGGCGATCGTGGAGGCGCTGCGCGAGTCCGGCGACCTCGACGGCGAGCCGACGCCGACCCAGCGGAAGGTCAACTTCTACGAGAAGGGCGACAAGCCGCTCGAGATCGTCACCACCCGGCAGTGGTACATCCGCAACGGTGGCCGGGACGAGGACCTGCGCCGGGAGCTGTTGCGCCGCGGCGAGGAGCTGCAGTTCCACCCGCCCTACATGCGCAGCCGGTACAACAACTGGGTCCAGGGTCTCAACGGCGACTGGCTCATCAGCAGGCAGCGCTTCTTCGGCGTGCCGATCCCGGTCTGGTACCGCGTCGGTGAGGACGGCGAGGTCCGCTACGACGACATCATCGTGCCCGCCGAGTCCGACCTGCCCGTCGACCCGACCTCGCAGGCGCCCCCCGGGTACACCGAGGACCAGCGCGGCGTCCCGGGCGGGTTCGTCGGCGACCCGGACATCATGGACACCTGGGCGACCTCGTCGCTGACCCCGCAGATCGCCGCCGGCTGGCCGGTCGGCAGCGACAAGGTGGGCGGCAACGACCCGGAGCTGTTCGCCAAGGTCTTCCCGATGGACATGCGCCCCCAGGGGCACGACATCATCCGCACCTGGCTGTTCTCCACCGTGGTCCGGGCGCACTTCGAGCACGGCACGCTCCCGTGGCGGCACGCCTACATCAACGGGTGGATCCTCGACCCGGACCGCAAGAAGATGAGCAAGTCCAAGGGCAACGTCGTCACGCCCCAGCAGATGCTCCGCCAGCACGGCACCGACGCGGTCCGCTACTGGGCCGCGGCGGCCCGCCCGGGCGTGGACACCGTCGACGACCCGGCGCAGATCAAGGTGGGCCGGCGCCTGGCCATCAAGGTCCTCAACGCCAGCAAGTTCGCGCTCTCCTTCGGTGAGATCGAGGGCGCGGCGGGCGGCTCCCTGCTCGACCTGGTCACCCACCCGCTGGACCGGGCGATGCTGGCCCGGCTCGCCGAGGTGGTCCGTGCCGCGACCGAGTCCTACGAGGGCTTCGACTACTCCAAGGCCCTCGACGTGACCGAGGCCTTCTTCTGGACCTTCTGCGACGACTACCTCGAGCTGGTCAAGGAGCGCGCCTACGGCTCCGGCCCCGACGCCGACCCGGCGGCGACGGCCTCGGCCCGGGCGGCGCTGCGGGTGGCCCTCGAGGTCCAGCTGCGGCTGCTCGCCCCGGTGCTCGTCTACGCGACCGAGGAGGTGTGGTCCTGGTGGCACGACGACTCGGTCCACACCCAGCCCTGGCCGCGGGTGGAGGAGCTGGCCCCGGTGGCGGAGGGCGCCGACCCGCGGCTGCTCGACGTCGTCGGCCAGGCCCTCGCCGGCCTGCGCAAGGCCAAGTCCGAGGCCAAGGTCGGGATGCGCACCGAGATCTCCGCGGCCACGGTGACCGGACCCGAGCCGGACCTGGACCTGGTGCGGCAGGCCGAGGACGACCTCGTCGCCGCCGGCAAGCTCACCACCGCCCCCACCTACCGGGCCGGCGCGGAGCTCTCGGTCGAGGACATCCAGCTGGTGGTCCCGCCGGCGGGCTGACCCCGAAGTCCGCCGGGAGCCCCCCACGGTCGCACTAGGGTGGTTCCCGTGAACAGGGCCAGGGCAAGGGCCGTCGCCGCGGTGCTCGTCACCGCGTTCGGCCTGCTCGTCCTCCTCTGGGGCACCGGCACGGACAGCTCGCTGCTGCAGACCCCGCAGAGCCCGGGGGGCGAGCTCCCCGTGCCCGGCGCGGCCGGCGTCAGCCCGACGACCGCGGCGCGCGAGGCAGTCCAGGACCAGCCCCGGGAGGGCGGGCCCGTCCCCTGGGAGGCCGTCATCATCGGGCTCTTCCTGCTCGCGGTGCTGGTCCGGCTGGTCCGCTGGCTGGTGGCCCGTGACTGGGAGCCCGACGAGCCGGACCTGCACGAGGAGCCCGACGAGGTGGCCCTGCTGCTGGCGGCCACGTCCCCCGAGCGCCGGCGCCGGGCGCTGGACGAGGGCGACCCCCGCAACGGGGTGGTCGCCTGCTGGGTCGCCCTCGAGGAGGCCGCGGCCGGTGGCGGCCTGCCGCGCGACCCGTCCGAGACCTCCGCCGAGTTCACCACGCGGGTGCTGGACGCCTGGTCGGTGCCGCCCGACCTGGTGCGGACCCTGGCCGAGCTCTACCGGGAGGCCCGGTTCTCCCGGCACCCGGTCACCGAGGACATGCGCCGCCGCGCCGTCGCCGCCCTCGAGGGTGTGCACGACGCGGTCCGGGGACGGGTGAGGACGTGACCAGCCTGCGCACCGCGACCGCGATGACCCCGGTCCGCCCCACCAGCCGGGCCCGCTGGGTGGGGCGGGTGCTGGGCGGCGCAGCCCTGTCCGTGGCGCTCGGCTCGCTGCTCTGGTACGTGGGGGTCCTCCCCCACGGCTACCTGGTCAGCGTGGCCCTCGCGCTCGCCCTGGGCCTGGTCGTGCTCCTCGTGGTGTGGACCGCCCAGGAGCAGGGCCCGCACCTGGAGGCGGCGACCTGGTACAGCCCCGTCGACCGCGAGGCCGTGTCGGTGATGGCGCTCGACTACCACATGCTGCGGCTGCGCCGTGACCTGCGGGCCGCCCTGGAGCGCAACGACCGCCCCGACGAGATCTACCCGCTCATCCTGGAGCTGGCCGCCGAGCGGCTCGCCGCGCGGCACGCCATCGACCTTCGCACCCGGCCCGAGGAGGCCCGCCGGGTGCTGGCCCCCGGCCTCGCGGCATACCTGGACAAGCCCCCGGAGGGGACCGAGCGCCGCAGCCGGCGCCAGCTGGAACGTGCCATCGAGGGAATCGAGGAACTGTGACCGAGCCCGCCCCCCGCACCGCGCCGGAGCCGCTGGACCCGGCCACCGTGACCGCCCGCGCGAACGAGGTCCTCGACCGGGTCGGGCAGGCGGTCGTCGGCAAGCGGGAGCCGCTGACGATGGTCCTGGCGGCGATCCTGGCCGGTGGGCACGTGCTGCTGGAGGACCTCCCGGGGCTGGGCAAGACGCTGGCCGCGCGGTCCTTCGCGCAGACGCTGGGGCTGACCTTCGCCCGCGCCCAGTTCACCCCCGACCTGCTGCCGGCGGACCTCACCGGCGCGTTCGTCTACGACCAGCGCCGGGGCGACTTCGAGTTCCGTCGCGGGCCGCTGTTCACCGGCCTGTTGCTCGCCGACGAGATCAACCGCACCCCGCCGAAGACCCAGTCGGCCCTGCTGGAGGCCATGCAGGAACGGCAGGTCACGGTCGAGGGCCAGACCTTCGCGCTGCCCGAGCCGTTCCACGTGCTGGCCACCGCCAACCCCATCGAGTACGAGGGCACCTACCCGCTGCCGGAGGCGCAGCTGGACCGGTTCCTGGTGCGGGTGTCGTTCGGCTACCCCAGCGAGGAGGAGGAGGCCGAGGTGCTCGCCCGCCGGGCCGCCCGCCGCCGCGAGGAGCAGCACCTGGAGCCGGTCACCGACGCCGCCGGGCTCCGGGCGATGCAGGCCGCGGTCGAGACCGTGCCCATCGAGCCGGACATCGCCGCCTACTGCGTCGCGCTGGCCGCGGCGACCCGGTCCCACCGCTCGGTCCAGGTGGGCGCCTCCCCCCGCGGGTCGCTCGGACTGATGCTGTGCGCACGCGCGTTGGCGGTGCTCCGGGGCCGGGACTACATCGTCCCCGAGGACGTCAAGGCCGTGGCCCACCCGGTGCTGGACCACCGGATCTCGATCCGCCCGGAGCTGTGGATGTCCGAGGTCGCCGGCGCCACCGTCGTGGACGCGGTGCTGCAGGAGGTGCCGGTGCCCTCGGCCCGTCAGGTCGACCCGGCCCGGGCCCCCGGGTCGTGAGCCGCTCCCGGGACACCGGCCGGTGGGCGGTGACCTTCGCCCACCAGCGGGCGGTCACGGTCACCGGGCTGGGCGGCATCGCCGCCGTGGTGTGGCAGCGCCCCGGGCTGCTCGTCCTCGTCACCCCGCTGCTCGTGGTGCTCGTCTGGTCCGGGCTGACCCGCCCCCGTCGGGTGCCGGAGGTGCGGGCCCGGCTGACCCGGCCGGTGGTCACCGAGGGCGACCGGGGCTACGCCGTGGTCCGGACCGGCGCCGTCGAGCACTGCGAGGTGCTCGGGGTCTCCCTCGCCGACGCCCCCTGGGTGGCCGGCGAGCCGCTGCACGGCGCGACGGTCCACGTGGTCGACGAGCGCGACCGGAGCCGGGGCGCGAGCCTGGTGCCGACCGCGGTGCGGGCGCTGCGCTGGGGGTCCCACCGGGTGGGGCCGGTCGCGGTCGCCGGGCTCAGCCCGTGGGGAGCGTTCCGCTGGGGGCCGGTGACCGTCGACGCGCTGCCGGTCCGGGTGCTGCCCCGCACCCAGGGGTTCGACGTCCGGGCCCCGGCGCCCCACCCGCGGGGGCTGGTCGGCCGGCACCGGGCCAGCCGTCCCGGGGAGGGCAGCGAGTTCCGCTCCATCCGGCCGTTCCAGTGGGGCGACCGGCTCCGCCGGATCCACTGGGCGCGGTCGCTGCGCACCGGTGAGCTGCACGTCACCTCCAGCTACGCCGACGAGGACACCCACGTGGCCGTCGTCGTCGACGCCTACCACGACCTGGGCGTGTCCGAGGGTGTCGACGGGGCGGCCAGCACGCTGGACCACACCGTCCGGGCCGCGGCGTCGGTGGCCGAGCACTTCCTCCACCAGGGCGACCGGGTGAGCCTGCGGGTCTGGTCGGGACGCACCCCCGCCCGGATCCCTCCCGGCACCGGCCGCCGGCACCACCGCCGCATCCTGGAGACGCTGGCGGTGACCCGGCCGGCACCCCAGGAGCACGAGGAGCGCCACCTGGCCCTCGACACGGTCGGCGCGGGCACCCTGGTGGTCCTGGTCTCGGCGCTCATCTCCCCCGCCGCGCTGACCCGCGCCGCCACCCTGGCCCGTCACGGCACCTCGGTCGTCGTCATCGACGCGTTCGTCGAGGGGGTGGAGCCGCCGGAGGAGGACGACGAGGTCGCCGGCCTGGCCTGGCGGATCCGGATGCTCGAGCGGGACCGGGAGCTGCGGCGGATCCAGCAGGAGGGCGTCCCGGTCGTGCCCTGGCAGGGCGCCGGCAGCCTCGACGAGGTGCTGCGCCGGCTCGCCCGGCGCGGGCCCCGGGTCAGGGTGGAGGGCTGAGGCGTGGAGCGGCTGTTCACCGACCTGCGGGGCGCCAGCCGCCAGCAGGCGCTGCTGCGCTCGTCCGTGGTCGTCGCGGCCCTCGTCTACTCGGTGCTCCTCGTCGCCGCCGGGGACAGCACCCCGCTGGCCCTGGTGGTCCTCGGCGCGCTGGGGCTGCTGTGCGTGGTCAACCCGCACACCCAGGCCCCGACGCTGCTCCTGCTCTACATGCTCGTGGCGTGGGGGGCGGGGGTGCCCTCCCCGTGGCACCCGCTGACCCTGCCGGCCGCACTGTGCCTGCTCGTCATCCACGTGGCCTGCGCGCTGGCTGCCGGGGTGCCGTCGGCCGCCTCGCTGCCCGGGACGCTGCGGCTGCTCTACGGGCCGCGGCTCATTGCGGTCGCGGTGGCGACGACGCTGGTGTGGGCGGTGGCCGGGGCGGTGGCGGCGAGCGGGACCCCCGGTGGCATCGTCGCCGCGCTGACCGGCCTCGGGGTGGTGACGGTCGGGCTGGTCACGCACTATGTCACGGTGACCCGGCCGGCCCGGTCCGGGCAGCGGCGCCGCCGGGAGCGGGTCGTGGACCAGCGGGAGCGCCCCAAGGAGCTGGGGCTGCCCTAGCCGGTCAGGAGGTCAGGCGGACTCCTTGCGCTGGTTGCGCTTGCGGGTCGGCGCGCTGACGTCGCGCCGGACGATCGTCGGGTTGACGTTGTCGAGGACGACCTCGCGGGTGATCACCACGCGGGCGATGTCCTCCTCGCTCGGCACGTCGAACATCACCGGCAGGAGGACCTCCTCCAGGATCGCCCGCAGGCCGCGGGCTCCGGTGCCGCGCAGCAGCGCCTGGTCGGCGACCGCCTCGATCGCGTCGGGGGTGAACTCCAGCTCCACCCCGTCGATCTCGAACATCCGCTGGTACTGCTTGATGAGCGCGTTGCGCGGCTCGGTGAGGATCGCGACGAGCGCGTCCCGGTCCAGCGGGGTGACCGTGGTGATGACCGGCAGCCGGCCGATGAACTCCGGGATCAACCCGAACTTCATGAGGTCCTCGGGCAGGACGTCCTCGAGCTGCTCGGCCGGGTCCTTCGGACCGTGCAGGGTGGCGCCGAAGCCGAGCCCGTGCTTGCCGGCCCGCGCCTCGATGATCTTCTCCAGCCCGGCAAACGCGCCGCCGACGATGAAGAGGACGTTGGAGGTGTCGATCTGGATGAACTCCTGGTGCGGGTGCTTGCGCCCGCCCTGCGGCGGCACCGAGGCGGTGGTGCCCTCGAGGATCTTCAGCAGCGCCTGCTGCACGCCCTCACCGGAGACGTCCCGGGTGATCGACGGGTTCTCCGACTTGCGGGCGATCTTGTCGATCTCGTCGATGTAGATGATCCCGGTCTCGGCCTTCTTGACGTCGAAGTCCGCCGCCTGGATGAGCTTGAGCAGGATGTTCTCGACGTCCTCGCCCACGTAGCCGGCCTCGGTCAGCGCCGTGGCGTCGGCGATGGCGAACGGCACGTTGAGCATCCGGGCCAGCGTCTGGGCCAGGTAGGTCTTGCCGCAGCCGGTCGGGCCGATGAGCAGGATGTTCGACTTGGAGATCTCGACGGCGTCCTCGCCCTTGCGGCTCTCGCCGGCCTGGATCCGCTTGTAGTGGTTGTAGACCGCCACGGCCAGGGCCCGCTTGGCCCGGTCCTGGCCCACGACGTACTGCTCGAGGAACTCGTGGATCTCCCGCGGCTTGGGCAGTGTCCCGAGACCGAGGTCACTGGACTCGGCCAGCTCCTCCTCGATGATCTCGTTGCACAGGTCGATGCACTCGTCGCAGATGTAGACCCCGGGGCCCGCGATGAGCTTCTTGACCTGCTTCTGACTCTTGCCGCAGAAGGAGCACTTCAGCAGGTCGCTGCTCTCTCCCATGCGTGCCACGCGCGATCCTTCCCTCGGCGACTTCGGCCCCGGCCGGGAGCCTCACCTTGACGCTACCTTGCCGGTTCGTACCTGGACAGTGTTTAACGACGTGTCCCCGCGTGTCCTGCGGGGGGTGTCCGCTGTGAGCGGAACCCGCCTCAGTCGTCGGTCAGGGAGGCCTTGCGGGAGGCCAGCACGTCGTCGACCAGGCCGTACTCCTTGGCCTGCTCCGCGGTGAGGATCTTGTCGCGCTCGATGTCCTGACGAACCTGCTCCACGGACCGGCCGGAGTGCTTGGCCCAGGTCTCCTCCAGCCAGTGCCGCATCCGCAGCACCTCGTTGGCCTGGATCTCGATGTCCGAGGCCTGGCCGTAGTCGCCGCCCATGAGGGCCGGCTGGTGGATGAGGATCCGGGCGTTGGGCAGCGCGAACCGCTTGCCCTTGGTCCCCGCCGCCGCGATGACGGCCGCGGCGGAGGCCGCCTGTCCGACGACGAAGGTCTGGATGTCCGGCCGGACGAACTGCATCGTGTCGTAGATCGCGGTCAGCGCCGTGAACGAGCCGCCCGGGGAGTTGATGTACATGACGATGTCACGGTCCGGGTCCTGGGACTCGAGCACGATCAGCTGGGCGATGATGTCGTCCGCCGAGGCGTCGTCGATCTGCACGCCGAGGAAGATGATCCGGTCCTCGAAGAGCTTGGTGTAGGGGTCCTGCCGCTTCATGCCGTAGGAGGTGCGCTCCTCGAACTGGGGCAGGATGTAGCGGCTGCTCGGACCGGCGTGCTCGGCGCGAGCGGAGGGCGAGAAGTACGGGAAGGTGTTCATCGGGCTGCTCTCTCTCGTCCGGGTCCGGTCAGGCCTTGTTGGCGCCCGCGTCGGCGCTGCGCTCGTAGACGTGGTCGACGAAGCCGTACTCCTTGGCCTCCTGCGCGGTGAACCAGCGGTCGCGGTCGGAGTCGCGCTCGATCTGCTCCACGCTCTGGCCGGTGTGCAGGGCGATGAGCCGGGCCATCTCCCGCTTGGTGTGCAGCATCTGCTCCGCCTGGATCTTGATGTCGCTGGCGGTACCGCCGATCCCGCCGGACGGCTGGTGCATCATCACCTTGGCGTGTGGGGTGGCGTAGCGCTTGCCCTTGGCGCCCGCGCACAGCAGGAACTGGCCCATCGACGCGGCGAGGCCCATGGCCACCGTGGCCACGTCGCACGGCACCCACTGCATGGTGTCGTAGATGGCCATGCCCGCGCTCACCGAGCCGCCGGGGGAGTTGATGTAGAGCCAGATGTCCTGCTCGGGGTCCTCGGCGGCCAGGAGCAGCAGCTGGGCGCAGATCGCGTTGGCGTTCTCGTCGCGCACGTCCGAGCCGAGGAAGATGATGCGCTCCTTGAGGAGCCGCTCGTAGATCCGGTCGTCCAGGCCTGAGAAGCCGCGCTCGCCGGCGGCCACGATCTCGCTGTTGATCACTCGTCTGCTCCTTGGGTTGCAAGGCGGCCGCGCCGTGTCGACGCGACCTTCGTCAGTGACCCTAACGCCCGGGGAAGGGCGGCCACTCCCCGGTCCGGGTGGTGTTCGCCGTGGGCAGACGGCGACCGCCGCGCGTTCAACCCCGGGAACGGCGCCGCCCCCCGCGCCGGTGGGGCGTCGGGGGGCGGCGGCCGGGCGGGTCTCAGGCCTGCGAGGGCTCCTCCTCGGCGGCCGGCTCGTCGGTGTCCTCGGCGGGCTCCTCGGCCGTCGCCTGCTCCGGCTCGTCCCCGGTGGCCTGGTCGAGGTCGACCGGGTTGCCCTCGGTGTCGCGGACCACGGCCTGCTCCAGGACGGTGGCCAGGGCCTTGCGGCGACGGACCTCGGCGACCATCGCCGGCACCTGGCCCTGCTCGTCGAGCTGCTGGGCGAACTGGTTGGGGTTCATGCCGTACTGCTGGGAGACCATCATGATGTACTCGACCAGCTCGTTCTGGCCGACCTGCACGTCCTCGCGCGCGGCGAGCGCGTCGAGGAGGAACTGGGTCTTCATCGCCTTGCGGGTGCTCTCCTCGACCTCGCGGCGGTGCTCGTCGTCCTCGAGGCGGTTCTCCTGCTCCAGGTGCTGGTGCACCTCGGCCTCGACGAGGTTCTCCGGCAGCGGGATGTCGGTCAGCTCGAGCATCTTGTCCAGCAGCCGGTCGCGGGCCTGGATGCCCTGCTCCAGCCGGGCGCCCTGCTCGGCCTGCCGGCGCAGGTCCGCCATGAGCTCCTCGAGGGTGTCGAACTGGGAGGCGAGCTGGGCGAACTCGTCGTCCAGCTCGGGCAGCTGACGCTCCTTGACCGAGTGCAGCACGACGGTGATGTCGGCCGTCTGCCCGGCCCGGTCGCCACCGGCCAGCGGCGCCTGGAACTCGATGGTGTCGCCGGCGACGTGGCCGATGAGCGCCTCGTCGAGGCCCTCCAGCATGGTGCCGGAGCCGATCTCGTAGGAGACACCGGTGACCGAGTCGACCTCCTCGCCGTCGACGACGGCCTTGAGGTCGATCGAGGTGAAGTCGCCCTCGGCGGCCGGGCGGTCCACGCCCACGAGCGTGCCGAAGCGGGCCCGCAGGGCGTCCAGCCGCACCTGCACGTCCTCGTCGCTCACCTCGAGCGGGTCCACCTCGACCTCGATGCCGCTGAGGTCGGGCAGCTCGAACTCGGGGACCACATCGACCTCGGCGTCGAACTTGAGGTCCTTGCCGGCCTCGACGGGCAGCTCGGTGAGGTTCAGCTCGGGCTGGCCCAGCGGGCGCAGGTCGTTCTCCTGCATCGCCCGGGTGTAGTACTCGGGCAGCGCCTCGTCGAGGGCCTGCTGCACCACGGTCCCGCGGCCGAACCGCTGGTCGATGATGCGCGGCGGCACCTTCCCGCGGCGGAAGCCGGGGATGTTCACCGAGGCACCGATGGCCTTGTATGCCGCGTCCAGCCGGGGTGCGAGCTCCTCGGAGGAGACCTCCACGCTCAGCTTCACCCGGGTCGGGCTGACTTTCTCAACGGCACTCTTCACGACAGGGCACTCCAGGGTCTTTCGGGGATGGGGTCCATCGGTGGCTCGGGCACCGCGCATGGCTGGGGCACCCGGCAATTCGGTTCATGGTATCGGTCGGGGTAGCCGGATTCGAACCGGCGGCCTTCCGCTCCCAAAGCGGACGCGCTACCAAGCTGCGCCATACCCCGTCCTGCGCCCGGCGGCGCCGTCGATTCGGCCCCGCCGGGAGCGGGCAGTACAGTAATCGCTCGCTGCCGGGGCACGTCGCTCGGTGGCGCGCGGGTGTAGCTCAATGGTAGAGCCCCAGCCTTCCAAGCTGGTGGTGCGGGTTCGATTCCCGTCACCCGCTCTCCCGTGTCACGGTGGGGCATGCCCGCCCCCGCCCGCCGGGCCCTGGTGACCGGTGTCACCGGCTACGTCGGCTCCCGCCTGGCCCCCGCGCTGCTCCGTCGGGGCTGGCGCGTCCGGGTGCTCACCCGCCACCCCGACCGGGTCGCCCGCCGCGACTGGGGCGGACCGCTGGAGGTCGTCGCCGGTGACGCGTCCCGGCCCGACGACCTCGCCCGCGCCTGCGCCGGGGTGGACGTCGCCTACTACCTGCTGCACTCGATGGACGGGCGCCACGGGTTCCCGCGACGGGACCGCGAGCTGGCCTGGCACTTCGCCCACGCCGTCGCCGAGGCGGGCGTCGGCCGCGTGGTCTACCTGTCCGGGCTGCACCCGCCCCACGGGCCGCTGAGCGAGCACCTCGCCTCGCGGCTGGAGGTGGGCCAGCTCCTCCTCGGGTCGGAGGTGCCGACCGCGGTCCTGCAGGCCGCGGTGGTCGTGGGCGCCGGCTCGGCCTCGTTCGAGCTGCTCCGTCACCTGGGCCGGCTGCTCCCGGTCGTGCCCTCCGCCGGCTGGCTGGAAACCCGGGTCCAGCCGATCGCCGTGGGCGACCTGCTGGCCTACCTCACCGGTGCGGCCGACCTGCCCCCGGGCATCAGCCGGACCTTCGACGTCGGTGGCCCGGAGGTGCTCACCTACCGGGAGATGCTGGCGCGGTTCGCGGCGCTGGCGGGGCGGCCGCGACCCGTCACCGTCCCGGTGCCCGGCCTCACCCCGGCCCTGGCCGGGCCCTGGGCGGGTCGGCTCACCCCGGTGCCGGAGGGCCTGGTGCGCGCGCTCGTCGGGAGCCTGCCCCACGAGGTGGTCTGCCGGGAGCGGGACCTCGACGGCCTGCTCCCCGACCCGCCCGCCCCGCCGACCCCGTTCGATGTGGCCGTCCGGGCCGCACTGACCGACCCCGGGACGCCGAGACCCGAGCCCGGGCGGGCCGACCCGGCGGTCCTGCACGCCGGAGACCCCGGGTGGGCGGGCCCTCGTCCGGCCGTCGAGGAGCCCGCCGACCAGTAGGGTGAGCACATGGACACCCACCCGCAGCCGGGCCTGCGCATCGGGGAGCTGGCCCGCCGGGTGGGGGTCAGTCCTCACGTGCTGCGCGTCTGGGAGCGCCGCTACGGCCTGCGCCCGGGCGCGGTCCGTCGGCGGCCAGCGCCTCTACTCCCCCACCGACGAGCAGCGGATCCGCGCCGTCGCCGAGCTCCGCCGCCAGGGCGTTCCGGCCGCCGAGGCGGTGGCCCGCCTGCTGCGCGCCACCGAGGACTTCGACGAGCTCGAGGGGCAGCGGGTGCTCGACGCGCTGCTCGACCAGCGCCCCCTCGCCGATGTGGTGGGCCGCGTCGTCCTGCCCTTCCTCGAGGTCCTCGGCGACCGCTGGGAGGAGGGCACCATGAGCGTGGCCCAGGAGCACTTCGCCAGCGGCCTGGTGCGCCGGCGGCTCAGTGCCCTGTCCCTCGGCCCGGCCGGCGGTCGGGGACCGGTGGCGGTCCTGGCCTGCCCGCCCGGTGAGCTCCACGACATCGCGCTCCTGGCCTTCGGGCTGCTCCTGGCCCGACAGGGCTGGCAGGTCCGCTTCCTGGGCGCCGACACCCCGTTGCTCGACCTGGCCCGGGCCGCCCGGACCGTCGGGGCCGACGTCGTCATCCTGGCGGCCACCCGGGTCACCGCCCTCGAGGCCCACACCACGGGGCTGCGCCACCTGTCCCGGCACCACCGCCTGCTGCTCGCCGGCCGGGGCGCCGGGGAGCCGCTGGCCCGCGAGGTCGGCGCCGAGCTGCTGCCCGAGGACCCGGTGACGGCCGCGGCCGCCCTCGGCGAACCCGTCGGGGCCGGGAGGTCCGGGGACAGCGAGGCGGCCGGCGCGTGAGCGGGGACACCGGACCGGACCGGGTCGAGGTCGTCGGCCACGGAACGGCCGCGGCCGAGCCGGACCAGGCCGTCGTCTCGGTGCGCGTGGAGTGCCCCGCCGACACGGTGGCGGCCGCGCTGGCCGGGCTGCGGCAGCGCGTCACCGCGGTGCTCGACGCCGTGCGCGACCCCGGTCCCACCACCACCGACGCGGTGACGCTCGGCGTCGGGGTCCACCCACGCCACGACCGCGACGGAGCGGTGACCGGGCACACGGCATACCAGACCCTGCGGGTGGTCGTCGGGGCACCGGACCGCGCGGGTGACGTGGTCGTGCGCCTCGGTGAGGCGGCAGGTGACGGCCTCCACGTCGAGTCGGTGACCCTGGAGGTCGCCGACGAGACGGCGCTGCAGCGGCGGGCCCGGGAGGCGGCCTTCGCCGACGCGCGGCAGCGGGCCGAGCTCTACGCCTCCCTCGCCGGGCGGACGCTCGGCGCGGTCCACCTGGTCAGCGAGGTGCTGGCCGCCGAGGGACCGGGTCCGCGGTTCGCCATGGCCGCGGGCGACGCCGGCCTGCCGGTCCAGCCGGGCGCCCACGAGGTCACCGCCCGCCTGCGGGCCACCTGGGCCCTCGACTGACGGATCCTCACCGGTCGACAGCCCCGTGCCCCGGTGCGACAGTGGAGGGGTCAGGTCGACCCCGCGGGGCCGGCACCGCTAAAGATCAGGGGGCACCACCCATGGGACTGATGGACAAGTTCTCCGGACGGTCGGACAACCTCAGGGACAAGGCCGGCGACGCGGTCGACCAGCACAGCGAGAAGATCGACGAGGGCATCGAGCGCGGCGGGGAGTTCGCCAGCGAGAAGACCGGCGGCAAGCACGACGAGCACATCGACCAGGGCTCGGACAAGCTGCGTGAGGGTCTGGACTCCCTCGACGGCCAGCAGGACGACTTCACCCGCGAGGAGCGGCGGCAGTAGCCCGAAGGACGACAGGAGGCCCCCGGCGAGCGCCGGGGGCCTCCGTGCGTCCGTGCCGACGCGACGCGTCAGGGCAGCGGCGGCAGCGTGCCGTCCTCCTCGTAGCGGCTGATCATGTCGATCCGCCGCTGGTGCCGCTCGGCCCCGCTGAACGGCGTGCCGAGGAAGACCCGGACCATCTCCTTGGCGTCCTCGACGCTGCTGAACCGCGCGCCGATCGAGATGACCCGGGCGTCGTTGTGCTCTCGGGCCAGCTTCGCCAGCTCGGGCGTGGAGCAGAGCGCCGCGCGGATGCCGCGCACCTTGTTCGCGGCGATCTGCTCACCGTTGCCGGAGCCGCCGAGCACGATGCCCAGCGACCCCTCGTCCCGGGCCACCGCCTCGGCGGCGCGGAGCACGAAGACCGGGTAGTCGTCGAGCTCGTCGTAGTCCGTGGGCCCGTGGTCGACGACCTCGTGGCCCTCGTCGCCCAGCCAGCGCACCAGCTCCCGGTGCAGCTCGTATGCGGCGTGGTCGCCGCCGATGTGAACGCGCACGTCGACCTCAGCTGAAGTCCGGACCCTTGGTCCGGGTGCGCTTGAGCTCGAAGAAGCCGGGGGTGCCCGCGACGAGCAGGCAGCCGTCCCAGAGCCGGCCGGCGGCCTCGCCCTTGGGGGCGGGGGTCACGACCGGCCCGAAGAAGGCGATCCCCTCGACCGCGACGACCGGGGTGCCCACGTCGTCGCCGACCAGGTCGATGGCCCGCTGGTGGCTGGCGCGCAGCTCCTCGTCGTACTCGTCGGAGTCCGCGGCCCCGATGAGCTCGGCCGGCAGCCCGACCTCGGCGAGCGCCTCCTCGAGGATCGGGCGGAGGTCCTCGGTGCCGCGGCCCTGGACGTGCACCCGGGTGCCGATGGCGTCATACAGGGCCTTGCGGATGCGGTTGGCCTCCTCCGGGCCCTTCCCGTGGGCCGCCGCGACGATGACGCGGACCGGCGCCCACGCGCGGTCCAGGAGCGCCCGGTAGTCCGGGTCGAGGTCCCGGCCCTCGTTGAGCACCGACAGGCTCATGACCGACCAGGTGATCTCGAGGTTGCGGACCTTCGCCGCCTCCATGAGCCAGCGCGAGGTCATCCACGCCCACGGACAGACCGGGTCGAACCACATCTCGGCGCGGGTGGTCTGCTGCTCCGATGGTGCTTGCGCTGCCTCGTTCCGGTTCTCGATCACGTCCGTCGTCATGGCACCATCGTCTCAAACGTTCAACTACCCATCCCGATGACCCCAGCGCCAGGAGGCCCTCGCATGCCCGGAACGAACCTGACCCGCGACGAGGCCGGCCAGCGTTCGCAGCTCATCTCCGTCGACGGCTACGACGTGTCGCTGGACCTGACCTGCGGGCCCGAGACGTTCCGGACGCTCACCACCGTCCGCTTCTCGGCGCGGGAGGAGGGGGCCACCAGCTGGATCGACCTCATCGCCCGGTCCGTGGAGTCGATCGAGCTCAACGGGCGCGCGCTGGACCCGGCGGAGCACTACGCCGACGGCCGGATCACGCTGCCCGACCTGCAGGAGGACAACGTCCTCACCGTGGATGCGACCGGGGTCTTCATGAACACCGGCGAGGGCCTGCACCGGTTCGTCGACCCCGCCGACGGCGAGGTGTACCTCTACACCCAGTTCGAGGTGCCGGACTCCCGGCGCGTGTTCGCCGTCTTCGAGCAGCCCGACCTCAAGGCCACCTTCCGGTTCTCGGTCACCGCCCCGGCGCACTGGCAGGTCATCTCCAACCAGCCCACCCCCGAGCCGCGGCCGGCTGCGGACGCGGCGAACGTCGACGGGACCGAGGTCGCCCGGTGGGACTTCGAGCCGACCCCGCGCATCTCGTCATACGTCACCGCGCTGGTCGCCGGCCCGTATGCCGTGGTGCGGGACGAGGTGGAGACCCGCGCCGGCACCATCCCGCTGGCCGTCTACTGCCGCGAGTCGCTGCGAGAGCACCTGGACGCCGAGAACATCCTCGAGCTGACCAAGAAGGGCTTCGCCTTCTTCGAGGAGGAGTTCGACCGGCCCTTCCCGTTCGCCAAGTACGACCAGGTCTTCACGCCCGAGTACAACATGGGCGCGATGGAGAACGTCGGGCTCGTGACCATCACCGAGACCTACGTCTTCCGGGGCAAGGTGCCCGACGCCCTGGTCGAGCGGCGTGCCCTGACCGTGCTCCACGAGCTGGCCCACATGTGGTTCGGCAACCTGGTGACGATGCGCTGGTGGGACGACCTGTGGCTCAACGAGTCGTTCGCCGAGTGGGCCTCGACGACCTGCCAGGCCGAGGCGACGGAGTGGACCGAGGCGTGGACCACCTTCGCCACCGCCGAGAAGGCGTGGGCCTACCGGCAGGACCAGCTGTCCTCCACCCACCCCATCGCGGCGGACATGGTCGACCTGTCGGCGGTCGAGGTGAACTTCGACGGCATCACCTACGCCAAGGGCGCCTCGGTGCTCAAGCAGCTGGTGGCCTACGTTGGCCGGGAGCCGTTCCGCGAGGGCCTGCGCTCCTACTTCCGCAAGTACGCCTGGGGCAACACCACGCTCGAGGACCTGCTCGCCGAGCTGGAGGCCACCTCGGGCCGGGACCTGCGCAGCTGGTCGCAGCTGTGGTTGGAGACCGCGGGGGTAAACACCCTGACGCCGGAGCTCGTCGTCGAGGACGGCGTCATCACCTCCGCCGCGATCCGGCAGACCGCCCCGGCCGAGCACCCGGTGCTGCGGCCGCACCGGCTCGCGGTCGGGTGCTACGAGATGCGTGGGGACCGGCTGGTGCGCACCCAGCGGATCGAGCTGGACGTCGACGGCGAGCTCACCCCGGTGCCGCAGCTGGTCGGGATGACCCGCCCGGACCTGCTGCTGGTCAACGACGACGACCTGGCCTACGCCAAGATCCGTCTCGACGAGCACTCCCTGGGCACCGCCCTCGGCCGGCCGCGGGCGCTGGCCGACTCCCTGCCCCGGGCGCTGGTGCTCGGCGCCGCGTGGGACATGACCCGCGACGCACAGATGCCGGCGAGCGACTACGTCTCGCTGGTGCTCGGCGCCATCCCGGGTGAGCGCGACTCCAACCTGCTCAAGGTTCTCCTGCAGCAGGTCACCACCGCCGCCCAGGTGTACACCGCCCCGGAGAACCGCCCGCAGGTCCTGGACACCCTCGCCGCCGGGCTGCGCTCCGCCGCCGAGGCGGCCGAGCCGGGCAGCGACGCCCAGCTGCAGCTCGTCACCGCGTGGTCGACCTTCGCCAGGTCCGAGGACGACGTGCGCTACCTGCGCGACCTGCTCGAGGGCGACCGCGTCCTCGAGGGCCTGGTCGTGGACCAGGACATGCGGTGGACGCTGCTCACCGCGCTCGCCGCGGCGGGCGCCGCCGACGAGGAGGAGATCCTCCTGGAGCAGAAGCGCGACGACACCGCGACCGGCCGGGAGAACGCCGCCAAGGCCCTGGCCGCGCGGCCGACCCCGGAGGCCAAGGAGCGGGCCTGGACCGAGGCGTTCGTCCAGGACGGGCCGCCCAACTCCGTCATCCGCGCGATGGCCGCCGGGTTCACCAGGGTCCACGACACGGAGCTGCTCAAGCCGTACGTCCGGCGCTACCACGACGAGGTGCGACGGGTCTGGGACAGCCGCACCCACGCGATCGCCGAGGCGCTGGCGCGCGGGTTCTACCCGCTGCCGCTGGCCGACAAGGAGCTGCTCTCGGCGACCGAGGCGTGGCTGGCCGAGCACCGGGACGCGTCCTCCGGCCTGCGCCGCACCGTCGCGGAGAACCGGGACGCCGTGGCCCGCGCGCTGACCGCCCAGGCCGCCGACCGCTGACCCCCGGCCCCCCCTTCCCGACCGAACGTCTCGTCGCGACGCCCCATGACCCCACCGGACGCCTGGTCCGGCACGGTCCACCCGCGACCGGACGCCTCGTCACGACGCCCTGGACGGGCACCGGACACGCGGAGGACCGCGCGCTGACCCGCGCAGCCTTCAGGTGAGGCGTTCCCGCGCCGGTTCGGGGGCCCGGTCCGTATGGCGGCGCGCGGGTTCACGTGTCCGGTCAGCCGCGGGGGCGTCCGGACGAGGCGTCCGGTCGGTGGGGGGTCAGGCCTGGCGGGAGACGGTGCGGGCGAGGCGACGCGCGCTGCGCCAGGTGAACAGCTCCTCGAGCAGCACCGGGCGGCCCTCCGGGCCGGCGAGCGGGACCCGCCAGTTCGGGTACTCCTCGTCGGTGCCGGGCTGGTTGATCGTCCTGCGGTCCTGGGCCAGGTCGGACACCGAGACGCCGACCAGCTTGGCCGGGGTCCAGGTGAGGAACCGGTGCAGCGCCTCGACCTGCTCGGTGAGGCCGGCGCCAGGACGCAGCAGGCCGCGCTGGCGCAGCATCTCGAGGACCTCCTCGCGGGCGCCCTCGTCGGCGGCCCGTTCCTCGGCCTCCGAACGGGTCAGCAGCCCGAGCGCCGACCGCAGCCTGATGTGCTCGCCAGTGAGGTACCCGGCGGTGGGCGGCAGGTCGTGGGTGGTCACGGTGGCCAGGCAGAGCTCGCGGTAGTCCTCCGGTGCCCGGGGACCGCGCTCGTCACGCTCGAACCACAGGATCGAGGTGCCGAGGACGCCGCGGTCCTTGAGGTACTCGCGTACCCACGGCTCGACGGTGCCGAGGTCCTCGCCGATGACGACCGCCCCGGCCCGGTGGGCCTCCAGGAGCAGGATGCCGACGAGCGCCTCGTGGTCGAGCCGCACGTAGGTGCCCTGGGTCGGGTCCATCCCCTCGGGCACCCACCAGAGCCGGAACAGCCCGATGATGTGGTCGACGCGCAGGCCGCCGGCGTCGCGCAGGGCCGCGCGCACCATGTCGCGGAACGGGCGGTAGCCCTGCTCGGCCAGCCGGTCCGGCCGCCACGGCGGCTGGCTCCAGTCCTGCCCGCGCTGGTTGTACTGGTCCGGCGGGGCGCCGACGGTGACCCCACGGGCGAGGGTGTCGCCCAGGATCCAGGTGTCCGCCCCCTCGGGGTGCACGCCGACGGCCAGGTCGTGGATGACGCCGAGCGACATCCCCGTGTCGCGCAGGTCGCGCTGCACGCGGGTCAGCTGGTCCTCGATCACCCACTGCAGCCACAGGTGGAACTCCACCTCGCTGGCGTGGGCGTCGCGCCAGGCGGTGACCGCGGGACTGCGCGGGTCCTGCAGCTCGGGGGGCCACGCGCGCCAGACCGGCCCGTGCTCCACGCTCAGCGCCGACCAGGTGGCGAAGTCGACCAGGGCCTGGCCCTCCCCCTCGACGAACGACTGGAAGGCCCGCTCCCGGCGCAGCGACCGCGGCTGGCGGAACACCAGGCGCAGCGCCGCCTCCTTCCCGGCCCACACCGCGTCGCGCTCGAGGAAGTCGATGTCGAGGAACCGCCGGGCGTCGTCGGCGTGCCACTCGACCAGCTGCCGCTCCGCCGCGGAGAGGTAGCCGACCTCGGGGACGTCCTCGACCCTGATGTACAGCGGGTTCTTGAACCGCCGCGTCGTCGGCAGGTAGGGCGACGGCTCCATCGGTGCGGTGGGCTCGGCGGCGTGGATCGGGTTGACGAGCACGAAGTCCGCGCCCAGGCCGGCGGCCCAGGCGCCCACCTCGGCCAGGTCGGCGAGGTCACCGATCCCCCAGGAGCTGCGCGAGCGCATCGCGTACAGCTGCGTCATCAGCCCCCAGCGCTGCTCCCCCGCGCCCCGCAGGCACTCCGGCAGCTCCAGCCGCGCGGGGACCACGACCAGCGGCATCGTCTCCAGGTCGCGCCCGAACGCCAGCTGCACCTCGTGGTACCCCAGGGGGAGGGTGGCGGGCAGGTCCAGGTGCACCTCGACGAGGCTGCGGTCGCGGACGACCCGGGTGGCCGGCTCCCCCTCGGCCCGCCCCAGGTCGAGCAGCTGACCGGACTCCAGCCTGACCCGCGCCTCGAAGAGCACCCCCTCGGGCACGTGGACCGGCAGCCGGTGCGCCTGCCCCTCGGTGACGACGCGCACGGGCGGCAGCACGCGATCCCAGGCACGCTCCTCCAGGTCGCGCAGCGCGGCGGCCGCCTTCCCGTCGTCGGAGGCGTCCACGCCGAGGGCGGCCAGGACGGCCCGGATGGTGGCCGCGCCCACCGGACGGTGGTTGCCCTGCCAGTCCCAGAACTCGGTCGCCACGCCGTGGGCGCGGGCGAGCTCGGCCAGGACGCTGGACGGCATCTCGGACAACGCGGTCTCCCTCTCGGACGACGGTGGTGCAGGTGGCGGGGCCAGTCTGTCAGCCGGGGCACCCGCCGGGCGCACGGCATACGGAAGGCCGGCGGCGGTGTGCCGCCCCTCGGACCCGACCCTCGCCGGAGAGAATACGGGGATGCGCACGGTCACCTGGGACGAGTTCGTCGCGTGGGTCGTGGGTGCGCCACTGCGCATCCTGCTCATCATCGTGCTGGCCTACGTGCTGCGGTGGGTCGTCCACCGGGCGATCCGCACCATGGAGAACACCGCGATCGAGCGGGTCAACCGGCGCGGCGGCACGCTCGACCACCTGGTCACCGCGGTCACCGGGGCCGAGGCCGAGCGCCGCCGGCAGCGGGCCCGGACCCTGGCCTCGCTGCTGCGCAGCATCTCGACGTTCGTCATCGGCTCGATCGCCCTGCTCACCGTGATGGCCGAGATCGGCCTGCCGCTCGGCCCGCTGCTGGCCAGCGCCGGGGTGGGCGGCCTGGCCGTCGGCTTCGGCGCCCAGTCCCTGGTCAAGGACTTCCTGTCCGGCATCTTCATGATCGTCGAGGACCAGTACGGCGTCGGCGACGTCATCGACACCGGGGAGGCGATCGGCACCGTCGAGGAGGTCACCCTGCGGATCACCCGCCTGCGCGACGCCGAGGGGGTGGTGTGGTTCATCCGCAACGGCGAGATCGTCCGGATCGGCAACCGCAGCCAGGGCTGGGCGGTCGCCACCATCGACATCCCCGTCGCGTATGACGAGGACCCGGCCCGCGTCGTGGAGGTGCTCACGCAGGTGGCCGCCGAGGTCCACGCCGACCCCGCGTGGACGGCGAGGCTGCTCGAGCCGCCCAGCGTCGCCGGCGTCCAGTCCGTCGCCGGCGGCACCATGACGATCCGCATGTTCGCCAAGAGCCCGCCCGGGGAGCAGTGGGGGGTGCAGCGGGAGGTGCTGGCCCGGGCCAAGCGGGCACTGGACGCCGCCGGGATCCGCGGGCCGCGGCTGTCACCCTACGACCGCGGGCGCGACGTCTGACTCCTGCCGGCGACCACCCACGGCGCCCAGGGCGGCCAGGCCCACGACCGCCGCGGTGACGGCCACGAGGAGCCGGTAGTCGGTGACGCCCAGGACCGCCGCGGCCGCCGCGGTGGTCACCGTCTGCGGCACGTTGACCGCCATGTTCGCCGCAGCCCCGGTGCGCCCCTGCAGGCGGGGCGGGGTGAGCCGGATCCGCAGCGTCTGGGCGGCGACGACCGACCAGGTGACCCCGGCGCCGACGACCACGAGGCCGACGACGAGGAGCGGCACGCTGCTGCCCATCACCGGCAGGATCCCAACACCGAGTGCCAGGGTCCCGACGGCGAAGGTGCGTCGCTCGCCCCAGCGGCCGATGGCCCAGGCCACGGTCATCCCGGCGGCCACGGCACCGACCCCCTGGAAGCTGACCAGCACCCCGAGCGCCGACGGTGGCAGGCCCATCCCCTGCTCGAGCGCGGGGAACACCGCGGCGTTGACCATCCCGACCGCGCCGCAGGCCAGCGCCATGAGCAGGACGACGCGACCGAGGACGGGGGTCCGGGCCAGGTGGCGGACGCCGGCGGAGAGCTCGACCCAGTAGGAGCCGCGCTCGGAGGCCGCCTCGGGCTCGCTCTCGCGGACCCGGACGGTGAGCAGGACGAGCCCGGCCAGGGCGAAGCTGACGACGGTGAGCGCCACCACGGCCCGGGGGCCGACGAGGGCGTACAGCCCGGCACCGAGGACCGGGGAGACGAGCCGCAGCGACTGGTCGATGGTGCTGAGCAGCCCGTTGCCGGAGGCCAGGTGCTCGTCGGGCAGCAGGTCCCGCAGCAGGCCGGACTGGGCGGCGGCGGTGAGGTAGCCGACCGCGCCGTAGGCGACCACCACGGCATACAGCAGCGCCAGCCAGGCGGCCGACTGCACGAGGAACAGCGACGCGACCACCAGCGCGATCCCGGTGTAGGCACCGACGAGCAGCCGGCGGCGGGACACCCGGTCGGCCACCGTCCCCAGGAACGGCGCGACGAACGCGGGCACCCCGAGGAGGGCGAAGACGAGGGCGGCGGCGCCGTCGGAGCCGGTGATCTCCTTCACCCAGACCGCGACCATGAGGTAGAGCGCGCTGTCGGCGAGGTTGGTGAAGACCCAGGCGAGGGCGAGGCGGCGGAAGCCGGGGTGGACCCAGGCGGCGGGGCGCCGCCGGTACCAGCGGGCCGCTCCCGTGGCGGCGGTGGTGACCGGCGTCGGGGTGCTCATCGCTGCTCCTCCGCCTCGGGGTAGACGGCGGCGAACAGCCGGGCGAACCGGGCGCCCTGCGGGCGCAGCGAGGCGTCGGCGGAACGTCCTCCGAACCGCTCGTGGGCGATCTCCTGCAGGTCCCGGCTCAGCTGCGCCATCTCCTCGGCGGTCGCCCAGAACGACGAGCGCGTGATGGTGACCGCCCGGACCCACTCCGGCGGCTCCTCGTCGGCCCGGGCCAGGAAGCGGTTGATCCGCTCGGCCTCGCGGGCGACGTTGACCGAGGCCAGCTCGCGCACCGCGGTGAGGGAGCCGGGGACGTCGGGGTCGGGTCGGGCGTCGATCCGGTTGGACACCACCCGCCACGGCTTCTCCCGTCCGCGCGGCTCCGCCCGCTCGATGAAGCCGTACTTCTCCAGCATCCGGAGGTGGAACGAGCAGCTCGCCACCGACTCCCCCGTGCGCTCGGCACACTCGGTGGCGGTCGCCTCCGGCACGTCGCCGAGGTAGTCGAGCAGCTCCAGGCGCAGCGGGTGGGCCAGCGCCCGGATGCGCTCGGGGTCGGTGATCCGGCCGGGCCGGGCTGAGGTCATGACCCCCACCGTATGACGCTAAAGACTTCTTGCGCAAGATTTCTTTAACAAGATCACGGCGGATGACCGGCGGGGACACGGCGTCTGGGAGAATGGGCACGTGACCGAGCCGACCGAGCAGACCTACTACGACCGTGTCGGAGGCCACGAGACCTTCGTCAAGCTGGTCCACGAGTTCTACCAGGGCGTGGCCGGCGACCCCGAGCTCCGCGCGCTGTACCCCGAGGAGGACCTCGGCCCGGCCGAGGAGCGGCTGCGGATGTTCCTCGAGCAGTACTGGGGCGGACCGCGGACCTACCAGGAGCTCCGGGGCCACCCGCGGCTGCGGATGCGTCACTTGCCGTTCAAGGTCACCCCGACCCAGGCGCAGCGCTGGCTGCGGCACATGAACGCCGCCATCGACACCCTCGGCCTGTCCCCCATGGACGACGAGATGATGCGCAGCTACATGACCCGGGCCGCGCACTTCATGATCAACGCCGAGGACGACTGACCGCGACGGTGTCCACCGGGACGGCACGGCGCCGGACGTCCCCCGCCACGAGCAGCGCCGCGAGCAGGTAGAGCGCTCCGAGACCGGCGACCAGCGTCGGCGCGTGACCGTCCTGGGGGACGAACGGTGCGGCACCGACCAGTGCGAGCACGAACACCGCGTTGAAGAGCATGTCCTGCACCGCGAACACCTGGCCGCGTCGCCAGGTGGGCACGTCGAGCAGCATCGCCGCGTCCCCGCAGAGCTTGACCACCTGACCGGCGCAGCCGAGCACCAGGCCGCCGGCCACCAGGCCGCGCGGGCTCACCGTGGCGAGCAGACCCACCTGCCCGGCGACGAGCACGACCAGCGCCCCGAGCACCGACGCGCGCACCCCGAAGCGCCGCACCAGCACCGGGGTGAGCACGGCTGCCAGGAACATGCCCGTGGTCACCGCCGCCACGACCAGGCCGAAGCCGCCGATCCCGCTGAGGAGTCCCGGACCTTCCACGCTCTCGGCCTGCCGCATGACGAGGACCCCGACCATCGTGTTGACCCCGAACACGGCCCGGTGCGCGACCAGCCCGGCCAGGGCGGCGGTCACCCTCGGCGCCCGCCAGGCGGCGCCCAGACCGCGTGCCAGGCCCAGCCCCAGGTCGGTGGCCACGGCGACGAGGCTGCGGCGGATCACCCGCCCCGGCCCCAGCGACTGCGGTGCGAACCGGGTCATCAGGACCGCGGCGACCACGGGCGTCACGGCCGCCACCGCCACGGTGACGCCGGCCGAGGCGTCGGTGCCGACCACCGCGAGCACCGCCAGCGAGACCAGGGCGCCCGAGGCGGCCAGCACCGCCCCGGCGGTCGCCAGCACCGAGTTGAGCACGACGAGCCCGGCGACCGGGGTGACGTGGGGCATCGCGGCGTTGATCCCCGCGGCGATGAAGCGTGAGGTGCCGGCGAGCGCCAGCGCGACGCCGAACATGAGGCTGCGGCCGCCGGGGTTGGCCGACCCGCCGGTGAGCATGCCGACGGCGAGGACGCACATGAGCAGGGCCCGCAGGACGGTGCCGACGACGAGGACCAGCCGGCGGTCCCAACGGTCGAGCGCTGCCGCGGCGAACGGCCCGAGCACCGAGTAGGGCAGGAGGAGCACCGCGAACCCGGCCGCGATCGCGAACGGCTCGGTCTCCTGCTCGGGCGAGAAGAACACCACGCCGAGCAGCGCGGCCTGGACGGTGCCGTCCCCGAGCGGTCCGAGCAGGCGCACGGTGACCAGACGCAGCAGGCCCGGGTCCCGCCGCACCGCCGCGCGGAGGGCCCGGACGCCCTCCCACCGGCTCCCGACCACGGGTCAACGGTAGAGCCGCACCCGGCCCCGGAGGCAGCCATCCCGATTTCGCTCCGCCGCAGCGGGCACCCACAATGGGTGCCCGTGACCTCCGCGCCCTCCCCCGGCTCCCGTCCGACCTCGCCCTGGTGGCGTCACGCCGTCATCTACCAGGTCTACCCGCGGTCGTGGGCGGACGCGAACGGCGACGGCGTGGGAGACCTGCCCGGCATCACCGAGCGCCTGCCCTACCTGCGGGACCTGGGGGTGGACGCGGTGTGGCTGTCCCCCTTCTACCGCTCCCCCATGGCCGATGCCGGGTACGACGTGGCCGACTACCGCGACATCGACCCGGTCTTCGGGACGCTCGCCGACGCGGACCGGCTCATCGCCCGGGCGCACCAGCTCGGCATCCGGGTCATCGTCGACCTGGTGCCCAACCACTCCTCCGACGAGCACGAGTGGTTCCGGGCGGCCCTGGCCGCGGGCCGGGGCTCGCCGGAACGGGCCCGCTACGTCTTCCGCGACGGGCGCGGCGAGAACGGCGAGGAGCCACCGAACAACTGGCGCTCGGTCTTCGGCGGACCGGCCTGGACCCGGGTCACCGAGCCGGACGGCACCCCTGGTCAGTGGTACCTGCACCTGTTCGACGCCAAGCAGCCCGACTTCGACTGGAGCAACCGCGAGGTGCGGGACATGTTCCTCGACGTGCTGCGGTTCTGGCTGGACCGGGGCGTCGACGGGTTCCGGGTCGACGTGGCGCACGGGCTGGTCAAGGCCGACGGGCTGCCCGACTGGTTCGAGCGCACCGGCATGCTCGGCAGCACCGAGGAGACCACCGGCGGCGACATCATCGCCCACGAGCGCAGCGCCGACGTCCTCGTCGCCGGTGCCGACGGGCGGGACGTCCCGCACCCGGAGCGCCCGCCGATGTGGGACCAGGACGGGGTCCACGAGATCTACCGTGAGTGGCGGGCCCTGCTCGACTCCTACAACCCCGACGGCGACCCCGCGAAGGACCGCATCCTGTGCGCCGAGGCCTGGGTCGAGCCGGTCGAGCGGGCCGTGGCCTACGTCCGTCCCGACGAGATGCACCAGGCGTTCAACTTCGACTTCCTCCAGGCCGCCTGGCGCGCCGCCGACCTGCGCGAGGTCACCGGGCACTCCCTCGAGGCAGCCGCCTCGGTCGGGGCGCCGAGCACCTGGGTGCTGTCCAACCACGACGTGGTCCGGCACGCCTCCCGGCTCGGCCTGCCGGTCGGTCGGCCCCGCCCCAACGGGATCGGCATCGGCGACGAGCAGCCCAATGCCGTCCTCGGGTTGCGGAGAGCCCGCGCCGCCACCGCGCTGATGCTCGCGCTGCCGGGCTCGGCCTACCTCTACCAGGGCGAGGAGCTCGGCCTGCCCGACCACACCGCGCTGCCCGACGAGGTCCGGCAGGACCCCACCTGGGAGCGGTCCGACCACACCGAGCGGGGCCGGGACGGCTGCCGGGTCCCGATGCCCTGGGAGGCCGGCGCCCCGGCCTACGGCTTCGGCCCCACCTGGGACACCTGGCTGCCGCAGCCGGAGATCTACGGGGCCCTCGCGGTGGACCGCCAGGCCGGGGTGCCCGGCTCCACCCTCGAGCTGTACCGCACCCTGCTGCGGGTGCGGCGCGAGCTCGGGCTCGGCACCGGGAGCATCACCTGGCTGGACGGGTATGACGAGCACGTGGTCGCGTTCCGAGCCACCACCGACGCGGGGCACCGGGTCACCGTGCTCGTCAACGTGGACGGACCCGCCGTGCCGCTGCCGGAGGGCGCGGAGGTCCTGGTGAGCACCGCACCGGTCGCCGGCGGGCTGCCGACCGACACCGCGGTGTGGCTGCGCGGCTGACCGGTCCGGTCAGCGCACCGTCGGGTCGGTGCTCTCGCCCTCGGCGGGGTCGGCCAGGCTGACCTGGACCCGCTCGACCCGGTGGTCACCCACGGAGAGCACCTCCAGGCGCAGCCCGGCGATATGGACCACCTCACCGCCCTCGGCGAGCCGGCCAAGCCGGCTCACGACGAGCCCGCCCACCGTCTCGTAGGGGCCGTCGGGAACCTCGCGGCCGACCAGGTCCTCCAGCTCCTGGACGATCAGGGAGCCGTCGACGATGATCGCCTCGCCGCGGTGCAGCGTGGAGTCCTCGGGCTCGGCGCCGGCGTCGTACTCGTCGTAGATCTCGCCGACGATCTCCTCGACGAGGTCCTCGACGGTGGCGATCCCGTCGGTCCCGCCGTACTCGTCGACGACGAGGACCACCTGCTGCTTGGCCTGGCGCATCGTCGCCAGGGTCGGCAGCACGTGGTTGGTGGCGGGGACGGACATCATCGGCCGGGCCAGCTCACCGAGCCGCCGCTCGTGGTCGCCGGCCAGGTGTGCTTGCAGCAGGTCGCGGATGTGCACGAAGCCGACGATGTCGTCGACCGACCGCCCGGTGACCGGGTAGCGGGAGTGGGTGCCACCGGCGACCTTCTCGGCCGCCTCCGCGACGGTCAGGTCGCCGGCGAGGAACTCCACGTCGGGCCGGGGCCGCATCACCTCGTTGATCCGGCGCTCCCCCGCGCGGAACACGTCGGCCAGGATCCGGCGGTTGTAGGGCAGCAGACCCTCGTGGCCCTCGAGGACCACCCGCAGCTCCTCGGGCGACATGGCCTCCCGGTCGGCGTGCGGGTCGCCGCCCAGCAGCCGGACCACGGCGTTGGTGGAGACGGACAGCAGCGCGATCACGGGCCGCATCAGCTTGGCGAACACGTTGAGCGGTGGGGCGAGCACCTTGGTGAACCCGACCGCTCGCTGCATCGCCAGCCGCTTGGGCACCAGCTCGCCCAGCACCAGGGACAGGTAGGCGATGAGCAGGGTCATGAGGACCAGCGCGGCCGTGTCGGCCACGCCCGGTGCCAGGCCCCAGCCGACCAGCACCGGCGCCAGGTCGGGCGCCAGCGTCGCCGCACCGTAGGCCGAGGAGAAGAACCCGGCCACGGTGACCCCGACCTGGACGGCCGAGAGGAACTGGTTCGGGTCGCGCACCAGGCGCCCGATGCGCTGGCCCCGCTCCCCGGAGGCCTCGATCTGCCGGACCTGGCCCTCGCGCAGCGACACCAGCGCCATCTCCGTCCCGGCGAACAGCCCGCCGACGAGGACGAAGAGGACGACCAGCGCCAGGTTGGACAGCGTTCCGGAGTCCATGACCCGACGCTACTGGGCGTCGGTGTGCCTAGCGGGTCGTGGCGCCCCCGGATTCGGCGACGACCCGCAGCCGGGCCGCGCGGCTCCTCGTCCGGCTGATCGCGACGCCGAGGAGCGCGAGGGCCCCGCCGACCAGGGCGGCCAGGGTCGGCACCTCACCGAGGAGGAGCCACGACATCCCCACCGTGATCGCCGGTACCGACAGGGTGGCCGAGGCGGTCGCCCCGGCGGTGCTGTGCCGGAGCACGTAGGCCCACAGCGTGAACGCCACCGCCGTCGGGAAGACCCCGAGATAGGCCACCGTGGCCAGGGTCGAGGGTGGTGCGGCGGCGAGCTCGGTGACCGCGCCCGGCGCCGCCGGCAGGAGGGCCACGGTGCCGACGGCCGCGGCGACCCAGGTCGCGGTCACCGGGTCGACGGTCCGCAGCGCGACCTTCTGGGCCAGGATCCCGCTGGCGTACAGCAGCGCGGACAGGATGCCCAGCGCCACGCCGATCCGGTCCGCCCTCGCCTCACCGCCGCCGAAGGTGATGAGGACGATGCCGCCGAAGGCGATGGTGATGCCCAGCACGAGCCGGGACGGGAAGCCCTCGGCGAGGAACAGCCCTGCGAGGACGGCGACGATGAGCGGTGCCAGGTTGACGAGCATCGCCGCGGTGCCCGCATCGACGTGCTGCTCGGCGAGGTTGAGGGCGACGTTGTACCCGGCGAACCAGGTGAGCCCGTAGACCACGACCAGCACCAGCCCCCGGCCCCTCGGCAGCGGCGGGCGCCGCCACGCCGCCAGCAGCACCAGTGCGACGGTCGCCGCAGCGAGGCGCCCCAGCGCGAGCGTCGGCGCGGACAGCGACCCGCCGAGGACCCTGATGCCGATGAACGCCGAGGACCACAGCAGCAGGACCACGACCATCGCCGCGGCGAGCCGGAACCGCTGGCCCGGGAACGGGAGGCCCACGCGGGCAGCACGTGTCGAGAGGGTGGTGGACGCAGGGTCCGGGGCAGCCCGGGGCGGCACGACGGTGGTCATGTCACGAGTGTCCGAGGGCTGACGCGACAGGACAAGCGAATGTTTCTTACCAAACGTGAAGAACAGCTGTACGATCGACAGCGTGCTCGACGTCAACCGTCTCCGCGTCTTCCGGGCCGTCGTCGCCGAGGGGTCGGTCAACGGCGCGGCCGCCACCCTCGGCTACACCCCCTCGGCGGTCAGCCAGCAGCTCGCCGCGCTGCAGCGCGAGACCGGGCTGACCCTCTTCGAGCGCCGCGGCCGCGGCGTGGTCCCGACCGCTGCCGCGCTCACCCTGGCCGCGGAGGCCGAGCACGTCCTGGCCCGCCTCGCCGAGCTCGAGAGCGTCGCCGGCGACCTGCGCTCGGGCCGCCTCGGCCGCCTGACCATCGGCTACTTCGCGTCCGCGGGCGCGGCGTGGATCCCCCCGGTCGTGGCCCGGCTCGCGCACGAGTTCCCCAGCCTGCGGCTCGACCTGCGCCTCACCGAGCTCGTGGACGACCCCGGCTTCAGCCCGGACCTGGAGGTCTTCGTCGCCCACCCGCAGGTGTCCCCCGACCGCCCCGGCTACAGCACGCGGCTCCTCCTCGACGAGCCGTATGTCGTGGCGCTGGCCGGGTCCCACCCGCTCGCCTCCCGCGACGCGGTGCCCCTGGCCGAGCTGGCCGCCGAGCACTGGGTGGACAACGACGTGTCGCGGGGGCCGTGCCGCCAGGTGCTCCTCGACGCCTGCGCCGCGGTGGGTATCACGCCCAGCTTTGCGATCGAGGCGCAGGACTACCCGACGGCGCTGGCCTTCGTCGCCGAGGGGATCGGCGTCACGGTGCTTCCCCGGCTCGGTGCGGCGCGCCTGCCGGACGGCGTGACGGTCGTCCCGGTCGTCGACCCCGAGCCGCGGCGCCGGATCATGCTGCGGGTCAAGGACGCCGTGCGGGCCCACCCGGCGGTCACCCGGGCCACCGACCTGCTGCTCGAGCGGGTCCGCCGGTCCCGCGAGGCCGCCTGAGCCGCCTGCCGTCCCGTCGCCTCAGCGGGTCAGGACGTGGCCGACCGGGAGGGTGAGGCGCGTCCAGCCGCCCACCTGGAACACGGTGGCCCGCTCCCCCTCGCGGGCGAACCCCAGCCCGTAGGCCGCGAGCGCGGCCCCTGCCGACACCGGCGGCAGCCCGGAGCCCTCCCCGGTGCCGGGCAGCGGGGCCGACCAGATCCGCTCCCGCAGCGCCGTCACGGCGTGCGCGCCCGCGCCGGGCGGCGTGCCCTCGGCGACGGCCGCGATGCCGTCGCGCGCGGCCCGCAGCAGCACCCCGGAGTCCAGCTCCCCGACCGGCGCCCAGCCGGAGCGGGGCGGGGTCAGCGCCGCCCAGGGCGGGGCCACCCGGGTCGGTGGCACCGGGATCCCGACACCGACGTCACCGGTGCGCTCCCGCCGGGCGAACCGGTCGGTGAGCCCGCCCAGCGGCACGGTGACGTCCAGCTCCGGGTGGCCCGGCGCGAGCGGCATCACCCGCAGCCCCAGCACGACGCCCCGGAGCAGCAGGCCGCGCCCGGGGAGCGCGCACACCCAGGCGGCGAGCACGTCCCGCACCGCCTGCAGCCGGATGGCCCCGTCCTCGTCGAGCCTGCGGGCCCGGGCGACGTAGGTGCCGAGGTCCTGCAGGCTCTCGACGTCGGCGAAGACGATCTGCTCCCCGGTCACGCCCGCACCCTCACCGGTGCTCGTCCGCGGTCAGGCGTCGCTCCCGGGTGTGGCTGCGCAGCCGCACCGGCTCGCCCAGGACGGCGGTGAGCGCCTCCCGCTCCCACTCCCCCAGCCGCCGCGGGCGGCCCTCCTTGAGGTCGTAGGTGACCAGCGTGGACTCGGCGTGCGCGTAGGTGACGTCGTCGCCCCGCTTGCGCACGACATACGCGATGTCGAAGCTGGCCGCGCTGATCCGCGAGCACCACATCTCGATGAGCGCGGGCTCGTAGGAGTAGGTGAGGGGCGCCAGGTAGTCGATCTCCGAGCGGGCCACGAGGACGCCCTCGTCGAGCAGGGAGCGGTCCTGTCCGAACCACTCGCGGAAGGCGTGGACGCGCGCCTCCTCCAGGTAGCGCAGGTACTGGACGTTGTTGACGTGGCCGTAGGCGTCCATGTCGGACCAGCGGATCGGCACCTCGACGACGGTTCGCTGCTCGGGCATGCCGCCATCCTCGCAGGCCGCCGCCCACTACAGTCCTGCAGGTGGACGAGATGCTGGATCCGGTGGACGACCTGCTCGACGTGCTCGACCTCAGGCACGAGGGATCGACGCGGTTGCGGGTCACCTCCCTGGAGGGCGTGGTCGAGGACCTTCGCGACTCCGAGGGTGAGGTCTACGTCGGGCGCAGCCAGCCGATGCCCACGGGCCGGGTCTTCGGCGGCCAGGTCCTCGCCCAGTGCGTCGTGGCGGCCGGCCGCACCGTGGCCGGGATCGACGACGGGGACGGGCCGCGCTACATCCACTCCCTGCACGGCTACTTCCTGCGCCCCGGCGACGCCGACCGTCCGATCCGCTTCCTCGTCGACCGGATGCGTGACGGCCGGTCCTTCTCCGCGCGGCGGGTCCACGCCGTCCAGGACGGGCGCATCCTGCTGTCGATGATCACCTCGTTCCAGGAGGTGGCCGGCGGCCTGGAGCACCACGTGCCGATGCCGCAGGTCCCCTCCCCGGACGAGCTGCCCCCGGACGCCCGCACCCTGGCGCAGATCGACCACCCCGCCGCCCAGCACGCCGCACGCCGGGCCGTGGACATGCGTCACGTGCAGCCGCAGATCTACGCCGAGCCCGACCCCGAGCCGCGGGAGTCGCAGTCGGTCTGGCTGCGGGTGCCCCGCCGGCTGCCGGACGACCCGCTGCTGCACGCCGCGGTGCTGGCCTACGCCTCCGACTACAGCCTGCTCGAGCCGATCCTGCGCCGGCACGGCCTGACCTGGGGCGACCCGCGGCTGCGGATGGCCAGCCTGGATCACGCGATGTGGTTCCACCGGCCGTTCGGGCGGACCGACGAGTGGGTCCTCTACACCCAGGAGTCGCCCAGCGCCCAGGGTGGCCGGGGTCTGGGCATCGGCCGGATGTTCGCCGCCGACGGCACGCTCCTGGCGACCGTCGGCCAGGAGGGCATGGTGCGCGTCAAGGAGTAGGGGGGCAAGGAGCGAGGGACAGCCTCCGCCGGGTGCGGAACACCCGCTCCTCGCCGGTGACCGGGTCCGGGAAGGCCAGCGACTCGGCGAGCAGCTGCAGCGGCCGGGAGAAGTCGTCCGGTGCGACGTCCTGCACCACGGGGTAGAGCGGGTCGCCGACGATCGGCGCGCCGAGCGAGGCCAGGTGCACCCGGAGCTGGTGGGTCCGGCCGGTGAGAGGGTGCAGCCGGTACAGGCCGAGACCGTCGCGGTGGTCCAGCAGCTCGATGCGGGTCCGTGCGTTCGGCTCACCCGGCACCTCCCGTGCCTGGAGGGATCCGCGCTCCTTGACGATCCGCGACACCACCTCGGCCGGCACCCCGCCCGGTAGCAGCGGGGCGACGGCGAGGTAGGTCTTGCGCACCCGCCCCGCGGCGAACAGCTGCTGGTAGGGGGCGCGCCGCTCCCGCCGGGTCGTGAGCAGGAGCACCCCGGCGGTGAGCCGGTCGAGCCGGTGGGCCGGCGCCAGCTCGGGCAGGCCGAGCTCGCGTCGCAGCCGGAGCACGACGGTCTGCGCGACGTGCCGCCCCCGGGGCATGGTCGCCAGGAAGTGCGGCTTGTCGACCACGACGACGTCGTCGTCCCGGTGCAGGACGACGAGCTCACCGGGCACGGCCGGCTCCTCGGGCAGGTCGCGGTGCAACCAGACCGCGCGGCCGGGGCGGTAGGGCGTGGCCGGGTCCACCACGGTGCCGTCGTCGAGGAGGACCTCGCCGGTGGACAGGCGGTCGTCGACCGCCTCCGGCTCACCCGTGACGTCACGCAGGAACGCCGCGACCGTCGCCCAGCGACCCTCCACCGGCATCCGCACCCGGGCCGGGGGGATGCCGTCCCGGTCGGGCAGCGGCGGAAGGCCCCGCCGACGGGTCACGCCTGTCCCGGGCCCCGCGTCAGTCGCGGGTGAGCTTGCGGTAGGTGACCCGGTGCGGACGGGCCGCCTCCGGGCCGAGCCGCTGGACCTTGTTCTCCTCGTAGGCGGCGTAGTTCCCCTCGAACCAATACCACCTGGCCGGGTCCTCGTCGTCGCCCTCGTAGGCCAGGATGTGCGTCGCGACCCGGTCGAGGAACCACCGGTCGTGGCTGATGACCACGGCGCAGCCGGGGAACTCCAGGAGGGCGTTCTCCAGCGAGCCCAGGGTCTCGACGTCGAGGTCGTTGGTCGGCTCGTCGAGGAGCAGCAGGTTGCCGCCCTGCTTGAGGGTCAGGGCCAGGTTCAGCCGGTTGCGCTCACCGCCGGAGAGCACGCCCGCCTTCTTCTGCTGGTCCGGACCCTTGAAGCCGAACTGCGACACGTAGGCGCGCGAGGGGATCTCGACGTTGCCGACCTGGATGAAGTCCAGGCCGTCGGAGACGACCTCCCAGACCGACTTCTCCGGGTCGATGCCGGCCCGGCTCTGGTCGACGTAGGAGATCTTGACCGTCTCGCCGACCTTCACGGTGCCGGCGTCCGGCTCCTCCAGGCCCACGATGGTCTTGAACAGCGTCGTCTTGCCGACGCCGTTCGGGCCGATGACACCGACGATGCCGTTGCGCGGCAGCGAGAACGACAGGTCGTTGATGAGCAGCCGGTCCCCGAAGCCCTTGCGCAGGCCCTCGACCTCGATGACCTGGGCGCCCAGGCGCGGCCCCGGCGGGATCTGGATCTCCTCGAAGTCCAGCTTCCGGGTGCGCTCGGCCTCGGCGGCCATCTCCTCGTAACGGGCGAGGCGGGCCTTGCTCTTGGTCTGCCGGGCCTTGGCGTTGGAGCGGACCCACTCCAGCTCCTTCTCCAGGCGCTTGGCGAGCTTGGCGTCCTTCTTGCCCTGGATCGCCAGGCGCTCGCGCTTCTTCTCCAGGTAGGTGGAGTAGTTGCCCTCGTAGGGGTACAGGCGGCCGCGGTCGACCTCGGCGATCCACTCGGCGACGTTGTCCAGGAAGTACCGGTCGTGGGTGACCGCGAGGACGGCGCCGGGGTAGTTGGCCAGGTGCTGCTCCAGCCACTGCACGCTCTCGGCGTCCAGGTGGTTGGTGGGCTCGTCGAGCAGCAGCAGGTCGGGCTTGCTCAGCAGCAGCTTGCACAGCGCGACCCGGCGGCGCTCACCCCCGGAGAGCACGCTGACGTCGGCGTCCGGCGGCGGGCAGCGCAGCGCGTCCATCGCCTGCTCCAGCTGCGCGTCGAGGTCCCACGCGTCTGCGTGGTCGATCTCCTCCTGCAGCTGGCCCATCTCGGCCATGAGGGCGTCGAAGTCCGCGTCGGGCTCGGCCATGAGGGCGGAGATCTCGTTGTAGCGGTCGAGCTTGGCCTTGATCTCGCCGACGCCCTCCTCGACGTTGCCGAGGACGGTCTTCTCCTCGTTCAGCGGGGGCTCCTGCAGCAGGATCCCGACGGTGTAGCCAGGGGTCAGCCGAGCCTCACCGTTGGAGGGCTGGTCCAGCCCCGCCATGATCTTGAGGATCGTCGACTTCCCCGCGCCGTTCGGGCCGACGACACCGATCTTCGCCCCCGGGTAGAACGACATCGTGACGTCGTCGAGGATCACCTTGTCGCCGTGCGCCTTGCGGGCACGGGTCATCGTGTAGATGAACTCCGCCATGCCTCCCAGCCTACGTGTCGGTTACTGCGCGGCCGAATCGCCGCCATACGGTCAACACCGCCCGGCACCCGCCTCTTCCCCCTGTTCCAGCCCGGTCGTGGCGACCCCGACGCGCGACCCCCGGCCCCGGTCTGCGCGCCGGGGCCCCGCGTCAGGCGACGGCAGGGTCCCGGTGCTCGTCGCCCGGCTCGGACCCGGGCGTCCCGGGGTCGTCGGGGCCCTCGGCACCTGCCGCATCCGCCTCGTCGGTGATGCCCGGCTCGACCTCGTCGAGCGGGTCCGCCCCCGGGACCTGGGGGCGCAGGACCTTCTTGAACGACCCCTGCCCGAAGGCGAAGTCGAACCCGACGTGCTCGGCCTGGACCTGGACCGTGGTCCCCTGCCGGTCCCCGTTGGTCCAGTCCGTGACCTTCAGCCGGCCCTGGACGATGACCGGGTCGCCCTTGGCGACCGACTCGTACACGTTGAGCCCGAGGGTGCGGAAGGCCACCACCTCCACGTAGTTGGTGCCGACCTGGATCCGCTGCCCCCGCTCCCGGTCCCACCGCGCCCGGTTCTGGGCCAGGCGGAACACCGCGAACGGCTGGCCGCTCTCCTTGCCGAACAGCAGCCTGGGGTTGGCGGTCAGGTTGCCGGTGATCGTCACGAACGTCTCGCTCATGGTCTCGTCCTCTCCTCGGGCCGGCGGCGCGGCCGTCGCACCGCCTGCTCGTGACGCTGGCAGCCGACCAGGTCCGACGGCAGGGGTGCACGGCGGTCTGTGGACGGACGACCCCGGACCGCACCGTTGTGGACGTGGCGCCAAGGCAGGCACCGCCCGCGCCGGGAGGCTGCGGTCCCGTGCAGACGGCCTCAGCGGGCGGCGGCGAGCAGCAGGTCGCGGGTCCGGCGGTGCCGGTCGAGCACCTCCTGCACCGGGGTGCCGACGTGCTTGTCGGCCACCTCCGCGACCGCGGCGTGGAGCCGCCCGTCGATGAGCCTGCGACGGCGACCCGCCCCGGACCTGGCCAGGACGCGCACGAGGGCGCCGAGCAGGGCGCCGGCCAGGAGCCCGCCGACGAGCAGGGCGACGGGCACGGGCACCGGGCCCCAGAGCGGGGTCTCGATCGGCGCCTGCAGCCACCCCATGACGGCGATCGTGGCCAGCCACAGCAGCCCCGCCACGGCGGCCAGGACGAACACCAGTTGGACGATGCCGAGGACCGACCACCACCACGGGTCGCGCGCCCGCAGGGGTGTGGCCATGACCGCCTGGTCCAGGGCGTCGGCCAGGTGGGACTCCTCCGGGGCGGCGGCTTGGGCGACCGCCTCGGCCCACGGCGCGGGCAGCCCCTCGGCGGCGGCCTCACCGACCTGTCGCGTCGCCAGCTGCACCGCCGAGCGCGCGGCCGGCGAGGGCGGCGGCAGCGAGGACCGGCCCAGCACGGTGCGGACGTCCGACGGGGCGATCCCGACCGCGCCCGGGCGGTCGTCACCCAGGCGGAGCCGGGCCAGCGGGTCGGGCCGGAACCGGGACAGCCACCGGGTGACCGGCCAACCGGCCCGCTGGACCGCGCGCCGCTGGTAGTCCCGGCGCACCGCGTCGAGGACGACCGGGATGCCTGCCGCCTGCTTCAGCGCAGTCACGAGGTCCTCGTCGCTGCCGCGGCGGCCGGACTCCTGGTCGCCGACGCCGTGCAGCAGGTCGCGGGCCACGGCACGGAGGTCGCCGACGAGGCGCTGCTCGGCCGCGGCGCGGGCCGACACGACCTTCCCGATCGCCGAGGTGAGCTCGTCCAGGCCGGTCCCCAGCCGGGCGGACGTGGCCAGGACGGCGAAGTCCCCGGCCCCGTCCTCGCGGACCAGCCGGGCGAGGTCCTCCTGCACCCGGCGCACGGCGTCCTCGTCGGGGAGGCGGTCGCACTGGTTGAGGACCACGAGCATGACCGTGCTGTGGTCGCGCAGCGGGGCCAGGTAGTCCTCGTGCAGCCGGGCGTCGGCGTACTTCTGCGGGTCCGCCACCCAGACGAACACGTCGGCCCGCTCGAGGATCCGATCGGCCTCGGCGCGGTGGGACAGCTCGTGGGAGTCGAAGTCGGGCAGGTCGACGAGCACCAGGCCGTCGAGGTCGGCGCGCAGCGCCGTGGCGTCGGCGCCGGCACCGTCGACGTGGTGCCGGGCCCGGACACCCAGCCAGTCGAGCAGCTCGTCCGCCGGCTCGGCGCCCCACACCGCCGCGGTGGGCACGTCCGTGGTGGGCCGACGCGCCCCGATGGTGGCCACCGGCTCCCCGATCAGCGCGTTGAACAGGCTGGACTTGCCCGAGCCGGTCGCGCCGGCGAGCGCCACGACGGTGCGACCGCCCTTGAGCGCCCACCGCTCCCCCACCCGCTGCAGGACCTCGCGGGCCCGCGCCACGGCGGCCGGGTCGAGGCGGTCACCGCCCACCTCCAGCGCCTCGGCGAGCAGCTCCGCGCGCTCGGTCACCGGGACCGCTGCGTCACCCCGGGGGCGGCTCACCGGACCGCCTCCACCTCTCGGGCCGCCGACTCGAGGTCGGCGATGGCCTCCCGGGCCAGGGCCACGGCGTCCAGCCGCTCCTCGAACCGTGCCTGCTCCTGGTCGTACAGCTCGTTCACCTTCTCGATCAGGGACCTGCGCGCCCGGGTGGCCAGCTCGCGCACCGCCTGGTCGCCGAAGATCGCCTCGAGCAGACGCTGCGCCAGCACCGCCGAGCCACCGGCGATGCCGACCTCGGCACCGGTGAGCCCCCCGGTCGCGCTGAACACGATGAGCATGAGCATGACCGCCAGGCCGTTGACCCCGAAGGCCAGGTACCGGGCGGTGGCGCGCTTGCTGCCGGCCTCGGCGCGCACCATCTCCAGCACGTCACCCTGCCAGTCGCGCACCAGGCGCTCGACCCGGGCCTGCAGGTCCGGGCCGGCCTGCGCCAGCGCCGGGTCCTCGGCCACCAGCGCCGCACCACCCGGGCTCTGCCGCCAGCTCCGGGCGGTGGCGCTGGCGGCCAGCTGCGCGTGCGAGCTGATCAGTGCGGCGGCGCCGGTCTGCAGCGCCTCGCCCAGCGGCTCGGCGGTCGCGGGGCGACCCCGGAGGAACGCGGTGATCCGGTCACGCACCCGGCCGATGCCGACCTCGACCTGGCGCAGGAACTCCCCGGTCCCGACGAGCTCCTGCCAGCGGGCCAGCACCTCCCCCCGCAGCAGCGACCCGTCCTCCATGCCGCTCTCGACCCCCTCGATCGCGTCACGGTAGGTGTCGCGGACCACCTTGCGCAGGCGGTCCTTGGCGGCGACCTGCTCCCGGGCGGCGGTCGCGATCGCGGCGCCCCGGCCGGACAGCGACGCGAGGGCACCGGTGAGGGTGCGTCGGATCACGACCGAGCGCGCCTTCGCGTCGCCCGCCAGGGCGTGCAGCCAGCTGCGCAGCCGCTCGACGTCCCGCTCCGGCAGCAGGCCGTTCTCGTCGAGGGTGGTCTCGGGGACGACGAAGATCGGCGACTGCGCCAGACCCTGCTCCCGGAGCATCTGCGCCAGGTGGGTCCGGATCTCCTCCAGCGCCTCCGGCGGCACCCGGTCGAGGACGATCGCCACCGAGGTGCCCCGCTCCGCGGCCTGGCGCAGCAGCGCCCAGGGCACCGCGTCGGCATACCGGGCGGCGGTGGTGACGAACAGCCAGAGGTCGGCCGCAGCGAGCAGCTGCCGGGAGAGCACCCGGTTGGCCTGGACGACGGAGTCGATGTCGGGGGCGTCGAGCAGCGCCAGGCCGCGTGGCAGCGAGGCGGCGGGGACGAGGCGGACCGAGTCGGGGTCGTCGACCTCACCGGCCGCACCGGTCAGCCGGGCCAGGCCGGGCAGCACGCGGTCGCCGGTGAACCAGTGCTCGTCCTCGGGGTGGTGGACCAGGACGGAGGCCTTCGTCGTCGGGCGCAGCACACCGGCGCGTGAGACCACACTGCCGACGAGGGTGTTGACCAGGGTCGACTTGCCCGCGCCGGTCGAGCCACCGACGACGCAGAGCACGGGTGCGTCGAGCGCCCGCAGCCGTGGCAGGACGTAGTCGTCGAGCTGCTGGACGAGCTCGCGGCGGCCCTCGCGCGCCTCCTCGGCGCCGGGGATCTCCAGCGGCAGCCGGACCTCCTCCGCGGCACGACGCAGACGCTCCACAGCCTCCAGGAGCACGGTGCCGGTGGGTGGGAGGGTCACGTAGCCAAGCCTGCCTTGACCAGCAGGGGAATCCAAACCCGACCCGCCGCGTCAAGGATCAGCCGAAACAGCTGTCAAGGATCAGCCGAAACACTGTCAAGCCTCAACCGAAGCCGAACTGTCCAACAGCAGCCGAAGGCAAACAAGGGACCGAGCGCCCCCGGCAGGACTCGAACCTGCAACCTACGGATTAGAAGGCCGGTGCTCTATCCATTGAGCTACGGGGGCCGACCCGCCCTCGGACCGGACGGGCCCGGCCATTCTAGGCGCGGCTAACCTCATGGCATGGTGGAGCCGGAGGACCCGCTGGCCGCGCTGCGTGCCCGGATCGACGAGGTCGACGGGGAGCTCATCGCCCTGCTCGCCCGCCGCCTGGACCTCGTCCGGCAGGTCGGTGGGGTCAAGGGGCAGCACGGGCTGCCGGTCTACGCGCCCGACCGCGAGCGTGACCTCATCGCCGCCCGGCGTGCCGACGCCGAGGCCGCAGGACTGCCCGGCGACCTCGTCGAGGACGTGCTGCGCCGGCTCATGCGGGAGAGCTACGCGCACGAGCACGACGTGGGCTTCACCTGCCTCAAGCCGGACCTCGGCCCGGTCGTGGTCGTCGGCGGCGGTGGGCGGATGGGCCGGCTGTGGGGCCGGATGCTGCGGCTGTCCGGCTACGAGGTGCGGGTGCTGGACCGCGACGACTGGGACCGCGCCCAGGAGCTCGTCCGCGGCGCCGGCCTGGTGCTGGTCAGCGTGCCGATCCACGACACCGAGCGGGTCATCGCCGAGCTGCCCCCGCTGCCCCCGGACTGCCTGCTCGCCGACCTCACCTCGGTCAAGCGCGGGCCGGTCGCGGCGATGCTCGCCGCGCACCCCGGCCCGGTGCTGGGGCTGCACCCGATGTTCGGCCCCGACGTGGACAGCTTCGCCAAGCAGATCGTGGCCAGCTGCCCCGGCCGCGACCCGGAGGCGAGCCGGTGGCTGGTGCAGCAGATCCGGCTCTGGGGGGCCCAGGTCCACGAGGTGGACCCCGAGGAGCACGACCACGCGATGGGCCTGATCCAGGCGCTGCGGCACTTCTCGACCTTCGCCTACGGCCTGCACCTGGCGCACGAGGACCGGTCGCTGGAGGACCTGCTCGCCCTGTCCTCCCCCATCTACCGGCTCGAGCTGGTCATGGTCGGGCGGCTGTTCGCCCAGGACCCCGAGCTGTACGCCGACATCATCCTCGCCTCCCGGGAGAACGTGGAGCTGATCCGCCGCTACCACGAGCGCTTCGGCGCGGCCCTGGAGCTGCTGGAGCGGGGTGACCGGGAGGGCTTCGTCGCCCGGTTCCGCGAGGTGGGCCGGTGGTTCGGCCCGTACGCCGAGAGGTTCCTCGCCGAGAGCCGCTCACTGCTGCGGCACGCCGACGCCGCCCGCTGACCCGGACGGGCGGGGGCCAGGGACCGGCGGTATGACGGGAGGCGGCGTGGGCAGGAACGCCGCCCGGTGGTGGTGCAGGCCGGCGAGCAGCCGGGCCTCCTTGTGCCGCCACACCGGGTCGGGATCGCCCCGGACGATGTGCCGCCGGGCCACCGCGAGCTCGGTCGCCTCGTCCTGGAACGCCTCCATCGCCGCCTCGGCGCGGCGCCCGCCCACCGAGCGGGCCCAGCGGCGCGCCCGCCGGCGCTCACGGGGCGAGGCGAGCATCGCGACCTCGGCCGGGGTGAACCAGCCGTTGATGCCGTAGTCGGTCAGGTGCGCGGTGATGAGCCGGCTCTCCCGGCGCCGGGCCCAGACCAGGAGCACGACGAAGCCGACGAACAGGGGCACCTGCACCACGGCATACACGACGAGGAAGCCGGACCCCGTGGTGACCGCGGCGAAGTTCCAGAGCCCGTGGAGGAAGACCGCGGAGGCGAAGCCGGCGGCCGGCAGGAGCACCCGGACCGGTCCCCTGCGGTAGGAGGCGAGGCCCAGGGCCAGCCCGAAGCACACGGTGAACATCGGGTGGGCGAACGGGCTCATCAGGCAGCGCAGGATGAACACGCCGAGCAGGCCGGGGGCGCCGGAGTCGGCGTAGTTGGAGCCCAGGTAGAGGATGTTCTCGGTGAACGCGAAGCCGGCCGCGGTGATGCCGGCGTAGACCATCCCGTCGACGACGCCGTTGAACTCCCGCCGGGCGAACCAGAAGACCATGAGCACGCCCAGGCACTTCAGCGCCTCCTCGACCAGGGGCGCGACGAGCACCGCCCCGGCCACGACCGGGTCGACCGCGAGCTCGGCGAAGATCGCGATGCCGGTCTGGTTGAGGACCAGCGCGCCGAGCGTGGAGACCAGGGCCCCCCACAGGAAGCTGAACCAGAGCACCCGGGCCGGCTCGGCCTCGAGCCGGTCGATCCACAGGAACACCGGCACCACGACCCCGATCGCCGTCGACGCGGCCAGCACTCCGAGGAGGACGCCGGTGATCCCCGTCGCGCCGGTGATGGTGGCGCTGAGGACCAGCCCGCAGAAGGTGAAGAGGCTGACCACCACGCCGGTGAGCAGCACCCGCCGCAGGGCCGGCCGGGCCGTGACGTTCTCCGGGACCGGCTCCTCGGGGTGGTAGGTCAGCTGGCGCTGCCACGGGTGGGACGACGACACGACCCGACACGCTACCGGCCGGTGGACCTTAGGGTTGGGCGCGTGACCGAAGCCAGCACCGCCCGTGCGCTGACCGACCGCATCGTCTGGGTCGACTGCGAGATGACCGGCCTGGACGTCGTCCACGACGCCCTCATCGAGGTGGCCGTCCTCGTCACCGACTTCGAGCTGAACGTCCTCGGGGAGGGGGTCGACCTCGTCATCCGGCCGCCGGAGGAGGCGCTGGCGCAGATGAGCGACTTCGTCCGGCAGATGCACGTGGACAGCGGGCTGCTGGACGTGCTGTCCGAGGGCACCACGCTCGAGGACGCCCAGCAGCAGGTCATGGCCTACGTCCGGGAGTTCGTGCCGGAGCCGCGCAAGGCGCCCCTGGGCGGCAACACGGTGAGCACCGACCGCGCCTTCCTGGCCCGGGACATGCCGGAGCTGGAGACCTACCTGCACTACCGGATCATCGACGTCTCGACGATCAAGGAGCTGGCCCGGCGCTGGTACCCGCGCGCCTACTACGCCGCGCCGGAGAAGACCGGGGGCCACCGGGCGCTCGGCGACATCCAGGACAGCATCACCGAGCTGCGCTACTACCGGGAGGCGGTGTTCCTCCCGCAGCCGGGACCGGACACGGCCACCCTGCGGGCCCTGTCCAGCCGGCTGACCGGCACGCCGGCCGGCGCGGGTCCTGTTGAGGCACAGGAAGACCGCGTCGAGGGGCCCGCCGGAGCCTGATTCGGGGCTCCCCTGACTTGACGACGGGCCCTACCCTAGGTCGTCACAGGCGCCACGTGCGCCCCACGACTCGCAGGTTGGACCCGTATGAAGACCCTGCCCCCGGCCGTCGCCGGCCTCCTCCTCGCCGGCGCCCTCGCCGTCCCCGCTCCCGCCGCCGCGGCACCCGTCGCACCGGCAGGCCCACCCGAGCCGGAGCCGGTCGCCGCGGAGATCACCACGCTCTCCCTCGACGACGCGGCCGCCCCGGCGGCGCGCTCCTCGACGACGACCGCGGACGGCGCGCCGGCCACGCTCGCCACCGGGGTCCTCGAGGTGCCCGAGTTCGACCTCGTCGCGGTGACCTGGCCTGCGGACTCACCCGTCCCGGCCGCCGACCTCACCGTCGAGGTGCGGGTCCGCGAGCAGGGCGCCTGGACCGGCTGGACCCGGCTGGGTGTGCCGGACCTGGTGCCCGACGACGAGGTGGTCGCCCGGCACGACGTGCGGGAGGGCACCGACCCGCTGTTCACCGAGGACGCGGACGCCGTCCAGGTCCGGGTGACCAGCGCCTCCGGGGAGCTCCCCGACGACCTGCAGGTCGCCACCATCGACCCGGGCGAGTCCCCCGCCGACGCGCACCTGCAGGGGGTGGTGCCCTCCTACGGGACGACCGACCTCGGCCCCGACGCCGCCCCGCCGGCGATCATCACCCGCGCCCAGTGGGGGGCGGACGAGTCGAAGCGGACCAACCTGCTGGGCCGCATCAACACCGTGAAGTCGATGGTCATCCACCACACCGCCGGGTCCAACGACTACACCGCCGCGCAGGCGGCCGCCCAGGTACGCGGGATCTACGCCTACCACGGGCAGACCCTGGGGTGGGGTGACATCGGCTACCACTTCCTCGTCGACAAGTTCGGGCGGGTCTACGAGGGGCGCTACGGCTCGATCAACGACACCCCCAAGGGGGCGCACGCGGCCGGCAACAACACCGACACCATGGGCATCTCGGCGATGGGCAACTACGACGTCGTCGCCCCGCCGCAGGTCATGGTCGACGCGATGGCCAAGGTCACCGGGTGGAAGCTGGCACAGTTCGGGGTCGACCCGGCCGGCACCGTCACCCAGCTGGTCGGCGGCACGAGCGGCTCGAGGTACCCCACCCGGAAGCTCGTGACCCTGCCGGTCGTCAACGCCCACCTGGACACCTACTACACCGCCTGCCCGGGCCGGTACCTGTACCCGAAGATGGCCGAGATCCGGACCAAGGCCCGGGCCGCGGCGCGGACGTACGACGCGGGGCCGGTCAACCGCAGCGCCCTGTTCGCCACCCACGGGAGCACGGTGCTCACCCCGGACTCGCGCGGGTATGCCGTGCGCGACCTGGAGAAGGAGCTCACCCGGCGCGGCTACGACGTGGGGCACGTCGACATCACCTGGGAGGCGGAGACCACCGCGGCGCTGCGGGCGTTCCAGGGCGCGGCGATGCTGCCGATGGACGACCAGGTGGATGCCGACGACTGGCGTGCGCTCAGCGGGCTGGGCTACCCCAAGGTGGTGCCGCCGACCGGGCAGGCGCTCTTCGACGCCCACGGCACGACCTACCTGCGCAGCGGCTACGTGGGCAAGGCGGTCCGCTCGCTGCAGTACAACCTCACCGCCGCCGGCTACCCCGCGGGCAGGGCGGACGGCCACTGGACCCCCCAGCTGACCACCGCGCTGCGCGACTGGCAGGCCGACGCCCAGGTCGAGGTCGACCTGGCGATGCACACCAACGACTGGAAGGCGCTGGCCGGCCTGCCCTACACCCGGGTGAAGGCGGCCCAGCGGCTGGCCGGGGCCGACCGCTACGCGACCGCGGCGCGGGCCAGCCGGGAGGCCTACGAGCCCGGCGTCCCCGTGGCGTACGTCGCCTCGGGCGCGGACCACCCCGACGCGCTGAGCGGCGCGGCGCTGGCCGGCCGCGACGGCGGTCCGGTGCTCCTCGTCAAGCGCGACTCCGTCCCGCCGTCGGTCGTCGCCGAGCTGCAGCGCCTGCGCCCGCAGCGGATCGTCGTGCTCGGCGGCCCGGTCGCGGTCTCCGCCGCGGTGGAGCAGCAGCTGCGCGGGTACGCCACCGCGGACACCGCCGACGAGGTCACCCGCCTGGCCGGCGCGAACCGCTACGCCACCTCCGCCGAGGTCGCCAAGCGGTTCCCGCAGGGGCTGCCGGTGGCCTATGTCGCGACCGGGACGGCATTCGCCGACGCGCTGGCCGGGGCCGCCCTCGCGGGTCACGAGGGGGCGCCGGTGCTGCTCACCGGGCCGACGTCGCTGCACCCCGCGGTGGCGCAGGAGCTGGGTCGGCTGCGGCCGCAGCGGATCGTCGTCCTCGGCGGGACGACAGCGGTGGATGACACCGTCCTGGCCCAGCTCGCGGCATACGCCACCGCGGACACCCCGGACGAGGTGACCCGGATCGCGGGCGCCGACCGCTACGACACGGCGGCACGGATCGCCGGCCGCTACCCGGTCGGCGGGACGGCCTACGTCGTCAACGGGGCCGACTTCCCCGACGCCCTCGCGGCGGCGGCGATCGCCGGGCGCGACGGGGCGCCGGTGCTGCTCAGCCGGCCCGATGCGCTGCCACCGGCCACGACGGCGCAGCTGACCCGGATCGGGCCGAGCGAGGCCTACCTGCTGGGTGGCCGGGTCTCCCTGTCGACCGACGTCGCGATCGCGGTCTCGGGCCTGCTCCGCTGACACCCCCCGGCCCTAGCATCGGGCCCGTGCGGTACGGGGTGATCATCACCGGGGGCGCGGTGCACGAGCAGGTCGCGATGGCCCGGCTGGCCGAGGAGCGCGGCTGGGACGGTGTCTTCACGTGGGACGGCATCCATGTCGGCGACGCCATGGAGGTCCACGACCCGTGGGTGCTCATGGCCGCGTTCGCCTCCGCCACCGAGCGGGTGCGGCTCGGGGCGGTCGTGCAGCCGCTGGCCCGCCGGCGGCCGTGGAAGGTGGCCCGGGAGGCGGTGACGCTCGACCACGTGTCGGACGGGCGCCTGGTGCTGTGCGTGGGCCTGGGAGCGACCGACGACTCGGGCTTCGGCAGGGTCGGCGAGCCGACCGACCGCCGCACCCGCGCCGAGAAGCTCGACGAGGCCCTGGAGATCCTCACCGGGCTGTGGACCGGCGAGCCGTTCGGCTACGAGGGCCGGCACTACCGCTTCCCGCCCATGGCCTTCCGCCCCACCCCGGTGCAGCGGCCGCGGATCCCGGTCTGGGTGGTGGGCGGTTGGCCGTCGCAGAGGTCGATGGCCCGGGCGGCCCGGTATGACGGGGTGCTGCCGACCCCGCTGCGGGGTCGGGAGTACGACCCCGCTCTCATCGAGGAGGTGCGTGCCTGGATCGGCGAGCGCCGCTCCCTCGACGGCTACGACGTGGTCATCGAGGGGACGACACCGGCCGACCCGCGGGAGGCGGCGGCGCAGGTCGCCCCGTGGGAGGAGGCCGGCGCCACCTGGTGGATCGAGTCGGACTGGGAGTCGCCTCCCGAGCAGGTGCGGCGCCGCATCGAGGCGGGACCGCCGCGCGTCTAGGAGTCGCCGGCCAGGAACGCCTCGACCTCGAGGACGAACCGCGCCCAGGCCGGCTCGTCGGGCTGGAGGATGTGGTTGCGCGACTCCAGCGCCACGAACCGGCTGCCCGGGATGAGCGAGGCGAGCAGCCGCCCCTGGGAGAACGGCGGACGCTGGTCATCCCGGGAGTGCAGCACCAGGGTGGGGCAGCTGATCCGGCCGGCCTCCTCGGTCACGTCGGTGTCGGCGTTGACCTCGAGCACCCGGGCGGCGTTCTCCGGCGAGCTGGTCTGGCGCTGCAGCTGGTTGAACGCCTCCCACACCTCGCGGGAGGCGTCGGGCATGAACTGGCTGGTGAACGTCTGCCGGAACGCGTCGGTGTCGCTGCCCCATCCCAGGCGGACGAGCTCCAGGTCGAGCTCGTGGCGGCGCACCCGCTCCACGGTCTCCTGCCGGTGCAGCCTGCCCTGCGCGTAGCCCCCGTAGAGGACCAGGCGGGTGACCCGCCCGGGGTGGCGCGCGGCATACCGGATGGCCACCGGCGCCCCCTGGGAGATGCCCACCAGCGGGAACCGGTCCAGGCCCGCAGCCTCGACGACGGCCTCGAGGTCGCTGACCCAGGCCTCGAGCGACGGTGCCGGGATGTCCCAGTCGGACAGGCCGCAGCCGCGCTCGTCGTAGCGGACCAGTGTGTGCCGCCGGGACAGCGCGACCAGCCAGTGCCGCCACACCGGGCTGGTCCAGTCGTGGTGCAGGTGGGTCAGCCAGTTCGCCGCCTTGACCAGGGGTGGCCCCTCCCCGGACGTGGCGTAGGCGACGGTGACACCGTCGAGGGTCCGGCAGAAGCCGATGCGCTGCTCCAGCTGGCCGTGGTCGGCCGCGCCCAACCCGCCACGCTGCTCCAGCGTGCGGGCCAGCTCCTCCTTGAGGGCGAGAGCGGCCGGGCCCGGACGGGTGCCCAGCTCCCGGCCCAGGGTCTGCTCGAGGACCGCGAGCTGGTCGAGCGCCGCGCGCAGCTCGCCCTGGCGGGCCAGGGAGCCGGCCAGCCCGACGTGCGCGTCCTCGTCCAGCGGGTCCCGCCGCAGCACCTCCTCCCAGCGGCCGGCCAGCCGCAGCAGCCGGTCCCGGAGGCGGTCCAGGTGGTCGCGGGGCCCGGCCGCCCACTCGGCATACGGGTCGCCGGGGAGGAGGTCGCCGCCGTGGCGGTCCAGCACGCCGGCCGCGGCGGCCGGGTCGGCGGAGGCGAGGGCGAGCGCGGCCTCCTGCTCGAACCCGGGCACGTCCACGGTGACCGTGGCGTCCGGCAGCAGCGTGACGACATCACCGGTGAGGACGACGGCCCTGGGGTCGCCCAGCGCGCGGCGGGCGTAGTGGGCGGCCTTGTGCAGCCGTGGCCCTGCGGCGTCGGTGTCGAGGTCGGGCCAGAGCCGGTCGAGCAGCTGCGGCCGTCGGATCAGCCGGGAGGCGGTCACCGCCAGCTGGAACACCGCCGTCGCCAGTGCCCCCGTTGCCGCCCACGCCGTCGTCTCCTCGTGGATCGAGGACTTTCGCGGGGATGTCGAGGCGGTCCGGGCCAGCGGCAAGCCGGCCCTGATCCTGCACGGCACCGCCGACAACATCCTGCCGGTCGACGCCACCGCCCGACGGTTCCGGCAGCTCCTGCCTGCGGTGCAGTACGTGGAGATCGAGGGGGCGCCCCACGGGCTGCTCCGGACGCACGCCGAGGAGGTCAACACCGCACTGCGCGCGTTCCTCGGCCGCCCGGCCTGAACACCCTCGCAAGAGACGGACGGCCGGACCCACGGCGTGTGGGTCCGGCCGTCCGGGATGTCCTGCGACATCGGTCGGGGTGAGTGACGGGACTTGAACCCGCGACATCTGCGACCACAACGCAGCGCTCTACCAGCTGAGCTACACCCACCAGGGACCCGCCTCACGGCGGGCAACGGCGAACATCGTACCTGTTCGCCGGTGATGCTCCGAACCAGCCCGGGTCAGTCGCCCCGCCCGGCCCGGAGGCGCAGGCCGCGGGCCTCGGTGACCAGCTCCTCGTGCTTCGCCGCCTTCTTCTCGGCCTGGCGGCTGTCCCGTGGCGGCAGCTGGATGGTCTCCTCCGCCGGGAGGCCGGCCGCGAGCTCCCGCGCCCGCTCCAGCTCGGCGTCGACCTCGGCACCGAAGAGCAGGGCGAGGTTGATGAGCCAGAGCCACAGCAGGGCGATGACGACGCCGGCCAGGGCGCCGTAGGTGGCGTTGTAGTTGCCGAAGTTGCCGACGTAGAAGCCGAAGCCGACGGTACCGATCACCGCCACGGCGATGGCCACGAGGGCACCCGGGCTGATCCAGCGGAACCTGGGCTGCCGGACGTTGGGGGTGCCCCAGTAGAGCAGCGCCACGACGAGGACGACGAGCAGCACGACCACCGGCCACTTGGCGATGTTCCACACCGTCACCGCGGTGTCGCCCAGTCCGATGAGCGAGCCGACCGAGCGCGCCAGACCGCCGGAGAGGACGAGCGCGACGATGACGAGCAGCATCAGCACCACGATGACCACCGTGAGCGCGAGCATGACCGGCCGCAGCTTCCAGATGGGCCGGCCCTCCTCGACCTCGTAGATGGCGTTCATCGCCCGGGAGAAGGCGTTGACGTAGTTCGACGCCGCCCACAGCGCGGCGACCAGACCGATGACCACGGCCAGGCCGGCACCGGAGACCGTCTGCATGGAGTCGATGTACTCCCCCAGGGTCTCCGTGGCGTCCTCCGCCGCACCCAGGTCCCGGGCGATCTGGACGAGCTGCTCGGTCGTCTGCCTGCCGCCCCCGAAGAGCGGAAGCAGCGAGGTGACCGCGATGAGGAACGGGAAGAGGGACAGGACCGCGTAGTACGTCAGCGCCGCGGCCAGGTCGGTGCACTTGTCCGCCATGAACTCGTTGACGGAGCGCTTGAGGACCGCCTTCCAGTGCGGCTTGCCGAGGTCGGTGGGGCCGTCGGGCGCCCGGTCCCCCGCCCTCGGTGCGGTCCTGCCGTCGGCCTGGCTCACGTGGTCTCCCGTCGGTCCGTCCTGCCGGTCGTCGCCAGTCTGCCCCAGCCCGGCCCGGCCCGCCCCCGGAGACGGAAGAGGCCGGTCACCGTGCGGTGACCGGCCCGTCGCTGTGCGCCATCAGGGACTCGAACCCCGAACCCGCTGATTAAGAGTCAGCTGCTCTGCCAATTGAGCTAATGGCGCGCCGAGCGAGAACGATAGCAGCCACCGACCCCCCGCTCGAAATCGAGAGGCGTGCGACAAGATGGCCGCATGCGTGCCCTCGTCAAGACCCATGCCGGCCCCGGTCTCGAGCTCCTCGACGTGCCCGAGCCGGAGCCCGGACCGGGCGAGGTGAAGATCCGGGTGCTGCGCGCCGGACTGTGCGGCACCGACCTGCACATCGAGCACTGGGACGACTGGGCGGCCTCGATGCTCAGGCCGCCGCTGGTCGTCGGGCACGAGTTCTACGGCGAGATCGTCGCCCTCGGCGAGGGGGTGCCCAGCTCGGGCGGCAAGTACGACCTCGCGGTCGGCATGCGGGTCTCCGCCGAGGGCCACATCATCTGCGGGGTGTGCCGCAACTGCCGGGCCGGCCGGCAGCAGATGTGCGTGCAGACCTCCAACCTCGGGGTGAACCGCGACGGTGCGTTCGCCGACTACGTCTGCCTGCCCCATACGAACGTCTGGGTGCAGCCGGACGACATCGACCCCGACCTCGGCGCGGTCTTCGACCCCCTCGGCAACGCCGTGCACACCGCGCTGAGCTTCCCGATGTCCGGCGACGACGTGCTCATCACCGGCGCCGGACCGATCGGGATCATGGCCACCGCGATCTCCCGGCACATCGGGGCGCGCTACATCGTCGTGACCGACGTGTCCGACTACCGGCTCGACCTGGCGAAGCAGGCCGGCGCGGACCGGGTCGTCAACGTCACCCGCGAGCGCGTCGCGGACGTGCAGCAGGAGCTCGGCATGGCCGAGGGCTTCGACGTCGCCCTGGAGATGTCCGGGGTGCCGAGCGCCGTCGCGGAGATGATCGACAACTGCACCCACGGCGCGAAGATCGCGATGCTCGGGCTGCCCCGGGAGCCCTACGCGATCGACTGGGGGCACGTCATCACGCACATGCTGACGATCAAGGGCATCTACGGGCGGGAGATGTACGACACGTGGTACCGGATGACCTTCATGCTGCAGACCTCCGAGCTGCTGCGGGAGCGGATCCGGTCGGTCATCACGCACCGCTTCCCCGCCGAGGAGTGGGAGCAGGCCTTCGCCGCGGCCAGGTCCGGTGAGGTCGGCAAGGTCATCATGGACTGGAGCTGAGGAGAGACGATGTATGACGTGAGGGCGGCCCTGGCGGCCGAGCTGCAGGAGATCAGGGACGCCGGGCTGTACAAGGAGGAGCGCCTGCTCGCCTCCCCCCAGTCCGCGCACGTCCGGACCCGCACCAACGGCGACTCGGCTCCGGCGCTGAACTTCTGCGCCAACAACTACCTGGGCCTGGCCGACCACCCGGAGATCGTCGCGGCGGCACGGCAGGCGCTGGACGAGTGGGGCTTCGGCATGGCCTCGGTCCGCTTCATCTGCGGCACCCAGACCCAGCACCGGGACCTTGAGCGGGCCATCGCCGAGTTCGTCGGCACCGAGGACTCGATCCTGTTCCCCTCCTGCTTCGACGCCAACGGCGGGATCTTCGAGGTGCTCTGCGGGCCGGAGGACGCGATCGTCTCCGACGAGCTCAACCACGCCTCGATCATCGACGGGATCCGGCTGACCAAGGCCAGGCGGTTCCGCTACCGCAACCGGGACATGGCCGACCTGCGCGCCCAGCTCGAGCAGGCCAGGGAGGGTGGCGCCCGGCGCATCCTCATCGCCACCGACGGGGCGTTCTCGATGGACGGCTACCTGGCACCGCTGGACGAGATCTGCGACCTGGCCGACGAGTTCGGCGCCCTGGTCCTGGTCGACGACTCCCACGCCACCGGTTTCATCGGCACTCAGGGCCGCGGCACCCACGAGCACTTCGGCGTCATGGACCGGGTCGACATCATCACCGGCACCCTCGGCAAGGCCCTGGGCGGCGGCAGCGGCGGGTTCGTCGCGGCCCACCAGGAGATCGTCGACCTGTGCAAGCAGCGGGCCCGCCCGTACCTGTTCTCCAACGCGGTGGCCCCGGCCGTCGTGGCCGGCTCGCTCAAGGCACTGGAGATGGCGCGGGAGTCGGACGAGCAGCGGGAGCGGCTGCGCGCCAACACCGCGCTGTTCCGGCAGCTGATGACCGAGGCCGGCTTCGAGCTGCTGCCCGGCGAGCACCCGATCACCCCGGTGATGTTCCCCGGCGAGGACGGCGCCCGGAAGGCGACCCAGATCGCCGACGCGATGCTGGCCCAGGGCGTCTACGTCATCGCGTTCTCCTACCCGGTCGTCCCCCGGGGCAAGGCCCGGATCCGGGTGCAGCTGTCCGCCGCGCACAGCGAGGACGACGTGCGGGCCTGCGTCGACGCCTTCGTCGCCGCTCGCGCCGAGGTGGGCTGACCCCCCGTCCCGACCTCCGCGTCGGAACCGGGCCTCCGGTCGTACCCCCGGGCGTCGAGACCAGGCGTCAGGTGGGAGGGGGCGGGTGTCAGAGCCAGTGGTTGCGGCGGAAGGCGCGGTAGAGCGCGATGCACGCCACGACGACCAGGCCGATCACGAGCGGGTAGCCGTAGGTCAGGCCGAGCTCGGGCATGTGCCGGAAGTTCATCCCGTAGATCGCGCCCACGGTCGTGGGGATCGCGGCGATGGCGACCCAGGCCGAGATCTTGCGCATGTCGTCGTTCTGGCGCACCGAGATCTGGGCCAGGTGGGTGCTGAGGATGTCGGAGAGCAGGCGGTCGTAGGTCTCGATGTGCTCGACGACGCGGAGCAGGTGGTCGGTCACGTCGCGGAACCGCAGGCGCAGCTCGGGCGAGGGCACCAGGCGCTCGCTGTCCTGCATCCGCTGCACCGGGTGCAGCAACGGCTGGACCGCGCGGCGGAACTCCAGGACCTCGCGCTTGAGCCGGTAGATCGTCTCGGAGTCGGTCCGGTTCGGCCCGCCGAACACGTCGTCCTCGATCGCGGCGACGTCCCGGGCCACCTCGGTGTCGATCTCGACGTAGGTGTCGACGATCGCGTCGAGGACCCCGTGCAGCACCGCCCAGGTCCCCTCGGCGGCCAGCCACTCCGGGTCCTGCTCCAGGCGCTCCCGCACCGGGCCCAGCGGTGCGGCCTCGCCGTGCCGCACCGTGACGACGAAGTGGTCGCCGACGAAGAGCAGCACCTCGCCGGTCTCGATGTCGGAGGTCGGCTCCAGGTAGCGCAGCGTCTTCAGCGCGACGAAGAGGGTCGCGCCGTAGCTCTCGACCTTGACCCGCTGCCGCCCGCGGATCGCGTCCTCCACGGCGAGGGGGTGCAGCCGCAGCACCTGGCTGACCTCGGCGAACTCCTCGTCGGTCGGGTCCTTCAGGCCGATCCAGACGAAGCCGTGGCCGTCCCGGACGCTCGCGATGTCCGCGGCCAGCCCGGCCGCCGGCTGACGCCGCCCCTCACGGTAGACCGCACGGTCGACGAGCACCCCGTCACCCGGCTACAGGTACAGACCGGTCCGGCCGGCGGGGACCCGCTCGGCGGCGACGGCGTGGATGTCGCGCTCGCGCAGCAGGACGTACTCCTTGCCGCCCAGCTCGACCTCCGCCTTGTCGGCGGGGTCGAAGAGCACCCGGTCGCCCACCTCGACCTGGCGGACGTTCTGGCCGACCGCGACGACCGCGGCCCAGCCCAGGCGCTTGCCGACGCTGGCGGTCGCCGGGATGACGATCCCGGCGCCGGTCTTCCGCTCACCCTGCTCACCCTCCTGGGACACCAGCACGCGGTCGTGCAGCATCCGGATGGGGAGCCGCCCGGATTCCGCCGCCACGCCTCAGCCCTGGTGGAACGCGCGCCGGGCCAGGCCCAGGGCGAGGGCCACCGCGGCGACGGTGATCAGTCCGGCTGCCAGGCGGTCGTAGCGGGGCCGACCCTCCGGCGTGAAGGCCGCGGCGTTGGCCTTGAGCCGCAGTGCCTCCACCTGCCGCCGCTTGATCTCGGCCGGGGAGACCCGGAAGGCCAGCTCGTCGACGGTGCGGGCCAACCGCTCGCGGGTCGCCGCGAGGTCGGCCTCGATCTCCTTGGCGGAGCGTGTCGTCGACTTCGTGTCGGCCATCTCTACTCCTGTTCGGCGGTCGGTGGGGTGCTGGTCAGCACCGCCTGAGACGATAACGCAGAACACCCCACGTCACCCACGGAGGAGCCCCCATGCCCAAGCTGGAGCCCGGGACGAAGGCGCCCGACTGGTCGCTGCCCGACGCCCACGGCAACACCGTCTCCCTCTCCGACTTCGCCGGCCGCAAGGTGGTCATCTACTTCTACCCCGCGGCGATGACCCCGGGGTGCACGAAGGAGGCGTGCGACTTCCGCGACAACGAGGCGCTGTTCGCCCGGCACGGGTACGCCGTCGTGGGCATCTCCCCCGACGCGCCGGACAAGCTCGCCCAGTTCGCGGAGAAGGAGTCGCTGCCGTTCCTGCTGCTGTCCGACGTGGACAAGACGGTGCTCACCGCCTACGGCGCCTACGGCGAGAAGAAGCTCTACGGCAAGACCGTGACCGGCGTGATCCGCTCCACCGTCGTCGTCGACGAGGAGGGCGTGGTCCAGCTGGCCCGCTACAACGTCAAGGCGACCGGCCACGTGGCCTCGCTGGCGAAGGCGCTCGGGCTGCCCCTGGCCTCCTGAGCCGGCCGGCCCCGCGTCATACGATCGGGGCCCAGGCGCCCGTGGTGGAACTGGCAGACACGCAGGATTTAGGTTCCTGTGCCTCACGGTGTGCGGGTTCGAGTCCCGCCGGGCGCACGTGACCGCACCGGACCCCCGCGACTACCCGTGGCCCGAGCCCGCGGTGGCCGGGGTGCTCGGCCCCGACGGGGCAGTGCGCCGGGTCCCGTATGACGCGGGCGCCGGCCGGGTGCCGGTGCTCGCCGTCGGGTCCAACGCCTCCCCCGTGGTCCTTCGTCGCAAGCTGGGGCGGCTGCTGGCGACCGGCCTGCCGGTGGGCACGGCCCGGGTGGAGGGGCTGGGGGTCGGGCACTCGGCCCACCTCAGCGCCGGAGGGTACGTCCCCGCGGCGCCGTTCGCCGCACCGGCCGCCTCCTGCGAGGTCGCGGTCGCCTGGCCGGACCCCGACCAGCTGGCGGCGCTGGACGTCACCGAGCCGAACTACGTCCGGGTGCCCGTCGCCGTCCGGTGCACGCTGCCCGACGGGTGCGCGCTGGACGGCGCCCAGGTCTACGACTCCCGGCACGGGGTGCTCGACGACGGCACGGGGCCGCTGCCGCTGACCTCGCAGTCGGAGGTGCTGGCCTGGCTCGCCGAGCGGCTGCCCCCGGGCGTCACACCCGGCGCGGAGTCGCTGCGGGCCGCCGGGCTGGCCCGCGCGTCGGGTCTCGGCTAGGCCGGGACCGTCGGGCTGACCTCGCGCACGTGCAGCCCGTCGGTGTCCACCCCCGGGCGCAGGATCCGCCACTCCCGGCCCCACGACCGCGCCTCGGCGACGACGCTGTCGGCGGTGCCGCGCAGGGCCAGCACCACGACGGAGGGGCCGGCACCGGAGACCGTCGCCGGGTGCCCCAGCGAGCGGAGCAGGTCGACGGCGGCCATCGAGGTCGGGTAGGAGGCCCGGCGGTACTCCTGGTGCAGCCAGTCCTGGGTGGCGTCGAGCAGCAGCGTCGGGTCCGTGGTCAGCGCGTGGGTGAGCAGCGCCGCCCTGGCCGACTGCCGCACGGCGTCGGCGAACGGCACGTGCGGGGGCAGGGCGGCCCGGGCGGTGCGGGTGGCCAGGCGCGCCCTGGTGGGGACGAGCACCACCGGGTCGATGTCGTCGTGCAGCCGCAGCCGCGCGGTGCGGACGGTGCTGCTCGACGGCTGCCAGGACACGGTGAGCCCGCCGTAGGTCGCGGCCGAGGAGTTGTCCGGGTGCCCCTCGAGGAGCCCGGCGTGGGTGTTGACCAGGGTCAGGTCGTCGTTAGTGAGGCTACCGCCACGGGCCAGCGCGAAGCCCAGCCCCAGGCCCCCGACGACCGAGGCTGCCGAGGACCCGAGCCCGGCCGACAGCGGGATGCCGGTGCGGACCTGCAGGCGCAGCCCGAGACCCTGCGCGGTCAGCTCGTCCAGCCACGGGATGCCGCAGGCCTGCAGCGCGGTGCGCAGTCCCTTGGCGACGAGGAGTCGCTCGTCCCGGGGCAGGTGCCCGGACCCGGCGCCCTGGATGTCCACCACGAGGCCGGTGGCCGTGGTGACCTCGACGGCGTACTCGTCGCGCAGCCCCAGGGCCAGGCCCACGCAGTCGAACCCCGGGCCGAGGTTGGCGGCGCTCGCCGGGGCGCTCACCGCCGCCGCGGCGCCGGCCCGCAGCACGGCCTGCATCACCCGTCCAGCCCCAGGGCGGTGGCGACGGTGACCACGTCGACCGGGACCCGCACCGGGGTGACCTCGCTGCCGTCGGGTCGGCGCATCGCCCACTGCGGGTCCTTGAGCCCGTGCCCGGTGACCGTGCAGACCACGGTCGCGCCGGGGGGCACCCGGCCGGCGGCGTGCTGCTTGAGCAGGCCGGCGACCGAGGCGGCGGAGGCGGGCTCGACGAAGACGCCCTCCCGCTCGGCCAGCAGCCGGTGGGCGGCGAGGATCTCCTCGTCGGTGACCGCGTCGATGAGCCCGCCGGACTCGTCGCGGGCGGCCTCGGCCTGCCGCCAGCTGGCGGGGTTGCCGATCCGGATCGCGGTGGCGATGGTCTCCGGGTGGTCGACCGGGTGGCCGAGCACGATCGGCGCCGCCCCGGCCGCCTGGAAGCCCCACATCGCCGGGCGCCGCGAGGCCGGTGCGTGCGGCCCGGCGTACTCGGTGTAACCACGCCAGTAGGCGGTGATGTTGCCGGCGTTGCCGACCGGCAGGCAGTGCACGTCGGGGGCGTCGCCGAGGGCGTCGACGACCTCGAACGCCGCGGTCTTCTGCCCCTCGATGCGGTCGGGGTTGACCGAGTTGACCAGCTCGACCGGGTAGGCCTCGGCGAGCTTGCGGGCGAGGGTGAGGCAGTCGTCGAAGTTGCCCTCGACCTGCAGCAGCGTCGCCCCGTGCGCGATGGCCTGGGACAGCTTGCCCATCGCGATCCGGCCCTCGGGCACGAGCACCGCGCAGGTCAGGCCGGCCTTGGCGGCGTAGGCGGCGGCCGAGGCGCTGGTGTTGCCGGTCGAGGCGCACAGCACCGCCTCGGCGCCGCGGTCCACGGCCGCCGAGATCGCGGTGGTCATCCCCCGGTCCTTGAACGACCCGGTGGGGTTGAGGCCCTCGTACTTCAGGTGCACCTCCGCCCCGACGCGCTCCGACAGGTGCCCGGCAGGGATGAGCGGGGTGCCGCCCTCCCGGAGCGTGATGACGGTGCGCAGCACGTGCGGCGGCAACCGGTCGGCATACTCCGTGATCACCCCCCGCCACTGGTGCGCCATGTCGTCTCTCCTCTGTCTGCGGTCAGTCGGCGGGTCCGAGCAGCGCCAGCAGGTCCTCGGCCAGGGCGCGGAAGGCCCGGCCGCGGTGGCTGATCGCGTGCTTCTCCTCGGGGGTGTACTCGGCCAGGGTGCGCCCGTCGGGCAGCACCAGCAGCGGGTCGTAGCCGAACCCGCCGGTGCCCCGCGGCTCGCGGGCGACGGTGCCGCGGACGGTGCCCTCGCGGACCACGGTCCGCCCGTCCGGCAGGGCCAGGGCGGCCGCGCAGACGAAGCCCGCCCCACGGTGCTCGTCGGGCACGTCGGCCAGCTGGGCCAGCAGCAGCGCGTTGTTGGCGGCGTCCTTGTCCTCGGCGTCGACCCGCCCGGCCCAGCGGGCGCTGAAGACGCCGGGGCTGCCGCCGAGAACGTCGACCGCGAGCCCGGAGTCGTCCGCGAGTGCCGGCAGGCCGGTCGCCCCGGCGACGGCGCGGGCCTTGAGCAGGGCGTTCTCGGCGAACGTCACCCCGGACTCGACGACCTCGCCGACCTGGGGGTAGTCCTCGACGCCGACGAGCTCGGCGTCCAGCCGCCCGAGCACGTCGGCGAGGATCGCGCGCAGCTCGGCGACCTTGTGGGCGTTGCGGGTGGCCAGGACGATCCGGCGCCGGGGCGGGGTCACGGCTCGTCCGCCCCGGCCTCGTGGGCGTCTGCGCCGGCGACGTCGTCCGCGCCGAGGGCGGCCTGCTGCCGCGCGGTGAGCTCGGCGCACCCCTCGACCGCCAGGTCGAGCAGGGCGTCGAGGAGCTCGCGGTCGAACGGCTCCCCCTCGGCGGTGCCCTGCACCTCGACGAAGCGGCCGTCGCCGGTCATCACGACGTTCATGTCGGTCTCGGCCTCGACGTCCTCCTCGTAGTCCAGGTCGAGCACCGGCTCGCCGTCGACGATCCCGACGCTCACCGCGGCGACCGAGCCGGTGATCGGCTCGGCGTCGACGGCGATGAGGCCCCGCTTGCGGGCGGTCTCGACGGCGTCGACGAGCGCGACGTAGGCGCCGGTGATCGCCGCGGTGCGGGTGCCGCCGTCGGCCTGGAGGACGTCGCAGTCCAGGTGGATGGTGTTCTCCCCGAGCGCCGACAGGTCGACCACGGCACGCAGGCTGCGGCCGATGAGCCGGGAGATCTCGTGGGTGCGCCCGCCGATCCGGCCCTTGACCGACTCACGGTCGGAGCGGGTGTGGGTGGCCCGGGGGAGCATGGCGTACTCCGCGGTGGTCCAACCCAGCCCGCTGCCCTGGCGCCAGCGCGGCACCCCCTCGGTGAAGGAGGCGGCGCACAGCACCCGGGTCCGGCCGAACTCGACGAGGACGCTGCCCTCGGCGTGGTCCAGCCAGCCGCGGGTCAGGCGCACCTCGCGCAGCTGGTCGGGGGCGCGGCCGTCGTGGCGGGGGGAGGTCATGGCCCACAGGGTATGCGCCCTCCCCCCGCCAGCGGCCTACAGGTCGGCGCACTGGCCGGTGCGCACCCCGGTGACGGTGTTGGGCCGGCCGTCGTTCGTCGGCGGCGGGGTGTTCTGCCGGCAGGTCAGGACGCCGTCGATGGTGTTCTCCGCCAGGAGGATGGCCCGCTCTCCCGTGGCGTTGTCCTGCAGGGTCACCGACCCGCCGATCACGTTGCCGTCCAGGACCAGGCCGGCGGTGACCTGGCGGGCGGTGACCGGGCCGCCCAGCTGCGAGTCGGTGACCTCGACGCTGCCCGCACGACGGGCGGTGACCGCCCCGCCGACCGTGGCGTCGTCGGCGAACAGACCGCCGCCGCCGCTGACCGTCACCGGACCGTCCACCTGGGACCCGGCGGCGAGGCAGGCCAGGCCGCCGCTGACCGTGAGCGGACCGGCGTTCCGGTCGGTGACCGTCGTGTCGCAGGTGGCGTCGGTGACGGTGAGCGTCACCGGGACGGGGACGTACGGCGTCGACGGGTCGTCGCTGCTGACGCACAGGGTGACCGTGTGGTCGCCCGGCTCCATCCCTTTGCTGTCGAGGTAGAGGGTCACCTCGTCGGTCTCGCCGCGGGCGGCCTCACCGGAGGCCGGCTCGGCGCTCAGCCAGGGCACCTCGGCCGGCGTCAGGCAGGGCTGCAGGTCGGGCATCCGCACCCCGGTGACGAAGTGCCCACGCCCGCCGACCTGCTCCAGGGTCGCCTCGCCGGTCGCCCGGTCGATCTCGACGACGCCGTCCTCGGTCGTGGCCAGGATGTTGCCGTTGCCGAGCGGGTGCACGCCGGCGAACGACGTGGCGCCGTCGACGGTGAACTCGGCCAGGTGCTCACCGTCGGCGGAGAACTCCTGCACGCCACGGCCGTAGTCGGTCGTGCCCGAGGTGCTCCAGTTCGCGGTGAGGACGGTGCCCTCGGGGGTCGCGGTGATCTGCTCCGGCCAGTTGATCCGCTCCACGAACGGCTCGTTGGCGGCCGAGCCGTCGACGGACAGGCTGAGGATCGCCTTCGCACCGCTGTCGGCGACGAGAAGGTCGTCCTCGCGGAACAGCACGTCCCAGGGGCTGCTCATGCCGCCCAGGCCCGTCTCGGCGTACCGGCCGAGGTAGGTTCCGTCCTGGTCGAACTCGACGAGGGAGCCGGTGTTCTCGCCACCGGCGACGGTGACCACGAGCGTGCCCTGCGGCGACCACGCCATGCCGCGGATGTTCTGCATGATCGTGCGGTCCGCACCGTCCCGGGTCGGCGCGAAGAACCCCAGGAAGTTGCCGTCCAGGTCGTACTCGGTGATGACGTGCTGGACCTGGTCGCTGAGCAGGAACCCGGTGCCGTCGAGCTTGGGCAGCACCTTCTTCGGGGTGTACAGCGTGCCGTCGGCGAAGTCGGTGTGCGGGACGAACAGCGGGTCGAGCAGGGTGCCGTCCTCGGCGTCGAAGGCCATGACGCCGCGGTTGGCCGCCGTCGAGTTGGGGACCAGCAGGACGCCGTCACGCAGCTGCGCGATCCGCTCGTCGGACGGCCCGGCCTCCGGGTCCTCCAGGGTCCAGCCCATGACGCCGTAGCCGCTGTTGCCGACGGTCAACGTGGTGCTGGTGACCGTCCCGGCCGGCTGGACGGCGGACAGCTCCGGTGCACCGACCTCGACGACCGGGATCTCGACGACCTCGAGGGTCACCGGCACCCCGGCGACCGGGGTGTGCGGGTCGTTGCTGGCCAGGCACAGGGTCGCCTCGTAGGTGCCCCCCGCCAGGTCCGAGGAGTCGAGCGTGACGGTGGCCTCCTGGGACGACCCGGCGAGGATGCTGCCGGACGTCGGGTCGACCGACACCCAGGCGGGCAGGGCGCAGCCCTCGCCCTCCTCGGTGAGGCTCCACTCCATGTCGGCCCCGCCGGTGTTGCCGATCGTCAGGACGAGGCCCACCTGCTCATCGACGCCGAGCGTCGAGGACAGCTCGGCCGGGGCGACGACGATCTCTGCCTCGCCCTTGACGAGGACGACCGGGTAGTGCACGTCGCTGACCCCGGTGCCGTTGGCGTGGGTGGCGTCGGTCTCGAGACGGACCTCGCCGAACAGGTGGTCACCGCCCACGAGCGAGCTGACGTCGGCGGTGACGGTGATCTCCTGCGTCGCACCGGGCTCGAGGGTGAACCCGCTCGGCTCCACGGTCAGGGTGACACCCTCGGGGGCGGTCACCGACGCGGTGTAGGTCGCGGTCGTGTCCGCCACGCTCGTGACCTCCCGGGTGAAGGTGCAGACCTCCAGGCAGTTCTGGTCGACGAACGCGGGCAGGTTCAGCGTCGTCGGGTCCCCACCGGTGGCCGGGTTCGCGGCGACGAAGTCCTCGTGGGACTCGTCCATGACCAGCCCGACACGTCCCGCGGCGTCGAGGTCCAGCAGCCCGGACCCGACGTCGAACGGGTCGGCCGGGGTGGCGCCGTCGTCCTTGAGCAGGCCCTCGTCGTCGGCCGTCGAGGCCAGGGCCGAGCGGATCATCGCCGGCGACCAGTCCTCGTGCAGCGCCCGGAGCAGGGCCGCGGCGCCGGCACCGTGCGGCGCCGCCATCGAGGTGCCCTGCATGAACTCGTAGCGCACGGCCTCGTCGCCCGACGCAGCGGTGGCGGCCAGGATGTTGCGGCCCGGCGCGGCGTACGTGGGGGCGAGCAGGTCGAAGTCGCTCGGCCCGCGGGAGCTGAAGTCGGCGACCATCCGCGACCAGGCGTCGGTCGTGGTGGAGACGGTGGCGCTGTCGACGGTGGCCTGGGCGCCGGGGTGGGCGACGACGAAGTCGCGCAGCGCGATGCCCTCCTCCTTGGCGACCATGACCGACGGGATCCCGGTGCTCTCGAGGGCGCCCATGACCACGGGCGGCCCGGGGAACTGGTTCGCGACCACGACCGCGACGGCGCCGGCGTCCTCGGCGTGGTCGACCTTCACCGAGAAGTTGCAGTCGCCCCGCTCGATGAGCGCGATCGCACCCTCGAAGGCCCCGGCCGGGAACGGCTCGCAGCCGCGGATGTTGCCCGGGTCCACGACGGAGGCCTCGCGCAGCTCGCCGGACAGCGGCGCGGTGATGCCGGGACCGGTGCCGGGCACGCCGGCCAGGCCGGTGACCTCGTCGGGCACCGGCTCGGGGCCGGTCACCGAGACGTCGTGGGCGATGAGCCGGGGGCTGTTGGTCGCGGCGACCGCGGCGTTCCAGGGGGCCGTCTTGGCGACCGTGCCCGCGCCGGGTCCGTCGTTGCCGGCCGAGGCGGAGACGAAGATCCCGGCCTCGTATGCCGACAGGAAGGCCGCGTCGACCGCGTTCCCCCAGGGGTTGTCCGGGCCGGAGATGGAGTAGTTGAGCACGTCCGTCCCGTCGGCGATGGCCTGCTCCACGGCGGCGACGCTGGCGGTCGAGAGGCAGCCGAAGTCGGTGCAGACCTTGTAGGAGATGACGTTGGCCCGCGGCGCGACCCCCTGGACGGTCAGCTGGTACTCGTCCGCCCCGACGGTGAACACGGCGGTGTGCTTGTTGCCGGCCATGGTGGAGCCGGTGTGACTGCCGTGACCGTTGCCGTCGCGGGCGGAGCGGTCGCTGGTGAAGTTGTAGGCGCCGACGAGCTTGTCGTTGCAGATGTCCTCGTAGGTCGGCGCCGACGGGTCGGCGCAGACGCCGAGGTAGGTGCCGCTGCCGAACGGGTTCTCGTGGACGTAGCCGTCACCGTCCTCGGCGGCGAACGACGGGTGGTCGGGGTTGACCCCGGTGTCGAGCATGCCGACGAGGACGCCCTCGCCGCGGGTGCCGACGCCGGAGCCGGTCTGCCCGGCCCAGATCGCGGGGGTGCGGATGAGGTCGTTGCTGACGTCGGTCTCCAGCTCCCAGACCTGGTCCGGCTCCACGGCGGCCACGCCGGGCAGCTCCGCGATCGCCGCTGCCTCCTCGGCGCTGACCCGCAGCGCCAGGCCGTTGACCGCGTGCCGGTAGGTGTCCTCGATCGCGACGTCCCGGCCGAGCAGGTCCTCGATCTGCAGGCCGGTCTCCTCCTGGAGCTCCTCGAGGTGGCGCAGGTAGTCGCGGCTCTCGGGGGCGGTGACGTCCAGCTGCTCCTCACCGGTGGCCCGGGGGCTGGTCGGGGCCAGGCCGTCGACGCCCCCCTCGTAGCGGGCCAGCGGCGGCTCCTCGAGCTGGACGATCCACAGCCCGCTCGCCGACGCCGGCTGTTCCACCGTCGGCGCCGGCGCGGGTGACGACGCACCGGCCGGGTCGTCGGGTGCCACCCCGGCGAGGGGTGGGCCGGTGAGGGTGAGGGCAAGGGCCGTGGAGGCGAGCACGGCCAGGGGCGTGCGCAGGCACCGTCGGCGCATGAGGGAGGGGCCTTTCCAACCGGGGACGCCGCGGCACCGTTGCCACGGCAGGCGCACCGTAGGCACCGGAGCGACGGCCCCACAAGGCTGCCTGGGAAACCTTGGGGAGGTGCTGACCGACCCTTGAAGCAGGCTTGACCCGGTCCCGGTCCGCCTGTCCCTCAGGACAGCTCGGCCCACCCCTCGGGGCCGGGAAGGCGGCGCAGCGACCGGTTCCCGACGACGAGCGCGGCCGCGGCCAGGCACACCCCCGCGCAGACCAGCAGCGTGCCCTGCCTGCCCAGCGCGCTGAGGCCGAAGCCCGCCACGACGGGTGCCAGCGGTACGGCGGCGAGGCTGAGCAGCTCGGCGGCGCTGTTGACCCGCCCGAGGAAGCGCTGGGGCACCGCGGCCGTGAGGTAGCCACCGAGCCCGGCGTTGGTCACCGGCGCGCCCAGGATGCCGAGGCCCAGCACGACCAGCACCGCCGGCAGCCCGTCGACCCACGGGAGGACCAGGAACGCCGCGACCGCCAGGAGCAGCCCGCCGCTGGCCAGCAGGCCGGTCGGGAACCGGTGCAGCAGCGCCGGCGCGACGAGCGAGCCCAGCAGCATCCCGCCGCCCAGGGTCAGCGACACCAGGCCGATCGCGGCCGGGCTGACGCCGTCCTGCTGCAGGGCGAGGACCAGGGTGGTCAGGGCGGCGTTGAGCCCGAGGTTGAGCAGCGTGGCCACCCCCAGGACACCGCGCAGCTCCGGCCGGCGCCACAGCCAGACCAGGCCCTCCCGGGCCTCGGCGACCATCCCGCGCCGCGCGACGGTCTCCCCCTCCGGCGCACGGTGCTCCCCGGCACCGGGGCGCAGGTCGGTCCGGATGCCCAGCGCGGTGAGCGCGGCCGTGACGAAACCGGCCACCGTCGCCAGCAGCGGCAGGACGACGCCGCCCGCCAGCAGTGCGCCACCCGCGGGACCGGCGCCGAGGGCGATCGTGGCGTCCCGCCCCTGGTTGGCGCTCATCGCCGCCGGCAGCTGCCGGGGCTCGACGACGGCCTTGAGCGCCGCGTCGGAGGCCGCGCCGAACAGCCCGGTGCGCACGCCCAGGGCCAGGTTGAGCAGCAGCAGGGGCCAGAAGCCGAGGGCCCCCGCCAGGTGGGCCACGGCCAGCGAACCGACCAGGACCGCTCCGGCCAGACCCCCGACGACCATGAGCAGGCGCCGGTCGTGCCGGTCTGCCACCACGCCGCCGGGGACGGTGGCCGCCACGCGCCCCAGGGCACCCGCGCCGGCGACGAGCCCGGCCTGGGCGGGGTCGCCGGTCACGATGAGCGTCATGAGCGGGACCGCGAAGGCGTACACGGCCGACGCGAGGGAGGCGGAGGTGTCACTGGCCAGCCAGGCCAGGTAGTCGCGGCTCCGCCAGAGGCGGGCCGGGGCCGGGTCGTCGGTGCGGAGTGCCGTGGTCACGATGCGCAGCATATGTTGCGCAACTAGTATTGCGCAAATCTCATTGTCTTTCTGCGGTGACCATGGCGGCTAGCATCCCGGTATGACGGAGCCGGACTCCCCCGCCGCGACACCCCTGGACTCGGCGCTGCTCCGCGCACTGGCCCACCCCGTGCGGCGGCGGATCCTCTCGCTCATGGATCCCGACACCCCGGTGCGCGCCACCGACCTGGCCGCCGACCTGCACCTCCCGGTCAACCAGGTGAGCTTCCACCTGCGCAGCCTGGCCCGCGCAGGACTGGTCACCGAGGCCCCGGACCAGGGCGGCGACCGCCGCAGCCGGCGCTGGGTGCCCACCCACGACGAGTACCGCATCGCCCGACCGGAGGAGCCGCTGTCCAAGGAGGACCAGCGCGTGGTCAGCGCCTTCTTCGGCGAGACCGCGCGGGAGCAGGCCGAGCTGGTCCGCCGGGTGCTGGCCTGGAGCGTGGCCTACGCGGCCGGCCGGGACTCCGAGCGCCGGGGCGCGGCCACCCAGCTGACCGTCCGGCTCCGCGAGGACGAGCTGCGCGACCTGGTCAACCGGATCGTGGCGATGGTGTCGGAGGCCGAGCGTGCCAGCGCCGCGAGCGACGCGCCCGGCCGGCGCCTGTGGGACGTGGTGCTCCTCGCCGGGCGGGACGACCTGCGTCAGCGCTGACGGTCGGGGCAGGGTCAGGCCTGCTCGACGGTGACGCCCACCGAGTGCCACCCGCTGGCGCCGTCGGGGGCGGGCGGGGCGACCTGCTCGGTCTGCGTCTCCCCCGTCCCGTCGGTGGCCCGCACGGTGAGCGTGTGCCGGCCCGGTGTGGCGTCCCAGTCCAGCCGCCAGAGCCGCCAGGCGTCGACGCTGGGCTCGGCGGCCAGCGTGGCCTCCTGCCAGGGACCGTCGTCGACCCGCACCTCGACCCTACTGATGCCGCGGTGCTGGGCCCAGGCGACGCCGGCGGCGACGGCGCGGCCCGCGGCCACCGCCTCCCCGTCCCGGGGGACGTCGATCCGGGAGGCGGTCTTGACCGGTCCCCGTGCCGACCAGCCGCGCGGCGTCCAGTAGGCCACGTCGGTGTCGAACCGGGTCACCTTGAGCTCGGTCACCCACTTGGTCGCCGAGACGTACCCGTAGAGCCCGGGGACCACCATCCGCACCGGGAAGCCGTGCTCGGGCGGAAGGGGCTCGCCGTTCATCGCCACCGCGAGCAGGGCGTTCCGGTCGTCGGTGAGCACCTCGAGCGGGGTGCCGGCGGTCCACCCGTCGACGCTGGTCGACAGCACCATGTCCGCGTCCGGGAGCGGGCCGGCCCGGGCCAGGAGCTCGCGGACGGGCCACCCGGTCCACACCGCGTTGCCGGCGAGGTTCCCGCCGACGGTGTTCGACACGCAGGTGAGGGTGACCAGCGCCTCCACCATGGGCTGGGCGAGCAGCTCCTCGAAGTCGATCTCGACCTCGCGCTCGACCAGCCCGTGGACCCGCAACCGCCAGGTGGCCGGGTCGACCTGGGGCACCGACAGCGCCGTGTCGATCCGGTAGAAGGTCTCGTTGTCACTGAGGTAGGACGTCTGGCCGGGCACGTCCTGCTCGGCGTCCGGCGGCACCACGACGGGGCTGGCCACCCGCGGGACGCGGAACGCGGCGCGCGCGGCACGGACCGCGTCGGCCGCGCCGCCGAACAGGCGGCCCGTCGCGAACGCCAGGGCGCCGAGCACCGACAGGCCGGCCCCCCAGGCCAGCACGGAGCGGCGGTCGTGCTCACCGGGACGGTCGGGCCAGGGGTCGATGACGGCGGCGCCCCTGGTCAGCCGGGCGGTGAGCCGGTGGAGCACCAGGAGCCCGAGCGCGGTGCCCCCGAGGGTGGGCAGCACGTCGGCCGGCGCGGCGTCGGGGCGGCTCAGCACGGCGGCCGCACCCACCAGGCCGACCAGGCCGAAGAGGACCAGCCCGAGGACGTGTCGGCGGGCGGCCAGCACGCCGAGCAGCGCGCAGCCGACGCTGAGGACGACCGCCATCCCGACCAGCAGGGCCACCTTGTCGGCGGTGCCGAACAGGGTGATCGCCAGGTCCTTGAGCCAGGACGGGGTGAGGTCGACGAACTGCTCGCCGACCGCCAGCACCGGGGAGGGGGTCCCCTCCGTGCCGACCACGCCGGTCAGGGGGAACACCAGCAGCTCGGCCGTGCCGACCGTGACCGCGCCGGCGGCCACACCGGCCAGGGCGGCCGGGGCGGTGCGGCGCTCCGGGGTGCTCACCCCCCCATCCTGCCCCTCCGGGGCGGTGGTCAGAAGCCGGTGCGACCGTCGATCGACTCGCGGATGAGGTCGGCGTGGCCGTTGTGCTGGGCGTACTCCTCGACCAGGTGCACGAGGATCCAGCGCAGGCTGACCCGGTGCCCGCGCCGGGTCGCCCGGGCCGCCAGCGCGTCCAGCCCCTCGGGCCGGGTCAGCGCCTCCTCGAGGATCCGCTCGGACTCGACGATCGCCCGGTCGTACAGGGCGAGCAGCTCCTCCTTGGTGTCGTCGGCCGCGCTGTTCCAGTCCCAGTCCCAGTCGGCCTCCCAGTCGGCGGTGTCGAACGGGCTCATCAGCGGCCGGTCGAGGAAGATCTCGGAGAACCACTGGGACTCCACCAGGGCCAGGTGCTTGAGCATCCCGCCCAGCGTCATCGTCGAGGGCGGCAGCCGGCGGCGCAGCTCCTCGCTGGTGAGGTCGTGGCACTTCTCCCGCAGCACCGCGCGGTGGTAGTCGAGGAATCCGCGCAGGGTGCTGACCTCGTCGGCGGCGTGGGGTGGCTCGGTCCTCGTCGTCATGGACCGAGACGGTAGACGTCGCCCGGCCGGGCCAGCTCCACCACCCCCGGCCAGACCGCGGCGGCCTGCGCGCGGCACACCTCCGGGTCGTTCCAGGGCGGCACGTGGGTGAGGACCAGGCGCCGCACACCGCCGGCGTCCACGGCGGCCCGGGCGGCCCGGCTGCCGGACAGGTGGATCCCCGGGGCGTCGTCGTCGCGGCCGTCGACGAAGGCGGTGTCGGCCAGGACCAGGTCGGCGCCCTTCATCAGCGGCAGCAGCTCGGGGCAGCTGTCGGTGTCACCGGTGTAGGCCAGGACCGCGCCGTCGCACTCCACCCGGAAGCCGTAGGCCTCGACCGGGTGGGCCACCCGGTAGGAGGTCAGCGTGAACGGCCCGACCCGGAAGGTCCCCTCGTGCGCCAGGTCGCGCACGTCGTAGACGTCGGTGACCTCCTCCGCCCCGGGCACGCCGTAGGCCCGGGCCAGCCGCTCCGCCGCCCCGACCGGCGCGTGCACCGGCAGCCGCCCCTCCGGCCGGTGCACCGGGTGGTGCCGGCGCCAGACCACGAGGCAGGCGAGGTCGATGCAGTGGTCGGCGTGCAGGTGGCTGAGGACCACCGCGTCGAGGGCCAGCGGGTCGACATACCGCTGCAGCGCCCCCAGGGCCCCGTTGCCGAGGTCGAGCGCCAGGTGCCAGGCCCGGCCCTCGTGCTCGGCGCGGAGCAGGTAGCAGGAGCACGCACTCGCCGGACCGGGCACCGAGCCGGAGCAGCCGACCACGGTCACCGTCATGCCGCTCACGGACGGGCCTCCACGCGCCCCACCCGCTCCTCGGGCCGGCCGACAAAGGCCCGGCCGACGTGCTCGACCTCGGGACCGAGGAAGCGTCGGGCCAGGGGGGTGAAGTCGTGCGGGTCGCCGGTGGTGAGGAACTGGTGGGTCGGCTCCGGCCCATCCTCCGGGGCCAGCAGGCCACCGTCGGTGAGCACCCGGAAGAGCTCGGCCGCGGTCGCCTCGGCCGAGGACACCAGGGTGACCCCGTCACCCAGCACGTAGGAGAGCACGCTGCTCAGCAGCGGGTAGTGCGTGCACCCCAGGATGAGCGTGTCGATGCCCACCTCGAGCAGCGGCTCGAGGTACTCCCTGGCGGTGGCGATCACCTCCGGGCCGGAGGTCACCCCCGCCTCCACGAACTCGACGAACCGGGGGCACGGCTGGCTGTACACCGTGATGTGCGGCGCCGCGGCGAAGGCGTCGACGTAGGCACGGCTCTGGTGGGTGGCGACCGTGGAGATGACGCCCACCCGGCCGGTGTGGGTCACCGCCGCGGCGCGGCGCACGACCGGGCGGATCACCTCGACGACCGGGACGTCGTAGCGCTCCCGGGCGTCGGCGAGCATCGCCGCGGAGGCCGAGTTGCACGCGATGACCAGGGCCTTCACCCCGTGGTCGACGAGGCGGTCCAGGCACTCCAGGGCGTACCGGCGCACCTCGGCCACCGGGCGCGGGCCGTAGGGCGTGCGGGCGGTGTCGCCGAGGTAGAGCACCGCCTCGTGCGGCAGCTGGTCCAGCACCGCCCGGGCGACGGTGAGGCCACCGAAGCCCGAGTCGAAGATGCCGATGGGCGCGTCGGTCACGGCAGCCAGCGTAGAGGCAGCGGCGGCCGCCCGGGCCGATCCACGTCGGGACCGCTCAGTCGGCGGCCACGAACGGGTTGGCCAGGACGCCGATGCCCTCGATCTCGACCTCGACCCGCTGGCCGGGCTGCACCAGCCCGACGCCGGCCGGGGTGCCGGTGAGGATGACGTCACCGGGCAGCAGCGTGAACGCCGCCGAGGCCGTCTCGATGAGGGTGCCGATGCCGTGCACCATGTCGGCGGTGTTGCCGTCCTGGCGGGTCTCCCCGTCCAGCCGGCTGGTGACCCGCAGCGAGGAGACGTCCAGGTCCGTCTCGATCCACGGGCCGAGCGGGCAGAAGGTGTCCATGCCCTTCGCCCGGGCCCACTGGTTGTCGCGCCGCTGCAGGTCGCGCGCGGTGACGTCGTTGGCGCAGGTGTAGCCGTAGACGACCTTGGCGGCGTCCTCGGCCAGGACGTTCTTGCACGGCCGGCCGATGACCACGGCGAGCTCGGCCTCGTAGGAGACCTCCTGGGTGATCGGCGGGATCACCACGGGGTCGCCGGGGCCCACGACGGCGGTGTTGGGGATGAGGAAGAGCATCGGCTCCTCGGGGACCTCGCTGCCCATCTCGGCGGCGTGGTCGGCGTAGTTGCGCCCCACCGCGACGACCTTGCTCCGGGGGATCACCGGCGACAGCAGCCGGACGTCCTCGACCAGGTGGGTCTCCCCGGTGAGCTCGATCTTGGTGTACAGCGGGTCGCCCGTGATGGCCGCGATCTTCTCGCCGGCCCCGTCGACCAGACCGAACTGGGGGTCCTCACCGGTGGTGAATCTGCAAACGCGCACGGCCCGACGATACGACGGAGCTACCCTGGTCGGTCGTGGAGGCCCAGGAGCTCGTGCTGCCGGAGCCGGTCTGGCGTGCCCGGGCGGAGGCCCACGCCCGGGCCGTGGACGAGCTCACCCGGGCCCGCCTGGAGCGGCGCCGCCGCGGCCTGCGGCACCCCGTGGAGGACTTCCTCTTCGAGTACTACGGGCACCGGCCCGGGCAGCTGGCCCGGTGGCACCCCGGCCCGGGGGTCGCGCTGCTCGGCGCCGCCGAGCGGGAGGGCTGGAGCGGCTACACGTATGACGGGCGCGCCGCCCGCGTGGACCTGGCCACCCTGCTGGCCCGCCGCGGCGGGACGGTGCGCTTCGTCGTCGACCTGCTCGAGGCGACGCTGAGCCGGCCCGGTCGGTACGGCTGCTTCGGGCTGCACGAGTGGGCCATGGTCTACCGCGCCGACGAGGCGAGCCTGCGTCACACCGGCTGGCCGCTGCGGCTCGGCCGGGAGGGCACCGACCGGGTCGTGGAGACGTCCCGCATCTCGTGCAGCCACTTCGACGCCTACCGCTTCTTCACCCCCGAGGCGGCTCCGCGGAACACCCTGCGGCCGACCCGCGAGGGTCAGCTGGCGCTGGAGCAGCCGGGCTGCCTGCACGCCGGCATGGACCTGTACAAGTGGTGCTTCAAGCTGGCACCGCTGGTGCCCAGCGACCTGACCCTCCGGGCGTTCCGCCTGGCCCGGGAGATCCGGGAGCTGGACATGCGGGCGGCGCCCTACGACCTGCGGGAGCTCGGTTACGAGCCGGTGCGGGTCGAGACGCCGGAGGGCCGGGCCGCCTACGTGCGGGAGCAGCGCGCCTTCACCGCGCGGACCAACCGGCTGCGGCGCGAGCTGCTGGACGTCCTGCGCCCCGTGCTCGCCACCGCGCCGGTGGGCGCGGCCGAGGGGGCCTAGGCCGGGCGCCGATCAGCGGCCGCGGAGCAGCATCACGACGGCGCCGAGGACCAGACCCACGCCGGCGCCGACGAGCAGTCCCATCGCGAGGTTGTCGGTGAGCAGGCCGATGACGATGCCCACCGCGGCACCGGCGACGAGGCCGAGTCCGGGGAAGACGCCCGGGGAGGGGTCGCGCACCGCCGGCCTCAGGCGAGCCGGTAGAGCCAGCCGCGGGTGTCCTCCACCCGGCCGTACTGGATGTCGAGGAGGGCCTGGCGCAGGCCCGCGGCGACCTCGCCCACGCCCCCGTCGCCGACCTCGACCCGGCCGGTCCGCCAGACCAGCGTGCCCACCGGCGTGATGACCGCCGCGGTGCCGCAGGCGAACACCTCGGCGAGGTCACCGGACTCGGCGTCGCGCTTCCACTCCTCCAGGGCGTAGCGGCGCTCGACGACGGTGTGGCCCCGCTCGCGGGCCAGCTCGATGATCGAGGACCGGGTGACGCCCTCGAGGATCGTGCCGGTGAGCTCGGGCGTGACGATCGTGCCGTCCTTGTAGACGAAGAACAGGTTCATCCCGCCCAGCTCCTCGACCCACGTGCGCTCGACGGCGTCGAGGAAGACGACCTGGTCGCAGCCCTGCTCCAGCCCCTCGGCCATGGGGGCCAGGGAGGCGGCGTAGTTGCCGCCGCACTTGGCGGTGCCGGTGCCGCCCGGGGCGGCGCGGACGTAGTCCTCGGAGACCCAGATGCTCACCGGCTTCAGCCCGGTCGGGAAGTAGGGGCCCACCGGCGAGGCGATGATGCAGTAGAGGGCGCTGTTGCTCGGCCGCACCCCGAGCGCCGGCTCGGTGGCGATCATGAACGGCCGCAGGTAGAGGCTGTTCTCCCCGCCCTCACCGGGCTCGGGGACCCAGGCCTTGTCGGCCTGCACCATCTCGCGCAGCGACTGGAGGAACACCTCCTCGGGCAGCTGGGGCAGGGCCAGCCGGGCGGCCGACCGGTTGAACCGGGCGGCGTTGAGCTCGGGCCGGAAGGTCCACACCGACCCGTCCTCGTGCCGGTAGGCCTTCATGCCCTCGAAGATCTCCTGGCCGTAGTGGAAGACCGACGCGGAGGGGTCGAGGCTGATCGGGGCGTACGGCGTGACCCTGGCGTGGTGCCACCCGCGGTCGCGGTCCCACTCGATCCGGACCATGTGGTCGGTGAAGGCCGCACCGAACGTGGGCTTGGCGTGGACCCGGGCGATGTGCTCGGCCGACGCGCGGTCGTGCCGCGCCTCGACCACGAACTCCAGCCCGGTCGTCTGGGTGCTCATGCTTCCTCCTGGTCCGGCGACGCTGCCTTGCTCGTGCCCACGCTACCCGGCCCTGCTGGGCGCCAGGACACCCGTCCGGGGCCGTGAGCGACGCCGCCGCTAGCGGATCCAGCTCATCATCGCCCGGACCCGGCGGCCCACCTGCTCCAGGGGGTGGGCGGCGCCCGCTGCGGCGCGCCGGGTGGGGGCGACCGGAGCCGTGGTGGGCTGCTCCGCGGCGCCGTCGCCGTCGTGCACGTCCTGCCAGATCCGGCGCAGGGCCGCCCGGACCCGCTCGTCGACGACACCGCCGTCGGGCCGGCCGACGCCACCGTCCGGGCCGTGTTCGACGGCGAACCCGCCGGCCCACACCAGGTCCATCCGCTCCTTGAGCTCGTGCAGGCAGGCCAGGTAGGCCAGCTCCGGCTCGACCCCGGCCTCGGTCAGGGTCTCGAAACCGGCCTCGACGAGGCGCTGCACGCTGTCGTGCACCGCGAGCGAGGCGAACCGGGTGGCCTCGGCCTCGTGCGCGGCGCTGACGACCATGGCGCCGGAGCGCAGGGCCCCCAGCGCAGCGGCATACGCGGTGAGGACCGGCCAGGCGACGCCGGTGGCGTCCACGACGACGTCGACGAGGGCGGGGACCCCGCGGCCGTCGAGGTACTCGCTGCGCATCCGCTCCCCGCCGCCGATCCCGCGCAGCATCACCAGGTCCACCCCGGGTGGCACCCGCAGGTGGCCGTAGCGGACCGGCTCGCCCGCGGTCACCAGGACCATGTCCTCCGGGTCCAGGCGCCCCTCGAGCACCGTGGCCAGGCCGGAAAGGTCGGTGTGCTCGTCGGCGGGGACCACGACGACGTCGGCGTGGGCGCAGGCCTCCTCGGGGGCGACGACGAGCAGCCCCTCCATGTCGGCCCGGGCCGCGCCGCGGGAGTCCGGAGGCAGCCCCACCCGCACGTCGACGCCGCTGTCCCGCAGGTTCAGCGCGTGCGCGGCGGCCACCGCCCCGAAACCCAGGACCGCCACCTGGCGGTCCTGCAGCAGGGACAGGTCGGCAGCGTCGGGTGCCAGCAAGCGGGGCACGTCTCACCTCCGTCGGTCGGGACGTGGTGCGAGCGTATCGGGACGTCGGCGTACCCGCGGGTCAGCCGCCGCGCGCCACGTGCAGGGAGCGCAGGACGCCGGTGCCCGGGGCCAGGTCCGACCACGGACCCGGCACCTCCAGGACGGCGCAGGCCATCGTCGGGAAGCTCTCGGCGATGAACGTCAGCGCGTCGTCGTCGTGGGTCTCGTCCTCCTCGTCCAGCAGCTCCACCGCCAGGTCGGGCACCCCGGGGGCGTGACCGACGACGGCCACGGTGCTGCGGTCCTCCGGCACCTCCGAGACGGCCTCGAGGATGGTCTCCGCGTCGGCGTTGTAGACGTTGCGGTCCTTCCACACCTCGACCTTCGCCAGGTCGGGGTGCGCGGCCATCTCCTGCCAGGTCTGCGCCGCACGGGCCGCGGTGGAGCACACCACCAGCTCGGGGACCAGCCCCGCGGCGGCCAGCCACTCCCCCGCGGCGCGGGCGTCGGCCCGGCCGCGGTCGGTCAGCTCGCGGTCGTGGTCGGCGGCACCGCCCTGCTCGGCCTTGGCGTGACGCACGAGGAGCAGGCGGCGACGGGGCTCGGGAGCAGACGTCATACGGTCACCGTAACCGCCCGGTGCGCTCAGCCGGTGGCGACGACGTGCTGCAGCCGCCCGGTGGTGAGGAGGGCCTCGACCTGGCGCCGCACGTAGGCCCCGGCGCGGGGCGGGAACGCGCGGGTGCTGCCCCCGGTGTGGTGGCTGATGACCACGTTCGGGGTGGACCACAGCGGGTGACCCTCGGGCAGCGGCTCCGGGTCGGTGACGTCGAGGGCCGCACGCAGCCGGCCCGCGGCGCACTCCGCGACCAGGGCGGCGGTGTCCACGACGGCGCCTCGGGCCACGTTGACCAGCAGCGCGTCGTCCGGCATCCGGGCGAGCATCCCGGCGTCGAAGAGCCGCTCGGTCGTCGGCGTCAGCGGGACGCAGAGCACGACGACGTCGTGCTCCGGGAGCAGGTCGGGCAGGCGGTCCACCCCGTGGACCTCCCCGACCAGCTCGTCGCCCTCCCGCGGGCGGGTGGCCACCGCGGTGACGGAGGCCTCGCAGGCGATCATCCGGCGCGCGACCGCGCGGCCCACCCCGCCGTAGCCGACGACGAGCACCCGGCTGTCGGCCAGCCCGCGGCGCACCGCCGGCCGCAGCCAGCGCCCCTCGTCCTGGGCGCGGAGCAGCTCGGGCAGGTCGCGCTGGGCGGCCAGGGCCAGGGCGAGCGCCAGTTCGGCGGTCGCGGTGTCGTGGACGCCGACCGCGTTGGCCAGCGGCACCCCGGGCGGCAGGTAGGGGGTGACGTGCTCGTAGCCCGCGGTCGCGGTGATGACGGCCCGCAGCCTCGGCAGCTCGGCCAGGCGCTTGACCCACCGGGCGCCGAACGGGGGTACGACGACAACCTCCACGTCGTCCCGGGGCGGGGCCTCGCGCATGTCCCACGCGACGACCTCGGCCCCGGCGACCTCGCCGACGTGCGGGTGGAGGACCTCGGGGACGCTGACGACCAGGCTCATGACCCGGCACGGTAGTCGTAGGCTGACGGCACCACTTCACCGACGGGGGTGTGCGATGGGGAGCCGACCCGGTCGAGCCGTGCTCGCGGCCGCACCGCTCGTGGCGCTGCTGGTCCTGGCGGCCTGCTCGGAGGAGCTCCGGGACCCTGCCCGTCCCGCACCCTCGACGCCGCCCGTCACCGAGGAGCCGGGTGCGACCACCACCGCCCCGCCGGGCGACGAGGGGGCCCCCACCACCGCGGCCCCGACCGACCAGCCGACCGAGGCGGCGATCGAGGTCCTCGCCACCGGCTTCGAGGTGCCCTGGGGGCTCGTGGTGCTCGACGACGGCACGGCGGTGATCGGCGAGCGCGACACCGCGCAGGTGTGGTGGCTGCCCCCGGAGGGCGAGCCGGTCCCGGTCGGGATCGTCCCCGACGTGGTCCCTGCGGGTGAGGGCGGGCTCCTCGGCCTGGCGGTGCCGCCCGGCGGCGACCCGGCGACGGTCTACGCGTACTACACGTCCGCCGCGGACAACCGCGTCGCGCGGGTCACCTTCACCTCCGGCAGCCGCACCGGGGACCCGCAGGTCACCGTCGTGCTCGACGGCATCCCGAAGGGCCGCAACCACAACGGCGGGCGCCTGGCGTTCGGGCCCGACGGCTTCCTCTACGTCTCCACCGGCGACGCCTCCCGCGCCGAGCTGGCCCAGGACCCGACCTCCCTGGCCGGCAAGATCCTGCGGATCACCCCCGACGGCGACCCCGCCCCCGGCAACCCCGACCCCGGATCCCCGGTCTGGTCGATGGGCCACCGGAACGTTCAGGGGCTGGCCTGGGACGCCGACGGCCGGCTGTGGGCCACCGAGTTCGGGCAGAGCACGTTCGACGAGATCAACCTCATCGAGCCCGGCGGCAACTACGGCTGGCCGGTGGTCGAGGGCACCGGCGGCGCCCCGTCATACGTGGACCCGGTGGTCACCTGGGCCACCTCCGACGCCTCGCCCTCCGGCCTCGCGGTCGGGCCGGACGGCGCCCTGTATGCCGCCGCGCTGGCCGGGCGGTCGCTGTGGCGGGTGCCGCTGGACGGGGCGACGGTGGGCGCGCCGGAACGGCTGCTGCGGGACGCCTACGGCCGGCTGCGCAGCGTCGTCACCGGGCCGGACGACGCGCTCTACGTGCTGACCAGCAACACCTTCCGCGGCGAGCCGGCGCCCGAGGACGACCGGCTCCTGCGGATCGCGCGGCCGGACCTGCTGCGCCCCTGACGCCCGCCGAGCGCGGACACGGCGACAACCGCGCACGTGCGCGCCTCAGCACGCCCCTGGGGCCGGATCCGGGTGTCAGACCGCGCACCTGCGCGGTTGCGCCGCTGGTCAGGAGGTGAGCTTGCTGAGAATGAGCTCGCGCGCCCTGGCGGCGTCCGCCTGACCCCGCATCTCCTTCATCACCTGGCCGATGAGCGCGCCGGCGGCCTGGACCTTGCCGCCGCGCACCTTCTCGGCGATGTCGGGGTTGGCGGCGATCGCCTTGTCCACCGCGGCCTCCAGGGCGCCGTCGTCCTGGACCAGCTCCAGCCCGCGGGCGTCCGCGACCTCGGTCGGGGTGCCCTCGCCGGCGAGGACGCCGTCGAGGACCTGCCGGGCCATCGAGTCGTTGAGCCGCCCGGACCGGACCAGGCCATCGAGCTCGGCGACGTGCGCCGGGGTCACCCCGAGATCGGCCAGCTCGGCGCCGGTCTCGTTGGCCTTGCGGGCCAGCACACCGGTCCACCACTTCCGGGCGGCTGCCGGCGTCGCGCCCGCGGCGACCGTCTCCTCGATCAGGTCGACCGCGCCGGCGTTGACCACGTCGCGCATCTCCAGGTCGGAGAAGCCCCACGCCTCCTGCAGCCGGCGGCGACGCTGCGCCGGCGGCTCGGGCAGGGTGGCCCGGAGCCGCTCGACCTCCTCGGCCGGCGGTGCCACCGGCACCAGGTCGGGCTCGGGGAAGTAGCGGTAGTCGTCGGCGTCCGACTTGGGCCGTCCGGAGGTGGTCAGGCCGGTGTCCTCGTGCCAGTGCCGGGTCTCCTGGAACACCGCCTCGCCCCGGTCGAGGATCGCCGCGTGCCGGGTGATCTCGTAGCGGACCGCCCGCTCCACCGAGCGCAGCGAGTTGACGTTCTTGGTCTCGGTGCGGGTGCCCAGCGGCACCGCGAGCTGCTCGGCGGAGGTCGGCGAGTCCCCGGCCCGCGGGCGCAGCGAGACGTTGGCGTCACAGCGCAGCGACCCCTGCTCCATCCGCACGTCGGAGACCTTGAGGGCGCGCAACAGGTCCCGCAGCGTCGCGACGTAGGCCTTGGCCACCTCGGGGGCCCGCTCCCCCGCCCCGACGACCGGCTTGGTGACGATCTCGATGAGCGGGATGCCGGCCCGGTTGTAGTCGACCAGGGAGTAGTCGGCGCCGTGGATCCGGCCGGTCGCGCCCCCGACGTGGGTGGACTTGCCGGTGTCCTCCTCCATGTGGGCGCGCTCGATCTCCACCCGGAAGGTCGAGCCGTCCTCCAGCTCCACGTCGAGCCAGCCGTCGTAGGCGATCGGCTCGTCGTACTGGCTGGTCTGGAAGTTCTTCGGCATGTCCGGGTAGAAGTAGTTCTTCCGGGCGAACCGGCACCACGGCGCGATCTGGCAGTTCAGCGCCAGGCCGATGCGGATCGCCGACTCCACCGCCGCGGCGTTGACGACCGGCAGCGCGCCGGGCAGGCCGAGGCAGACCGGGCACACCTGGGTGTTCGGCGGGGCCCCGAAGGTCGTCGGGCAGCCGCAGAACATCTTCGTCTCGGTGCTGAGCTCGACGTGGACCTCCAGTCCGAGCACGGGGTCGTAGCGGCGCACCGCCTCCTCGAACGGGAGGACCGGCTCGGCGACCTGGCTGGTGCTGGTGCTCATGCGGAGACCTCCTGGGTGAAGGCGGCGGCCAGCTCCTCGACGTCGGGCGCGCGGTCGAGGACCGACCCGGTGCCGCCCCACTGCTCGGCCAGGGCGGCCTCGAGGGCGGCGCCCACGGCATACATCCGCTGGTCCTGGGTGGCCGGGGCGAGGACCTGGATGCCGACCGGGAGCCCGTCGGCCTCGTCCACCCCGCTCGGCAGCGACAGGCCGGGCACCCCGGCCAGGTTGGCCGGGATCGTGGCGATGTCGTTGCGGTACATGGTCATCGGGTCGGACAGCTGCTCGCCGATGCGGAACGCGGTCGTCGGCGCCGTCGGGCTGACGAGCACGTCGACCTGCTCGAACGCCTCGGAGAAGTCCCGGGCGATGAGGGTGCGGACCTTCTGGGCCTGGCCGTAGTAGGCGTCGTAGTAGCCGGCCGACAGGGCGTAGGTGCCGAGGATGATGCGGCGCTTGACCTCGTCGCCGAACCCGGCGTCGCGGCTGGCGGCCATCACCTGCTCGGCGCTGGGGCTCTCCACCCCCTCGGGCTCCACCCGCAGGCCGTAGCGCATCGCGTCGTAGCGGGCCAGGTTGGACGAGGCCTCGCTCGGCAGGATGAGGTAGTAGGCCGGCAGGGCGTACCGGAAGTGCGGGCAGGACACCTCGACCACCTCGGCGCCCAGGCCCTTGAGCAGCTGCACCGCCTCGTCGAACCGTGCCTGCACGCCCGGCGCGTAGCCGTCGCCGGTGAGCTCGCGCACGATGCCGATCCGGGTGCCGGAGAGGTCCCGCGTCGTCGCCGCCTCGACCACCGGCGGGACCGGGGCGTCGATGCTCGTGGAGTCCATCTCGTCGTGGCCGCCGACCACCTCGTGCAGCAGCGCGGCGTCGCTGACGGTGCGGGCGCACGGGCCGATCTGGTCCAGGCTCGAGGCCAGCGCGATGATCCCGTAGCGCGAGACCCCGCCGTAGGTCGGCTTGGCGCCGACGGTGCCGGTCACCGCGGCCGGCTGGCGGATGGAGCCGCCGGTGTCTGAGCCGATCGCCAACGGGGCCAGGAAGGCCGCCACCGCGGCCGAGCTGCCGCCGCCGGACCCGCCGGGGATCCGGTCGAGGTCCCAGGGGTTGCGGGTCGGTCCGTAGGCCGAGTGCTCGGTGGATGAGCCCATCGCGAACTCGTCCATGTTGGTCTTGCCCAGGATCGGCATCAGGGCGTCCTTGAGCCGCCGGGCGACCGTGGCGTCGTACGGCGGGATCCAGCCCTGCAGCATCCGGGACCCGGCGGTGGTGGGGATGCCCTCGGTGCAGACGATGTCCTTGACCGCGACCGGGACCCCGGCCAGCCGCGGCAGCTGCTCACCGGCCGCGCGCCGGCGGTCCACCTCGCGGGCCGTGGCCAGGGCACCCTCGGCGTCGACGTGGAGGAAGACGTTGAGGGCGGGGTTGAGCCGCTCGATCCGGTCCAGGTGCGCCTGCACCAGCTGCTCGGAGGTGAAGTCGCCGGCGGCCAGGCCGTCGGCCATCTGCACGGCGGTGAGCCGCACCAGGTCCGCGCCGGTCGTGCTCGTCGTCGTCATCGGCCCGCTCACTCCTCGTCCAGGATCCGGGGCACCGCGAAGCGCTGGTCCTCCGCCTGCGGGGCCATGGCCAGCGCCTGCTCGGCGGTGAGGCCGGGGCGCACCACGTCGGGCCGGGTGACGTTGGTCAGCGGCAGCGGGTGGGACATGGGCGGGACGTCCTCGGCCGCCACCTCGTTGACCTGGCCGACCCAGTCGACGATCTGGTCCAGCTGGCCGGCGAGACGGTCCAGCTCCTCGGTGGTGAGCTGGATCCGCGCGAGCATGGCGACGTGCGCGACGTCGTCGCGGGTGAGTCGGGGCATGGGGGTCAGTGTAGGTAACGGCCGGACCCCACCCGGCACTGCGTGGCAGCGCGGCCGTCGGCACCGGCACGCAGGACCTCGCTGCGCCTCCACCCCGGCTCCGTCCCGACGTCGTCACGAGGTCGGCTGAGCACACGTCCGCCCCGGGCCGGGTGGCACCGGGGCGGACGTGCGCGAGTGGCCGGGTCAGTCGGCGATCTCGCCGCGGGCGTGTGCCGCGACGAGCTCGGTGCGACCGGGGTACCGGACCTCCTCCACCAGCTCCTGCATCTGGGCCGAAGGCTTCCGGGTGAACTGCGACACCACCACGGTGACGACGAAGTTGACCACCATCCCGATGAAGCCGAAGCCGACCGGGGCGATGCCCAGGATCGGGTCGTTGCCCAGGAAGAACCACGCCGAGTCCTCCGGCAGGGTCCAGATGAAGTAGGCCGCCGTGACCGCCAGGCCCGTCGCCATCCCGGCGGCCGCCCCGGCGGCGGTGCACTTCTTCCAGAAGATGCCGAGCACCAGTGCCGGGAAGAAGCTGGCGGCAGCGAGGCCGAACGCCAGGGCGACCACCTGGGCGGCGAAGCCGGGCGGGTTGATGCCGAGGTAGCCGGCGACCAGCACGGCGACCGCCATCGCGATCCGGGCCACGACGAGCTGACGCTGCTGGGTCGCCTGCCTGTTGATCCGCTTGTGGTAGACGTCGTTGGCCACCGCCGAGGAGATCACCAGCAGCAGTCCCGACGCCGTGGACAGGGCCGCGGCGAGCGCGCCCGCCGCCACCAGGCCGACGATCGGGGCCGGGAGCCCGCCGATCTCGGGCGAGGCGAGGACGAGGATGTCGTTGTTGATCATGACCTCGTTGCCGGCCCCTCCGGTGAACTCGATCGCACCGTTGCCGTTGAGATCCCTGACCGGGCCACCGTCGACGCCCGTGATGAGGCTGACGTCGGCCCACGTGGCGAACCACGACTGGTCGGCCAGGTTGCCGGCCTGGGACTCGCTGAGGATGTTGAACTTCGCGAAGGCCGCCACCGTGGGAGCGGTCGTGTAGAGCAGGGCGATGAAGAACAGCGCCCACAGGGCGGAGTACCGCGCGGCACGGACGTTCTTGGCCGTGTAGAAGCGGACGATCACGTGCGGCAGCCCCGCGGTGCCGAACATCAGGGTGGCCGTCAGCAGGAACATGTTGAACTGGTCGCTGCCGGTCAGCGCCGCGGTGTACTCACCGAAGCCCAGTTGCGCCTGCAGGGCCTCCAGCTCGTCGAGGATCTGGCCGAACCCGATCTGCGGCATCGGGATGCCGGTGATCTTCGTGGAGACGGCGACCGCCGGGATCAGGTAGGCGACGATGAGCACGGAGTACTGGCAGACCTGCGTCCAGGTGATCCCCTTCATGCCGCCGAGGACGGCGTAGAAGAACACGATCGCCATGCCGATGAGGACACCGACGCTGGTGTCGACGCTGAGGAAGCGGCTGAACACGACCCCGACGCCCGCCATCTGCCCGACGACGTAGGTGAGCGAGACGACGACGGCACAGACCACGGCGATGAGCCGGGCGCTCTCGTTGTACCGGTCGCCGACGAAGTCGGGAATCGTGAACTTGCCGAACTTGCGCAGGTACGGGGCCAGCAGCAGCGCCAGGAGCACGTAGCCCCCGGTCCAGCCCATGAGGTAGGCCGCACCGGAGTAGCCGTTGTACGCCAGCGCGATGAGCCCGGCCATGGAGATGAACGACGCGGCACTCATCCAGTCCGCCGCGATCGCGGCACCGTTCGCGGGTGCGGGGATCCCGCCGCCGGCGACGTAGAAACCCGAGGTCGTCGAGACCCGGCTCGCGTAGGCGACGTAGATGTAGACCCCGAAGGTGAGGACGACGAAGACGAGGGTCCAGAGCTGGATGTCAGTCAACGTGGACCTCCTCCTCGTACTCGTCGATCCCGTACTCCTTGTCGCGCTTGTCCATCCGCCACACGTAGACGGCGATCAGGCCCAGGAAGACGAGGATCGACCCCTGGTTGGCGAACCAGAAGCCCAGGGGGATCCCGATGACCTCGATGTTGTTGAGCAGGTCGGCGAAGAAGATCCCCGCGCCGAAGGCCACGAGGGCCCAGACGGCGAGGAGCACCGCCATCAGTCTCAGGTTGCGACGCCAGTAGTCGCGGCGCACGCGCTCGTCCACAGCACCTCCAGGGGGAGTCGGGCGGTCACGGGGCCACCCCGGTGTGGCCCCGCCACCCGCGAGGCAAGCAACGGCCGTCCTGGCCGGTCAAGGGTGTGAAGTGGCCCCGGTCACACTGTGCGGTGAGCGGCGGGGAGCACTCGGTGAGCGGTTCACCGTGGCCCGTGGAGCCGCCCGAGGGCGGCGTCACGGGCCGTTCGTCGCGTCATACCGACCGTTCGTCGGCCCCCTGTCGCGATGTCGCCGACGGTGAGCGGCTCGGCGACCCGTCCGGGTGCACCGCGGCACCGTGTGCGGGTACTACGGTCGGCGACATGGCCACTGCTTCCGGTGACAGGCCCGCTCTCCTCGGCCGGACCGGCCGCCCCCGGCGGCCGGTGCACCCGGCGCGGCGCCGTCTCGTCCTGGGCGTCGTGCTGGTGCTCGTCGGGTCCTTCCTCCCCTGGCTGTACGCCGCGGGGGGCATCGCGGTGTCCGGCATCCTCGGTCCCGGGCAGTGGACCCTCTACGCGTCGTTCCTCGGCCTGGCCGGCGTCCTGCTCCCCTACCAGCGGGTCGGCGCCGTCCACGCCGCGGTCATGGCCGCGGCCGCGCTGGCCCTGCCGGTCTGGCAGGTGGTGCACGTGCTGGGCCTGGTCGGCTGGGGCGGGTGGTCGCCCGGGCCCGGCCTGGTCATGGTGGTCGCCGGGGGCGTCGTCGCGGCCTCCTGCGCGGTCCGGTTGCTGCGGGTGCCGGCTCCCGCCTGACCCGCGTATGACGCGGGACTGACCGGCGGTGCGTCAGCCCGGCCCGCGGTCCAGGTCGATCGACTCCGGGGTGTGCAGCCGCACCATGAACCTGCGCGTGTTGCCCGGGACCCGCGCGCTCGTCGCCAGCGAGACCACGACCATCGTCAGGAACGCGAGCGGCACGCTCCAGGCGGCGGGCTGCGACAGCAGCACCGCGCCCACCCCGTCGCCAGTGCCGTCGGCGAGGACCCAGATCACCGCGGCCCCGCACCCGAGACCCCCAGCCAGCAGCCCCGCGAGCGCGCCGACGTCGGTGAGTCGCCGCCACCAGATGCCGAGCACGAGCAGCGGGCAGAACGTCGAGGCGGCGACGGCGAAGGCGAGCCCCACGGCGCGGGCGACCCCGACGTGCGGCAGCAGGATCGCGACTGCCAGCGGGACCAAAACGGCCAGGGCGGCACCCGCCCGGAACGCCACGATCCCGTCCATTCCGCGCCGCGGCCACAGCCGGCTGGTGACGTCCTGGGCCAGCACGCCCCCGACCGCGATGACCAGCCCGGACGAGGTGGACAGGAAGGCGGCGAAGGCGCCGGCGGTGACCAGCCCGGTGAGCAGCTCGCCGGCCAGCCCGGACAGCATCACCCCCGGCAGCTCGAGGACGAGGACGTCCGACCGGCCGGCGGTGACCAGGTCCCCGCCGTACACCCGGCCGAGCGCCCCGAACACCGGCGGCAGCAGGTAGAAGAGCCCGAGCAGGGCGAGCACGACCACGGTGGTGCGCCGGGCACCGCGCCCGTCGGGGTTGGTGTAGAACCGCACCACGACGTGGGGCAGGCCCATGGTGCCGAGGAAGGTGGCGATGATCAGGGAGTAGGTCGTGTACAGACCCTCCCAGCCCCCTCCGGCCAGCGGGATCGACCAGGCGCCGTCGGCCTCCGGCACACCGGGGGCACCGTCCCCGAACCACACCACCAGCACCACCACCGCGGGGACGAGCAGGGCGGTGAGCTTGAGCCAGTACTGGAAGGCCTGGACGAACGTGATGCTGCGCATCCCGCCCGCGCTGACGTTGGCGAGGACCACCAGCCCGACGATCGCCGGGCCCACCCACTCCGGGAGCCCGACGGCCGCGTGGAGCGTGATGCCGGCACCCTGGAACTGCGGCAGCAGGTAGAGCCAGCCGATGGCCACCACGAGCACGGAGCACATCGCCCGGACCCGTCGCCCGAGACGGGCCTCGGCGAAGTCCGGCAGCGTGTAGGCGCCCGAGCGGCGCAGCGGTGCCGCGACGAGGACCAGGAGCATGAGGTAGCCGGCGGTCCACCCGATCGGGTACCAGAGCATCTCCGCCCCGAACGCCAGCACCAGGCCGGCGACGCCGAGGAAGCTTGCCGCCGAGAGGTACTCGCCACTGATCGCGGACGCGTTGAGCCGCGGGCGGACGGTGCGGGAGGCGACGAAGAAGTCGCTGGTGGTCCGGGAGAAGCGCAGGCCCCAGTAACCGATCGCCAGCGTCGCGACGGTCACCACCGTGACCGCCACCAGGCCGGAGACGACGTCGTGACTCATCCGTCCTGCTGCCCGCTCTCGTCCAGCAGCTCGGCGAAGGCGCTCTCGTTGCGCTCCGCGCCCCGCACGTAGACCCACCCGAGCACGACCAGCACCGGGTACACGAGGACGCCGAGCACCAGCCAGGACAGGGGCAGGCCCAGCACGCTCACCCGGGCGAGCCCGGGCAGGAGGTGGAACACCAGGGGCAGGGACCCCACGAGGACGGCGAGCACGGCGCCGACGCGCAGCGCCAGGGCCAGCTGCGCGCTCATCAGGGAGGACAGGTAGACGGCGCCGAGCCGGGTCTCCTCGGCGATGTCGTCGGTGCGGCGCGAGGGGACCGGGCGTCGGGGCGGCCCGGTCACCCGGACCCGCTGCGGGCGGGGCTCGCTCATCCGCCGTTCCGCCGGAGCAGGAGGTCCCGCAGCTCCCGGGTGTGCCGGCGGCTCACGCCCAGCTCCACCCCCGCGCCGACGACGACGGAGCACCGCCCGCCCGACATCCGCACCTCCTTGACGTGGGCGAGGGAGACGAGCAGGGAGCGGTGGATCCGGACGAAGCCGGCCGGCCCCCACTCCTCCTCCAGCGCGGTGAGCGGGGTGCGGACGAGGTAGGAGTCGGTGGCCGTGTGCAGGCGCGCGTAGTCCCCCTGCGCCTCGACGTGGGTGACCTCGTCGCGCTCGATGAACCGGGTGACCCCGCCGCGCTCGACCGGGATCTGGACGCCGCGCTGCTCGGCGTCCGGCCGCTCGCCCCCACGCCGCACCACCCGCCGCACGGCCTCGGCGAGCCGGTCGGCGCGCACCGGCTTGAGCACGTAATCCACCGCCTGCAGCTCGAAGGCGTCCACGGCATACGAGTCGTGGGCGGTGACGAACACGACCGGTGGTGGGGACCGGAACCGGGACAGCACCTGCGCGAGCTCGAGCCCGGTCAGCCCCGGCATCTGGATGTCGAGGAAGACGCAGTCGACCTCCTGGTCGCGCAGGACACGCAACGCGTCGGTCGCGGAGTCGCAGGCCAGGACGTCGCCGACGCGGGTGTCCTGCCGCAGCAGGAACTGCAGGTCGTCGAGGGCGGGCCGCTCGTCGTCGATGACGAGCACCCGGAGCGCACCGGAGCGGTTCACACCGTCACCCCCGGGGCGAACTTGGGCACCCGCATGATGACCTTGGTGCCGGCGCCCGGGGCGGTCTCGATGACGAGGCCGAAGTCGTCGCCGAACGAGGTGCGCAGCCGGGCGTCGACGTTGCCCAGGCCGACCGAGTCGAGGGTCGCGTCGCCGGCCAGCACCCGGCGGACCTTCTCCGGGTCCTCCCCCGCGCCGTCGTCCTCCACCTCGATGACCGCCTCCTGACCACGGTCCAGGGCCACGATCCGGATGGTGACCGCGCCGGCGCCGCCCTCGAGCCCGTGCCGGACCGCGTTCTCCACGAGCGGCTGGATGCACAGGAAGGGCACCGAGACCGGCAGCACCTCGGGGGCGATGCTCAGCGTCACCTGCAGGCGGTCACCGAAGCGGGCCTGCTCGAGCAGCAGGTAGCGCTCCACGGACCGCAGCTCCTCGGCCAGCGTCGTGTAGTCGCCGTGCCGCCGGAAGGAGTAGCGGGTGAAGTCGGCGAACTCCAGGAGCAGCTCACGGGCCCGGTCGGGGTCGGTGCGCACGAAGCTGGCGATCGCGGTGAGGCTGTTGTAGATGAAGTGCGGGCTGATCTGGGCGCGCAGGGCCCGGACCTCTGCCTCCATGAGGCGGGTCCGGCTCGCGTCCAGCTCGGCGAGCTCCAGCTGGCCGGAGACCCAGTGGGCCACCTCGTCGGCGGCCCGGGCCAGCCCGGCGGTGGGGTACGGCGCGAACGCGGCGAGGGTGCCGACCACGCGCTCCTCGACGACCAGGGGGCTGACGACCGCGGTGCGGATCGGGCAGCCGGGCTCCGCACACTGCAGCTCGCTGCGGTCGTAGCTGCGGGTCTGGCCGCGGTCGATGGTGTCCGCGACCAGCGGCGGCAGCTGGTCGGCGTGGTGGTCGCCGGTGCCGTCCCACGCGAGCGGGCCGGCGGTGTCGGTCAGCGCCATCGCCGGGGTGCCGAGCAGGACCCGCAGGTGCTTGACCGACTTCTGGGCGCTCTCCTCGTTGAGGCCCTCCCGCAGGGCGGGCGAGGCCAGCGAGGCACGGTGGAGCGTGCGGAACGTGGCCCGGTCGGCCTCGCTCCCCAGGTGGGTCCGACGCCAGCCGCGCACCATGGAGGTCATCCGACCACAGCCAGCGTCGGCGCGTCAGCAGGTGGAGGGCACACACCCCGTTGCCGGTCGTCCATCACGCGGGAGGCTACCCGCTCCCCCGGCCGAGCCGCTCGACGACGCGTGCCGGGTCGGGGTTGGTCCACACCTCCGCCCCGACCACCACGGTCGGCACGGTCTCGGCTCCCGCGTTCACCGCCCGGACGAAGGCGGCGGCCGGCTCGTCCTGCCAGACGTCGACCCAGTGCACCCGTCCGCCGAGCCCGGCGAGCGCGTCGCGCAGGCGGTGGCAGAACCCGCAGCCGGGGCGCTGGTACACGACGACGTCCCAGGGCCCGGCCCGGGCACCCGCGGCGAGCGCGCCCCCGGTGTACTCCTCCTCGGCAGTAACCTCCCGGACGACCGGGAGGCCGGCCACCTGCAGGGTGCCCGCCAGGTCAGTCTCGGCGGGCCGGGAGCCGCTGACACCGGCCAGGTCGACCTCGGCGAGGACGAGCCCGGTGTGCCGTCCGCCGAGGACGTCGACGGAGATGGTGCGGCCTCCGGCGAGCCGCACGGTGTGCCGGGCCTTGACCAGCACCTGACCGCCGAGGCCGCACAGCAGCTCCCACTCGGCCTCGTCCAGCTCGAGGCTGGTGTGCCAGATCCGCCCGGGACCGCTCCCCTCGCGGATCCGCTGCCCCAGCTTGCGGGTGACCGCGGAGCCGGGCTCGCGCACCTCGCGCAGCCGCAGCCGGGTCCCCGGCAGGTACCGGTCGACCACCAGCCGCCCGCCGGTCAACCCCGGTGGCACGCCCGCCAGGAGGAACCGGCGCTCCACCTCCGGGTGGGCGTAGCGACGGGCCAGCGGCATCAGTCCGGGGAGCCGGTCTCGAGCAGGCGGACGAACTGGTCCTCGTCGAGGATCGGCACGCCGAGCTCCTCGGCCTTGGCGGCCTTGGACCCGGCGTTCTCCCCCACGACGACGTAGTCGGTCTTCTTGCTGACCGAGCCGGCCGCCTTGCCGCCGCGGGTCACGATGGCCTCCTTGGCCTCGTCGCGGCTGAACCGCTCCAGGGACCCGGTGACGACGACCGTCTTGCCCTCCAGCGTGCGCGGGACCGACTCGTCGCGCTCGTCCTCCATGCGGACCCCGGCAGCGGCCCACTTCTCGATGATCTCGCGGTGCCAGTCCTCGGCGAACCACGCCTTGACCGACTCGGCGATGACCCGGCCGACACCTTCGGTGGCGGCGAGGGTCTCGACGTCGGCGTCGCGGATCGCCTGGATCGAGCCGAACTCCTGCGCCAGGGCGCGGGCCGCGGTGGGGCCCACGTGGCGGATCGACAGGGCGACCAGCACCCGCCACAGCGGTTGCCGCTTGGCCTGCTCCAGGTTGGCGACCAGCTTGGCCCCGTTGGCGGAGAGCACCCGGCCGTCGACCACCGCCTCCGGCGGGTCGGACTTCCTGGCCGCGCGGGTGAAGAACGGCACCCGGGCGATGTCCTCGGCGGTGAGGGCGAACAGGTCGCCCTCGTCCTCGATGACCCCGGCCTCCAGGAGCGCGTTGACGCCCTCACCCCCGAGCGCCTCGATGTCGAAGGCTCCCCGGGAGGCCAGGTTGAACAGCCGCTCCCGCAGCTGGGCCGGGCAGGACCGGGCGTTCGGGCAGCGGATGTCCTTGTCGCCCTCCTTCTCCGGGCGCAGCGGGGTGCCGCAGGACGGGCACTCGGTCGGCATGACGAACGGCCGCTCGGTCCCGTCGCGCAGCGCGACCACCGGGCCGACGATCTCGGGAATGACGTCGCCGGCCTTGCGCAGCACGACGGTGTCGCCGATGAGCACGCCCTTGCGCTCCACCTCGTAGGCGTTGTGCAGGGTGGCCTGCTCCACGGTGGAGCCGGCCACCTTGACCGGCTCCATCACCCCGTAGGGGGTGACCCGGCCGGTGCGGCCCACGTTGACCCGGATGTCGAGCAGCTTGGTGTTGACCTCCTCGGGCGGGTACTTGTAGGCGATCGCCCACCTCGGGGCCCGGCTGGTCGACCCGAGCCGCCGCTGCACCGAGACCTCGTCGACCTTGACCACGACGCCATCGAGCTCGTGCTCGGCCGCGTCGTGCCGGTGCTCGCCGTAGTAGGCGATGTAGTCACGGACCTGGTCGATGGTGTCGACGACGCGGACGTGCTCGGAGACCGGCAGCCCCCACGCCCCCAGCAGCTCGTAGGCCTGGGACTGACGGGTGATGTCGAACCCGCGGCGGGCCCCGATGCCGTGCACCAGCAGCCGCAGGTCACGGGAGGCGGTGATCCGGGGATCCTTCTGGCGCAGCGAACCCGCCGCGGTGTTGCGGGGGTTGGCGAACGGGGGCTTGCCCTCGGCCACCAGGGCGGCGTTGAGCTCCTCGAACGCCGCGACCGGGAAGTAGACCTCGCCGCGCACCTCGAGCAGCTCCGGGATGGGCACCGCGGCCCCCTCCTGCTCCTGGGGCGGCACCAGCCGGTGCGGCACGTTGCGGATCGTGCGCACGTTGTTGGTCACGTCCTCACCGGTGCGCCCGTCGCCGCGGGTCGCGGCGCGCACCAGGCGGCCGCGCTCGTAGACCAGGCTCACCGCCAGCCCGTCGATCTTCAGCTCGCACAGGTAGTGGATCTCGGCGCCGCCGGCCTCCCGCTCCACCCGGGCCGCCCAGGCCAGCAGCTCCTCCTCGGAGAAGACGTTGTCCAGGCTGAGCATCCGCTCCAGGTGGTCCACCGGGGCGAACTCGGTCGAGTAGGTGCCCCCGACCTGCTGGGTGGGCGACTCCGGGACCCGCAGCTCCGGCCACTGCTCCTCGAGCTCCTCCAGCCGGCGCATGAGCTCGTCGAACTCGGCGTCGCTGATGGTGGGCGCGTCCTTGACGTAGTAGGCGAACTGGTGGCCGCGGATCTCCTCGGCCAGCTCCTCCCACGCGTGACGGATCTCGTCGGGAACTGTCTGGGTCACGCGTTCATCTTGGCGTACCGCGCCGACGCCGGTGGCCTGCGCCGACCGCGCGGCGCGGTCCGGCCGATGAGCACCGAGGCACCGAGGACGACGGCGGCACCGAGGAGGACGACCGGCCCCAGGCTCTCCCCGAGGACCAGGACCCCGAGGGCGACGGACACGACCGGGATCAGGTAGGTGACGCTGGTGGCCACGGTCGGGCCGGCCGCGCGCACGACGTCGAACTGCATCGACTGGGCCAGACCGGTCCCGGCCACCCCGAGCACGACGACGGCCAGCACGGGGACGAGGACGTCGGTGGTGGCGTGCAGCGACCACGGCACCGCCAGCTCGTCTCGGGCGCCGAACCACCACCAGCCCAGCAGGACCAGCGGCATCTGCGCCAGGGACACCAGGACCTGCGCCGTGGGCAGCGACAGGCCTCCGGTGTCGACCCCGGTGAGGAAGCGGCGCACGTAGGTCCACCCCACCCCGTAGCTCGCGGAGGCCGCCAGCACCATGGCGAAGCCGACCGGGTCGGGCCCGGAGGTCAGGGACCACGGCTGCAGGATGAGGAGCACCCCGACGAAGCCGATGGCGACCCCCAGCAGCCGGCGCCGGCCGACCGGCTCGTGCGGCAGGAGCGCCATGGTGCACAGCACGGTGGCGATGGGGGTGGTGGCGTTGGCGATGCCGGCGATCGCCGAGCTGACCCGCTCCTCCCCCACCGCGAAGAGGGTCCACGGCAGGGTGCAGAGCAGGGTGCCGGTGACGCTGAGGTGCCCCCAGGTGCGTAGCCCGCGCGGCAGCCGGCCCCCGGCCAGGGCGAGCAGGGCGAGCAGCACCAGGGCGCCGCAGAGGACGCGCAGCGCCGCCACCTGCACCCCCGCCATCGCCTCCAGCCCGACCTTCATGAGCAGGTAGCTGGATCCCCAGATGAGGGCCAGGCCGAGGAACTTGACCTGCCAGGGCACCCGCTGCGCGCTCACGAGGCGACCCCGTCGGCGAGGATGCGGGCGATCTCGCGGGCGGTCCGGGTCGTCTCCAGCGCGGTCTCCGGGGTCGCCCCGGCGAGCCCGCAGGCCGGCGTGACGGTCACCTCGGCCAGGCGGTGGGTCTCCAGGCCCACCTCGTGCCAGCTGCGCCGCAGCCGGTCCGCGGCAGCGGCGGGGTCGGTGCGGCTCCCGTCGGTGGGCAGCACCCCGGCCCACAGCTGTGCCCCCGCCTCCACGCTCGCCGCCACGGACTCCCAGCCCCGCGGTCCGAGGGTGGCGGTGTCGACCGACACCGCTCCGGCCCCGGCGTCCCGCAGCAGGCCCACCGGCGGACGGTCCCCGCAGCAGTGGACGGCGACGAGGTCCGCGCCGGCGTCGCGCGCCGACTCCAGCACCACCCCCAGGTGCTGCTCCGCGTCGTGGGGCTCGGGCGCCGGCAGGGCCCGCAGCCCCGAGTCGGACCGGATCCGCCCGGCCAGGACCGCGGGCAGGCTCGGCTCGTCGACCTGCAGCACGAGGGACGCACCCGGCAGCAGGCGCCGCACCCGGCGGAGGTGGTCGGCGACCCCCTCCGCCAGCGACGCCGCCAGGTCCCGGACGGCGCCGCGGTCGGACAGCACCCGGTCGCCGCGGGGCAGCCACACCGAGGCGGCCAGGGTCCACGGCCCGGCGACGGCGAGCTTGAACCGCCCCGACCACCCGTCGAACTCCTCCGCGAGCTCGTCGAGGTCCTGGCGCCACAGCGCCTCGGTGCGCTCGGCGTCGCGGCCCGGCCGGTCGACCAGGCGCCAGCCCTGCGGCTGGAGGTCGACGGGGAGCCCGCTGAGCAGGGCCGCACCCCGTCCGACGAGGTCGGCCCCCGGCCCGCGGTCGGGCAGCTCCGGAAGGTACGGCAGCGGGGTGACGCCGTCGGCCTCCTCGGTGAGCTCGTCGCGGACGACCCGGAGCGCCTCGCGCACGTCCCGTCCCGGCCACGACCCGATCCCGCTCACGCCGACCACCAGGCCAGTGTGCGTCATACGTCCGACGCCACCGCGAGGGCCCTCCCCCGCTCGACCGGCGAGGACGCGCGGGGCGTGCCAGTGATCGACTCCTCCCGCGAGGGCATCGGCTTCCTCTTCGGGCCGGTGCTGCCCGACGAGGGCGTGGTGTTCGCCTTCCAGGTGCTGCCGGTCATCATCTTCTTCGCCTCGCTCACCGGCCTGCTCTACTACCTCGGGGCGCTGCAGCAGGTCGTCAGGTTCGTCGGCGGCGGGCTCTCCCGGCTGCTGGGGACCACGCGTCCGGAGTCGATGAACGCCGCGGCGAACATCTTCGTGGGCCAGACCGAGGCACCGTTGGTGATCCGCCCGTATGTCGCGGGCATGACCCGGTCGGAGCTGTTCGCCGTGATGGTGGGCGGGCTGTCGACCGTGGCCGGCTCGGTGCTGGTCGGCTACTCGCTCCTCGGCGCCCGGCTGGAGTACCTCATCGCAGCCGCCTTCATGGCCGCCCCGGGCGCCCTCCTCATGGCCAAGATCCTCGTCCCGGCGGGCGCCATGGAGGACGGGGAGCCCGCCGCCGACGAGCAGCACGGCGAGGCGGGCGGGGAGGACGCTGACGAGGAGGCCACGAACGGGGAGGACGAGGAGGAGCCCGCCCGCAACGTCATCGACGCGGCGGCCCGGGGTGCCTCGGACGGGCTGCGGCTGGCGCTCAACGTCGGCGCGATGCTCCTGGCGTTCATCTCGCTCATCGCGCTCGGCAACCTCGTCCTGGGATGGGTCGGCGGGTGGTTCGGCGCCGAGGACCTCACCGTGCAGCAGATCCTCGGCTACGTCTTCTCCCCGGTGATGTTCCTCGTCGGCACCTTGCTGATGGAGGCGCCGTAGACCTCGTCGAAGTGGGCGCTGATCTCACCGGTGGTCAGGCCCTTGGCGAACAGGCTGATCGCGACCGCGTCCACGTCCGAGAGGCGCCGCTGTCGCTTCTTGACGATCACCGGCTCGAAGGTTCCGGCCCGGTCCCGCGGGACCGCGATCGTCACCTCCCCGGCCGCGTCAGTGAGCACCGTCTTGGGCCTCGTGCCGTTGCGGATGTTGCCGCTCTCCGTGGTGGGTGCCTGGTGTTTCTCGTGGCCGAGGTGCTCGGTCAGCTCCTCCTCCAACGCTGTCTCCAGGACGGTGGCGGCGATCGACTTGAGCAGCCCGTCCGGGCCGGTCAGGTCCTCACCGCGGGCCCGGGCGGCCTTGACCAGCTCCCGGACCGCGGCCTGCTCCGCCTCGCTGCGCGAGGTCGTCTTCTTCGCCTTCTTCGGCATCGAGCTCACGCTCGTGATCTTCTCGGTCATCGCATGACCTTCCCCGCCAGCCACGCCGGCGTGACGCTCCTATGGTGTGTCAAGTGCTGGTTGGGCGGGGTGGTGCTCGAGGAGCCGGTAGAGGTCGCGGGCGACGTAGCGCTTGAGGCAGCGTTTGATCTCGCGAAGGGTCTTGCCCTCGGTGGTGCGGCGGGCGACGTAATCGCGGGTGTTGTCGTGGTAGCGGATGCGGGACAGCACGACGGTGTGCAGCGCCCGGTTGAGCTGTCGGTCGCCGTAGCGGTTGAGCCGGTGGCGGTTGGTGACCTGTCCGCTGTTGGCGGGGATCGGAGCGACGCCGGCGAGCATGGCGAAGGCAGCCTCGGAGTGGATGCGGCCGGGGTGGGACCAGGCGCCCAGCACGGTCGCGGCCACGATCGGGCCGACGCCGGGCTGGGCGAGCAGGTCGGGCCGCCAGGAGCGGACGATGGCCAGGATCGCCTTCTCGTGCTCGGCGGCCTCCTGCGCCAGGGCCTGGGCGCGGCGGGCCAGTGAGCGCAGCGCGGTGACGGTGCTGGCCGTCTCGGTGTCCCAGCCGGCATGGACGCGCAGCCGTGAGGCGATGAGGATCATGGCAGGCAGCTTGTGCCCGCGGAACCGGTCGCGGATCTGCTCCGGTGCGGCGATGACAAGGCTGAACACCTGTCGCTGGGCGTCGGTGGAGGCCTGCACCGCCGACCGTCGCGCGGCCAGCAGCACCGACAGCGCCTGCCGGTCACCTCCCGCACGCGGTGTGCCCACCCGCGCCCGCGACAGTGCCTCCCGGGCGGCGCGGATCGCGTCCAACGGATCGGACTTGGCACCGTTGCGCCGCTGCGCACGTTCGGGACGGTCGAGCTCGACCACGATCTCCTCGCGGTGGGCCAGGTGGCGGGCCAGGCCGGCGCCGTGGCCACCGGTGCCCTCGATCGCCCACGCTCGCAGCACCGCGTGCTCGTCGGCGAACTCGATCAGCCGGGCGTAGCCGTCCGGGGTGGCCTCCACGGTGATCTCATCGAGCACCCCACCGGTGCGGACCTCGACCACGGCGGCCGAGTGGGTGTGCACGTGGGTGTCGACGCCGACGACGACGTCGACGACCTCACGCAGATCGGTCAGACTGGACATTGCGTTCTCCTCCTTGCCGGAACGGGGACGTGGTTCCGGTCCGGGGCGGAGACTCGGCAGGACTGTGATGAGACACGTCCGGGCGCCGTCAACGCCAGGACGGTCAAGCTCCTGATCAGGCCAGCTGCTCCGACCGGGCCGGGGCCGGCGACCACGAGCGGACATGTCACGCCGAAGGCACGAAGCCAGTCAGGCCAAGGGTCACGCTCGCGGCCACCAGCCACAGCCCATCACCATCAGGCTGCGAAGGGAATCTTCACAGTCAGGCCAGAAACACCGTTCGGCGGACAGTCCCACCCCGGTGGGGTCGACCCCGTTTGGTGGACATCGGTTAAGCGGCTTCTGAGGCCGCAGTGGTCCGGTCCTCGAAGGCTACCGGGGGGATCTGGCCGAGGGCGCTGTGGCGCCGGCGGCGGTTGTAGATGGTCTCGATCCAGGAGCTGACTGCGTGGATGGCCTCGGCGTGGGTGGTGAAGGTGTGCCGGTCGTAGAACTCGGTCTTTAGGGGGCTTCGAACTTGAGCGGGGCGGGCCTGTTCATGCTGCTGTCTCGTTCCCTCGGGTGAGGGCGATGTGGGCCAGTATGCGCCGGCGGTAGTTGTCCATGTTGCGGTTCTTCGGTCAGCGCCGTCAGGATGGCTGGCCACCAGGTGTCGATCGTCCTGGCCAGCCGGGCGGTCTCGGCCATGTGGGAGTCCGCGGCGGCGTTGTAGAAGTCGAAGAGCCGGGACCTGATCACGGGCCAGGTCGGAGGCGTTGAGCAGCAGCCGCAGGCGTTCCTTGACGGCGTGCGCTGCGCCGATCTCGTTGGTGAGGTCCTCCGCGGCCAGCGCGGCCCGGAGCCGGGCGACCTGCTTGGTCGAGAGGTGCTCATACCCGGTCAGCAGCAGCTGCCGGTGGGTCCAGGTCCTTTCCGCGGTGGTCCCGCGCCGGCCCAGGCGTTCCCGGGTGACGCGTTGACGTACCTCGGTGACCATCTGGTTGGCCAACGCGACCAGGTGCCACTTGTCGACCGCGATCCGCGCTTGCGGCAGCGTCCTGCGCACACCGGAAGCATACGGAGCCGAGGGGTCGATGACGACAAGCTCGATGCCGTCGCGGAACTCCTGGGACTGCTCACCCAACCAGTCGGACACGCAGGCCCCTGACCTGCCCGGGGCCAGTCCCAGCAGCCGCCCCGGGACGGTGGTGTCGGCGTCGACGAAAGAAGTCATCCACGGGTTGGACCGCTTCCACCCGGCCTCTTCCAGCACCCACCGCACCGACCTGGCCCGGGTCTCATCGATGCCCAGCACCCGGGTCGGCTCCGGTTCGGGGAACCAGGCTGTCGCTGCGGCGACCAGCGCCTTGTGCGCGGTGTGCCAGGACACCTCGTGCTCGGCGGCGACGTCGGACACCGCCCGGTTGGAACGGGCAATGGCTGTAGCCAACGCGGCGCGCAGCCGGGCGGTCACCCGCGAACGGGCCGGGATCTGCTCAGACTGCCGAGTGAACGTCGCCCGAGAGCACCCGGATTCCTGACAGGCCAGACGCCCGCTTGCGCCAGCACAGGTCCACGACTTGGCCGCAGGCCTTCAAGTCCTTCACCACGATCACGGGCCGGTCCTTGACCCGCGAGCTCAGCACACCGCACCCAGGGCAGGCGTCCTCCACGGCGCTCACCTCGATCACCGCCTTGACCCGTCCCGGGTCGACCCGTTCGACCATCAGGACGGTGAACTCGTCCTCCAACCCCAGAAGTACTGCCGTACCGTCGTCCATGCTCGTGGCCTCCTTGCTGTCGGTGGTGAGAGACCAACAGCATGTCGGGGCCACGAGCCCGATCACCTACCGGGCACCCCGCTCAAGTACGGAGAGCCCGGTATGGTGAATTGCTGGACCAATAACTTGAATAGGCATTGCTGTATCGGTAGGCGATTTGTCCAGTCGTGTACGACCGGTATCTATGTTTGTGATAGCCAGGGTGAGGGTAGGTTGTCATCGAGACGTCTTCGCCGTACTCACAGGCATAATAGCCCGCCCAACCAGTCCAGGTGCTGTTGGGCGACCCGTCCGAACTGCCAGGAGATGCCGCCGCCTACGAGGCTAGTATGGCTGACGTAATTGCGCCCCAGAGCAGTCCGGACGCTGCCAGCCTCCTCCCAAGGTTCCTCCACCGTGGACCGAGTGTCACAATGTCTCCTATTGGTCTACTGACGAAACAAATAGGATTTCTCGATCGGAATCCACAAGCGTGGAGCATCGTTCTGGAACGTCCTGAACATCGCCGTCTGCTAGTGGGAAGAATCCTCCACTCCCTGAGACTCTTGAGCCTAGAGGAATGACTGTATCGTCATCGATGACTACTGCCTGCTCCTCATCCTCTGAAGAGTAGGCAGCAAAGGAGTCAGCAAAGAAGACAATTGGCATGATCCCGGCAGCTCCCTGGTCGAGTGCAATGCACCCGTCCACCGCTGTCAGCGTGCCTTCCCAGCCAGCCTCGAGGGAAGACTCAACGTCTCCGTGGGCAGTCTCCCCACGAATGATGTCCAGGTCCGGCGAAGCCTCCCATTCGGATTGACCTGAGCAGGCGGTGCAGGACAGGACAACAGCAGCGACTATAGCAGCGGTTGTTTTTAGCGTGTGCATGATCAACCGTAAATTATAGTCAGTCCAGCGGCAGCTAGTCCAGTGTATGTCGGTGTGAAGTAGTTTCTATGGATCCCACCGTACCAGCCACTACCAGAATGTATCCCGTATGCATTGTTGCCGTAATACCACGGTCCACCGCTGTCACCCCCTGTCGATCCGGTGTGTCTGTGAGTTCGGACGAGGCCACAGTATGCCGGTGCGTCGTCGTAGTCGATGCAGACGTTGACTTGGTATACTGAGCTACACCCAGATCCCGTCTTGGCGCCGAAGCGGCAGACGCTGGTTCCCGGGGTAGCGTTGACATTAGCCCAAACTGGCCTATAGCTTCCCCAATTGTACCTGAATGTACCTAGAACGGTTGTGGGTGACTTGCGAGAATGCCATTGAACATCGCCATCTTCGCGAGGGGCATAGCGACTTGCGTTATAGATATAGTCCAAACCATCCGTGTCCATATCGTTTCGGCAATGCTCTGCAGTGCTTAGCCCCGGCGTGCTGCCTCGCTTTGCGCTAAAGCCTGCAGTGCAGTTCACGCTGGTGCTACCAATGCGCGTGAGTTTCTGCCCACCTGCGATGCTAGCATCGACACGTGAATCCAACGTGTTTTCGACTTTCACGTCGACGATATCCTCCAGGGAGGCGATGTGATTCCTGTCAAGGAGTGCAGATACCGTTGTATCGCGATCGAGTGTCGATATCGCAGAGGCAGCGCTGGATGCCAAGGTCGGGTCATCGAATAAAACTTCGATGCGGCCAGTCAAAGGCATGGGGGTTACGGATAGTTCCTCTTCGCCACTGTGAATATCCGACAGTTGATAGAATAGGCTATTGTTGATCGCTACGAGATCAACCTCGGAGAGTGGCAGTCCTGATACGACGTCCACATCAGCAAACATCGCCTCGATGTCAGCGGCTGGAATAGGTAGGTCTGTAAAGCCAATGTAGGGTTTGCCGTCAGGGTGAAACCCAGCCGTCACGTAGGAGGCAGGGTACTTGCCCCGGAGGTCTTGCGCGTAGGAATTGAACTCCGTCTGGACTGCTTGCTGTGCAAGTGCCTCCTCTGGGTCAAGGTCTAGTTCGCTTGCCATCCGGAGAGTGTCCTCATGCTCCGCTTGAGGCATGCTGCTCGTGTTGCCGTTGGCGGCGACCCCAGGTGAAGCGATCAACGCGATCGCAACGCCGACGATCGCGTACCGGGATAGAAGCTTCATTGGTTCCTCCGCGGGTGATCAGTCAGGACACACAGTGTGTTGTTGAGTGACTGATGTGTCAAGGGCACGACGAGACTCACCTAAAGTGCCCGCGAAACCGGGCCGGTGCCTCATTTAGGAATGCCCGCGTACCCCTGCAACGATGGAAGGACATACTCGATGGCACCGACGCCGTCCTATGATGACCCCCTGCTGCTCGATTGACACGCAACCATGACAACCGATCCTCGGCCCGACAGGGATTCAGTCGTTGCTCTTCTCGCAGCCCGGTAGGGGCGGCACCTCGTCCATCGGTAGAACCACCGCGCGGCCCTCGAGATGATTGTCCTGCGCATCCGTGTGGTGCAGCGCAAGATGTCCGGGATAGGCGTGGAAGTCGCTCGACCCCAATGGTGCATGGCTGGTGAAGCTCTCACTGCGAGTGTCGTAGACGTACTGGTGATACTCGGACTCCGAGTCCTTTCCGTACAGGGTGAGCACGTCGCCGTTGAGGGTGAGGGTGCCGACCTCCCCCACCTGCTCGGCCATGGCCGTGCCGGGGCCTGTGATCGTCTCCACACCTCCCCTGTCGGGGTCGTAGAGGTGCACAGTTGACTGGGTGGTCACCCACGCCAGAGAGTCTCCGCCCGCGGCAAACTCGCTTAGCCCCTGGGCAGCAAGCAACTCACCCGGAACCTCTGGCACGGCTGCTCCGATCGGGATCTGGAGGACGTGCGCTTGTCCGTCTTGGGGCCAGGATCCGACAAGCAGAGAGTCGCCGAAGAGTTTGGGTTTGTCGAATGGTCCTCGAGTCAAGGTTTCGGTTTGACGCGTGCCGACGTCGTAGCTCTTGAGCGCGCGGAAGTCTCGCTCTTCTTCGGTGGGATCGGACTGCACCCAGTAGGCAACCCCATCGTTCATTAGGGGGTACATCAAGGGCATAGCGCCCGGGGCTCCGTCGGGGTAGTCCTCGCGTGGGCTGGCTGCAATCTGCGTTGCTTCGCCACGTTCCACACTGTCCCAGACAAACCCTGTCCAGGGGCTGGAGAACAACTCTTCGCTCTCGTAGACGGAGAACGCTAGGTAGCGTCCGTCGAATGAGGCGCCGAGGACCTGCTGACCAGGGGTGTCGCTGAGGTCCATGACCTCCACCTGTTCGCCGGTGGCGGAGGTCCATATGAGGATCACTCCATCGTCAGCATCGAGATAGAGCGCCTCCGCCCGGGAGCCGTCATCATGCACGGTCAACAGGGTCGCAAAGAGGTCTCGGTCGGCCAGGCGTGGTGCGCTCAACGCGTCCCGCCATGTCTGAGGAAGCTGTACTTCGCACATCTGCCCAGGATCCGCTACTGGTGCGACCCCTTGAGTGGTGGGCACTGAGTCTTCGGTCCCATCAGGAGCCCCGGTGCTTGGCCGCACCGTGTCCGCTTCGGTCGCTATGTCTGCAACTGACGTGGACGAGGGGGGAACCGTCGCGGTGGGCGAGCAGGCGGTGAGGCCAAGGGCCGTGACCATAACTAGAGTTGGAGCCGCAGTGCCCCTACCAGACATAGCCCCTCGCGCCCAGCAGTGGCATCAGCTTGGTCGTGGTCACAGTGCTGTACGCGGGGACGTTGCCGCCCCAATCAACGCCTGCCCCACCACTGGCCGGGTCAACATAGTAGGCGGTCGAACCGTAGTTACTGTAGCCCCTGATCGCGAAGATGTGCTTTACAGTCTGCGCAGGATACCCAGGATTGAGTCGGCTGTTGGGCGGCGTACTGGCACCCTGCCAGATGTTCGCGGCCAGTCCGCGGCCAGCGTCCGTGTTCGCCACCAATCGCTGCTGAAAGGTGGTTCGTGTTGCGCTTGTCCCACCTCCCGAGGGAACCCCGATCCCGGTGTAGTCCCGCCGGGTGCCCACATAGGCATTGATTCCGTTGGGGATCGGTGCGTTCGGACCGGTGCCCCAACCGGTGCCGGTCTCTGGCCAGGTGTTCATGTGGTTCGACATGGTCAGTTGGGAGGGGGAGGCCCAGCCTTTCACGACCATGACGCCGGTGGCCGGGCCGCACCAATACCACCGTGCCTGTGGCGAGTGTGTAATCCGGGTCAAGTAGGCCCAGGAGCAGTCACCGTCGGGACAAGCGTTCAGGCTCGCGTCGCGCTCGGCCGGGTCGGCCACTGCATCGGTGGCCAGGCTCGCGGCGCTGGCTCGGTAGGCGGCCTGGGCGTTCTCCACCGCTGCCCTGTCGCTGGTCAGCTGGGCATCCCGAACGGCCAACAGTCGTGCGTAGTGATCCTTGGCAGCTACGTCTGCTTCCTCGAACGCCCGCTCCTGGGCTGGGGATGCTGGTTCGACGTCAACGACCGGGTTGATGTCTACTGCCTGGTCAGTGTCGTCAGTTGTGCCAGCCCCATGTGCTGGTGCAGAAACCACCATGACGGCGGCCAGTATGGCCGCTCCAGTCGCCAAGATGCGTGAAACCTTCAGAACGCCCTCCCCGAGTGTCTATGCTGAACGTCTAGACATGACAGCCAGCCTGTGCGCAAGAACGTCACAGGCTCGAGGGAGGCGTCAAGAGAGCAGTCTCTATCGTGACCTGATCGTTACCTGTGGCTGGCCGACATTCGACGCCGATGTGCGCTGGATCGCCGTGAGGCCCGCAGGGTGTCCTCCGAGCGCGTGGGTCATGCGGGTCTCGGATACGACGCTGATGACGAGTGGTCCGTGCCAGGTCGGCGGCACCACTCATCCTTGAGTCCTGGAACCGGCCGCGCGAGGTGCACCTGCGCCTGGCAGACCCCGGAACACCCAACTTTCCCGAGCCCGAAAACCTGCCAAGAACTTGACACGGGACACCCCTACTGGGGTTGACCCCGTTTGGTGGACATCGGTTAGGCGGCTTCTGAGGCCGCGGTGGTCCGGTCCTCGAAGGCTACCGGGGGGATCTGGCCGAGGGCGCTGTGGCGCCGGCGGCGGTTGTAGATGGTC